>OBUU01000002.1_pt1 | contig 469192 bp, 358 predicted proteins | sample 1475981 | NCBI WGS metagenome assembly OBUU01 (sample SAMEA2579966, study PRJEB22360) | human gut metagenome | biome: human gut; feature: human-associated habitat; material: faeces | place: Denmark | collected 2008/2010 | reverse complement strand
ACGGCTACGGCAAGGGATACGGTTATGGCTACGGCTATGGTTACGGTTTCGAGGCCGGTGACAAGAAGAAATAACTAATACGCAAATCATGCAAATAACATTACTATTACTGTCGGGCTTCCTTTTCTCCGTGCTGTTCGGGATGGTGATCATCCCGAGGATCTTGGTGATCTCCCACAAGAAACGGTTATATGATGTCCCGGATTCCCGTAAGGTACATACGACGCCGGTCCCCCGTTTGGGCGGCCTGTCGTTTTTTCCGGTGATCCTGATGTCCATGTTCCTTGTGATAGGCTTCCGCCTGTACTTTTGGGATATGGGCTCATCGAGCCTGTCGTTCAACATGCTCTATGAGTATCTCTTTCTGTTCGTGGGCATGACGTTACTCTATCTAGTGGGTGTCTGCGACGATCTAGTGGGTGTTGGCTACCGTTACAAGTTCGCCGTCCAGATCGTGTCGGCGTTATTATTGGTACTGTCCGGTAATTGGTTCGGTTCCTTGGGAGGCTTGTTCGGTGTGTACTCGGTTCCCGCTTGGGTGGGGATCCCCGTCACGGTCTTTATCGTGGTGTATATCACGAACGCCATTAACTTGATAGACGGTATCGATGGCTTGGCCTCCGGTTTGTGTAGCATCGCCCTGTCGGTCTTGAGCGTGATCTTCTTTATCCGCATGCAATATGTTTACGCCTTGTTGGCCATCTGTACGCTGGGAGTCCTCATGCCTTTTTGGTGTTACAACGTCTTTGGCAACGCAAACCGTGGCCATAAGCTCTTTATGGGTGATGCGGGTAGTCTTACGCTGGGCTACGTGATCAGTTTTCTGATCATCCATCTGTGCGTGTCGAATCAAGTCTTACCGGAGTTACCAAATCCCTATATGGTGATCGCTTTCTCCACGGTCTTGGTCCCTTTACTCGATGTGATCCGTGTGGTGCTTCATCGCCTTCGTAATCATCGTAACCCGTTCTTGCCCGATAAGAATCATTTCCATCACAAGCTGCTTCGTACGGGTATGCGTGTACGGATGGTGATGGTGACGATTCTGTGCGTATCTGTTTTTTTCATCGTATTGAATGTCTTATTGGCCATGAAGGTAAACGCCACCTACCTCTTGCTCTTGAACTTGGTTTTATGGTCTATCCTTCACTTGACGATCAACCGCTTCATAACGAGGCATCATAAAGAGCAAGAGCTGAAAGAGATAGGGGGTATTTTTACAAAGTAAGTCGTGAAACCGGACAATCTAGCGAGTGAATGACGAGCCGGTATCTATTTTATAAGACGAGATACTCCTCCCTTGCGTCAAAGCAAGGGCAAGCCTTGCGTATGTAAGGGCTTAATTGGTAATGTCCTAGGATGCGTGCCTCCGGATAGTCCCTTCGTAATTGCCGTAGCAGATCCATCAAGGTACACCGCTGGGCGTAGGTCCGGGTATCGGTCGGACGGCCCTGTTCGTCGAGTCCTCCCTCGTAACATATACCGATACTTTTGTCGTTCCATCCGGCTGCGTGCGCCCCGATCTGGTTGACCGGTCGGCAGCGGTGTAATTCCCCGTCCCGTGTGATATAGAAATGATACCCGATATCGGCGAATCCCCGTGCCTTGTGTGATGAACGGAGCGCCTCCACGGGAAAATCCCTGTCATATCGTGTGGCCGAGCAATGAATTACAAGGAGGCGAACCTCCCTGTAATTCTGGTAGAAACAATAAGCCTTACCCATGATAATTGAAAATTAGAGAATACAGGATTGGATGCCAAGTGCTCCCGCTATGGCGGTAGCTACGGCGATGATCACTTTGATAATGGTACTCCATACGGACTTTTTCATGAATTATGAATTTTAAATTATGAGTTATGAATTAGGAATCCCGGCTGATATAAGAGGAAAGCTTGGCTTTCCTTCGGACGGCCTCAGCGGACGGGCGTCAAGCGAAGAGACCGCAGCGAGCGCCCGGAGCATCCCTGTCTGAGCGAAGCGAGTTGGGATGCGACAGCGAGCGTAGGTCTCGAAGTAGCCCGTCAGCGTCAGCCTTGACCTTTTGGTTACTTTTGGGTCAAGCCAAAAGTGACATATCAGATCTCATCAGGCGACTCAGAATCGGAACCGCCCCCTTCCTCCACCGGCGTCCCGAGTATCGTCACCTTGAGCAACGAAGTTTTCTCGCCCAACAGCGAGTACCGTCGTGCCCCGTTCAGTATGGTATAGGAAGGCGAGAATCCCGGTACGATAGTCCGTATATGCGTAGCCTTGACCTCGGGGGCGGTCGCTACCCCCTTCTCCGTGACGAAGCGGTTATAGACGGTTCCGAACCCTAGCAGCTCCACCTTGTAACCTTTCTGTAGGTTCTTGATGACATACCGCTGATAACGATCCAATACGTTCAATACGTCACCCTTCGTGAGCGAAGACTCCTCGGCGATCTGGTCGGCCGCATCTTGTGTGGACAGGGTACCGAAATAATAGGGAACCGGCTTGTACACCTCCTGCTTAGGATCCGTCTTGGGGATAAAAAACTTTCGTGCTTGAAATGCTTGTGGCATAGTTTGATAATTAAAGATTAATAATAGAAAATTAATTGCTTGCTGATCAATGTTACAAAGATAGGTTCCGCCGTAAGGGGCGGTGATGCCGATTGATGCCCGGGGTAGGGAATAACGATTAATTAACATGGGACGCAGTGATAACCGCCGGTTTCTTACGCTGCCTATCGTAAGCCCCTTTGAATAGGCATTATAAGAAGCCTTGGATGGGCATTGTAAAGATCTTAGAATACCCATCCAAGTTGACAGTTGACTAGTGACAGTAGGCTGTTTTTATTTACCTCTGTGCGCAACTGTCAACTAATTTACGGTTCTCCTAGGTAGTGGATGATTAATCTGATCTGTCGGGGCGTGAATATACGTTGCTCGGGGCGGTAGCCCGTCTCCAGCAGCTTGTCGTGCAATTCCGTGCATCGAATGATCCAACGACGTAAGCGGTTGCAAGCTTGATGGGAGGCCAGCTCCGGGAAATAGGATGCCGCTAGTGCGGACTTTCTTAATGGCAAGAACATTTGATTTATGATTTATAGATTTGGGAGAATGAAACTTTCAAACTTTCAAACATTCGTCCCCCCCTCACACACACACGCCCGTGGGGTACGTTATATAGGGGTGTGAGGGAGGCCGGGATTACTTATGGGTGACACGGCCGCCGAAGCTGTACTCGCCCCGGCCGTTCTTCTCCAGCGTGCCTCGTTCCTGCATTCGCTTGAGACAGGTATCTAGGGTGGCGGTGGGGATGTTGTTCCTCTCTGCTTCCTCCAAGGCCTGTTGTCGGTTGAAAGAGAGTGGAAGGGCCGCGAAGAGAGCCTCTTGGGGCGTGGGCGTGCGAGAGCGTGGCACCTCGTCAGACGGAAGCAGGGAGAGTATGCCCGCCGAATGACGGTAGAGCGGCTCCACGAGCGAGAGGACAGCCTTAAAATCGTCATCGTTGATACGTAACTCTAGGGAAGGAACGATACCGTCCCGTACGTTCTCCTCCGGGATCTCGAGGGCAGGCGAGAGACCGGGACAATTGAGGATTGAAAACTGAGAATCGAGAATGGCTTGTGGGATGAGGAGACTCTCCACCGATCGTAGGAAGGCCACCACGGAAGCGATCCGGCAGATATTGATAGCGATACGGGCCACGGAGCTTCGCATCGGATATCCGTAGGAAAGGCCGGCGTGCCCGAATATGCGTGCGAAGCAGCTGTTGAATCGCTCCTTTTGCGTGTCGGAGAGATGGAATTGTATGATATTGACCCTCTCACGCAGGTAGTCCACGAGCATTTTCCACTGCTTCCCCCAATCGGAGAAGAGGCTATCCATGTCCTCGTCGCCCTGCTCGAACTGATCCGCCCACTCGTCGATGGGTGGCATCCGGTAGAACAATTGGCGTGAGAACAACCCGTTCTCGGCCGAGGGAATGAGTGGCCGTACCTGCGCCGGGGTCCCGCTTAACAAGACACTGAGGTAAGAGGCCGGGCACTCCCGGTATTCCCGGTTCGTGCGTCGGTTGAAAGCCAGTCGCTCGTGGTCGTGGCATTTACGCAAGGTATCGCTCCAGTGCCCGTGCTCGGTGCCGATGGCCGTGCTCACGGTATCGGCCTCGGTCTCGCAGATCAGCCCTATGCCGTCGGCCTCGATGAGGTTCTCCAGCACGCCGGTGCCGGAATTGTTACCGGCGATAAGGAACATCTTGAGGGGAGGCATCTCGGGCTCCGGCGTATCGGATTTTTTCTTGCCCAGCGAGTCCCAACGGCTCTTCTCCTCCCGGTAAGCTTTATGCCTCTGCCGGTAGTTCGCCATCATCGCCTCATGTATCGGCTCGGCAAGCCGGCGTGTCCAAGCGAGGGCTCCCTTTCCCGAGGCGGGAGGGGCGACGATGAACGTTTGCAGGCAAGGGTAGTAGAATTTTCGCCCGTACGATATCCGGATCGATTTGTTGAGTGTCGCTCCCAACACGGTGATACCTCCCAGCAGGAGGATATCCTTTTGGGCGGGGGTATCGCCCCGGTCGATCATCCGTTTGAGGAAAGCGGGCCAAGGATACTCCGGAAAGGCGGGCGGGACATTTTTCACGGACTGTTCCTCGTGCGTACACGTGTGCGTGTGTGAAGGAGGCGTGAATGTTTGAAAGTTTGAAAGTTTCCCGGCCTCGGCCATGGATTTGTCCAGTTTCACGCCGGCTAGGTCCGCCAAGTGGAATACGGATCCCAAGCCATTCCGTCCATTGCCTCCTTTGAGGGCATGGTCGTATAGCTTATCCGCCTCGGTAGAGACATATTTCTCCGACATCCGGCAGATACGATGAAAGAATGTCCGGCCGGCCTCTCCGCAATCGTTGGCGATGGCGAAGGCGATCGGCATATACTCTTGATAGGTGGGAGCGATGTTCGCCCCCTGTTTCTCGATGGCGGCAACGAGCCGCTCCAGATCTGATAATGGGTTCATGATGAATGAATAATGAATGGTGAATAATGATTTATAACTACCAACTGTCACTTGTCCTCTGTCAACAATTCCGGTCTCCTAGCCTCGCTGAGGGATCGTGGCAAAGGAAGCAAGCCCGTGAGAGGTCTGCGTTCGTGGCATCAGCTTTCAGCCCGTATTTCCACTCAAGGTATTCCCAAGCGAATCGTACCGCCTCGTCGAAAGACTCCTCTACGGTTTTCTTGATCGACAGGCGATAGGGTACGAGGAGCTTGATTCCCGTGGTACTGGGACTCACGAAGGAGAGATCGGGGCGTAGCCGCTCATCGGCGAAGAGCGTGTCCCTCCAACAGATCGCCTCTTCGGGTGAGGAGAGGTGATCGATGTCGATGACGAACTCGCCCGAGGGCACGAGCAAGTGATCTTCCTTGCGGTAGGAGAAGATACCGGCGGGCGTGACATAGGGTAGCAAACTCTGTTTCAGCCGCCTGAACCGTTTCTCGTCGCTCGATGCGGCACGTACCTGATCGGTACGCTCACGCAGCCACTCGCTGGTGGTGATATAGGCGTACAATTGACTGACACAGACGACCCCGTTCGGTACTTGATTGGTGATGGGGGCGTTGAAAAAGGAAAAGATAGACTCTTTCATGATCGGATAAAATAAATTGATTATTCGGTTACTGCCGGTAAAGGAATGCGTTCCTGCCCGTTCCCGGAATAGCGATGGACGGGACGGGTACGGAAACGGACGTATGGTGGATGAAATGAGGATAGAAATAAATATCCCCCGTGAAAAGGGTGATTATTGTTAACACTTAAATTAAAAACGGATATGACAGAAAATCAAGAGCGGGCGGAACAGGCACGTTCTGCCTTTACGGTCAATGGAGGTAACGTGCAGATCCTGCCCAATGCCACCATCGCTATCCAGAACATCCATTGGGGTGACGGGACGGTGACACGGACGGAACGCTGGATTACGCCCGCGGAATCGGGACTTCATGAGTCTCCGTCTCCTCCGATAAACTCTCCTGCCCCTCCGGTGACGGCTGAACCCTCCTCGTTGGCGTTGTTCATCCCGGACGAGGCGACCCGTCTTGTCTACGAGGCCCGCCTATGCGCCTGCCCGGACACGGTCACCCTTTGCCAAACGGTATTGACGGACCTTTACAACGAGATCCTAGCCGACTACTCGTCTCCCCTCAAGCTGGTCAAGAGCCGTGCCTTCATCAGCGCCCTCTTGCCTCACCTCACGTTCGTGAACGGGGCGAATGTACCGAGCATTCGGTATGGGATCAGGAAGTATGTGCTGGGGGAAGGGTGAGATAAAAAAGTGTGTGAATGATATAGAGAATATTCGTATGAAAGGAATCGTTTTAGCTGGTGGCTCGGGTACCCGATTATACCCGATCACTAAGGGAGTGAGCAAGCAGTTGCTTCCTATTTTTGATAAGCCGATGGTGTATTATCCTATCAGTGTGTTAATGCTGGCGGGTATCCGGGAAATCTTGATCATATCAACGCCATACGATTTGCCCGGATTCAAGCGTCTGCTTGGGGATGGCTCTGATTATGGTGTGTGTTTCGAGTATGCGGAGCAGCCATCGCCGAATGGATTGGCGCAGGCATTTACTATTGGTGCTGAGTTCATCGGTGATGACAGCGTTTGCTTGGTGCTAGGTGATAATATCTTCCATGGTAATGGATTTACATCGATGCTAAAGGAGGCGGTTCGTACTGCTGAGAAGGAGAATAGGGCTACTGTTTTTGGCTATTGGGTGAGTGATCCGGAGCGTTATGGCGTAGCCGAGTTCGATCAGGCCGGCAATTGCCTGAGTATTGAGGAGAAGCCGGAATGCCCTAAGAGCAACTATGCCGTGGTCGGATTGTATTTCTACCCGAACAAGGTTGTTGATGTAGCTAGCAGCATTCAACCGTCCGCTCGCGGCGAGTATGAGATTACTACGGTCAACCAACGATTCTTGGAGGATGGAGAGCTGAGAGTCCAAACTTTAGGCCGGGGTTTCGCTTGGCTGGATACCGGTACGCACGACTCTCTGAGCGAGGCTTCTACTTATATCGAGGTGTTGGAGAAGCGTCAGGGATTGAAAGTGGCCTGCTTGGAGGGCATCGCTTATCGTCAAGGATGGATCACGGAGGAGCGTATGAGAGAATTGGCGCAGCCGATGTTAAAGAATCAGTATGGTCAATACTTACTGAAAGTAATTGAGGAATTAAAGGAGACAGGAGATCCGAATTTAGGTTAAGATGGAGGTAATAAAGACAGATATAGAGGGTGTAGTGATCATTGAGCCGAAGGTGTTCGATGACGCTCGGGGATACTTTTTCGAGAGTTTCTCGCAACGTGAGTTTGAGGAGAAGGTTCGTAAGATAAATTTTGTACAAGATAATGAGAGTATGTCCTCATACGGAGTGATGCGTGGCTTGCATTTCCAGAAACCTCCCTTTACTCAAAGCAAGTTAGTGCGTTGCGTGAAAGGATGCGTCCTTGATGTAGCCGTGGATATTCGCAAAGGAAGCCCAACGTATGGTAAGCATGTGGCTGTTGAGTTGAGCGAAGAGAATCATCGCCAGTTTTTCGTGCCTAGAGGGTTCGCTCATGGATTTGCGGTATTGAGTGAGATAGCTGTTTTCCAATACAAATGCGATAATTTCTATGCTCCGCAAGCGGATGGGGGCATCCGTATAAAGGATGAGAGCCTAGGCATAGATTGGCGGATACCGATGGACAAGGTCCTTCTTTCGGAGAAGGACATAAAACATCCTTGTTTGGAGGATTTTGATTCACCGTTTGATTATCATGTAAATTTATACCCTGAATTTGAATAAGATGAATATATTGGTGACTGGTGCCAACGGGCAGTTGGGAAACGAGATGCGTATCATCGCTCGGGAAAGTGACGACCACTATGTATTCACGGATGTGAATCAAGTGGAAGGCGTAGAGACCGGCTTTTTGGATATTACGGATTTGGAGGCGGTGAGGAAGATGGTCGCGGCGCAGCGTGTAGATGTTATCGTGAATTGCGCCGCCTATACCAATGTGGATATGGCTGAAAGTAATGAGGAATTGGTGGAGAAGTTGAACGCTGAGGCTCCGGAAAACTTAGCCAAGGTAATGAAAGAGACCAATGGTTTTTTAGTGCAAATCTCGACAGACTATGTGTTTGGTAAAGAACCGTGCAATGTGCCTTGTCAAGAGGATCAACAAGGAACCCCCACCGGAGTTTATGGTATGAGCAAATTGCATGGTGAGCAGAAGATTCAAGCTATCGGTTGCAAGCATGTGATTATCCGTACGGCTTGGTTGTACAGTGAGTTTGGCAAGAACTTCTGTAAGACGATGATGAACCTTACGGCTACCAAACCACATCTTAAGGTCGTGTTCGACCAGGTGGGAACACCCACATACGCCTTGGATTTGGCGAAAGCCATTGAGACGGTGTTGAAAGATTATGCGGATAAAAAAAACGAACATGATTATGACAAGACCGGTATCTATCATTACTCCAACGAGGGGGTATGCTCATGGTTTGACTTCACGAAATCGATCGCTGAATACAATGGCACGACCGCTTGCGATGTGCAGCCCTGTCATAGCGACGAGTTTCCCAGCCCTGTAAAACGTCCATTTTATTCGGTATTGGATAAATCTAAAATCAAGGAGACATTCGGTATTCGGATCCCTTATTGGACAGAATCGCTGAGACAATGTATTGCTAACATAAAAAACAAATAAACAGAATCATGTCAAAACGAAATATAGTAATCACTGGTGGAGCAGGCTTCATTGGCAGTCATGTTGTACGCTTGCTCGTGAATAAATATCCGGAGTATAACATCTTCAATTTGGATAAGTTGACCTATGCTGGCAACTTGGCTAACTTGAAGGATGTCGAGGATAAGCCTAACTATAGGTTCATAAGGATGGACATCTGCGACTTCAAGGCATTCTATCAATTGATGCAGGATAAGCAGATCGATGGCATCATTCATTTGGCGGCCGAGAGCCATGTTGATCGTTCCATTAAAGATCCGTTCACCTTCGCCCAAACTAATGTGATGGGTACGCTGGCGCTATTGCAGGCAGCTAAGCTGTATTGGGAGAGTCTACCGGAGAGGTACGAGGGCAAACGCTTTTATCATATCTCTACGGATGAGGTGTATGGAGCGTTGACCATGAATTATCCGGAGGGCATTGAGCCACCGTTCACGACAACAGCGTCGTCCAGTGAACATCATTTGGCATACGGGGATGATTTCTTCTATGAGACGACAAAGTATAATCCACATTCGCCCTATTCAGCGAGTAAGGCAAGTTCAGACCATTTTGTACGTGCCTATCACGATACTTATGGTATGCCGACCATCGTGACAAACTGCTCAAATAACTATGGCCCCTATCAATTCCCGGAGAAACTGATCCCGCTTTTCATCAACAACATCTGTCATCGTAAGCCGTTGCCAGTCTATGGCAAGGGCGAGAACGTGCGTGACTGGCTGTTTGTGGAGGATCATGCCCGTGCGATCGATACGATCTTCCATCACGGAAAAATCGCTGAGACCTACAATATCGGCGGTTTCAACGAGTGGAAGAATATCGACATCATCAAAGTGCTGATCAACACGGTGGATCGCCTGTTAGGTAGAAAAGAAGGGGAGGACTTGGATTTGATTACCTACGTGACCGATCGCCTCGGCCATGACGCACGCTATGCTATTGATTCCACCAAGTTGCAAAAAGAACTCGGTTGGGAACCGAGTTTGCAATTCGAGGAGGGGATCGAGAAGACTGTGCGCTGGTATTTGGATAATCAGGAGTGGATGGATAATATCACGAGTGGGGAGTATCAGAGGTTTAATAATCTTTAAAAATCACAGTTTATCCTTACTTGGTTTTTGACTAGGGATAAATTGCCCGCTTATAAATACCTGCCTACGTTTATGTCTACTGAGAATGTAATTAACAACCAACGAATAGCAAAAAATACTTTTTTATTATATCTGCGTACCATCTTTGTCTTGGCGGTATCATTGTACACAAGTCGTCTCGTGTTGAAGGTGCTTGGTGTGGATGACTATGGTATTTATCAAGTAGTCGGAGGTATGGTGACTATGTTTGGTATTTTGTCCAATGCATTGTCTGCCGCTATCAGTCGGTTTATAACTTTTGAGTTAGGAAGTGGTAAAGCAGAAAGATTAAAGAGGTTATTCTCTACCAGCGTGGTTGTACAATATGTATTGGCGGGCATAGTCTTTATCATCGCAGAGGTTGTTGCGATATGGTTTATGGAGACAGAGATGCAGCTTCCTAAAGGTAGAGAGTTTGCCGCTAAGTGTGTATTGCATTGCTCACTGTTCACTTTTTGCGTGAATCTGATAAGCATTCCTTATAATGCGTGTATCATTGCTCATGAGCACATGAAAGCTTTTGCTTATATGAGCGTTGTTGATGTTGTTTTGAAATTGATTGCGTGTTTGGGAGTGATGTGCATTCCAATAGATAAATTAATCTCTTACTCCATATTTTTAGCAGTCATCTCTATTTCCATAAGAATACTCTATTGGCTTTATTGTAAAAAGCATTTTGAGGAAACTAGGGGATCTGTTGCGTTTGACTGGTGCATATTCAAGGAGATGTTAGGATTCTCTGGTTGGAGTTTCTTGACAAACGCAAATGGTATTTTAAATACGCAAGGTGTGAATATGCTTATCAATGTGTTCTTTGGTGTGACAGTGAATGCATCGAGAGGTATATCTTCTCAGGTAGAAAGTGCAGTATTGCAGTTTGTTAACAACTTTACAATGGCTGTGAATCCTCAAATTATCAAAAGCTATGCGGCTGGCGATATTCAAGGATTATATACATTGATATGCCGGGGGGCTAAATTCGCTTATTTTGCCATGTTCATCATGGTGTTACCTTTGGTATGTGAGACACCATATATGCTAAGTGTATGGCTGACTATCGTACCTCCACATACCGTGATATTTGTGCAGTTATCTTTAATATTGGGTATTTTCGATTGTATAGGTTTTTCTTCTTACACGGCTTGTATGGCGACTGGTAGAATACGCTTATATTCCATAACCTTAGCCATTATTGGAGCATTGGAATTCCCTTTAACATGGATATTTTTTACTTATGGTGCTCCAGTTGTCTCTACCTATTACTTATACATATTTGTAAAGATCTTAGTGCTTATAGCTAGAGTGATACTGTTGCGTGATATGGTCGGTTTGCCACCCCAAATGTATATAATAGAAGTGTTAATTCCTATTCTGCTCACTACACTCATAGCGATAATTCCTTCTTTACTAATAATAAGCTTTTTTCCGTCATCATTTGTTCGTTTATGTATTTCGGTGATTGTTGCCATTATTTCTGTCGGTTTATCCGCTCTTTATATAGGCATGACCCAAAGGGAAAGGGAAGTGATTCTGGAGAAAGTCAATAGTGTGGTTAATCGATTAAAAAAATGAAAGAGAGTAAACCTGTCATATTTGGATCTGGCGCTTCATCAAGCAAGGATTTTAAAAGTTTGTATATCAACTGTCATGCGGCGTTGACTAATGGAATTACCCATTTTGATACTGCTCCCAGTTATGCTACAGAAGAAGTTTTGAGTCAAGCAGTCCAACGGTCGGCAAACGAGTTGGGGCTGAAAAGATCCGACTATCAAATTCAAACAAAAATAGATCCTATTCAGATGTATAATGGGAAAGTAGTGGAGTATTTCAAGAGAAAACTGGAGACTATGCGATTGGATTATATCGATTCTTTGTTGATTCATTGGCCGGTATTGAAGTATTTGAACCCTACATGGGAAGAGCTGGTCATGCTGAAAGAACAGGGATTGACTCGAAAGATTGGTATATGTAATTTGCGGATCAATCATTTGCAAGAGTTGAAAGTTGCGCATATCATACCGGAGATTCTTCAAATAGAAAGGCACCCCTTGAATATCTTCGATAAAGAGGTGTTATTCTGTAAAGAAAATGATATCGTTCTTCAGGATTATTCACCTTTATGTAAGATGCATCCTAAATTGAAGGAGTCGACACTGCTCCGTGCGCTGGCTGATAAATACCAGAAAGATATGGGTCAAATTATTTTGAAATGGCATATCAATACAGGTGCGATTCCTATCTTCACATCAACCAAACCGCAGCGAATTTCCCTTTATGCTCATTTGGATGATTTTGATTTGGAGGAATCTGAATTGTTTGTCATATCCTCACTAAACGATAATTATAAACTCTATTTGGAATCATTGGTATGTCCTGGATTTTAAGAAATAAAAGGAAAATAATCATGACGTTGCTATGGAGCATGTTGGTTCTGTTTGCTTTTACACCTTTGTGGTTGTTCTCCATATTGATAGCACTCTTCTTCTTGATTTTGGCGGTAAACAATCGCTTGGTCCTAAAGCTTTACGAAGCTCATAAAGCCTTGTCGCCTAAGCGGACGATCCCTCTTTATTCAACTCTATTAATCGGTGATTTATGTGCCGAGAGTGTTTATAAGGAGTATTTGAGCGACAATGGTAAAACTTTAATGCTGACAGCCCCAAGAAGAAGTCTGGAGGCGGATTATCAAATCTTGCTTCACTCAGTCTCTGCCTTGCATGAGAATGGAACATGTATTATCATAGGATCTAAATATGATAAGGGGATCAGCTTGTTTGATGTACCTTATTTAAGTTTGACGACACGGAAGGAATTAAAGGTAGAGACTCTGCTACGCAGATCGCATTATCCTTTATTCTTTGAGCCTTTGCGGAGCTTGTTATATTTTGTTTCCACAAACAACAAATACTATCTGAAAGAATGCCCACATCCAGATATGAGGAAATTCTGTGATAAAAGAAATATTCACTTAGTGTACTTAACGACAGAAAGATAACAATTAATTATAGCTATTAAAATGAATAACAAGTATTATTCTTCGGAGAGAAATGTACAAATTCTGTTGGCTTTATTGAAGAGGAATGGAATAAAGAAGGTGATAGTTTCACCTGGTGGTACAAATATCTGTTTTGTTGGGAGCATACAGAACGATCCTTTCTTCGAGATATATTCTTCCGTAGATGAACGATCAGCTGCTTATATGGCCTGTGGGTTAGCTGCTGAAAGTGGAGAGCCTGTGGTTCTTTCATGTACAATGTCTACTGCTTCAAGAAATTATTATCCGGGAATGACAGAGGCTTATTATCGAAAACTCCCCGTCTTAGCGATAACTTCACATATAGGATCTAATCATATTGGTAATCTACGTTCTCAAGTGATAGACCGACGTATAATCCCGAATGATGTAGCTCAAATGTCTGTAGAGCTACCAATTCCAAAAGATGAAAGCGAAGATTTTTTTGTTGAGATGGAAGTGAATAGAGCTATTCTTGCATTAAAGAATTTTGGCTCTGGTCCTGTTCATATCAATTTAATAACAACTTGCAATCAAGATTTTACCATCAAAGAATTGCCCTTGGTTCAAACTATTCGTCGTTACCAAGCATGGGATCAGTTGCCTGAGATCCCTCAAGGAAAGGTCGGTGTTTTTGTTGGTGTTCATCGCAAGTTTACGGAGAGTCAAGTATCTGCAATCGAACGTTTCTGTGCGACTCATGATGCCGTTGTTATTTGCGACCATACAAGCGGTTATTATGGCGAGTATCGATTACAACCAACCTTGGTTCAATTACAAAAGAATGCTGAATCACCCTTGGATGTTTTGGATTTGATGATACATATAGGCGAAACTTCTGCAGCTACTTTTGCCGGCACTATTCAAACAAAAAATATTTGGCGTGTAAGCGAGGATGGAGAAGTCCGTAATCCATTCAAGAAATTGTCAAAAATCTTCCAAATGTCTGAAGAGATGTTCTTCACGGCATACAGTAAAAGGGGAGCCGATAAACATGATTTTATAGATGCTTGTCGTGAGAAATGTTATGCTATCTATGAACAAATACCGGAATTGCCATTCAGTAATATTTGGACAGCCATGCAGCTATCTTCACGTTTGCCTGAAAAATCATTGTTACATATCAGTGCCTCAAATACTCGTCGATGTTGGAATATCTTTCCATTGCCGGAAACGGTAGAGTCTTCTTGCAATGTGGGTTGTTGTGGCATTGATGGTTGTACCAGTACATTGATAGGGGCATCGCTGGTGAATCCCAAACGCTTGTGTTATTTAGTGACCGGTGATTTGGCTTTCTTTTACGATATCAATGTGCTTGGTAATCGGCATGTGGGTAACAATGTTAGAATCCTTTTGATTAACAATGGGGTAGGAACTGAGTTTAAAATGAATTCGCATAATTCTTATATGGCTTTTAAGGAAGATGTGAATGAGTATATGGCGGCAGAAGGTCACTTTGGAAGAAAATCTCCTTGCTTGGTTAAACATTTTGCTGAAGATTTGGGATTTGAATACTTGACCGCTAGTACAAAAAACGAATTCATGCAAGCGTTGGATAAGTTTACAAATCCTAGCTTGTCTGATAAACCTATTATATTTGAGGTGTTCACTGATGCCGAACTAGAAAGAGAGGCACTTGAAATTATGACTACTCTTGATTATGATGCTAAAACTTTAGCAACCCATAAACTGAAAGAAACAGCCAAATCAGTATTGGGAAAAAATCTTATAAATACAATTCGTAAGTTCAGCAAATGAGAATAGGAATACTAACCTTTCATTGTGCCCATAACTATGGGGCGATGTTACAATGTTATGCCTTGCAGGAATATTTGAAAGGTCGGGGAGATGAGGTGTATGTGATCGATTATCGGCCGGACTATTTGACACATCCATATAAAAAACATAAATTGTCTCATTGGCTTTCCAAGGATCCGTTGCGTACACTCAAGCGTTTGCTGTCCGAGCCATTCTTATTGAAAAAAAGAGGCAAACGTTGGGATGGATTCGATAACTTCATGCGGATGAAGCTTAACCTGTACCCCTACGATATGAGTTCGGATTATTCCAATTTTGATTGGCTGTTGTTTGGTAGTGATCAGATTTGGAGTTCTCGTCTCACGGGAGGTCGGTTCGATCCGGTATTTTTTGGACAAGGTGTTAATTGCCGTAAAGCTACCTATGCGGCGAGTATGTCTCCTATATGTTTGGATGCGGCAGAGAAGAAGGTATTGCCCTCCTTATTGAGAGATTTTAATGCTATATCTGTGCGTGAAGCTGAATTGGCAAAGACACTCCATCCCTTTACAGGCAAGGAGGTGCATGTGGTGTGCGATCCAGTATTGCTATTGAGGAAAAAGGAGTGGGAGAAAAGGTGTGTGCCAATTTCAACGAAACGCCCTTATGTGCTTTGTTATAATTTGTTGCAATCAGAGAAGTGTGCGGAACAAGCTCGTAAAGTTAGTCGAGAGTTAGGGTATGAGCTGATAAATATTACCGCTTGTTTACTTCCGTTCAAATCGGGGCGGCGTTATTTACAGACACTTGACCCTATTTCGTTTATCTCTTATTTCAAAGAGGCTGCATTTGTTGTGACATCATCTTTTCATGGTACAGTGTTCTCTGTTGTTTTCCAAAAGCCCTTTTATGTGGTTGGGATGGGTAGTCTTGGAGGGCGTTCCGCTTCTTTATTGGCTAAGTTGAATTTGTCTGATCGGATATTGGGAGAAGTGACGGATTTCCTTGATGGAAAGATTGACTATGAGAGGGTGGAGTTTTTGTTAGAGAATTATAGGATGGAATCTGTCGATTATTTAAAATTTGATGAACATAACGATTAAATATGATTTAAAAAATAATCGTTATGATTATTTGATAATGATGACGATTGTGTCGGTTATATTTGCGGGTCCATTGTTTGGTGCATTTATTCCGACACGAATAATAGGTTTTTTGTTTTTGCTCTATTATATTATTAAAATTAAGGTTAATTATCGGATCAAGAAATTAACCTATTGCTTATATGGAGTTATCTTTTATTCGTTTTTAGCTGTATTTTGGATATCGGATTGGTATATGTATACAACCTCTTTTTTGAGTTTATTATGTTATATAGGTGCTTTCTTTCTTATTTATTATTCTTCGTTTAGGGCTAGTAAACCTATTGATTCAATATTAAAAGGATGGTTGTTTTTTACAATAGCTAATTTGGTGGTAGCTATTTGGGAAGTCTTTACCGGTCAACATACGGCAGAAGGACAATTTCAAGCAACAGAGTATGCGACATCTTTAGATGGTACGGTGGGATTGAGAACTTATGCCGCTGTAACTTATGGTAATTACAACTCTTTGTCTATTGTGCTGATTTTATGCTTGTTTATGTTGATACTTTATTGGGTATATACAAATGTGATTCGTGAAAAACTATTATTGCTTCTTCTTTTATTATTTATTGTTGCGATAGAATTTATTAATACATCTCGTGGTTGTTTGATAGCTCTGTTTCTTTCTTTTATCCCATTTTTTATGGGGATGAATAGTAATAAGAGAGATAAATATATTTTGATCTTTGTATTGTCTATATTATGTGTCTATCTGTGGTATGAGTATTCGGATACTATTCTTTTTTTAATAGAACGAAAGACTGATGCGAGAACTGGAGCAGCTCAAGATCCTCGTTGGATTTTATGGGCTGGAGGATTGAAAATCGCAGAGGATTGGTTATATATAGGAAGTGGGCCTGGAAGTCAAATTTATGAATATGAGAAAGCGGATATTTGGATTACCTATGCTCATAATTTGTGGATTCAAGCATTGGTCGAATATGGGTTAGTATTTACGATTGCTCTTATTTATGGTGTTGCTAGATTAGCTATTAAGTGCTATTTGGATTCTAATCGTTTGTTGCATTTAATAGGTGTTATCCTAATTCTTTGCTGGCCAATATTGACAATTGTCGATGAAGGGTACTTAAAATCGTTTCATTGGACGTTTTTTGCCTCCATACTTGCCATATACCATTTAAATCAAACTAATCAATTTCAAATATCTAGATGAAATCCATTCTCTTCTTTCATCCTAAGAACGACTACACCGGGAGTACTCGTGTGTTAGCTGATGTGATTGCTCGTGATTATGCGGGGCAATCTGTTGATATCATTGTTAACCGGAATCATGGCAAAGGATTCTTGAGTGAATTGCCAAATGTGCAATTGATAGGGTATTGTGTACCTACTTGGCATGGAAAGCGTATCCCTGTTGTTGCGCCATTGGTATGGCGCATACATTTTGTGTTGCTTACGTTATGTTTAGGTTGGCGTTACAATACATTTTATATCAATACGATCACTCCTTACTTGGCAGCTCTGTTAGGACGGTTGTATGGAAAGAAAGTAATCTATCATATTCATGAGAAATTTGTCCAGCAAACGCTATCTGTTCGGATAATGGAGTGGATATTTGCCCATACAAAGGCACACCGTATTTTCGTGTCGAGGTATACGAGAGATAGCTATCCAGATAATCCATCGTGCACGAGTACGGTGTGCTACAATCATCTAGGCAAACAATTTTTGGACAGGGTCGATATAAAGCCTATTGGTGAGCGAAAGCGGAATACGGTCTTGATGATTGCCTCTCTCTCGAAAGTAAAGGGCTTATCTACCTTCATGGCGGTGGCCGAACTTTTACCCGATCTCCATTTCCGCTTGATGCTTAGTGCGGATATGGAATCTATACAGGCTTATTTAGAACAGTCAATACCTAAAAATGTGGAATTAATTCCAGCACAATCGAATATCCATCCTTATTTACGAGAGGCGGACTTGATGCTCAATTTATCAAACCCATTTTTGTGCGTAGAGACTTTTGGTATGACCATTTTAGAGGCGATGGCTTATGGCGTTCCATCCATTGCGCCTAACATCGGAGGGCCAATAGAATTGATAGAAGATGGGTATAATGGCTTCTGTGTGGATGTGACTGATGCTAAGGTCGTTGCGGAAAAGATTAAGGAAGTGCTGGGGCTTGATAATTATGAGCGATTTGCGGATAACGCACTGGCTGGATTTGAACGATTTCGCTAGTAGTTCTGTATATCAATTAATTGATTCGATTGTTTATATTCTTTCAATGAAAAAAATAGTTGTGCTTCTCTCCACCTATAATGGAGAGCGTTTTTTGTGTGCCCAGCTGGATAGCTTGTTGATCCAAGAGGGTGTGGAGTTGAAGGTGTTGGTGAGGGATGATGGTTCCTCGGATAGTACATGGGATTTATTGATCGCTTATAAGGATTTGCTTTCCGAAGAGGCTGTGTGGCTTATTTCTCGTTTTGTTTTTTCAAGAAAGAATTGGCTTACCAGATTACTCTTATTGCTCGATGGAAAGATTAAATATAACGGCTTTGAATCCAATCTCTTTTATGTGTTAAAAATTATCAAGGGAGGTGTAGGGCTTCCTCTATTTTCTCATCGGGCGCTTACGCCATTTGTAGTGCGTGAGGGCTTATGAGAGAATCAGTGGCGATAGTTGTCGTGTTGTATAAGGCGGAGATGAGCGTTTATCATGAACGTTTATTGGAGGATGAGATGGTTACATTGGTCGTAGTAGATAATACGCCTGATCGGGATTTGGCATTAAAGAAGGATCGGTTGATATATGTTCCTCTACAGAGAAATATGGGTATAGCTACTGCACAGAATGAGGGAATCCGGCAAGCTGAGTGTTTAGGATGTGACTATATTATTTTTTTCGATCAAGATAGTAAGATTCCCGAAAGGTATTCGGAAGGTATAATAGAAGAATATAAGCGGATCGAACAATTGATTCCTAATCTGTTTTTGTTGGGACCAACCATAATAAATGGCCGTACAGAAGAGGAGTATAAATCAACTATCCATAAGGATATATGGATGACGGAAGATTTTATACGGAGACGGGAGATTATAAGTTCTGGAAGTTGTGTTTCCCTGCGGAAAATAGAGGAGGTGGGATTGAATGATGATTCTTTGTTTATTGATTATGTGGATCATGAATGGTGTTGGAGAGCGGAGAGTAAAGGGTTTGTCAATGGCATCACCCTAAAGATTAAACTTGCTCATTTTGTAGGGCAACAGGAGTACCGGATATTCAACCAGCTTGTTATCATTTCAGCCCCGATACGATATTATTATCAAACACGGAATTATTTATGGTTGCTTCGGCGTAGTTATGTGCCAAGGCAATGGAAAATCAATCATGGAATAAAGTTAATGATATATCCGATTTCTTTCCCTTTCAAGGTTAGGTGTTGGCGAGCGATTTATGTGCAAATGTTTAGAGGTTTAAAGGATGGATTATTAAATAAAAGGTATGGTAAAAGTAGGAGCGGTAGTGGTATTGTATAACCCGAATTTTGACGTGACAAAGAAAACATTGTCATCATTGGCTAGCCAGGTAGATCAAATATGCGTGGTGGATAATTCTCCATCTGACCACTCTGAGGTGCTGAGCGGTTATGAGTCGGTGGAGTATAAACCATTGCTGAAGAATATAGGTATAGCTGCGGCACAGAATATAGGCATCCGTTATTTCATTGATTTAGGTTATGACTTCGTACTTTTTGCGGATCAGGATTCGATTGCGTCAGAGAAAGTAGTGGACAAACTATTAGAGAATCATCAAGCGCTTAAAGAGGCCAGTATAAAAGTCGGTGCAGTAGGAACTCGGGCAATTAATCGTCAAACAGGACTACCATATGTTGAAAAGTCTAATGAGATTAGAATTATAGATAAAAGAGTATTGAGTAATACTTCAAATATTACGGAGTGTTATTCTATTATGTCATCAATCTCATTGATTCCTTGTAAAGTATTTAATATTGTAGGAGGTTTTGATGAATCTCTTTTTATTGATGGTGTAGATAATGAGTGGTGTTGGAGAGCTTGGCATAAGTGTGGTTTGAGATCTTTTATAGTGGAAGATGCTGAGATTGGTCATATGCTAGGTGAAGGAGATAGATTTTTTTTCCTTAAAAAGGTGGCTATTGCTTCTCCGTTTAGGGTGTATTATCAGTTTCGAAATTATTTGTGGCTTTGTCGAAGGGATTATGTGCCAAGGTATTGGAAAAGGAAAAATGGTATGAAGTATTTTGTGAAATTGTTTTATTTCCCGATTTGTGTTGCTCCGAGAACGATGTATTTACGGCGCATTGTACGTGGGGTGATAAGCGGGTTGAATCCAGTCAAACCTAATTGGCCTATTTTCTTGATGCTGAGTAGTTTGTTAAGAATGTTTAAGGAGGGATGAATACTTGATAGTAAACAGAATACAAAATAGTAAGAATTTAATTGTCTCATCTTATTCATCGTATGCGTGATGGGTAAGATTTCGGTTTGTATGGCTACCTATAATGAGGCGAAGTATATTAGGGAACAATTGGAATCAATCTTGTGCCAGTTGTCGGAAGATGATGAGATTATTGTATCAGATGATGGTTCTACTGATGGGACAATAGATATTATTATGTCTTATCATGATAATAGGGTAAAAGTATTACATCATATTTCTTCCCCTGGTTCTTCATTTGTGAAAGCTACGAGAAATTTTGAGAATGCTTTATTGCATGCGCATGGTGATTATATTTTTAGCAGATCAAGATGATGTATGGCATAAAAATAAGGTGAGTGTTTGTTTTTCTTATTTAGATAATATATGTTGATTCAACATGACCGAACACTTATAGGAAATTCGTATGGCTATCCTTTGCATGTGAAAAGCATCCATAAATTATTTTTTTTGAATTTGTTTGATTTATCGTTCAAAGGATGTTGCATAGCTTTTCGACGAGAATTGTTACAAAAAGTATTGCCTGTTCCAAAGCCAGTGATTGTCCATGATGCTTGGATTGGCTGTTGGGGTTATTTGTTGGGTAGTTATGTCTCGATAAATGATGAACTGATAGATTATAGAGTTCATGGAAAAAATGTATCAATAGGTACAAGGAATAGGTTTTACTATAAAATATTGTATAGACTGCAAATTTGTTATTGTTTGTTTAAGCGTTCATTTTTCTAAATGATGAGACATACGATAGTTTGTATTGTAGCTTGTTTCCTTGTTTTTAACGAGTGATTAAAATCTTTTTTTATTTTAATTCAAGATGTGTTCTGATTGGAACACTAATGGTTAATCAATTTTCCCTATATTTTATGCAATCATTTTCTGTATTGCTTTCCTTATATCACAAGGAGAGTGCATTATTCCTGCACCAAAGTCTGGAGAGTGTCTTTGCACAAACACTATTGCCTACCGAGGTGATTTTGGTGGAGGATGGACCTTTGTCCGAAGAGTTGCATGCGGTTGTAAAAGAGTTCATGGATCGGTATCTTGAATTAAAGGTGATTCCTTTGGTAGAAAATCAAGGTTTGGGGAAAGCTTTGAACGAGGGTTTGAAACATTGCTCGTATGATATCGTGGCTCGCATGGATACGGATGATGTGGCGAAGCCAGACCGTTTTGAAAAGCAGTTGGCGATATTTCAGGAACATCCGGAAGTGGATGTAGTGGGAGCTTGGATCGATGAGTTTGAGGGAGCGGTATCCAATGTCCTTTCTGTGCGTAAAGTGCCAAAGGATCAGGAAGATATCTTGAGATTTGCAAAAGGAAGATGTCCGGTGAATCATCCTGTGGTGATGTTCCGAAAGTCGGCTGTATTGAAAGCTGGGGGATATAAGCATTTTCCTTTGTTCGAGGATTATTATTTATGGGTACGGATGTTGATGGATGGTGCTCGATTCTATAATATTCAAGAGAGTTTACTTTTTTTCCGTTTTTCTCCAGATATGTTTAAGCGGAGGGGGGGATGGAGGTATGCCGTAACGGAGGTGAAATTACAGACTCTGTTTTATAGGATAGGTTTTATCGATTTTTTCTCCTTAATAAGAAATATCTGTATTCGTTTGGTGACTCGTCTTCTCCCCAATGACTTTCGCTCTTTACTTTATAAGAGATTTATACGAAATTAAATTATTCTTTCGCTTTATTTCGTATATCCGTACGGTGATTTCCCAAAGCTTTTTTGTGTTAGAGATCCCATGGTAAGGCCTCCCCTAAAAGGAGGCTTTTTTGTTTCCGGAAACATCGCATTATGACTTCCGGCTTTGTTGTCATCTATGATTTTAATCTTATCTGTGTATCAATAAAATACAAATTCCCATCTATACCATAAAGCACATTGTTAGGGGCTGCGTCAAACACTTCATAATCTTCATTGTGGTATTCGTCGTAATAGTCCATTTTAAAGCCAAGAGCTTGCATATAGGCGGCTATTTCATCTTCTGTAGCTTCTCGTTCCGCTAATATATAAGGTTGTATGAGGACTGCACAGAATTTTTGCTCGCTGTTATATGCGAAGCCAATCATCTGATAAGGTACATTACTGAAAAACTTGTTATGTACAGTAATGCGAATGAAAAAGTTCTCCAAGTCATCACCAGCGTACTCAAAGTTATTTAGCTTGATTACAGAGACCTTACCATCATGAAATACTTCATTCTCACCACCTTTGTCCATATAGGTGAGAGTGAGGCAGGATAAGTTAACCCATAGATTTCTATTATTAGTAAATTTTATTAGCTCATTGATTTGCCTTCTCTTATAGCCCTCTGTTGGTTCAATCTCTCCTGCTGTTTCTTTACTTCTTCTGGCGATGCAGGCTGCTTGCTCCAAGAGGTTATTGATTGGCGAGTACGCTCTATCCATTGTTTGTGAAATTCGTTAATATATTCCATAAATCATTTTACTAAGAGTTCATGGCAAAGGTAATCTTTCTATTTTAATATCGTAATGATTTGTCTGTAACTTTGTAAGGTTACATTATAAAAATGTATGGAGAGTTTACTTCATGCATATTGTAAATTTCCAGTCGGCTAAGAATGGAATGTATTGCCTGAAACATTATGCCTCCCTTCTTTGTTATATCTTATTATGGATTGAAAACAAACCCTCCCTTTTGCTTATAAAATGTAAGCTTTGTTAACCAAACGTCCGATAAAAACATTTTTTCCGTGAAAGTGTCAATTATTTTATGTTTGTTTAAACAATATGTTAGGTATTGTCTGTATCTTTGCGGCAAAATCAAAAAGTTGATTCGACAATGGAAGTATTGAAGCACGAGTGTGGTGTTGCCATGGTCCGGTTACTGAAACCCTTGGAGTATTATCACGAGAAGTACGGTAGTTGGATGTATGGACTGAACAAGCTCTATTTGCTGATGGAAAAGCAGCATAACAGGGGGCAGGAAGGAGCGGGCTTAGCCTGCGTGAAGTTAGAGGCAAATGCCGGAGAGGAATATATGTTCCGTGAACGGGCCGTCGGGACCGGAGCTATTACCGAGATATTTGCCGCAGTTCACGAACACTACAAGGATTTAACCCCCGAGCAACTCAACGATCCGCTATTCGCCAAAGCCAACCTACCTTTCGCCGGAGAGCTTTATATGGGCCACCTCCGTTACAGTACCACCGGAAAATCCGGAATCTCTTATATCCATCCTTTTTTACGACGCAATAACTGGCGTGCAAAGAACCTTGCCGTTTGCGGAAATTTCAACCTGACAAATGTTCATGAAGTATTCGAGGAGATCACGGCGATCGGTCAGCATCCCCGGAAATATTCCGATACGTATATCATGCTGGAGCAGCTGGGACACCGGCTGGACCGGGAAGTGGAGCGCCTGTACCAAAAGTGTGAGGCGGAAGGATTGAGAGGGATGGATATCACGCATGCCATCGAGGATCAAATTGATTTGTCGAACGTGCTGAAACGCTGTACCCCGGGCTGGGATGGTGGTTTCGTGATTTGCGGTATCACCGGTAGTGGCGAGTCGTTCAGCGTGCGGGACCCGTGGGGAATCCGTCCGGCCTTCTATTATGCGGATGATGAGATTATCGTGTTGGCTTCCGAGCGTCCGGTTATACAAACCGTGATGAACGTGCAGGTAGAGGATATCCGGGAGTTGAATCGGGGAGAGGCGATACTCGTCAACAAGAAAGGCGAGTGGCATATCTCCCAGATCGTGGAGCCGAAAGAGAATAAGGCTTGTTCCTTCGAGCGTATCTACTTCTCACGGGGTAGCGACGTGGATATTTACAGGGAAAGGAAGCGTTTGGGAGATAATCTCGTGCATCCGATCTTGAAAGCGGTGGATTACGACTTGAATCATACCGTCTTCTCTTTTATCCCGAATACGGCCGAGGTCGCTTATTTCGGGATGCAGGAGGGGTTGAACAACTATTTGAATAAGCTGAAAAAAGAATGGATCGCCGATCGTAGTCACCTGCTCAGGGAAGAGGAACTGGAGCAAATCCTTTCCATGCGAGTCCGCTCGGAGAAAGTAGCTATAAAAGATATAAAATTACGTACATTTATCGCTGAGGGCAATAGCCGCAATGATCTGGCGGCGCACGTATATGATATTACTTACGGAAGTATTGAACCTTTTATCGATAATCTGGTTGTGATAGATGATAGCATCGTGCGGGGTACTACCTTACGCCAGAGTATTATCGGTATCTTGGATCGCCTGCATCCGAAGAAAATCGTGATCGTAAGTTCTTCTCCGCAGGTACGTTACCCGGATTATTACGGTATCGATATGTCCCGGATGAACGAGTTTATCGCTTTTAAGGCTGCGGTGGCCCTGTTACGTGACCGGGGGATGGAATACGTGATCTTGGACGCTTATCAGAAGGCGAAGCGACAACAAACAGCGGCGGATGGTCCGTTGGTGAATTACGTAAAGGAGATATACGCCCCGTTTACGGACGAGGAGATATCCGTTAAGATGGTGGAGTTGCTTACACCGGCCGGGACACAGGCGAAAGTAGAGATCGTCTACCAGACTTTGGAGGGCTTGCATGCCTCTTGTCCGGAGCATCCGGGTGACTGGTATTTCTCCGGCGATTACCCGACACCGGGCGGGACTCGGTTAGTGAACGAGGCTTTTATTCACTATATGGAAGAAGAATATTTAGTGAAATGACACAACATACAGATTCTATGCAGACAAACAGAACAGCAACTTTGATGTTAGACGACGGTACCGTCTTCCGTGGCTACTCTTTCGGCTATGAGAGACCGGTGGCTGGCGAGGTCGTGTTCAATACCGCTATGACCGGATATCCGGAGAGCTTGACGGACCCTTCGTACGCAGGCCAGTTGATGGTGTTGACTTATCCGCTCGTTGGTAACTACGGTGTCCCGCCTCGTACATTCGAGCCGAACGGGATCGCTACGTTTATGGAGAGCGAGAAGATCCACGCCGAGGCGATTATCGTTAGCGATTACAGCCATGAGTATAGCCACTGGAACGCCGAGTGCAGCTTGGGCGAGTGGTTGAAGGAGGAGAAGATCCCGGGCATATACGGTATCGATACGCGTGCGTTGACTAAGAAATTGCGTGAGCATGGCGTGATGATGGGACGTATCGTTATCGGCGATGCCGATAACGAAATTGGAAATGGAGAATTGAAGATCGAGGATTATGAGCATGTGAACTATGTGGATCGGGTATCGTGCAAGGAGATTATTTGTTACCTGCCCGATGGTACGAGCCAGACCTGTTCTTTATTGGAAGCCTCCGATTCCCGATTCTCGATTCTCAATTCTCAATTCCTAAAGCGCGTCGTGCTTTTGGACTGCGGCGTGAAACATAACATCATCCGTTGCCTGTTGAGGCGTAACGTGGCGGTGATCCGTGTGCCTTGGGACTACGACTTCAATCAGCTGGAATACGATGGCTTGTTTATCAGCAACGGTCCGGGCGATCCGGATACTTGCGATGCCGCCGTGCGGAATATCCGTAAGGCGCTTTCCGGGGATAAGCCGATTTGCGGTATTTGCATGGGTAACCAGTTGTTGGCGAAAGCCGGCGGTGCTTCTATCTATAAATTGAAGTACGGTCATCGTAGCCATAACCAGCCGGTACGTATGGTAGGCACGGAGAAATGCTTCATCACCTCGCAGAACCATGGTTACGCCGTGGATAACGATACGCTGGGTGAGGAGTGGGAACCGCTGTTCGTCAATATGAATGACGGGACGAACGAGGGTATCAAGCATAAGACGAAGCCTTTCTTCTCCTCTCAGTTCCATCCCGAGGCTTGCAGCGGGCCGCTGGATACGGAGTTCATGTTTGATAAATTCACGGAATTGTTGTAGCCGGGGATTTACGCCCACCCTAAACGAGGGATTAGGGCAACCCTAAATGAGTGTTTAGGTCTACCCTAAAAGAGAACATTAAAAAAAGTAAAGCAATGAAAGAAGATATAAAGAAAGTCCTGATACTCGGTTCCGGAGCCTTGAAGATTGGTGAGGCGGGCGAGTTCGATTATTCAGGCAGCCAAGCCCTGAAGGCGATTAAGGAAGAGGGGATTCAAACGGTATTGATCAATCCGAATATCGCTACGGTACAGACCTCGGAAGGAGTCGCGGACACGGTTTATTTCCTGCCCGTTACTCCTTTTTTTGTGGAAAAGGTGATCGAGAAGGAACGTCCGGAAGGTATCTTGCTCGCTTTCGGCGGGCAGACGGCGTTGAATTGTGGCGTGGCTCTTTACCAAAGCGGCGTGCTGGAGAAGTATGGCGTGAAGGTATTGGGTACCCCGGTGCAGGCTATCATGGATACCGAGGATCGGGAGTTGTTCGTACGCAAGTTGGATGAGATCGACGTGAAGACGATCAAGAGCGAGGCCGTGGAGAACGCCGCTGACGCTCGTCGTGCGGCCGCTGAGCTGGGGTATCCGGTCATCGTCCGTGCCGCTTATGCGCTGGGGGGCTTGGGTTCCGGTTTCTGCGACAATGAGGAAGAATTGGACGTGTTGGTAGAGAAGGCTTTCTCTTTCTCTCCGCAAGTATTGGTGGAGAAAAGCTTGAAGGGCTGGAAAGAGGTAGAGTACGAGGTGGTGCGCGACCGCTTCGATAACTGCATCACGGTATGTAACATGGAGAATTTCGACCCGCTGGGAATCCATACGGGAGAGTCTATCGTGATTGCCCCCTCGCAGACCTTGAGTAATACGGATTATCATAAATTACGTGAGTTGGCGATCCGTATCATCCGCCATATCGGTATCGTGGGCGAGTGTAACGTGCAATACGCTTACGATCCGGAGAGTGAGGATTACCGGGTGATCGAGGTGAACGCCCGCTTGAGCCGTTCTTCGGCCTTGGCTTCTAAGGCGACCGGTTATCCGTTGGCTTTCGTGGCCGCTAAATTAGGCTTGGGCTACGGTTTGTTCGACTTGAAAAACTCCGTGACGAAAACGACTAGCGCTTTCTTTGAGCCGGCTCTCGATTACGTGGTATGTAAGATCCCTCGCTGGGACTTGGGTAAGTTCCATGGCGTGGCTCGTGAGTTGGGTTCCAGCATGAAGTCGGTTGGCGAGGTGATGGCGATCGGACGTACTTTCGAGGAGGCTATCCAGAAGGGCTTGCGTATGATCGGGCAGGGTATGCACGGTTTCGTGGAGAATAAGGAGTTGGTGATCGAGGATATCGATAAGGCTTTGCATGAGCCTACCGATCGCCGTATCTTCGTTATCTCGAAGGCATTCCGGGCCGGTTATACGGTAGACCAGATTCATGAGCTTACCAAGATAGACCGATGGTTCCTACAGAAACTATATGGAATCATGCAGACCTCCAAGGAGCTTCACGCTTTCGATATGAAGGGGATCCAACGTTGGCGCATCAATCCGGAGTTGATCCGCCGGGCGAAGATACAAGGGTTCTCTGATTTCCAGATCGCACGGGCGATCGGTCTCGACGGGGATGTGGAGAAGGGTATGATGTTGGTTCGCCAGTTCCGTAAGGAGCATGGCATTCTTCCGGTGGTGAAACAGATCGATACCTTGGCCGCCGAGTATCCGGCGCAGACGAATTACTTGTACCTGACGTATAGCGGTACGGAAAACGACGTGACGTACTTGGGCGATCATCGCTCGATTGTCGTGCTGGGTTCCGGCGCTTACCGCATCGGTAGCTCGGTGGAGTTCGACTGGTGTGGCGTGCAGGCCTTGAATACGATCCGTAAGGAGGGCTATCGTTCCGTGATGATCAACTACAATCCCGAGACGGTGTCTACCGACTATGATATGTGCGATCGTCTTTATTTCGATGAGCTTACCTTCGAGCGTGTGATGGATATCCTCGAGCTGGAGAACCCGCACGGCGTGATCGTCTCCACCGGCGGCCAGATCCCGAATAACTTGGCGATGCGTCTGGACGAGCAGCATGTGAATATCTTGGGGACTTCCGCCAAGAGCATCGATAATGCCGAGGACCGTGAGAAGTTCTCCGCCATGTTGGATCGTATTGGCGTGGATCAACCCCGCTGGAAAGAGCTTTCTTCCATGGAGGATATCAATGGCTTCGTGGCGGAGGTAGGCTTCCCCGTATTGGTTCGCCCGAGTTACGTGCTGAGTGGCGCCGCCATGAATGTCTGCTCGAATCAAGAGGAGTTGGAGCGTTTCTTGAAATTGGCCGCCAACGTCAGCCAAAAGCATCCGGTGGTGGTAAGTCAGTTCATCGAGCATGCGAAAGAGGTGGAGATGGATGCCGTGGCCGATCATGGTGAGATCGTGATGTATGCCATTAGCGAGCATATCGAGTTTGCCGGGGTTCATTCCGGCGACGCTACGATTCAGTTCCCGGCCCAGAAATTATATGTAGAGACGGTTCGTCGTATCAAGCGTATCAGTAAGCAGATCGCTAAGGAGCTGAATATCTCCGGCCCGTTCAATATCCAATATCTGGCGAAGGGCAATGAGATCAAGGTGATCGAGTGTAACCTTCGTGCCAGCCGTTCTTTCCCGTTCGTGAGCAAGGTGCTGAAGATAAACTTCATCGAGTTGGCTACCCGTGTCATGCTGGGCTTGCCGGTAGAGAAACCGAATAAGAATGAGTTCGATTTGGATTATGTGGGTATCAAGGCCTCTCAATTCTCGTTCAATCGCTTGCAGAAAGCCGATCCGGTATTAGGGGTCGATATGGCTTCCACGGGCGAGGTGGGTTGTCTGGGCGACGATGTATCCGAGGCGGTGTTGACGAGTATGCTCGCTGTCGGGCAACGGGTTCCGGAGAAGAATATCCTCCTGTCCACCGGTACGCCGAAGCAGAAGGTAGCCATGCTGGATGCCGCTAAGATGTTGGCGACGAAAGGCTACAACCTATTCGCTACGGGAGGTACGCACCGTTTCTTGGCGGAGAATGGCATTCCGAGTACGAAGGTGTACTGGCCGAGCGAGAAGGGAGAACCGCAGGCGCTTAAGATGCTTCATGAGAAGCAGATCGATATGGTCGTGAATATCCCTCGTGACCTTTCCGCCGGCGAGCTTGACAACGGCTATAAGATCCGCCGTGCCGCCATCGACCTGAATATCCCGTTGATTACGAATGCCCGTCTGGCGAGCGCTTTCATTCAAGCCTTCTGTACCTTGAGCGTAGATGATATCTGCATCAAGAGTTGGCAGGAATATAAATAAATGGGGGCTTGATGTAAATCAAGTGGTATTTATTTCGTAAGTTTGCGGAAACAAACAAAAACAACCATGAATATGGATACAGCGATATTTATAGCTCGCAGGATCGCGGCGCAATCGATTCTACTCAGTGAGGAAGCCGCCCAGAAACTGGCCTCTATCTTAATCCGGACAGAATTGAAAAAAGGCGCCCTGTTTTTGAGCGAAGGAGAGGTTTGTACGCAACTCGGTTATGTCTATAAGGGAATGGTTCGCCAGTTTTACTTCAAGAATAAGAAAGAGCTGACCGAGCATTTCGCCAGCGAGGACAACATCTTCATTTGCATCGAGAGCTTCTTGCGCCAGCGTCCCGCTAATCTGTTGGTGGAGGCCTTGGAGAATACGGTGCTGTATGGCATTCCTCATGATCCTTTATTGGCATTGTGCGCCGAGGATTACGAGATCGAGGTCATGTATCGCCGCCTGTTGGAGAATTCGCTGATCCTGTCTCAACGGAAGGCGGATTTCCTTCGTTTCGAGACCGCTAATGAACGTTATGCCCGCTTATTGAAAGAACACCCTGAGATCGTGCAGCGTGCCCCCTTGTCCCATATCGCCTCTTATTTGCTGATGACTCCCGAGACATTAAGCAGGGTAAGGGCCAATATGCAGCTATGAGGGGCTTGTAGGTGTTAATTATATACGGTGTCGTATATGATATATAAGATAAAATTAGTATGAAGGTAGGATTATTTATCCCATGTTACATTAACGCGGTGTACCCCGAAGTGGGTATCGCCTCGTATAAATTGTTGAGGCATGTGGGTGTGGATGTCGATTATCCGATGGACCAGACCTGTTGCGGACAACCCATGGCGAACGCCGGCTTCGAGGATGAGGCGGCTCGCTTGGCCCTCCGGATGGAGGAACAGTTTAAGAACTATGACTACGTGGTAGGCCCCTCGGCCAGTTGCGTAGCCTTCGTAAAAGAGAACCATCCCCATATCTTGGAGAAGCGGGATCACGTTTGTATGAACAGTAAGAAGATTTATGATATCTGCGAGTTCTTGCACGACGTGGTGAGACCGGAATCCCTGCCGGCCGTTTTCCCGCATAAGGTGAGTATCCATAATAGTTGCCACGGGGTGCGTGAGTTGCATCTCTCGTCGCCCAGCGAGCGTAATATCCCGTACTATTCCAAGTTGCGTGATCTCCTTTCCTTGGTGAAGGGTATCGAGGTGTTCGAACCGAAGCGGGTGGACGAATGTTGCGGTTTCGGCGGTATGTTCGCCATCGAGGAGCCTGAGGTCTCTACTTGCATGGGACAAGACAAGGTAAAGGATCATATGAGTACCGGCGCCGAGTATATCACCGGGGCGGATAGCTCTTGCCTGATGCATATGGAAGGGGTTATCAAGCGAGAGAAACTTCCGATCAAGACTATTCACATCGTTCAAATATTAGCGTCCGGATTATGAGTACGAAACATGCTATAGCAGCGGCCCATTTCCTAGAGAATAAGGAGAATGAGGCTTGGCACGACCATACGCTTTGGATGGTACGTACCAAACGGGATAAGATGAGCCATTCGCTTCCCGAGTGGGAGCGGTTGAGAGAGTTGGCCTCGGAGATCAAGCTTTACTCCAACAGCCATCTGGACACGCTTCTGGAGGAGTTCGAGAAAAATGCGATCGCCAACGGGGCTATCGTGCATTGGGCGAAAGATGCCGAGGAGCATAACGAGATCGTCTTGCGGATCTTGCGCCAGCATGATGCCCGGAACCTGATCAAGAGCAAATCGATGCTGACGGAGGAATGCCATATGAACGAGTTCTTGATGTCGAAAGGAATCGATGTGGTGGAGAGCGATTTGGGTGAGCGTATCTTGCAATTGATGCATTTGGCCCCGAGCCATATCGTGATGCCGGCGATCCATATCAAACGGGAGCAGATCAGCGAGATGATGGAGCGTGAGATGGGAACGGAGAAAGGGAATATCGACCCTACCTACCTGACGCATGCCGCCCGTAAGAATCTGCGTGAGAAATTCCTGCATGCCGACGTGGCGATGACGGGCGCTAACTTCGCCGTCGCCTCTACGGGCGAGATCGTGGTTTGTACCAATGAGGGAAACGCCGATATGGGAACCTCCTTCCCGAAGGTGCATATCGCTACGATGGGGATGGAGAAGATCGTACCGAATCTGGAGGCATTGGGCGTATTCACTCGTTTGCTGGCTCGTTCGGGTACGGGGCAACCCATCACGTCTTATACTTCTCATTACCGCCGTCCGCCCGAGGGACAAGAGTTCCATATCATTATCGTGGATAACGGGCGTAGTGATATCTTGGCGAAACCGGATCATATTCGTACGTTGAATTGCATCCGTTGTGGCGAGTGCATGAATACCTGTCCGGTATATCGCAGGAGTGGTGGCTATTCGTATACGTATTTCATTCCGGGACCGATCGGGATCAACTTGGGTATGCTGAGGAATCCGGAGGAATATTCGGATAACGTATCGGCTTGCTCCTTATGTCTTTCTTGCTCGAACGTTTGTCCGGTAAAGATCGATTTGGGCGAGCAGATTTACCGTTGGCGGCAAGATTTGGATAAGATCGGTAAGGCGAGCAAGGAGAAGAAAGTGATGTCTTTCGGCATGAAGTTCTTGATGGAACGTCCGGGATTGTTCAATACGGCGTTGAAGTTTGCTCCGGTAGTGAATCATTTGCCCCGTTTCATGGTCTACAATGGCTTGAACGCTTGGGGCAAGGGACGTGAGCTTCCGGCTTTCGCCAAGGAGTCGTTTAATGATATGTGGAAGAATAATAAGGTGAGATAATGAGTAGTAAAGATTCTATATTGGCGAGTATCCGTCGTCATACGGGTGCACGCCACGAGATGCCTGAGCTTACGTTGGAGGCGATTACCTATGCGGATAAGTTGGCTACGTTCTCGGAGGTGTTAGCCGGGGCGGGTGGCAAGGCCATCGAGTTAAAGCCCGGCGAGGATGTGAATGAGGTGATCCGCCGTGAGTTTCCGGAGGCGAAACGTATCGCCTCGAATTTGAAGGAGATTACTTGCGCTACCTTTAACCCAGATGGGCTGACCGATCCCCGGGAGTTGAACGGAACGGACGTATCTGTGGTGGAGGGTAGTTTCGGCGTGGCGGAGAATGCCGCTGTCTGGTTACCCCGTCAGGTACGTTATAAAGGTCTGTACTTTATCTCGAACGCTTTGGTGATCTTGTTGGACAAGACTCAATTGGTTCATACGATGAATGAGGCTTACCGCCGTACTGCCACTATGGATTATGATTACGGAGTCTTCATGTCCGGTCCCTCAAAGACTGCTGATATTGAACAAGCCTTGGTATTCGGGGCGCATGGCCCGATCCGGGTAGTAGTCCTGTTAAGATAAAACCTATACCCATTTGTAGAGACGGGGCACGCCCCGTCTCTACAAGTTGTACGTTATTTACAGCTCTCCAATATTTCCCGTGCCACGCTACCCGTTACATTCTTCGCCTCCCCGAAGGCGGCGTTTCGTTCATTGAAGCGATTCTCGATCTCGGTGATTGTCGTATCGCCGATCTTCTCTTGGCTGAGGCGGGTAGATAAACCGAGGCTTTGGAAAAATTGCTCAGTCTTCTCGATGGCTTGGCTTACCCGTTCTTCTGTCGTTCCACTATTGATACCCCATACCCGTTCGCCGTATTGCAGGATCTTGCCCTCTTTCTGCTTGCGAAGGGTGCGTAAGGTTCCGGGGAAGACGATCGCTAAGGTCGCTCCATGCGTCAATCCGTGAAGGGCGGTTAGCTCGTGTCCGATCATATGGGTAGCCCAGTCCTGCGTTACGCCCATAGCGATAAAGCCGTTCAAGCCCATCGTGGCGGATAGCATGAAATCTGCCATCAGGTCGTAATTCCTCGGATCTTCCTTGATCTTCGGGGCGATCTCAACCAAGGTACTTAAAATACTTTCCGCCCAATGATCCATCAAGCGGGATTGGTCGGTCGTAGTCATATATTGCTCCATCACGTGGACGAAGGTATCGGCGATACCGCAAGACACTTGATACGGGGGGAGGCTGAAGGTCGTCTCCGGGTCCAAGATCGAGAACACGGGGAAATTGCTGTAGAACGGGAATTTCTCTTGCGTCTCTTTCCGGGAGATCACGGCCCCGCTATTCATCTCGGAACCCGTGGCGGGCAGGGTCAGTACGGTACCCATGGGCACGGTATGATAGTAATACCCTTTCTGTACCAATTCCCAAGGATCGCCGTCGTACTGGATGCCAGCGGAGATTAGCTTCGTCCCGTCTATGACGGAGCCGCCGCCTACCGCCAATAGGAAATCCACCTGCTTGCCTTTCGCTATCTGGATGGCTTCTCGCAAGGTCTCGATGGTGGGATTAGGCTCGATGCCCCAGAACTCGATATAGTCACGATCCTTTAGCGCCTTGATCACTTGGTCGTACACACCGTTTTGCTTTACGCTACCTCCTCCGAAGGTGATCATGATGCGATGCACCATCGGGATGGCCGTACTCAGTTTCTCAATCATGCCCTTACCGAATAATAAACGGGTTGGGTTGTGAAAAGTGAAGTTATTCATAGGACTATTTACTGTTTTTATATGTAAACATGAATAGGGTTCCTATTGTTTTAGGGCTTCCAGTAACTTATCGACCGCCTTGGCGGGAGTAGCTTCGCTCTTTAGTAACTGGACGAACTTGCTACCGATGATGGCACCGGAAGAATGGGCTGTCGCCGCCTCGAAAGTGGCTTTATTGCTGATGCCGAAACCTACCAAGCGGGGATTCTGTAGGTTCATGGCGTTGATACGACGGAAATAGGCCTGCTTTTGTTCGTTGAAGTCTTGTTGGGCTCCGGTCGTGGCGGCGCTGGATACCATATAGATAAATCCGCTGGTATGGGCATCGATCAGCCGGATTCGTTCCTCGGAGGTCTCTGGGGTGATCAGCATGATCATTTTTAGGTCATGGCGATCGGCGATTTCCTTGTAATCGGAGATATAATCGGCGTAAGGCAGGTCGGGGATGATCATTCCGTCTACGCCGGCCTCTACGCAACTGGCGCAGAATTTCTCGAAACCGTATTGCATGATGGGATTCAGGTAGCCCATTAGGATGATCGGGATCTGTACTTCGCTCCGGATCTCTTTCAATTGCTCGAATAGGAGGTGCAGTGACATCCCGTTACGCAACGCTTGCGTGGCGGCCTCTTGGATGACGGGGCCGTCTGCCATCGGGTCGGAGAAAGGGATTCCTACTTCTACCATGTGGATACCTTTAGCCTGTAAGGCTTTTAAGATGCTTGCCGTATCGTTTAAGTTCGGATAACCGGCGGTGAAATAGACGGAGAGTATTCCGTCTTTCTGGGTCTGGAATAAGTTTGTGATGCGATTCATTTTGAATTCTATTTTAAAAATACTATCAGACGGTGGGAGACGGGGCACGCCCTGTCTCTACAGCTGGATGTAAAATTTGTTGGATGAAATTCTTTAGTTTGTCGACGTCTTTCAATCCCGGCTCAATCTCGAAGCCACTGTTGAGGTCGATACCTGCGAAACGGGGATGCCGGAAGTTCCGGATCGCCTCCGCGTTTTCCGGACGGATGCCTCCGCTGAGCAAGAAGGGAGTCTCTCCTTCATATTCGGTTAGGATGGACCAATCGAAACGTTTGCCCGAGCCTCCATAGCCCTCGCATCTCGTATCGAAAAGGAAATAATCCACCCGGCCCTCATATTCCCTTGTTTTTTCGAAGTCCTCTTTCGTAGCGATGGGGAAAGCCTTGATCAAGGAATAGCCCCTTTTTTGCAAGGTGTGGCAATCTTCCGGCGATTCGTTACCGTGAAGTTGGAGATAGTCTAGCTTGTAGGCGGAGGCTTTCTCCATCATGGACTCGATGGTAGCGTTGACGAAAACGCCCACTTTCTTAGGGGACAATTGTTCACTGTCCGTTGCCTGCTGCTCCGTCGGGCATCGCTCGACAAAGCGCTTGGAACGTTCGTAGAAGATAAAGCCGATCCAGTTGATGGCTAGGGCGGCTACTTCCCGGATATTCTGAGGCTCCCGCATTCCGCAAACTTTGATGATCATGCCAGTCCTCCTATAAAATCGGCTAGGGTATCGCCCGGCCTCTCGGTTTTCATGAAGGTCTCTCCGATCAGGAATCCACGGAAACCGGCCTCACGCAATCGGCGTACGGTATCGGTCTCGGATATTCCGCTCTCGGACACTAAAAGAGGGGAGAAGCCTCGCATCTTATCGACCAACTTGAATGAGTTGTTTACGTCCGTATGGAAGGTGCCGAGATTACGGTTGTTCACGCCGAGCATATCGATATCCGCGTTCAGGTATTTGAGCTCGTCCTCGCTATGGACTTCCAGCAAGACTTCCAATTGCAGGCTATGGGCGGTCTCGGCGAGTATCCGGCATTCTTCTTCCGTAAGGGCGGCGGCGATCAACAAGACAGCGTCGGCGCCCATCACCCGGGCTTGGAAGAGTTGGTAGGTATCGATGATGAAGTCCTTGCGAAGTAACGGGAGATCCACCAGCTTGCGGGCCTTTTGCAAGTCGCCCAAGGAACCTCCGAAGAAATCCCCGTCCGTAAGGATCGAGCAGGCGGAGGCTCCTCCGGCCTCGTAAGCGGGCACCACGTCGGCGATATTCGCACCCGGATGCAGCCAACCTTTGGAGGGGCTTTTACGCTTGAACTCGGAGATAATACCGGAGGGGGATGATTCCAGCGCCGCACGCATGGAACGTGTGTCACGCTCCATACGGTCGCTACCTAAAGCCAATAAGGTCTGTAAGCTTACGGCCTGTTTCTGCCGGGCTACCTCGATGCGCTTATTGGCGATAATATCTTGTAAGATGTCCTTTTTCATAGGATATGTTTCTTTATCTTTGGTTCAAAGATATAAATTTACGGAATGTAGCCAATGCTTTTCCGCTTTCCAATGATTCACGTGCCTCGGCGATACACATCTCGATCTTCTTCTCTGGACAGATCACTTGGATGGCGAAAGCGGAGTTGGCGATCACGCAGCTCTTTTGGGCCTCTGTAGCCTTGTTCCCTAATACGGCGTCGAAGATACGGGCCGCTTCCTCCGGGGTCTCGCCGCCGTCGAGGTCCGCTTCCGTGCAACGTTTGAATCCGAGCATCTCCGGGGTATAAAGTTTCTCTTTCTCCGGCATGGCTACCTTGAAATCGGCCGTGAGGGAGATCTCGTCGTAACCGTCCAAGCTATGTACCACGGCGAAACGGGTACCGCTCTCTTGATACGTATAATTATATAGGCGGAGTAGCGGGAGGTTATATACGCCTAACAATTGGTAAGTAGGCATGACCGGGTTGACCAGCGGGCCGAGCATATTGAAGAAGCTGCGCACGCCGAGGCTCTTCCGTACCGGAGCTACCGCTTTCAGCGCCGGGTTGAACAAGGGTGCGTGGAGGTAGGCGATATGACAGGTATCCATGGAGGTACGTAGTTTACCGATATCGTTCGTGAATTTTACGCCGTGTTGCTCCATCACGTTGCTGGCGCCGCTCACCGAGGTAGCCCCGTAGTTACCGTGCTTTACGACATTGTAACCGGCACCGGCCACTACGAAACAGGAACAGGTACTGATGTTGAACGTGTTTTTCCCGTCGCCTCCGGTACCTACGATATCGATCGGCTTGTATTCGCTTAGATCTACCGGTACACGCATCTCCAGCAAAGCTTCTCGGAATCCGGTCAATTCCTCTACGGAGATACTGCGCATCAGGAATACGGTGATCAGACTGGCGATCTGGGAATCGTTGTAGCGTCCCTCCGCTATATTCTGGAGGATATTCCGGGCTTCTTCCCGGCCTAGATATTGGTGCTCGAATAATCTGTATAATATTTGCTTCATGTCTGTAATGTGTTGAATGATAAAATATTGCAGTTTTGCGATATTTCTTTATCGAAAAACTTTTGTTTCTCTAGGGGAAAACTCTTGTTTCTTGCTTGAGAAACATTAGTTTCACCATAGAGAAACTGATGTTTCGTTAGGAAGAAACTATAAGTGCCTTAGGAGGTAATTAGCGTTTCAGCCAGTTCTCTATAATTGTCTTCCCTTTGGGTGTCAACACGGATTCCGGATGGAATTGGATACCTCGTACATTGTACTCACGATGGCGCAAGCCCATGATCTGTCCTTCTTCCGTATCGACCGCCGTAATTTCCAGACAATCCGGGAAGTTTTCCTTGGAGACCGCCCAAGAATGATAACGCCCAACACGTATACCCGGTTCCAGTCCCTCGAAGATAGGATCTTTAGCGACAATCCGTATATCGGAGCAAACGCCGTGATGCACGTCGGTAAGGTTTATCAATGTGGCGCCGAATGCCTCGCCGATGGCCTGCTCGCCTAGGCAGACACCTAGGATGCTCTTTGTCGGGGCGTACCGGCGGATCAAGGGGAGGAGGATGCCGGCTTCCTCGGGGATGCCCGGTCCCGGGGATAGTAAGATCTTATCGAAACGCTCTATCTCTTCCAAGGAGATCTTGTCGTTGCGGTGTACCTCTACATCCGCACCCAGTTCCTTCAATATATGTAGCAAATTGTAGGTGAAGGAATCGTAATTATCAAATAATAATATCTTCATTTTATATATATTGTTGTTGTTGTAGAGACGGGGCGTGCCCCGTCTCTACAACCGGATAATCAATTGATTAATTTCTCCGCTAGGTCTATCGCTTTCTTCAAGGCTCCCAGCTTATTGTTTACCTCTTGCAATTCACGCTCATCGTTGCTTTTAGCCACGATCCCGGCTCCCGCCTGATAGTAAAGTACGTTGCCACGGCTGACGAAGGTACGGATCGTGATCGCTTGGTTCAAATCACCATCCAGACCGATAAAGCCGATACAGCCGCCGTAAGCACCCCGGTTATGATGCTCGATGTCGGTGATCAGTTGCATGGCCCGTACTTTGGGGGCTCCGCTCAATGTGCCGGCGGGGAAGGTATCGACGTAGGTCTTTACCGGGTCGCTATCGGTGTTGATCTCGCCGCTCACACGGGATACGAGGTGGATGACGTGGCTGTAGTATTGTACCTCCTTATAGAAATCCACTTGCACGTCGTGGGCGTTCCGGCTTAGGTCGTTGCGGGCGAGGTCTACCAGCATCACGTGCTCGGCGTTCTCCTTGGGGTCGGCTAGCAGGGCCTCGGTACGTTGTTTGTCTACCTCGATATTACCGGTACGGAAAGCGGTCCCGGCGATCGGGTCGATGCTGGCGTGTCTGCCCGTTACCTTGCAATGCGTCTCGGGGGAAGAGCCGAAGATACGGAAACCTCCGAAATCGAAATAGAACAAATAAGGAGAGGGGTTGATGCTGCGAAGAGCCCGGTACACCTTGAAGTCGTCTCCCTTGAACGGTTGCTCGAAGCGACGGCTCAATACGATCTGGAAGACATCCCCCCTGAGGCAGTGCTTGATGCCTTGGCGGACCATCGCCTTGTATTCCTCGCCGGTGATCGGGGAGGTCTCGGGACCCGCTGTCTGGAAGTTGTAGGAGGCGAAGTTACGGTTCTCGATCAGCGTAAGGATCTCTTCCAACCCGCTATCCTCGCCGTCTTGAACCATCTCCACCAGAGTAAGCTCATTCTTGAAATGATTGAAGACAAGGATATACTTATATAATATGTATAGCATATCGGGGGCGTCGTTCTCCTCGTGATGAACTTCCATGACCGGGATGTTCTCGAAATAACGGACGGCATCGAAAGCCGTGTAGCCGAATAATCCGCAGACCTTCTTGTCCGCTCCCTCCACCTTGAAGCGGCCGAGAAAAGCGTTCATCGCCTCGGGTACGTTATAGTCTTCGGTGAGCGGGGTAACCTCACGGGTCTCGTCCGGGAAGGTAGCCGTGCATTCCCCGTTGTTGATACCGATGCTCGCCAAGGGGCGGAGCGCTATAAAGGAAAGGCTATTCTCGTTTCCGTGGAAGTCCGAGCTTTCCAACAGGGCCGATTCCGGGTAGATATCCCGCACTTTCAGATAGATGCTTACGGGAGTGTGAAGGTCGCCCATCACCTTCTTGCTTATTGTCCTAAAGGTATAATCCATCATATAATTTTCAATTTTCAATTCTCAATTTATAATTAATGTAAGTGTCCATATCTTTATCGCCACGGCCCGAGACAGTCAGTACCACCACCTCTTCCGGCTTGAAGTTTACCTTGGCCAAGGCCCCCAAGGCATGGGCGCTTTCCAAGGCCGGGATGATTCCTTCCAGACGGGTCAACTCGAAAGCGGCCTCCAACGCCTCGTCATCATCTACCGCTAGGATTTGCGCACGGTGCTTTACGGAGAGGTTCGCGTGGATCGGGCCGATGCCCGGGTAATCCAAGCCGGCGGAAACAGAATAAGGTTCCTCGATCTGTCCGTCCTCGTTCTGCATGACCAAGGTACGTGCCCCGTGGATGATGCCCTCTTTACCCAATTGGATCGTGGCGGCGCTCATGCCGGAGTGGATGCCCTTGCCGCCGGCCTCGGCCAAGACGATCTTCACCCGCTCGTCGTCCACGAAATGATAGATCGTACCGGCGGCGTTACTTCCCCCGCCTACGCAGGCGATCAGGTAATCCGGGTGATCCCTTCCTTCCTTCTCCAGCAGTTGCTTCTTGATCTCCTCGCTGATAACGGATTGCAGCCGGGCTACCATATCCGGATAAGGATGGGGGCCTACCGTAGAACCGATAATATAATACGTATCCGAAGGATGACAGCACCAGTCACGGATCGCCTCGTTCGTGGCGTCTTTCAAGGTCATGTTTCCCGAGGTCACGGGCACGACGGTAGCTCCCAGCATTTCCATCTTCTGTACGTTGGCATGTTGGCGTTCCACGTCTGTCTTCCCCATATAAACGATACATTCCATATTCATCAAGGCACATACCGTAGCCGTAGCCACTCCATGCTGTCCGGCACCCGTCTCGGCGATGATACGGGTCTTCCCCATGCGGCGGGCTAGGAGGATCTGGCCGATCGTATTGTTGATCTTATGTGCTCCGGTATGGTTCAAGTCTTCCCGTTTTAAATAGATCTTACATCCGTATTTCTCGCTCAACCGTTTGGCCAAGTAAAGAGGGGAGGGGCGGCCTACATAATCACGCAATAACTGATCGAACTCTTCCTTGAAGCTATCGCTCTCCAACACTTGCAGATAGGTATTCTGTAAATTTTCCACGCATTGATGAAGGATCTCGGGAACATAAGCCCCGCCGAACTCACCATAGTAACCATTCTTGTCAACTTGATACGTTTTCATCTTTTATCTATTTTAGTTATTTTCCTTTTGAATTTGCCATAAAAAGAAAAGAGGCCTGCCGCAAGTGCGACAGACCTCTTTATATCTTTATGTAGTGTTTATATATACATACGAGTCTTCGTTCCTTACGACCTTTTGAGTTGTACGGAGCGCCACCACCAATATGTATTTACTACGAATGTTCTCATGACTCTGTTTTGTTATTACGGCAGCAAATATATGGAATCTTTGACAAACAGCAAATAAAATCGTACTTTTTTTATGAATGAGATAAAAAAGATCAGAAGGTCTATTAAAACTGCTCTATTGACAAATTGTAATTCATTGAGCCTTGTGTGGACGTGTATTGACGTTTTTGGTATTTGTTTTTATTATTTCGAAGAATAATTTGCTTTCAAAATAATAGTTTCTACCTTTGCGGAAACAATAAAAAACGATTAATATTTCTAATATGGATACTAAATTAACTGGAAAAACTCGCATAGAGAGCGATTTGATCGGCGCTCGTGAAATCCCCGCCGAAGCATTATACGGAGTTCAAACCTTGAGAGGAATCGAGAATTTCTCAATCAGTAAATTCCGTTTGAGTGAATATCCTTTATTCATTAAAGGATTAGCTATAACAAAAATGGCGGCTGCCATGGCTAACTTTGAACTAGGCTTGCTTACCGTAGAGCAAAAGGACGCTATCATCGCCGCTTGCGGGGAGATTCTCGATGGTAAACATCACGACCAGTTCCCGGTGGATATGATCCAAGGCGGAGCGGGTACGACTACAAATATGAACGCGAATGAGGTGATCGCCAACCGTGCCTTGGAATTGATGGGGCATGAGCGGGGTGAATACCAATACTGCTCACCGAACGACCATGTGAACTGCTCGCAATCCACGAACGACGCATATCCGACCGCTATCCATATCGGTATGTATTTTAAGCATCTTCAATTGCTTCCCCATTTGGAGGAATTGATCGCCTCTTTCCGTAAGAAAGGAGAGGAGTTCTCGCAAATTATCAAGATGGGACGTACGCAGTTGGAGGATGCCGTACCTATGACGTTGGGGCAGACCTTTAATGGCTTCGCCAGCATCTTGCAGGATGAGATCGCTCACTTGAATGAGGCCGCCGCCGATTTCTTGGTGGTTAATATGGGAGCTACCGCTATCGGTACGGGTATTTGTGCCGAGCCGGGATATGCGGAGAAATGTATCGCGGCTTTACGTGAGATAACCGGATGGGATATCCGTCTCTCCTCCGATTTGGTAGGAGCTACCTCGGATACTTCTTGCTTGGTAGGCTATGCTTCCGCCATGAAGCGGGTTTGCGTGAAGATGAATAAGATATGTAATGACCTTCGCTTGTTGGCAAGCGGCCCTCGTTGCGGTTTGGGTGAGTTTAACTTGCCTGCTATGCAGCCGGGTTCTTCTATCATGCCGGGTAAGGTGAATCCTGTGATTCCGGAGGTGATGAACCAGATCGCTTATAAGGTAATGGGTAATGAATTATGTGTGACCATGGCCGGGGAAGCCGCCCAGATGGAGCTGAACGCCATGGAGCCGGTGATGGCACAATGCTGCTTCGAGTCCGTGGATTTGCTGATCAATGGTTTCGATACCTTGCGTACCCGTTGCGTGGACGGTATTATCGCTAACGAGGATCGTTGCCGTGAGGAGGTACATCATAGCATCGGCGTGGTGACGGCCTTGAATCCGGTAATCGGCTATAAGAACTCGACCAAGATCGCGAAGGAGGCGTTGGAGACCGGCGTTAGCGTTTATCAATTGGTACTGGATCATGGTATCTTGACCAAGGAGGAATTGGATACGATCTTAAGCCCGGAGAATATGATCAAGCCGGTGAAGTTGGATATCAAGCCTCGCCGTTAATCGAGTCCTATTATATAATGTATACCATTTGTGGACCGTATAGGTGGATTTTTCCATCCTATGCGGTCTTTTTTTAGATTATAATCTCTATCTTTGGACTGACTTAATTCTAATAATCATGATAAATAGACGAGATTTTTTAAAGAATGCGTCCCTTTTCACCTTGGGTGGCCTGATGGCCGGAAAGGTCGGGAGCGCAGATGCGGCTAAACCTGTCACTTCTGAAACGATGGCCGCTAAGACAGTTGGTTTACAAATCTATTCTTTAGGCAAGGAACTTTATGCGGATGTACCCGGTGGATTGAAAAAGATCAAGCAAATGGGGTACACGAATCTGGAATTGGCCGGTTACAAGGAAGGCAAGATCGGCGGTGTAGACATGATGGAATTCAAGAAGATGGTGGATGATGCCGGATTGAAGATCACCAGTTCCCACGTGAATCCTCCGGTACGTGAGTACACGAAGGCCAATCGCTCCCAGATCTCCGAGTATTGGAAGAAGACGGCTGATGACCATGCCAAACTAGGCGTGAAGTACTTGATCCAGCCCGGGCAACCGAGTACCCGTAGCACCGAGGAAACCGCTTTCGTCTGCGAGATTTTTAACGAGGCGGGTAAGATCGTGAAAGCGGCCGGTATTCCTTTCGGCTATCACAACCATGAGATGGAGTTCGCCAAGGTAAATCCGGGCAGTACGGAGGCCAAGCTGGGAAGGCGTGTGAAAGGAGATTGCATCTATGAGTTGTTCTTGAAGAATACTGATCCTTCGCTTGTATTTTTCGAGATGGATGTTTATTGGGCCGTGATGGGACAACAAGATCCGATAGAGTGGTTGAAGAAATATCCGAACCGTATCAAGGTATTGCATATCAAGGACCGTGCTATTCTAGGCGAGTCCGGGATGATGAATTTCGAGAATATATTCCGGCAAGCTTACGCGAATGGAATCAAGGATTATTTCGTGGAGTTGGAGGGTATGCCTGACGGACGTTCCCAGTTTGAGGGCGTGAAAGGCTGCGTGGATTATTTATTGAAAGCACCGTTCGTGAAATAAGTCTTTTGACTCATTAAAAAAACGCTCATGGCGGTAGGATGCTTCCTCCGTTATGAGCGTGTTTGTTCGTAAAGCAGCCATACCAATAAAGGGATATAGTCCTTTAATTCCGTCCGTAATATCTTGAGCGCTTGAGAGATGCGGTATGCGATTGTTTTGGGGGATACGCCTGTCCGCTCGGCGATCTCGTTGTAAGTCATTTCCTCGAAACGGTTCATCTCGAATGCCTTACGGTATTCATCCGGGAGCTCCCGGATGGCCTTGGAGGCCAAGGCCATCAGTTCTCCTATATAAAAATCAGGATTCTCGAATTGCTCTTGGAACTTGGCGTACAATCTCTCGTGCACTTGTTGCTTAACCTGTATGTGGCTGATCGTATTGAGGCATTTATTGCGGACAATCGTGAAAAGGAGTGATTTCAGGGACATGTCCGCTACTAGGGATTTTCGGTTTTCCCACAGCCACATCATCACGTCTTGTACGATCTCCTCTGATTCTGGTACTGTTACATATTGGGAGGCGAAGGCGCACAATCCCCGGTAATATTGTTTGTACACGGTGTCGAACGCTTGTTCGTCTCCTGCGATAAGTTCTAGTGAAATTCGTTCTGCGTTCTCGTCCACAATAGTGTTTAAGTTTGTTTGGTTGCAAACTTAATGAATAATTCCGGATAAGAGGCATGAATCCCGCTACTTTTTCTTTCCTTGGTTGGCTACGGCTTCCATGAGTTTCTTGATTTCCTCCGGGTCGCCAAGGAAATAATCATTCACGAGTTTTAAGTCATCATCGAACTCGAACACGTATGGAACGGCTGTCGGGAGATTCAGATGAACGATCTCTTCATCGGAGATGTTTTTTAAATATTTGATGATTCCCCGCAAGCTGTTTCCGTGAGCGGCGACAAGGATCTGGTCGGCGGTCCGGAGCGTCGGGAAGATAACCTCTTTCCAATAAGGGAGAATCCGCTCAACCGTATCTTTTAAGGATTCCGTACGGGGCAACTCTTTATCCGGCACGTCTTTGTAGCGGATATCGAAGCGAGGGTTACGAGGGTCGTCTTCCGATAGGGGAAGCGGGGCTATATCGTAACTGCGACGCCAGATCAAGACCTGCTCGTCTCCATACTTTTGGGCGGTCTCGCTCTTGTTCAACCCTTGTAGCGATCCGTAATGTTTCTCGTTCAGCCTCCAGCTCTTCTCCACCGGGATCCAGTCTTGGTCCATGCGATCCAATACACAATTCAAGGTTTTGACGGCCCGTTTTAAATAAGAGGTATAGGCTTTATTGAACACATATCCTTTTTCTTTCAATAGGTTGCCGGCCCTATAAGCTTCGGCCACGCCTTTTTCTGTCAAATCCACATCGGTCCAACCGGTGAACCGGTTCTCTTTATTCCATACACTTTCGCCGTGGCGAAGCAATACGATACTTTTCATAGGTCTTTTTATTTTTATGATTTGTTTTTCTCGAAATCCTCGATGACTTCTTTTAATATAGGTAGATGACTATGTTGTACATCCTTCGCTGCCGTGAGGAATGTGACAACCGGATGCTTCTCGATCTCTCGTAAGAAAGGAATGAAATCCGGGTTCTGCTTGATCTCCATCCCGTAGCGACCTTGGAATACTTCCCAATGCCTGTCTTTATCCTCGTGGAACCATTGGCGTAACTCCTTAGATGGAGTGATGTCTTTTCTCCATTCGTCAAACTTCGCATCCTCTTTCTTCAGTCCTCTGGGCCATAGCCTGTCGAGAAGAATGCGATAACCATCCGCCTCACTTGGCTCCTCATAAATCCGTTTTAAAAGAATCTTTACCATAAGAAGTCTCATTTTGTGGTAAAACAGTAGAAAGAGGGATATTGTTGAGCCTTTCTTTAGGAACGGTATTTTTGTCATTATTCAATTTTCTTGAAAAAAATCGTTTTTTTGTTTAGTACATCTTTTGTCTCAACTGTATTAATTATAGAAACAAGAAAAAATGGAAATAAACGAAGACATATTGATCCGATACATCGATGGGATGTTGACCGAGGAGGAAGCTGCGGAGGTGAAAAACTGGCGGGCCGCCTCTCTAGAAAACGAGAAACTGTTGGAGCAGGTCTATTTTACGACTCAAGTGGCAAGTCGCCTAAAAGTCATGCGGACCGTGAACCCGGACGAGGCGTTGTCTCGTTTTAAATCAAGAATCCATAAGAAAGAGAAAAGATTAGCTTTAAGACAAGTGTTAGGTGTTATTCAACGGGCTGCGGCCGTGTTATTCATTCCAGTCTTTCTTTTATCCGCTTATTTGTTCATACAGCAGGGTCAAGGGAACGTGCGTACGCTAGCCGTACGCACGAATCCTGGGGTGGTTTCGGCGTTCGATTTACCTGACGGTTCTAAGGTTTGGCTGAATGCCAATAGCGAATTGAGATATCCTTCGGACTTCAATGCGGATACCCGTACGGTGGAATTAACCGGACAAGGATATTTCGAGGTGACGAAGAATGCCCATAAGCCTTTTATTGTGAAAGCGGATAAAGATTACTCGGTAGAAGTGTTGGGAACTTCTTTCAATGTATCCGCTTACAAAGACGAGAGTATGATAGAGACCACCTTGGTAGAGGGATCGGTAAAGCTGAACGTCGTGTCCGGAGGAAAGCGAATGACACAGATGTTGAAGCCAAACGAGAAAGCCGAGTATCAAAAGGGCGCTGGCAAGATCAAGGTGTTCGGCGTGAATACCGAATATGACACGGCTTGGAAGAACGGGGAGATTATCTTCAGGAACCATCCGATGGATAAAGTATTGAAAACGCTGGAACGTCATTATCATGTAGTATTCGAGGTAAAAGATAACGAGATACTCAAGTCCATAATAACAGCCCGTTTCAAGGACGAGCAATTGCCTCAAGTATTGGAATACCTGAAATTGGCGTCGGGAATCCAGTATGCGATACATAAACCTACCGTTAAGGACAGTGGATCGGGAACCTCAGTCGTGGAAATATCAAAATGAGAAATAATGTGTAACCTTCTAAAATACGTCTGCCCATGAAGAAAGAATAAACAAGGATTAAAAACATACGGAAGAATATTGGCGTATTCTCCCGTACGAAAAGTCAAGAAGAGCTGTTGGCGCAGCTACAAATAACTTTATTATAAATAGTAACACTACAAAAATATGAATAAAATTGTAACCTTAAATGCTTTAAGGGGGAATAGTTATTCTCTTTTTCGAAAAATTCCGTTAATGATTAACATGGGGGTATGTGCATTCTGTTTGGTACCGGCCATGGTTTTCGCAGAGAACACGCATGAAGTCACAGTCTTAAACGCTCAACAACAGACACGAAAAGCAGTCGGTGTCGTTACGGACAAAACGGGCGAGGCTATTATCGGTGCTAACGTAATTGTCAAAGGAACTACCAACGGTACCATCACGGATATGGATGGCCGTTTCGAGTTGGATGTTCCTAACAATGCGACTTTACAAGTTTCCTATATCGGTTTTAATACGCAAGAGATCGTCTTTACCGGACAACCTTCTATCGAGGTTCAATTGGTCGATGATACGCAAGCCTTGGATGAAGTCGTGGTAACCGCTTTGGGTATCAAGCGTGAGAAAAAGGCTTTGGGATATTCTATGTCTGAATTGAAAGGTGAGTCCCTGACGCAAACCCGTGATGCTAACGTGGCCAACGCTTTGGCTGGTAAGGTAGCAGGTTTGCAGATCAAGCAAAATGGTACCGGTGTCGGTGGTTCCTCTCGTATCGTGATTCGTGGTAATAACTCTATTACTGGTAATAACCAGCCGTTGATCGTTGTGGACGGTGTACCTATCGATAACTTTAGCGGTGGTACGGATGACTATTGGGGTAACGGTAACGTGGATAAAGGTTCCGGTATCTCTGATATCTCCCCGGATGATATCGAGAGTATGTCCGTATTGAAAGGCCCGGCAGCCGCAGCGTTGTATGGTAGCCGTGCAGGTAACGGTGTCGTGATGATCACGACTAAGAAAGGTAGCCAGAATAAAGGTTGGGGCGTAAGTATCAACTCGAATTTCACGGCTGAGAACCCGATGCAAACCCCGAAGTTCCAAGATGTATACGGACAAGGTATCGACGGCGCTTTCGATAATAATAAAGCGACGAGCTGGGGTGCCGCTATGGACGGTTCTTCTAAGGATATGGCGATGGGTTCTTACCAGTATGCGGCGAGAGACAATGATTTATATAAGGACTTCTTGCGCACTGGTACCACTTGGACAAACAGCGTGGATTTGAGCAAGAGTTCCGAGGATATCACTTTCCGTGCCGGCGTGACACGCTTGGATAATAAGGGTGTTGTTCCGAATAGCGGAATGGATCGTACGTCTATCAACTTGCGTTCTACGGCTAAACTGTCTAAATGGTTATCGGCCGACGTGAAGGTTAATTATGTAAGCCAGCATACGAACAACCGTGTGAAATTAGCGGGCGACCCGGATAATATCTTCCTTAACTATTTAAGTATGCCCCGAAGTGTGGGCTTCTCTGACTATGACGCCTATAAAGATAATGATTGGAAACGTGCGGACGGAAAGCCCGCTGGTTATCTGATCGACACGGGAGCCAACGCCAATAACCCGTATTGGTCCGCTTACCGCAATACGAACAAGGATAAGAAAGACCGCTTTATCGGATTTGCGGCCTTGGATTTCACGTTTACGGATTGGTTGAGCTTGAAGCTTCGCTCTGGTATGGATAATTACACCATCCAGTATGAGACGATTCGTGCGACAGGTAACCCGTATTGGGAGAACAACGGTAGCATGACTGCCAATATGGAGAAATTCACCGAGATCAACTCTGATTTCTTATTGACTGCTAAAGGCAACTGGGATCGATTTGGTATCGTAGGTACGGTAGGTGGTAATATGATGTACCGTAATTCTACATGGTACAAGGAATCATCCGGTGAGTTTGTGATTCCCGATTTCCATGCGATCGCCAACGGTAAGACACATGGTGGTGAGTATACTCGCAACCGTAAACAAATCAACTCGCTATATGCTACGGCATCATTGTCTTGGGACGACTATTTGTATTTGGACTTAACCGCTCGTAACGACTGGTCTTCAACACTTCCGAAAGACAATGACTCTTATTTCTACCCGTCGGTAGGTGTTAGCTGGATTTTCACCCAAATGTTGAATAAGATGGGGCATAACACGGGTATTCTTTCTTTCGGTAAGATCCGTGCGTCTTGGGCTCAGGTAGGTAATGATACGGACGCTTATATGTTGCGTGACTATTATAATATCAGTTATGATATTAAAGGGGGGATTTTTAATGCCAGCAACGAGGATTGGATGGCAAATCCAAATTTAAAGAATGAGACGATCAACTCTTGGGAGTTAGGCCTTGAGTTGAAGGCGTTTGAGAATAGGGTTGGTGTCGACGTAGCGTATTATAAGAAGAACGCCAAAGACCAGATCTTAAAGATCGATGTTCCTTCCGCTACAGGGTTCAAGAAAAAGATGATCAACGCCGGTAATATTGAGAATAAAGGTGTAGAGGTTGCGTTTAACGCTACTCCTTATATCTCCGAGAGTGGTTTCCAATGGGATACTCAGTTGAACTGGTCAAAGAATATCAACAAGGTAATTTCATTGACAGATGATACGAAAGAGCAGATCCTTAGTGATGCATCAGTAAGTTTCTTGAAGATCGTCGCTCACGAGGGTGGAGCCTATGGAGATATTTACGGTTACGCTTATCAACGGGATGATAACGGCAACATTATTATCGGTGCCGATGGTGTTCCTTTGAGAACGGACGATATGGTATTGTTGGGTAACAACCAGCCGAAATGGATGATGGGTTGGAGCAATACCTTGTCATATAAGAATTTCGTGTTGAACTTCATGTTCGATATGCGTTATGGCGGTGATGTGTATATGGGATCTATCCGTGCGGGTGCTTCATCCGGTAATTTAGAGATGACGTTGGATGGTCGTGATGGTATGGTTGTTCCGGGGGTATTGGCCGATGGTACTCCCAATACGAAGAGTATTACGGCTCAAGCTTATTGGAATGGTCTTTCTAGCAATAATGTGACAGAGGCTTATATGTACGATGCGACAAACATCCGTTTACGTGAGTTGAGTTTGGGTTATAATTTCCCGAGAACGATGTTGGCGAAGACTCCATTTACTTCCGCTCGCTTGAGTTTCGTGGCTCGTAACTTGTTCATGATTTATAGTAAGACAAAGGGATTCGACCCGGAGGCTGCTTATACATCTGGTAACGCCCAAGGTATCGAGTACGGTTCTATGCCTACTATGAGAAGCTTAGGTTTCAATATTAATCTGGCATTTTAATGAAACATAAATCTAAAAATGGAATTATTATGAAAAGTAATATAAAGATATTAGCAGCTTGTTCGTTTATGATGGCGAGTATGGCCAGTTGCGACCTGACAGGTATAAATGATAACCCGGATAAGCCGACGGATGATGTAAATTACAATATGAGCGAACCTCGATTGGCCTCTACGCTACGTGGTGGGATGATTATCGATGGTGATGTGGAACAACGCTTGAAACCTTTGCAAATTGATTTTTACTCTCAAATGTTGGTCGATGGTGGTGGTTGGGCAACTAAGAATTATATCCAAAATGACGAGTGGAACAATTTAACATGGCAAGCGTATCTGACACAGATTTCTTCTATCAATATAGTGATCCGTAGTTTGATGGAAAAAGATAAGGACTTATACGCTAATACGATCGCTTTCGCTCGTATCTGGCGTGTGTATATCCATAGCCTGGCTGCGGATAAGTTTGGTCCGATGCCTTTCCCGGCCTATGCTACCGTAGAAGATAATCCTCCTTATAAATCAGTGAAGGATATCTATTATGAATATTTCACGGAATTGGATGAGGCGTTGAATAGCTTTAGCGATAGCGCTGAGCCTATATTCTCGGATGCAGGTATCGACTTGGTCTATAAGAATGACGTTTCTCTTTGGAAAAAATTTGGAAACTCCTTGCGTCTTCGTTTCGCTGTTCGTCTATCTGAGGTGGATCGAGAGAAATGTGTCGCTGAGGCAAATGCCGCTTTGACATCTCCTTGTGGTTTGATCTCAAGCAAGGCTGATAATGCTTATATGCCTCCAAAAGCGGATGGTTCTTGGGGACAGGACTATAACTATACGATGTTCCAGATTACTTGGAGCGGTCCGATCTGTATGTCTAAGTCATTTGAGAAATTAGTGACTAATATCGGTAATATCGATTGGCCTGCCGGCGTGGTAAACCAGACATCCGGAGTTGCCGTATCGAATGTACATCCCGCTAAGGTAGACCCTCGTGCCCCGAAGATGTTCCAGCCGGGTATTGAGAATGGTGATTGGAAAGGTTTGGTATACGGTGCGAAAGCAGAGGAGGCGAATACTGGTATTTATCAGTCTAAGCAATGTGCAGAGATGGGCTTTATTATTAAAGATGGCGCTCCGTATAAATCTCGTCCTTATGATATGTTCCTTTCTGAGGAAGTTGATTTCTTGAAAGCTGAGTTGTTCGCCCGTAATTTGGTCGCCGGTGATGCTAAAGCTGCTTATGAGGCAGGGGTACGTGCTTCCTTCGAGACTTGGGGTGTATCGGGTGATGTTGAGGAGTATTTGGCTTCCACGGAAAAGAATGAGGCTGGTACCAGCGCGAAATATGACGATCAACAAGGCGCAGGCAATACGGCTTTAGAGAAGATCATCACGCAGAAATATATCGCCGGACTTCCAGATTTGGCGCAGGAAGCTTGGAATGACAAGCGTCGTTTGAACTTGCCTCGTTTGGATGTGGCTGTTTATCGAGATCAAGCTGTATATAATAATAGTGATACAAATATCTTGAATCCTCAAAATTTCATCAAACGTATGAAATACCCGATGAAAGAGCAATTGGTAAATGCTGCTGAATATGAGAAAGGCAAATCCATGTTAGGTGGGAAAGGTGATGTGGTTTCGACCCCGATTTGGTGGGATAAGAATTCCAACTATTGCACATCTTCAAAATAAATAAACAGACAGATTGATTATATTGAGCTTTAACAGAAGCTGATGGTTATTCTCGTTTGGAGATACTTATCTGTGAAGAACAGTACTCCAAGCGAGAATTTTTTGTTATAATTGAATAGTATTAGATAATAATTCTTACATTTACCCATGATAAATTGTGCGTGTGTAAATTATGAGATTATATATTTATATCTTCATTCTACTATTATTATGTATATTCCCGCTGGGCGCCCAACAGGAACGTTCGGAATCCTATATTCGTATCTCCGCTCCGGTTAGCTTGGCGGGCGCTCTGGATGAGATTGAGAGTCAAACCAATTATTCTTTTATTTATGACGCTCAGGTGATCAATTTATCTGAGAAAGTGCGTAAATCTTTATCCGGACGTACGGTTTTCGAGATTTTAAATTTATTATTTAAGAACACGGAGATCGTCTATACGGTCATGAATGACCAGATCATCTTGAATAAGAAAGAGGCGATAATCCAAATGCAACAAAAGCTGGATGGTAAGGTAAAAGGCATCGTGACCGATCACAAAGGAGAGCCTATTGCCTGCGTGAATGTGGTGGAAAAAGGAACGAGAAACGGTACGATTACGGATATGGATGGCAGCTTTGTATTGGAGCTTCCCGAGGAGGCTACTTTGGTTTTTTCTTATATCGGTTATCGTTCACGGGAAATTGAGTATGAGGGGCAATTGTCATTGAATGTGCAGTTGGATGATGACGCCCAGATTTTGGACGAGGTAGTTGTTACGGCTCTTGGTATCGAGAAGAAAGAATCTTCCTTGCCTTATGCCACCCAGTTAATCACAGGTGGGGAATTGGTAAGGGCCAAGGATTTTAATTTTATGAGTACGCTTTCCGGAAAGATGGCTGGACTCCAGATTAACCGGACTTCCGCCGGTCTGGGTAGCTCGTCCCGGGTGATTATTCGAGGTAGTCGTTCCGCATCCGGAAATAACCAGCCTTTGTATGTGATAGACGGTGTCCCGATCTTGAGCATTAGCAGTGAGCAAGCCTTGACAACGATCGGTGGTACGGCCGATGCCGGTAACCGGGATGCGGGCGATGGTATCTCTAATCTAAATCCAGATGATATAGAGAGTTTGAGTGTCTTGAAAGGGGCTTCGGCCTCTGCGTTGTATGGGGGACAAGCGGCGAACGGTGTGATCTTGATCAAAACGAAAAAAGGTAAGGCCGGGGTACGGAATATTCATTTCTCCTCGTCGCTGACTGTTGATCAAGCGATCAGTCTCCCCAAGTTTCAGAATGAGTTCGGACGGATGGAAGGGGCGGAAACTTGTTGGGGAGACCGGGCTTCTCTTCCGGTCTATGACCCTGTCGGCGATTTCTTCCGGACGGGTATTACCGCTATTAACTCATTGATATTTACGGCAGGGAATAGCCATGTGCAAAATTATTTTTCGTATGCCAATACGACCGCACGGGGCATCGTTCCTAAGAATAATTTAAGCAAGCATAATTTTAATCTCCGTGAAAGTTCTTCTTTCTTTGATGATCGTTTGATCTTGGAGGGGCAGGTAAACTTGATACTCCAAACAATCAAAGGAAAACCTACGGCCGGGGGATTTTATATGAACCCGTTACAAGGTTTATACACGTTTCCTAGAGGGATGGATATGGCGCCTTATAAGGAGAACTTTGAGGTATATAACGAGAAACGGAATATGAACGTCCAGAACTGGTATACTACGATTACTGATTTTGAGCAAAATCCTTATTGGTTGGTCAACCGTACGGAAAACGAGGACAAGCGTGCCCGTGTGTTGGCGTTGGCTTCCGCTAGTTTCAAGGTGACAGATTGGCTTACATTACAGGGCCGTGGAAATATCGATTATGTGAATGATAAGTATCAGCAGGAAATATACGCTTCTACCTCTCCGGGTATCGCCGGTGAGAACGGGCGTTACATTTATTACACCTACCAGACTACGTTGCTCTATGGGGATTTGATGGCTAAATTGAATAAGAGCTGGGATGATTTCTCCTTGAACGCCGCTATCGGTACGAGCATAACGGACACACGCACCAGTGCGTTGAGGCTGGATTCGAAAACGGCTTCCTTGTATTATCCGAATGTCTTTACGATCGCTAATATTAACATGTCGTCCAGTGCCTACATCGAGGAGTCGGATGACGCACGCCGGCAAATGCAATCCTTTTTTGCTATGGCGCAGTTGGGATATAAGGAAAGCCTTTACTTAGATGTGACCGCACGTAATGACTGGTCATCTACCCTTGCGTTTACGGAACGTAAATCAAGAGGTTTTTTCTATCCTTTAGTCGGTCTTTCTTGGATTATCCCTAAATCCTTCTCGATGCCTTCCTTGATATCTTTTGGGAAAGTACGGGCTTCTTGGAGTAAGGTGGGTAATGATATACCCTTATTCGTTAGCAATACGGTAGGCCATATCGCTGCGGGCGGGATTCCCCAGCCGAATGATACGGCTCCGTTCGGTACCTTAAAGCCGGAGATGAGCAGTTCTTTTGAAATAGGTACCGAATGGAAATTCTTTGATTATCGTATGGACGTGGATTTTACGTTCTATAAGACCAATACGAAAAATCAACTCTTCTCTTTACCTTCTTCCGCTGGAGCCGCATACAAGTATTATTTTGTGAATGCGGGAAATATACAGAATATGGGAGTGGAATTGACGTTCGGTGCGGTTCCTATCTTAACGAATCAGTTTAAATGGAATACGACACTCAACTTTTCCCGGAATAAAAATGAAGTAAAGAAACTACATGATGATTTGGCTAGCTTTATTCAAGGAGATGAAGGATTCTCCTCTAGCTATACGATGCGTTTGGTGGAAGGTGGCTCGTTTGGTGATATCTATGGGAAAGCTTTTGAGCGGGATAAATATGGTGCGATCGTGTATGGTCGGGACGGCTTGCCCCAAGAGATCGGCAGCGGGAATACGGCTAAGGTGGGGAATTGCAATCCGGCGTTCTTATTGGGTTGGGGAAATAGTTTCACGTATAAGGATTTCTCGTTCTATTTCTTGATTGACGGGCATTTTGGGGGAGATGTGCTGGCCCAGACTCAGGCTGTGCTTGACCAAACGGGAGTGAGTAAAGTTTCCGGAGAGGCCCGTACGATGGGGTATGTGGATTTGGAAGGACATCATATTTATAACATAAAAGGATTTTATGAGCAGGTGGGAGGACGAAACGGTGTGACTGAATATTATATGTACGATGCTACCAATATCCGTTTGCGGGAGTTATCTTTAGGATATACGCTACCGAAGAGATTGTTGGGAAGGAAACAATTTGTTAAAAAGGCGGAACTGTCTTTTGTCGCCCGGAATCTATTCTTTATTTATAAAAAGGCTCCATTTGATCCGGATGCCGTGCTTTCGGCGAGCAATAGCAATCAAGGGATCGATATATTCGGGATACCGACTACGAGAAGTGTCGGCTTTAATGTGAAACTTTCATTCTAAGCGTATGAAGACGAGATTTCTGAATAAGATGGCAGGTCTGTTGGCCGTATTACTCCTTTTTTCCTGTACGGGTAAATTCGAGGAGTATAATACCGATAATACGGGTTTTACCGATGAGCAGAAAACGTATGATTATAATACGTTCGGTGTCTGGCTAAAAGTAGTCCAGATGGGGATTTATTTTAATTATGATTGGGGGAGTGGCAAGAACTGGCATTTCCAGACGATGCAAAATCTGAATGCGGATATGTTTTCCGGTTATATGCATGATTTTAAACCTTTCAACGCAGGATTGGGGAATACGGTCTATAATTTGCAGGATGGCTGGAATGGTACGATGTGGGATAATACGTATGGATATATCATGACGGAGATAAAGCAGACGGAAGATCATTCCCGTGATAAATATCCGGCTTTCTATGCGATCGCTAAAATACTGAAAGTTGAGATCATGCATCGGATCTCGGATTATTATGGCCCGATCGTGTATACAAAGTTTGGGGAGTCGGATGCCGGGGTAATGCCGGATTCCCAGAAAGACGCTTATTATGCTTTTTTCCAAGATTTGGGGGAGGCTATTCACCTGCTGTCTGAATATGATGGAGAGGAAACCTTTTCTCGTTTCGATATGATTATGCCGGAGAATTACAGGACGTTTGGGGAATGGATGCGTTTCGCCAACTCATTACGTTTGCGCTTGGCGATTCGTATCGCTATGGCCGACCCTGATAAGGCAAGGGATGAGGCGCATAAGTCGCTGACACATCCAGCCGGTTTGCTGGAGGAGGCTTATGAGGTCGTCGCGGTTTCTACCGCCGGAACCGGCTACTCGAATCCGCTGGGGGAGATCAATAAGGCGTGGGGAGAGGTTTTTATGAACGCTAATATGGAATCGATCCTTAAAGGATATAAAGACCCTCGATTATCCCGTTATTTTGAGCCTGCTACCGGACAGGGATATTCCGGGGAGTACCGGGGAATCCGGCAAGGGACAGGATTTAATCATTCCCGCTATAGTGAGCATTCGAGAAGCACGATTACCCAGAAAACGGACGCTATCTTAATGACGCCTGCGGAAGTTTGGTTCTTACGTGCGGAGGCAGCCTTGCGGGGCTGGTCCGGGGAGGATGCCGGGACTTGCTATGAGCAAGGCGTACGATCATCGTTCAATCAATGGAGGGTAGGAGAGGCGAACGCTTATTTACAAAGTGATCATGTAGCCGCCGATTTCGTGGATACGTTTACTCCCGACTATTCGGCGAAGGCGCTTTGCTTGGTGTCTCCGGCATGGGATGAAGAAGCCTCTAGGGAGACCAAGCTGGAGAAGATCATTACCCAAAAATGGATCGCTTGTTACCCCGAGGGCTGTGAGGCTTGGGCGGAGCAGAGACGTACCGGTTATCCCCGTTTGTTCCCGGTTTTGGTGAATAAAAGCAATGGAAAGATCGATACGCGAACGATGATTCGTCGCTTGAATTTCCCGGTTAGCATTATTTCTGGTAACCCGGCTCAGTATTCCGCCTTGTGTGAGTATCTGGGAGGTCCGGATGCCGGAGGTACTCGTTTATGGTGGGATACCGGAGTGAATTTTCGTGATTAACGACTAATTTTTCCTCTTCCTGCCGATAGAATACCGAGATTCTTGAAAAAATACTACCTTTGACATCGAAAATTATAAAAAAAGGGTTTATGTCTTTAAAACGTTTTGGTGTCTCTTTGGAAGACAATCTGTTGGAATCATTGGATCAATATGTGAATGAGAATGGCTTCGCCAATCGTTCGCAAGCGATTCGTTTTCTGATAGAGAAGAATGTAGCCGAACGTAAATGGCAATGCAACCATATCGTAGCCGGGACGATCGTGATCATGTATGACCAAGTCAAGAAAGAGATCTCCTTGAAAATCACGGGTATCCAACAAAATTATAAGGATGTGATCTTGTCGTCTTCCCAGTATTATATCAATCAGAATTTTTGCTTGCATATAGTGACGGTGATGGGAACGGCCCACCGCTTGACGGAATTGTCGGATAAGTTGACGACAATCAAAGGCATTAAGCATGGTAAGTTGGTGATGAGCCGGGCGGATTAATGCTTTTTTTTGCGGGTTTGGTAACACGTTTTTTAGTAGACGTGCTACTAAGGGATGTTTAAAATGATAAATATTATAGATGTAGTAGTATATGAGAAAAGAACTTTTACTGGTTTTCGGACTGTTGATAGGCTCCATGGCATTTGCGATAGATCCGGCAGAGATTGACAGTCTGATCAATTTGAAAGGGGTGGTGGTTTCCGCCAACAAGATCCATGTGAACCGGAACAGTGTGCCGTTATCTATCTCGGTCATCGAACGGGAGGAGATTGAGGCTAGCAGTGAATCGGCGTTGCTTCCTGTATTATCGGAGTATGTGCCGGGATTATTTGTGACACAAAAAGGAATCACAGGATTTGGTGTTTCGGAAGGAGCGGCTGGAACCGTAAATATTCGTGGCGTAGGGAGTGGAAATAAGGTTTTGATGTTGTTTGATGGACAACCGCAATGGGCAGGTGTGTTCGGACATGCATTACCTGATACATATGTTGCTTCGGATGTTGAGCGGGTAGAAGTTATCCGTGGACCGGGTTCTTTATTATATGGCTCAAACGCTATGGGAGGAGTTGTTAATATTATCACTCGTCATCATAAACAAGAAGGAAGGCGTACGCAGGCCCGTGTGATGTATGGTTCCTATAACACACAAAAATATATGGTGAATAATGGTTTTAACGTTGGGAAGTTCAGTAGTTTTGTCTCAATTAACCATGATCGTACTGACGGACATCGTCCGAATTCGGATTTTAATATTACTAATGGTTTTGCTAATTTGGGATATACATTCAATGAACATTATAAGATAACAGGAGATGTTAGCTTAGCTAAATCTAAATTTCAAAATCCAGGGAAGACCTCGGCTCCTGTATTAGATAATAAGATGGATATCCTGCGTGGTACGGCATCTATGGCTTTGGTAAATAATTATGGGAAAATGAGCGGGGCTTTACGTTTGTTTTATAATTGGGGAAATCATAAGATTAATGATGGCTACGATCCGGGAGAGAAACCATTGACTTATTTATTCCGATCTGATGACCACAACGTCGGTGTCTTATTATATGAGTCTTTTCGTTTGTTTAAAGGGAATAACTTTACCGTAGGTATTGATTATAAAAACTGGGGTGGACATGCTTGGAATGATAATAACGATGGCTCTGAAAAAGAATTGGTTGACAAAACTGTGAATGAAACGGCTGGATATGTCATTATGCAACAGGATTTGTTTGATATGTTAAGTTTGAATGCCGGCGTTCGTTATGAGCACAGCAGTACTTATGGTGGAGAATGGGTCCCTCAAGGGGGAGTGACTGTTCGTCCTTTTGAGGGAAATATGATTCGGGCTTCTGTTTCTAAAGGTTTTCGTAGCCCCAATATTCGTGAAATGTATATGTGGGGAGCTGCAAATCCAGATTTGAAACCGGAGAGTATGTTGAATTATGAGGTGGCTGTCGGACAATCTTTTTTGGGTGGTGATTTATATGCTGAGTTAACCGCATTTTTTATTGATGGGAAAGATATAATTTATTCGGTGAGCGTAAATGGGGATAATAGGCCTCCTTTCAAGAATCTAAATACGGGTACCTTTACAAATAAAGGTATTGAGTTTGAAACTCGTTATCAAATTTGTGAGAATTTAAGTATGAACTTAAATTACAGTTATCTGCATATGAGTAAGCCTATTCCTGGTGCCCCCGGTCAAAAATTTTATGTAGGGGCTGTTTATAAACCGGGACGTTTTACTTTAAATGTAAATGTACAATCTATCTTTGATCTATATACCAATGAAGGTTGTACAGAGAAGGAAGATTTTACAACCTTGAATGCGAAGGCAGCCTACCGTTTCGGTACACGTGATAAAGGCTTGAATCTATTTGTCAAAGGAGAGAATTTAACGGCTACCCGTTATTCCATCAACGAAGGATTCCCGATGCCGAAGGCGATATTTATGGGAGGTATAGACGTAACTTTCTAGCATGGGTGGAAAAAGAACTTCCCCGAATACTCATATCTCCTTGAATTTTATGTCTACTTTCTAATATTTGTTTTATCTTTGCTTCATCAGAGTTTATTTGATTTTGATTAAAAGAATAAAACGTTATATATATGGATGTGAAAAATGATTTGAGTGGAGGAAAGCCCACGTTGCTAATCGCGGAGGATGAGGAAAGTAATTATTTACTTCTGAAGACCATTTTACATAAATATTGTAATTTGATCCGTGCTAAAACTGGTTTGGAAGCTTTGGCTCTCTTTAAGGAAAACGAGGTGGACTTGATCTTGATGGATATAAAGATGCCTGAGATGACGGGTATCGAGTCTTTGAAAGAAATCCGTAAGCTATCGAAAGATATCTCCGTAATCATGCAGTCGGCTTATGTATTCGACTCTGATATGGAAGCCGCTAAAGAAGCCGGGGCTTCCGGTTTTATCACGAAGCCGATCAATCTAAAGGTATTGAAAAATACGATATCGCAGTATTGTCCGTCGATCGTATGGTAAGGATTTATTAAGATGTTTTAGATTTGTATAAACGGCATTTTGCCGTATTTTTTGTTATTTTTGTAGAAAATCGTCAAGAGGGCGCTTTACAAATGTATTCTAATCTACAAAAATGACATGCTTATGATAAAAAAAGAACATCTTGTATCCGACATTTCTAAACTAAAAAAAGTATATAATCAGAGCTTCCCTTGGTTGGTGACCTTAGCGGAAGAAAGTGAGAACGCAAAGTATTTTAAGGATGCTTTGCGTTCTCTTATTTTATCCCGGCTCACGGAAAAGGAAAGTACCCAAGAAAACGTAGGAATGGCGGTGGCGAGACGTATCCTTCTTTTGATTGAGCATGATGATACTTTCGTGGACGAGCTGTCTACGGGCGAGCGTCTTCCGGTGCGGACGGTCACTTATCTTTGGCAGTTCCTGATCGGCCATTTGGAAAATGAGGTCTCTCCTGATTTATTCATTGACCTATACCATCAGTTTGATTTATTGGAATATCCGGTTGAGATCCTACCGGACCGGGCATTGGTGAAAAGGCAGATGAGCCGTTGGCCGACCGGGCTTGACCCGGAGGTAATCGCTATCCGTGAGAGGAACAAGGAGCGTATCATCTCTTGCTTGATCAAGAAGATAGAAAGACGCCATAGCCCTTCGTCACGTTTTCAGTTCGCCGAGGGCATCTCCTATGAGGAGAAAGAGGCCCGGGTACGTGAATGGTGGAATACCGCTCGTTTCCATTTGTCGATGGCGATCAAGAGTCCTACGGAATTGAACTTCTTTTTGGGATATTCCCTGTCGGACGAGACGATGAGCTTATTGGCCCGTGCCAAAAAGAAGGGGATGCCCTTTTTTGTGACTCCTTATTATCTTTCCCTATTAAATATAGAACATGAGGGGTATGACGACGCTACGGTGCGATCGTACATCATGTACTCGAACGAGCTGGTAGATACGTATGGAAGCATTAAGGCGTGGGAAAAGGAAGACATGGTCGTTGCCGATGAGCCGAATGCGGCGGGTTGGCTATTGCCGGAGGGACATAATATACACCGGAGGTATCCGGAGGTGGCGATCTTGATCCCCGATTCGATGGGGCGTGCCTGCGGTGGATTGTGCGCTTCTTGCCAGCGCATGTATGATTTCCAGAGCGAGCGGTTGAATTTCGATTTCGAGGTCCTGAAGCCTAAGGAGAGTTGGGACCGGAAGTTACGTCGTCTGATGCGTTATTTCGAGGAAGACGCCCAGCTACGGGATATCCTGATAACGGGCGGGGATGCCTTGATGAGCCAGAACGCTACCTTGCGTAAGATATTGGAGGCGGTATATAAGATGGCGGTGCGGAAACGGAAGGCGAACGAGAGCCGTCCGGAGGGCGAGAAGTACGCCGAGCTGCAACGGGTACGGCTAGGTTCCCGGTTGCTGGCTTATCTTCCGCTGCGTGTGACCGATGAGTTGGTCGGTATATTGAGGGAGTTCAAGGAGAAGGCTTCCGCTATCGGCGTGAGCCAGTTCTATATACAAACGCATTTCCAGTCTCCACTAGAGGTGACACCGGAGGCGAGGCACGCTATCGAGGCGATCTTGGCGGCGGGCTGGACGATCACGAATCAGTTGGTATATACGGTTTCGGCTTCCCGTAAGGGACATACGGCGAAATTACGGCAGACCTTAAACGCCCTTGGGGTGGTTTGCTATTATACGTTCTCCGTGAAAGGATTCCGGGAGAATTATGCGGTTTACACCCCGAATAGCCGCTCGTTGCAAGAGGCTCGTGAGGAGAAGATCTTCGGGCAGGTGCCGAAGGAGAAACAGGCGGAGTTGTATGATATGATCCGTAACCAACGTCCTTTAGGCAAGCGTTTGGTTCGTTTCCTGAAGGAAAACGGGTTGTTGTTCGCAGGTACGGATCGTAATGTATTGAACTTGCCCGCTATTGGTAAGAGCATGACTTTCCATACCATAGGCCTGACTTCCGAGGGAAAGCGGATTCTTAAGTTCGATCACGACGGGAGCCGTCGGCATAGCCCGATTATCGATCAAATGGGTGAGGTTTATATCGTGGAGAATAAATCCGTGGCCGCTTACCTTAGGCAATTGAAGGAGATGGGCGAGGATGTCAATGAGTACCGTACGATCTGGAATTATTGCGAGGGAGAGACGGAGCCTCGCTTCAGTATTTATGAATACCCGGCTTATCCCTTTAAGGCCACGGACCGAATGACTAATCTTGAATTATGAATTCTATCCTCATATGTTTGCCTTGGTTTCGTATATTTTGCTTAATTTTGTTTCACTGAATTTAGAAGGATATGATACAGAACGAAAGAGAAATCAGGCATGAGCTTGTGTTACAGGCCGCACGCCGTATGATGACAGCCGCTCGCACGGCTCCTAAAGGCAAGGGTATTGATATCATAGAGATAGCGATGGTGACGGATGGGGATATTTTGCGCTTGTCCGATGAGATGATCCGGATAGCGGCCGAGACCGGATTCAAGTTCCTGCTCCGTGACGCCGAGAATATAAAGAGTGCCGACGCCGTGGTGATTATCGGTACCTCCCAGAAAGTACAAGGCTTGAACTGCGCCCATTGCGGTTTCGATACCTGCGTGGAGAAGCCGGACTTGGTTCCGTGCGCTATTAATTCCGTCGATCTGGGTATCGCTATCGGCTCGGCTTGCGCTACGGCGGCGGACCTGCGTGTGGATACTCGTGTCATGTTCAGCGCCGGCTTGGCGGCCCAACGACTGGGGCTGTTGGGAGACTGTAAATGCGTGATGGCGATACCGGTCAGCGCCTCGTCGAAGAACCCGTTTTTTGATCGTAAACCGAAAGAAGAACCGAAAAACTAGAAACAAATGAGTGACTCTATTCTAAAATTCGCGAATAAGCTGGAGATACGTTATTCCTTTAATAATAAATCCAATTATATGGATGCCATGACCAAGCACCGGTGTGAGAAGGAGATTCTTACGCTGATACGTTCCTTGGCGGATATGCTGGACGTGAAGCTGACGGTTTACAACGAGCCTTACGATAAGGAGGGTGGTTTCCGTGAGAAGCTGGGCGTGGCTGGGGAGAGTAGCCGCTCTATCTCTATCGTGTTGAACTTGGTGATGCAGATATTGACCCGTCCTTCCTTGTCGGTGGGTGGACAGCCGCTGATGGATCGTACGCCGGCGGACGAGGAGGAGATGCAGCGTGAGCTGTTCAAGTTACGCCGTGAACTACGGCTGAAGACTCCGGGGGTTACGCCTTCACACCGCTTGATCGACCTGTTGAACGCCTCGCCCCGTTTCTGCAAGTGCAAGTCTAATTTCTACGAGGCTTTGAAAGGGTATCCGAAGGTGACGAAAATCTCGGTACGTGAGTTGAACGAGAAGGATCGTAACCGTTCCGGTTCGCTGGAGGTGAAACGGGACCAGTTCGATTATTTTATCTTGCGTAGCGACGATCTGCCTACGGTCAAGGATAATAAGGCCACGATAGAGATCATCTCGCCGGTACTGAAAGATAGTAAGTATCGGTGGAAAGGTATCTACAACAAGGGAGGCGAGACGATCGATTTCTATATGCAAGATGAGGATTTCAAGAAACAGATGTTCGAGGACAAGATCTCGTTCACGAGCGGTATGTGCATCGATTGCGTCTTGGAGATCGCTCGCCGTCTGTCGGAGCTAGGAGAGGTGGTCAACGTGAGCTATACCGTGACTACGGTGATACGTACCCGTTTCGATAAGATGGAGATCGTCACCCCTCAAGGCAAGCGGCATCTTCGTAAACTGGAAGCCGCGAAGAAACAGCTTACGCTGGATTTGTTCGGCTAATCCGACAGCGGTATTCCCTTCGCTCCCAAACACTACCGTGTTCCCACCTGAACACAGTAGTATTCATCAGCGAACACAATAGTATTCAATCCCGGACACAATAGTCTTTTTGCTTTGAATACTATTGTGTTTTTTCGTAAGGACGGGCAGTCTATACGAGTGTATATTTCCTCGGATAATTGAATAAGATCGCCAATAAGGCGCCTGCTCCCAATAGATACGGGTAGTAAAGATATTGCATGATCTCGATAGGGGAGACATGCCCGAGTCCGGCGGCCATCAACATCTGGGCGCCGTAGGGGATGATTCCCTGTACGAAGCAAGAGAAGATATCCAATAGGCTGGCGCTGCGGCGGGGATCTATCTTGAACCGGTCCGCTATATCTTTGGCGATCGGGCCGGCCATGATGAGGGCGATCGTATTGTTGGCCGTGCAGAGGTTGGCGAAGCTCACCAAGGCCGCTATGCTCATCTCGGCCCCCTTGGAGGAATGGATGCGGGAGGTAAGCTTGCGGATGATCCAGTCGATACCCCCGTTATAACGGATCATCTCCAACATGCCTCCTGCCAGAAGCGTCACGATAATCAGCTCGCCCATATTGGTGATACCTAATCCCATGGAGGCGTTCCAGCCCCAGATATCAAAGCTACCGGTCCACAGACCTACTATACCGGACAGGACGATCCCGATGAATAGCACCAGCATGACATTGATCCCGCAAACGGCGGTTACCAATACCACCAGATAAGGGATCACCTTGACCCATTCGATCGGGGCCGGAGCGTAAGCGTTCTCCACGCCGCTTCCCACCAGCACGTATATCAATCCGGTCAGGATCGCTATCGGGAGGGCGATACGGATATTCACCTTGAACTTATCGGACATCTGGCAACCCTGCGTGCGGGTAGCTACGATGGTCGTATCGGATATGAACGACAGGTTATCGCCGAACATGGCGCCGCTTACCACGACACCCAGCATAAGGGCGTCCGGCATCCCCGTCTTGTCCGCTATACCGACGGCTACCGGGGCCAAGGCCACGATCGTGCCCACCGACGTACCTACCGAGATGGATATGAAGCAAGCGGCTAGGAAGATTCCGGCCGCCAACAGGTTACCGGGCAGGATGGACATCGCCAGATTCACGGTAGCGTCTACGGCACCCATCGCCTTGGCAGTCTGGGCGAAGGCCCCGGCGAGGATGAAGATCAATACCATCAGCATGATATTGCTGTTGGCCGCCCCCCGGCAGAACTGCTCGATACGGTTGCTTAATTTGCCTCCCTTGGAGATCGCTATCGCTACGATCGAGGAGATGACGAAGGCTACCGTTATCGGCATCTTATAGAAATCCCCCGCCACGATAGACACCACCAAATAAGTCAATAAGAATACCACCAGCGGCGTCAACGCCCATGCGTTCGGTCTGCGTTCCAACTCCCCCATTTTCTTATCTCTCCTACATTTAACTGTCAACTGTCAATTCTCAACTGTCAACTCTTAGAAGGAGAACCGCAGCGCTATACGCACGCCCCCCTTCTTGATATTCGGTTGGTCCAGATACGTCAACCGGCGGTAATAATCGATCCGTAATATCTTGAAGATGTTCTCCAGACCTACGCTGGCCTCAAGGTAAGGCGTACGGCCCATCGGCGAGGTTCCCTCGGGGAAGCGGTATAGTCCCGTCGGGTCCAAGGCCGGGTTATTCTTATCGGTCAGTCCTCCGTAGAAACCGCTGAACGATATCACCTCACGCAAACGTAGCCACTTCACGCCGGGAATACGGTTTAAGATCCATCCCTTCATATAATACGTGAAGTAGAACGAAACATACTGGTCGCTTACGAACTCCAGCGCACGCATCATGTTGAAGGCTTGCGGCTGGATCGTGATGGACTGGTTGGTATTCGGCATGATGAGCAAGGGGAAAGGAACCTTGTCCCATACCTTGCCCGCCGTCACCAAGGCGTCGATATGTCCGAAGGAAGAGAGCCAGATCCGTTTCTCGGCGCTGATCTCCGTATGGTTGTAGTTGAAGTCGCTCCCCAACACGTTCTTCAATCCCATCTGATGGGATAGCTTGAATACGGGAGCGTCTTTCGAGAGGTTGAAAAGCGAGTTCTTACCCTCTCGTCCGTTATAGGCACGCTCGCCCGGGGCGAAACGAAGCTGGGTCCCTAGCTCCGTGTTGGTGAAACTCTTTAGGTTCGTCAATGTCCCGTCGGCGTCGTAACGGTCGTAGCGGAGCGTTCCGGCCGCCTCGTTGTTCTCGTTCCGCGCCCAAGTGGTAAGGGTCAGGCCATTCAGCCATTCCTTCTGGTACTGGAGCATGGTCTTGCGGATGTATTGCATCATGGTGACGGGCTCGCCCACCTTCCATGCCACGAACATATTATCCTTGCTGGTGAAGAGGAAGTCCTGACCAGGCGTATATACGTCGTACTCTTGGATCGCAGAGATATTGTTCACCGGGCTTTCTCCCTCGTGATATTTCTTCTTGTTCACGCTATACGTCAGCTTGGCGTTATACTTTAGCTTACGGTCGTTTACGCCATAGGCCAGATAACCGCTACCGAACCAGTGCGGGTTGAGGTTTGCCGTCGTCATACCTCCCACACGCATGCGGAAGCCCTCCAGATGGTTGGCGCTGAACGTGGTATTCATCGGTCCGAAATCGAACTTGCTCTTATCCTTGTCCGCCGTGGTCGGGATATAACCGGTGATCAATATCTCGGCGGTCTTGATGATCACGTTGAAAGCCGGTACCTTGCGAAGTTGCGCCAGCAAGTCGTCCAAGGCGCTCTCTTTCTCTTTCAAGGGGACATGGCGGTTGTGTATCCAGAAGGTGTCGGTCTGGGCGGTGGCTTCGGGCAACTCATGGATCGGACCGAGAAGGCCGAAGATCGAGTCGGCGTTCTGCACGTCGAACTGATACTTATCGAAATTCCTTAGCTGGTGGGCATAGAGCTGTTGCGCCCCTTTTACGATATAGAAATTAACGTAGGTATTCTCGTTGGCGAGCACCCAAGTGCTATCCGGCATCCGCTTGAACTCTTGCTCGATCCGGAGCTTGTCCACCCAGTTGAGGTTGATGTTCGCCGGGGTGTTCAAGAGGAATTTCTTGACGGCGTAATTACCGTCCAGCGTGATGTACAAGCGGCCCGTGAAGCCGTAACTCTGGCTGTTTACGGGCACGAAGGCGAGATCCACACATTTATCTCCGGCAACGTCCACCGTATCCATGATATAATATTTGTAATAGGAGACGGCCAGCGTGGAAGACAGCGGGCTCACGAAACGGTTCAACAAGATATTGATATTGTTGTCGAAGATATTGACGCCCTTGAATATCTCCTCAAGGTTGGCGGTGATGGCGCCTCCATCGTCCAAGGTCTTGTCGATACCCTGCTGGCGCTTGGCCTTGGTGATCGTCTTCTCCGCCTTGGGATGTTTGCGGTAGTATTGGTCGGAGATCGTCTCACGGACGGAGATCGTCAGGATCGGTTTCCCGTTGAACTCCGAGGTATCCAGATAGTTCTTGATGAACTTGAATTTCTTCAGGAACTTATTCTTCTCGAGATTGGGGTTGAAGTCGTCCAGCGACATGCTGAGCTTCTCGTACACCTCGCTTTGGTACTCGTCCTTCGCCTCGATGCGGTTGTCGTTCTTATGCTCTATGACTTTCTTGATCAGTTCCACGGCGGGGTTGTCCTTGCGGGAATATTTCTCACGTTTAGGCTTGACGACTACCTCGGCAATCTCGAACGAGGTAGGCCGGAGGAGCACGTTGAGGGCGTTGTTCTTTTGCCCCGCCTTTAGGTTTACGACCTTATTGTCATATCCAAGCGAGGATACGACCAGCCGGGTAAGCCCTTTGTCATTCTGGAGGCTGAAAGCCCCGTCATCGTCGGTCATCGCCCCGATCGTCGAGTTCTCGAACATGACGGATACGTAGGATAGGGGTTCCCCGCTTACGGAGTCTCTCACGATTCCGGATGCGGAAGTTATGCTCTGGGCGTATAGGACGGAAATGCCGGTCACGAATTGTAACAGGACTAGCAAAGTGATATAGCGAATAGATCTTATCATGTAAATGTCTCGTTATTCCTTCACGGATAATACTGTTGGCAAAGGTATGTTTTTTTCGTGGGAGGGAGGGGGGAGAGGCTATTAATAATCATTAATCACCGGGTTTCCCACCGCTCGATGGGAAACCCGGCGGTAGAAAACGCGAGCTTCATTATTTAACGAAAAAGATCTTCATTATTTTATATCTCTGATGGCGAGTCGCTGTCGGTAGCGGGCTTGTCGCCTTCTTGTTTCTTGGCGGCTGCGGCCCTCGCCTGCGCTATGCGTTGGTTGTAGAGGGCGTTCGTCTCGTCGACCAGCGCGTTGAGGCGGTTGATGAAGGCGGCGGTCTCTTGAGTGGGCTTCACCACGCTTTGCGCGAAGGCGTAGGTGGACATCTCGTCGTATTCCTCGTCCATGCGTAGGCGGATTTTCTTGGCGCTCTCTACGGGGTCGTCCGCCTTGGCGTTGGCGCGTTGCTCGGTGAGCGTGGCGTATTGCTTGTTCTTCTCTTTCAGCGCTGCTACTACTTCGGTGAGGTTGATCGCCGCCAGCGCCTCGGGCATCCCGGCCTTGTCGAGGTCTACCAGCAAGCCCTCGATGGCGGCCGTCTCCTGCAAGTTGGCGAGGCGCGCGGCTCCGATGTAGGGCTTTACGGGAAGGTATAGCTTCTCGGCCGCCGTGCGTTGCGCCGCCAGCGGGCTTTTCGTCATTTGGGTAATAGTGGAAGTAATGAAGATCAAGAGATCATCCCTCTCCTTGTCGAGGGCGGACATCTGCGCGGTCTCCTCGCTGGCCGAGGATTGGTTCACGGCGTCGGTCAACAGGGCGAAATCGGTGGCGAAGGCCGTACGAAGTTCTTGGGGGATGCCCAGCGGGTCGTTCGGGTCGAAGCTGATCTCGTCGGGAGATTCCGAGTCGCCTCCGCCACCCGCGAGCAGGTTCCCGTAGCGGGCCATGAAGGTTCGGTACTCGGCGTTGTTCAATTTCGTGATGTTAATGTCTTTTACTTTTGTAATCTTTTCCATTTTCTTGTTGATTTAGATCCATGATCAGGTTTAATACTGGCTAAAGGTAAGACAAATCGGTGGATATAGCTCTGGAAACTACCGTATTTTTCGCGGATTCGACCTCGCGGCAGGTGAAAAGTCGAATCTTGGGAAAATACGGGGCTTACATCGGGCGCGAAACGGAATCTTGGGGAAATGCGAGACCTTGCGGCGGGTGCACGGTCGAATCTTGGAAAAATACGGGGGGTACATCGGGTGCGCGGTCGAATCTTGGGGAAATGCGGCACCTCGCGGCAGGTGCGCGGTGGAATCTTTAGAAAATGCGAGGCCCAACCTTGGTGGCCGGGCCTCGCCGATAAATCATTTCTTCTTGATCACGATGATACGTGTGCCGCCCTCGGGCTGTACCAGATCCCCGATCTGCTTGCCATTGTCATCTAACGTAGGAACCAAGAACGGATAATATTCCGGGTTGTAATACTGCTTCGTGCTTAGGGAGCCTTCTCGGGGACGCATGGAGTAGGCGAGCACGCCGCGTCTCTACAACGCCTCCTTGTTCCACTTGTTCTGCGGGTTCTTCCCCTCGGGGGTATAGAGCTGGGCGATACGGGCGGCGTAGGCTTTCTCTACCTTGCCCCGGACGATCTTCATGGTGCTGTTTACCATGCCGTTTTGCTCGGTGAAAGGCTCGGGGAGGATGGCGAAGGTGGTCGGCAACCAACGATCCGGGAATAGAGTGGACAGGTCGCCTCCCTTGCGGAAACGGTCGATCTGGCGCTGGATGATACGGATGGCCTCTTCTCGGCCTTGATCGCTCGTAAGGTCCAGATTCTGGTGGGCCAGATGCTTCCTCAACCGTTCTTTGTTAGGGACCAACAGGGCGGTCGTGTACGGACTCTGGTTATTGTATAGGATCAGCTGGTCGATGCAAGAGGAATGCTCTACCAAGGCCTCCTCTATACCCTCCGGACTGTATTTCTCCCCGTCGCTTCCGATCAGCAGGCTCTTGAAACGCCCCAACACATAAAGAAGCCCGTCACGCATATATCCCATATCCCCGGTGTACAGCCAACCCTCCTTTACGGTATCGGCCGTCGATGCCGGGTTCTTCCAGTAGCCGGCCATCACGTTCTCTCCCCGGATGACGATCTCGCCTTTCTCTCCCGGAGGAAGTACGTTGCCGTCCATGTCGCAGATCTTTAGGTCGAGGGGCCGCACCAATACGCCGCTACTACCGAAGGTATGGCGGCGGGGGCCGTTGGTCGAGATGATCGGTGTCGCCTCGCTCAGCCCGTATCCTTGGTACATCGGGATTCCCAAGGCGTAATAGAACTTCTGCAAGTCCTTATCCAGCAAGGCGCCCCCTCCGATAAAGAACTTCAGCTCGCCCCCGAAGTTCTCACGGACTTTCGCGAACAATAGCTTGTCGAACAAACGGACCAGTGGCTTCAAGAGGACGCGGAAACCTTTTCCTTCCTCCTCGTCGCTATCCCCGTTATAGATATAACCGATCCGTAAGGCTAGGTTGAAAAGGCGGACGGCGTTCTTGCCTCGCGCTCGGATACCTTGCTCGATATTCTTCTTGAAGTTCTTCGCCAAGGCGGGGACGCTCAGTATCAGGTACGGCTTGAACTCCTTTATATTGATAGGGATATTCTTCAAGGTCTCCATACCGGTACGCCCTACCTGCACGGTAGCTACCGAGGCTCCCTTCGACATGAAGATGTAGAATCCTACCACGTGGGCGAAGCAATGGTCCAGCGGGAGTATCACCAACGTACGCCACGTATCGTCTATATCCACGCAAGTGAGCGCTTGCTCCACGTTCGCCGTATAGTTACGGTGGGTGAGGATCACGCCTTTCGGATCGGCGGTCGTGCCGGAGGTATAGGTGATGGTGGCGTAATCATCGTTGCCCAGCGATTGCCCGATCGCCAAGAACTCCTCTATCGGATGAATACCCAGATAGACCTTCCCCATCCGGCGTATCTCGGACAGCGACATCTCACGGTCTTGGTATTCCGCTTGCTCATCGAGTACGATGATCTTCCGTACGGCGGGGAGCTGATCCTTGATCGCCCGGATTTTCTTGAGTTGCTGGCCCGATACCATGATATATTTCACGTCGGCGTGGACGAGACGGAACAGGAGGTCGTTCGCCTCCTCCAGCTTGATCGATAGGGGCACGTTCGTCGCCCCGGCGTAGAACATGGCCAGCTCGCCGATGATCCACGCGTTGCGCCCTTCGCTCAGTAAAGCCATATTATCCCCCTTTCGCACACCCAGCGATATGAGGCCGGCGCCTTCCTCATAGACGAGGTCGCGAACCTCGGCGTAAGTGGTTGGCTCGAATCGCTTGCCCGTCTTCTCCCATAAAAAAGGATTACTCGGGAATCGCTTGGCTGAACTCTCAAAAAGGTCTATAATCGTTTTCTTTTCCATATCTTTTCGTGTTTGTAAGAGGATGTGTCAAAAGTTGGTTGAGTTTATTTTTTCCATCTCTTGCAGGTAGCCGCATGCCGCTTCCACCGTAGGGACGTTCTTGATCACGATACTTCGCTTGCCATTCTGCTCCCGGAGGTTGCATTCACGGGGATGCTTTTGGATGAAGCCCAGCAGCTTGCCGAACGCCTCGCTTTGGTAATACGGGCTGTCCGGGTTATTCACCAAGAAGAGGCTCATCTGCCCTTTCTTCAGGATCACCTTCTCCATACCCAGTTTCTTGGCCATACGACGGAGGCGCACGATCCGGATCAACTCCTTGCCCTCCTTCGGTATCTTGCCGAAGCGGTCTTTCAAGCGCTCCGTAAAGGCGAGGATATCACGTTCCTCCTCCATATTATCCAACTCCCGGTATAGGGAGATACGCTCCGAGTCGTTGGGGATGTAGGTGGGAGGGAACATCAATTCCAGGTCGCTTTCGATATAGGTCTCCCGGACGTACTCGCTGCCCGTATCCCGGTGCCCTTCGGTGTTATCGGCGTAAAGATCGGCGAATTCCTCGCTTTTCAACTCGTCTACCGCCTCCTCCAAGATCTTCTGGTACGTCTCGTAACCCAGATCCGCTATGAAACCGCTTTGCTCGGCCCCCAACATATTGCCGGCCCCCCGGATATCGAGGTCTTGCATGGCGATATGGATACCGCTACCCAGCTCGGAGAAGTTCTCGATCGCTTGCAACCTGCGCCGTGCCTCCTGCGTCAGCGAGGTGAGGGGCGGGGAAAGGAGGTAGCAGAAGGCTTTCCGGTTGCTTCGTCCTACACGTCCGCGTAGCTGATGGAGGTCGCTAAGCCCGAATTGCTGGGCGTTGTTGATGATGATCGTATTGGCGTTGGGCACGTCGATGCCGCTCTCCACGATACTGGTAGCGATCAATACGTCGTATTCATAGTTCACGAAGTCGAGGATGATCTTCTCCAGCTTCTCCGGCTCCATCTGCCCGTGCCCCACGGCTACCCGTGCGTCGGGGACTTCCCGCCGTACCAAGGCTTCCATCTCGTAAATGTTCTGGATACGGTTGTTGATGAAGAATACCTGCCCGTTCCGGCTCATCTCGAAATTGATCGCTTCCCGGATGATATCGGGATTGAAACGCTCCACCTCCGTCTGCACGGGATAACGGTTGGGCGGTGGCGTGGTGATGCTGGAAAGATCCCGGGCCCCCATCAAGGAGAACTGTAGGGTACGGGGGATTGGGGTGGCCGTCATTGTCAAGGTGTCCACGTTCACCTTCAGCTGCCGAAGCTTCTCCTTGACGGATACCCCGAACTTCTGCTCCTCGTCGATGATAAGCAAGCCCAGATCCTTGAAACGTACATCCTTGCCGACGATCCGGTGGGTACCGATCAAGATATTCACCTCGCCCTCTTTCAGCTCTTTCAAGGTAGCCTTGATTTGTGCGGCCGTACGGGCCCGGCTGATATAATCGATCTTGCAAGGGAAATCCTTCAAGCGCTCACAAAACGTCTGGTAATGCTGGAAAGCCAGTACGGTGGTGGGTACCAACACGGCCACCTGCTTATTGTCCGATACCGCCTTGAATGCCGCGCGGATAGCCACCTCGGTCTTTCCGAAACCAACGTCTCCACAAATCAACCGGTCCATCGGACGGGTACTTTCCATATCCGCCTTGACCTCGGCGGTAGCCTTCATCTGGTCCGGCGTGTCCTCATAGATGAAGCTGGCTTCCAGCTCATGCTGCATGAAGCTGTCCGGCGTGTAGGCGAAACCCGTCTCTTGCTTGCGTTTGGAATAGAGGAGGATCAGGTCCCGGGCGATATCCTTCACCTTCGCCTTGGTACGTTCCTTCATCTTTTCCCAAGCGCCTGTGCCGAGCTTGCTCAACTTAGGCGGCTCGCCGCTCTCTTTCCCCTTGTATTTCGATAATTTATGCAGGGAATGGATGCTGACGAATATAATATCGTTATTCTGATAAATCAATTTGATGGCCTCTTGCATCTTACCGTTCACCTCGGTGCGTACCAAGCCTCCGAACTGTCCTACGCCATGGTCGATATGTACGATATAATCCCCCTGCGAGAACTGGTTCAGCTCCTTGAGCGAAAGGGTGATCTTTCCGCTTCGTGCCTTATCGCTCTTCAAGTTGAACTTGTGGAAGCGGTCGAACAATTGATGGTCGGTGAAAAAGCAGATGCGTAGCGTATCGTCGGCGAATCCCTCGTGTATCGTGCGGTTTACGGCGGTGAAAGGGATATTGTCGCCCCTATCCTCGAAAATCATCCGGATACGGTTGGCTTGTTTCTCTTGATCGCTCAATATATATAATGTATAGCCCTCGTCGAGGTATTTATGGAACGACTCGCTCACCCGGTCGAAATTCTTATGATAGATCGGCTGCGTTTGCGTAGAGAAATGGATGGTAGCGTCCGCCGTTCCCATCGGCCGTGCCCCGAAATGGATGCGACGGAAATCCAAGACCTCCCGTAGGAAGTCCTCGCCCCGGACTAATTTCTTCCGCATCTGGTCGATATCGGCGAAGGATTCCTCGTCGGCTACCACCGGATCGTCGTTCCATACGCTTCCGATGCGCTCCTTGCACCATGCGAGATCTCTCGCCGCTATGCAGGTGTTCCGGGGAAGGGAGCCTAGCAAGGAATTACTATCCATGGCGTTCTTGCTCATCTCCGGTACGATATAGATGCTGTCCAGTTTCTCCTTGCTGAGTTGCGTCTCCACGTCGAACGTACGGATGGTCTCCACCTCGTCGCCGAAAAAGTCTATACGGTAAGGAAACTCGTTGGAGAAAGAGAAAACGTCGAGGATACTGCCACGGAGGGCGTACTGCCCCGGCTCATATACATAGTCGACCTGCTCGAAGCCATACTCGTCCAGCACGTCGGAGACAAACATATTATCCAGCTTCTCGCCCACGCTGATCTTTAAGGTATTCTCCTTCAATACCTCCCGGGCCACGACTCGTTCCGCCAAGGCGTCCGGATACGTGACGATCACGAAAGAGGCGTCCGGGTCTTGCAACCGGCTGAGTACCTCGGTGCGCAGGATCTCGTTCGCCGGATCGACATGCCCGTACTTGATGGCCCTCCGGTAAGCGGATGGGAAGAAGTATACCTCATTGCTGGCGGTAAGTTGCATCAAGTCGTGATAGAAATAGCCGGCTTCCTCTTGGTCGTTCAACACGCACACATAACTCCCCCTTCCTTTCGTAAAAAGAGAGGCGATCGTCATTGCCGGACCCGAGCCATTCAGTCCCTTTAGGAATATATTGCGGGACGTATCGTTTTTCAGTAAGGTGTCCAGCGCCGTCACTTGCGGGTGAGCGGCATATAGTTTCAATAATTCTTGTACTTCCAAAGCGAAATCTTGTTTCCGCGAAGGTAACCTTTTTGCTTAAGTTTTTATAGGTGTTCGTCCGGTTTCTTTCTTTATCAAGTAACTTTTACGGCTCTCTAAAACCACAGCGATAATTCGAGTAGGGGATTTTGGGGGAAATGCTTTTGGGCCCCCTGAAAAAGGGAGACTTATCGTATATTTTTATGTATGTTCTAGTTCCTTGCCGTATGATTCTGTAAAAAGTCGTACGTGTTTCCCGAAAAACATGTACGACTTTTCAAAAAAACACGTACGTGTTTTTCGAAAATGATAATCGTCTTTTTAAAATGTTAGTATCCAATTATTTATGTATTCATGTCATTTGCATACTTATTGTATGGAATAGTTTAATAAATTTCCTCTATCTTGATATAAAAATTATCTGTTTGACAGCTACTTATACTTGCCGTATCTTTGTGGTACAAGAAAAGCAAAAAGTATAACAAATTAAAAAGTAGCAATTATGAGAACATTAGATTATATCCACTTAGACGCATCAGCGGTAAGTAACGTAGTAGCAAGCTTGAAACAATTATTGGCGGACTACCAAGTATTCTATACGAACCTTCGTGGTTTCCACTGGAATATCAAGGGACACGGTTTCTTCGTTCTTCATGGTAAATTCGAGGATATGTACAACAACGCTGCCGAGAAGGTTGACGAGTTGGCGGAACGTATCCTGATGTTGGGAGGCGAGCCGGAGAACAAGTTCAGCGAGTACCTGAAAGTAGCCCGTGTAAAAGAGGTATCAGGCGTGTCCTGTGGTGACGAGGCGTTAAAGAATATTCTTGATACGTATGGTCATTTGATCGATGAGGAACGTAAACTTCTTTCCTTGGCATCCGGGGCGGGAGATGAGGCTACGGTCGCTTTGATGAGCGATTATCTGAAAGAACAAGAGAAGTTGGTTTGGATGTTAGTAGCATATTCAACTTGCGATTGCAAGAAGTAAAAAAGGTGATTCATTGCGTTTGGAGAAGGTCGGAAGTGATTCCGGCCTTTTTCTGTTGGTGCCAATAGGGGTTTTTTATTGTTTCATGTCTTATTCATATATGTCGTTCGATTATTTTATCAAAATAAAAAGTATATGAAAAGAGTTGTATTATTTGCGATGGTGTTAATGTTGGGTGTAATATCGGTACAAGCCCAGTGGTCGGTAGTTCCGGAAGCGGGTATGACAGTGATGAAGGCGGGTCCAATGGTTGATTGGAAACCGAGTTGGAAGATTGGGGTAGGAGTGGAATATCAGTTGAAGCCGGAATTTCTCTCTCTGAAGTCAGGTTTGTATTATACGCAAAGGGGATATAGTAATGACAAATTTCCCGGATATGGATATGGGTGTTATTGGTGGGCAGTGCCGGGACCTACTTATGATCCGTATGGATATGCGTATGATTACTCAAATAAGGTGACACGAAATTTCTTGCAATTACCGATTATGGCTAATTTCTCATTCAAATTAGCTGAGGATATTCGTTTGAATGTTGGAGTAGGCCCTTATATAGCCGTAAGCGTATTGGATAAAGGAATGTTCGGGGGATGGTCTGTCGCTTCGGAAGAATCCGCTAAGTTTTATACCCATGATCCCTGTGAAGGGCTTCGTGCTTTTGATTGGGGGATAAGTGCCACTGTAGGTGTGGAAATAAAACAATGCTTTATCAATTTTGGCTATGATGTATCGTTAGGTAAAGAGCATAAGGGAGGATCGATCGAGGCGAATTACCATACTTTGGCTCTTACCGCAGGATATAAGTTTAAATTGGGTAAATAGAAACCCAAGTTCTATCGCAAGTCTTCTTGCTGATCGTTTAAATATAGATTTTATCTATATATGTATAGGAATTATCTGTTTGACAGTTGTTTATATTTGCCATATCTTTGCAATATAAGAAAAACGAAAAGTATAACAATTAAAAAATAGCAGTATGAAAACATTAGATTATCTTCATTTAGATGCGTCAGCGGTAAGTAACGTAGTAGCAAGCTTGAAACAATTATTGGCGGATTACCAAGTATTCTATACGAACCTTCGTGGTTTCCACTGGAATATTAAGGGACACGGTTTCTTCGTTCTTCATGGTAAATTCGAGGATATGTACAACAACGCTGCCGAGAAGGTTGACGAGTTGGCGGAACGTATCCTGATGTTGGGAGGCGAGCCGGAGAACAAGTTCAGCGAGTATTTGAAAGTAGCCCGTGTAAAAGAGGTATCAGGCGTATCTTGCGGTGATGAGGCGTTAAAGAATATTCTTGATACATACGGTCATCTGATCGGTGAGGAGCGTAAACTTCTTTCCTTGGCATCTGAGGCAGGCGATGAGGCTACGGTCGCTTTGATGAGCGATTATCTGAAAGAACAGGAGAAGTTGGTTTGGATGTTAGTAGCCTACTCAACTTGCGATTGCAAGAAATAAAAATAGTAGATTCATTGCGTTTAAAGAAGGCCGGAAGAGATTCCGGCTTTTTTGTTCTATGATATTTATGCTCTGCAACATACTTAACACCTTTTTACATATTTCGTATCTTGTTTAAATTCATCACTGCTATATTTGATTCAAATCTGAAACGCAATTTCAAATATGGAAAACACGCTGCCAAATATGGAAAAAGTGGATGAGAACTATAAAGTGCCTAATTTAGAGAAGGGCATTGCGGTTCTTGAGTACCTTTCCTTGCGGTCGGCGGGGGAAACATTGCAAGATATTAAGTCGGCGCTCGATATATCGCAGACCACGGCTTACCGTATTTTGAATACATTGGTGCGGCTGGAATATCTTAATTTTAGTGAAGACACGAAACGCTATAAACTTTCCCGAAAATTATTGACTCTTGGTTTCAGATCCTTGAATGAACACAATCTTTTAGAGACCGTCTTGCCACATTTGCGTGATTTACGTGATCAAGTGAAAGAGACCGCTTGCTTTGGTGTCTTGGGAGATGAGAAAGGGATTTTTATCGAACAAGCGCAAGGACATCATACGTTCCGCTTCGTCCTGTCGCCGGGAAAGCCGTTTGAGTTGCATTGTTCGGCTCCGGGAAAGGCGATTATGGCTTATTTGCCGAAGACGGTGCGAGATCGTTACCTGTCCTACATGACGTTTACACGGTATAATTCCCGGACGATCACTTCTCGTGAGGCCTATCTGGAGGAATTAGAAAGGGTTGGCAAACTGGGGTATGCCATGGATAATGAGGAGGAGCTGAGCGGCGTGATCTGTGTAGGCGCCCCGATCTTTAATTATACGGGATATCCTTGTGGAGCGATTTGGATCTCCGGCCCGAAAGACCGCTTATCGAAAGAGGTGGTGAAAAATACGGTGAAGGCGATCAAGGAGGTTGCCGGGGTAATCTCGAACGAACTAGGATTTAGAAAATAAGGAATACAAAATATACCATGAACACACGAAAATACTTGATAAAAAACTCATTGGTGGCTTGTCTTGTCGGCTGTTGCGTTTCTCTCGCTTCAGCCGGCAACCCACCTTTCTTTACTACGGATGCCGTATTGAACGCAAAGGGGGAGCTATTAATGACACAGAAAGGAACGAGACATCTGGATATCTTTTCAGCGGACGGTAAGAGCTTGCTTCATTCGTTTCCGTTTGATGAGATCCCGACCGGATTGCTTCCGGATGGGGATAAGGTGTATGTGACGACCTTCGAGAACACCGGCCGCCTACAAGTTCTTTCCTTGGAATCGGGTAGGGTGGAAGCGGCCATACCGACGGGATCGGGAGCCTGCCATCCGATGTTCGGGCCGGATAAGAAACATATATATGTATGTAATCAGTTCGATAATTCGGTGGTCGAGGTAGATCCGGTGATGCGTAAGGTAGTCCGGAGCGTGAAAGTGTTGCGTGAGCCTAAATCGGCGGTATTCAGCAAGGATGGCAAGTATATGTTTGTTACGAATTTCCTGCCCGCACAACGGGCGGACGTGGATGTGGTGGCCGCTTGCGTATCGGTAATCGAGATGGATGGGTTTACGAAAGTGAAAGATATCCAATTGGCGAATGGTAGCAATGCCTTACGAGGGATGTGCATCACGCCGGACGGGAAATATATATACGTGTCTCATAACTTGGGACGATTCACGGTGCCTACTTCCCAGCTTCAACAAGGTTGGATGAACACGAGTGCTTTTAGCGTGATCGATGTGGCGAAGCAGGAATTCGTTGGGGCGGTATTGGTGGACGAGCCGGATCGTGGCGCTGCCGGTATCTGGAGTATCGCTTGCGATGACAAGCATATCTTTATCACGCATAGCGGTACGCATGAGGTAAGCTTGATCGATCATCCGGCGATGTTGGCGAAGTTTGAGTCTTATAAGGATAAGAGCCGTCTGGATTACGACTTGAATTTCTTGTATGGACTTCGTGAGCGAGTTCCCTTACAAGGAAACGGTCCCCGAAATTTTATATTTTCGGGAGATAAGTTGATAATCCCTACTTATTTCGCCGATATCTTGAATACCGTCGATATAAATACATTGGAGGTAACGGCTACCGACATGAATCCGGGTCGTACGGAAACGCCGGAGAACAAGGGCGAGAAATATTTTAACGATGCGAATCATTGTTATCAAGGCTGGCAGAGTTGTAATGGTTGCCATCCGGGGGATGCCCGTACGGACGGGATGAACTGGGACTTGATGAATGATGGAGTTGGTAACTCGAAGAATTGTAAGAGCATGTTGTATTCGCATGTGACTCCCCCAAGCATGATCTCGGGTGTTCGTGAGAGTGCGGAATATGCGGTACGTGCCGGTTTTAAGTTCATCCAGTTTTTTGAGCCAGAAGAGGAAATGGCGAAATGTGTGGACGCTTATATGAAATCCTTGCGTCCGGTGCCTAGTCCGTATTTAGTAAATGGGGAATTATCGGATAAGGCGAAAGAGGGAAGAAAGGTGTTTGAGAAACTGAAATGTGGCGAGTGTCATAGCGGTCCTTATTATACGGATATGAAGATGCACCGTATCGGCGAGGATATCGAATTTGAGAAAGGGTGGGACACTCCTACTTTGATTGAGGTTTGGCGTACGGCTCCTTATCTGTTTGATGGGCGTGCGGCTACCATGGAAGAGGTGTTCGAGGTCCATAAGCATGGTATCGATAAAAAGGTCTCCAAGAAAGATGTCGAGGCATTAACGGAATATGTAAACTCCCTGTAAAATAAAAGGATATGAATTATTGTGAGAAAATACATTATACGATATTAAACACTGAGCCGGCTGAGTTCGCGGTTATGGTGGACGATCTATTGTCTCAATTACCTCAAAACGAGGTGATCATGAGACTGGCCTTTTTCGGTACTCCGGGTACGAATGAGGAATACGTGGCACGCCGGGTTTTGCTGCGGGAGAAAATCCGTCGGTATTATGGGGATTGCGAACCGGCTTTGAGCTATGTCTCCCAACCGCCGCTGAACGCTCCTTTGCTGATGGAGGTACATAGCTATGTGCCCGATGCGCAGGATCGGATTACTTTCCGTCATTATCAAGGTGTTCCTTATGTCTTGTTGGAGAATGCCTCGGGACGTTTCCTTTTTGCCGGCGGTTTTCAAGGGGATGTACTCCATTTTGGTATAGAGCCTCAGTCGGTGGAAGCTTTCCGGTTATTGGGGGATGTGCTTCGTCGGGAGGGTTTTCCGTTGAATAGCATTATCCGTCAGTGGAATTATATCGAGCGTATAACAGCTTTCGACGGTCAGGATCAGCATTATCAAGCGTTTAATAACGCCCGGTCTGATTTTTATAGTAAAACGGAATGGACGAATGGTTATCCTGCCGCTACGGGTATCGGGGCGAATCTGGGAGGTATCTTGATCGATGTGGATGCCGCCGTGTTTACTACGCCGGATGCTTTCGCTACGCCGATCGATAATAAGTTGCAGGTGGCTGCCCATGCGTATTCGGAACAAGTACTGGAAGTTGCCCGACAAAAGAAGACGACTCCTAAGTTCGAGCGTGCCAAGAGTATGTCTTTTCAGGATCGTAAATTGATTTATATCTCCGGTACAGCCGCTATCCGTGGTGAGGAGAGCTTGAAGGGAGTAGGGCTGGAACGTCAATTACGGATCACGATGGAAAATATAGCGGAACTGATCGCTGACGCTAAATTGGTTAAGTTACGAGTCTACTTGAAGAATAAATCCGACTACGAGGAGGCTGAGCGTTTGATGAATACCTACGGATTAAATATCCCGATCTCTTATATGTGGGCCGACGTTTGCCGGGATGAGTTATTGATCGAGATCGAGGGAATAGCGATACGTTGAAACAGATAGTACTAACAAATATACACAAAAACAAATGAGAAAAGGTTTGAACATGAAAATGGCGGCTATGGGATTGGCGTTGGCATCTATGGTCGCATGTACGGGAAAGACAACAACAGACGCTACTTGTTGCGCCGCTAACGGGGAGGGTAATTGTCCGGAAGGAACTTGCCGCAAAGAATGCACGAACGCATGTAATACTAACAATCAAAAAAATAGAACAATGGCTTATTCAAAGAAGTACACGAACGCCGATTTTTATAAAGACGGCAAGTTTCAACAAGATGTCGCTATGGAAGCGATGAAAGATATGTTTGCTTTCTACGATGTTCCTTTCACGGAGTTGATGGCGAAAGATATGTGGGTGACAGACTTTGGTTTGGGTGATTTCGAGAATGTAGGTATGGGTGGTATTTTCTGGATCAACGATCCGGAGTATAAGTATTTCGCTCACGCTATCTATTTGTTGCCGGGCCAGATGATTCCGGAACACGCTCACGTAAAGACTGACTTCCCTGCTAAACATGAGTCTTGGATGGTAGAGAAGGGTTGGGTATACAACTTCTCTGAGGTAGGTGACGAGACTCCGAACGCCCCGGCTATCCCTGCTGGACACGGACCGATCAAGAGCAAGAATTTCGTGGTTCAGAAGGTCGGCGACGTATTACGTCTGAAGAAATTGGAGACATTCCACTTTATGATGGCAGGTCCGGAAGGCGCTATCGTAGATGAGTGGGCATGCTATCACGACAACGCTGGCTTACGTTTCACGAACCAGAAGGCCGCTTTATAAAAACCTCTAGGGTTATGCTTCGTAATTCTAAGGGTTGCCGATCGTGATCCTTAGGGTTTCAATAAACAACCTTCTAAATTTAAATTTAATACATGAATAAATACTATATAATGGTATCACTCTTGTTGTCGACCTCTCTTCTTGTTTCGGCAGGGCCGAAGCAAAAGAAGGGGGATAACTGGATTGACGCCTCAGTAAAACAAAAGTCTGAGCTTCGTGCCTCTTTGGTGAAGGCGAACATGCCGATCATGTCGGCTTGGATCAAGGCGAAGCAGAAGGCTGTCCCGATGTCCGCCGATTTGACGGGGCTGGATCAGTTGGTGCTTGTTACGGCTGCCGGACCGGATGGTACGGATTGGGATTGGGGTACATGGGCGAACGCCCGTTTAATCAAGGCGGACGGTAGTTCGGTTTGGTTGGATGAGTTAGATCCTGATTATTGGGTTTCTGGCTCGGGCAGTATCCGCAAGAATACGGATTTATACGGGAATCCTTTGTTGATCGGCGGTAAGAAATACGATCATAGTGTATTATGCCATGCCAATGGCGTGATGGTGTACAATATCAATAAGGAATATGTACGCTTCGAGGCTGAGGTGGGTTTGGCCGATCAGTCGACGGTAGGTAGTGTATTCTTCCGTATCATGAATGTTTTCCCGAAGGAGGAGGCCGCACGTTTGCTAGCCGCTTATCCGAAGGAATTGGGGGCCTTAAACGCTAATATCGATGGGTTGGAGAACTGGTTGACCGCTAGTGACGCTTCCGCCGAGCGTGATATTGTCTTGAATTTGGCTTCTCGTCTGAAAGACGCTGCGTATGTAAAGAACGCTGTTAAGCAGATCGAGACGGAAAAAGATATTGATACTCAGATCCGTGAGTATTTGAAACTTTATGAGAAAACTCAACGTATCTGTAATTTGCAGAGCGACTTGAGTTGGTTGAATATGGAGGCGATTCGTTTGGCTTTCAACGATATGAAAAAGTTGAAAGGCTTCGACGCCACTAAATATCAACCGGTTCTGGATGAGTTGGAACAGCAGGTAAAGAAAGGTTTCGATGGCATTTATAATGGTGATGAGGCCGCTTTGGTTAATGCCGAGAAAGCGATCGCGAATAAACGTACGATCTTGCTGGCGAACCCGTTCTTGGATGGTGATAAAGTCTTGGCTGCCCGCTTTAAATTAGGTGTAAACGCTCATAAGGCAATGGCTCCGGATTTGGGTACGCAGGGTAATAACTGGAGTAACCAAGAGTCCGCCCGCCGTATGGGCTTCGACGCCGATATCGTGGAGTTGAGTAATTTACGCGGGGAGGATGTACAGGTACGGTCGATCTATAAACCGGAAAACGGTTCCTCTGTCGCCGACTTGCGGATGCATTGGGATGGCGATCGTGCTATGTTTACCCAGACGATGCCCGATAAGCGTTGGAACGTATTCGAGGTGAAATTGGATGGTACCGGTTTCAAGCAATTGATTCATAATGAGGAGCCGGATCTGGAGTTCTACGACGGAACCTACCTGCCGGACGGACGTATCATCGCCAACTCGAATATCGGTTATCAAGGCGTGCCTTGTGTAAGCGGTGATGACCCTGTCGGTAATATGGTACTTTATACGCCGGACACGAAGAGCTTGCGCCGTCTGACTTTCGATCAAGACGCAAACTGGAACCCGGTAGTGATGAATAACGGTCGTGTGATGTACACTCGTTGGGAGTACACGGACTTGACGCACTATTATTCCCGTATCGTGATGAACATGAATCCGGATGGTACGGAGCAGAAAGCGCTGTATGGTAGCGGATCGATGTTCCCGAACAGTACGTTCGATATTCAGCCGTTGCCGGGCCACGGTTCCGCTTTCGTGGGAATTATCTCCGGTCACCATGGTATTGCCCGTTCCGGTCGTTTGATCGTGTTCGATCCGGCGAAAGCCCGTAAAGGCGCCGCTGGTATGGTACAGGAGATCCCGTATCGTAACCGGCCGATCGTGGAGGAGATTAAGGATGAGTTGGTAAATGGCGTATGGCCGCAGTTTATCAAACCGACTCCGCTGAATGATAAATATTTCTTGGTGGCCGCTAAATTAGATCCACAGGATTTATGGGGTATCTATTTGGTGGACGTATTCGATAACGTGACTTGTTTGCGTAAGGTAGAGGGTGAGGGCTATATCAGTCCGGTTGCCGTACGTAAGACACAGACTCCTCCGGCTATTCCGGACCGTGTGAAATTGAATGACAAAGAGGCTACGGTCTTTATTCAGGATATTTACGAGGGAGAGGGTTTGAGAGGCATTCCCCGGGGTACGGTTAAGTCTCTTCGTCTGCACGCTTATGAGTATGCTTACGTGAAGACTACCTCCGATCATAACTGGCATGGAATCCAGTCCGGTTGGGACATCAAGCGTATGTTGGGTACGGTTCCGGTAGAAGAGGATGGCTCCGCTATCTTCAAGATCCCGGCGAATACGCCGATCTCTATCCAGCCGTTAGACAAAGACGGAGTGGCTATCCAGTGGATGCGTAGCTGGTTGACCGGTCAGCCGGGCGAGGTGGTATCTTGTATCGGTTGCCATGAGGACCAGAACCAGATTCCTATCCCGAAACGTGTGATGGCTTCGCAGAAAGCCCCGCATGCGTTGACTCCGCCGGAAGGGGGGACCCGTTCGTTCACGTTCGATCTGGAGATCCAACCGATCTTGGATCGTGCCTGTATCGCTTGCCATAATGGTGAGGGTAAGGCTTTCGACTTGCGTGGGGGCAAGAAGGATAAATTAGGTTATGGCACTTCTTACTTGAATCTGCATCCGTATGTACACCGTCAAGGTGGCGAGGGTGATATGGTGGTTCTTCAACCGTATGAATATCATCCGAACACGAGTGAACTGGTTCGTATGTTGAAGAAAGGGCACTTTAACGTGCAACTGACGGATAAAGAGTGGAAAACCCTTTATAACTGGATTGATTACAACGCTCCGGATAAGGGTTATTTCAACGCAAATGTGCTTTCGAAGGATATCATCCCGTATCAAGGCTTCGACCAGATCAAGCGCCGTAAAGAGTTGACGGATAAGTATGCGAATGGCGCAGGCGTGGATTGGAAGAAAGAGATCTCCGATTATGCCGCTTACTTGAAGGGTAAAGGTGAGATCAAACCGGAGATGCCGGAGAAATTGGCTCCTGTCAAGGAAAAAGAGTTGAAGGTGAAAGGTTGGCCATTCGATGCGGACCGGATCAAGGCTATGTTGGCCGACGAGAAGGAAACCCGTAAGGAGATCGAGTTGGCTCCGGGTATCAAGATGACATTTGTTCGCGTTCCGGCCGGACAATTCGTGATGGGTAGCTATCGTGGGCAATCCGATACTCGTCCGACGGCGAAAGTGAAGATTGACAAAGCTTTCTGGATGGGTGAGTTGGAGGTTACGAACCAGCAATTCAACGTGATTTTCCCGGATCACGACAGCCGTTTCGTGGATCAGCAATGGAAGGATCACGTGGTTCAAGGATATCCCGCTAATAAGCCAGAGCAACCGGTAATCCGTGTAAGTTACAATGACGCGATGGATTATTGTAAGAAGCTGAGTGAGAAAATAGGCTTGAACATCACGCTTCCGACCGAGGCGCAATGGGAATGGGCTTGTCGTGCCGGTAGCGATCAAGATTTCTGGTATGGCGATATGAATGCGGACTTCGGTAAAAAGGATAACCTAGCCGACGTAACCACGCTCCTGCTTGCCGTAAGCGGTATCGACCCGCAACCGATGCCTAAGACTTCTTATTGGTACAAGTACTATACTTACTTACCGAAAGAGGAAGGCGTGGATGATGGCAATTTGGTTCAGGTGGGTGGTAAGCAATATGAAGCGAATCCGTTCGGTTTGTATTGCATGCACGGTAACGTGGCGGAATGGACTCGTTCAGATTACTTGCCTTATCCTTACAACGAGAAATCGAAAGAGGTTTCCGAGTATAAGGTAGTTCGTGGCGGTTCTTATATCGAGCGACCGAAATTCTCGACGGCTTATACCCGTAAAGGATATTATCCGTACCAACGTGTATTCAACGTAGGCTTCCGGGTAATTATTGAGGATTAATAGACAAGGTCTATTTATAGATAGATAACATGGATGCGGCAAATTAATCGCCGATTCTTTCAAAAATGATTAATCTGCGTACATTTGTCGCATCAGTGTTATTAATAAATGAGCAAATGAAAACTCTAGAAAGATTTATCTCTTCTTCTGTGACGACTATCGTCCTTCTATTGATCTACGCCTTTGGCTTGGCTATCGCTACTTTTATTGAGAAGTATCATGGTACTGCCGCCGCTAAAGCGATGATTTACTATTCTCCTGTATTTTTCTTACTCCAATTCTTATTGGTAGCCAATTTCGTGGCTATCGTTATCAAGCACCAGTTACTTAAGCGGCGTAGATGGGGATTGATGGTCACCCATGCCGCCTTTATTGTCATCCTTCTGGGTGCCCTTATTTCCCACCTTTTCGGCGAGGAAGGAATCCTTCACCTGCGTGAGGGAGAGGCTAGCGATCGTATCATGATCCGTACCTCGGACCAGACTCTCTATCATACGCTTCCTTTTAGCGTAGAACTCGTGAAATTTACCTTAACCCGCTATCCCGGCTCTGCCAGTCCCTCCGCTTATGAGAGTGAGTTGCTGGTACATGTAGATGGACAGACTCGCCATGCCCGGGTATATATGAATAATGTATTAGACGTGAAAGGCTATCGTTTCTTCCAAGCCTCCTATGATCCGGATGAGCAAGGTACGGTACTTTCCGTGAATCGAGATGTGGCCGGAAGGAATATTACATATACCGGCTACGTGATTTTAGTGATCGGCTTTATACTTTGCTTGGTAGGTAAAAACTCCCGCTTCATGAAATTAAGCCGACAGTTGAAAGATTTAAGATCGGGCGCTCGTAAAACGACCCTGTTAGTAGCGGTTCTTCTTTCCGTAGGGGGCTTGCGGGCGCAAGGTGCGGCCGCTCCCGAGATGAAGGAGGCCATACAGAAATATACGATAAGTCCGGAACATGCCGCTAAGTTCGGTGCGTTGCCGATCCAATCGGTAAGCGGACGTATGTTGCCAATCAATACATTCTCTTCCGAGGTTCTACGGAAATTGCATAAATCAGACCGGTTCGGTTCCTTGAACTCTGATCAGTTCTTATTGAGCGTCTTGGCTATGCCGGATATGTGGGTCCGGGTACCGTTTATCGCCTTGTCTAATACTGAGTTGGCCCATTATTACGACCTTACGGATAAGGAGTGTGCCTATATAGAGGTATTCGATAGCCACGGACGCTATAAATTGCAAGAGAAGCTGGATGAGGCCTACAATAAAATGCCGGCGGAGCGTACCCGCTTCGATAAAGACTTGATCAAGCTGGATGAGCAGGTGAATATCTTCCATCAATTGATCAATTACCAGATGTTGAACCTTTTCCCTAAAGAGGACGATCCGGATCACAAATGGTATGCGCCGGGCGATGATTTATCGGCGTTTTCCGGAAAGGACTCCATGTTCGTTACCCACATTATGGGCTGGTATTTATCGGAGGTACAGGAAGGATTGAAGAGCGGTGATTGGGAGAAAGCGGACGAGGTAATCGGAATGATCCATACGTATCAGCAAGCCAAGAATAAGACGGTAGACATTCGCCCTGAGAAAATACAGGCCGAGATTAAATATAATCAAATGGATGTATTCCGGCAATGTAAGAAAGGCTACTTGATTTTGGGTGGCTTGCTGCTGGTCTTCGCTTTCGTGGCTTTATTCAAGAAGGAAAAATGGGTTACCTATACGACTTGGGTATTGAGTCTGGGTATTTTGGCCGTATTCGTTTTCCATATGTATGGGATGGGAATGCGGTGGTATATCGCAGGTTACGCCCCTTGGAGCAATTCGTACGAGACGATGGTTTATGTGGCTTGGGCTACGGTGTTCGCCGGGTTGTTGTTCGTACGCAAGAGTACGCTTACGTTTGCGTTGGCTACTTTATTCGGGGGGATCATCTTGTTCGTGTCCGGCTTGAGTTGGATGGACCCGCAGATCAATCCGCTGGTTCCGGTCTTGAAATCCCCATGGTTGATGTTCCATGTGGCGGTTATCGTGGGAGCTTACGGTTTCTTCGGTATTAGCTGTCTGATCGGCTTGACGAATCTGGTGATGATGAGCGTAAGCGGGGAGAAGAACAGCGTGATGCTCAAAGAACGGGTACGAGAATTGAGTATCGTGAACGAGATGTCACTTTGGATCGGATTGGCCCTGATGACGATCGGTACTTTCTTGGGAGCGGTCTGGGCGAATGAGTCGTGGGGACGTTATTGGGGCTGGGACCCGAAGGAGACGTGGGCGTTGATTACGATGGTGATATATGCGATCGTGACGCATCTCCGCTTGATACCGAAATGCAATAACCTGTGGTTGTTTAATTTTACGTCTATCTTGGCCTTCTATTCGGTGTTGATGACCTTCTTCGGCGTGAATTATTTCTTGAGTGGCATGCACTCTTATGGCCAGAATGACAACGTGAACGGGATATTTATTTATCTTTATCTGTCGATCATCCTAGTATTGGGGGCTGGCTTTATATCCTATCGGAAGAGAACGAATTTTAATAATATAATTGTCTAACTATAAATTGAATAGATCATGAGAACATTTAATCACGTAGGAATTGTCACTACAGAAAGTAAAGAAGGGGCGGTTTATAACGAAGGCCTGAGTGTATGGTTGACGGATTACAGCAAGAGTCCGAACCGGATCGAGTTCTTGAAATTCGAGAAAGGCAGCTGCTTGCCGGAGTTGGTACAGACCAATGGCCATATCGCTTATACGGTTCCTTGTTTGGAAAAAGAGTTGGAAGGTAAGAAGGTAATCTTCGGCCCGGCTGTTTGCGACGAGCACTTGACGATCGCTTTCATCGAGGAAGAAGGTATCGCTATCGAGATCATGGAACTAAAATAATTCGTAAATCAAAATTCATAAATCTAAAGGAGGATAATACCATGTCAGACATCAAGACAAAGTTCATAAATGATCCTGAGAATATTACGGCTGAGTTATTGGAAGGTTATGCGTTAGCGTATCCGAATCAAGTAAAGTTGGCGGCTGAGAATATCGTCGTACGTGCTAACCCGAAAGGCAATGATAAGGTAGCGATCGTTACCTTAGGCGGTTCCGGTCATGAGCCTGCCTTGAGCGGTTTCGTAGGAGAGGGCATGTTGGATTGCTCCGTCGTGGGTGACGTATTCGCCGCTCCGGGTGCCCAACGTTTGTTTCAGGCACTGCAATTGATGGATCGTGAGGCCGGGATCTTGCTGGTCGTATTGAACCATTCCGGCGACGTGATGAGCGCTAATATGGCTTGCCAGTTGGCTGCTCGTAAGGGTATCAAGGTGAAGAAATTACTTACGCATGATGATATCAGCGCAGGTATAGGGGCGAATGTAGATGATCGCCGTGGCTTGGCCGGTTGTGTTCCTTTGTATAAGATATTAGGTGCCGCCGCCGAGGAAGGGAAGTCTTTAGACGAGTTGATTGAGATAGGTGAACGCTATAATAAGAACGTGGCTACCTTGGCTGTCGCTATGCGTTCTTGTACGCATCCCCAGAACGGAGGTACGATCACGAATCTTCCCGATGGAATCATGGAGATCGGTATGGGCCAGCATGGCGAAGGTGGTGGTGGACAGAAACCGTTGGTATCCGCCGATGATACGGCAGCGGAGATGGTAGACCTGCTTTGCCAGCAGTTACAGCCAAAAGCCGGTGATAAGATGTTGTTGATCATTAACGGCGTAGGCGCTACTACCCATATGGAATTGAATATCATCTTCCGCAAGGCTTATAAGGAATTAGAGGCTCGTGGCTTGCAGGTGGTGGTAAGCCGTATCCAAGAGATCTTGACCGTACAGGAGCAAGCTGGATTCCAGATGATCATGGCGATCTTGGATGAGGATCATATCGATTATTTGAATAACAAACGTGCGGACGCACCTTATTGGACAACCCTAGGTAAATAAATAATATACATGAAACAACTTACTATCGAGGCCTTCAAGGCCATGTTAGACAATGCGCTGAAACAGATCAAGGCACGTGAGGAGGAATTTTCTAAATTGGATGCCGTAATCGGGGATGGAGATCATGGTACCGCTATCGTTGCCGCTATGACTGCCGTGAATAAAAGCGCTCAGTCTGGAACGGAGTTCAAGCAAATGCTTGGTGATATGGGTATGGACGTGATGATGGAAGTGAGCGGATCGACAAGTACCTTGCTCGGCGCTTTCTTCTTGGGTATGAGCGATCATGCAGAGGGAACCGAGTTGGATGCCGCTGGCGTGAAAGCTATGTTCGCCGGTGGCTTGGCGAATGTGCAACAACAAACCCAAGCGAAACGAGGCGACAAGACGATGATGGATGCCTTGATCCCGGCGGTGGAGGCTATGCAGGCTTGTACGTCGGATGATATCAAGGTGGTCTTGAACGCCGGCGCTAAAGCGGCGCTTGATGGAGCGGAGGCTACGGTACCGATGAAAGCTAATTTTGGCCGTGCTCGTAACTATGGTGAGCGTTCGATTGGTTTCGCTGATAGCGGGGCTACTTCTTGGAGCTGTATGTTCGCTTCTTTTGCTGAGGCGCTATAAAATAATACACAGCGTGAGACGGGGCGTGCCCCGTCTCTATAAAATATAATAATATAACGAATAATAAATATGGCAGATTTAGATGATTTAAGAGAAGGTGCGGACTTCGGTTTAGGCATCAATTGTGAGAACCAGAGTTTCCATGTGAAGGGAGCCGAGAACTTACCTTGGGGTATGAAAGACCGTTTATCCCGTATCTTCAACCCGAAGACAGGCAAGGCGGTTATGCTTGCTTTTGACCATGGTTTCATCATGGGGCCGACTTCCGGTCTGGAGCGTATCGACTTGAATATCGTTCCTTTGATTGAATATGCGGATTGCTTGATGTGTACCCGTGGTATCCTGCAATCTACGATCCCTGCGAATACGACGAAACCGATTTGTCTTCGTTCGGACGCTGGAACGTCTATCCTTACGGATTTGAATGATAATGTATTGATCGATATAGAGGACGCTATCCGTATGAACGTCTCCGCCATGGCGGTTATGTTGGCTATCGGCGACGAGGCGCATGAGGCTAAGACTGTGGCTAACTTATATAAGGCGGTCGATAAGGCTAGCCGTTACAATATCCCGGTAATGGGTGTTACCGCCGTTGGTAAGCAAATGGCTCGAGACGCTCGTTATTTCGGTCTGGCTTCCCGTATCTGTGCGGAGAATGGCGCTAATATCGTGAAGACCTACTATTGTGAGGGCTTCGAGAAGGTAGCCGCCGCTTGCCCGGTTCCCGTGGTAATCGCCGGTGGTAAGAAATTACCGGAGAAGGAGGCGTTGGAATTATGTTATAATGCGATTAACGACGGTGCGGCCGGCGTGGATATGGGACGTAATGTATTCCAGAGTACTTCTCCTGTCGCCATGATCCAGGCGGTTCATGCGGTCGTGCATCAAGGTATCACGCCTGATCAGGGATATGAGTTGTTCCGTGACTTAGCGAAATAAAGAAGAATGAACCAATGTGTCGTTTCGCTAAATGTGTCAATATGCCAATGCGAATACAACACACATGATCTTTTTTTGCAGGGTGGATCCCATGTGTCCATCCTGCTATAATTGGCATATTATCTAATTAGTACATTATTATATACCATGAAAATCTATACTTTTATATTATCCGCATGCCTGCTACTCGTATGTTCCGCATGTCATGAGGCATCGCATCATCTTTTATTAGGCGGTTCCGGCTGGGACAAGATCGCCATCGTAAACAAGAACACGAAAGAAATTGAATGGGAGCATCCCTTGGAAAAAGGATGGGAATGTAATTCTGTAGCTGTTACTCCCGATCGGAATATCCTTTTTTCCTATTCGAAAGGGGCGAAGCTAATCACCCGGGATCATGAGGAGGTCTGGAATATCTCCGCTCCGGAAGGGTGTGAGATGCAGACAGCCCGTGTACTTTCCAACGGTAATTATTTATTGGCGTGGTGTGGAAACCCGGCTACGATCATGGAAGTGAACGCAAAAGGAGAGATCCTGTCGAAAACAGATTTCGATACCCGAATTGAGCAACCCCATGCACAATTCCGTCAAGTAAACAAGAATAAGCGGGGCAATTATCTAGTGCCCTTGTTCGCTACCTCCGAGATCCGGGAAATATCCCCGTCCGGTCAATTGCTGAAAAGCGTGAAAGTAGACGGTAACCCGTTTAGCGTGGCTGCGTTGGATAACTGTAATTATCTGGTCGCTTGCGGTGATGCCCATTGCTTCATAGAGCTGAATTTCGAGACCGGAGATATCGTTCGCAAGGTGAATGCGAACGATATCGAGGGAGCCCAGCTTTTCTTTGTTGCCCAGTTGCTCCCTAAACGGGACGGTGGTTTGTATATCTGTAACTGGCAAGGCCATGACGGAGAGGCTGCGAAAGGACATTACCCGCAGTTGATCGAGATAAACGGAGCCGGAAAGATGGTCTGGGATTTGAATGATAACGCTACCTTCGGGATGATCTCCTCTATTTGTCCGATCGATTAAAGATATATCCGGATTATTAATTATATTTGTACACCTAAATTCTAAATAAAGCATGGAAGAGAAAAACACGAATGCTACTAAACGTCGAAACCCTGTAACTTGGGTCCCTAGTGTCTATTTTGCTATGGGATTGCCTTTTGTAGTGCTGAACATGGTTACCGTACTCATGTTTAAGGGATTGGATATATCGGATGCCCAGATTGCGTTATGGACCTCGGTTATCATGTTACCTTGGACCTTAAAGCCTTTATGGAGCCCGTTTTTGGAAATGTATCGTACTAAGAAATTCTTTGTCGTATTGACTCAGTTGTTATCCGGTTGCTTATTCGGTTTAGTGGCCTTGGCGTTAAACTTGCCGAGTTTCTTTGCTCTATCTATCGCATTATTAGGTATTATAGCGCTTAGCGGGGCTACGCATGACGTGGCAACGGATGGCGTTTATATGAAAGAGCTCTCGCCGGAGGATCAAGCCAAATATATCGGTTGGCAAGGTGCGTTTTACAATTTGGCGAAGATCGTAGCCACGGGTGGTCTGGTTTATCTGGCGGGTTATATGATGCAATATTTTACCGGGATAGGATTGGAGAAAGAGGCCGTGATATACGCTTGGATGATCGTTATGCTGCTTTGCGGTACGATCATGATCCTGCTTGGTTTTTATCATATGAAGATGTTGCCTTCGGGTGGGAAAGCCGCTACCAGAGAACATTCGTTGAAGGAAAGTATGGCTGAGTTATGGCTGGTCTTCAAGGAGTTCTTCACGAAGAAGTATATCGTGTGGTATATCTGTTTCATCATATTGTATCGTTTTGCCGAGGGTTTCGTGATAAAGATCGTACCTTTGTTCTTGAAAGCTCCGATAGCTGATCAAGGATTAGGACTAACGGAGCAAGAAATTGGTTTGTATTATGGTACGTTTGGGGCGGCGGCGTTCGTGCTGGGTTCTTTGCTCGGTGGATATTATATCTCGGCCAAGGGGTTGCGAAAGGTATTGTTTACGCTTTGTTGTTGTTTCAATATACCGTTTTTGGTATACACGTTCTTGGCGTGTTTCCAGCCTGATAATGGTCTCATTATCGCTTCCGCCATCGTATTCGAGTATTTTGGCTATGGATTCGGTTTCGTGGGCTTAATGCTGTTTATGATGCAACAGGTAGCTCCGGGCAAGCATCAGATGGCGCATTATGCGTTCGCTTCAGGTATCATGAACCTTGGCGTAATGCTTCCGGGAATGATGAGCGGTTTCGTGAGCGACTGGCTAGGTTATAAGTATTTCTTTATCGTGACCTTGCTGGCGATGATCCCTTCATTCTTGGTAGCCTATTTCGTACCGTTCACGTATGACGATAAAGGTAATAAGTTAGTACAGTAATATTTTAATAGGATTAGTTATGGATAATTTGAAAATCGTAGGCGCTCCGCTGCCTAATATGCCTTGGGAAGATCGTCCCGAGGGTAGCAAAGAAGTATTGTGGAGATATTCGAAGAACCCGGTGATTCCTCGTGATATCCTTCCGACATCGAACAGCGTGTTCAACAGTGCTGTTGTCCCTTTCAAAGGTGGTTATGCCGGTGTGTTCCGTTGCGACGATACGAATCGCCGGATGCGTTTGCACGTAGGTTTTAGCGCAGATGCCATTCATTGGAGTATCTCCGAGACAAAACTCGAGTTTGAGTGCGACGACAAGGAGATCGGCGAGTTTGTTTACGCCTACGACCCCCGTGTATGTTTTATCGAGGATCGTTATTATGTGACTTGGTGTAACGGTTATCATGGCCCGACGATCGGCGTGGCTTACACGTTCGATTTCGAGACCTTCCATCAGCTGGAGAACGCTTATCTGCCTTTCAACCGTAATGGCGTGATGTTCCCTCGTAAGATTAACGGAAACTTCGCCATGTTAAGCCGTCCGAGCGACAACGGTCATACTCCGTTCGGCGATATATTCTATAGCGAGTCTCCGGATATGTGTTTCTGGGGTAAACATCGCCACGTGATGTCTCCGGCTGCGTTCGAGGATAGCGCTTGGCAGTGTACGAAGATCGGTGCGGGCCCTATCCCTATCGAGACTTCCGAGGGCTGGTTATTGATTTACCACGGCGTGCTTCGTTCTTGCAACGGGTATGTGTATAGCTTCGGTTCCGCTATCTTGGATTTGGAGCAACCTTGGAAAGTGAAATTCCGTTCTGGACCTTATTTGTTATCCCCGCAAAAGGATTACGAGTGCATGGGAGACGTTCCGAACGTAGTCTTTCCTTGTGCCGCCTTGCATGATCCGGAGACGAAACGTATCGCTATCTATTACGGCTGCGCAGATACGGTAACAGGATTGGCTTTTGGCTATATTGATGAGATTTTGGATTTTACGAAGAAGAATTCAATCATTTAAAAGACTCGAGAAGAACAATATACTTTTGTTGTCGAAACAATATACTTTTACACACGAAAGTATATTGTTTTAGAACAAAAAGTATATTGTTTTTTTTATTAGGTAAAAGAGTAAGAGTTATGACAAAGATACAACAGTTTTTGGCAGATCTGTCCGAGGAGAAGAAATCCTTGTTTGTCCCTGTTTTCGGGAGCATGGAGAAATTTTATACGGTAGTTTACTTGATCGCCCGGAATGAGCACGTCACTGATCAGGAGAAGCCAGATCGTTATGAGGATCGTTTACAGGTGATTCGCCAGATACGTAACCGGGTGGAGAAACTTGTTTCCTCGTATGGCTTGGACGGAGGGGAGATCGTAGCCGATATCGCCAGCGACTATTTTGAGGATTATGTCAATTACAAAGAGCCGGAGCTAGACATTACGAATGATGAGTTTATCGCTATCCTCCAGAAAATATAGGAGATAAATATAATTTTATTGTGTGATAGTATCTTTTTGATTGTGAAAAAGCAATCTTGTAAGTCTAAAATGAAAAACAAAAGCTTGTAAGGTTGCTTTTTGTTTTATTATTCTTAACTTGCGGCATCATTATTTAAAAATGTAGGCAGATGATGCAAGAGTTGAATAACTTACTATCCCTTATTGACGCTCATTTTGGAGGATCACAATGGTTTGTTTTTCTATTACTGGGAACCGGATTGTTCTTTACGGTCTATCTTCGGTTTCCGCAATTGCGCTTTTTCGGGCATGCGATCAAGGTCGTGCGGGGGAAGTACGACAATAAGCAAGACATAGGAGATACCTCCCATTTCCAAGCGTTGGCAACTGCTCTTTCGGGCACGGTGGGGACCGGTAATATAGCCGGTGTCGCTCTGGCCATACATCTAGGTGGTCCTTCTGCCTTGTTTTGGATGTTGATGACGGCGTTCTTGGGTATGACTACCAAGATGGTAGAGGTCACCCTTTCCCATAAGTATCGTGAGCAGACGGAAGATGGTACGATTTCCGGCGGTCCGATGTATTATATGAAGCATCGTTTGCATATGCGTTGGTTGGCGGGACTTTTTGCGGTCGCTACTATTTTCTCCTCTTTCGGTACGGGTAGTCTGCCACAGGTAAATAGCATCTCGAACGCCATGTTTTCGGCGTTCGGTATTCAGCAATATATTACCGGGGCGGTTTTATCGGTCTTGCTGGGATTGATCGTGATCGGGGGAATCAAGCGTATAGCGCAGGTTACCGAGAAGTTGGTACCTTTTATGGCGGTCGTCTATCTGCTCGGTGCCTTCAGCATATTGGCCTATAATTACCAGCATATCCTACCTTCGTTTATCTCTGTTTTCTCGAATATCTTTTCCGGTACGGCGGCTACGGGTGGTTTCTTAGGAGCGACGGTTGTCTGGGCTTTTAACCGAGGTGTGAACCGTGGATTATTCTCGAATGAGGCGGGGCAAGGTTCCGCTCCGATCGCTCATGCGGCAGCCAAGACGGAAGAGCCGGTATCCGAGGGTATGGTCGCTTTATTGGAGCCGTTCATCGATACGATCGTGATTTGTTCGATAACCGGCTTGGTTCTATTGTCATCCGGTACTTGGCTGAAAAAGTTTGAGAATAAGTTTCAGCAGGCGGATACGGTAGTCTTGTCCGGTGCTTATCATGAATCGGACCCGGACGGTAAATCCGCAGTGTCGGAGCATGTACTAGGGAATAAGCCCCTGCCTTTTTATACAGGTTCCTTGGAGGTCCGGAACGGACAGATCCTAAATACGGATATAACGTTACTACACGCACGTTCCTTTGCGGATAGCGTGCGGGTCAAGGAAGGGAAGGAGGTGTTGTTTAGTGGTACGCTCTCTGTACGTGACGGACGTATCGAATTACCTATGAATAAAGAGCGTGCGGTGTATTTAACCGGTAAGTCGCTGCTTCATTCCGCCCCCTTGTCTACGGAGGCGTTTAAGAAAGGTTTTTTAGGGGATTGGGGGCAGTTTATTATTCCGTTTTCCCTGTTGTTGTTTGCGTTTTCTACAACGATAGCATGGTCTTACTACGGTGATCGGGCGGTGACCTATCTTTGGGGAACGAAATATGTCCGTATTTACCACGTAATCTATATTGTCGGATTTTTCTTGGCCTCGTTCACGGATACTACTATTGTTTGGACATTATCCGGTATCACCGTGGCTTTGATGACGCTCCCGAACTTGATTGGTATCTTGCTGTTACATAAGGAAGTGAAAAGCTCTGTCAATGAGTATTGGCGACGGATGAAAGAGAAGTTATGAATGTCAATAACATTTTTTGTGTATAATACGCTTTGTATGTGTTTAATAACGCCTATCTTTGCCAATTGCCGGAATTTCAGGTTCTGGGTATTAGTTGAGAAGAGTAATGATTGAGAGTTGGCAAAGTTTTGATTGAATGAAGTATTTTACAAGGTTAATACGCTGGATATCTTCACAGGAGCATTTATATTTCTTATTTGCCCTGTTATTTATCATCCCAAACTGTGTGTTCTTTTTTACGGAACCGCTTCCCGTCACGGTCGGTATCGCCTCGTTGCTGATACCTTTGGCCTTTTGGATGTGTGTTTTATTAGTGGCCCGTAAACCGGGGATCGTGGTTTGGTGCCTGTTGCCGAAGGTTATATTAGATGGGGGGCAGTTGGTGCTTCTGTATCTTTTCGGACAGTCCGTGATAGCGGTTGATATGTATTTGAACCTTACCAGCTCGAACGCTTCCGAGGCTAGTGAGTTATTGGGGAATATCATTCTGGTGATCGGTTGCGTATTCTTTTTCTATACATTACCTACGCTGGTGCTCGCTTGTCGTTCGATACGGCAGAAAGAGAAACTGCGAAATCCTTTCCGGAAGAAATGGGCCAAGATCAGCCTAGGCATGTTTGTCGTGGGTTTGCTCCTTTGCTTCCTGTCTCCTTCGCAAGATCACCGGTTCTCATGGAAGGACGATGTATATCCGGCTAACGCCCTATACAATTTATATTTCGCCATAAATAAGGCGGAGAGGAACAGCAAGTATCATATTACTTCCGCCGACTTTAAGTTCGACGCCACTAAGCCGGAGCAAGCGGAGGGAAAACGGGAGATCTACGTCTTGGTAGTGGGAGAGACCTCCCGTGCTATGGAATGGAGCCTTTACGGATACGAGCGCAAGACGACTCCCCGTATGGAGGCTTTAGACGGATTGGTGCATTTCACGGATGTGGTGACGCAATCGAATAATACGCATAAAAGTGTCCCCATTATCCTGTCCGCTGCCAGCGCCGAGAATTATGGAGTCCTTTACGACGAGAAAAGTATCGTGACCGCTTTCAAAGAGGCTGGTTTCCGTACGCTCGTGATCGCCAACCAGAAACTAACGACCTCGATGATCGGCGCTTTTTACCGGGAGGCAGATACCTTTATCGATATGAGTGCATTTAATACGGGTTCTACGCTAACCTCCTTGCACGATGCGGCGATCTTGCCTTATCTAAAGAAGGAACTGGATAAAGAGGACGGTAATCTTTTCGTAGTACTGCATACTTATGGCTCGCATTTTAATTACCATGAACGTTATCCGAAGGAGTTCCGTTTCTATAGGCCGGATAAGGCGGAGGGAATTCGTGCCTCGTATAAAAAGGAGTTACGGAACGCTTATGATAATTCCATCCACTATACAGATTACGTGCTGGGGGAAATCGTGGATATGTTGGCGAAGACAAATGCTCCGGCATCCATGCTTTACTTAAGCGATCATGGAGAGGATATCTTCGATGATTCCAGAGCCCGTTATCTGCATGCGTCTCCGATACCGACCTATTACCAGTTGCATATCCCGTATGTGATCTGGTTCTCGAAGGCTTACCGGGAGTCATATCCCCAGAAATATCTGGAAGCGCAGGCACACGAGACTTATCCGGTTAGCACGAACAGCGTATTCCATACGATGCTTGATATAGCCGGTGTGCGGACTCCGGTGGCCGATTCCACGTTTGCCTTAACGAATCGTGCCTTCAAGGTACGTGACCGTATGTATCTGGGAGACCATGACGACCCGATCCCATTTTGGAAAGTCGGCTTAAAAAAGCAGGATTTTGAGATGATGGATAAATGGGATATCGCTTATGATAGGAATTAGACTGATCTCAACCGTATATGAAAGAGCAAAGCGGACATATTACTAGCAAGGTGATATTAGGCTATATTTTGCTGATTACCATTGCGGTCTGCTCGGTCGCTTACATTTATAATATAGTAGAGAAAGTGGCCGAGGAGGACGAGCCGGATCATCAGGCACGCCGGAAGGTGTACTTGGTCACCAATACGCTCTCCTTGCTCTATGAAAGCGAGGCGTTGGGGCAGTTGGTAGGCATGCCCCAGAACGAGTTCCGCCACTTCAATCGTACGTTGAATAAGGCCCATAATAACATGGATTCGTTGAGGACCTTGGTGACGGACTCCATGCAACTCCTGAAAATAGATACGATCGACATACTGCTGGAGCGTAAGCGATGGAATACCCGTCGTTTGCTTGAGACTTGGCAGGAAGCGAACACGGAGCGTCTTTATACGGAGAATATCGAGAAAATAATTGCCGTCCGGGATACAATCGTAAACGAGGTGCAGGTACAAGAGCGGGTAGAGGTCAAGCAAGATACGGTGGTAGTTCCCCGTAAGAAGCGGGGATTCTTCAAGCGTCTGGCCGACGTGTTCTCTCCCGGCAAGGAAGATACCAGCATCGTGGTGAACACGACCCGGGAGATCGTTACCGATACGTTGGTGAACGCTTATAATCCGACCGATACGATTGTCAGCGTGCTGAAAAGCATCCAAGACAGTGTGGCTTGGCAACGGCAACAACTGATGGATCAGTTGTTGGAAAGGGCCTCTAACTTACGGTATAACAATAGCGTGATTACCCGGGAGATCAACCAGATGCTCCGTAATATAGAGGAGGAGGAGATGGAGGCGTCGCTGGAAAGGGTCTATAAGAAGCAGGTACTATTAAGGGAGACCTCCCATTTGATCGCCGGAATCGCGATCGTCTCCGTGGTAATCGCCTTTCTGTTCCTCTTCTTTATCTCACGGGATATCTCACGAAGTAAATATTACCGTATGCAACTGGAAAAGGCGAAACAGGTCGCCGAGAGCTTATTGCGAAGCCGTGAGAAGCTGATGTTGACGATCAGCCACGATATACGGGCTCCGCTCTCTTCCATCATCGGATATATCGAGCTTTTGCTACGCCGCCATCCAGACGAGCGTCAGCAATATTATCTGGAGAACATGAAAGGTTCCTCGGATCATATCCTTTCCTTGGTGAACGACCTGTTGGATTTCCAGCGGTTGGAGTCCGGCGAGATGGAGGTGCATAGCGTTCCCTTCCGTGTCCCAGTCTTGTTCGATGAGATCTATACCAGCTTCCAGCCGATAGCGGAGGCGAAAGGCTTACGGTTTGTCTTGAACCTGAAACCGGAGGAGACTGGGCAAGTCTATATGGGCGACCCGATCCGTATCCGGCAGGTCGTAGGAAACCTCTTATCCAACGCTATCAAGTTCACGGAAGCGGGACGAGTCGTTTTGCTTGTCTCCCTCCAAAAACTTTCAATTATCAATTATCAATTATCTATTACCGTCAGCGATTCCGGTCCGGGCATCCCGAAAGAGGAACAAGAGCGGATATTCGGGGAGTTTACCCGCCTTGCCGATACGGAAGAGGCGGAAGGTTTCGGTCTGGGCCTCTCCATCACCCGTAAGCTTCTGTCCTTGATGAACGGTACGCTTGCTTTGGATAGTACCCCGGGAAAAGGCAGTGATTTCACGATCTTGCTACCTCTTCCCTTGGCTGATAACCAATCTTTGCCGGACGTAATGGCGGAGGCTCCGGATGCTGGTGAAGCCGAGGCTTTACCCTTGTTTGAGGGGCAAGATGTCTATTGTCTTCTGGTAGATGACGATCCTCTACAACTGGCCTTGACGGAGGAACTCTTGAAGCAGAGTCACGTGCAGGTGGTAGGTTGTACGAATCCGCATAACGTCCTCGAGCTATTGCGGAACACCGTATTCAACGCCATTATCACCGATATACAGATGCCGACGCTGGATGGCTATCATTTACTGGAGCGGATACGTACGTCCGGTATCCCCGGAACGGATGAGATCCCGGTGATCGCCCTATCTGCCAGTATCGCCAAGGAGCACGAGCATTATCTGGAGGCTGGTTTCACGGGTTTCTTGAACAAGCCGTTTACCGCCGCCCAATTAATCTCCTTGCTGAATGAGTTGCTGACACTCCATCTGGAGGCAAGGAGCGAGTTGAATTTCTCTTCGTTGACCGCTTTTGCCGGAGAGGATCCGGAGGCCTCAGCCTCTATACTGAAAACCTTCTCGGAGGAAACCCGCAAGAGCATCGACTTACTTCGGGATGCGTTAGAGGGAAAAGACCGGGAGGAAGCCTCCCGGATATCTCATAAGTTGATTCCCCTGTTCACGATGCTGGGGGCCAATTCATTGGTACAACACCTGCGGATCTTGGAGAAGAATGATGAGGAACTGACCGATTCCGGCTGGTACCACCTGCTGGGCGAGGTAATCGAGCAAGCGCTTGCTATCGTGAAGGATGCGGAGTCCGCCATCGGGTAATCTTGTGGAATCCGGTGTGGAATAAATACCCATCCGTGGAATGCCTTTCCCCATGCTTTTGAAATAAAATTCCACTTTATAGAAACAAAATTTATCTATTACTTGTTAAAGGATAAGTAGTTAGATATTCATTATCGTGTGTTTCGCTGGCTTTGGCACGATATTCGCTATCTATTTAATGAAATCGCAAGTGGGCGTTTCTACATTTAAACCGTTAAAAACAAAAGTCATGAATTTATTCATGGCGAAAGATTAAGTCCTGAGTATTCAATTTAAGTCTGCAAAAGAAAAAGGCATCCTTTCGAGGATGCTTTTTCTATTTAGTTTCGTTACTTTTGCCACGAAATAATAAAATCTACTGAATCATATCATGGAACACGCACTACAATCCCGACCTCGTATCGAGGTGGTCGACGCATTACGAGGATTTGCCGTTATGGCTATTATCCTATTGCATAATATCGAGCATTTTAACTTGTATAATTTTCCGGAGGCTACTACCGATTTTATGAAAGCCTTGGATAAAGGGGTATGGGATACCTTGTTCTTCCTCTTTTCCGGGAAGGCATACGCTATTTTCGCCCTGCTGTTCGGTTTTAGTTTTTTCATCCAGTTTGATAACCAAGCGAGGAAAGGGAAGGACTTCCGGCTTCGTTTCTTCTGGCGGTTGGTGCTCCTATTCTTTATCGGTTGCTTCAACGCATCGTTCTTCCCGGGGGAGATCTTGGTGCTTTATTCGATCTTGGGTATTGTGTTGATACCGGTTTGCAAGTTGAGTAATAAGGTGGTATTGGCGATCGCCGTGGTCTTGATGCTACAGCCTATGGAGTGGGGTAAATTCATGTATGCCCTGATGCATCCGGAATATGTGGCATCCAAGGAACAATGGCTGGTGCACTGTATGCGGATCTTTCCGTATATGGAAGGTACCAGCTTTTGGGAAATGGTCAAGTCCAATCTGTGGGACGGGCAGCTGTATAGCCTTCTCTGGGCTTGGAGCTATGGACGTTTCTTCCAGACATCGGCTCTCTTTATGCTGGGTATGTTGTTGGGGCGCAAGGGATTGTTTGTCGATCCGGAGAAGCACCGGACGTTTTGGACAAGGACCTTTGTTATCGGGGTAGTTTGTTTCATTCCCCTCTATTATCTGTCCCTTTCCCTACCCGGTTTGCTGGAGCGTACCGAAGAGCTTCGCCCGATGAGCACGATCGTGTCTTCCTTGCGTAATTTCTCGTTCATGTGCGTATTGGTATCCTCCTTTATCTTCTTGTGGCAGTGGAAGGCGCCGCATAAGGTGCTTCACGGGCTTGTGCCTTACGGGAAAATGAGCTTGACGAATTACCTCACGCAATCGATGGTAGGCTCTTTCATCTATTTCGGATACGGTTTATCCCTGTATGACGATCTGGGAACGACCGCCAGCTTCGCCGTAGGAATCCTTCTTTTCATTCTCCAGCTAGGTTTTTGCCACTGGTGGCTGGCCCATCATAAACAAGGTCCTTTCGAGGGAGTATGGCGTAAAGCTACGTGGATGTTTTCTTGATTCGTTTTATTTATTTACCTTTGTGGTTACTATAAATAATCTGAGTGGGTATGTTGTCGATTCTAATCGTTGAAGATGATATAACTTTTTCCTTGATGCTTACCACATGGCTGGGTAAGAAAGGGTTTGTCGTAAGATCCTCGTCCTCTGTCTCCGACGCTAAACGGAGGCTGGGGGAGGAAGCGTTCGATTTGGTTATATCGGATTTACGCCTGCCGGATAGTGACGGGATCGACTTATTGAAATGGCTGAAAAGCACTCATCCTTCCTTACCCCTTATCATGATGACCAGTTATGCGGAGATACAAACGGCGGTTCAGGCGATGAAGCTGGGAGCGGCGGATTATATCGCCAAGCCGCTGAACCCGGATGAGTTGCTGGGAAAGATCAGGGAGCTTGCGCACGTGGAGGAGAAGGCTCCGACGAGAGTCCCGGTTTCTTCGGCCCCGGATCTTTATATCGAGGGGCAGAGCCAAGCGGCCCGCCAGCTTTATGAGCATGTGCGTTTGGTGGCTCCGACGGATATGTCGGTATTGGTGACCGGCGCTAGCGGTACCGGTAAGGAGTACATCGCCCGTCGGATTCACGAGCAAAGTAATCGTAGCAAGGCTCCGTTTGTCGCCGTGGATTGCGGCGCTATCCCCAAGGAATTGGCGGCTTCCGAGTTCTTCGGCCACGTGAAAGGTTCTTTTACGGGGGCGATCGAGAACAAGACCGGGGCGTTCGTGGCGGCCCAAGGCGGTACGATCTTCTTGGATGAGATCGGGAACCTGACGTATGAGGTGCAGGTCCAGCTATTGCGTGCCCTGCAGGAGCGCAAGGTGAAGCCGATCGGGAGCAATCAGGAGATCGCCATCAACGTACGTCTGATATCCGCTACGAACGAGAACTTGCGGCAGGCGATCGAGAAAGGAGATTTCCGTGAGGACCTGTACCATCGTATCAATGAGTTCACGATCCGTATCCCGGACTTGAAAGAGCGAAAAGAGGATTTGCTCTTGTTCGCCAACCACTTCCTCGATCTGGCGAATAGCGAGCTCCAGAAAGATATCATCGGTTTCGACAACGATACCATGCAATTGTTCCAATCCTATTCTTGGCCGGGCAACCTGCGGCAGATGAAGAACGTCATCAAGTACGCTACCTTATTGGCGACCGGCCGATACATCACCCGCAAGGAACTCCCGGAGGAACTGACGGAGAACCTCCTGTCGCACGCCAACATCCAGCTAAAGAACGTGGAGCACGAACGAGACCTTATCCGTAAGGCCCTCCAAGAGTGCGGCAACAATAAGACCCGTGCGGCCCAGTTATTGGGCATCGACCGGAAGACGCTTTACAATAAGCTGAAGATTTATCAGTTGGATTGATAACCCCTTCCTCCCCTTATAACTCAGCGTATTCGCTACGTGCGTCGAAGCAAGGGCAGGCTTTCCGGATGTAGGGGCTTAATTGGTAATGGCCTAGGATCTTAGCCTTCGGATAATCCCTCCTCAATTGGCGGAGCAGGTCCATGAGGGCGCATTTTTGGGCGTAGGTACGGGTGTCGGTGGGTTGGAGGCTCTCGTCCAGCCCCCCCTCGTAGCAGATACCGACGCTTTGGTCGTTCCAGCCGGCGGCGTGCGCCCCGATCTGGTTCAGTGGACGGCAGCGGTGTATCTCGCCGTCGCGGGTGACGTAGAAATGATAGCCGATGTCGGCGAATCCCCGGGCCTTGTGGGAGGCCCTAAGGGCTTCCACCGGGAAATCACGGTCGTAACGAGTGGCGCTGCAATGGATTACAAGGAGGCGCACCTCCCTGTAATTCTGGTAAAAACACGAGGCTACCATACTCCGCAGGCGGTTAAGCCCAACGTTCCCGCCAAGGCGGTGGCTACGGCTATGATTACCTTGATGATAACTCCCCATACAGACTTTTTCTTCTCTTGTTCCATATTATAAATAATGAATGATTAATACCCCGTTTTTTCAATTCCCGATTCCTCAGATCTCATCCGGGCTCTCGCTATCGCTTCCCTTATTCTCGCTTGCCCCATACTCGGTGAGTTCCCTGATTTTCACGTCGAGTTTCAGCGTCGTGGGAGTAAGGTTGCCGGTAGCCCTCGCCCGGAGGCGTACGCCGGTGATGTTGGTGTTGGCGTTGAAATCATCGGCGGTAGGGGCCCCCGTGGTATGCAGGCCTACGGAGAAGATGGCGAGGTCGTCGATCTTTACGTTCTTGCCGTCCAGCAGCAACTCCTTGGTGCAGTTTACCATGTCCTTCAGCATGCCGTGGATGGCGCCTGTGGAGTAAGGGGTGTTGTGGCTGGCCATGTGTGCGGCTAGCCCCTTGATGTCTACGGTCTCGTCGCACACGGCACGTGCGTACCATTTCCCGAAGGCCGTCTGGTTCTTCTCGTTCTTGTTCTGGAATTTCATGAATCTGATCATAACCTATTGTTTTTGATGATGTCACAAAGATACGTCGCTGCCGTATCGAGTTGCGACTTATGGGGAGTTCGAGGGAATAGGGGGAGGTTAAAGGGAATTAAGGCTCACCCAGCGCCTCTACGATGGCCCGTACCATGGCGGGGGAGTAGAGGCGCTCGGTGGGCCGGTAGCCCATGTCGTGGAGGCGATCTGCCAGCCCGGGATAGATCGCTATCCAGTGTTGTAACTTGCGGTGAGCCGCCTTGGGAGTCATGGCGGGCAGGTAGGCTTGCGCCAGTTCCATCCGTCCGTAGGGCCGTATCCTGAATGTTGTTTCCATACCCCTAAGATACGGAATTATTATTGAAATACAAAGGGTTTCGCCGGATATCGCATGCCCTTTTTCCGGGGGGCTAGGCCAATATAACCCTAAGGCTTACGAGTCGTAAACCTTGGGTTTGGGGGGCGTAAACCTTGGGTTTGCGGGGGGGGGACCCGTAAGCCTCGATGGTAGGGTACGATTCGGTACGATTACGGATTTTCCTGAAAAACACAAATCCTTGTATATGAGCGATCAGGCTTCCTTACGGTACGATGGTACGATTGGATCCAAGCGCTCACCGTATAAAAAACAGGTCTGTATAATATTGTTTATCAATCTATTATATCAAAAACCTAAAAATTTTAATAAGATATTGAATCGAATCGTACCATCGTACCCCCGGCCACGCCCCGGGCCGCTTGTCAGTGGGCTTTCAATTTACGCTCGGCCTCGATGAAGGTAGAGGTTTTCTCGATCACCAGATAACCGGTTTGCTTGCCGTTTCCCCTCCTTACGCACCTGAATCCCTGCTTCGTCATCACCTTGCCCAGCTGCCGGAGGCTGAGCGGCCTGCGGATGGCGCCCCATACGGTCAGCTTGGCGCCGATCTCGGCTAGGGTGAGGAAGATGGCGTTGCCGGCCTCTTCCTGCCCGGGCGTGGGCACGGCGAAGTAAACGGGGATCAACTGCCCCTCGTTGGTCTCCTCCATGAAGCCCTCCACGTGCTCCTCGAGGCCCTTTATCTCGTCGAGATCGAACCAATGCCGGAAGCCGTCTTTCGAGAGCTGGTAGGCTTGGGCGTATATCCCGGCGTAGGGGAGAGGATGCTCGAAGGGCGAGTCGATGCTCTCGATCTCGAAAGGGAGCCAGCGGCGGTTGCCCGAGGTATCGGTGAGGAATTGCTCCTTATTGCCGCTGGCGGCGTAGGAGGCGAGGCGTATGCGACGCTCCTTGTTCGTGGCGTAGACGGCCCGTACGATGATGTCGTCCGAGGTGATGAGCGACTTCAGGGTATTCACCTCGCGATCCGGCATGCTGTCGATCTCGTCCATGTTGATCAGCCCGAACTCGCAGAAACGTAGCATCTCATCCTTGTCCAGCCGTCCGGTGGCGCTCTGCTTGCTACGGTAACGGACGAGCTGGGGGGGCATCAGCCGGTCGATCCACGTGGTCTTGTAGATACCTTGCCGCCCGATGAGCACCAGTATCTCATGGTTCGTCACCTCGTCGGCCATCCATGAGGCTACCATGGCCACGAACCATTTCTTGAAGCAGGAGGTCCAGAGGGACTGCTTGGCGGGGTCTTTCACGTGCACCATGCCGCTCGCTTGGGAGATATAGTCCGTATGCCCGTCCCAAGGCGGCAGCTCCTCTATGAACTCGCGCAGCGGGTGTACCTCGTGGATGATGTCGCTGCTCAGCACGGCACGGAAGGTGGGCTGGTTGATGTTCTGGGAGGTCGTCCGGCAACACTCGCAGTAGAGCGAGTTGGTGTCGCGGTCTGTCATATCCTTCCAATTCGCGTTGGGGGAGGATTCCGTGTTGCGCTGCGTCTTCTGGCTGATGATATCGTAGCGCAGGGGCTTGCCTCGCAGGAATTGCTCCACGATCTCGGTGCGTGTCATTTTCCTCCTCCCGTCATCCGTCTCGCCCTCGTCGGCCACCCGTGCCTTCCGCCCCCCGGAGGTCTTGGTGTCCTTGGCCTTCCGGGCGGAAGGGCGGTGGGAAGGGCGCTCGCGGCACCCGAAGCTGGCCGTGGCCCGTTGGTAGACGGAGCGGACGAGGAGGGCGGGGTTCTCGTCGCGATAGTCGGCGTAGTTCATGGCGATCCACATCTCGGTATCGCTTTCGGACACGCCGTAGTCGTTCAGCAAGTAGCAGAGGCGCACGAGGTGGTTATGCCGTTGCCCCTGCATGAATGGCATCCGCCGCTCCACCAGCTCTCGTGCGTGGCGGCAGATCTCGTCGGAGGTCAAGGGCGTCGTCCCGCCGGAGTTCCCCGCGGTCTCGGGAGAGATGCCGGAGGTAGTCCGCACCGGCTCGGGACGTTCGCCATGCCCGTCGGGTACGAAAGCCGTTGCCGAGAGGTTGAGATAAGCCTCCGGGTCGTGGCATAACGAGCTGAGATGCACGATCGGCTCGCACGACGGGTCGTAGGGGAGCGACGCCTGCTCGGCGAAATATTGGTTGCCTTGCCGGAAGGCCTGCCGGTAATCGCCCTCGTAGCGGTAGAGCAGGTGGAGGCCGTTGCCCATCGAGCGATAGAGGAGAAGGGTCTCGGGCAAGGCCTTGAGACGGAGCGCCACCTCATGCGTCCGCTCTGCGGGCACCTTGTCGAAGTCTACTTGGCAAAGCCCCGTATATCGCGTTACGCACTCCTTTCGCCGGAATCCGGCGCATACGCAGGCGGGCATCAAGGCGGGAAATGCCGTCCGCTTCATCCTCGCCGTCACTTCGGGGTCGCCTTTCCGCATGGCACGCCTGTACTCCTCGGTCGTCGGTCGCAGCTCCTCGCCCACGATCCGGTTGTATATCTCAAGGATTGTCTCCATTCTCGGCTCCTCTTTCGACACGCAAGAGGCGTAAACAGGTAATTGTAGTTGTTCCATATGAAAATAAATTATTAATTTTGCTCAAATTAAGGCCTTTCCGCTTGCTTGGCCAAGAAAGTGTCCCTGCAGGGGACATAATATGCTAAAACATTCAAAAAAGAATTCTACATGGAAAAAACCGGAACATCCCAAACCTCCCGTGCGCTAACCGTACGTGTACTCACTTATCTGGACCGCCTTTATCCCCGCATGCGGCATACCTTCGAGCGGGAACTACATATCCGTCACGGCGTTTTCGCGCGGGCATGAATGGATCAACTCCAGCCCAACGAGGCGCTGTCCCTCGAGCAACTCATCATCGCCCACCGCCATATCCTCCGCTATTACGACGAGAAGATCGCCAAGGGCCTTATCCCTTCCGACACCGACCGCCTTCGCCGTGAACGGGAGTCTTGGCGTAAGGAGTTGCTTGAGTGGCTGGAGTAGGGGGGTAAAAGTGTGTTTTTTATTCTTTTTTAATACGGCATGAGATAAATATTGTCTATTTATCAATGGCTTTTTATTGGATATGTTATTAATTATAGTTAATTGATGTAATAATGTTTGCCTGTTGAAGGACTTCGTGTCATAATAAAGTCTACCTTTGCTGTCGATAATACTCAACAAGTTGATTAAAATATACAACTTTTTTTTTAACAGTGTTATAGGGGAAATATTTAATGATTAAGCATATGAAGAGATGTATTTTTACGAAAGTGAAGTTCATGGCGCTGTTCCTGTTCGCGGCGCTGATGGCCGCTTGTACGGCGGATGTGTATGAGCCGAAGCCGGATCCTACTCCAACTCCGGAGCCGGAGATTCCGGAAAATCCAATTGTGGATATAGTGAACTCGATATCCAAGTCGAGAAACTTGACTGTAAATATAGTCGATGCTTATGATGGAAAATATTATTATACAATAGAGGCCTTTGCTGGCAATCCAGCTATTGATGAAAGGGCGAGATTGCTGGCAGGACAGAAAGTGAATAGTAAAGTTCCATTTAACGTGAATATAAGTATTCCGGATTCTGAAAATGAAATCTTTATACGTCAAACTGATCCCTTTAAGAGAAAAAGAGTTTATGCTTTTCCTGTTCAAGATGGTGATATGGTTTGTAATTTGGGTTCGATTGCCAATACTAAAAGCTCTTCTGGTTCAGTGTTGCGTAGCGCAAGTTACGAAATGCCAGAGGTTGATTTTAGTCCGTCAGGTGCGACTGCGATTAGTGGAAAGCAACAAATTAAAACTGGAGGAAAATATATCGTAAACAAGGATGCAAAGTTGAATATAAGTTCTTTACCGGGAGAGGGGAATTTTAGCTTATATATAAAAGGTGAAGCCAAACTAACCACTGATTACTTAACTTTGCAGAATAATGCGAAGATTTATATATTAAGTGATGGCGAGTTGACTGCTGGTAAAAACAATATAGTATTGAACTGTGTGGGTAACGCTCAAATAGCGGTAGAAAAGGATGGCTCTTTAGGAGATGATGATGATGACAAAAAATTGAGCTTGTCTTTCACGGCTCAATCAAGATTGATTAATCATGGAGATGTTGAGTTGAATGGAAAGAAGGCAAATGGAAATTATTCTTTGGCTTTAACTTCAAGTGCTTCAATTTATAATGATGGAGAAATGGACATTACAGGTGGGCTGTCTACTACTGATAAAACAAACCTCATTGTAAATTATGGAGAATTTGATATAGAGAAAACATTGATGTTAACAAATGGAGAGATATATAACGCTTGTGTTTTTGAGACGGATATATGCGATGTTAACGGTGGAACTATAATTTTAGCTTCCTATTCTGGTTTTGAGTGTGATAAATTTACGGCTGGTGGTTTGCACATGTATATGGATGCGTTTTCCATTTTTGATTGTACTGATGATGATAAAGATGCTGGAGTGCATTTTACGACGCAAACAAATTACATATCAGGTACGTCTGATAGCCCGGAATATGCGTTGTTTAGAGCAAATAAGGTAATATTAGGTGGTTGGAATAGTGTAGAGTATTCAGGTATGCTTGAGATCGAATGTGATCATCATGACAAGAATGTAAACTATTATAAACTGAATGCTCCGGCTACATTTGCGCAAGGACAAGCATCTGTAGAGATAGATGAAGATGATTGTAATAAAAATTCAGGAAATCAGAATCCGGGAGAAGGAGATGGAGATCAAGATCCGTCGTATGAAGAAGTTGAGACTTTACCTTATACTTATTTATTTGAGGATAATTGGCCTACTACCGGCGATTATGATATGAATGATTTGGTAATAGGTATCCAGATAAATAATAAAAAGATCGGGGGCAAGACGGAGTCTGCTAAAATCATCTATACGCTATATGCCACCGGCGCTACAAAGCAAATTGGGGTTGGTTTCCAATTGGATGGTATTCCCGCTTCGGCGGTTTCTGGCGCTGAGCAAGGACAGACGAATGCTGTGATCCAGTTGTTCTCGGATGCACATTCTCTATTAGGTAGCTCGGAAAGAACACCTATTAATACTTATAAGATAACAGCTGAGCCTGTAGTGAACGAAGTGACAGTTAATTTCAATACACCTATTGATGGAGTCATGAACGTTAATAATTTTAATCTCTTTATTGTTACCAATGGCTTTGATTCTGATCGTAGAAATGAAGTTCATATAGCGGGTTATAAAGGTACGGATAAAGCCGCATCTAGTGATAATAGTACGGCAGACTATGTGTCGAATGAGACTGGTTTGATGTGGGCTTTAAGTATACCTTCACAAGATTTCGCTACTTATCCTAAAGAGACGATTCGTATCGATGATGCTTATGAGGGTTTCGGGAGTTGGATTAAAGGTGATAATACGCCGGGGTGGTATTTAAATTATGTAGAGGACAATGTAATAAAATATGATCTCTTTACAAACAAAACAGAATGAAGAACTAGTTATGCGGAGGATGTGCTTTAAGGCACATCCTTTTGTTGTTCAATAAATAATATATCGATTCTATGATTGGCAACCAATGATGATGAATGTCTTGCCAACGCCAAAATGACGCTGTATTGACAAGGTTGTGGATTACTGAATGTTTATAGGGGATAGGTGAATAATAAAACTTCAATGATATGAAAACAATGATTAAATCAACAATGAAATGTGTCGCTATCGCGCTTTGCGTTCTATTGGCGGCGTGTACTACCGATGTGTACGAACCTAAGCCGGATCCGGTTCCGCCTACTCCGGAGAAGCCGGATCCGTCTTTGCCTAATGATTTCAATCAATCGACAGCTACTATTCGTCAAATGACTTTAACCGTAGAGGTGAATGATGAGTTCAATGGCCAGTATGATTACCAAGTATGGGTATATGACGTGAATCCTTTCTATGCCGATGATGCTAAACCATTATATGGTGGTGTGGCCAACGGGAATAAGCCGTATGTTCGCACGATGACATTGCCCCAAGCTTTAGAAACAATTTACATTATGCAGATTGATCCCCGAAAAGGAAAATCGGTGAAGACCGTATTAGTAGATCCCTCAATGAAGGATCTGGCTTGCGATTTTAAGCCAGCTTCTGCCGTTGGTACAACAACTAAATCTTTATTGAGAAGTGGAGAAGATAATTATAATTCAGGAAAAGCTAGATTGATTTCTGCCCAGGAGTTTTTTAATATGGCTTCTAAGGATAAAGGTTCTATTACTTTGTATGAAGGGGAGTATAAGCTTGTCGGAGAAGGTTATGAGGCAAAGGCCCTTACTCTGGTCGGAAGTGTGACATTATATGTAGAAGGGGCATTGTCTGTCTCAACTCTTATAGGAAGCAGTGGGGCTACTATTGTTTTGGACCAGAAGGGTAGTTTGAAAATCCTTGAAGCTGATGGACAATCACAAGGTAACGGCGCTAGGCTGGTTGTGAAAAGTGGAGCGAAGTTTGGAGAGCCGGATGATAGTTTTAAACCCGCTTACAAATTAGTTGATTATGATCTTGAGAACTATGGAGAAGTAATTCTTTCGGGATATAGATCGAAAAATCATGCTGTTGAGCTAATAAATTATGGTACGATTAAGGCTACTAATATTAATATGACAGCAGAAAATAGTGGCAATGGTGGACGGATAGAGAATCATTGTAAGATTAATGTTGAAGCCGGACTTTCGCTTTACAATGTTGGTATGTTCTTGGGTGCTTCTACTCTGCTTGAAGCAAGATATATGGATGCGAAAGAGATTGAGTGTGAAATGGAAAAATACTCGATTTTCAGAATTACGGATACAGATGATGTGTCAGGGCAGAATTTGGCATCTTTTAAAAGTTGGAACAAGATAGAGTGTAAGGATTCAGATTATGCCTTATTGGATTTCACGCAAATTAATTTATCGGGAGGAACGCTTTCGTTGGATGGGAATTTGGAATTGTTGGGAGACTTATGGAAAGGGAATGAACTTTCGAAAAATCTAACGTTGTCTGGTGGAAGTAAGCAGGTTGATAAAAACGCTTCAATTGCAATTCCTGCGGGCGATTGCACGGGTGATGGTAATCAAGGTTCGACAAATCCTCCTTCTAATCCTAATTATCCGATAGAAGTTCCCAATGGCCCCTACTATACATTCGCCATGGAAGATAATTGGCCTGCTTTTGGTGATTATGATATGAATGATTTGGTGTTGGGCATACAGAGTCAATTGGTTATGGACGGCGCAAACAATGTAGAAAGTATGATCTTAACTGTCAACTTGATTGCGGTAGGAGCTACAAAGACATTGGGAGCAGGTATCCAGTTTGATAGATTAACGACCGCCAAGATAACGAAAGCTTCTGTGCCGAATGGCGTGTTTGCCAATAATGGATATTTTGAATCGGCAAATGAAATAGAGTCGAATCCTTCTGCTGCGGTGCTACCTTTGTTTGATGATGCGCATAGGATTATGGGTAATGTGGATAAGCGAGTGCCCGTGAATACATTTAATAATGCTAACGATTATGGCATAAGAACTTTGCAATATGAGGTCGAATTCAACAGTCCTGTTTCATCAGATGATCTGGATATGTTCTATTTGAATTTCTTTATAGTAAATGGTGGTAATGCCCAGAATCGTTCAGAAGTCCATTTGGCTGGTTATAAACCGACTGATCGGGTTAAAGCTGAGACAAATAATTATGTTGCTAATGACCCTGACAATTCAGATAAGACAATGTGGGGATTTATTATCCCGATGAGTGATTTTAAATATGCGTCAGAAGTCGTTTCTATTGATCAAGCATACCCGGCATTTAAGGAATGGTCTGCTTCATCAGGCACAAGCCAGAAAAATTGGTATATGAATCCGGAAGAGAAATATGTTTATCATAAGCCGGTAAAGAAATAATAGTAGTTATATATTTATATATAAAATCCCCTAGCCAAAAATCGTCTTAGCTAGGGGATTTTCTTTGTCAGTCCAGCATCAAACTCATATAAGCCGTCCTCCCTTGGTACCCCATCAACTGTCGTGTTAGCGTTTGGTTATCCATTTGTTCCAAGTCTTTTTTGGAGACGGGGCTTTCGTGTTGTTTGGATAGCCAGAGGTGGATCATGCGTTTCGTGTCGATGATGCGGGCCATACCCATAGGTAAGGTACCCGGAGGGGTGGGAGGGGTATTGACCGTCGCTTGCGATATGTTATTTTGCAGGGTAAGCTCTTGCAATAGTAATTCCTTGATCTCTTCCGAGTCGTAAAGAAGTTCCTTGATAAAAAGCTTTTTGTCGGACGGCGCTGTACCCGCCTCAAGAGGCAGTGCGAAAGCCATGCCAACCACCTTCTCGTTCTCGTCCAAGGCTGTGTACATTCCTCCGTTATCTAATTGCAGATCCCGGAGTATTGTGATGAAATCATCCTGCGAGTGCAAGATACAGGAAGGGCGTTCACGTAATTTGCGGTTGAAATAAGCGAACAATTCGTCGGTTGTCGGTACCTCCGGTTGGATAACCGTTATCTTCGGGAGTTGAACCGGCGTATTCGGGCGGATATACGTCTCCACGGAATAATCGAATGCCTCGGTATAACCCTGTTCCCGGTAATAGTCGAATAGCCAAGGATCGGCAGGGATCAAGGCGGAGATAGCGACCTCACGCCGTTCCATTTCCTCGAATGTCTCTTGCAAGAGTTGCCGCATAAGCCCCTGACCCCTTTCTTCCGGAGCCGTGCACACCCCGGAGATATAGGCCACCGAGATCTCGGTACCCAAATAAGTCATCGTATAAGGAACTATCTGCAAGGCAGATACTATTTTACCGTCCTTCTCGATGGTCATTGCGTTCTCGTCCTTGTAAACACGATCAAAATAAAGGCTGATAAATGCCTCGGAATCCCCGAAGCAGGTACGCCATAAGTTTACGATTTGTTGTTTCTTGTCCATAATTTATTTAGTTTGCGTAAGTTGCTTTTTTATTGCGGCACTCTTCTCTAATAGTATGGTAGGCTGATAAGAAAGCTTCGCTTGGCGCAACCCCGGTATGCCGAGATCCTCCTCCCGGTTCACGTAAGTATACTGTTCCGGAAGGTGAGAAGCGAACTCTTGGTTAATCACCGTATAGGCACCGTCGAAATTCACGTCCGCTTTCTCCACGTGAACCCCGAATGTATTATGGTTGATAGGGGCCCCGAAAGAGAAAGCGATAATCTCGTTATCCACCCGGAGAGCGCCACCGATCAGGCCTAGGCTGTCAAAATGATGCAAGGCATAGGTAAGGGAGCGACGTTCGTCATTAAGCTCTTCCTCGTCATTATCTCCATTATTTGCCTTATACCATTTACATTCCAGTTTCAGGCATTGCGGTACGATATCCGGCGTGATAGGGACATACTCGTACGAATAACGTTTCTTGAAATTATTGATATGATTACGCTTGGATTGATATTTCTTACCCCGTAAGGTAGCTAAATCCTCCCGTAAATAAATATAGTCGAAATAATCCCGCTCCGGGATATAGAAAAAGCTTCCGGGAAGTGCGCCTTCCAGTTGCTCCTTGGCGTCGGGGGTGATACCCAGCATACAGAGCGGATGTCCATATTTTAAGGAATCCTCTTCTAGCAAACGAACGGCACCCGCTAAATCTCCATCCCCGACAGGCATCATATAGGCGAAACGGCTCTTGTCCTCGATCATGAAACGGATTAATAAATAGCCATCCACGATAGCGAATTCGCTGTCATATAAGAAACGCCAACTGCACATGTTCGCGAATGAGAAATCACAATTGCGATAATCGCTGGGAAATGTAAATGAGGTTATGATCTCTTTGTCTTCTAACCTAATCGGTTTAAACGGTATATCCATAAATTTTCTTGTACTGTTTTACAACTGCAAATATAAAACTAAAATGCATGTGCGAATGTTTAGAATGGGAATAATAAAGGTAATATAAATACCATAGCGATTCCCATCACGATTTGTAAAGGCAACCCCACCTTTACATAGTCCATAAATGTATATTTTCCGGCGGACATAACGAGTGCGTTGGGTGGCGTAGAGAAGGGGGAGGCGAAGCATATTGTCCGTTATTTTGTTGTTTCGGGAAAAATGGCTAAACTTATAGGTTGAACAGCCATTTTGTAAAATAGGGGCTGGAGCTATTTTTGCAATATGAAATTCGCAACAATTAGGTTAAAACGAATGTTATTTTAATGTCTAACGAAAAGAAGATAAATCAGAGATGAAAAAGTACGATGCGATTATTATTGGTTTTGGGAAAGGTGGAAAAACCTTGGCGGCGGATTTGGCCAACCATGGATGGAATGTAGCTGTGGTGGAGCGTTCGACGGGTATGTACGGAGGTACTTGTATCAATATCGGCTGTATACCGACGAAAGCGCTTGTACATTACGCTCAAGTGACAGGGTATCGCAGACCTTCTACCTTCGAGCAATATGCGGAGGAGTTTAAGCAGGCGATCCTCGCCAAGGAGAAACTGACCTCTTTGCTTCGTGAGAAGAATTTCAAGAATCTGGATGATCGGGAGACCGTAACGGTCTATACCGGAGAGGCTTCTTTTCGTTCCCCTTATGAGATTGTCGTGAAAACGGATACGGACTCTTTCTTGCTGGAAGGCGAGAAGATATTCATCAATACCGGAGCCACGACGATTATTCCTACGATAAGCGGTATCGAGGATAATCCTTACGTATATACAAGTACTTCCATTATGGAACTGGAGAAACTGCCACGGCATCTGGTTATTGTCGGAGGCGGATATATCGGGCTGGAATTCGCTTCCATGTTCGCCGGTTTTGGGTCGAAGGTAACGATCTTGGAGGCAGGGGAGGTGTTCATCCCTCGTGAGGACCGGGACATCGCCGATTCGGTGAAGTCCACGCTAGAGAAGAAAGGGATCACCATTCATTTGAACACGGTTGTGCAGACGATTGAGCAGGATGTTGAGCGGGCTGCGGTGATCTGCCGTAACGCTATCTCGGGAGATACCTTGCGGCTGGATGCTGAGGCGGTGCTTTTGGCTACCGGCCGTAAACCGAATACGGAAAGCCTAAATCTGCAGGCCGCCGGAATACAGACGACTAATCGTGGCGCTATCGAGGTGGATAGTAAGTTGCGTACCAATATCCCTAATATCTGGGCGATCGGGGATGTACATGGCGGATTACAATTCACCTATCTGTCTTTGGATGATTACCGTATTATCCGGGAAGAGCTGTTTGGTAATGGTTTCCGGAGCTTGGACGATCGGGAAGCAGTGGCTTATTCCGTATTCATCGATCCTCCGTTGGCCCATGTCGGGTTGAACGAGACGCAAGCCCGTAAGATGGAGAAAAATATAAAGGTGGCCAGCCTGCCTGCCGCCGCTATGCCTCGTACCCGTACCATCGAGCAGACGGATGGCTTGCTGAAAGCCGTGGTAGATGCGGATACCGGGAAGATCCTAGGATGTACCTTATTCTGCGCCGAGTCCAGCGAAGTCATAAATACGGTTAGCTTGGCGATGCGTCTCGGGCAAGATTACACATTCCTTCGGGATTCGATATTCACCCATCCGTCGATGAGTGAGGCTTTAAATGATCTATTTGGATTAATAAAATAAAAACATAAATATGAAAACATCAAATATTGGATTAATCGGCTTGGCCGTGATGGGCGAGAACCTTGCGTTGAATATGGAAAGTAAGGGGTTCGCCGTATCCGTTTATAATCGTACAGCGCCGGGAGAGGAAGGCGTGGTAGACCGCTTCATGAGCGGTCGTGGAAAAGGAAAGAATTTTATAGGAACCCATACGATACAGGAATTTGTTGAGTCTATCGAGCGTCCTCGCAAGATTATGCTGATGGTAAAAGCGGGTGCCCCGGTGGATGAGCTGATGGCTCAATTGATTCCTTACTTATCACCCGGCGACGTGATTATTGATGGTGGTAACTCGGATTTCCATGATACGGAACGCCGGGTGAAGGAGATGGAGGCGCATGGGATGTACTTCGTAGGTACCGGAATCTCCGGAGGCGAGATCGGTGCCTTGTACGGACCTTCCGTGATGCCGGGTGGTTCGCCTGCTGCTTGGCCTTTGGTGAAGGATGTCTTGCAAAGCATCGCCGCCAAGTTGGACGACGGGACGCCTTGTTGCCAATGGATTGGTCCGGGTGGAGCCGGCCATTTCGTGAAAATGGTACACAATGGTATCGAGTATGGAGATATGCAGTTGATTTCCGAGGCGTATTCTTTATTGAAGAATCGTCTGGATCTGGACAATGAGGCCTTGGCTCGTATCTTTGAGGATTGGAACACGGGAGAGCTGGATAGCTACCTGATCGGTATTACGGCCGATATTCTCCGCTTCAAGGACGAGGCGGGGGAGGGCTACCTGCTAGATAAGATATTGGATGCCGCCGGCCAGAAGGGTACCGGTAAATGGAGCGCTATCGCCGCTATGGACGAGAATGATCCGCTGACATTGATTACCGAGGCTGTTTATGCCCGTATGCTTTCTTCCATGCAGGAAGAACGGAAAAAAGCGTCCTCGCTTTATCCGAAGAGTGGCGTGCTGGGGCAGACCTTGATCTCGGAGAAAGAGATCAAGCAGGCTTTGTATGCCGCTAAGTTGGTTTCCTACGCACAGGGATTCTCTTTGTTGTGCCAAGCCTCCAAGCGATATGATTGGCAGTTGGATTACGGTACGATCGCCATGATTTGGCGGAAGGGATGTATCATACGCTCTGTCTTTTTGGAGAAAATTACGCAGGCTTATGAGAAGAACCGGAATCTGGAGAACCTCTTATTCGATGAGTTCTTTATTCAAAAGATCGAGTCTTCCTTGTTGGCTTGGCGGCAAGTGGTAGCCGAGGGTGCCTTGCATGGAGTGGCTTTGCCGGCGATGAGCTCGGGGTTGAGCTATTTCGATGGACTGTCTACCCTGCATTCCGCCGCTAACTTGATTCAGGCCCAGCGGGATTATTTCGGGGCTCATACTTATGAGCGGGTCGATTGGGAGCGTGGTAAGTTTTTCCATACCAACTGGACGGGTGAGGGAGGAAAGACGGTTTCTGGAACTTATAACGTATAAAGACATGAAGAAAGCAGATAATCAATTATTAGTTATATTCGGGGCGTCGGGCGATCTTACCAGTCGCAAGTTGCTTCCCTCTTTGTTCGAGTTATATGTTCGTGGCTTGCTACCCGACCGCTTCTGCATCTTGGGAGCCGCCCGTACCGCTTATGGCGATGAGGAGTTCCGTGCGGAGCAACATACGCATATCTTGGAGGCACAGAAGGGAAAGACCTACGACGAGGGCTTGATCGATGACTTCTTGGAGAATGTTTATTACCTCGCCTTCGATTCCACCAACGCCGATGAATACTACAAATTGCGTGAGCGCATCGAGTTCTTGCAAGAGAAACATGACTTGCCGGATAAGATCATCTATTACTTGGCTACCCCGCCGGTGATGTACGAGATCGTCCCGCAATGTTTGCTGGAGAGTGGTTTGAACAAGACCGAGTCTCCGGACGGTTTCAGGCGGATCATCGTAGAGAAGCCGTTCGGTACCAGCTTGGAGTCTGCCCGCCAGTTGAATGATCATTTACGACATATCTTCCATGAGGAGGAGATTTATCGTATCGACCATTATCTGGGGAAAGAGACCGTGCAGAATATCTTGGTATTGCGTTTCTCGAACGGTATTTTCGAGCCATTGTGGAATCATAATTATATCGATTCCATCGAGATCAGCGCTACTGAGACCTTGGGGGTGGAGAATCGAGGGAAATATTATGATGGAGCCGGGGCGATGCGGGATATGATCCAGAATCACTTAATGCAATTGATGTCGTTTATCGCCATGGAATCTCCCTCTATATTCGAGCCGGAACCGATTCGTGACGAGATCGTGAAAGTATTCCGCTCCATACGCCCGTATACGGTGTTGGATATGGATAAGATGGTTGTCCGTGGACAATATATCGGTTATCGGGAAGAGAAGAACGTAGCTCCCGACTCGAATACCGAGACGTATGTGGCGATGAAATTCTTTATCGATAACTGGCGCTGGAGCGGTGTGCCCTTCTATTTCTATACGGGAAAGAAGTTGCCGGAGAAGTCATCGGAGGTAGTGATCCACTTCAAGTCTACGCCCCATCAACTGTTTGTCGGTCAATGTTCGGGAGGTTCCTGCAATAAATTGACCATCCGTATCCAACCGAACGAGAGTATATCCTTGAAGTTCGGGCTGAAAATGCCGGGAGCCGGTTTCGAGGTGAAGCAAGTCAGCATGGACTTCCGCTACGATTCCCTCTCGAAGAGCTATCTTCCTGACGCTTACGAGCGTCTGTTGCTGGATGCCATGCTGGGCGATTCCACCCTGTATGCTCGTAGCGACGCTTTGGAGGCTAGCTGGAAATTTATCGATCCGATCTTGCTCCATTGGAAAGAGGAGGGTTCGAAGAACTTATTCTTCTATGAGCCGGGCGAGGACGGACCGGAGGAAACTGTTATTTTAGGTGCGGAAAAGAAAGTCTGCGCCTGCCAAAGAAGATAATTTTATGGAAATAAAGAGATATAATGAGATGAAAGAGGCGCTTCGGTCGATGACGGAGGACATGATGGCGATGATTCGCCGGAAAGACTTCGCTCCGTTTAACCTAGCGCTCTCGGGAGGGGAGACGGCGAAGCATATGTTTTCCCTCTGGGTAGATGAGTATAAGGATAAGATTGACTGGAATAACATCCGTTTCTTCTGGGTGGACGAGCGTTGTGTTCCACCAACGAGTCCGGATAGTAATTACGGTCATGCGAATCATTTGCTTTTTAAGCCTTTGTGTATCCCGGCGGATCATATCCACCGGATCAAGGGCGAGAACGAGCCGGGTACCGAGGCGATGCGTTATTCATGGGTCGTAAAGGAATTCTTGCCGTTGTTCAATCAAATGCCTACGTTCGATTGCATCATCCTCGGCGTAGGTGAGGATTCCCATACGGCATCCATTTTCCCTACCACCATGGAGCTATTGTCGGATAGCCGTAACTATGCGGTATCCCAGCAACCTTCTACCGGCCAATACCGGATCACCATGACGGGACCGCTTATCTTGAACGGCGCCCCCTTATTGGTCCCGATACTGGGCACGAACAAGGAACCCGTAATCCAGAGGCTCTCCAAAGGCTATTTCCCCTCAAACGACACGCCTGCGGCCTATATCTTATCGCATGCCGTACAGGCTACGATTTATGGGCTGAACCCATGATTTTGCTACATGCCGAGTCCTTCCAAAAAACATGTACGTGTTTTCGAAAAAACACGTACATATACTCCTCTCCTTGGAGAAGATATACTGCAAGTACCCTAGGAGATATACTTCACCGTCCAAGTAAGTACTACTTCTCGTGATATCCTATTAGTATATACAAGACTGTTGCCCACATTTAAAGTGAATGTATTTGTTGGATTCATGTTTTTTTGCGAAGTTTGTTGCTTGAAAAGTAAGCTTTGAGACATGAATATGAGAAATATTGTACTGTGTATATTATATTTGTTTTTGGTGCCGATGGGAGGGTTTGCCCAATCTGAGGTCGTTGTCTTGTATCCCGATACTGAAAATAAGGATTTGGATGAAGCTGTATACCAAAAAATCTTTTTGGCCGGCACGATCGATATGGGGAAAAGCGTGGATTGGCAGAAGGCTACCTGCGACTGGTTCCGGGCGCTTCCGGAGGGACGGTATCTCTTGTTCAATCCTCGTAGAGATAAAGGGTTGAGCGGGGAGATGTCCGATTTTGAGCATCAAGTGAATTGGGAACTGGAGCATCTGGAGAAAGCCGATCTGATTATCATGAACATTCTGGCGAGCAGCAAATCCCCGATAACTTTATTGGAGATGGGGCTGTTTATGCGCTCCGGAAAGTTGCGGGTGATTTGCGAGCCCGGCTTTTACCGCTATGATAATGTGCGCTTAACTTGTGCGCGCTATGGCGTCCCATTGTATCAGAATATGGACGATTTTTTGAAAACCATGCGCTAATCTATTATTATTTGTTTAACTTTGTATAGTTTTAGGGACGGTGTGGAATCGATCCTAAGTGAGTATTGTCGAACAAAATGGAAAGAATATGAAAGGTATAGTTTTAGCCGGTGGATCGGGTACCCGCTTGTATCCGATCACTAAAGGAGTTTCCAAGCAACTTCTACCTATTTATGATAAGCCGATGATTTTTTATCCGGTATCCGTGCTCATGCTGGCAGGGATACGGGAGATTCTTATTATATCGACCCCTCAGGATTTGCCGGGCTTTCGTCGTTTACTGGGCGATGGCTCCGATTATGGCGTTCGTTTTGAATATGCCGAGCAGCCTTCGCCGGACGGATTGGCGCAAGCTTTCATCATTGGAGAGCGCTTTATCGGTGATGACTCCGTTTGCTTGGTACTTGGCGATAATATCTTTTACGGACAGAGCTTTACCCGTATGTTAAAAGAGGCCGTTGACAAGGCGGAGAACGAACAAAAAGCGACCGTGTTCGGTTACTACGTAAACGATCCGGAACGCTATGGCGTGGCCGAGTTCGATGCGGATGGGAACGTCCTCAGTATCGAGGAGAAACCGAAGGAACCGAAATCGAATTACGCCGTGGTAGGATTGTATTTCTATCCGAACAAGGTGGTGGACGTGGCCAAGAATATCAAGCCTTCCGCCCGTGGAGAGCTGGAGATCACTACCGTGAACCAGTGGTTCTTGAAGGATGGGGAGTTGAAAGTGCAGCTATTGGGACGTGGATTCGCTTGGTTGGATACCGGGACTCACGACTCGTTGTCTGAGGCATCTACTTTCGTGGAGGTGATCGAGAAGAGACAGGGACTGAAGGTGGCTTGTCTGGAGGAGATCGCTTTCAAGCAAGGATGGATTGATGAGAAGCGACTTGAGCAAGTGGCTTTGCCGATGATTAAGAATCAGTACGGCCAGTATTTGATGAGGTTGATTAATAAGTAGAAGTAGTTCAGAATACGAGATATCGATGGAAAAAGACAGTAAAATATTTGTTGCCGGTCACCGGGGTTTGGTAGGCTCCGCCATTCTGAATAATTTGCGTAGCAAAGGGTATACGAACTTTCTGCTTCGTACGCATGCGGAACTGGATCTGACGGATCAAGCCGCTGTGAACGAGTTTTTTGCCGCTGAACGGCCGGACTATGTGTTCTTGTCGGCGGCGCACGTCGGCGGTATCATGGCGAACAGTCTGTACCGTGCCGATTTTATCTACAATAATTTGATGATCCAGAATAATGTCATTCATGCCTCTTGGAAAAACGATGTAAAGAAATTATTATTCTTGGGAAGCACCTGCATCTATCCCCGTGAGGCTCCGCAGCCGATGCCGGAGGATTGCTTGCTGACATCTCCCTTGGAATATTCCAACGAGCCTTATGCGATCGCCAAGATAGCGGGTATCAAGATGTGCGAGAGTTACAACCTGCAATACGGTACGAACTATATCGCCGTGATGCCTACTAACCTCTACGGGCCGAATGATAATTTCAATCTGGAGACCTCGCATGTGTTGCCAGCCATGATCCGTAAGATCCATCTGGCGAAATGCCTGCATACAGGAGATTGGGAGGCCTTGCGTAAGGATATGGACATTCGTCCGGTAGAGGGCGTGTCTGGGAAGGCCTCCGAGCCGGAGATACTCTCCGTATTGGATAAACAGGGTATCTGTCCGGGCGAGGTGGAGCTGTGGGGAACCGGCAAGCCGCTTCGTGAGTTTTTATGGAGCGAGGAGATGGCCGACGCTTCTGTTTATATCATGGAACACGTGGATTTCGAGGATGTCCGCCAGAAGGAGGGCGAGGTCCGGAATACACATATTAATATAGGTACGGGTATCGAGCTTTCGATCCGTGAGGTCGCCGAACTGATCCGGCGAGAGATCGGGTTCGAGGGCGAGTTGAGGTTTAACTCGTCCAAGCCGGACGGTACGCTTCGTAAGCTGACGGATGTAAGCAAGTTGCATGCCTTGGGTTGGCGCCATACGATCGAGATCGAGGAGGGCGTGAAGCGACTCTATGAATGGTACTTGGGAATTGAAAAATGAGAATTGAAAATTGAAAATTAGAGAAATGGGCAAAGTAGCGTTAATAACGGGTATTACGGGACAGGATGGGGCTTATCTTACTGAGTTCTTGATTAAGAAAGGATATACGGTACATGGTATCAAGCGTCGTTCTTCCATGTTCAATACGGACCGTATCGATCATTTGTATCAAGACCCGCATGTGGAAAACCGTAATTTGATTCTGCATTATGGCGATTTAACGGATAGTTTGAATCTTACACGTATCATTGGCGAGGTTCAACCGGATGAGATCTATAATCTGGCCGCCATGAGCCATGTAAAAGTAAGTTTCGACACTCCCGAATATACGGCGAATGCGGATGGTTTGGGCGTATTGCGTATCCTAGAGGCGGTCCGCTTGCTGAACTTGATCCCGAAGACACGTATTTATCAGGCATCTACATCTGAGTTGTATGGCTTGGTGCAAGAGGTGCCGCAGAGGGAGACTACTCCTTTCTATCCGAGAAGCCCTTATGCCGTAGCGAAACTATACGGTTACTGGATTACGGTGAATTACAGGGAAGCCTATCATATGCACGCTTCCAATGGCATCTTGTTTAATCACGAGTCTCCATTAAGGGGAGAAACATTCGTGACCCGTAAGGTAACCCGGGCGGTTTCACGTATCGTTTTGGGTATGCAAAAAAAGGTTTATATGGGTAATCTTTCCTCCAAACGGGATTGGGGACACGCAAAAGATTACGTGCGTGCCATGTACGCTATTTTGCAACAAGATGAACCCTCGGATTATGTCATAGCTACCGGGATTACTACCACGATTCGGGACTTTATCCGTATGGCTTTTGAGGAAATTGGCGTGGGAATCCGCTTTAAAGGAGAAGGGATAGACGAGGTCGCTATCTTAGAGTCGATAGACGAGGGATTGTTCGTCAAGAAGGTTGGTGATGCCTATCTGGAAAACTTTAAGAAACGTGTGGGTGAGGAAGTTGTAGGAGTAGATCCGCAGTATTTCCGCCCTACGGAAGTAGAGTTGCTGATCGGTGACGCTACGAAGGCACGTACTCGTTTAGGGTGGGAACCGGAGTATTCATTAGCGGCTTTAATTGAGGATATGATGAAGAACGATATAAAACTAATGAAGAAGGAGTCTTATCTGAAAGAGGGGGGCTATAAAATTTTGAACTATTTCGAGTGAGTTCGAAACAATTTGAAGATTTTATTTGTTGTAATTACAAAAAGAGTTAATTTTGTGCCAATTTTAAGATATTAGGTAATTGATTGTTTAATTAAAATGTTGAAAATATGAAGACTAAGGTTTTACTTTTAGCTTTGTTATCAGGTTTTGTATTCTCTGTGGCAGCACAGGAATATCAACCGCAGGTGGGGTTCAGCAATGAGGCTGGTTATAAGACTAATTTCAAGAAGAATAAAGCTCGCGACAATTGGTTTATTTCAATTGCGGGTGGAGCCAGCGTATTGTTAGGAGACCAAAATGGAGAGGCTGATTTCAAGAATCGTTTAAACTTCGCTCCACAAGTATCTTTTGGTAAGTGGTTTAATCCGTATTTAGGATTCCGTACCCAGTTAAATGGTGGTATTATCCACGGTTTTGAAGGTGATGGCGCACAGTTTATGCAACATAATAAATATGTAGCCGCTCACGTAGATTTGTTGTGGGATGTTACTAACTTCTGGGCTCCTTACAGAGAATCTAAAGTGTTCCGCTTGATTCCTTGGGTCGGTTTTGGTTATGCGCAGCGTTTCAAGACTACAGAGTCTTATGATCGTCCAAGAACGGAGTCTCCTACGTTGAACGCTGGTATCTTAACCGCTTTCCGTTTGAGCAAACGTGTTGATTTGAATGTTGAGATCCAAGGTTCTTTGTTGAACGAGCAGTTTAACCGTGTCGAGATGAATCACCTGACAGATGGTATCGTTCAGTTGAGCGCTGGTTTGACATTCAAATTGGGTAAGACAGACTTCGAGGTATTGGAGCCGATGGATTACGCTTTGTTGAACGACTTGAACGGCCAGATCAACTCTTTGCGTGCTGCTAACGATGAGTTGAGCAAACGTCCGGTTTCTTGCCCTGAGTGCCAAGAGACAGTTACTGAAGTTGTAAATAACTACGTTGACAATGTGGTTTATTTCCGCATCAACAGCGCTAAGATCGACAAGAACCAGCAGATCAATATCTATAACACAGCTGAGTTCATGAAGAACAACAACGCTCCGATCAAGGTAGTTGGTTACGCTGACAAGAAGACGGGTACTTCTGATTATAACATGGGTCTTTCTGAGAAACGTGCTAGAGCGGTCGCTAAGGAACTTATCGATAAATACGGTATCTCTTCTAGCCAGATCACTATCGAGTGGAGAGGTTCGGACGAACAACCTTATGGCGAAAATAGCTGGAACCGTGTAGTAATTATGAGCGCTAATAATTAATTTACGAATTAATACTTTAAAAAGGCCGTACTTCTAAGTGCGGCCTTTTTTTTGCGCCGAAAAATACTTACTTTTGTGAGAATTTATCGAATTGCTATGATATTGAACAAAAAACATGGTTATTTAATCCAATGGCTGATTGGTGTAGGAGATTTGATCGTATTGAATCTCTTGTTTATGGCCGTTTTTCATCTGCTTGGCCCGAAATACACGGAAGCGATATCCTATAATTTGAGAGAGGTTATTTTGTTATTGAATTTCTGTTATTTCTTCTCTTTATATTTTATCCCGATTCAATTGCATCAGGCGGTCGTGTTTATCGACAAGATTGTGCAACGGGCGTTCGGATTGGTTACCGTACTTATCTTTTTATTCGCTACTTGCTTGATCTTCTTGAATGTAGGGGATATTCTGGCTACCTTCCTCTTGGTCTATTACGGGGTTTCTATCATCTTGTTTTCGCTTTGGCGGGTTTTTGTGCGCTTATCCTTAAAGTTTTATAGGCGAAAAGGCTATAACTTTAAGAAGGTGGTGATTGTGGGTGCGGGAAAGAATGGTATGGAGCTTTACCAAGTTATGAAAGATGATTTGAGCTATGGGTTTAGTGTAAAGGGGTTCTTTGATGACAATGACTCGTTGAAAGACGTTTTACCTAATTATTTGGGTAAGACGAGTGAGGTGGAAGCGTATGTGCTGGAGCATGATATCGATGAGATTTATTGTACCTTGCCGGGTACGAACAACGGAAAGATCGTACGGCTTCTGAATTTCGCCGAGAAGAAGATGGTGCGTTTCTATATCGTGCCCGAGTTTTACCGGGATGTAAAGAAGAGTATGGTGATGGAGGTGATGGAATCGATCCCATTGCTGACGGTCCGCCGGGAGCCTTTGCAATCCGCCTATAACCGGTTCTTGAAACGGACGTTCGATATATTTTTCTCTTTGGTGATTTTGCTCACGATTTATCCGATCCTGTACATCGTGGTCGGTATAATGATCAAGTTAAGCTCACCCGGCCCGATCTTGTTTAAGCAGAAACGTACGGGATTGTATGGGCATGACTTCGAATGTTTCAAATTTCGTACGATGAAGGTGAATGCGCAGGCTGATACCTTGCAGGCCGTTAAGAACGATCCTCGGAAGACCCGGATCGGCGATTTCTTGCGCCGGACGAATCTGGATGAGTTCCCTCAGTTCGTGAACGTCTTGCTGGGCGATATGTCCGTGGTAGGCCCTCGTCCGCATATGTTGAAGCATACCGAGCAGTACTCGGCGTTGATCGATAAGTATATGGTGCGGCATTTGGTGAAACCGGGAGTAACGGGGTGGGCGCAAGTCACCGGTTACCGGGGTGAGACCAAGACGCTGGAGCAGATGGAAGGACGTGTGAAGAGAGATGTGTGGTATATAGAGAATTGGACGTTTTTCCTTGATTTAAAGATTATTGTGGTTACGGTACTGAATATGTTCAAGGGAGAGAAGAATGCGTATTAATCCGATTTGTTGCACACTTTTTGCGGATTTGTGTAATCTGTATTTATATTTATGCTATATTCGCGCTCGATGGGAAGAATAATTGCAATAGATTACGGCCGGAAACGTACGGGGATAGCCGCTACGGATATTTTACAAATGATCGCTAACGGCGTGGCGACAGTCCCAAGTGGAGAGGTTGTGAAATACCTGTCGGATTACATATCGCGGGAACCGGTGGATTTATTTGTGGTCGGGCTTCCGAAGCAAATGAACAATGAGCCTTCTGAGAACATGAAGTATGTGGAGGCGTTCGTGACCCATCTGAAAAGGACGATACCAAGTATCCCGGTAACTTATTACGACGAGCGGTTCACGTCGGTCTTAGCTCATAAGGCCATGTTGGAAGGCGGTTTAAAGAAGAAGAAACGGCAAGATAAAGGATTGGTCGATGAGATTAGCGCCGTTATTATTTTGCAAGCTTATTTAGAAAGTAAAAAATATCAGTTATAACTTATGATTTTACCCGTATTTTTATATGGTCAGCCCGTACTAAGAAAAGAGGCTGAGGATGTACCTAAAGATTATCCCGACTTGAAACAGTTGGTTGCCAATATGTTTGAAACGATGTATAATGCCGATGGGGTAGGACTTGCCGCTCCTCAGGTGGGCTTGTCTATCCGTTTGGTGGTTATAGACGGTGATGTGATGGGAGATGACTTCCCTGAATGCAAGGGTTTCAAGCGTGCGTTGATTAATCCCGAGTTCTTGGAACGTAGCGAGGAGGAAATAGCTATGGAGGAAGGCTGCTTGAGCCTGCCGGGTATACACGAGAAAGTGTCTCGCTCGAAAACGGTTCGTGTGAGATATTGGGATGAGAATTGGGAGGAGCACGAGGAAGTGGTGGAAGGTTTCGCCGCCCGTATTGTGCAGCATGAGTGCGAGCATCTGACGGGGCATGTCTTTATCGACAATGTCTCCGCTATTCGCCGTCAATTGAACAAAGGCAAATTAAATAGTATTATTAAAGGGACGGTTCGTTGCTCTTACCGGGCAAAAGCCGTTGGTAAATAATAAATCTATAAATAATCAATATGACAGATTTAAGTAAAAACATTGAGGTCCTCAGGGAAAAGAAAGCCGTTATCGAGATGGGCGGTGGTGAGGCTGCTATCGAAAAGCAGGTGGCGATGGGTAAGCTTACTGCCCGGGAGCGTATCTTGGCTTTGTTGGATAAGAACTCTTTCCATGAGTATGACATGTTCGTGAAACACGATGGCCGTGATTTCGGTATGGAGAAGAAGGTTCTGCCGGGTGATGGTGTGGTTACCGGTACGGGTACGATCTTTGGTGCCCCGGTTTGCATCTATGCGCAGGACTTTACGGTTGCCGGTGGTTCGTTAGGTTTGCAGCATGCTCGTAAGATCACCAAGATCATGGATCATGCGTTGAAGATGAAATGCCCGATCATCGGAATCAATGACTCGGGTGGCGCGCGTATCCAAGAAGGTGTTGGTGCTTTGGCTGGTTATGGTGAAATATTCTATCGCAATACGATCGCCTCGGGCGTGATCCCTCAGATTTCCTTGATCCTCGGTCCTTGTGCCGGTGGTGCCGTTTATTCTCCGGCGTTGACGGACTTCGTGTTTGTGGTTGAGAACATCTCTAAGATGTTTATCACGGGACCGAACGTTATCAAGACCGTGCTGGGTGAGGATATCTCTATGGAAGACCTTGGTGGCGCACGTGTTCATGCGGAGACTACAGGTAACGCTCATTTCTATGCCTTGAGCGAGCAAGAATGTTTCGATCAGGTGAAACGTTTGGTTAGCTTCATCCCTTGGAATAATCAGGAGCGTGCGAAAGTGGTTGAGCCGAAAGAGCCGTCCGCTATGCTGAATATCGAGCAAGTAGTTCCGGCGGACCCGAAACAACCGTATGATGTGCGAGACGTTATCAGATGTATCGTCGATGACTCGGACTTCTTGGAGATTCAAGAGTTGTGGGCCGCTAATATTGTGATCGGTTTTGGTCGTATGGCAGGAGAAACGGTAGGTTTCGTTGCCAATCAACCGATGGTTTTGGCCGGCGTGCTTGATTGTGATAGCGCTGACAAGGCCGCTCGTTTCATCCGTTTCTGCGACTCATTCAATATTCCTATCATCACGTTGGAGGATATGCCGGGTTATCTGCCGGGCGTAGATCAAGAGCATGCGGGTGTGATTCGTCATGGGGCTAAGGTTCTGTATGCGTATTCGGAAGCTACTGTTCCTAAGATCACGGTTATCTTGCGCAAGGCGTACGGTGGAGGTTATATAGCTATGAACTCCCGTCACTTGGGCGCTGACTTCATGTTCGCTTGGCCGAGTGCGGAGATCGCTGTTATGGGTCCGGAAGGCGCAGCTAACATCATATTCCGCAAGGAGATCATGGAGGCGGAAGATCAGAACGCTATGCGTCAGGAGAAGGTGAAAGAATATATCGAGAAATTCGCGAACCCGTACGTGGCGGCTTCCAAGGGATTTATCGACTCTGTGATCGAACCGAAAGAAACCCGTTCATTATTGCTACACGCACTGAAGCTTTCCATTCTAAAAGAGGAATACAGACCGGCCAAGAAGCATGGTTTGCCTCCGTTCTAAATTGATGAGAGTATGGAAAAGAAACACCAGCAAGAAGAATATGTAGACTTTGTGGTGACGGCACGTAAATATAAGACGTTGCTGACAGCGAAGTATAAGAACCGACCGATGTGGCATAAGCCGTCGGCTGGTGACGTGGTTTCTCATCTTCCCGGAACGATTATCAAGATTATGGTAGAGGAAGGACAGGCTGTGGAGGCCGGGCAACTTCTGCTAATCCATGAGGCGATGAAAATGCAGAACCGGGTGGTCGCTCCCATATCGGGAGTCGTTGTCGAGCTCAATGTAAAAGAAGGTGATAAGATAACGAAGAATCATTTAATGGTAAAAATAGAGTCTAAGTAAGATAATTTACTTATTTTTGCCTCTCAATCATTTTTAATAGGATGAAGAAGGCAACACTCTTTTTGATATTACAGATATTTACGATTTCGCTTTTTGCGCAGATTAATACGGACCGTGTATTGGCCATTGGTAGGAACGCCCTTTATTTTGAGGATTATGTTCTTTCCATTCAGTACTTCAATCAGGTTATCAAATCCAAACCTTGGTTGGCGGAACCCTATTTCTATCGTGCGGTGGCGAAGATAAATCTGGACGATTTTAAGGGGGCCGAGGAAGACTGTACTTTATGTCTTCAGCGGAACCCTTTTTTAACGCAAGCGTATTACGCTCGCGGCATCGCCCGTCAAAGTCAGGAGAAATACGACGAGGCGATCGACGATTACCAGAAAGGACTTGAGTTCAAACCCGAGGACCGGCAGATGCTGGTGAATATGGCGGTGGCTTTTATCCAGAAAAAAGACTACAACGGGGCGGAGAAGACATTCGATGATTTAATGACCGCCCATCCGAAATATTCCATGAATTATATGACACGGGGCGCTATGTATCTGGAGAAAGGGGATACGTTGAAAGCCTTGGCCGATTATAATAAGGCGATCGAGATGGATCCTTATTATGCGCCGGCGTATGGCAATCGTGCGATCCTTCATTATCAAATGGATGATTACAAGGACGCTTTGGCCGATTTGAACGAGGCTCTACGTCTGGATACCCGTGAGAGCGGATATTATATTAACCGGGGGCTAGTTCGTTATCAGATGAATGACTTGAGAGGTGCGATGGCCGATTACGATCAGGTGATCAGCATGGATAGCCGGAACTTGATCGCACGGTTTAACCGAGGTTTGCTTCGGTTCCAAGTCGGGGATAATAACCGGGCTATCGAGGACTTCGATGTCGTTATCCAGCAAGAGCCAGATAACTATATGGCTTATTACAACCGTGCGTTGCTCCGTTTCGAGACGGGCGACTACCGGGGGGCCGTGCAGGATTACGACGTGGTCTTGAAGCAATATCCTACTTTCCTGCCAGGCTTTGTGAGCCGTTCGGAAGCAAAGCGTAAGCTGGGGGATAACGTGGGGGCAGATCGTGATTATTGGGCAGCCATAAAGATGGAGGAGCAGGCCAAGAACGGACAGCTCCCGAAGACATCGTCTTCTGGCTCCAATACAGCGGTGAACGGAGATGCCAAGACGGACGATTCGGAGGAGAATACTCGTGAGCAATCCGATAAGAATATCAATAAGTTCAACCGCTTGGTGGTATACGATAAGGAGCAGGAGCGTAAAAGTAAATACCAAAGTGAGGTCCGTGGGCGTGTACAAGACCGGAATGTCCATGTGGATCTGGAACCCCAGTTTGTCTTGACCTATTACGAGAAGGCGGATCCCGTAAAGAAACTTGTTTATTACGACAAGATGGTGGAGGATTACAATGGCCAGATGGTCTTGAAGCGTAAATTGCGTATCACGAACGAGGAGGCCGCTTTGACTGAGGACCAAATCGCCGTGCATTTCGCCTCCATCGACGAGTATTCGGCGGAGATCGAGCGTGATCCGAACAACGCTAACGCTTATTTTGGCCGTGCGATGGACTTCATGTTGGTGCAGGATTTCTCGGAGGCGATCAAGAATTTCTCGGAAGCGATCGAGCGAGACCCGTCGTTCACGATGGCTTATTTCAATCGTGCCGTGGAACGTTATAAGCAATTGATGTACACCCAATCCCAGCAGGCTAGCAAGGATACGTACGACTTGAGTGGCTCGGGAATGAACTTGAATATTGGTAAGTCCGCACAGTCGCAGGTAAACGCCAACACCTCGGTGGACCTCCGTAGCGCTATGCTGAAGGATAATAAGCGAGCCTATGAGCATGAGCAGATCATGAGGGATTACGATATGGTGATCAAGCTGAACCCGGGTTTTGTGTACGCTTACTTTAACCGTGCGAATCTGCGTTGCGCCCAGCGTGATTTCCGTGCCGCTATCGTTGATTACAACGAGGCGATCGAGCGGGACCCTGAATTTGCCGAGGCTTACTACAACCGTGGGTTAGCCCGTCTGTCGCAAGGTGACGTGAACCGGGGCATCGCCGACTTGAGCAAGGCAGGGGAATTGGGTATCTACAACGCCTATAGTATCATCAAGCGAATGACAAGCCGGTGATAACGCAAATTATTCGAGTTAAATGTTTCGCTGATAGAAAAGAAATATTAACTTTGTGGGCTGAATATAAAGAATTTTAGAGAATAGAATATGATAAAGATTACATTTCCGGACAATTCCGTAAGAGAATATGCAAAGGGAACGACTGCTATGCAGATAGCGGAAAGCATTAGTTCTCGTTTGGCACAGGAAGTCCTAGCCGCAAGCGTGAATGGGGAGGTTTGGGACTTAAGCCGTCCTATCAACGACGACGCTACGGTGAAACTTTTGAAGTGGGAAGACGAGGAAGGTAAACATGCGTTCTGGCATTCCAGCGCTCACCTTATGGCAGAGGCTTTGCAGGAATTATATCCGGGTATTAAATTCGGTATCGGTCCGGCGATCGAGAACGGTTTCTATTATGACGTGGATCCGGGTGAGGCCGTGATCAAAGAGGGTGATTTCGCTGCTATCGAGGCTAAGATGCTTGAGCTGGTAGCCAAGAAAGAAGAGATCAAACGTCAGGACATTACCAAGGCGGATGCCATGAAGATGTTCGGCGATAGAGGTGAAGAGTATAAAACAGAGCTTATCAGTGAGTTGGAAGACGGTACGATCACTACCTATACGCAGGGTTCTTTTACGGACTTGTGTAGAGGACCGCACTTACCGAATACCTCTTATCTGAAAGCTGTCAAGATATTGAGCGTAGCCGGCGCTTATTGGCGTGGCGATGAGAAACGCAAGCAATTGGTTCGTTTGTATGGTATCACTTTCCCGAAAAAGAAGATGTTGGATGAGTATCTGACATTGTTGGAGGAGGCCAAGAAACGTGACCACCGTAAGATCGGTAAGGAGATGGACTTGTTCATGTTCTCCGATACGGTAGGTAAGGGCTTACCGATGTGGTTGCCGAAAGGTACCGCCTTGCGTTTGCGTCTGCAAGAGTTCTTGCGTCGTATCCAAGCTCGTTATAATTATCAAGAGGTAATGTGTCCGCCGATCGGTAATAAATTATTGTATATTACCTCCGGCCACTACGCTAAATACGGAAAGGATTCTTTCCAACCGATCCATACACCTGAGGAGGGTGAGGAATACTTCTTGAAACCGATGAACTGTCCTCATCACTGTATGATCTATAAAAACTCTCCTCGTTCGTATAAGGACCTGCCGTTGCGTCTCGCTGAGTTCGGTACGGTTTGCCGGTATGAGCAGAGCGGAGAGTTGCACGGATTGACCCGTGTACGTAGCTTTACGCAGGATGATGCTCATATCTTCTGCCGCCCCGATCAGGTAAAGCAGGAATTCTTGAACGTAATGGACATCATCTCGATCGTATTCAAGACGATGAATTTCGAGAACTTCGAGGCTCAGATCTCCTTGCGTGACAAGGTGAACCGTGAGAAATATATCGGTAGCGACGAGAATTGGGAGAAGGCTGAGCAAGCGATTGTAGAGGCTTGTGAGGAAAAAGGCTTGAAAGCTAAGATCGAATATGGAGAGGCCGCTTTCTACGGTCCGAAACTCGACTTCATGGTGAAAGACGCTATCGGCCGCCGTTGGCAGTTAGGTACGATTCAGGTAGACTATAACTTACCGGAACGTTTCCAATTGGAATATACGGGTGCCGACAACCAGAAGCACCGTCCGGTTATGATCCACCGTGCGCCGTTCGGTTCCATGGAACGGTTCGTTGCCGTATTGATCGAGCACACCGCCGGAAAGTTCCCGTTGTGGTTGACTCCGGAGCAGGTATGTATCATGCCGATCAGCGAGAAGTTTAATGATTACGCTTGGCAAATCGCACGTGAGTTAGGTAATCAGGAAATCCGTGCTATCGTAGATGACCGAAATGAGAAGATCGGTCGTAAAATTCGTGACAATGAATTGAAAAGAATCCCTTATATGCTCATCGTTGGAGAAAAAGAAGCAGAAAATGGTGAAGTTTCTGTAAGAAAACAGGGCGAAGGTGATAAAGGTTCGATGAAAATTGCTACCTTTGCAGCGCTTTTGAATGGCGAGGTAGAGGAAATGATGAATCGCTGGCAAAAAAAGTAATGATTAAATAACTAATAACGAGGAGAATAAATCTTTTTGAATGAAGAATGACAATCTGAAAGAACAGTATAGAATCAACGAACGTATTCGTGTTCGTGAAGTTCGTTTAGTAGGTGACAATATTGAGACGGGTGTTTATCCGATCGCTCAAGCGCTAAAAATAGCGGAAGAGCAGGGGATGGATCTAGTCGAGATTTCACCAAATGCTGCGCCCCCCGTTTGTAGAGTAATCGACTACCAGAAATTCCTCTATCAGCAAAAAAAGCGTCAGAAAGAGCAAAAAGCGAAATCTGTGAAAGTGGTCGTGAAGGAGATTCGTTTCGGGCCTCAGACAGATGATCATGATTACAATTTTAAATTGAAGCACGCTAAGGGATTTTTGGAGGAAGGTTCGAAGGTCAAAGCCTACGTGTTCTTTAAAGGCCGTTCTATCCTTTTCAAGGAACAGGGAGAAGTCCTGCTGCTTCGTTTTGCCAACGATTTGGAGGATTATGGAAAAGTAGAGCAGTTGCCGGTATTGGAGGGAAAACGTATGATTATCATGCTTACTCCGAAGAAAGCGGGCACTGGTTCAGCCCCGGCTACGGTCGCAGCTCCGAAAGTTGTAAAGAAAGTGATCACGACACCTAAGCCTAAAAGCGAGGGTGATAAGAAAACAGAAGAATAAAATCCGTCCCTGATAGAAGGGAGGTTAAGTTTAATAATTAAAATATAATTGGAAAATGCCTAAGATGAAGACTAATTCCGGTGCCAAAAAGAGGTTCGCCCTTACCGGATCAGGAAAGATCAAAAGAAAACACGCTTTTAAGAGTCATATCTTAACAAAGAAGACTAAGAAGCAAAAGAGAAATCTTACTCACACGGGTTTGGTAGCTAGTGTTGACGTAAGCAACGTAAAGCAGATGCTTTGCATGAAGTAATCTTTATTCATTAAGCGAGTTTTATAACGATTTTTATTAACCGAATGCATTTAGCAATCAAGTTCATCCTAAGAGATGACGCTAACATTCAAAACAGATTAGAATTATGCCTAGATCAGTAAATCATGTTGCTTCAAGAGCAAAAAGAAAACGGATTTTAAAACTAACCCGTGGTTATTATGGTGCACGTAAGAACGTTTGGACCGTAGCGAAGAATACATGGGAAAAAGGTTTGACTTATGCTTTCCGCGACCGTCGTAACAAGAAACGTAATTTCCGTGCTTTGTGGATTCAGCGTATCAACGCTGCCGCTCGTATGGAAGGTTTGTCTTACTCTCGCCTAATGGGTGCTTTGCACGCTGCCGGTATCGAGATCAACCGTAAGGTTTTGGCAGACTTGGCCGTTAACCATCCGGAAGCATTCAAGGCTATCGTAGCTAAAGTAAAATAAGATTTTTGCTATATAGTTAATAAAGAGCCTCCCCGAAAAGGAGGCTCTTTTTTTGTTGTTTTTGTTTGGTTATGTCGATACGATTACATATCTTTGTAACAAGAAAAAGATAAACAGGGAATGAGTTAAGCCGCACTTGTTCGATTGGGAAACTCATCAGTTTATTTTAATTCCGAGACATAGCTCTTGTCGCCAATGGCGGGCCGCGCCCTTCGGGGTATGCTTAGCACGGCGGATTACAAAGGTGGCAAAGCACTCAAATCCTGTCATACGGAGTTTGTTCACATCTACAGTGCGGCTTTTTCAAATAGGGAAGAGGATCTTTAATTAGATTCTCTTCTTTTTTATGCGGTTCACGCAGGTAGTCTCGTTAGCTCATATAAGTAGTCTTCTGAGGATAAAGTGAATTATTTTGAAAATAAATTAGGTTTTATAGTTGGTAATCCAAAAAGAATGCTTTCCTTTGTGCCAACAAACAAAAGATAGTTTGTCTTGCTCTTTATCTTCGAGTTTCTATTCTCAGTAATGATAATATATTCTTCTAGAAATCGATCTTCACTAACATCACTTGTTTTATTATTAATTTATTTTTAATTTTTTTCGTATGAATATTTACATTGGAAACTTGAGTTATCGAGTAAGAGAGTCTGATTTGCAACAAGTATTAGAAGAGTATGGTGTTGTTGATTCAGTAAAGTTAATTGTTGATCGTGATACTAGACGTTCTAAGGGTTTTGCTTTCGCTGAAATGCCTAACGTAGACGAGGCTCAAAAAGCTATCGAGGAATTAAACCAAGCTGAGTACGAAGGTCGTCAGATGGTTGTAAAAGAAGCAATTCCTAGACGTTAATTTTAGAAGATATACATCTTAAAATAACTCTGAAGCGGGGAGACGATAGTCTTTCCGCTTTTTTGATATTGTCTATTATTGTTGTATATTTACACACCAAGAATAACACAACTAAAAAATAAGTATTATGACGTTGCCAAAACGGTCTTGCATGAAAGTAACCGGACTTGCTCTCGCTTGTTCCTCGCTACTTTTTTCCTGTGCTCCCAAGGAGGTTCCGCAGGTGAATTTAATCCCTAAGCCGGCCCATATCGAGGTGACTGGCGGTTATTTCAAAGTAGATAGTAATCTCGTATTCGGGAATGATCAATCGGGTACGATCCGTTACGTGGTCGATGAGTCTTTCAATGGCGGAAATCCGGAGGGATATGCGTTGAATGTGACCAAGAAGGGGATCGAGTTGAGAGCCGCCTCTAAATCCGGATTGTTTTACGGGGAACAAACGTTGCGCCAGCTGTATACGTCGAAAGGGATTCCTTGCGTATCGATCCAAGATAATCCCCGTTTCCCGTATCGTGGCTTGCATCTGGATGTCTCCCGTCATTTCTTCCCGAAAGAGGAGGTGATGAAGTTATTAAACGTCATGTCTTATTATAAATTGAATACGCTTCATATACATTTAACGGATGCCGGTGGTTGGCGTATCCAGATGGATAAATACCCGAAACTGACTACGGACGTGGCTTTCCGTACGGAATCCGATTGGCAGAAATGGTGGGATGGAAAGGATCGCAAGTATCTGCCGGAAGGAACTCCGGGGGCATATGGCGGTTATTTTACGAAAGAAGATATCCGTGAGATCGTGGATTACGCTACGGCCCGGCATATTAATATAATACCGGAAATCGAATTCCCGGGGCATTCGGACGAGGTGTTCGTGGCGTACCCGGAGTTGAGTTGTGCCGGCAAACCTTATACGACGGGTGATTTCTGCATCGGCAACGAGAAATCGTTTACGTTTATGGAGGATGTATTGTCCGAGGTGATCGAGTTGTTCCCTTCCGAATATATCCATATCGGGGGAGACGAGGCCGGGAAGGGAGCTTGGAAGACCTGCCCGAAATGTCAAGGCTTGATGCGCCGGAATGGGATGAAGGACGTGGATGAGTTGCAGAGCTATATGATTCATCGTGCCGAGGAATTCCTGATTTCCAAAGGCCGCAAATTGATCGGTTGGGATGAGATTCTGGAAGGGGGCTTGGCTCCGGAGGCTACCGTCATGTCTTGGCGGGGCGAGGAAGGGGGAATCAAGTCCGCCCGCATGGGACACGACGTGGTCATGACACCGGGTGGTTATATGTATTTCGATTTCTATCAAGCCGATCCGAAGACACAGCCGTATGCCATCGGCGGTTATACGCCGATCAAGCGGGCGTACAGTTATAATCCAGTGCCTGTGGATTCGTTGACTGCCGAGGAAAGTAAGCATATCCTAGGGGTGCAGGCGAATACATGGACGGAGTATATCAAGGATGAGAAACATTTGGAGTATATGATGTTCCCTCGTGCCTTGGCGGTCGCCGAGATCGGATGGACTCCGCAAGAGGATCGTAGTTGGGAGGATTTTAAGCCTCGTATGAACGCGAATATCCCGGTTCTGCAACGGATGGGTATCAATACGTTCACGCTCTCGGACGAGATCGAGACCACGATGGAGGTAGATACCTTGCGGCGAGAGATCAAGGTCATGTTGGATGCGGAGAAATATCCGGCGGAGATACGTTACACGACAGACGGCTCTATTCCCGCCGCCTCTTCCCGGGTCTATAACGGCCCGATCGTGGTGAAAGACTCCGCTGATATCAAGGCCGCTATTTTCCGTGACGGGCAGCTTCAAGGAACGCCTACCGAGAAGAAGGTGGATTATCACCGGGGTATCAATAAGCCTATACATTATAATAGTAAGCTGTATAGCGGTTATATGGCGGGTGGCATGAACGCCTTGCTGGACGGCTATAGGGGAGGCTTGACTTATCTGGACGGCCGTTGGCAGGGTTATTTGAATGACTTGGATTGCGTGGTGGACATGGGCGAGGTGACGGATATCCATAAGGTATCGTCCCGCTTTATGCAATTGATCGGCCCGGGCGTGTACCAACCGGGAGAGGTGGAGTTGCTGACATCGGAAGACGGGGAGAGCTATATCTCGCAGGGAGTTATCCCTACTACGATATCCAATACGGATAAAGACCTGTCTTTTCAGGAATATACGTTTAACGGCGATTGGAAAGCCCGTTATATCCGTATCAAGGCAAAAGAGGCAAATAAGGGTTTCATCTTCACGGATGAGATCGTGATCTGGTAAGTATGAATCAATTAATTATCAACTAAAATACATTTATCAAATGAAGAAACAGTTAATGACCTTCCTGTTGTGTGGCAGTCTGTTCGCTACGGCGCAGCAACCGGTAGATTATGTGAACCCCTTCATCGGTACGAGCAATTACGGTACGACGAATCCCGGTGCGGTTTGTCCGCAGGGTATGATGAGCGTGGTTCCTTTCAACGTCATGGGGTCGGAGAAGAACCGTTTTGACAAGGATAGTCAATGGTGGTCTACTCCTTACTCGGCAGACAATAAATTCTTTACGGGATTCGCCCACGGCAGCTTGAGCGGCGTGGGATGCCCGGAGCTGGGAGGTTTGCTATTGATGCCGACGACGGGCGAGTTGAACGTGGACTATAAGGCTTACGGCAGTGAGTACAAGGACGAGGTGGCTCATCCCGGTTATTATAGCAATACCTTGACCAAGTATAATATCAAGGCGGAGGCTACTGCCAGCATGCGTACGGGCTTGAGCCGTTTTACCTTTCCGAAAGGGGAGAGCCATATCCTCTTGAACCTAGGCGAGGGCTTGACGAACGAGACCGGCGCTACGGTACGTATCGTGAATGATACGGAGATCGAGGGGAGTAAGCTTTTAGGTACGTTCTGCTATAATCCACAGGCCGTATTCCCGGTTTACTTCGTGATGAAGGTAAACAAGGCCCCGAAGAAGATGGGTTATTGGAAGAAACAACGTGAGATGAAGGGGGTAGAGGCCGAATGGGATATCTACTCCGGCAAGTATAAGTTATATACCAGTTATACCCGTGAGATGAGCGGAGACGACATCGGCGTATGGTTCGATTATGATACGGACGAGGGCGAGGCTATCGAGGTGAAGATGGGTATCTCGTACGTGAGCATCGAGAACGCCCGCCTGAACATGAATACGGAGCAGCCCGGCTTCGATTTCGACAAGGTCCGTACGGCGGCTAGCACGATGTGGAACAAGGATCTTTCCAAGGTACAAGTGGAAGGAGGTACGAAAGACGAGAAAACGATATTCTATACCGGTATGTATCATTTGCTGATCCATCCGAATATCCTGCAAGACGTGAACGGCGAGTACCCGATGATGGAGAGCCTGAAAGTAGGCCATACCACCGGAAACCGTTATACGGTCTTCTCCCTGTGGGATACGTACCGCAACGTAAGTACCCTGATGACCTTGCTCTATCCGGAGCGTCAATTAGATATTATCCGTACGATGCTGGATATGTACCGGGAAAACGGTTGGTTACCGAAATGGGAGCTTTACGGACGTGAGACCTTTACGATGGAGGGCGATCCCTCGATCCCGTATATCGTAGACGCATGGATGCGCGGCTTGCGTGACTTTGATGAGCAAACCGCTTATGAGGCGATGCGTAAAGGCGCTACTACCCCGGGAGAGTTCAACCTGCTTCGTCCGGACGCGAACGATTATTTCAGCAAGGGCTATGTTCCTTTGCGTGAGCAATACGATAACTCCGTATCTCATGCGCTGGAATATTATATCGCCGACTGGAACTTGGCTAATTTCGCTCAAGCCTTGGGTAAGAAAGAGGATGCCAAGTTATTCCGTGACCGTTCTTTAGGTTACAAACATTATTATAGCAAGGAGTTCGGAACGCTGCGTCCTATCTTGCCGGACGGCACTTTCTACTCTCCGTTCGATCCGAAACAAGGCGAGAACTTCGAGCCTAGTCCCGGTTTCCATGAAGGCAACGCATGGAATTATACGTTTTATGTTCCTCACGATATCAAGGGACTGGCCAAATTGATGGGAGGCGATAAGAAATTTGTCGATCATTTGCAGAAGGTATTCGATGACGGCAATTATGATCCCGCCAACGAGCCGGATATCGCTTATCCTTATTTGTTTAGTTATTTCAAGGGAGAGGCTTGGCGTACTCAGAAGTTGGTCCGTCAGTTGTTGAAGGATTGCTATCATAACGCCCCGAACGGTGTCCCGGGTAACGAGGATACAGGCACTATGTCCGCTTGGGCTATTTTCTCCATGATGGGCTTCTATCCGGCTTGTCCGGGCGACGTGAACTATGTATTGACTTCCCCGACTTTCGATAAGGTTACGATCCAGCTCGACAAGAAATTCTATCCTAAAGGCGAATTGGTAATCGAGTCTAAGCATAGTAATCCGGAAGCGATCTATATCAAGGACGTTTTCGCCGGCGATAAAAAGCTAAAGGGCTACACCATCTCGCAAGAGGACTTGGTAAATGCCGGAACCTTGCGTTATATCCTCGAGGATACGCATAAGTAAGCCAAGATAAAGATATACCGAATTTGATATTTACCGGACGCAGATGACACCGACAAGCACGGGTGATCTGCGTCCGGTTTATTTTTTGATATCCTAAAACCATTTGATCTTCCTGAATATAAAAAAGGCCGTAGCGGATAGCAAGATCGAGAGCAAGATGATAACCACGAAACCATGCGGCATATCCTCCATGTAGATCGGGACGTTCATCCCGTAGAAGCTAGCGATTAATGTCGGAACCATTAAGATAATGGAAAGTGATGTCATACGTTTCATGATCGTGTTCACGTTGTTGGAGATGATAGAGGCGAAAGCGTCCATCGTACCCGTAAGAATATCGCTATAGATATTTACCGTGTTATGGGCCTGCTTCAACTCGATCTCCACGTCCTCCACCAAATCCTTGTCGATATATTCCGGCTCTTGGAAAATATTCTGGAGCTTGGCCAGCATCACCTCATTCCCGCGGATGGAGGTGTTGAAGAATACCATGCTCTTCTCCAGCTTCATCAACGCTAGCAGATCCTCGTTGCGGATGCTTTTCTCCAACGCCTTTTCCGCCTCGGTGACGGCGTAATTGATTTGTTTCAGGTATTTAAGGAACCATACGGCCGATGAGTGGATCAGCCGGAGGATCAACTCATACTTGTTTTTAATCTGGAGTTCCTTCCGTTGGGTATAACGGATGAAATCGGGGATCAAGTCCGTCTTATGGTAACATACGCTTACGATGATCTCATTGTTCGTGATGATACCGATCGGCACCGTATTGAACGGGATGTCATGATCTTGGTTCTGCAACGGGATACGTAAGATGGTAAGCAACCAATTCCCCTCGTACTCGATACGGGGACGTTCGTCCGTATCGGCTATATCGCTCAAGAATGATTCGGGTACGTTAAATCGATCCATCAAGAATTGAAGATCTTCGGGAGTCGGGCACTCTACGTTTACCCAACTGTTAGGAAGCCATTGGTTCTTCTCCACATAACCGGCCTCACAATAAAGAAATTGTCTCATTATTGCCTCCTTTCGTGTTTAATCCGAGCAGAGGATCAATGAAACCCTCCGCCTCGTTAGTTCATACTCTGTTCTGTTTCTAGCGGGATACTGTCGTCCATAATTTGAAAATTACTTTTTACGGCGCAAAGATAATACTTTTTTACGTAAGTAAAGTTATGTCGCTGTATGCTGACAGCAATATTGTTGCCAGTTTACGTTAGCATAGGCTTACTTCTCTGAGAGTATTGCGATACTTCTGGTAATAGTACTGGAGTACTTTCATGGAAGTACCCGAGTACTGCCTAAGAAGTACTCCAATACTTCTTAGGCAGTACTGACCGTTTATTCAATCCCGCATTTCCCCTCTTCGTTGAAGTAGAAGAAGAGCCCGGTATCTATGCTGACCGGACCATGGATACGGTTTACGGCGGGTTCCCATGCGGGCATCAACCGGAGTACCCGTAAGGCTTCATCGCGGAACTCATCATAGGTTTTCCCCGTATCGCGAGGATACAGTATATTCTCGGGTAGGCTTACGGGATTCTGTAACATTCCTAAGGAATCGATCGTGAAGGAGTAGAAGAGTCGTACCTTCGTGCCCGTACCTTTATAAGATTCGGGATAACGCAGGTTTTGTTCGAAGAAACGGATCATGGCTTCTCTTCCTCCCTTGAACTCGGCCATGGGGCGAGGCTCGTGGAGCCGGCTGGCGAAGCGTGTGTATTCCTCATAATCTTCCGGGTTATCGGATAGGTAGAACGTGGCGGCCAAAGGATAATGGACGATGCCGGCGCCCTGTCCGGTGATGACGGTCTTGCGCACCCGGTACAATCCCGGAGGGTTTTCCTTGAGCTCAGGCATCAAGGTGGCCGAGAAATCGTCTCTTGTCTGGTTAGGAAAGATCGGATAGCCGAGAGCGACGAAGGCGGTGGGTTGCGGGATTCCTTTCCATGCCCTCCCGTCGAAACGCTCGATGAAATACTCTTCGCCTCCCATCCCTTCCAGGTCGGTATGGTTGGTGATAGCGATCTCGATCCGCTCGATGTTGGTTGGGTAGACGTTCGGTCTTACTCGCATGGAGAAGTGGGTGGTGTCCATGCTGATAGCTTCCTCGGGTGGCCGGTCGTAAGGGCCTCCGCCGATCCGGATGAGGGGTGAATTGAATACGTAAGTCTTGAAAGCCTCCACATACTCCTTCTCCGCTATGATAAGCTGTAGGAAGACGGAGTCGTCCGTGTTCCAGAGGGAGGTCAGGTTGCCGCGGATCTTCCGGAGATGCGGGGGAAGGGTATCGTATTCCTTGCCGAAGAACAATTCTATGCTGTCCCGTATCTGCTTGGCGGTCCATCCTTCCGTGGAAACTGAAGATGCGGCATGGGTATCAGTCGGTAACGGTAGGGAATCTTGCCGTGCTATGGATTGGGAGTCGGCTGAGTAGTCGCTACTGTTTTCCCCTTTCTTTTGTTTGGTATGGCAGCCGTATAATAGGCAACCTCCCATGATAACTAATCCGATAAAATACGCTTTCATGATTCGACAGGTTTTAATTCCTAAATATAAAGAATCTTTTTCAGAAATGGGTAAAAGATATTACCTTTGACTCCCCAAATAGAAAGAATGATGGCAGAAGGAACAAGAAATACAGGAAGAGGAAGGAAAAAGCCTGTGGAGATGCTCCCCGATATGGGGCGTCTTCAGCCACAGGCCCGTGAGTTGGAGGAGGCTGTGTTGGGTGCGTTGATGCTGGAGAAAGACGCGTACTCGATCGTCAGCGAGATCTTGAAGCCGGAATGTTTCTATGAGAAAGCGCATGAGAAGATTTATGCCGCTATCGTAGACTTGGCGTTGAGCCAACGTCCCGTGGATATGCTTACCGTAACGGAGCAATTGAAGAAACGGGGAGAATTGGAGGATGTAGGCGGACCGTTCTATATCTCTCAACTTACCAGCAAGGTGGCCAGCAGCGCCCATATCGAGTATCACGCCCGTATCATCGCCCAGAAATATCTGGCGAGGGAGTTGATCTCTTTCACGGCGATGATCCAAGGAAAGGCATTTGATGAGACGCTCGATGTAGAGGACCTGATGCAAGAGGCGGAGGGTAAGTTGTTCGAGATCTCTCAACGTAACGTAAAGAAGGATGTCACCCAGATCAACCCCGTCATCAAGGACGCTATGGAGATGTTGCAAAAGGCGGCCCTCCAGAAGGAAGGTCTGAGCGGATTGCGTACGGGCTTCGAGGGCTTGGATAAGATGACTTCCGGTTGGCAGAATTCAGACCTTATCATTATCGCCGCCCGTCCGGCCATGGGTAAGACGGCCTTCGTCCTTTCCATGGCGAAGAATATGGCGGTGAATTTCAATACGCCTGTCGCCCTGTTCTCGCTCGAGATGAGTAACGTGCAGTTGGTAAACCGTCTGATCGTGAATGTCTGCGAGATACCGGGCGAGAAGATCAAGAGCGGACGCTTGGAGAGTTACGAGTGGGAACAGCTGGATTTTAAGATCAAGGAGCTTTACGACGCCCCGATCTTCGTGGACGATACCCCGAGCTTGTCCGTCTTCGAGCTGCGGACGAAAGCCCGTCGTCTGGTGCGTGAGCATGGCATTAAATGTATCATTATCGACTACCTTCAGTTGATGAACGCCAGCGGTATGAACTTCGGTAGCCGTGAGCAGGAGGTGAGTACGATCTCCCGCTCGTTGAAGGGATTGGCCAAGGAATTGAATATCCCGATCATCGCCTTGTCGCAGTTGAACCGTGGTGTGGAAGCCCGTCAAGGCGTGGAAGGTAAGCGTCCGCAGCTAGCCGACTTGCGTGAGTCCGGAGCTATCGAGCAGGATGCCGATATGGTATGTTTCATCCACCGTCCCGAATATTATAAGATTACGGAAGATGAGCGGGGAAATTCTCTGATCGGTCTTGCCGAGATCATTATCGCCAAGCATCGTAACGGTGCCGTGGGGGATGTCCGGCTGCGCTTTAAGAGCGAGTTCGCCAAGTTTATGAACGTAGAGGAAGATATAGCGGTAAGGGAATTCTCCTCGACCATGAACGGTGGAGACCCGATGCCCCCGATCCCATCGGCGGGAGCTGACTTCTTGAGTCAAGGTAGCAGTAACGAGGTTCCGTTCTAATATAGCATGAATGAGCGAAAGAGGCGAAAACGTTTGCGGTAGATTTTTCGCCTCTTCTTTTCTGTTTCGTTGGCGAATCCGATTCGAATCTTCTATCTTTGTGATTGAAAACAAATTACTGAATCAGCCATGACGAGACACTTAGTTCCGGTATCTATATACCTGTCGCTGTTGCTTAGCTGCAACTCACCGAAAGAATACAAATCCTTTGATGAATACCCTTCCTATGAGGGAGACGATCTGGAGTTGTTCTATTCCCCCACGAAATCCGTGTTCACCCTTTGGGCCCCGACGGCGGAAGAAGTCCGCTTGAATCTTTACGCCTCCGGTGAGGGAGGGGAGCCTATCCGCCAGTTGCCGATGAAATCCTCGGACAAGGGTACGTGGCGTATCTCCGTGAGCGAGGATCTGAAAGGTTCCTTCTATACCTTCCAGATCCGTATCGGCGATAAATGGCTGGATGAGACTCCCGGTATCTGGGCGAAAGCCGTCGGGGTGAATGGAAACCGTGCGGCCGTGATCGATTGGGCGGCTACCGATCCGGAGGGCTGGGAGGCGGATAAATCTCCCGAGTTGAAAAGCTTCTCCGATATTATCATCTACGAGATGCATCATCGGGATTTCTCGATCGCCGCGAACTCCGGCGTGACGCATAAAGGTAAGTTTCTCGCCTTGGCGGAGAACGGCACGAAAGGTCCGGGCGGCGTGGCTACCGGCGTGGATCATCTGAAGGAGTTGGGCGTTACCCATGTCCACATCCTTCCTTCCTATGACTATGGCTCGGTGGACGAGACTCGCTTGCAAGATAATGTGTACAATTGGGGATATGATCCCAAGAACTATAACGCCCCCGAGGGGAGCTATTCCACCGATCCTTACAATCCCGAGGCTCGTATTCGTGAGTTCAAGGAGATGGTGCGGGGGTTGCACCGGAATGGTATCCGTGTGATCATGGACGTGGTTTACAATCATACCTTTGTGGGTGACGGGTCGAATTTCAGCTTGACCGTCCCCGGTTACTTCTACCGTCATAAACCGGACGGAAGCTATTCGGATGCCTCCGGCTGTGGTAATGAGACCGCTTCGGAGCGGGCGATGGTACGCCGCTATATTGTGGAGTCCGTGAAATATTGGGCCGAGGAATACCATGTGGATGGTTTCCGTTTCGACTTGATGGGCATCCATGACGTAGAGACCATGAACGAGGTAAAAGCCGAGTTAGCTAAACTAGATCCTTCCATCTTCGTATACGGCGAGGGCTGGACCGCCAGCGATTCCCCGCTACCGGAGGATCAGAGGGCGATCAAGGTAAACGCCCCGAAACTGAATGATGTGGCCGTATTTAGCGATGACCTGCGGGATGCTTTAAAAGGAAGCGTATTCGAGACTACACAGGCCGGTTTCGCCTCCGGAAAGCCGGAAGGTAACGAGGAGTCTATTAAGTTCGGTATTGTAGGCGCTATCCGCCATCCGCAAATCGACTATAACCAAATATTATATTGCAAAGCGCCTTATGCGAACAAGCCTACGCAAGTGATCAACTATGTCTCTTGCCACGATGATCTTTGTTTGATGGATAAGTTGAAGCTCTCGGCCCCGAAAGACGCTACCCCGGATGAGTTGATACGATTCGGCAAGTTGGCCCAGACCATCATCTTCACCTCGCAAGGAGTACCCTTCATGCGGGCAGGAGAGGAGTTGCTGCACGATAAGAAAGGCGTACATAACAGCTATCAATCGCCCGATTCAATCAATGAGATCGACTGGTCTTTGAAGGCAAAAAACAAGGATGTTTTCAACTATTACAAGGATTTGATCGCCCTTCGTAAGTCGCACCCGGCTTTCCGTATCGCCACGGCCGAGGGAGTGAGGGAGGCCCTTCAATTCCAAGAAGTGAACCAGCCCGGTGTCGTAGCGTATACCTTAGGGGAACATGCGAACGGGGATAGTTGGAAGAAGATTATGGTTATCTTTAACGGGAACCGGAAGGCGGTAACGGTTTCTCTGCCGGAAGGAACATGGATTCCGGTTTGTAAAGACGGTCGGATTTATCTGGACGGTAAAGGTTCCGTACAGGGTAAAACTACCGTAAGCGCCTCTTCCGCCTTGATCTTGAAACAAGATTAATACGGAACTAAATCAAAGAAAATCCCCCGGGACATCTCGATGAATACCGAGCGTCCCGGGGGATTTTTTATTAAATCACTTACTTATCTGATTATTTGTAAGCCTCGCCTTTTACAGCTGCGATACCCGGAAGAACCTTACCTTCTATAGCCTCAAGAAGAGCGCCACCACCTGTAGAAACGTAAGATACGCCGTTAGCCAAACCGAATTTGTTAACGCAAGCAACAGAGTCGCCACCACCTACTAAAGAGAATGCGCCGTTCTTCGTAGCCTCAACGATAGCCTCGCCAACCGTGCGAGATCCGTGCGTAAAGTTCTCGAACTCGAATACACCCGTAGGACCGTTCCAAAGGATCGTCTTAGAGTTCTTGATAACGTCAGCGTAGATAGCCTCGGTCTTCGGACCTATGTCAAGACCTTCCCAACCATCAGGAATCTGATCTACCGGAGCGAAATCAGTCTTAGCGTCGTTGCTGAAATCGTCAGCGATCTTAGCGTCAACAGCCAATACCAAGTTTACGCCTTTTTCTTTCGCTTTCTTGATCAAATCAAGAGCAAGATCCAGCTTATCGTCCTCGCAGATAGACTTACCGATCTTACCGCCTTGCGCTTTCGTGAAAGTATAAGTCATACCACCCGTGATGATCAAGTTGTCTACCTTGTTCAACAAGTTCTCGATGATCTCGATCTTGGAGGAAACCTTAGAACCACCCATGATAGCGGTGAACGGACGTTGGATGTCGTTCATAACCTTATCGACAGCCTTCACTTCTTTCTCCATCAAATAACCGAACATCTTGTTGTCCGTATCGAAGTAGTCAGCGATCAAAGCCGTAGAAGCGTGAGCACGGTGAGCGGTACCGAACGCGTCGTTTACATAGCAGTCAGCGTAAGAGGCCAATCTCTTCGTGAACTCTTTCTGGCTTTCTTTAACGGCTTTCTTGGCAGCCTTCTTCTCCTCGTCGGAAGCGTCTTCAGCCAAACCTCTTGGTTTGCCTTCTTCCTCAGCGTAGAAACGAAGGTTCTCAAGCAACAAAGCTTCGCCCGGTTGCAAAGCGGCAGCTTTAGCGCCGGCTTCTTCGCCAATACAATCGTTCGCGAACTGAACATCTACACCTAACAACTCAGAAAGGTGTTTCAATATGTGTTTCAAGGAGAACTTCTCAGTAACGCCTTTCGGACGACCTAGGTGAGAACCGATAATTACGCTACCACCATCCGCTAAGATCTTCTTTAATGTAGGAAGAGCGGCACGCATACGAGTGTCGTCGGTGATGTTGAAGTTTTCGTCCAATGGAACGTTAAAGTCAACTCTTACAAATGCCTTTTTGCCGGCAAAATTGAAATTGTCAATTGTTTGCATAACTATTGTATTTAATGTCTGTATTAAAATGTTCCTTTAATCGCTTGCAAACTTACATAAAATATTTTTATTTGACCGTTTGCGCTTGCTTTAAATTTTATACCAATTTGAAACGTAGCCGTAATCTCCCGTCAGCATAGTCGTAATTCAACAGCTTGAAATGTCCGATCTCGGATGTATTCGCCACGTGCGATCCGATACATGCGCAGGCATCGTAATCGCCTATGCGTACGATACGTAATGTGTCGCTGGCATCATCGGGCAATTTACTTAAATCCACGATACCGCCGGCCTTTTCTTTTGGCATGAACTCGATGGTTACGGGCAGGTGCCGGTCGATCACCTCGTTTATCTTCTTCTCAACCTCGGCCATGACCTCCGCGCTGGGCTCTTCCGCCAATAGATAATCGCATTTAGACTTCTTCCTCTCTATGTGTGCGTTCTTGGATCTGGGACATCCGAACATCCGTACCATTGTCTGGTTTAAGATATGTTCCGCCGTGTGCATAGGAGGATACTCTTGCTTGTTGTGTTCGTTCAGTTGGATTTCTTGTTTCATATATTTGATGTTTTGATTGTATTTCGTGAAAAATATGCTCAAATGTACGAAATAAATCTTTAGTTTTGTAAAGTCATAGAAAACACCTTAAAGGAACGATATGCCAGCTAAGCGCTTATTTGGAATAATTCCATCATATTTCTCTTTGTTACCTGTATATCATGTAAATCCTCTACAGACTTATCGGAGGAGAAGCGTATACTCGTGATTCAATCTTACGAAAAACATTTTCCCGCCTATGAGAAGATGAAGGAAATCATGTCGAGTGATTTGCGGAAGAAGGGGATACATGCGAGTGTCTATTCTTTTTATTTGGATTGTGAGCAATATTCGGAGAAGCAACAGCGACAGAAATTATTCAAGAAACTGAATGAGTTATCGACATGGAACCCGGATATTATTCTGGTCAATGACGATCAAGCCTTGAACGCTTTGATAAGTAGCAGGCATCCCCTCGCTAAATCGATCCCGGTCGTGTTTATGGGGGTTAGTTATCCCAATATCCCGATCATCCGGAAATATCCGAATATGATGGGCTTTTATGATAAACCGGATTATAAGAGGAATATAGAATTGATACGGCGGCTTGTTGGTAATTGCATCGTCATAAGAGTCTCGGACGATACCTTTCAGGATAATATGATGCTGGCGGACATGAATGCGCAGATTCAGGATATTTGTGCCGTGAACAATATATATTCCTTGGATCGGGTACGTTTATCCGGAAAGAACGGGATTTCGATATCGGATATACCTAAGATAAAGCCGGATACGATGTATATAAGCACACTCAGTACGAAATCGGCGAATGCCCTGATTAAGGGATTCGGCGAGAATTATTATAATAAAGCGTATCTGGCAACCAAGAGGGATTATATGACAATCTCGTTGGGGCGGCTCAGCGCCTTTCCATGTTTCTCCGTGATCAATGAGTTGATCGGAAATCAGAATGGCGTAGTTGGCGGGTATGTAACTGTCTTTAAGGATGAGGTAGAGGCAGCTGTAAACCGGGTCGTCTCTATCTTGAAAGGAACGCCCCCGTCCGATTTTCCGCAAATCGAAGAGAGTAACAAGGCTTATGTTTTTGATTACGGTGTGTTAGAACGTTGGGGCATTGATAGTAGTAAATTGCCGGAAGGAGCTATTATCGCGAATATGCCGTTTGTCGTTCAATATAAATATTATATATGGGCTGCCGGCTTTATTCTGGTGGTGATGTTGCTTCTGCTTTTTAGTTACCAAAGAAAGCGATATATACAGGAGGCTTTACATAAGAAGGATGCGCAGGAGAAGTTAAAAAGGGAGAAGACTTTTCTTTCTTTTGCGTTGGATAGCGGCAACATTTTCGCTTTTCGGTATAGCAAAGGGGTATTCGAGTTTGATAATAGATTCTACCATTATTTAGGTATGCCCTGTGTACCGATGAAAATCGAGGAGTTTCAGGATGCTATACATCCTGAAGAACTGGATAATTTCCTTCGAGACCGGAATCTGCTGGATAGTGGCTTTCTTTCCCGGAAAGTGACGCAACGTCGTTGTAACTTTAATAAGAAGGGGTATGAGTGGTGGGAATTTCGCTATGCCCAAAATAAGAATGAGAAAGATTCGGTTTCCGATGACGAAGCTGTTGAGGTAAGTGGCTTATGCTTGAATATCCAGCGGATAAAAGACACGGAGAATAGCCTTATAGCCGCCCGCCGGAAAGCGGAGGAATCCGATCGGATGAAATTAGTCTTTCTGGCGAATATGAGCCATGAGATACGTACGCCTCTGAATGCGATCGTAGGCTTCTCCCAATTGCTCAATTCGGATATGCCTTTGGAACCGGAGGAAAAGGCGGAGTTTATAGATCTGATTACCAAAAACAGTGACCTGTTGCTTAAGCTGATCAACGATATCTTGGATCTATCACGCATAGAATCCGGTAGCATGTCTTTCTCTTATGAGAACCTCGATCTGAGTAAACTGATGGGAGATATCTTCCATACGCATCAATTGATGATGCCGGAGGGAGTGGAGTTAAAGATAAGGGTTCCCCATGAACCTCTTATCATCCGTTCGGATCATTTCCGGTTGACGCAGGTTTGTACCAATTTCATTAATAATGCGGTGAAGTTTACCGCTAAGGGATATATCGAGATCGGATACGAACTTAGCGCAGATGGAAAATCGATCCTTATTTCCGTGAAAGATACGGGTAAGGGCATTCCTGATGATAAAAAGGAAAAGGTATTCGAGCGTTTCCAGAAACTGGATGAGTTTGCTCAAGGTACAGGCTTGGGGTTAGCGATCTGCCAGAGTATCGTTCATACGTTTCATGGAAGCATATCGTTGGAATCCGAGGTTGGCGTAGGTAGTAAGTTTACGATCTCGCTACCTTATACCCCGGGATTGGAGCTGGAGGAAAGAACTTAATTACCTTCGATGAATCGTTTATTGGCTCTCGCTTCTTCCTGCCATTGGGGGATGACGGTTTCTAAAAACTTTTGTTTGGCCTGTTGCTCGGCTTCCATATCGAGGCCGATATATTGCTGGGCTTTCGCTTTTGTGGAGATATCCGGCATCGGAACATCTTGGGTATAGCCTAGCTGCGCTAAGACCTTCATGATCTGGATGCGGGCTTGGGTAGCCTTATCGAGTCCGCTGCCCAAGATACGTGTGACTTCTTGGGGCGCGTGGAAAGCCGCCCCATGTGAGGCCACGGCGAAGTCCCAACGCCATTGTGCCTGCCGGAGCAGTTTTAATACGTTTTTCATTTGAGATTCCGTAGCGCCTTTGTCCCAAGCGAATTTCGCTTCTATATGGGCTTTTGTCAATTCTTCCTCTACACGCATGCGTATGGCGTAGACTTTGTTTTGCCGTTCATAAACATCCTTGCGTAAGGTCTCCTCACTTTCCCGGTGGCAGGCTTGGCAAGTACGGTCTATCATCGCCAACGGGCTTTTGATATGATGGTTGTTGTACCGGTTCTCATCTTCCCCGACAGCAGGCATATGGCATTCTCCGCAGGAAACGCCTCTTTGCCCGTGAATGCCCATCTGGAATAACTCGAAATCCGGATGTTGCGCCTTTATCAAATGTGCCCGGCTTAATTTATGGGTGAAATCGGTGAAGTTTATGCTGTCGTAATAGGCTTCTATATTTTCTACCGTATAACCTTGATCCCAAGGTAAGGTTAGTATACGATCTTCTCCTTGGAAATAATATTCGGCGTGGCATTGGGCGCATACTAGAGATCGCATCTCTTGCTCGGTTGCGTCCTCTATACGTAATCCGTTGCGCTTATAGGCACTTTTCAAGAATGAGCGGGTCACGCGCAATCCCATGCTTTGCGGTTCATGGCAGTCTGCGCATCCGATTGGATTTACGATCTCGTTGCCTAGCTCCGCCCATTTCTTCTTATATAAGGTCTTGGCATCGGTGGTCGTTAATAAGCGGGGTATGTCCGGACTTTTACATGCCCAGCATGCGGCAGGCTGGGGGCCACTCGTCGGGGTCATGGGAGAGCCGGTCCGCAGGCTTTTGTATAGATCTTCTATGGAATACATATGCCCTCTGGGACTTAGATAATCTTTAGAGAAAGCGTATCCTGCCCATAATACCACCATTACGGGATGTTCGGCCAAGATATCAGCTTGTTGGTTCCCATTAAACAAACTGCGGAAAGTCGTGTCCGAGGTTTGTTTCCAACTTTGGTACTCATTGGAATAACGAAGGTCTATAGAGTCGCTGTTTTGTTGATCTATTGGCTGATCATCGGTATCGTCGATGAATTTGATGCTATCTTGTCCGGTAACAGTGGTACGTAAGATCACTAATACGATAATGACGATTAGACTTATGGCTATAGAAGTTTTATAGTGTGCTTTCAAGTGTTTACCTTTTATCTTAAATAAAATATTCTTTGTATTAACTGCGAATATATGAATAATAATGATACGACCGGTAGAAATTGAAAAAATCCTTATTTCATTGCTTCCGAAGACGCTGAATGAAATAAGGATTCTCAAGTGACTCGCATAGGATTCAAACCTATAACCTTCTGATCCGTAGTCAGATGCTCTATTCAGTTGAGCTAGCGAGCCAATCTGTAAATGAATTTGAATATTCAAGTGACTCCTAAAGGATTCAAACCTTTAACCTTCTGATCCGTAGTCAGATGCTCTATTCAGTTGAGCTAAGGAGCCAAGATATATTCTATTGCTATCTTCGAATGGTGACCGCGACAGGATTCAAACCTGTAACCGGCTGATCCGTAGTCAGCTACTCTATTCAGTTGAGCTACGCGGCCATTGTTTCGTGATTGCGAGTGCAAAGGTACGTTTTTGTTTTAAATATGCAAACGTTTCGACTACTTTTTTGCGAATTTAATCTAACATTTTTGGATTGAAGATCAGATAACCAATGTTTAAGCCAAAGTTGAAATTCTCCTTCGGATAACTGTATCCGTTGGCGTACAGACTTATACATAAAAATGGCAATTGCAATACGACCGCCGCTTCACCCATATAATTAAACGAGTGCAAAAACTTACCATAATGTGGGATTCCGACATACGGGTTGTTTTCCGGCACCGTCTTTTGTATTTCATAGAGCGGAGCGAAGCCATACATATCCAACCGGAAGTGCAGAAGCTTGCTTAACTTCAAGATCGGGGAAAGCCCGAAAGCCACATATTGGTTCGCCCGGAACGCCTCGTTGAATACAATCTCGCTATGGGGTGTCGGGGTAAACGCCGGGGCCTGTAATACGCTAGCCGTATAGTTATTCATGAGGTTCTTGCTGGATATGACCATTTCCGCCAAATAACCTAAGTTGAAACGGTTGCTCAGCGTCTGGTATTGGTTCCAGCGCCCTTTCAGTTGCAGCCAGCTATGCACTTTGCGACCAATCGGGGCTTCCGTCGTGGCGGAAGTGGGGGATGGAGTGTACTTCTCCGTACCGGTTACGTATTGGGCGATTAGGAATTGCTGCTTTCCGCTTATCGGGTATTGTTTGGTGTTGAGTGAGTTTTGCTCGATACTTAACGAACCGCTGAATAAATCGTACCAGCTATGGTCGAAAGAGGCGTTCGGGAAAGGTATCGTGGTGCTCTGCAAATAGAAATCGTTCAGCCGTCCGTAGGCGAACCCGATCTCCGCTTTCGCGTGGTTGAGAAAGGGGAAGCCTAATTTTAGTTTCATGTACAGTTCTTTCTGCTTAATCATGGCGGGCACTATATCCTCATAAAAGAGGGATTGGCTTTCCGTATATTTCTTGTCCGAGAAGACTCCTTGCCAATTTAAATAAGTGGGGATTTGCGTTTGCAGGTACATCCGGCCACTCAACATGACACCACTAAAGGAGTTACCCACTTGAAAGTTCGAGTTTACGTCGGCGGCGAACCGTCCCAGATATTGATACCCCAATCCTAGGTATAATTGATTCGCTTGATGAGACGATACGTTTCCACCGAAGCCAACCGTGATCTCTTCTTTCATCTTCACGTCCAGATAAAGATCGAATTTCTTCTCTTTCCGGTTATAAACGGCATGCGGCATGATTTCCCTAATCTTGGAATAGGTCAGCATCTTGAAATAAGCCCGCTTGAACTCTTCCATGGAGAATTCGTTATTGATATCCCTGTGTAATTGGGCCTCTATGTATTTACGCTGGGCCTCGGATACGCCCGTCACGTAAATATTACGGAAGATCAGCGGGGGAAGGTTCTCTTTATAGGCTTTTCTTCTTTCGGTAACCTCATTTAAAGGCACTTCCCGGGGAACCCGTTGCTTGATGGAGTCGATCATGGAAAGGGTACGTTTATACCCGATGTCCATAAGCTCCTTGCCTTTCTGGAAATCCAATAAGGAGACGGTGGGAAAACTGAATTTAATCATCATGCCATCTTCCTCCGGTACCTCGTAATCGGTCTTTTGCATGATCATGGTCTCGATCTGGTTATAAGGATTCTCCGAAGGCTTTTTATTCCCTCCCGATACCGTCGATCCGAAAATGAAATCCGGGTGGAACGCGTCTTTCATCGGGCCTACCGGGAAATTATCGTAGATACCTCCATCGAATAAAGGAATACTGTCTTTCCATATGGGCTGGAAGAAAAACGGGAAAGTCATGGAGGCACGTACGGCGTCTCCCAGATCCCCATTCTTAAAGATGATCGGCTTTTTAGTATATATATCCGAGGCCACGCAACGGAAAGGGACAAACAGGTTGTCGAAATTCCACCCCGCCTTTGCCGTCGCCTGCGAGAACAAGGCCATGAACGCCTGATTCATCTGTATGGGATTGATCAAGCTTTGCGGTAAGAAGCTAGCCTTGATCTGTAGGGAATCGGACATATCGATGGAGAAATGCGCGAATTCCGGGGTCGGGTAAGGCTCCTTGAAATAATAGGTATATTGCTCCTCCACCGTACCTGTTTGCCAATAGGCGAACTCCTTGGAAAGCATCAGCTCCAGCATCTCCTCGGGGGAATATCCCATGGCGTATAAACTACCGATAATCGCCCCGATGGAGGTACCGGTAATGTAATCGATCGGTATATTATTTTCTTCCAGCGCCTTGATCACTCCGATATGTGCCGCTCCTTTGGCACCGCCGCCACTGAGTACCAACCCTACTTTCTGGGCGGAAACAATCTGAATGGCTGCAAGGAATAAGGCTATGATAACAGTTATTTTCCTCATATGAACCCAATCTGTTTTTCTTCTCCAAATGTAAGAAGTATTTCTTTAGAAACATAAACATTTTGTTTTTTCGTATTGTTGAGTTATCAATACAATTAAAACAGATGATGTTATGAAAGAGAAAGAATTGAATAGGGAAGAGCGGAATAAGACCGTTATGGAGACCGGTGCTTTGGTCATGGCTGAGTTTTATGCGGATTGGTGCCCTCATTGCCAGAAAATGATGCCGATCGTGAAGGAGTTCAAGGAATTGGAGAAAGGAAAATTAGAAGTGGTACAAATCAATATCGAGGAGGAGAGCGCTCTTGCCGATTTGTATACGGTGGAATCGATTCCTACTTTTATCCTGCTACGGAAAGGGGAGGCTTTGTGGAGACAATCCGGCGAGATGAGCTTGGATAGGTTACGGAAAGTGGTCGAGGATGTCGTGGGCTGAAACTAAAAAAACCGTTCCCCCGAGAAGGAACGGTTTTTTATATATGTGAGGATTGGTTTATCCGATCAGTTCTACGCTACGTTTGATGAATTGGCTTAAGGCCTCTCCCTTCAGCATACCGTTTCCTAACAAAGCAAGGTCGATCAACTGACTAACTGTCTTGTTCGTACCGGCGTACTCGGCCAGAACTTGGTTGCGTTGCTCACGAAGCTCATCCAGCTTATGGTCGGTGTTGGTCATATCCTCTTTCTCTTGCGCCGTGATCTCATCTTCTTTCTTTTTGCTTTGAGCCTCACGTAAGTCGGCTTGACGAGCCTCCCATCCTTTGATATCGCTAAGGATCGGTTTTAACTTCTCGTCGCAAGCTTGCTCCTCTTCAGTTAATACTTTCTTGATCAACGGATGATCCGTATTCAATACGAAGTTGAAGCTATCCGGCATCTCGCCATAGAAAGACATACCCGGTTGCATAGCGGACATCTCACGCATTCTTCGCATATACTCGCTTTGTGTCAACATGACAGGGTTCGCGTTTTCGCCCAATGCCTCGAATGTTACGTAGAACTCGGTCTTGTTCAATTTCGGCATCTGACTCTTGAATACTTCCTGCATGGCCGTTTTCTGCTCCTCGCTCAAGGTTACCTTATTCGAGTCTTCCTTGCGGATCAGGTTATCGATCGTATCGCTATCCACACGAACGAAGCGGCTCTTCTCGAACTTCTGCTCCAATTGTCCGATCAAGTGTACATCCAATTGTCCGTCCATTTCCAAGACGCTGTAACCTTTGTCCTTTGCGGCTTGTATATAGCTGTATTGCTCGTCTTTATTGGTGGTATACAGATAGATTAAGTTACCCTCTTTGTCTGTCTGGTTGTCCTTGATTAAGTTCTTGTATTCCTCGAAAGTGAAGTATTTGCCTTCGACGTCCTTGAATAAGGCGAACTTAACCGCGCGGTCGTAGAACTTCTCATCAGTCAACATACCATATTGGATGAATAGTTTCAAGCTATCCCATTTCTCCTCGAACTGCGGGCGGTCGTTCTTGAAGATCTCTTCCAAGCGGTCTGCCACCTTCTTCGTGATGTGGTTGGAGATCTTCTTCACGTTCTGATCGCTTTGCAAATAGGAACGGGATACGTTCAACGGGATATCCGGCGAATCCAACACACCATGCAATAATGTCAAGAACTCAGGAACGATACCCTCTACGGAATCCGTAACGAATACTTGGTTGCAATATAACTGGATCTTGTTACGATGCAAGTCGATATTGCTCTTGATGCGAGGGAAATATAAGATACCGGTCAAGTTGAACGGATAGTCTACGTTCAAGTGAATCCAGAACAACGGCTCATCCGTCATAGGATATAAGTCGCGATAGAACTTCTTGTAATCCTCGTCGGTCATATCGGCCGGTTTGCGAACCCACGCCGGTTTGGTGTCGTTGATTACGTTATCTTCGTCCGTATCTACATATTTACCATCTTTCCACTCTTGCTTCTTGCCGAACGCGATAGGAACCGGTAAGAAACGGCAGTATTTTGTCAATAAGCCATTGATCTTATCCTTGTTCAAGAAATCCTTGTTCTCGTCGTCGATATACAGGATGATATCGGTACCGCGATCCTCTTTCGTCGTTTCCTCCAAAGAGTATTCCGGCGTACCGTCGCAGCTCCATTTCATGGGAACAGCGCCTTCTTTGTATGATTTCGTCACGATCTCTACTTTCTTGGAAACCATGAAAGAGGAGTAGAAACCAAGACCGAAGTGACCGATGATAGAAGCGGCGTCGTTCTTGTATTTCTCAACGAACTCCTCGGCGCCGGAGAAAGCGATCTGGTTGATGTACTTATCGATCTCCTCGGCCGTCATACCGATACCCCGGTCAGAGATCGTGATCGTTTTGTCATCGAACTTAACCTGTACGGTCAAATCGCCGAGTTCGCCTTTAAACTCGCCTACGGAAGAAAGCGTTTTTAACTTCTGGGTAGCGTCTACCGCATTAGAAACAAGTTCACGAAGGAAGATTTCGTGATCACTGTATAAGAACTTCTTGATAATCGGAAAGATGTTTTCCGATGTTACTCCGATGTTACCTTGTTTACTGCTCATAGTCTGAATATCTTATTATTTTTATTGTTATTTTGTGCGTATTCCTGATCTTGATCATTCTCAAGATCCGCCTATTCCTATACAAAACGAATGCCAAAATGTTTCGGATAAACTATAAATGACAAAAAGGCAGATACCGGCTGATAGATTTGCAGCCGGGCATAGTTTGATCAAACCATATCATCACCTGTCTTGGCGAATGTAACACGGACGGTTTTATGGAATGGAATAAAACGGGATACGATCGCTATGCATAAGGAGATGACTAATAAATACCCCAGTATCTCTTTTAACGCCAATAATAAGCTTTGTTGCTGTAACGTATTATAGAGTGTATTGGTAGCCATTTGCGCTGCCTCGTTGTAGGGATGCCCTTGGGTCAAGGCGTTGCCAAGCGCCTGATTATAGCGTGAGGCGGCTAGAGGATCGGCCAGCGTAACGGTTTCTGATAAGGAATACATATATTTTTGTTCCAAGCGATATAGTATATTACTGTAAAAAGAAGTCGCCATGATAGGGGATAGTACCGAACGGAAAATGATGAGAAAGAAAGCGTTTGACAATAAATATTTAGGATTTAAATCTTCCACGGCAAATAAGGCGAAAGCTATGATTAGAATCATCATGCCCAATCCCCTGAGGAATATAGGAAAGTAGAGTATCTCGTATCTGCTATCCGGTGAGATCCCGAAATAAAGGCTCCCGAAGAACAGGACGAAACAACTCATTCCTCCCGCTATCAAGAAACGAAACCGCCAACGTTGCCACCGGAACCACCAAAAACAGATGAACGCCCCCAAGACATATCCCGGAAGCAAATAAGTATAAAGGGAATAGGTATGGGTACTGTCTACCTTTAAGATACTGGTCAGGTAGCTGGTCAACAAGGTAGTCGAAGTACTGAAAAACATGACAAGCATCATATAGAAATAACCGATAATGGCTTTCGGCTGGTATAAAGGCGCCAGATTCACGTACGGACGTTCCGAATGATATTGATACCAAATAAATAAAGCGATCAATATCGGGGCGATCATGATATAAAGGCAAATCTTGGGGGATGCCATCCAGTCGAGTACTTTCCCGTAATTAATGACATACATAAGCATTAACAATCCGGTGGATATGATGAACATTTCCCGGATGTGTAGATCGGCCAAGGGGATGGACTTGATCGGCCGGTTATGGCGGAAGCAGATGATTACCACTAGTATGGCCAATAAGATCATCAGCATCATGAAATAATACATATATTTCCAGTCATAATGGTAGGCTAACTGTGCGGTAACAAGCATGGACGCTTGTCCCCCTCCGAAAACAAAAGGATAGAAGTAGGAGTAGAATTGGCTACGTATATTTTTAGGGCTGAATATCTTTTGTGCGTACCGGATAAACCACAGCATGAGAAACCCTTTTAGGAAACCTATCGCGAAACTACAGACGATCAATATGTCGGCGTTCTGGGAGCGGGCACAGATCCAGCTTAAGAAGAACTGGGCGACTAAATCCGCTAACAATAAGAATTTTATAGAGAAGGCTTCTAATATCTTCGGAATAATCGGATAGGATACCGCCATTCCCGCTGCTGCCGCGTAATATCCCATGGTTATATCCTCGGTGTTCGTGCCTAGCGTGTTTGATACCTCCAGCATACTGCCGGTGTACGAACCGTTTAGCATCGTAACCGGAAGGATAACGATGAAGATGCAAATCAATCCTAACCAGTCCGGCACCCATTGGCGGATCGGTGCCCCAAGCTCTTTCATCGTGATCATTTGCGTAAGGCTTCTGTTTCAACCATCATGCCTGCTCTTAAGTATTGCGTATCTTCTTGCGATAGATTTTCCAAGTCTATCCGTACCGGGATACGTTGTTGTACCTTGACGAAGTTTCCGGCGGAATTGTCGGTCGGGACCAATGAGTATTTGGAGCCTGTGGCGTCGGAGATTGCGGTTACCTCCCCGTTGAATATCTTTCCCGGCAACGCGTCTACCTTGATACGTACTTTTTGCCCGATATAGATGTGGGGGATCTGGGTCTCCTTGTAATTGGCCGTGATCCATTTGTCTTTATCTCGTACGAGGTAGGATATCGTTTGTCCGGCTTGCACGTATTGTCCGGGCTCTAAGGTCCGTCTGCCTACATGACCGTCGTAAGGGGCGGTTATAACGGTATAGGAAAGGTTTAACCTCGCTAAATCCAGATCCGCTTCTTTTCGTAAGATCGCCGCCTCGGCTCCTGTTGTCTTCTTGCTGGTTTCGGTGAATTGGGAGAAAGCGGCTTTCTTTTGTTCCACCAACGCCTGATATCGGGCTTGCGCCGCCTCGAAAGCGGCTTTGGATTGCTCGTATTGTTGCTCGGGGACCGATTCTTCTTTCAGCAGCCGCTCAAATCGGTGATAATCCTGTTCCAGTTGCCAAAGCTTGGCTTTAGCCTCGGCGATGTTGGCGTCTTGTACGGCGATGTTCGTATGGGAGGTCTCGATACCGGAACGAAGTACGTCTTGTGATCCTTGGGCATCGATCAACGCAGCCTCTGCCTCTTTTACCTTGATCCGATATTCCCGATCGTCCAGTATGAGAAGTGTGTCCCCTTGGTGAACGTACTGGTGTTCCTTGAAACGGACCTCTTTTATGTAGCCGGAGGCACGTATATTTAGTGGGGCGATATATTGGTCCACAAAGGCATCGTTTGTCACCTCATAATTGATGTAACGCCAGAAATAATTGGCTGTCCACCAAATGCCGGAACCGGCTAAAAGGATACATATGGAGTTTAATACTATATTCCGTGTCCTTACTTTCTTTAGTCTTTGATGTTTCTCTTTTAATTCGTTTGCCATAGTCGTTGTTTCTTTTTAGAGACGGCCGCAAGCCTTCTGTAGTTGATAGTAAGTGTAAATCACGTGGGTACGGGTATTCGTGAGCTGTAGCTCCGCATTGAGGAGAACCGAGTTCGCGTCGAGTAAGTCGGTTAGGATCGCCAATTGGTTTAAATACCGGTTTTGCATGATCCTATAGTTCTCTTGAGCTTGCCGTACGGATAACTTCAAGGCTTCCACTTCTTGTAGAGCCTCCTTATGACGTAAGAACGCGGTGCGTACTTCCATGCGGATTTTCTGCTTTTTCTGTTCCTCCTCGTTTTTATGTAACGAGACCATCCATTTGCTTTCCTTTATCTTATGGTTGTTTTTATATAAAGAGGATAAAGGGTAGGAGAGCGACAGCCCTATGTTCCAGTTGTTATTGTACATATCCGCTAATGTTCGGGAGACTGGACGTGCCAATGTGTTCGACGCATATAGCGATAGGCTGGGTAGCGAGGAGGCTTTAGTCAAACGTATATCATTTTGGGCTAACTCTGTTTGTTTCCGGAGTAGACGTATCGCCGGATCATTGGAATAGGCTTGGGCTACATAATCTTCGTAAGTTTCTAAAGATACGGTTTGGTCCAGTAACGTGGTATCTGGTTTGAGCAATAGATTTTCATCGAGACCGATCAGGATATCCAATTGCTGTGATACCAGTATGAGGCTATTATCCGTTTTTTGCAAGGATAGGCGGTCGTTGGTTAATTGCATCTCGCTTCTTAATACGTCGTTATTGGTTATCAGTCCCTCTTTTTTCATACGCCGGATATCTTGCAGGCGGCGTTCCGATTCCTCGATATTACGGGAAAGCACCTCACGTTGTTTAAACAGGCTGAAAAGACCGATGTATTGATTTAATAGACCGAGCTTGATCTCACTCTGGTCTGTGAGCGTTTGTAAAGAGGCGACTTCTTTCTCCAGATCCGCTTTCCGGATGGAATACCGGATTTTACCGCCTTGGTATATCGGTTGGGTAAGGTCGATGGCATAGTTCTGGGACCAATCGGGCGCTTCCGGGCGAGTCGGATGGGCGAGTCCTTGCTCAAAGAGGATCGGTTGCCCTACATATCCACCTTTCAAGCCGATTTGCAGGTCTGGCAATTGTGCGGAACGTGCCGTATGGGTTCTCTCTTGCGCTATCGATTCTTTTAAGACGTCTGCTTGGATCTGCAGACTATGCCGTACGCCTCTCTCGAAAAGCTGGTCGATGGTCAAGAAGAGCGAATCGGTTTGGGCGATTGCCGGAAATGTAGCGACCGTCATACAAAAGAGGCTCAATACGTGCTTTTTATATATTCTCAAGGACATTATGTACTGCTTTTAATTCGGATAACATGGTTTCTACGTTCTCTATTCCGATAATATGCTCCGCATGTACATAAACCTGATCAAGGATCGGGCGAATTTGCTTTTTGAATTCTTCTCCTTCCGGGGTTAGGAAAACCAGTTTGTTCCTCCGGTCCTCGGGATCTTCTTTCCGATGGACGTAGCCTTTCTTCTCTAAATTGTTCATTAGGTTTGTCTGACAAGCCTTATCCTTTGCCGTTCTCTCTGCCAAGACCTGTTGGGTGATACCTTGTTCGTGCCATAGGCAACTCAAGATTTGAAGCATCTCAAATGTTATACCGGCGTTGTTCTTTTTCAGCGTTCGTTGCATAGACCGACGAAATGCCATGCGTGTGCGGACAACTTGTAACATAAGTTCCCGGAATTCTTTACCTTCTACCATTACTTATAATTCTTTTAAACTTGCTGGGCGCGAAGATAGCGTTTTTTCTCGGATTAGTCAAATGTTTAACTAATTAGCGTCTCGCTAATAAAGTATGTTTGCCATCTAGGTGGCACAGCTTTGCCATCGGCGTGGCACGGGCTTGCCATCACTATGGCACGGGTATGCCATCAGCGTGGCACAGCTGTGCCAAGGCGATGGCAGATGTTGGCACAGTATGTGCATGAAAGACAGGTGTATAGAATGAAGGCGTAACAAACCCGTGGAGTGATTCGTTACGCTTTCTGTTTAGTTCTCGTTTACGAGTTTAAGATGCATTCTTCTTTATCCAAACGCCTCCTTCAATTGTTTCACCCATCGCTCGATTCGTTTGTCGGTTTGATCCGGTTGGTTTTCCAAATCGAGGACTAAGCCTAGTAGTTTGCCATTTTTCAAGGCTTTGGAGGCATTAAAGAAATAATCATCCGAAGAGGTCTCGCCTACTAAAGTCGCTCCACAGGAGGTGAAAGCGTCCGCCAATATGCCGACTCCATCGGCGAAATTATCCGGATAATTCGTTTGATCTCCAAGACCGAAAATAGCGACCTTCTTATTTTTAAGGTCTAAAGTGACCAGTTCCGGGATGATCTCGTCCCAATAGGTGGGAAGCTCGCCATCGAACCAAGTAGAGGTTCCTGCGATTATATGGTCGTAAGCCTCGAAATCTCTTTTCCATGCGCTTTCAATAGGGATGATATCGATCTGATCCTCCCCGAAAGCTTTTCTTATTTTATTGGCGACAAAGGTTGTTTTCTCTGTGCCCGTTCCGTAAAATAATCCTGTTTTCATTGTGATGCTTTTAAAGATTTAACGAATGTGGATCTAATAAAGCAGCAGTTCTTTTGCCGCATGATAGATGGTCTCCTCGTTGGGGAGGATGGCCCGTTCCAAGACCGGATGGAAACCAACCGGAGTGAATAGGGAACCTACCCGTTGGATCGGAGCATCCAAGTACTGGAATAGTTCCGAGCCGATGATGCCGGCAATTTCCGCTCCGAAGCCAGAGAAGACCTTGTCCTCATGTACGATCAATACTTTACTGGTTTTCTTCACCGAGTTGAAGATGGCCTCTTTATCCAATGGTATCAAGGTACGAAGATCGATAACCTCCAGTTCCCAGCCTTTTTCTTTGTAAAGAAGCTCGGCTACGTTGAGGCAAAGATGGGTCGTATTGCCATAAGTGATGATTGTCAGATCTTTTCCCGGACGGCGTATGCGGGCTTTCCCGAACGGAACCTCGAAATCCTCGGGGACAAAGGTGGAGGCTTCTACCGCGTTGTAGAGCGCTTTCGGTTCCAGATAGAGCGTAAAGCCTTTAGAACGCATGCTCGTCCGCAACAGCCCGGCGGCATCATCCGCGAAAGAGGGATAAACAATCCGGGCACCGGGCAGTGAGGTCAATGCGCCCTCGATGGTCTGGGAATGATAAAGTCCTCCTCCGATATAGCCTCCGGAGGCTAGGCGCAAAGTGATGTTTGGGGTAAATTGCCCGTTGCTGCGCCAATACTCATGCGTACATTCCACGTATTGCTCGACGGCCGGCCAGAAGTAATCGGCGAATTCCGCGCCCTCGATCACTACATGGATCTTCGGGTCAAAGCGGCACATACCGTTCGCTGTCCCTACGATATAATCCTCGGCGATAGGGGCGTTGAAGACTCGCTCGATACCGAATTCTTGCTGCATGCCTTTCGTGATGTTGAATACGCCACCCTTTTCTTTATTGGCTACATCCTGTCCCCAGATAAACGTATCCGGGTTGTGCCGGAACTCCGCTTTCAACGTCTTGTTGATCGCCGTAACTAGCGTTTCTTTCTCTCCTTCCTCGTTTTGAACACCTTCTTTGTATTTCTGAGGTTGATAAGGTTCCGGAAGGACGTAATCCTTGACGGTAGACGGATCGGGATCGGGGGCAGCCATCGCTTTCCGATTGGCGGCTTTCAGGTCTTTAGCCGCTAGATCCGCGATCTCTTTCAATTCTTCCTCGGTGAAACGTCCGTAACGAATCAGCATGCGATGGAATTTGTATAAAGGATCGGCGGATTTTACATAGGTAAGCTCGTTCTCATCACGATACAAGGTATGTTTATCGGAGTTTGAGTGGGAGCCTATCCGTACGCAATTGGCCTGAACGATCACGGGAGTCCGGTTAGCGATCGCGTACTCTTTGGCCTCGGTCATGGCATTCATGGAATCGAACACGTCTTTTCCATTGCAATGGATAATACGTAAATTCTTGAAGCCAGAGAAGTTATCGGCAACTTTACGATTGGCCGTCTGGTCCTTTTTGGGGACAGAGATACCATATCCATTGTCTTGGAAGACAAAGATAACCGGCAGTCGCTCATTGCTGGCGCCATTGATTGCCTCATACACATAGCCTTCGGAAGCGGCCGATTCACCGTGCGAGGTAATCGCTACGCCTTTCTGTCCATAGTAAACCATCGCCCGTGCCACGCCGGCGGCATGGAGATCGTGAGTCGCCGTAGCGGAAGAAACGTTCTCGATATGCCATTCCATCTTAGAGAAGTGGTTAGACATGTGGCGGCCGCCACTGGTCAGATCGGTCGCCTTGGAGATACCGTTCAGGATGATCTCCTCGGCAGTCATTCCCGCCGAGAGAACCGTCAACATATCCCGGTAATAGGGGAAGAGAAAGTCCGTATCCTTATCGAATACTTGTCCCATGGCGAGTTGTATCCCGTCGTGCCCGGCATACGGGGCATGATAAGACCAGCCGAGAGATTGCAATAAATAGGAGGGAGCCTTCTCATCGATCGCCCTTCCGAGCGTCATAAGGTAAAACCATTTCCTGAGAGTCTCCTTATCTGTTGTTTTTATATCATACTTTTTCATGTTGTTCTATTATATATAATGTATTAAGCGTTCCAATTCTCTAGTTCGTCGGCGATGGAACGTAAAAAGGCTCCCGCCAAAGCTCCGTCCACGATACGATGATCGTAGGAGAGTGAGAGGTACATCTTGTGACGGATAGCGATCGTATCTCCCTCGGGCGTCTCTACTACCGCAGGCTTCTTCTCGATATAACCGACGGCTAGGATCGCTACTTGAGGCTGATTGATGATCGGGGTGCCGAACAGACTCTTGAAGGTTCCGAAATTCGTAATCGTGAACGTTCCGCCTTGGATGCTATCCGGGGCGAGCTTATTCTCACGGGCTTTAGCCGCCAAGGTATCTATTTGTGAGGCGAGGCCACTTAGGTTCAGCTTATCGGCATCGTGTATAACCGGGACAATTAAATTTCCGTCGTTTAAGGAAACCGCTATACCTATATTAATAGGCTTCTTTAGGATGATATTGTAACCGTCCACGGATGAATTTACTAATGGATAGGCTTTCAACGCTTTGGCGGTCGCTTCGGTAATAGCCGGCATATAAGTTAGGTTGATGCCTTCTTGCTTGAAGAATTGATCCTTCACTTTTTTACGCCAGTTAACCAGTCGGGTCACGTCTACCTCGATAACCGACGTCACATGCGGAGATACTTTTTTCGATAATACCATATGGTCCGCAATGATCTTACGTACACGATCCATTTCTCTCACCTCGTCTCCTTGAGCGAGTGGAGCGGATGGAGTGGCCGCTGTCATAGGCATGGAAGGAGCGGTCGGCGGCGCTACCGTAATTGTTGGCGTGCTCGTAGCCGTTTGCTGCATGGAAGAAACAGGAGCCTGTTTCGGCTTCGGCATTTCCGTACCTTTATTTTTGTGATCGATATACGTTTGAATATCTTTCTTACTGAGACGTCCCAGATATCCGGTACCCGGAATATGATCCAGTTCATCTTGCGACACACCGGCAGCTTTCGCTAATTGCAATACGACGGGAGAATACCAACGATCTTCCTCTTGGGAATTCTTTGATAATTCCTCTGGGACGGGAGCGGGGACTTGTTCTTTCGGTTGAGTAGCCTCCGAGGTTTCCGGCTGAACTCCGTTATCCTCTCCTTCACCTTCGATCTCAAGGATCGCTACGACTGTACCGACCGCTACGGTGTCTCCCTCATTAAAAAGAAGTTGTTTTACTTTTCCCTCAACGGGGGATGGAATCTCAGCGCTTACTTTCGCTGTGCTTACTTCGAAAAGGACATCATCTTCCTCTACGGTATCACCTACCTTTACCGACCATGAGATGATGGTTCCTTCTGTAATACTTTCGCCCAACTTAGGCATCTTTATCTCAAATGTAGCCATATTTTGATTTTTTAATTACTGTTATATAGTGGGAGACGGGGCGTGCCCCGTCTCTACAAACGGTATATAATAAGAACAAAGATCAAGAAGGTAAGTTTCTGTATTATAGTGTATAAGTGTTAAAGTTCCAGCTGGCTGTAGCATATTTCTGCTCTTTAAGCCGATAGATGGCTTCCAAGTCTGCTTGCGTGAAATAATAATCTTGAATGCCGGGATTATTGATCGTGAAATAGTAAAGAAGCGCTTTCTTAAAATGCTGGATGGAGATAGAAGCCGGAAGATGGGCGCTGATATTCGTGACCGGACTCCGTACAGATTTAACGAATGTCGATCGTTTACCTCCTGTTTTCTCTGGTGCTTGACGGGATGTACTTTTCAAGGAGGTGACGAGCCTATCCAGATCGGTGGAAAACAATAAGGTAGCATGGTGCATATACCGATTCTTATGGATACTCTGTGCGCTACCCGATATTTTAAATCCTCCGATAGTTAATCCTTTCCGTTCATCCACCTCGACATGTACTCCCAATGTCTTGAGAAAATTCATGATCTGGATGGTATATTTGTCGGTCTGCATAATCTGGCCGGTCTCTATAAATGTAAGATTCAGGTTTCCCGGATCATGGTAAACGGCACCACCACCGGAAAACCTGCGCGCTATCTTGATTTGTTGGTCTTGTACGAATTTGAGATTTACCTCGGCCCATACATCCTGATGCTTACCGATCACGATTGATGGTTCATTCTGCCAAAGCATGAAAATATTCTCTTTGAAATTCTTGAGCAGATACTCTTCGGCGGCCAAATTGAAGTATGGATCCGTTTGTGTATTGTGAATGCAAAGCATCAGGAAACTGTTTTAGTTAGGCGTTTTATTAGATATATAAACTTTCGTGGAGGATTTCACTGACTGTCGGATGCGGGAAAATATTTTTCTTAAATTCATCGACTGTATAACCATTCTCGACAGCGATTCCGGCGGTGACGATAATCTCGGATGCCGGATTCCCTAGTAGATGGCAACCGATGATACGATCCTCGTCGTCCGTGATCAGTTTACATAAACCATTACCATTCTCGTTCTCTGCGACGAAACGTCCGGAATAGGTCATCGGGATCTTTTGAACACGAAAACTTTCCCCGTTCGCTATCAATTCCTCTTCTGTCTTACCCACGCTCGCCAATTCCGGATTCGTATAAACTACCGCCGGAATGGCTTTATAGCTCATCTCGTCCGGTATGCCTAGGATATGGTGTATGGCAACTTCCGCTTCCCGGTAAGCCGTATGTGCCAGCAGGGAAAAACCGGTAATATCTCCAGCCGCATATACATGTGGATGGGAAGTCAGCATATGTTCGTTTACCTTTACACCGGCCCCTTGTATTTCGATCGCTAGATTTTCTAGTCCCAGACTCTTTGTAATCGGACGGCGGCCCACGCTCACCAATATTTTATCGGCTTCAATCGTGTCTGCCTTGCCGTTTTTCTCAACAAAGACTTTCTCTGCCGATACCTCTGTAACTTTGGTATTCAAGAAAAACTCTACGCCTTTTTTCTTATACTCGGATCGAAGCATCGCTGAGGTTTCTTTATCCATATTCCCTAATATCTCGGGTAGCATCTCGATTACCTTCACCTTTACGCCCATACTGTTAAAGAATGAGGCGAACTCCATTCCGATCACGCCACCACCGATAATCGCTAACGATTTTGGCAAATCGTTGAGATCAAGGGCTTCCCGGGAAGTCCAATACTTGACCTCTGATAACCCTTTGATAGGAGGGATCACGGTTTCAGAGCCTGTGCATACTAACACATTCTTCACTAAATACTCTTTTCCATCGCAGTGAATCCGTATATTTCCAAACTCCTCTCCGGTGATTCGTGCCTCTCCTTCTACGATGGTGACGCCGTTACCCGTAAGCCGGGCTTTTACCCCGAGCGTAAGTTTACGGACGGTCTTGTTCTTCCGGTCGATAATCTTTGCCAAGTCGAAACTTGGGTCTTTCATCGCCACTATACCATATTTGGAGGCACTTTTGATACTGTCTAGTATCTTGGCGGAGTATAAAAGAGTTTTTGTCGGGATACATCCCTCGTTTAGGCAGACGCCACCGATAGCGTTCTTCTCGAAAAGGATAGTTTTTAATCCATTCTCCGAAGCCCTTTCGGCGGCGGTGTAACCCGCAGGTCCACCGCCTATGATTGCTATGTCATATTCCATATACATTATTATAATTATTTGAATACTAAAATTCGTTCCTCTAATGGAGCGAATTGTTTTTCTCCCGGTTCCTGGGTAGAGGTTCCGAACGGCATCTCGGCGATCAGTTTCCAGTTCGGATTGATATGCCATTGTTTAGCGACCGCCTCGTCGATCAACGGGTTGTAATGTTGCAAAGAAGCGCCGAAGCCGGCGTCTTCCAGCATAGTCCATACCGCGAATTGATGCATAGCCGATGTCTGTTGGGACCATACCGGGAAATTCTCTTTATAAGAAGGAAATTGCTTCTGTAAGCCTTCTACTACCGCTGTATCCTCGAAAAAGAGGACCGTGCCATAGCCAGCCTCGAAAGAATTATCTATCTTTGCCTCGGTAGCCTTATAGGCTTCGGCGGGGACGATTTTACGAAGCGTGTCTTTTACGATTTCCCAAAGCTTCTTGTGGCTTTCACCCTGTAGCAGTACGATTCTCGTAGACTGCGAATTGAATGCGGAGGGAACGTGAGTGACCGCTGTCTTAATAATCTCATGAATCTCGTTGTCGGAAATGGGAGAGTTGTTACCTATTCCATAATGTGTCCGGCGATGCTGGATCGCTTCTTTAAAACTTCTTGCCATAATGAATATCATGTTATGTTGTTATATACCTATAACTAATTTAAGACATGATTTGTTGAGGAAAAAATATTTGAGAATTCTTGCGGATAAATCAAAATAATTCTTACCTTTGCACCCTGTAAAGATAAGACTCTATTAGAATCTTCGTTTTTGTTCATGATGCTAGTTCAGAAAGGGAAGACACATAGCAGGAGTTGACTTAAATTTCGTATAATTTAAAAGAACAGATTAGAAATGTCTAAAATTTGTCAAATTACTGGAAAGAGAGCAATGGTTGGAAACAACGTTTCTCACTCAAAGAGAAGAACGAAACGTAAGTTCAATGTCAACCTGTTTACGAAGAAGTTCTACTGGGTAGAGCAGGATTGCTGGGTTAGCTTGAATATATCTGCGGCTGGCTTACGTACAATCAATAAGTTAGGTTTGGATGCGGCTATCAAGATGGCGGCTGAAAAAGGTTATTTGAACGCATAATTTGTGGAGGATATAGAAAATGGCAAAAAAAGCAAAAGGAAATAGAGTACAGGTAATCCTTGAGTGTACAGAGCACAAGGAAAGTGGAATGCCGGGTATGTCTCGCTATATCACTACGAAGAATAGAAAGAATACTACTCAGAGATTGGAATTGATGAAATACAATCCGGTTTTGAAGAAGATGACGTTACACAAAGAAATTAAGTAATAGGAGATTTTAAACGATGGCAAAAAAAGCAGTTGCAACATTTAAGAAAGGTGACGGTCGTACTTATTCCAAAGTGATTAAAATGGTTAAGTCTCCGAAAACAGGTGCATACATCTTCCAAGAAGAAATGATCCCTAACGAAGCAGTAAAAGATTATTTCGCTAAATAATTAAGTAGCGAATAATAAAGAATATAAGAGGCTTCTCTCCGATAAAGCGGAGGGAAGCTTTTTTTGTACCCTAAACTTTTGAAAGTATAGTTGGTTACAAATAAAATATTTTCTTAATTTTGTTGGGTTAATTTGTAGAGATGGGGCATGCCGTGTCTCTTCCCATCCAAATGGTAGTTTGTGTGAAATAATAATATAACAAGATAAAATATTAAAGCTATGAGATTCGATGTATCCAGCACTGCGCTATTATCACGTTTACAGTCTATAAGCAAGGTTATCGCTTCCAAGAACTCTTTACCGATTCTGGACAGCTTCCTTTTTAACCTAGAAGGAAATACGCTTACGGTGACAGCTTCCGATGCCGAGACCCGGTTGGTGACTTCCGTAGACGTCATGAATGCCCAAGGTGCCGGACTCTTTGCGGTTTCCGCCAAGATACTGCTCGATCCGCTGAAAGAGCTTCCCGAACAACCGCTTACTTTTGATATCAATGATGAGAATTTGGAGATTTTCATTCATTTCCAGAATGGTAAGTATAATTTTATCGGTCAGAAAGGGGACACATATCCGCAGCAGAAGCCGTTGAATGATAACGCTATCTCTATCTCGATGGATGCCCAGATGCTGTTAAACGGCATCAGTCGTTCCTTGTTCGCCACGGCCGATGATGAGCTTCGCCCTGTAATGAATGGTGTCTATTTCGATATCCATACGGATGATTTGACGTTCGTGGCATCAGACGGACATAAATTGGTTCGCTTGCGTAACTTGGCGGTGAAATCCCCGGAACGGGCTTCTTTCATTTTGCCGAAGAAGCCGGCTAATTTATTGAAGAATTTGTTGGCGAAGGAGTCGGAGCAAGTATTGATTAAGTTTGATGATAACAATGCGTATATTACTTGCACGAACTTCGAGATGGTTTGTCGTTTGATCGAGGGGCGTTACCCGAACTATAATAGTGTGATTCCTCAAGAAAACCCGTTTAAGGTAACGATCGATCGTATCTCTTTCTTGAATGCTTTAAAGCGTGTTTCTGTCTTTTCTAATCCGGCGAGCAGCTTGGTGAAGTTGCACTTGAAGGATAGCTTGATTACGGTTTCCGCCCAAGATATCGATTTCTCCACTTCTGCGGAAGAGCGTATTGTTTGTCAGTTTGACGGGACGGAGTTAAGCATCGGTTTTAAGGCTACATATCTGATCGAGATCCTTGGAAATATCAGCTCGGAAGAGGTTGTATTAGAATTAGCGGACCCTTCACGTGCCGGCTTGATCGTTCCTTCTGAGAATGATGAGGACGAGGACTTGCTCATGTTGCTGATGCCGATGATGTTGAATGACTAATAAATAAATAATGCAGTTAAACTTAAGGAACCCGCTGGTCTTTTTTGATTTAGAGACCACGGGTATAAATATCGTAAAGGACCGTATCGTAGAGATTTCCTACGTGAAGGTCTTCCCAAATGGGAAAGAAGAAACGAAGACACGCCGGATAAATCCCGGTATGCCTATTCCCCCCGAATCTACCGCTATTCATGGCATAACCGATGAAGATGTAAAAGATTGTCCGACCTTTAAGGAGATCGCTAAATCTTTGGCAACCCAGATCGAGGGTTGTGATTTGGCCGGATATAATTCCAACCGTTTTGATATACCCATGCTTGCCGAGGAGTTTCTGCGTGCGGGTGTGGATATCGATTTGAACCGGCGCAAATTTATCGATGTACAGACGATTTTCCATAAGATGGAGCAACGTACGTTATCTGCCGCTTATAAATTCTATTGCAATAAAAGCTTGGAGAACGCTCATACGGCTGAGGCTGATACGTTGGCTACATATGAGGTGTTGAAAGCGCAGCTGGATCGCTATCCGGATTTGAAGAATGACGTTGCTTTCCTTTCCCAATATTCCTGCTACTCGAATAATGTGGATTTCGCCGGACGTATGGTTTACAACGATAAAGGCGAGGAGGTTATTAACTTCGGTAAGTATAAAGGCCGTTTGGTAACGGAGATCTTGAAGTCGGATCCGGGTTATTATTCTTGGATCATGAATGGCGATTTCCCGTTGAATACGAAGAAAATGTTGACAGAGATCCGTTTGAGAGACTTTAATTCAAAATAAGGCGATGAATAATTTTGAGTTTTGCAATCCTGTAAAGGTTGTGTTCGGCAAAGGAAGTATTGCCCGTTTGTCTGCGTTAATTCCAGAAGGAAGTAAGGTTCTGGTGGTATACGGTGGCGGTAGCATTAAGAAAAATGGCATTTATGAGCAGGTGACGGCAGCTTTGAAAGACTTCCATACCTATGAGTTTGGTGGTATTGAGGCGAATCCCCGTTATGAGACTTGTATGAAGGCTGTTGAGTTGGTGAAGGGGGAGAATATCGATTTCTTGCTGGCGGTAGGCGGCGGATCAGTGATCGACGCTACGAAATTTATCGCTTCGGCTACGTTTTTCGAGGGAGATCCTTGGGATATCTTATCGAAAGGTGGCGTAATAAAGAAGGCGCTTCCTTTAGGAGTAGTGCTGACTTTGGCCGCTACCGGTTCGGAAATGAATGAACGGGCGGTAATTTCCCGGGAATCTGTCCATGAGAAATTGAATTTCATGTCTCCGTTGGTGTTCCCTAAGTTCGCTATCTTAGATCCGCAGGTAACTTATTCTTTACCAGAGCGACAGGTGGCTAACGGTGTCGTTGACTCGTTTATCCATGTGGTCGAGCAATACCTGACTTATCCGGTGAACGCTAAGGTTCAAGATTATTTTGCCGAAGGATTGATGAAGACAATCGTGGAAGAAGGCCGCAAGGTCTTGCAAAACCCGAATGATTATGATATTCGTGCTAATTTGATGTGGGCGGCTACGAATGCCTTGAACTGTTGGATTGGCCAAGGAGTACCCCAAGACTGGTCCTCACACCGTATGGGATATGCATTGACGGCGCAGTTCGGCTTGGATCATGCCCAGACTTTGGCGGTTATCTTGCCGGGTGTCATGACCTATATGCGTAAGGAGAAAGCGGCGAAACTGATCCGGATGGGAGAAGTCGTATTTGGTATTACCGAAGGATCTGCCGATGAAAAGGCGCAAAAGTCAATAGAGGCTACGGAAGATTTTTTCCATTTCATGGGATTAAAGACCCGTCTTTCCGACTATGGGATCAAGGAGTCCGACTTGGATGCTTTGGTGGAACCTATCGATCGAATGGGATGGAAACTTGGCGAATATGGCAATATAAACTCAAAAGTAGCCAAAGAGATTCTTTTGTTGAGGTTGTAGAGACGCAATGTGCTACGTCTCTACTGGCAAAGATAAATTGATTCGATATATGACATTGAAAGATAAACATATTATATTAGGGATTACGGGGAGTATAGCCGCATACAAAGCCGCTTATATCATCCGGGGATTGGTGAAAAAAGGAGCCGAGGTACAAGTGGTTATCACGCCGGCGGGAAAAGAGTTTATCACTCCGCTTACGTTATCGACGTTGAGTAGCCACCCTGTAATCAGCGAGTTTTTTTCCAATAGGGATGGTACATGGAATAGCCATGTGGATCTGGGGCTTTGGGCGGATGCCATGTTGATTGCTCCGGCTACCGCTTCCACGATCGGTAAGATGGCGAACGGAATCGCCGATAATATGCTGATAACTACTTATCTTTCTTGCAAATCCCCTGTATTCGTGGCTCCGGCCATGGATTTGGATATGTTCGCTCATCCGAGTACCCAACAGAATCTGGAGCGCTTGCGTTCATTCGGTAACCGGATTATCGAACCTGCCGAGGGGGAATTGGCGAGCCATTTGGTTGGTAAAGGCCGGATGGAAGAACCCGATAAGATTATCGAGGTTTTGGAAGACTTCTTTTTCGCTCAAAAAGATCTTGAAAAAAAAAAGATCTTAATAACAGCAGGTCCGACATATGAAAAGATAGATCCCGTACGTTTTATAGGTAATTACTCTTCCGGTAAGATGGGGTTCGCTTTAGCGGAAGCTTGTGCGGAGAGAGGGGCGGAGGTGACTTTGGTCGCTGGTCCGGTCTCTTTAAAAACACATCATCCGGCTATTAAACGAATCGATGTTGAGTCTGCCGGGGAAATGTACCAAGCGGCGATGACCGCATTCCCGAGTAGCGATGCTGCCATATTATGTGCCGCTGTCGCCGATTACCGTCCGGAGAATGCTTCCGAGCAGAAGATCAAACGGGAAACAGAGGGAGAGATGACGCTTCATTTGGTTCCGAACCCGGATATCGCCGCCTCTTTGGGTGCGATCAAGCGGGAAGGACAGGTCATGGTGGGGTTCGCCCTGGAGACGAACGACGAGGCCACTCATGCCGAAGGTAAACTGAAGCGGAAGAATCTCGATTTCATCGTTTTGAATTCTTTACGAGACCAAGGTGCCGGTTTCCGTTGCGATACCAATAAGATCACGATTATCGACAATGCCGGAGGAGTAACGAGCTATCCGCTCAAAACGAAGCGGGAGGTAGCCTGTGATATCGTAAATAAGTTGGTAACATTATTGAAATGAGAAAAGTAAGAAGACTGTTTTATCTATTCATGCTTTGCGCCGCTCCTTTTTGTGGGAAGGCACAAGAGTTGAACGCCCGTATCACGGTGAACGGAGACAAAATTGCGACCGCTAACAAGCAAATCTTCACGACCTTGCAGAACTCCTTGACTGAGTTCGTGAATAACCGGAAATGGACGGATGCCACGTTTGCCGTCAATGAGAAGATCGATTGTACGATGACGATTATCGTGAATGAATTGGATGAGACGAACTTCAAGAGCGAGATCCAGATACAAGCCCGCCGTCCGGTCTATAATTCCAGTTATACGACCACTCTTTTGAATTTCCGGGACCAACAGTTGGATTTTGAATATACGGAGGGCGAGCCATTGGACTATAACTCAAATACGCTGACCAGCAATCTTACGGCCACTATCGTGTTTTACGTCTATGTGATCTTGGGGCTTGATTTCGATAGTTTCGCCCCGAAAGGTGGAACTACCTATATACAACAAGCCCAGCAAATCGTGAACATGGCCCAGTCCGAGATGTCGTGGACGGGCTGGAAAGCTTTTGATAGCAGCCAGAACCGCCATGCCGTAGCGACGGCTTTGCAAGATAACGCATCCGAGGCTTTCCGAGAAATGTGGTACACGTATCACCGGAAAGGACTCGATGAAATGGCGGCAAATCCGGATCGTGGACGTACGACGATCATTAGTGCGCTTCCCGCCTTGCAGGAAGTAAAGAAAGCCCGGCCTACCTCTGTGCTCCTACAAATGTTCGCCGACGCTAAATTAGATGAGATTATCGCGATTTATTCGAAAGCGACCACACAAGAGCGACAAGAGGGCTATAAGATGCTGTTCGAGATCTATCCGGCACAATCCACTCGCTTGGAAGAGCTTCAAAAACCAGTAAGGTAAAATAGTTATGTTGAAATCCTTATTTATACAGAACTTTGTCTTGATAGACAATTTGGATATCCGCTTTGATAAAGGCTTCTCGGTGATAACGGGTGAGACCGGAGCGGGAAAATCTATTATATTAGGAGCCTTGTCATTGGTGCTGGGACAACGTGCGGATGGCAAGAGTATAAAGAAAGGTTCGGATAAATGTGTGATCGAGGCCGTATTTGATGTCTCAAAATATCAGTTGGAGCCTTTCTTCCTAAGTAACGATCTTGAGTACGATGCGGATAGCTGTATCTTGCGTCGGGAGCTTTATGCCTCCGGCAAATCCCGTGCCTTCGTCAATGATTCTCCGGTTTCCCTTACGATCTTAAAAGAGTTGGGAAGCCGCTTGATCGATATCCATTCGCAGCATCAGAACCTATTGTTGGGCGATAACCGTTTCCAGCTGAAAGTGATCGATGTAATGGCCGAAAATGAGATCTTGCTCATTCTTTATAAGAAGGAATTTACCCGTTATCAGGCGTTGCGAAGGGAACTGAAAGATTTGAGGGACAAAGCGGCTCAAAGCAAGCAGGAGGAAGACTATATCCGTTTTCAATTGGAACAATTGGACGAAGCCAACCTTCAACCGGATGAGCAGGATGAGTTGGAGCAAGAGCAAGAAACTCTCTCGCATGCGGAGGAGATCAAAAGTTCTTTATATAAGGTAACCGAACTCTTGGACGGCGAGGAGCAAGGAGCCATCCAAATACTCAAGGAAGCCCTTTCCACCGTGGATTCCTTAGAAAGATATTTCCCGAAAGCCAAGGAGATCTCCGAGCGAATCCGCTCGGCTTATATCGACTTGAATGATCTGGCTTCCGAGACAGACGTTTTAAAGGAAGATGTAGAGTTCAACCCGGAACGATTGGAATGGGTGAATGAACGCTTGAATACCCTTTATACGCTCCAGCAAAAACACCGTGTCTCCACCGTGAATGAATTGATCGCTATACGGGATCAATACCAAGAGCAATTGCGTGCGATCGATTCTTTCGATGAGCAAATCGGTTTGTTAGAAAGTCAATTGGATGCCTCGTATAAAGAGTTGCTTCAACAGGCCTCAGTGCTTAGCGAGCAGCGTAAAGTCGCTTCCACGGCGATGGCCTCGCAATTGGTCAAGATGATTATTCCGTTGGGGATGCCGAATACCCGTTTCCGTGTGGACATCCTTCCTCGCAAAGAGCCGGAGAGCGATGGAATGGACGATATCCGATTTATGTTCTCCGCCAATAAGAGCGCGGAATTGCAGCCGGTAGCCCAAACCGCTTCCGGAGGTGAGATCTCCCGGTTGATGCTCTGCATTAAGGCTATGATTGCCGGGTTCACCGCTTTACCTACTATTATCTTTGATGAGGTAGATACGGGGGTATCGGGTGATATCGCCGATAAAATGGGGGATATCATGCAAGAACTCGGAACAAAGATGCAAGTTTTCGCTATCACTCACTTACCTCAGATAGCGGCGAAGGGGCAAGCTCATTATTTTGTTTATAAGAAGGATACCAAAGACCGTACGCTGACCCGTATCAAGCAATTAGAGGGGGAGGAACGTGTGAACGAGGTGGCCCGTATGTTGAGCGGAGCCTCGTTAACAGAGGCTTCTCTTGCCAATGCGAAAGATTTGTTGGGTATCAAGGATTAAACCTTTCTGAAGTAGGGCAGTCTTAGATAAAAGAACAAACGATTCGCTTTATTATTAACTTAAAATTGAAAAGACATGAAACGATTCAGCTTACTATGTGTGTTGGCTATATTGTGCAGTTTACCCGCTTACAGCCAGTTTTGGATCAGTTTTGGGTGGAATGAACCGCATTGTCAAAATTGTCTTTGGATGGAGCAAGCGATGCATTTGCCCGCTCGCCAAGCAGCGGAATACCATAAGATCATCCATAAGTACGGACAGAAAATAGAGAAGGAGGCCCGCCGTGACTATCGGTATTGGGACCGGGCAGCTCGTCGTATTTACGATTTGCGCATGGAAAGGGATCGTAAGGTCCAACGTATATTGACTCCAGCCCAGTTCAATCTATATGTCCGTTTTGTAAGGGAGCATCCGCAACGTATCCATGATTATCGGGGATGGTATGCAAATCCGAGATATCCGGATCGCCGCCCGTCCCATGACTGCCGTCGCTATGAGGATAACTATTGGAATTACCGCTGGGGTACCATTCACCATGACAATCATTGGAGAGACGACCGGCATGACTCAGATAGACATTGGGATCGTGACAATCATCGTCATGACTATCGGAAACCAGCGAAACCGGATAAGCCCAAACCTAAAAAGAATAAGAAGGATCGGGACGATAGAAAAGAACGGTATTATAGCAATGGGCGAAAGGTCTAATAATTCAACCATAGCTTGAAAGAGGCCCATTTTTCTTTGCTGACCAATATTTTCTCTTTATGTTCCGGCTTTATGTGGACAATGACCTTATTCTGAAAATAGGGCTCTATTTTCACGATGGATTCGATATTTATGATCGTCTGCCGGTTCGTCCGGAAAAATTTATCGGGATCTAATTGTTCCATGAGTTTATCCAGCGGGAAATCGATTATGTACTCCTTGTTTTGGCGTGTGACAGCGAAGGTGATCTTGTTTAATGAATAAAAGTAGGCGATATCCTCCACCTGTAAAGTGATCAGTTTCTCGTTGCCGGAAATAAGGAAACGGGTCCTGTATTTCTTGCCGGGATACGTGAGGGAATGGAGTACTTCCAATAAATCATTTTGCTCTAAGAGCTTCTGGTTGTACTTAGACGTGACATGCTCGAATTTTTGGATGGCTTCCTCCAATCTCTCTTGTCGTATCGGTTTGAGTAGATAATCAATACTGTTTACCGTAAAGGCCCGGACTGCATATTCATCGTAAGCGGTCGTAAAGATAATGAGACTTGTAGGACAAGCCTGTTCTATAAATAAAAAAGAATTTCCATCCGACAACTGGATATCCAGAAAAACGATATCCGGATGCGGATGGGAAGCGAACCAAGCCACGGATGATTCGATGCTTCCGGGTATCTTGATGATATCCCATTGCGGGCGTAATTTCTTTATCATACCTTCCAGTAACCGGGCGGCCGGTTTCTCATCTTCGATAATGGCTACTTGAATATTATTCATAAATAAGTGGGATTGATACGGTGAATTGGTGATCATTTTTACGGATTTGGATATCCTGCTTACATAGTAATTGATAACGCTCCGACAAATTCTTTAATCCTTTACCGGATGCGTTTGAGACTTTTTTAGGTCGTAATGTATTGCTGACGCATAGATATCGACCGTTCTTTTCAGTATATACTCGTATGGTCATCGGGTTAAAATCGTCGATATAATTATGTTTCACGACATTCTCGGCTAGCAGTTGCAGTGTCAGTGGGGGCAATTGATGGTCAATGACGTTGTCGGGAAGATCGCGTTCCAACGACAAACAATCTCCCAGCCGGACTTGATGGAGGAATATATAAGAATCCAGAAAATCAAGCTCCTCTTTTAAAGAGACGATCTGGCACTGTTGCTGGCGGAGCACGTAACGGTATACCTCGGATAGATGCTGCGTAAACTTGACCGCCGTAGATGGATCATACTCTATCTCCGCTATCAATGTATTCAAGCTATTAAACAGGAAATGAGGATTTAGCTGGCTTTGGAGAGCGGTATATTTAGCTTGTATAGATTCTGCTTCCAATCTTTGTTTCTCCTTATATAAATTCAATGTATAACGCATCGAATAATTAATCAAGAGAAGGCTGAAAATGATCATCTCCACGAACCAGACGGCTATTACTAAACCGGCCCCTTTTGCCCGGATCACGAAAGGATCGCCAATGCTTGTGATCCATTTCAACGAGATAAACAGGGTACAATTCATAAGTAGCAATAGGATCGCTACCAGCAGATAATGCCATAACATCCGGCTCTTATCGATATAATACAATGGGTAATTGGTAGCCATCCAATTACTGCTGACCAGTAAACTGAAACCGAACAGGTTGAATACCGCTATCGTGATGGACAAAGCGATCAATGAAATTTTTATATCGGGGATGCGCTCTTGTAGCTCCGTATGATATAACAGCAAGAAATAGGAAAAGACCCCTAATGCCGAAAACAAAAGGATACATGCCGATTTCCCGTATGATATTTCTTTCATGACCTATTCTTTTTCGCGAAGATAATAAATTGCCCGTTCGAAATCCGTCTTCGCCATCTGTGCGTTTAGTTTGGATTGTATATAATTAACCTGAGCTTGCTGATGATATAGTTGAGCGTTGATAACCTCGACGATGGAAACATTCCCCTCCTTATAACGCTCCATGGCCATTTGTTCACTTTCGGATGCTTTTGATAATGAGCTCTCGGTTAGTTTGACTTTATCGATAGCTTGCTTATAGTTGTAATGGGCGGTTTGTATTTCCAGCCGGATCTTATCTTGCGCCTTGCTGAGATTCTGTTGAGCCATATTGATGGCGTACGAGGAAGCGTTGCGGGTACTCTTACGTTTTCCCCATTCGAAGAGCGGGATACTGAGCTTGGCGTAGATCGCATAGTTCGGATCTAGGTCGGATTTGAAGTTATAGCCCGGTGAGGAATAACTTCCATCTACTCCAATATGGAATTGGGGTAAGAAACGGGCATCTGCTATTTTCCGGGATGATTCCTGTAACTCGATCTTGTTTTGGGCGATCCGGTATTCCGGCCTGCTGGTTATCGCGTTATCTATCGCATCCGATAAAGGGATAAATTGTTTGAGGGCGATTACGGAATGATCGATCGGCAAGGTATCGCTCGGGTTTACACCAGCGAAAGAATTAAGGGCTAAACGTGCGATCTCGGCGTTATCACGAGTTTGCAATAACTGGAAATCTGCGTCGTTTAGTTTTACCTCTGCCATAAGAAGATCGTTTCGATCGATATATTCGACTTCTACCCGGTGGTGTACGACATCCACTAGTTGCTGTATAGATGTACGAAATGCCTGTGCCACGAAAACCAGCTCGTGTTGGGCTACCGCATTCCAATAGTAGATATCGGCGTCGTGTAGGGTATTGCTTTTTATACGATTGGATTCATTGGATGCCAACTCTTTTTCCTTCCGTGCTTTTTGGTAGTTGGCACGAATGCCGCCTCCGGTATAAATCGGTTGTGATAGGGAGAGAGTCGCCCCATATTTCAGATCTTTACCTTGAAAATAAAGGGGGGAACTCATAGATGGCAAATCAATCGATAATTCTAGCGGATTACCGGTATAATTGAAATTACCTCCCGCCGAGAGTTTCGGTTTGAAATCCGCACGGGCCGATTTGATCATTTCCTGTTTCATGGCCTCGTTGTATCCCGCTGCTTTCAAGTCTTGGTTGTATTCCAAGACTTTTTCCCTATATTGCGCTTGATAATCGCTGTTTTGTGCGATTAACGGGAAGGATAGGAAGGATAAGAGACCGCTGATAATATATACTTTGTCCATTTTTATCGTTTATTTGTGAGGTGAATGAATCCGGTAAAACAATGCGTATAACGTCGGGGTTACGAATAACGTAAGTAAGGTGGCGAAGGTGAGTCCGAAGATAATAGTCGCCGCCATTCCACCGAACGCTACGTCTAAAAGTAAAGGCACCATTCCTAGAATAGTCGTGGTGGCTGCCATCAAGACCGGGCGAGTCCTTGAGATGGTTGCCTCTATGATCGAGTCGTATGGAGAGATACCGTTACGACGTTGCGTGTTAATCTCGTCTAATAATACGATTACGTTTTTGATAATCATACCCAAGAGTCCCAACCATCCGGCGATCGGGAAAAAGCCGAAATCGAACCCGGTAAGTAACATACCGATCGCTACCCCGATTAAGGAGAGAGGGAGCACGCAAAGGATGATTATCGGTTGACGGAAATTGGAGAATAAAGCGACCAATATAACAACCAACATCAAGAATGCCAACGGAAAGAATTTGACAAGGGCTTGTAATCCCTCTGTCTGGTCTTTATATTGTGAATCCCAGAAGAAGCTATATCCTTGGGGCAGGTTCATTTTCTCGATCTCTTCCCGAATCTCACCATGTACCTCAGACATGGTGTAACCGTTTTTCACGCCACACATCGCTGCCATAGACAATTGTCGGTTGTAGGTTTTGATCTGCGGATATTCCCATGTAGAGGTTACTTGTTGGGTTACTTGCGACAAAGGAGCGGATTTCTCTCCATTCCAGACCGAGAAATCGCCTAATGAATGGGGATCATTGATTCCGCTCGTCTCCGATTTCAATAAGACCGGGACTTTCTTTTCCTCATCCCGGTAAATCCCGATAACCGTACCTTCCTCGATGGATTTGACGGATTCCATCAAATTGGCCTTGGTGATACCTAAGGAACCGGCTTTTACCGGATCATATACCGGGCGTATCATATAGGTCATATTACCCCATTCATTCCGGGCATCGGCTACTTTCGGGTTCCTTCGCATAATGTCGATAGCGACTCCAGCCAAAGAGTCCAATACCGCCGGGTCCGGCCCGAGGAAACGGGCTTCTATCAAGGCTTCCGTAAGCGGGCTTAACTCAAACTTGTTCACCTTGATGAGCGGTTCCGGATATTTTAAGCGAATTGAGTCTTGTAGCAAGGCATGCAATTCCCGGGCCTCTCCGGATGTCTTACATTTTACCAATAATTGGGCATAGTTTGGTTGGGGACCGAAGCTAACGTTCGATAGATAATAACGGGGCGGTGTCCGTCCGATATAAGAGGAAACCATTTCCGTCTGCGAATATTCTTGGATGGATTCGGCCATATCAGTAGCGTATCGATCGGTTTCCTCGATGGCTGTACCTTCCGGTAGCCACATATCTAAAGTGAAATACTGCTTATCGAGCGAAGGCACGAACACTTTCGGGATAAACTGGAAACTCCATGCGGAGATAACCAATAGAACGGATAAGCTACCTACTGTAGCGTATCGGTATTTGATGACAAGGCGTAGGGAAGACCGAAAATAATCATAGTATTTTCCAGAGAATAATTCCCCTGTTAACTCGTCCGGTCTGGGGCGCCGTACAAACTCTTGGATGAAGAATGGGGTTTGCGTAAGTGCGAACACCCAGCTGAACATCAAGGATACTCCGATCACGATCACTAAGGATGAAAGTAATTCGCCCGTGATATGCGGTGAATAGTAAATGGGCAAGAACGTGAGGATCGCGATAGCCGTAGCCGCCAGTAGAGGCAGGGCGGTGGATGAGCAAGCCCTCATGATCGCAATACGTTTGCGCATGCCTCGTTGCATATTTACCAAGGCAGAGTCCGATACTACGATGGCGTTATCTACCAACATACCCATCGCGATGATGATAGCGGCAAGAGACATTCGTTGCAAGGCGATCCCGTTGGCGAACATGACAATTAAAGTGGCGAAGATAGAGAAAACCAATCCGCTACCGATCAAAAGGCCGTTTTTGAAACCGATAAAGAACAATAAGATCGCTACTACGGTCACGACGGAGATGATCAAGTTCAAGATAAATCCTTGGTTGGCCACGGCGGACTCATATCCTTGGTCGTATATGGAGGTGAGCTCAAAACCCTTGGGCATGGTCTCCGAAAATGATTGAATACGCTTTTTCACGGCTTTGGCCATATCGACCACGTTCCCGGTCGGTATGGTAGAGATAGCGATACCGACCGCTTGCTTGTTATTGATGCGCATGAAGTTTTGGGGCGGAGTCTGGTAACCCTCTTCGATACGGGCGATATCGCCTAGCCGGAAATGCTCGCCGGAATGAGATACGATCGTAAGGTTACGGATATCATCCAAGGAGTAAAAATTACCGGTGGATTCGATACGTATGCGAGTCTCCCCGTTGCGAATACTCCCGGCGTCTACCACTTTATTCTGTCCGTCGAACGCCCGTTTGATATCAGCTGTCGTAATACCCCGATTGGATAAGATCGTGGGGTTTATCCGGATATCGATTACGGGAGTTTGTATGCCGTAGATCTCTACCTTTGCCACGTCTTTTACTTTCAGTAAATCGTCTTTGATCAGTTTGGCTTGATCCTCCAGTTCCCGGTAGGTATAAGATTCTCCGGTCAATCCGTAGAAAACACCCAATACATCGCCAAAATCATCATTGACGATGGAGGTTCCCGCTCCGGAAGGTAATTTGCTTTGTACGTCGTTTACCTTCCGGCGTAGTTTATCCCATAACTGCTGCATCTCATCAGCCCGGATTTCCTTTTTCACGTAGACCGTGATTTTGGAAAGTCCAGCCCGGTTCTCTGTCTTCAGATAGTATAACTCGCCTAAGGATTGAATGGCTTCTTCCAGCACATCCGTCACTTGGGACTGAACTTCCGAGGGGGAGGCGCCGGGATAAGGGGTAAGTACCAAGGCTTGCTTGATCGTAAACGGGGCATCTTCCAGTTTTCCCATCTTTGCGTAAGAGAACAGCCCCCCTGCCAAGATCAGGACTAGCAGGAGCCATGTAACCGCTTTGTTTTTCAGGAAATATTTGATGAATTTTTGCATCTTACTTATTTTTGGATGGTTACGGTACTATTTTCGGAAAGGAAACGTTGCCTTGTCAATACGACAAGGTCATTTTCCGTGATTCCTTCCACGATCTCTATCTGGTTATTTCTTTGCTCACCGAGTTTGACGGGAACGGAGTTAACCTTGTCTCCTTTAACCACCCATACATAATCTCCTTTTTGGGGGCGATGACAGATAGCCGTTAAGGGAAGCCATAGATTTTGAGACCGCTCTTCTTTGGGTAGGTCGATCGAGAGGATTCCACTCATTCCGCCCAGCCATTCCATATCGGGGTTGGGGATAATGGCGGTCAGTAGATAAGAGAGGTTATTGTTTGTCGTACTTTTAGACACATATAAATCGGAAGGGGTGATTGTCCGTTCGGGATCTGTATCGAAATGGATTCCTACTTGACATAGTTTCTGTTTTTCTTTATCATATAAGTGTAAGGCGACTTCCTCTGGTATATAGGTCTCGATCTTGAGCCTGTCCAGTTCTATGAAGGTAAGGATTGGCTCGGTCGCTTTCACGTCTTGGAAAGGTTCGATATGGATATTTTGGATATACCCGTCGTAAGGGGCGCTCAGATGGGTATCGCTTAGGGCGTTGACGGCGGTCTCGTAATTGGATTTGGCAACAAGGAAATCCGCTTTCGCCTTCTCATAATTACTTCCGGAGATGTTATTCTTTTTGTAAAGGGCCTCGATCCGTTTATACTCTTGGTTGGTTTGCGAATAGAGCGCCTCTGTTTGCTGCTTGCGAATCAAGAAGTCACGGTTATCGATCGAGAGGATCGTGCTGCCTTTGGAGAACGCTTGTCCGGGCCATAAGTCGAAATTCAAGACGGGGCCATTGATGCGGAAAGATAGGACCGTCTCATTGTAGGGCCTTGATAAAAAGGTGTATTCACGACTTCTGCCGATCTCTGTCTTTTTTATTGGAGAGATCACCTCGACAGGTAAGTTCGTGCCTTCGGACTTTGTGTTCTTTTGGCATGCCGATAAAAGGATGCCCAGAAGCAGGATGTATGAAATTCTTCTCATAAGATATACCTAGTTATTTGTTACCGGGCAAAAATAGAGGCAATGGATGAAGGAATAAGGCGGATTTTTACTGAACCGGAAGATACCGTCGCTCAACTGGAAAATAGACCGGCCCAACCTTAATTTATAACGAGGCGGACGATGGATGCCTTACACCGTGTATCACTATAGGCAGGCCCACTGCAACGCCTGTGCAGTGACAATTAGAACCGGTGATACGGTGAGTAAACTTCCGCGGTTCCGCTTTTTTATGTACTTTTGCCGGCAAAAAAGGAGAAAGTAATGACATTGCCTTCAGAAGAACATATATTCCAGTATCCGGGACAAGGGCGGATCGAGGTGATTTGCGGTTCCATGTTTTCCGGTAAGACGGAGGAGCTTATCCGCCGTTTGAAACGGGCTAAATTCGCCAAGCAGCGGGTGGAGATTTTCAAGCCTGCGATCGATACCCGTTATTCGCAGGATAACGTGGTCTCGCACGATAGTAATTCGATTCCTTCTACTCCGGTGGATTCTTCCTCCAGTATCCTATTGTTCACTTCCGAGATCGATGTGGTGGGGATAGACGAGGCCCAGTTTTTCGATGAGGGATTGGTAAACGTGTGCAATCAATTGGCCGCTAACGGTATCCGGGTGATCGTGGCTGGGTTGGACATGGACTATAAGGGAGTTCCTTTCGGTCCTATGCCGGAGCTATGCGCTATCGCCGATGAGGTGACGAAAGTGCATGCCATCTGCGTGAAATGCGGACGTTTGGCTTACGTATCCCATCGTATCGTGGGAAATGATAAACGGGTCTTTTTAGGGGAACAATCCGAATACGAGCCTTTATGCCGGGAATGCTATGCGAAGGCTGAAGGTTTGAAGAATTGATTATTTATCCCTACATTTGTGAAATTAATAGTTTTGCGTTATATAAAGTATGAAAGAAAACGAGATGGTGTTCGGCATTCGTGCCGTGATTGAGGCTATACAGGCTGATAAGGAGGTAGATAAGATCCTTGTGAAAAGGGATTTACAAGGGGATCTATCCAAAGAGTTATTTGAGGTACTGAGAGGCCGTGAGATACCGGTACAACGTGTTCCGGCTGAACGCTTGGATCGTTTGACTCGAAAGAATCATCAGGGGGTGATCGCTTTTATGTCGGCGGTTACCTACCAGAGCTTGGAAGATATCATTCCTTTTGTGTATGAGCAAGGAAAAGATCCTTTCATCGTATTGCTGGATGGGGTTACGGACGTGCGTAATTTCGGCGCTATTGCCCGTACCTGCGAGTGTGCGGGAGTCGATGCGATTGTGATTCCGGCAAAAGGAAGCGTTTCGGTAAACGCCGACGCGATCAAGACCTCTGCCGGCGCCTTGCATGTATTGCCGGTTTGTAAGGAGAAGAGTATCAACCAAGCGATCCGTTTCTTGCAGCAAAGCGGGGTGAAGGTATTTGCCGCCAGCGAGAAAGCGGCGGAGAATTATACGGCGGTGAAGTATGAAGGACCGGTAGCGATCGTGATGGGAGCGGAGGATACGGGTGTGTCTCCGGAGAACTTGCGCATCTGCGATAATATGGTAAAGATTCCGCAATTCGGAACGATTGGCTCCTTGAATGTATCTGTAGCCACTTCCATTCTGGTGTACGAGGTGGTTCGCCAACGTATGAACGAGCAACAATAATAATATGTATATAAACTAAAGAAGAAAATGAAGAAAGTTATCGCTACAAAAAACGCTCCCGCCGCTATCGGTCCGTATAGCCAAGCGGTGCAAGTAGGCAATATGCTGTTCGCTTCCGGACAGCTGGGTATCGATCCTGCTACGGGACTTTTCGTTGAGGGATCCGTAAAGGAACAAACCGCCCAAGCGTTCAAGAATGTTCACGCTATCTTGGCAGAGGCAGGTTATAGCATCAATGATGTCGTAAAAACAACCGTATTTTTAGCGGATATGGGCGACTTCGCCGTTATGAACGAGGTATACGCCTCTCAGTTCGAAGGTGCGTTTCCCGCACGTTCGGCGGTAGCCGTTAAGACACTGCCGAAGAATGGTTTGGTAGAGATCGAGGTGATCGCCGTGAAAGAATAATCATAAGGAATAACGAGAGTAGTCTCATCACTTGTCGAGACTACTCTCGTTATCCATCAAGACTACTCCCGTGATACGATGCGACTACTCTCGTAATTCATCGATACAGCTAATCTCAAAAGCCTATTATCTTCTTTTTCTGGGAGCGGGATTCATGTCACCCCTCTGTCCGAATAATTTCTCAATCAAATCCTTTCGTCCCATCTTTTGCAATACTTGCATGATCTGACGGCGTGACTCGGGTTTATACCAGAAGAAGAACTGGCGTTGTGCCAACTTTTGTTCTTTTGAGCGGGCCGTATATACTTTCTCCAACGTATAAGGATGATATCCGGTATAATACATCTCCGTAGCCAATGTCATCGGCGTAGGCGTGAAGTCTTGTACTTGCTCCAACTGGAAATGCAAGCTCTTGGTGATCACCGCCAGCTCCGCCATATCCGCCTCGGTACATCCCGGATGGCTGGAAATGAAATAGGGGATGAGTTGCTGGTTCAACCCATATTGCCGGTTTACCTTATCGAATATCTTCTTGAACTGTCCGAATTGCGAGAAAGACGGTTTACGCATTTGTTTCAACACCTCGTCTTGCGTATGCTCCGGGGCCACTTTCAAACGGCCGGATACGTGGAGGGCGATTAATTCCTCGGTATAGGTTTGAGCTGCCTTGTTTAAAGACTCATCCGCATAACGGTGCAATAACAGGTCATAGCGTACACCGCTTCCGATAAACGACTTCTTGATCCCGGGAAGTCTATCTACCGCTTTGTAGATATCCAGTAGCGGCGTATGGTCCGCGTTCAAGTTCTTGCAAACGACGGGGGAGATACAAGACGGTTTCTTGCATTTGGCGCAAATCCGCTCATCTTTCCCTTTCATACGGTACATATTGGCGGAAGGGCCTCCCAGATCGCTTAGATATCCCTTGAAATCCGGCATTTCGGTAATCGCTTTCACTTCCTTCAAGATCGATTCCTTGCTTCGGGAGGCGATGAACTTCCCTTGATGCGCCGATATGGTACAGAACGCGCATCCTCCGAAACAACCCCGGTGGATATTCACCGAGAACTTGATCATCTCGAAAGCCGGTATCACTTTCCCTTTATATTTGGGATGCGGCAAGCGGGTGTAGGGAAGGTCGTAGGAGGCATCTATCTCCGCTTCCGTCATTGGAGGGAAGGGAGGATTCACCACAATCACTTGCTTTCCTACCTTTTGCAAGATACGTGAGGCATTGTACTTGTTGGATTCCTCTTCGATATGCCGGAAATTCTTCGCTTGTTTCAATTTATCTTTTAGGCATTCCTCGTGTGAGAAGAGCACGATATCATCGTCTTTCGCATCCTCTTTGTCTGCCAGATAAACCGTTTGGCGGATGTCCTTGATCTCGTTGAAAGGAATGCCGGACTTTAGGCGGCGCACCAACTCCTTGATCGGCTTCTCGCCCATGCCGTAAATCAATAAATCGGCCGGGCTACTGGCAAGGATTCCCGGTAATAGCTTATCTTGCCAATAATCGTAATGCGTAAGCCGGCGTAATGAGGCCTCGATGCTACCCAATACGACGGGGACATCCGGATACAATTCTTTCAGTATTTTAGTATAGACAATGCTCGGATAATCCGGGCGCATTCCCGGACGTTGGTCCGGCGTATAGGCGTCGTCGCTGCGTAATCGCTTATTGGCAGTATAATGGTTGATCATTGAATCCATGGCACCGGCGGATACACCGAAGAAAAGCCGGGGAACGCCGAGCTTCTTGAAATCCCGGTAATCTCCCCGCCAATCCGGTTGCGGTACGATCGCTACCCGTAATCCTTCCGCTTCCAATACACGACCGATCACGGCCGCCCCGAAAGAGGGGTGATCCACATAGGCGTCTCCCGAGAAAAGGATCACGTCGAGGTAATCCCATCCCCGTGCCTCGACTTCTTTCTTCGTTGTGGGCAACCAATTGTCTAGTTTAAATGTTTTCATAATGCAAAGGTACGTGATAATCTTGGAATAATCATAGAGACGCTATTCATAACTTTTATTTATGGGGGATTCGTTTTTATGATTAGGACAAGAGTTCTCAATCTCGTATCTTTGTGTCGAAAAGAAAAATAAACATTTAAAAACAAGGTTTCTTATGAAAACACTCACAGACGAGAAGCTGACGATTGTCGGCGCAGCAGGTATGATCGGTTCTAATATGGCACAGACCGCTATTATGATGGGACTAACTTCCAACATTTGTTTGTACGACCCTTACGCACCGGGTTTGGAGGGAGTTGCCGAGGAATTATTCCATTGTGGTTTCGAGGGTGTAAACATCACTTTTACCTCAGACATCAAGGAGGCTTTGACTGGCGCTAAATATATCGTTAACTCCGGTGGTGCCGCAAGAAAGGCAGGTATGACCCGTGAGGATCTCCTAAAAGGAAACGCCGCTATCGCCGAGGAGTTCGGCAAGAACGTAAAGGCTTATTGCCCGGACGTAAAGCATATCGTGGTTATCTTTAACCCGGCGGATATTACCGGTTTGATTACCTTATTGTATTCCGGCTTGAAACCTTCTCAGGTTACGACGTTGGCCGCATTGGATTCTACTCGTTTACGCAGTGAGTTGGCAAAACATTTCGGTATCTCTATGGATCAGGTTGAGAATTGCCGTACGTATGGTGGCCATGGCGAGCAAATGGCTGTTTTCGCCTCTACCGCTAAAGTGGATGGTAAACCTTTAACTGAGCTTATCGGTACGGATGCCTTGACGAAAGATCAATGGGCGGAGATACAGACAAAGGTTACGAAGGGTGGCGCGAACATTATCGCCTTGCGTGGCCGTTCTTCCTTCCAAAGCCCATCGTATGTATCTATCGAGATGATCGCTGCGGCAATGGGTGGTAAACCGTTCCGTTGGCCGGCTGGCGCTTATGTATCAAACGGTAAGTTCGATCATATCATGATGGCTTGGGAGACCTCGATTACGAAAGACGGCGTAACGTTGAAAGAGGTGCATGGTACACCGGAAGAAGAGGCTGCCTTGGAGAAGAGCTACAAGCACCTTTGCGCTTTACGTGACGAGGTGATCGCTATGGGCGTGCTTCCCGCTATTTCCGAATGGCATAAATTGAATCCGAATATCAAATGATCGAATAACAAGTAATTTAGATTTTCATGGATATATGGAATCCCCGCTTAGATGGCTTCGTGCCGGAAAGCGGGGATTCTTGTTTTATTTTATCTTTAGTCCGGGGATCAGGGGCGTGCTATCTACCAGTTCCAACTCTTGCACCATCTGTAATGTTCCTTGTTTGTATTTCTGGAAATGGGGCGTTTGGATATGGTTTTTATAAGCGTCTTGATCTGCGTAAATCTCTAGGATGGTTACTTTATTTGGATGTTCTTTCTCCGATACGGCATACAGTGTAAGAACACCCGGCTCTAGACGCATGGAAGCCTCGATCTCTTCTTTCAGAAAGGCGTTATAACGCTCCAACTGGGCGGGATCGACCGTGATCTTGGATAGGCGGACTAAGTTCTTCTCTGGGGCGGGTTGAGAAATATCTTGTGCGAAGGCTGGTATGAAGCCTAGCAGGAAGAGTGCGATTGCTTTTGTTTTCATGAGGATATCGTTATTGTTTGACATCACAAAGATATTCGGATTTATCTCAAGTATATGTATATATATTACGGATCTTTGTATCAAAATTACCGTTCGTAAACGGAGCTGATCCGGATGACAGCTGGGGTTGAGCAAACGAATAAAGCGCCTGCGATTCCCTTGCGGGAGACACAGACGCTTTCGTTCAAATAAATATTCTTATAAAGTACGATCCGGATATAAGGCTTTCCACCATTCCGGCTCGTCTTTCAGCCATTTGGCGAACCATGCGTAGATGGTATTTTGCCAGCCTATACGCTTCTGATAACCTACGATACCATGATTCTCGCCATCCACCTGCACGAATTCCACGGTTTTCCCTAGGATCTTCAAGGCGGCGAACATCTGGATACTTTCCCCGATGGGTACGTTCGTATCGGCGTTGCCGTGAAGCAACAGGAGCGGGGTCTTGATCTTATCGGCGTTGAACAACGGGCTTTGCTTGGTAAAGAACTCCGGGGCGTTCCAAGGATAAGTGCCGGCATTCGCTACGGAGCAATAGCCATATCCCCAATAACCTTCTCCCCAATAGCTACTCAACGCGCTAATACCGGCATGGCTGATAGCGGCGGCGAAAATGTCCGTACGGGTTTGTAGGTATTGTGTCATGAATCCGCCGTAGCTGGCACCGATGCAACCGATCTTCTTCTCGTTCACGAAAGAATGCTCCTTGCAGAACAGCTTGGTGCCTTGGATGATCTCATCGGCGGTCTTCAGGCCCCATGCGTTCACATGGCGGGCGGCGAATTCCTGTCCGAAGCCCGTTGTTCCACTCGGATTCAAGGTGTAGACCACGTATCCGAGAGCGGCGTACATATGCATGGAATAACGCATCTCCAGCGCACGGTTCGTCGGGGAAGTACCGCCATAGTAATAAACGATCATCGGATATTTCTTATTCGGATCGAAATGAGGCGGTAGGTAATAACGACCTTGGATCGTCGTACCGTCATCCGACTTGAAGTTCCAGTCGTGTACCTCGCCTAAGGCGATATCTTTTAATTTATCTTGCGAGAGATCATACACCAAGCGGTTCTTTCCTCCTTTCAGGTCGTAAGCGTAAAGGCGGTTGGCGTTGGACGCGCTCTGTCCGTAATAGAAGAGAACCGGAGCGTTGTCGGCCAACGCATACGACATGATAATATCCTCGGAGGCGGCTACTTGCTTGATCTTTCCATTTGCCGGGTCGCACGTATAGATCCGTTGGTAATCCTCATCCTCACAGAGGATATAGATTTGCCCGTTGAAGCGGTTCCATACGGCATCGATCACGTTCGGATTGAAGTCCTTGGTGAGCGGGGAAGCTTTACGGCTTGCCAGATCGTATAGGAATAACTGCCCGTCGTACGAGTTGGAGATCTGTCCTTGCTTGATATTTCGTCCGATCCCGTCGAAAGCGTCGCCTGCCCCGGCTACCAATAACTGTTTACCGTCGGGCGAGAAGGCGGCTTGGTTTACGTACGGGGCTTTTTCCCAGATCGTATCGATCGCCATGGTCTGCAAATCCAATTTATAAAGGGAGCCCAGGGAGTGCGGCAAGGAGGTGTACACCCGGTCGCTGGTACTGAACAATAGATAGCGGCTATCAGTGCTGATATCATTGATATAAGTGTCCGTATGCCCGAAAGTAAGTTGCTCGTACAAACCTGTTTTTAAGTCATACCGCCAGATAAAGGAGCGGTCACGGAAACCCGGGATGCGGTCTGCCGGCTCTAATACACGGATCAAGTCCGTCCCTTCCTTTGGACCTTCCTCTTCTACGGTATAGAGAAGCGTGGACTCATCGGGGGTGAATACGAACCGCCCTTTCGGAAGGTTCGGGACTAATACTGTTTGTTGGTAGGTCGCCGGATCTACAGTTACCAACTCCGTACCGTCCAGACCGGTGCGGGTGTAATACAATCGATTGCTTTTAGGCATCCATTTGGCGGTTGTCAAGAAACTTCCGTCTTGCAATAAGACCCGTCCCGTAGCGGCATCCATCAATTGCCCGTACGATTCGCTCTTGCCCTCCGGGAATCGGTTGACGTATTTTACCAAGGCATACTTCCCGTTCGGGGAGACACTTACGCCTTGGAAATCCTTTCCTTCTAGGATATTCAGAAGGGTGTAGCGTTTCTCCGGGTTCAAGGAAGCTACGACTTTCGCTTCCGCCTCGCTCTTGAAGGTAGCCTTTAGGCTGGGAGGACAAGTGTCTGTTTCCGCTGTCAGGTATTTAACGACTACTTGATAGCGGCGGGGTTCCATCACCAACTCGGAAGAGGCTCCTACCGGTTTATCATTGACGAATACTTCGAACGCCCCGGGACCCGATATATCGAGCGTACCTTTTACGTACCGGTCGCTGTTCAAGAAGAAAGAGAATAGATGCAAGGCATATCCCTTTTGCGGGGCGGCGAAGGTGATCGCGCCTGCCGTGTCAGCGTCGAGTACCGTGGCGTTCGCAAGCGTTTGCTCGAACGGTAAGGTCGCTTTTAATAGATTCTTTGCCTCGAAAGGCTTGCCGTTTACGTTGAGGCTGTCCGCTAGGATCGGCTTGTTGACCGTGAACGGGCCTGCGTGCTGGAATTGCGTTACTTTCACGTCTTCCATGGCGTAAAGCGAAAGGGCGGAAAGAAGCAATGCCGGAATTAAGTTAGTTTTTCTGTTCATATATAATTAGTTTAGGATAAACGTTTTCCGCAAACGATGTAAAGCTGTTCGGTATCCTCTACGACGAGCGGAAGAAGATAAGGCTCCATCAATGCCGCCACCTCTCGGGCCGGGGGCAAGGGCAGCGATAATCGATCGGCGTGCCGATGGTGGTGCGTATTGATCTTTTCCTTGCTCTCGCTGTGGCAGATAACCAATTTACCGCCGGGCACGAGCAAGTCGCTCATATGCTTGATCAACCGTTCCGGCCGCATGAAATGCGGGTAGGCGCTATACAGGATAATATAGTCGAATCCTTTCCCCTTGTAGCTCATAGCGTCCTCTTGGAGGAACTCGATGAGCGGATGATCCGGATATTTCACGCGTGCTTTCTCGATCATTTGGCCCGCTATATCGATAGCTACGATTTGGCGGGGTTCGTACGGCAGCAGGTAACTTTCCAATATCCCCGTGCCGCAACCGACATCGAGGATGCGAGCGTTCCGCCGCAGGTTGGTACGATCCAATATCGTCCGGATTTTTTCCGGATCATGTACGCAGACAGCGTCCCAGCGTTCCGCCATCGTATCAAAAAAAGTCTCTATTTGATTCATGACAATTGTCCTTCCCATAGAAAACAATCGCTGAACAGGGATTGTTCCTTGAAATGGGTTGGTTTTTCGAACAAACCGAACACGGACGATCCGGAGCCGGACATGGCGGCATATAAGGCGCCTCCCTCGTATAAGGTATCCTTGATCCGCTCGATCACGGGATGTTTCGGGAATACGCTCCGCTCGAAATCGTTCACCATCCGCTCTTTCCATTCGGATACCGGTAGCCGGATGATCTCTTTCAAGGAGGTCTCGGGCGTGGCGGGTGTTACCATCGAATAGGCTTCGGGGGTGGAGACGGCTACATCCGGTTTAATTAAGCATAGATAATAATCCTTTAAGGACAAGTCCACGGGCTCGAATTGGTTTCCCGTGCCAGTCGCGAATACCGGCGTGTTACGGATAAAGAACGGGCAATCGGCTCCGATGGTGGACGCTATCGCCTCCAACTCATCCGGGTGAATATCCAAACCGCAGAAATCATTGACCAGCTTCAACATAAAAGCGGCATCGGCGGAACCTCCTCCAAGCCCGGCGCCAAAAGGTATCGCTTTCAACAAATGGATCTCTAGCGGGGGAATCTCGTATCTCGTCTTTAGGGCGTTCAGCGCTTTTATGACGAGGTTCTTCTCTTGGGGAGCGTCTACCGGGATTCCGGTCCCGGTGAAACTGGGCTGATCCGAGGCGACGATCTCGAGGGCATCCTTCACGGGGATCGGATAGAAGATGGTCTCTATATTATGATAACCGTCCGGACGTTTGCTTACCACGTTCAGACCTAGGTTTATCTTGGCATTCGGGAAACAGATCATAGTATTTAATGTTTGTTTTATATGATACGCGAAGATAATGTTTACCGATCAGAATTACCTTAATCTGATGGGCAAATAGGATAATCACACCAAAATTTCTCCATAAGTGTCATACCGCCAGCGACCTGTTTCTCCATATCCATTAGAATGCCCATAATTAAATGCCTGCTTAAAAGAAAATCCCTCCGACCCGCCCTCATTCTCTTTATAGTCAGTATGCGGTAGTAACAATGCAACCTGTGGCTTGAGCTTGTAACAATACTGAGCATTACGATTCTTTTTGCGCTATGCTCCGCTCTCGCTTCCATTCGCAGTAAGTTCGACAATTCATTCTCAATTGCCAGAGATATACTCGCCCTATTTAAAAAGAACTACCTGAATTATGCTTTATATCAGTTCCGTCAACCAATTTAGCTGTTGGATCTTCACGTCCAATTCACGTAATTGCTTGGAATATGAATCTATTTCTTTTTGTAAATCTGCCACATTTATTGTGCGGACATAACGGATTTCATTTGCCGAATAACGTTCTAAACTGCCCGTTGCCGATTGTGTGACGGAACGAAGGACGGAGATGCGCAATGCTAAGATATCTTTCTTTGCGATCATTTCCGTAAGGCTTGTACCTTCTGCAAGGGTAGCCATGTTGGTTCGGTTGATTCTGAAAATCAGTGTCTCCAAATCATTCAGATTATTATTCAACTCATCCATAAGCCCCCGTGGATCTTCTGCGGGCTCTTCACCTTCTTGAATCCGGGCATTGTTTTTTAGCCGGACTTCCAGTTGTGATATTCTTTTTTGTAAATCAGCTCGTAAGCTGAGAGCTTCTGCTAATTTCATAATTCGGTATGTTTTTAATGTTTGCTGTTCTTGCTCTTTTGGAATTGCATACCCGATCATGAAGAGGGCTGCTTCCAGAGAACGCATGTCTTTAAATTGGCATTCTGGGAAGTTTAATACTTCTTTTAATAGCCAATTGGCTTTAAGGTTGCATTCAATATGGATTTTTCCTCGATCAAGTTTAGAGAATTTGTAAATGTCGCTGTTAGGATTCCGATTAACCTCCGGATTTCGGGCATCACCATAGGCGAATTTTAATAAAGAAGGGACACCGCCTTGTTTCTGCTCTATACAATATAGTTTCACCAAATAGCATAAAGCGGCTCCTACACGACTATCGTAGATGATAAAATCATTTATATATAAAGAATAAATCTTGGTGAATCCTGAGTTCATAATAATTATCTCATCCTTTATATCTAAAGAGTCACGGGTTAAGACCCCTTCTGCCTTCATTAGATAATTCACAAGGTTGGTTTGTGCCTTGATCCTTTCTTGATTTTCCCGTATAACGCCTCCCCATTTTAATATATCGAGGCAAGCATCTTGGCAAGCTTCGTTGTCATTATTTCGGATACTCGCTTTAAGTCGTTTGGCATAACTTTCCAATAAGGCATTGTTTTCCTCCCAATTTAGACCTCCCCATTTATATTTGTGGCAAGCATCATAAAAAGAGGTACATTGCCATTCCTCCTTCTCTTTCTGATTGTAATATGAATGGGTGAAATTAGATAGTTTATCACGAAGCCACTGGATAAATCCAGATACATACTGATCGTTTAGGAATTGTTCTTTTGTCATAACAACAGATTTTGTGTAAAAATAAATATTTTATTGTATATAATAATGTTGTAAGTATATTTTTGAGTTTAATTTTAGTTTTCTTCTTGCGGGCATAGCTGTAGGCATCACGCGTAAAAGAGTAGGTTTGACGTTTTGACATTCTGTAATCTAAACTTCCGGAGAAGCGTTTTTTCCGGGCTAAGGTACGCCTTGCTTCCGAAAATGGCATAGAATAATAGCATCTGGTTGTCTTGTAGTGTTTTATGGAAATAGGCCTTTTTATTCTAGCGAGATTAATTCATCGTATCTCATATTTTTAGGTGAAAATAGCCATTTTATACGGGTGTATCGATCAATTCTATAGGATGCGAGGGCTGTTTCTTCCGTATGTATCGCCTAATACATACGGTTGCGTTACCTAATACATACGGTCGTGTTGCCTAATACAGCCTTTTGTGTTACCTAACTCTATTACTTTTGAGTCCAAACAGGGGTATTTAGGCAAGAAAAAGAGGGAAAACGTATGATTTCATCATAGGTCTCTCCCTCTTTTTCTCTATTTGTAAAAAGGTCTTGACATCGTTATTCTGTTATTTCGATCATAATGTCAAGATTATCTCATTTTCGCTTACGGTCTCTATAATCGATACTTATTTATCCTTTATGATTTCATGGAGCATGGCAACCTTTTCTTGCTCGGCCTTTAATAATCGTTCGTAAAGCTCGACTATTTTATCGATGGGATTGAAAGTTTGATTTTGAATGCTTCCGGCTGCAGTTGCGTTATCTTGCCATGTGCCAGAATAAATATTGATAAGCGCTCCTTCATTAAGCTCCGTGATCGCCTCTGTCGGAATATCCAAAGCTTTAGTTATCTTTTCCAATACTTCAGGTTCCAATTCGTCTTTTTTCTCGTAGCCGGATAAGGTGGCTTGTGATACCCCTATTTTGTCGGCGAGCACTTCTTGTTTGATGCCTCTCCATTCTCTCCAACGTTTTAAGTTGGCTCCATGACTATTTCTTCTGGTAAATGTTGTTTCCATGTCAGTTCTTATTGATCCTGTCACAAAAATAAGTATTAAATCTGAGTTATCTTACTATTGTATCAGATATCCAGAGCAACCGCACCTAATTTTATTTATAACTACAAATTACAATGGGCATTGTTACCGACCGTAAATACGTAGTCAGATATATCATTTATCTCTGTCATCTGATAATATTAGTCGTGACATTGATATTTTATCAAGGGGATTGATGGTATATCAGCAGGCGGTAAGCTTATTTTGTCTGCGAATGATAAACACAGAAATCAATGGAAACTCAAAATCAATATCCTCAAAGGGATTATTCCGAGATGATTAGCTTATCCCATCAAGTAATTGGTTTGCCGGTAAGGAAAGCGCAGATATTGTTGAAGGATCTGGATTTATGTATGATCACTTATACGTGGAATGACGTAAGCCAGATTACATTGGAAGTCGTGTTCAAAACCTCCACGCTCACTTGCCTTTTTAATCAAAACGACATTTGTGAAGCTGTATATCTATTCTTAACTGATAATAAGGATCTAATGAAATATATAAGCCACTGCGTTAAGACCTATACATATGATTTCCTTTTGGATGGCTGGACCACGGATAAATGCCACATTTCAATATGCCGTTCCGAAAATCAAGGGTGCTTTTTATTAATATTACCGCTAAAAAAGATTTTATGAATAAGGCATATTGTAGTTGTTTCGCTACTCCTCTTTTTCAAACGAACTTTTTGTGTGTTCCAATGACGATGGTTTTCAGTCATCAAAAAGAAAGGCGCAGTAAATCAAGTTTACAGCGCCTTCCATTTATTTAGGGTTATGAGCTTTTAAGGCTCTGCGATCATCTCTTTAGCGATTATCTCGGCCTCGGCTTTATCGGCGTCCTTTTGGATGTTCGGCAATTCAAGGCCGTAGCCTTTGATCCGGTCCTCACGTTTCAACATCAAGGCGATGAAGAGGGCGAGTACACCGAAGCAGGTGAAGACTGCCATCGGTATCGTATAGTCGTAAGCCGGTTTGCCCGTACCATTGTCTATTTTACAATACGTATCCAATATCCAGCCGATTAATAAGGGAACCATACTCAGACCGATATTCTGTACCCAGAAAATCAAGGCATAAGCCGTGCCTAATTGCTTCTCCGGGATAATCTTCGGAACAGATGGCCACATCGCCGATGGAACCAAGGAGAAAGCGATACCCAATACGATCATCACGATTGTCGCGAACCACCACTGATTCAAGATCGGAAGTGTGAATAATAAATGCACGCCGATCAACATCAAGGCACCATAGATCATGATCGTCGCCCCTTTACCCTTGCGGTCGTATAAGTTACCGAAGAACGGAGTCAGAAGAATCGTGCCGAAAGGTAAGATAGCCGGGATGTTTCCCGCCAACTCCGGATCTACGTTATATTTATTGACCATCAAGTCCGTAGCGTATTTCAAGAAGGGGAATACGGCCGAATAGAATAATACGCAAAGCAGAGCGATCAACCAGAAACCCTTATTGGTAACGATCAATAAGATATCTTTCAAACGGAAAGGCTCTTCCTCCTCGGCTTGCTCGATAGCGTCCATCGAAGCGTCCAGCTTGCGATCCATCACGCAAAATACGAGGAAGGCGATCAAACCGATACACAACATACAAAGACAAAGCAAGATAGGAGCGGAGATACTACCGAAGTACTTGGCGGCGGGAACCGTGATAGATAAAGCCAAGGCCGTACCCAAACGAGCCGTAGCCATCTCCAAGCCCATAGCCAACGCCATCTCTTTTCCCTTGAACCACCGTACGATAATCTTAGATACCGTGATACCGGCGGTCTCCACGCCGACACCGAAGATTGCGTATCCGAGGGCGGCCACCATCACTTGCGCTTTCCATCCGAAAAGCTCTCCTTCCATCGTAAACGCGTCCGAGATGGCGTAATATTTAATGGAACAACCGATAATCATCAAGATACAGGAAGCGACACCCGTGAAACGGACACCCATCTTATCCAGAACGATACCACCAATAATCAACATGAAAAGAAATACGTTGAACCAACCGTAAGCGCTGGTGAACCAACCATATTCCGTACTCGTCCAGCTTAGCTGTTCTTCCAACATCGGTTTAAGCGGAGCCATTACATCCGTAAGGAAGTATCCGCAAAGCATCGTGAATGCCGCCAAAGCGAGTACACTCCAGCGTGCGACTTTCGAGTCACTTAGTTTCTGATGAATTTTTTCTATCATGATATTTGTTTTATAGAGTTATATTATTTGTATTCGTCTTCTTTCATGAACAAGGGGAGAGCGTCCGCTACGATAAAGGTGCTTCCGCCGATAAAGATCAAGTCATCCTTGTCGGCACTTTTTAACGCTTTCTCGACCGCCTCTTCCACCGTTTCGCAAAGGACTCCGGGCAGTCCCTTCCGCATGGCTTTCATGGCGAAATCCTTTACGGGCATCGCTCTCTCCACGGAGGCTTGCGTGAAGAAATAAGAAGCATCTGGTGGCATCAAGGATAATACGCCGTCGATATCCTTGTCGTTCACCATACCGACGATCATATAAATTTCGCGGAAACGGCTTCTCATGGCATTCAGGTGTTCCGCTATGTGTTTCCATCCACCCACGTTGTGCCCGGTGTCGCAAATGACGGTCGGTTTTGTCCGCAAGGTTTGCCAGCGGCCCATCAAACCCGTCAGTTGGGTCACGTGCCCGAACCCTTCATGGACGGCCTCGGGCAGGATGTCAACACCGCACTTCTCGCGGAGCAGGTGCAGGGCGGAGAACACCGTGATGGCGTTGGCTTGTTGTACCTCTCCGGCAAGCTCGCCGATCACCTCGCCGTATTCTACGGAGGGGAACTTCCAGTGTACCATCGACAACCCTCCGGTCCCCTCCAGCATTCCCATGCTCAAGGCGTAGTGGAAGGGTGCTCCTGCCTTTCTCGCCTCGTTCTGGAAGAGGTCGAAAACGGAGCGTTTCTCTGCCTCCCCCAGAAGGACGGGTACGCCTTTTTTGATAATGCCGGCTTTCTCCGCCGCTATCTTCTCCTCCGTATCTCCCAAGAATTGCGTATGATCCAGACTGATATTCGTGATGATACTCAAGATCGGAGTGATAATGTTCGTACTGTCCAAACGACCGCCAAGCCCGACCTCGATAACCGCGTAATCTACCTGCTGGTCGCGGAAATACTCAAAAGCCATACTGGACGTCAGCTCGAAGAAAGAAGGATGGAGAGGCTCGAAGAAAGAACGATGGCGTTCGACGAAATCGACCACGTAATCTTGGGAGATCTTTTTCCCGTTCACCCGGATGCGCTCCCGGAAGTCCACTAAGTGGGGAGAGGTATAAAGCCCGACCTTGAAACCGGATTGCCGGAGAATGGCCGCCAATAGATGGCTGACCGAGCCTTTGCCGTTTGTCCCGGCTACATGGATGGTCTTATAGGCTTTATGCGGATTTCCCAGATAATCATCTAGGGCGATACTTGTACCAAGACCGGGTTTGTAAGCGGAAGCTCCGCTGTGTTGGAAGACCGGGATGCTGGTATATAGATAGTGTAGCGTTTCCTCGTATGTCATGTTTTTGTAAATTAGATGCTACAAATGTAGTTAAATTTATTTATACCTTTGCGACTCGTTTATAAAAAGGAGAGAAAAAGAAAATGGAAACACGACGTATAACCTATACGCCTCAAGGAGGCGTTTGTTCTAAGTTGATGGTGATCGACGCGAAGGAGGACGTGATCGAGAATGTGCAGATTGTAGGAGGTTGCCACGGTAACGGGCAAGGCATGTGCGCCTTATTGAAAGGTATGCGCATCGAAGACGCTATCGGCCGTTTGTCTGGCATCGATTGTCATGGAAGGGGAACTTCATGCCCGGACCAGATGGCACAGGCATTGAAGCAATTCAATCGATGATCAGCTTATATCCGATTCCCCGGATATTCAAAATCTTGATAGACTCGTCTTTCGATAACTTATGACGTAGCTTGGTGATAAAGACATGCAGGCTGCGTGCGTTGAAGAAAGAATCATCTCCCCAAAGGTCTATCAAGATCTCTTTCATCGGTAATACTTGGTCCTTATTGTCGCAAAGGCGCTTCAATATCTCGGATTCCCGGTTGCTGAGGAGTTGTTTCTTTCCCCGGTAGACCAATGTCTGCGTGATGGAATCGAACGTATAAAGCCCGATACGGAAAGAGGTGGCTTCCGGTCTTTGGACGGACACCTTATGCAGTAACGCCTTGATGCGCACGATCAATTCCGCCATGCCGAAAGGCTTTTTCAGGTAATCGTTGCCGCCTGTCTCGAAGCCCTCTACCACGTCGTTGGCCGCGGAACGGGCCGATAGGAATAGGACAGGGGTGTGCGTATCCGTCTTACGGATCAATTTGACCATCGTGAAACCATCCATCTTGGGCATCATGATATCCGCTACGATAATGTCCGGGTTGATCTCCGCATAACGGGAGAGGCCCTCCTCGCCATTCGCCGCTAGGGTGATATCGAACTCGTTCCCATCCAGCGTATCCTTGATGATCATGGCCAATGTAGGCTCGTCTTCTACTAGTAGTACTTTTATCTTTTCCATATTTGATACTTGATTTTCGGATTATTATTTAAAATGCAGGGTAAAGGTGGAGCCTTTGCCGGGGACGCTTTCCACACGGGCTGTTCCTCCATGTTTACCCATCATGTCTTTTACGTAATATAATCCTAGGCCATAACCTTTCACGTTGTGGATATTCCCGCTGGGAACCCGGAAGAACTTGTCGAATATCTGCCGCTGGTTGGCTTCGCTGATACCCGGGCCGTTATCGGTTATGGAGATTGTCGTTTCGTGATCGTCTTGCCGGGCTGTCGCTTCGATGCGGCAAGGTTCCTTGTCGGCGTATTTGATTGCGTTATCGATAAGGTTGCTCAACATATTATATAGGTGGGTACGATCGGCCACCAATTCTATATCCTCGGGGATGGAGTAAGTAAACTCCACGGGTTTGCTCGCTTTCAGTTTGTATTGCTCGATGAGGGAGTTCACCAACTCGTTTAATGAGATGGTTTCGGGGCGCAAGCGGAAGGTACTGCGGTTCTCTACGGCGAGTGTCAAGATTTGTTCCACCAATCCGGTAAGATGGATAAGTTGGTCTTTAACGATCGTCAGGTATTTCTTCTGTTTCTCGTTGACGGGATCGCTAAAGTTCAATAATGCGTCTACGGCGGCATAGCTGACGCTGATCGGGGTTTTCAGCTCATGCGTCATATTGTTGGTGAAATCGGTCTTCAATTCTTCCACGGTCTTTTGCTTTAAGATGGTGCGGAGTAAGTATATGAAAGCGCAAATGATCAGCAAAAGTAATAGGAAGGAGGAGATCAGGATGCCTTTCATCTGGGTGAGTATCACGCTAGCCGGCGATTTAAGGAACAGGCGATATTGTAACGTGCTCTCGTTATGGAGCGGGTAATCGAAATGCACGGGGTTTTTCCACGTAGTGAATCGTTCCGGCTTGTCCAGATGCATCCAACCCTTCTCGTCCCCGTTGTTTGGTTTATAAATCGTTACCAGCTCATGTTCCGTTACGATGTTTCTTGCCTCCAGTTCCGAGGTTAATAATTTGTTGTAGGTCTTGAAATCAATTGGTTTTATAGAATCTATATTCGCATGCATCGCTTGCTGCACCATGTCCTCCACCTCGCCGATTACATATAGGTAATCCGTTAGGGTAGAGTCTATCGAGCTAAAGTCCTCCTCATCCCCGTAATCGATATGTAATTTCATGTGTGAGTCTGGATTTGCCGTCTTGAAGATATCTTCCCGGTTAAGGTCAGGATCTTCTTTCTGCGGATGGATCGAAGCTTTTGCGTCCATCTTCTGCTTATTAGACGGATCTAGCTCTGAGCTGAAGTACACATCTTGGGTTTGAGGTCCCAGCGCTCCCTGTTCTTTTTTGATAGATCGGATGCGCAGGAACAACTCCTTATAGTCGGCGATCTTCATCGCTTCCTCTATATTGATCTCCATCTGTTTATATAATGTATCATATAAACCTTTCAGCCAGTATCCTTGGAAAACCAAAAGCCCGGCCAGCGATAGGACGATCAACAAAGCGATTAACTTAAAACGAAGTCTGATGTTCATGAAGTCTCTTTATGCTTATAATCGAATTGATCGCTAAAAATAGACAATTTTATTACATGAACTTTTAATACGCAAGATAAACTTTATGCGGGCGCTTGTAAATATTTACTAAGGATGCCCATCAACGCCCCAATATCAATCGGTTTAGCCAAATGATAATTCATGCCCGCTTTGATAGCGTTTGTCACGTCTTCGGAAAAAGCGTTGGCGGTCATGGCTATAATTGGCATATGTGCGATATCCCTTCGTTGGAGGGAACGAATCTGCCGGGTCGCCTCATAACCGTCCATGATAGGCATCTGGATATCCATCAGTATTATCTGGTAAAATCCTTCTTCCGATTGGGCGACTTTATGTACGGCGTCGAGCCCATTTATCGCCGTATCGATAGTGATACCGGTGCTGCCGATGATCTCTACGGCGATCTCACGATTTAACTCGTTATCCTCCACCAGCAAGATGCGCTTGCCGGAATAATCGACGTTTGATAACTTGAATGGGCGGATCGGTTCCGGCTGGTCTCCTTCGTCAAGGAAAGATCTCAATACTTGGAGTAGCTTGGACTTATAGAGAGGCTTGGTGATGAATCCATTGGCCTTAACCTCCTTAGCCTCTGCCTCATATTCCTCAAGATCGTATGCGGAGAGAATGATGATCGGTACGTCCGCTCCCACGAAACGTCTGATTTGCCGGGTTGTTTCAATGCCGTTCATTTGAGGCATCTTCAAGTCAATGATCACGGCGAAATACTCTTTCTCCGCTAAATGATGCTGTCGTACTTTTTCTATAGCTTCTCTACCTGAATATACGCATTCACTGTTTATCCCGATCTCTCGCAAACAGCTAGACGTGTTTAGACAAGCGATCTTATCATCATCTACCACAAGAACCTCTAAACCTTCTACCTCTATCTTATCATCGGGCTTCTGATCCCGGCAAACCAATGGCATGTCGATGGTGAAGCGGGAACCTTTGCCATATTCACTCTCCACCTTGATATCTCCTCCCATCATCTGAATGATCTTATGGCTGATCGACATCCCGAGGCCAGTACCTTGTATCCTCTTGATCTCATCATCGCTCGCACGCTCGAAAGGCTCGAAAATCTTATCCAGAAACTCCGGTTTCATACCTCTTCCGTTATCCTCAAACACGAATTGATAATTTCCGATGCCATTATGAGGGGCCTTCTCGTAGATCTCTATCGTGATTCGCCCATTCTCCGGCGTATACTTAATTGCGTTCGAGAGGATATTCATCAATACCTGCTTGATACGCTGCGTATCGCCTTTTACATTCTCATGCCTCAGGTTCTTGACGTGTATATTTAAAGTTTGTTGTTTGTTTTTGATCTCCGGTTGCATCATAACGACCAAGTCTTGCAAGAGCTCACCCACATTGAACTCATCCTCCGAAAGAATTAACCTGCCACTCTCGATCTTGGACATATCGAGAACCTCATTAATCAGACTCAATAATAATTTAGAGGCTCCATTGATTTTTTCCATACAATCTAGTATTCTTTCATGTTCATCTACATGGGCTTTGGCTATAGTCGCCATTCCCATGATGGCGTTCATGGGTGTACGGATATCGTGGCTCATGCGGGCGAGAAAATCAGATTTGGCTTGGTTGGCTTGTTCCGCCGACTTTAGTGCTTCTTTAAGTTGCTTTGACTGTTTCTCCAGTTTCTTTTGCAACTCCCTCTGTTCGGTAATGTCGGTGATATTGATGTAAACGATAAGATAGATAGGCTCGTCACCTTCCCAGCCAATACATTCCCCGTTCAACTGTAGCCAAGCGTCGTTTCCGTTTTTGTCTTTCGACTGGATAACGAAATGTACAGGTTCCCCTTTTAGCATACAGGAGATATGTGCGTTCATCGTATTACGGCTTGTTTCATCTAAACGGGAGAAAGGACTGAAAGATAAAAAAGAATTTTTATCGATACCAGAGAAGTCCATATATTTATCATTTGCCTCCAGCAATGTAAAACTGCCGTCTTTATGTACTTTATGCTTGGATATGAAGCCGGGGATATTATCATAAGTGATCGTTTGCTCGATCCGCCTTCGCATTACGTCCTCTACATCGGTCATTACCGTATAGGAGATAGGGATGCCGTCTTGTAGTTGGTCGGTAAACGTTGAGGTGATTTTAGTCCATCTTTTTCCTTTTCTCGTTGGCATCTGGATAACGGTTTCGTAACCGCTGGCTTTATTAGCTATCGTCTCGTAAACATTCTTGGATAATATATTCCAAGCTTCATCATAACCTTTAAAATACAAATCGGGTTTATTGTGGAAAAGAGCTTCATATTCTTCTTTGGGGTAACCTATCATATCGTAATAGAAGTCATTTGCCCATAAAAGTGTGAAATGCTCATCCAATAAATGTTTGCTAACGCTAGCTCCCGTAAGCCCCATCAATAAGTTGTATTCTAGATCCGTCTCTCGCCCTTCCATCGTATGTCTTTTTATATTATCCTACAAAAGTAAAAATTATAAAAGGTACCCTTGAAATTCTTCTTTTTGATAATATGTTCCGTTTTTGCTTTCGGCTAGTCGGATGTTTTCTGGTAACAAGAATAGGTATACGATTTACCCCTGTATTCTTGTGGAGTCATGCCTACATTTCGACGGAAGAACTTATTAAAGAACGATAGATTATTAAAACCGAGGTCCATCGCTATGTTCTTGATTTCTCGGTTGGTCCCTTTCAACTGAGCCTTAGCGTCTATGATTATTGTTTGCGTGAGGATCTCTTGAGGAGTCTCTCCGATCGCTTTTTTGATGGATGTCGAGAAATAAGAGAACGTGAGGCCCAACTTCTCGGCATAAAACGATACGTTATGCTCTTTCGTATAGTATCTCAATACCATATTTAGGAACTCTTGATAGATTTGTAACGGACGTGTAAGTTCCTGTTTCTCTAATGGGTAAATTTTACTGTATATTTCTATGATACCTTGACTACACATCATGAAAATGGCCTTTATCATCTCTTTATTGTTCAAGATATCGGGATATACGGCATATTGATAGAGAAGCTCGTAGAAGTTCGTGATCAGGTTGGCCCTGTTTTGGGATATTTTTATAATCGGATACCTGTAAATCATCAGTAGATAACCCATCGTGCTCTTGATAAAATTGGTGTAACACATAAAATCGAAAGAGAACGCTATGAAATAGATCAAGATGTCGGGGGATATCTCATGTATTTGTATGCGACTATTGGGCAATAGCGTTACAACATTGAGTTTCGAAGTGGTCAATTCTGACATATTGATAGTTGAGCGTATTTGCCCTTCCATGCAAAGGATAAAGACCCCAGCTTTTATCTTACAAGGAATATTTATAAACTCCTTGAGTTCGTCGGCGGATATGTATTTACCAACCATAAAGTCCGTAGGTGAATCAAGGCAGAGGAACTGTTTATCCATATTGTAAGATTTTTGACGTCAAATATAAATATTAATTGAAACTCAAATGTTGTAAAAGGAAATATGGAACATATTATCCCAAAAAATAGTTAGCCAAGACTAAATAAGATCCTTTACACCCATAAACTTGAACGGTTGCGCCGGCTTAAAGTCTTGTGCGACCAGTCGCTACCATCCCGTTTGTTCCCGAATAAACTACTCTTGTACACATGATTTTCAACTTTTAATAGGTTATCTTCAAATATTTGATTGATATATCAACAGTTAGAACCTCTTAATGTTCAGTTTACGTTTTCGCGTCAAAGAGTACGGCGGCCTTGAAACCTTTTTCCTGCAATTCCCTTAGGTGAGATTTAGCATAAAGGATACCACTCATACTACTTTTCCGAAGGTGTTTTCTAGATTACCTTGTTCCTCTTTGTTGGGTTTGATAAATGGCGATAAGACTAAATAACATTCCTGATAAGACAAGGTAAGACTTCGTAAGTGAGTGGTAACATAGTTTCTTTTAAGAATACGTTTCTTTTGTATGAACGAAAAATGATAAAAACAAACCGATATGAAACGTACTATTTACTACATGATTTTATGCTTGCTGATGAGTCTCGGTGAGATTATGGCACAAGGTATTTCCGGGAAGGTGATGGATGGCAAGGAACAGCCGGTAGATGGAGTGGCGGTGATTTTACAGACCCTCGACTCTGTATATGTGGATGCCGTGGTTACCGATACGCTTGGGGATTTTCGATTGAATCATCCGCTAGACCAGTCGTATCGACTTATTTTCCAACACATCTTATATAATATGGTAGAGAAAGAGATAACTACCGCCAACGTAGGTACGGTGGTGCTGGAGGAGAAAGATTATCAGTTGGCCGAGATTACCGTAAAGGGAGAACGCCCGCAAGTGAAACTGGAGGGAGGCAAGCTGACGTATGATGTCCCTCAACTGATGAAGGATAAGACTGCCACGAACGCTTTTGAGATCATCAAGGACTTACCGGGGCTTATCGAGCGGAATGATAATCTGGAGCTGGTAGGGGCCAGTCGTTTGAATATAATCTTGAATGGGCAGTTGACGACAATGTCGGCAGATCAATTAATCCAGTTACTGAAAACTATGCCGGCCTCAAGGGTCGAAAAGGCTGAGGTGATGTATAACGCTCCAGCTAAATATAATGTCAAGGGGGCGTTACTCAATGTCGTATTGAGTAAGAATGAGTCCGAGACTCCTTCTTGGCAAGGTGAAACGGGTGTGGATTACACCCAATATCGCCATGCGGGGGGAGATGCGCATGTGAATTTACTTTATACGAATAAGGGCTTTAGCATAGATTTCCTGTTGAATGGTAATAAGAGACGGGATGTGATGGGGGAGGATATGTTGGCCCGCCATACATTAAATAGTGGTATGACGGAAATAAGCCAACATAATCGGGCCCTTGTCCATGTAAATAGAGGAACGGTTCGTCTGGGAATGGATTATACGTTTGCGAATGAGGATAAACTCTCTTTGGCATATTATCTGAAGGGAGATAAAGTCTTATCGGACCGTGATGCCTTTACCTCATATCTGGATCTGTCGAAGCCGGAAAATAAAAGTGAGAGTACGAGCTTGGTCCGTGATGACGGGCACTCCGCTATTCATAATATACGTTTACAATATGATGGACATGCCGGGATATCGGCAGGAGCGGATTTCACCCGTTATCATTCGCCCTCGGTACTTGATTACCAGGATACGAATGGTTCCCGGACTGATATGATAAATAATACGAGACAGGATGTATCCCGCTGGTCCGTATTCCTAAATAAGACACATAGTTTCGCTTCCGGGTGGGGATTGAATTACGGCGTGCATGGAGGTTACGCTTCGTCGAAAAACTATTCGGAGTATTTATATGATCAAGGTGCTGGCTATGAGATGGACGAGGAAGCGTTGGAGGATAATACACAAAAGGAATACATCGTTGATATTTTCGCCGAGGTATCGAAAAGCTTCGGAGAGCGTTTCTCTGCTACGGTCGGGCTGAAAGGGGAGTATTTTAAGTCTGACTACGCCTCTAGCCGGGAAAATATGAACCTATGGAATGAGGGGGCGTTGTTTCCTACCGTATCCCTGAGCTATACGTTTTCTCCCCGACATATTTTACAGTTCGATATAAGTAGCGATAAGACCTATCCCGGTTATTGGCAAGTCTCCCCGCAAGTAACGCCTCTAAACTCTTACTCGGAAGTGGCGGGAAATCCCTTGTTGAAACCTTATCGCACGTATGAGGGGCAGATGGTCTATATCTTCCGCCAAAAGTATATGCTGGTAGCGTTCTGTGAATACACGCCGGATTATTTCGCCCAACTTCCTTATCAAAGCGATACGGAACTGAAGACCGTTTTTCGTTTCGAGAATATGGATTATAGTCTGGAAGCGGGATTGGCGGTGATCATTCCTTTTAATGTGGGTCGTTTTTGGAATAGCCGCATCACACTGCGAGGTTGGAGGATGCAAGAGAAGAATGATAACTTCCACGGCATCTCATATAACCGTGAGGCTTATCTCGGGTTAGCGCATATGAGTAACACATTTAACCTATGTGATAAACCGAATTTAAAAATGACGATAGACGGCCAATACGTGACTCCCGGTGCCATCCAAGGTATATACGACTTGGGTTCCATGTATGAGATATCCGCTGGATTAAAATGGACTTTCTTGAATGACCGTGCCAGCTTGACACTTAAAGGAGACGATATTTTCGCCAGCAGCATTCCACGTACCATCAAGATAAACCAAGGCAATCAATGGAGCCGGATGAGGAAATTGAATGATGAGAGATGTCTGAAATTATCTTTTGTCTGGAAGTTTGGTGGTTACAAGGAGAGGGAACATGATTCGATAGACACATCTCGTTTCGGAAAATAATAGATGCCTTGTAGTTTCATCCTAATGAACTCTTTGTTTCAATAGGATGAAACTGGATGCTCTTCTAAAGGAAATCCTATATTGCTTTCGTACTCGCTTCTATCTGTTCCATTAGCAGGGTGATATTGCTCATGAATAGCTTGACGGAGATCGCCAGCAGGATGATACCGAAGAATTTACGGATCAGGTATATGCCGCCTTTCCCCAAGACTTTCTCTACCTTGCGTGTCATGCGGACAACAAAGTAGACCCATAGCATATTCAGTACCAAGGCTACGATAATATTCACGCTGGCATATTCCGCACGGAGCGATAATAAAGTGGTGAACGATCCCGCTCCGGCTAGCAACGGGAATACTAGCGGCACCAACGTAGCTTCCTTGATCGGCCCTTGGTTCTTGAAAATCTCTATGTCGAGAATCATCTCCAAAGATAGGAGGAAGATCACAAAAGCGCCGGCCACGGCAAACGACTCGATGTCCACATGGAAAAGCCTGAGTAATATATCCCCGGCGTAGAAGAACCCTAATAACAATAGAAAGGAGATTAGGGTTGCCTTCAACGCATTGACATCCTTGCCTTTATCCTTTAGGTCTATGATGATGGGAATAGCTCCGATTATATCGATAACAGCGAATAATACGATGAATGCGCTAAGTATTTGTTGGAAATTGAAATTTGTGAACATGACGTTATCCTCCTCTATTTTTTAATCCTCGTAAAGATACATATTTTTCCTTGAATTGGTCAATATGACGAAATTATTGGTGTGTGTAACTAATTTTAGCAGGCCTGAACTATCAACGTGTCAGAATTGTTCTTATATTAGAAGCAATAATCATTAAATCGAAAGGCCATGGGAGCAAAGAAGAATTTTGTGTTGGACACGAATGTCATATTACATGACTATAAGTGCATCGAGAACTTTCAGGAAAATGATATCTATCTACCCATCGTGGTATTAGAAGAGTTGGACAAGTTCAAGAAGGGGAGTGAGCAGATCAATTATAATGCCCGTGAGTTTGTTCGGGAGCTAGACTTATTGACCAGTAATGACCTGTTCTTGAAAGGCGCCTCACTAGGACCGGGAAAAGGTACACTTTATATCGTGACCGGTGATAAGTACCAGGAGAAAATAGCGCATTCTTTTCCGGATAAAACGCCAGATCACCGTATCTTGTCTTGTGCGTTGACGATTGCCGAGAAGAATCCGAAGATCAAGACAACCTTGGTCAGCAAGGATGTGAACCTTCGTATGAAGGCTCGTTCTTTGGGTATTCCCGTTGAGGATTATATCACGGATAAGGTCGTGAATGTAGATATTTTCGAGCGTGCGCAAGAGACCTATGAGAATATAGACCCCGATTTGATCGACAAGATATACAGCTCTCCGGAAGGTGTGGATGCAGATTCGTTGGATATCAAGTCTAAGCTCGACCCCAATGAATGCTTTATCTTGAAAAGCGTACGTAATAGTGTATTGGCTCGCTACAATCCGTTTACGGATAAGATCAAGAAGGTGGATAAAGGCACGAACTTTGGTATCCAGCCCCGTAATGCCGAGCAGAGTTTCGCTTTCGAGGTATTGAACGATCCGAATATCAAGCTTGTGGGGCTGACCGGAAAGGCCGGAACCGGAAAGACATTGTTGGCGTTGGCCTCTGCCTTGAAACAAGCCGGCACGTATAAACAGATACTTTTGGCCCGTCCGATCGTCGCTTTGGCGAATAAGGATCTCGGTTTCCTTCCGGGTGACGAGAAGCAAAAGGTCGCTCCTTATATGCAACCTCTATTCGATAACCTGAACGTGATCAAGACTCAGTTTGCCCCGGGTAATCCCGATGTCCGTAAGATCGACGATATGCAGAAGAACAACCAGTTGGTGATCGAGGCGTTGGCCTTTATCCGGGGTCGTAGCTTGTCCGAGACTTATTGTATCATCGATGAGGCCCAGAACCTCACGCCGCATGAGATCAAGACGATTATCACCCGTGCGGGAGAGGGAACGAAGATGGTCTTCACGGGAGATATCCAACAGATTGACTCCCCGTATCTAGACGCCCAAAGTAATGGCTTGGCCTATATGATCGACAAGATGAAAGGACAGGACTTGTTCGCCCATATCAACTTGATAAAAGGCGAGCGAAGCGAGTTATCTGAGTTAGCGTCAGATCTTTTGTAATTAATATAGGGAATTGAAGATTGAAAATAAACGCTTATGTGAAGCTTGATTTTTAATCTTCAATTCTTAATGATTAGTCATTTACACTCGGGCAGACATAAATTTTCCGGAAACTACCTTTATAGGAAGGGTCTCCCATATCTTTGATCTCATTCAGATGTTGTTTAAGATGGGCGGTTTCGCCGTGCTTTTGTAATTCCCCGTCGTTTTTCCAAGTCTCGGCGATAAAGAATTCGGTGCTATCGGTGAGGGACTGGTACATGCCGTAGTCGATACATCCCGGTTCTAGCAACGTGCTTTCCTTGCATTTCAAGAATGATTCCTTTAAGGCGGAGACACATTCGGGTTTTACTTTCCGTTTGATATTCAGTACGACTTCCATGGATTCTTTATTGCTTCCTCCATTCGTGCAACCGGATAGAGCGATTAATACGCAGGCCATTGAGATAAACACTTTCTTCATGATAGATTGTTTTTAAGTATTTGATACGACAAAAGTAGTGAATTTTTGATCTAAACACAGGAATCGAACATCTGATATTAAATTATTGTTGTTAGTGGAAGTTGGAATGGATATATTTGTGATAATATTAATAGCTATTTATGTTAAATTTAAAACAAGAGTCATGAGAAAGAGTTTGTTGTATGTATTTGCCGTGATTTGCACGATGGGTTTTTTTACGGCATGTGGTGATGATGACGATTCAAGTTCTTCCGGTAACTGGCAAGATCTGTCGAAAACGTACGAGGGTAAGAGCGTTAATCTGGTAATGGGTGAAGTGACAATCCCTGTTGACGGTAAATCGGTCGTGATTGCCGCTTCTTCTGCGGAGAAGGCATCAGTAACCTTGAACAATATCATCCCCGAAAATAAGTCGGTCGCTATTGATGCCGCATTGAAGGAAGCGGACGGCACTTATACGTTTACCGGCGAGAGTACGGTTGGCGATTGCGTGGTATCGGTAAATGGTACGGTGAAAGGGGGCGTAGCTTCTGTTGTTTATACTCGTAAATTAACTTCTTCTATCGTAGGTAATTGGAGCTTGAAAGCGGGCGTGGAAGCTATCTATGCGAATATCGTTACCGGAAATTCTACGATCGATGATCTCGTGCGTATGATAAAGCCAGTTATCAGTAACTTGATTTGGGGCAAAGTAAGCGTTGTAAATGTTAACTTACCGGAAGATGGAATCTTCGATGTTTCTTGGAGACCTATAGGGGCTTCTGAGGATAAAGGAATCGGTGAGATCACGAAAATGGCAAGTATCCAATATTGTGTGGTAGACGGGAAATTTATGGTGGCTGTGGATAAAAATTATGTGACAGTCTTGACTACTTTATTACAACAGGCTGCTGGTGACAAATTGGAGGCCGCTGGTATCTCTATTGACGAGATCATGAAGCTTTTGGTTGATTTAGGAGGTTATTATGGTCTACCTCTTAACATGAAGGTGGATGGAAGTGAGGCTACTTTTTATGCGGATAAGGATTTAATCGTACCGGTTTTGACCATGATAGCTCCTATCTTGAAACCGATGGTTCCGGAGAATTATCAGCAAATGGTAGATATGGTATTGCAACTACTTCCGAACGCAAAAACGTTAGAGTTTGGACTTAATTTCACGAAATAATTGAAAATCCTAGGTTGTAGAGACGGGGCACGCCCCGTCTCTAAACTGGATGAAATTTGGCAGAGTTATACCAATATAGGAGTTAATCAATTACCTTGGTGCTTTCTGATATAAGAATATCGCTATAAATGTATAAACTATATTCGGTATCCAAGCTGCTACGGCAGGACTCACATAACCATTAATAGCGAAGGTGGAAGTAACCGTCATAAACAGGATGTAAGAAAAACTCAACGCCAATCCGATACCAATATTCATACCCATACCTCCCTTTATTTTCCGGGAAGACAACGACGCTCCGATAGAAGTCAAGATAAACGCCGCCATGATCGTGGCGAAGCGCTTATGATACTCGATCTGGAAGGTCTGTATATTCCCGATACCTCTTTTTTTCTGCCGGTTGATATACGTATTCAGCTCGGGCGTTGTCATCGTCTCGCAATCATTCACGGAAATCAGGAAGTCCGAGGGCACGATGGTCAAGGTCGTATCCTTACGGGAGCCTTGGAAAATATGTTCCCGCATGCCATCAAAATCACGGATCATATAATCAATAACGGTCCATTGATAAAGCGAGTCGTATTTGATTGACTTGGCGGTCAGACGGGAGATCAATTTCTTATCCTCGAAATGCTCCAGAGAGAAACGGTATCCCATGTTCGAGCGAGCGTCATAGCTATCGAAATAAGCGATAATACCCGGCTCGATCTCCAATTGGGCGTTCTTTACGTAGTCCACCTTCTTGTTGCGGATATACTTGTTCTGGAAATCGATACGAGTCTCATTCGCCGGGGGAATGATGTAAGCGTTCAGGATAAACGTCACGATAGCGATAATCGTAGCCGAGACCGCGTAAGGAAGCATTAACCTACGGAAACTCATACCGCTGGCAAGCATCGCTATGATCTCCGAACGATCCGCTAGCTTCGACGTGAAGAAGATCACGGCGATAAATGTGAACAACGGACTGAACAAATTGGCGAAGTAGGGGATAAAGTTCAAGTAATAATCCACGATGATCGCTTTTAAGGGGACATCCGGATTCAAGAACTTATCGATCTTCTCGTTTATATCGAAAACGACGGAGATAGAGATAATCAAGGCGATAGCGAACACGTACGTGCCCAGAAACTGCTTGATGATATACCAATCGATCCGTTTTAGTTTAAATTTCATCTGTCTCGTTTTTTATAACCGGTTCGCTAATTGACGGACCATACCACTTTTCCATGTAGTAAAATCGCCAGCGATGATATGTGCCCTCGCTTCTTTCACCAACCATAGGTAGAAAGCGAGGTTATGGATAGAAGCGATCTGTAAGCCAAGCATTTCTTTCGCCTTGATCAAGTGGTGCAGATAAGCCTTGCTATATAAGGTATCCACGTAGGAATGTCCGTCCGGATCGACTGGCGAGAAATCGTTCTCCCATTTCTTGTTACGCATATTGATAGTACCGAAGCGGGTGAAGAGTTGGCCGTTGCGTCCGTTACGGGTCGGCATGATGCAGTCGAACATATCGATGCCTCGTTCGATCCCTTCCAGCAGATTGATCGGGGTTCCTACGCCCATCAAGTAACGAGGCTTATCTTTCGGCAAGATCTCGTTCACGACCTCGATCATCTCGTACATCTTATCGGTAGGCTCGCCAACGGCCAATCCCCCGATAGCGTTTCCATCGGCGCCTTTTCGGGCCACGTTCTCCGCCGCCCTCTGCCGCAAGTCCGTATAGACGCATCCCTGTACGATCGGGAAGAGACTTTGCCGGTAGCCGTATTTCGGCTCCGTGCTGTTGAAGCGGGCGAAACAACGATCCAGCCAACGCTCGGTCAGGCCCAGTGATTGCTTGGCGTAATTGTAGTCGGCATCTCCCGGGCAACACTCATCGAAGGCCATGATGATATCCGCACCGATAGAGCGTTCGATATCCATCACCTTCTCCGGCGTGAACATATGCTTGGAGCCGTCGAGATGCGAGCGGAACTCGGCTCCCTCTTCATGCAGCTTACGATTGTCGGAAAGGGAGAATACCTGAAACCCCCCGCTATCGGTCAATATCGGGCGATCCCATGTATTAAACTTATGCAAGCCTCCGGCCTGCTCCAAGATCTGGATACCGGGACGAAGATACAGATGGTACGTATTCCCCAAGATGATTTGTGCTTTGGTATCTTCCTTTAGCTCGGTCATATGTACACCCTTTACCGTACCTTGCGTACCCACGGGCATAAAAATAGGCGTCTCGATTACCCCGTGATCGGTGGTAATCAAGCCCGCCCTAGCGTTCGATTTCGTATCGTTATACTGTAATTCAAATGTCATGTATCAAAAATTTGTGACAAAGGTAGCATTTTTCTCTTAGAATCCGAAGTCATCTATTTCTACCTTTTTCACCTCTTCCTCTTTGGGCTTCTCCACGAACTTGTGAACCTCGTTCGCCTTAATGATGATCGCTCTCATCGGGCGTACGGGACAGATCGATTCGCAGCCGCCACAACCGATGCAAAGATCCGGGTTTACTTGCGGGATGGTAAGCGTGCCCTCGTAAGGAACCATATGCACGGCTTGGGTAGGGCAGTGCTCCGAGCAGGCCCCGCAGTCCGTCCCCTCCGTCTTTACGATACAGCGGTTGATGAAGAAGGTGGCGATGCCCACTTGCGTAGTAGCTTTCTCTTCCTTAGTAAGCGGTTTTATAGCGTGCGTGGGGCAAACCTCCGAGCAGACCGTGCATTCGTAGTTGCAATAACTGTCGATGTAAGCGATACGGGGTTTCAACATATAATCAAAGCCGTACTCCAGTCCCGTGGGACGTAGTACATGACTCGGGCATTGAGTCACGCAAATCTGGCATCCGGTACATACATCCTTGAAACGCTCTAAGCTGATCGCTCCCGGCGGTACGATAGGGGGCCATTTCTTGCCGTGCTTACCTTGCCCGTGCTGCCCTTTGCCATGCCCTTTTTCCATTCCTTGGGCAATGGTGGATACGATCGGGAGGGAGGCCGCGGCGGTAGCCCCTGCCGAGAGAAATGTACGGCGGCTGTTCGGAGCGGTAGCCTGTTGGATCACGTCCGTTTGTATGCGAGCTGTTTCGGCTTCTTTCTTGAAGGAAGGCTTGAAACGATATTGCAATCCTCCTTTAGCGCACGAGGACACGCAGTTGAAGCAATTTACGCAACGGGAGGTATCTACGGTGAGGTTCTTGCTGTCGATCGCCTCCGCCTTACAAGTATGCTCGCAATTACCACAATGCGTACAGGCTTCTTTGTCAAAGGAGATCCGGAAAAACGAATACCGGGAGATCAGGCTCAACAGCGTTCCTACCGGGCAAAGCGTATTGCAGAACAACCTTCCCCGGAATACGACCATGATGATGAATACGAGTAGCGCAACCAAAGCGGATATCACGCCGAATACCGTCACGTTGCTAATCGTGACGTGATAAAGCGTATAGTTATCCATCCGTGCCAATCCGTCGGCCAGCAGGTTATTGACCCACATGACGACCGGACGGAACAGGTTGTTCGCTATACGGCCGAAGTTACTGTACGGATCTAGCAACGTACATAATTCGATCATCCCGAAAACAGCCAGTACGAATGTAAGCCCGAGAATAGAGTACCGTAAGATATTCATGGGCTTATGATAGCTGAACCTGCGTACTCCTTTCTTTTTCTTCTTTCCGATACAGAAAACCCGGTTGATAATATCTTGCAATACGCCCGCCGGGCAAATAACCGAGCAATAGATCCGGCCGAACAATAAAGCCAATACGAATTGGAAGACTACCAACCCCGCCATTCCCCCTAAAATAGCGGGCATGATCTGGAGATGCAACAACGTGTGCAGGTTGTCCGGCAATACATCGGCGAAATCAACGAAGAATAAAAGTATGGGTACGAAAATGAGGATCGCGAGTACGACCCGCAATCCTTTTAAGTAATTAGGCTTCTTCATCCTCGATTATATCTTAATACGTTTGATCGTGACATTATCCAGATTCGTTGTACCCAGCTTTAAAGCCTCGCCTTTACCGATATGACCTACGGCGGCCATATCCAGCTTCTTCACTTGGTTGAACAGGCGAAGGGCGGCGGTGTCTATAGCGACGATATTGGTGGAGGCGATCAAGGATTTCAAGGTAGCCACATCGGCCGCGCTCTTTCCTTGCGGGCCGTTTTGGTGCATGATGCGATAAGCGTCCACGATGTTCAATACCGGTTTCTTTTGCCAAGTGCAAATATCGGCGATACATTGTTGCAAATCATTTTGATGGAAGAAACGGCGATCCCATACGATTCCCATATAGTTCTTCATGGCGCAAGTCATCTTCGCCCCACCATGGTTCTTCAATACGGGGACGTTGATCCATGCGTCCGCCTCGATCAGGGCCTCATGGATCTTGGCGCTTTTCAGGTTCACGCCACCCGGAATGGATACTTCCTTAAAATATTTCTCATCGTTGGCAGGCATGATGATACCTCCGGCCTCTTTTACGGCCTCGGCGATCCCGCTCGTCTCATAGCATTTCTGCCAGTTATCGCAGGTGTGGTCGAATACGGTCACTTTAGAGGCGCCGGCCTCCAAGCATTTCTTGACCAAGGCTTTCACTAATTTGGGGTTCGTATTACCGGCCAATTCAGGAGAGCGGTCCCAACCGATATTCGGCTTGATTACGATCTTTTGTCCTTTCTTTACGAAGTTTCCGATACCGCCAAGGGCTTCCAAGGCTTTATCTAGCATCACCTCCGGCTCTCCACCCATAACGGCTACCATATCGGGAGCCTTCTCTACGGCTACGGTGTTCGTGGAAAGGGCCGCTTGCAGACCTTCAAAATTTAAGGATAGAGCCGCGCTAGCGATGACACTGGTCTTTAAAAAATCACGACGTTTCATAATTGTATACTATATTGGTTTATACTTGATTTACGGTACGGTCTTTTTTTACTCGCTTGTTATTCCGAACAAAGATAATGATTATTTTGATATGCGAGTCAACTCCTTTTACAAAGTAGAACTGCTTTTTACTGCAACCCGGGTTGCAGTGATCTTGCGTAATAAGATAAATTCTTGTCGGAAGGCATATCGGTTCTGATAATATTTTTCTACCTTGCGAGGCAAAAAACAGATTGTATGGTTTTATATTGTAGAGTATCATTGAACGCTTTTGTCGAAAGCTTTCGGACTACCTCGGGGCCTGATTCCTTTTTCACGCTTCCGGCGAAGGGGTTGATGCATATCGTGCCGCAAGAGGAGATCGAGTATGGGCTTTCCTTGCTTAGGGAGTCTATCGGCTTGTATGAGGAACGCAAAGGGATACCTGTGGAAAAGAGCAAGAAAGCGATGCCCTTTTTCAGACAGGACAGCCGGATGCTGGTGGGGCCGGAGATAGGCATGTACGTGATCCCTTTGTATGAGGAACCCGGTGAGCCGGCCCAGTCTGCCGAGCCTTCTCTGGTCCTTGAGCTGGACTATCAGTCGTTGGGCGAGCTTTGCCTGTTCGAGAATTATTCCCTGTTGTCCTGCAAGTATGAGAAGGAGCCTATCTTGAACCATTTTACGGCACAATTGGAAAAGGAATACGATACCTTCTTTTTTGATGAGGAGCACACGGGCTTTACGCCTGATTCCCGCTTTTTCTCGATGCTGTGTAACGCCTGTCTGGAGGTGAAGCAGCCTTCCTCGGTGGGGGATAAGGAATGGCGGTTGGCCTCGCTGCAAGCTACGGATGAGGTGCTCTATCGTTATGAGCATGGAAACTTGATCCCATACGTTCCGATATCGATGCCGGTAGACTGCCTGAAACGGGTTTATCTGGAAGATTTCCGGCGACAGCCCTTATTATTCGGGACTTTGAACGGTTTCTTGAAAAGCAAGGGACTTCCCGCCGAACAATTACTAAACTTATCATAAGGAATGAAGACAGTATCAAATCAAGAACTAACGATCCGTGTCTCCGAACATGGAGCGGAGTTGAGTAGTATCGTAGCGAACGCTACGGGAAAGGAGTATCTCTGGCAAGCGGACCCCGCTTTCTGGAAACGTCATTCCCCGGTATTGTTCCCGATCGTCGGGAGCGTATGGAAGGCCGAGTATCGGAACGAGGGAACCGTGTATCCGCTGTCGCAGCACGGCTTTGCACGGGATATGGATTTTACGTTGATCGATGAGGCGGAGAACGAGTTGCGTTTCGCGCTGGAAAGTACCCCGGACACGCTGAGAGCCTATCCGTTCCCTTTTCTTCTGGAGATCGGGTATCGTTTGGAGGGCAATAAGGTGGAGGTGCTTTGGCGTGTGAAGAATACGGGAGATAAGACGATGCATTTCCAGATCGGCGCTCATCCGGCTTTCCTGTACCCGAATTATGAGGTGGATCAACCGGATCGAGGGTATTTCGCTTTCGATGTGAAAAAAGATCTCGTATACCGTGCGCTGGTGGAGAAAGGGTGCGTAGGGGACGTGGTTCGTCCGGTACCTTTGGATGCGGACGGCTTGCTGCCGTTGAATATCCATACGTTCGATATCGATACGTTTATCTTGGAGGACAGCCTGATTAAGCGGGTGGACTTATTGGATGTGGAGAAACGTCCGTACCTTTCGCTCACCTTTACGGCTCCGGTGGTAGGCTTATGGTCTCCGCCTACGAAAAACGCTCCGTTTGTCTGTATCGAACCTTGGTATGGGCGTTGCGACCGGGTGGATTATACGGGTGAGTATAAAGACCGGGATTGGGCATGGCATTTGGAACCGGGAGAGGTCTTCGATGCCTCCTATACGATAGAGATAGCGGGGGCTTGATCGCTTCGTTGATATTAGCCGTAGGCAGACGACGCTGATTATATCGTGATCGTCTGCCTATGTTTTGTTTTAGATGTTGGCTATTTTATTTAATAGCTCCATCTTCCCGAATAAGATCAGTAGATCATCAGCCTCGATCACCAATTCCTCGCTGATGCGGCTGATAACCTTGTATTCTGTTTGTGTGAGTCCGATCAGGTTCTTTTTCTCGTAAGGACGTTCGATCGCTACCAGATGGATGCCGAAATTCTCCTCGAAATCAATATTTTTGATCGTTTGCCCGACAAGAGTGGCCGGTGTCTTGATCTTATAGAGATGTTCCGTATCGGTTACTTTATACCAATGCCTGAACAGGCCGCCTAAAGACGCTTGGGAGGTATACATCGTAGAGAAATCCTCTTCCGGTGTGATAATCTCGCTTACCCCGATCGCACGGATCACAGTCTCATGGATCGATGAGATCGCCCGCACGATCAGTTTGCCCGCATCCAGACTCTTCAATAAAGCGACGGTCTGAACGGAAGTCCCGAAATCCTTACCGAATGTTACGATAATGGCATCCATCTCGCTCAATGGCAGGGTGCTCAATGCCTCTTTGTCCGTGGAGTCCAAGGCGATCGCCCCCGCTATGTCGTTCTTTAGCATATCGACACGATGCAGATCCATGTCTACGCCGATCACCTCATTGCCGACACGTGTCAAGTCCTTCGCTATCGCACGTCCTAAATTCCCTAATCCGATTACTAAATATTTCATGCTATCTTATTTTTACATTAATATATTTTCTTGTGGATATGTATAGTCCTTTTTCGTGTATTCCTTGCAGAAACTTACGAGGAAGGCCAATACCCCGATACGTCCGACCAGCATCGTGCTGATAATGATGATTTTCCCGATAGGGGTGAGGTGAGGGGTATAATCGATACTCAAGCCTACGGTACTCAAGGCGGAAACAACCTCGAACAATAGGGAGAACAGCGGCGCCCCTTTTTCCGTATAGGATAATACCCACGTAGCGATCGCCACCCACATGAAGTACATCATGATGATAGCGAATGCCCGGCGGATAGCGAATGGGGCGATCTCCCGTTTTCTCACTTCCACTTTATCTTTCTCACGTGCGGCGTTCAAGGTCGTAACCAGAGCTACGAAAACGGTGGTCACTTTCAAGCCGCCGCCGGTGGACATAGGGGCGGCTCCGATTACCATAAGGATCAACGTCAGCATTAAGGTCGGAGGGGCCAATGTAGCCATATCCGCTACGTTGAATCCTGCCGTTCTAGGCGTGACGGCGCCTAAGAACGCATTTGCCAGTTTCCCCCGCAGGGGAAGGTCGCCCAAGGTATTGTCATACTCGAAAAAGAGGTAGAAAGCCGTTCCGGTAATTAACAGGATCAAGGTAGATATAACAACAATGTACGTATGTACATTAATAATACGGGGCGTATGGATATAATGCTTTTGCTTACCGATCAATATCTTGATACCATTCATCAGCAAGTGATGCAAGAGTTTCAGGTAATTGAAGACGATCGGGAAGCCCAAGCCTCCGAATATAATCAGCATGGCTATCCAGAAATGGAGGTTGTACTTATCCGCCACTAACGGATCGTACATATTGCCGCTCAAGGTAGAGATCCCTGCGTTACAAAAAGCGGACACGGCATGAAACATTGCGTAGAATAATTCCTGCTGCGTACCTCCCGGCAGGCTTCCCCGTACGTCCATATAAATAAAATAGGCGCCGATCCCCTCGATAAACAAGGTCACGAAAAGAATGTTTAAGATGACCCGGAACAACCCTCCCGTCCGATCCTCGTTCAACATATCTTTCAGCATCATCTTGCTCGTAAAAGAGGATTTCCCCATGAAGGAGAGGGCGAAGAAAGAGGTAAATGTCATGACCCCGATACCGCCGATCTGTATTAAAATCATGATGATAATATGCCCGATATGCGTGAAACTAGTGGCTACGTCGACGGTGGTTAGTCCGGTTACGCATACCGAGGTCGTGGAGATAAACAAAGCGTCGATAAACGGAATCCGGTGCGTAGTGGCGTTCGGCAACGATAGCAACCCGGCCCCGACCAATATCACGAACACGAAACTGAGCAAGAAAAGCAACGAGGGCTTGATCCGTGTCTGCATCAGCGTGAACGTCTGCCGGGATAAGTGAATCGTGCTAAGCAGCAATAATAAGACATATACGAAGAGAGGTTTCGTAAGGAAAGACAAATAAGGCAAAGAGTGCGCTATGGCATCCTTGAAAAATATCTTGCTGGATAATACGGCGAATAAAAGGAAATAGATGCTGATATCGAGATACAACATTTTCTCCTGTATGATTTCTTGGAACCTCACCACGTACCGGAGTGTTATGCCCGTGAAAAAAGCTAGCAGGATGAATGGGCGGGAGCGCTCTAGGATATGGACGGAATCGGGTGTCTGTACAAAGCCGAATTGGTAGATCAATACGAAGAAAGAGGCTAAGGAGGCGAGTAGGATAATCGCTTCCGCTATCCCGTTCAATAATCCCTTCATTTTACCCCAATAAATCAGCCAAGAGAAGTATATGTTTTTTAGATTCATGTCCGATGTTTTATAAATATAACAAATGTAGGAAATAAAAGTTAGAGGTACGTGAAAGCGCCTTCATTATTTGTTCTCATACTAATTGTTTTACTTACATTATGTGTTGTATAGCATATTGTATGATGTACGATACTGAAATATCAGAAAAATAATCAATTAGGAGGTGCAAAAAAGACCTTTTGTAATTGCTTTGTTTAGAAAAATACTTATATTTGCGCAAATCTAATTACTGATATCATGGATACACAAAACGAGAATAGAGAGATGCTTTCCCCCTATGTTTCCGTAGACTGCGTTCTTCTCGGCATCAATGATGACAAGCTCACCGTGCTGTTGGCGGAGCGGAAAAGTGAGGAAGGCGAGTTGATCGGCTATAAATTACCCGGCAGCCTGATCTATGAGAACGAGGATTTAGATGACGCCGCCTATCGGATACTGAATGATTCGACCGGCTTGAAGCGTGTCCAATTGAAACAATTCCGTTGTTTCGGTTCTCCCGCCCGTACCTCGAACCGGTTGGACGTGATGTGGCTGGAGGCGACTTCCAAGGTGAAGATCGGACGGTTGATCACGGTCGCTTATCTCGCCTTGTGCAAGAATAGCAGGAAGACGTGTCCGGCCGATAAATCCGACTCGATCCGTTGGTGCCCTATCGACGATCTTCCTCGCTTGCCATTCGATCATAAAGAGATTATCGAGGCTGCCATACAGGAGATCCGTAATTGGGTAGAGAAGGAACCCGCCATCATTTTCGACTATATGCCGATGAAGTTCACGGCGTTCCAGCTCAGGCGCACGTACGAGGTGATCTATAACCGTGAGATGGACGTGCGTAATTTTCATAAGAAGATGAATTCCTTGGATTACGTGGTACCCACGGAGGATATGCAAGATGGGGTCGCCCATCGTGCCGCCCGGTATTATCGGTTTGATAAGGTGAAATATAATCAACAACGTTCGAAGTTTAATAAGATATAAAACCATACGATTATGTGTTTGTTAGGATGTGATATTGGAAGTTCTTCCATCAAGGTCTCTATCGTCGATGAGGAGACCGGGTTAACAATAGGTGCGGATTTTTATCCCAAAGAAGAGGCCCCGATCAAGGCGTTGCGTCCGGGGTGGGCGGAGCAAAATCCGGAGGATTGGTGGTCGTACGTGAAGATCGCTATGAAAGGTGCCATGAGCAAGGCGAAGGTGAAAGGCGAGGATATCAAGGCGATCGGTATCTCGTACCAGATGCATGGCTTGGTGGTGGTGGACAAGAAGATGGAGGTGCTTCGTCCATCTATTATCTGGTGCGATAGCCGTGCTGTTCCTTATGGCGAGCGTGCGTTTAAGAATATAGGCGAGAAGCGATGCCTTTCCCACCTATTGAACTCGCCGGGTAATTTTACCGCTTCTAAGCTGGCTTGGATCAAGGAGTACGAGCCGGATATCTACGACCGTATCCATAAGATCATGTTGCCGGGAGATTTCATCGCTATGCGCCTGACGGGGGATATCGTGACTACGGTTTCCGGTTTGTCGGAGGGGATTTTCTGGGACTTCAAGAATAATGCCTTATCGGAGGATTTGATGAATTATTATGGATTCAGTAAGGATCTGATTGCCGATATCCGTCCGACGTTCGGTTTGCAGGGCGAGGTTACCGCCTCGGTCGCGGCCGAGTTGGGACTGAAGAAAGGTACGCCGGTTACCTATCGTGCGGGCGACCAACCGAATAACGCATTATCATTGAATGTATTGAATCCGGGCGAGATAGCGGCTACCGGCGGGACTTCCGGAGTGGTGTATGGTGTGAACGGCAAGGTGAATTACGATACGCTTTCCCGTGTGAATACGTTCGCCCACGTGAACCATACGACGGAGCAGACCCGCTTGGGTGTCTTGTTGTGCATCAACGGGGTCGGTATCCTTAATTCTTGGATCAAACGGAATATAGCGCCGGAAGGTATCAACTATAATGAGTTGAATGATTTGGCGGCTACGGTTCCTATCGGCTGCGACGGCCTTTCGATCTTGCCGTTCGGAAACGGGGCGGAGCGTATGTTGCAGAATAAGCAGATCGATTGCTCGGTTCATGGATTGAACTTCAACATACATACCAAGGCCCATATGGCTAGGGCGGCGCAAGAAGGTATCGTGTTCGCCTTTAAATACGGTATGGATATCATGAATGAGATGGGGATCGATATTCAGGTAATCCGTGCGGGGAACGCGAACTTGTTCTTAAGCCCGATCTTCCGGGATGCCTTGGCGGGCGTGACGGGTACGGTGATCGAACTGTATGATACGAATGGTGCGGTAGGCGCGGCCAAGGGGGCCGGTATTGGCGCCGGTATCTACAAGAACGCAGAAGAAGCGTTCGCTTCCTTGAAGAAGATCAACGTGATCGAGCCGGACGGTTTCAAGGCGAATGCTTATTGCGGGGCGTTCGAGACGTGGAAAGAACGCTTGGAACAATCTATTTAACGGCTGAATTATTTACATTTTTAATATATATTATTATGAGTTACTTTAAAGGAGAGAAAGAATTTTTCCCGGGAATCGGACAGATTCAGTTTGAGGGACGTGAGTCAAAAAATCCGTTGGCATTTCATTATTATGACGCGGATAAGGTAGTTATGGGTAAAACACTAAAGGATCATTTGCGCTTCGCTATGGCTTATTGGCATACCTTATGTGCTGAGGGAGGTGATCAGTTTGGTGGTGGAACAAAATCATTCCCTTGGAATGACAGTGCGGACGCTATCACCCGTGCGAAGTACAAGATGGACGCCGCTTTCGAGTTTATGACCAAATGTAATATTCCTTACTATTGCTTCCACGACGTGGACGTAGTGGACGAGGCTCCTACGCTGGGCGAGTTCGAGAAACGTTTGCAGACGATGGTGGAACATGCCAAGGAGCATCAAGCCGCTACCGGAAAGAAGCTTCTATGGTCTACCGCGAACGTCTTCAGCAATAAGCGTTATATGAACGGCGCCGCTACGAACCCTTATTTCCCGACCGTGGCATGCGCTGGCACGCAGATCAAGAACGCTATCGACGCTTGTATCGCTTTAGGGGGCGAGAACTATGTATTCTGGGGCGGCCGTGAGGGTTATATGAGCCTATTGAACACGAACATGAAACGAGAGAAGGATCATTTAGCCATGATGTTGACGATGGCCCGTGATTATGGCCGTAAGAACGGTTTCAAGGGTACGTTCCTGATCGAGCCTAAACCGATGGAACCGACAAAACATCAATATGACGTGGATTCGGAGACCGTGATCGGTTTCCTTCGCCATTATGGACTGGACAAGGATTTCGCCTTGAATATCGAGGTGAACCACGCTACCTTGGCCGGACATACATTCGAGCATGAGTTGCAAGCCGCCGCCGACGCCGGCATGTTGTGCAGTATCGACGCAAACCGTGGCGATTACCAGAATGGTTGGGATACGGATCAATTCCCGATGGATATCTATGAGCTGGCACAGGCTTGGCTGGTCATCCTTGAGGGAGGTGGCTTGACTACCGGAGGTACGAACTTCGACGCCAAGACCCGCCGTAATTCTACGGACTTGGAGGATATCTTCATCGCTCATATCGGTGGTATGGACGCTTTCGCCCGTGCCTTGATGATCGCCGCCGATATCCTTGAGCACTCAGATTACCGCAAGATGCGTGCCGAGCGTTACGCTAGTTTCGATGCCGGTGAGGGCAAGGCATTCGAGGATGGCAAGCTTACGCTGGAAGATCTTCGTACGATCGCTTTGCGTGACGGCGAGCCGAAACAGATCAGCGGTAAGCAGGAATTATACGAGATGATTGTAAATCTGCATATCTAAATAATTGAAAATCGAGAATTGGGAATTGAAAATTATCGTGCGTAAGCCCTAGTTTTCAGCTCTCAATTCTCAGTTTTTAATTAATAAATCTATTCCATGAAAAGTAACAACACTTATATTTTCGCTCTTACCTTGGTCGCTACCTTGGGAGGTCTGCTGTTTGGGTATGACACGGCGGTGATCTCCGGTACGGTAGAGTCTTTGCGTAAGTTCTTCATCGAGCCGCAAGGGCTTCCGTTGGATCAAGCCAACGCCTTGGAGGGGTTCGTGGTGAGTAGCGCGTTGATCGGATGTATCCTCGGCGCCTCGTTCGCCGGGTGGATCAGCCAGCGTTACGGCAGGAAGCCTACGTTGATACTGGCCGCTATCCTTTTCTTGCTTTCCGCTATCGGCTCGGCTTGGCCGGAGCTGTTTATCGGCATGCCCGGAAGTGGCGATCATACGTTTATGTATGCGTTCGTGGCTTATCGTATTCTGGGAGGTATCGGCGTGGGGCTGGCCTCCATGGTATCGCCGATGTATATCGCCGAGGTGGCTCCGGCCGATCGCCGGGGGAATCTGGTGGCATGGAACCAGTTTGCCATTATCTTTGGTATGCTGGTGGTATATTTCGTGAATTACACGATCGCCCTTCAAGGAGATGCCGCTTGGCTGAATACGATCGGCTGGCGTTGGATGTTCGCTTCCGAGATTATTCCGGCGGTATTGTTCCTCTCGTTCTTGATGTTCGTGCCGGAGACGCCTCGTTATCTCGTGATGCGTGGGCGTACGGAGAAGGCGTTGGGCGTCTTGAGCCATTTGATGGATCAGGCGGACGCTGGCCGTGAGCTGGAGGATATACGGAATAGTTTCAAGGAGAAAGCTCCGTCGATGAAGCCTTACTTCCGGTTTATGGGGACTTGGCTGGCGCTGTTCTTGGCCGGCTACGGGTTGTTGTCGTGGGCAGGTAATACGAACGCGTTGGAGATCGCCTTGTTGGCTAGTTTCTGTATCGCCTTGCTGTTCCCGATCCGGTCGTTTGGCGTGCTGATCATCTTGGTGGGCGTGTTGCTCTCCGGTTTCCAGCAATTCGTGGGGATCAACGTGGTGCTTTACTATGCCCCGGAGATTTTCAAGACGATGGGAGCGGCCACGGACGCCGCCCTTTTGCAACAGATCGTGGTAGGGGCGGTGAACCTGTCGTTTACCGTATTGGCTATTTTCACGGTGGATAAGTTCGGACGCCGTCCGTTGATGATTATCGGGGCGCTCGTCATGGCGGTATCTATGTTGATCTTGGGAACTACTTTCTATACGCGTTCGGTGGGTATGGGATCATTGGTCTGCATGCTGGTTTATACGGCGGGATTCGCTATGTCGTGGGGCCCGGTCTGCTGGGTGCTGCTGGCCGAGATCTTCCCAAACTCGATTCGCTCCACGGTGATGAGTATCGCCGTAGCGGCGCAATGGATTGCCAACTTCTTGGTATCATGGACATTCCCAATGCTGGATAAGAATCAATACTTGACCGATACGTTCAATCACGGTATGGCCTATTGGATCTATGGCGTGATGGGTATATTGGCGGCGTTGTTCATCTGGAAATTTGTCCCCGAGACGAAAGGAAAGACGCTGGAGGAGATGGAAGGTTATTGGAAACGGTAACCAAACCTGAGACAAGATAATATATGAGTAAAAAAGGACGGATCAATCTACCCGTCCTTTTTTCGTAATGAACCTTAATGTCCCAATTTAGACGCCGGGTTCGCCATCGCCGCCCGATAGCTCTGGAAAGTAACCGTAGATACGGTCAGTGTCATTATGATTACCAAAGCCACTAAAAATACCCATACGTAGATCGGCGTTTTATAAGCGAAGCTTCGTAACCAAATATGCACCCCATAGTAAGCAAGCGGGATCGAGATAATAAAACAGACGAGCGTGATCCGGAGGAAAGACGAGTTCAGCATCCAAAGGATTTGCCGGACCGTGGACCCATGTACTTTCCGCACGGCTATCTCCTTTTCCCGTCCCTGTAACTCAAAGATAACCAGTCCGAATACTCCCACGAGGGATAAAAAGACGGCCATCAGGCAAAGGGCGGTAATCAGCGCTCCCTGCCGCCCACTTTTACTGTAAAGCTCCTCCAGCGCCGTATCAAAGAAATGGATATCGGCCGGATAACCCGGGATCAATTCATCCGTTACCTTCCGGATATGCTCGATAGCCGTCCGGGGATTTCCGCCGGCGATCTTGACATAAGCGTATCTTTCCGGCACCGAACGGCGGTAATGATTCTTAGCCGAGGTCCAAAGTCCCATCGGGCGTAACTCTTTATACAGGGATTCATAATGGACATCCTCAAAGATACCGACAATCCGTACCGGTATATCATTATCCGTGATGCTTGTCCCTACCAAGTCCGATAGGTCGTCCGGTTTCTCGGGGGAAAGACCCGAGGCGATCTCCCTCGCTGCCGTCTCGCTAAGGACGCAAACGGCCTGCGTGTTATCCGCCGCCTCATCTGTTGGCCGGAACTTCCTTCCGGCGATCATCTTTACATCCATTAGCTCCGGGAAATTGGCGGATACTCCCAGCCAGCTCATATAATAATGTTGTCCCTTGTAATTATACCCGATGAAAGAACGTGATTCGTCCGAGACAAATTTGAACTCGCTAAAGGAAACATCACGGATAGCGGGGCTTTCCAAGAGACGTGCCTTGAACAATTCGCCCTTTTTCAAGGCCGCCCCCATGCTTAGTCTTACCTCCAGTACGTTTTCTTTGTTAAACCCCAAGTCCACGTTCCCTATATATCTGTTTTGCAAGGAGACGAACAACGCTCCGACAATCAGCGTGATCGAGATAACGAACTGGAACCCTATAAGTAACTTGCGAGTGTTCTTGGCCCGGTCGCTAAGGGTAAAAGACTTGTTCAGCGCCATGACAGGAGGAAACGAGGTGATATAGAAAGCAGGATACAAACCGGCCAGTATACCGCCGCCTGCGACAAGGAAGAATGTGTACGCCGGAATCTTCCAGTTGGCATACAGGTTCAACGGATGCCCCACCATATTCGTGACCCATTGCACGTTATTCAAAAATAACAGGAAAAGCAAGGCGAGGAAGAAGGCGACAACCGAGATTCCCAAGGACTCCAAGACCAGATACTTCCGTAGCGTGGCGTCCGAGCTTCCCAGCACTTTCTGGATGGTGATCGACTTGGTGCGTATCGGCGCCAAGGCTATCGACAGGTTGATATAATTGACCAAGGCGATACCTATGATCAGGATGGCGATAAAGAATAACATATTCGTCCGTAGCTTATTACCGATGGGAGCGGCGTCCGCTCGGACCGGCTGGCCGAAATAGAGATCAGACAAGGGCCGGAGGCGCATATCCTCGATCGTGAAACTTTTCAGGAAAGCCCGGCTATCGGCCATATAGGTCTCGGTAGTGACAGAGGCGGATTCCGACGTCGACATCAGCAGATAACAATAGTAAAGGCCGGTATGCCAGTTTTCCATCATCTCTTTCTCCATGATCGGGATATACAGGGCATTCTTCACCCGGGTGTTTTCCGGGAAATCGCGAAAGACGCCTCCCACGATATATGCCGGCTCAAAACTAAGCCCATATATAATCGAGCCTTCGGCCCCGGCGAACTCCGACAGATAAACCGGCTTCCCGATAGGATTTTCCTCGCCGAAGAGTTTCCGGGCCATGCTCTCCGGGATCAGCGTCCCTTCCGGACGTTTCAGGCAATCCGTATCGCCGGCCACCAGCTCGAAGCCAAAGACCTTAGTATATCCCGGGGTGATCCGTTCCACCTGCTCCATATAGCTCCGTGCGTCGGGCCCTTCACTGGCTGATATCCCAAAACGTACGGAGGAGTAAACAAGGTTGTTTGTGATAGCGGCCGCTTCTATATAAGGGGAGGCGGCGATGAAACGCTCGAGTTGTGGACGTGCGAAATTAGCCTCCCATATCCCGTCATCCCGCTTGTTTTCTAACTGAAAGATCCTTTCCCTGTTCAAGAGGGAAGCGTCGAAGCTATATTCATGACCGACATGTATGCTTATCAGCATGAATAACAGGAAAGCGAAGCTAAGTCCTAAAAGATTAGTGACCGTCGCTAATTTATAATGTCTCAAGACATAAAGCAGGTTCTTGAATGTACTTTGCATGGTATAAGTTCTTTTAATTTTAAACCCTTTGATCTGGAAATACAAAGCAAAGCTATTCCTTTATTTACGTTCCTGTGTTATTTTTTTGACAAACGGTTACTTTCTGTTGATGAATTGTGATATTATCAATAATTTCCTTATTTTTGCCATCATACTTCAAAAAGAAACAAGCGCTATGTTACACAAAGGCTATCGGATGCTTTTCAACTGCCTGATGTTTTATCTCTAGCAGATACTCTCCCTATATGAACTCATGGGGGCGGGGATGCCCGTCCTGTGTAACAATAAAAAATAACCTTGATGAGGGCGGATAGATCCTACCTCTACGATAAAACATATAATTTTATGAATACAACCCATCACACACATTCATGCGTACATGATACCGTCTCTTCCGTAGGAGCGAACAATTTCGGGATGAACGACCGTATCAAACGTCTGCGCCGGCAGACCTTCGAGGCCCAACCTTCCCTCTCCATCGAGCGGGCCTTGATCGAGACCCGTTTCTATCAGGAGAATTACGGGAAGTATCCGATCCCTATCCTGCGTGCCCTGAACTTCTTGGAGATCTGCAAGCGGAAGACGATCTATATCGGCGAGGACGAGTTGATCGTCGGCGAGCGGGGGCCCCGCCCCAAAGCCGTGCCTACCTTCCCGGAACTTACCTGCCATAGCGTGGAGGACTTGCATATATTGAATACCCGGGAGCTGCAACGTTACACTATCTCCCAAGAAGATATCGATACCTACGAGCGGGAGGTGATCCCGTACTGGAAAGGCCGTACCCAGCGGGAACGCATCTTCAGTCACGTCCCCAAGGAATGGAAAGAGGCGTACGAGGTGGGTATGTTCACCGAGTTCATGGAGCAACGTGCCCCCGGGCATACCGCTTTGGACGGCAAGGTCTACCAATATGGCCTGCTGGACTTGAAGAAACGTATCGAGGGGGAACTAAGCGCCTTGGATTTCATGAACGACCCCGAGGCCACGGACAAGCAGGAGGAGCTGACGGCCATGTCTATCTCCTGCGACGCCGCTATCCTGCTGGCCGAGCGACACGCAGACTTGGCTGACGAGATGTCTCTCACCGAGAAAGATCCCCGCCGTGCCGCCGAGCTGAGGAAGATCGCCGAGGTATGCCGCCGGGTTCCCGCCCACGCTCCCCGTACCTATTGGGAAGCGATCCAGATGTACTGGTTTGTTCACCTCGGTACGATCACGGAGCTGAATGGTTGGGATGCCATGAACCCCGGCCATTTTGACCAGCATCTGGCGCCTTTCTACGAGAAAGAGATCGCCGCCGGAACCTTGACCCGTGACGAGGCGAAGGAGTTGATGTCTTGCTTCTTCATCAAGGTAAACAATCATACCGCCCCGCCGAAAGTGGGTATCACGGCGAAGGAGAGCGGAACCTATAACGATTTCACGAACCTGAACATCGGCGGCATCCGGGCGGACGGTAGCGATGGCGTAAGCGAGGTCTCCTATATCATGTTGGAGACGATCGAGGAGCTGCATATCCTCCAGCCCGGCAGCGCCATCCACGTCAGTGCCCGTACGCCGGAGCGTTTCCTTCGTGCCGGGTGCAAGGTGATCCGCCAAGGCCACGGCTATCCGTCGGTATTCAACCCGGATGTGTACGTGCAGGAGTTGATGCGGCAAGGCAAGTCGCTGCGTGACGCCCGCGAGGGAGGTTGTAGCGGTTGCATCGAGGTGGGCGCTTTCGGGAAGGAGGCGTACGTGTTGACCGGTTATCTGAACGTGCCGAAGATATTGGAGGTGACGCTGCATAACGGCGTAGATCCGGTAAGCGGTCGCAAGGTCGGTCTGGAGACCGGCGATCCCCGTGGTTTCCGGACGTATGAGGAGCTTTATGCGGCGTTCATTCGCCAGATCCATTATTTCGTGGACATGAAGGTGCGGGTCAGCAACTATATCGACCGCATGTTCGCCAAGTACGCCCCCGCCACGTTCCTCTCCCTGTTTATCGATGATTGTATAGCGAAGGGTAAGGATTACTACAATTGCGGGCCTCGTTACAACACCACTTATATCCAGTGTACCGGATTAGGCACGATAACCGATAGCCTTTCCTCTTTGCGGAAACACGTCTTCGAGGATAAGACCTTCACAATGGAAGCCTTGTTGGATGCGATGGCGGATAATTTCGAGGGACATGAGCCGATGCGCCAAATGATCCTGAACCGTACGCCTTTCTTTGGCAACGATGATCCGTACGCCGACCAGATCGCCGTCCGTGTCTTCGACGATTTATATGACGCGATCGAGGGCAAGCCGAATACGAAAGGGGAGTGTTTCCATTTGAATATGTTATCCACCACTTGCCACGTCTACTTCGGCAAAGTGATGGGAGCCACCCCGAACGGCCGCTTGGCCGGGCGTGCCATCTCCGACGGTACCTCGCCCTCGCACGGAGCCGATACCCACGGGCCGTCCGCCGTTGTCAAGTCCCTCGGCAAGCTGGATCAGGTGAAGAGCGGCGGCACGCTGCTGAACCAACGCTTCCTGCCCAGCCTGCTCCGGCGGGAGGAGGATATCTCGAAGCTGGCCTCCTTGATCCGTAGCTACTTCGCCTTGGGTGGCCATCATATCCAATTCAATATCGTGGATACGGAAACGCTTTACGCCGCCCAGAAGTGTCCGGAGGACTACCGGGATCTGCTGGTCCGTGTAGCGGGCTATAGCGACTATTTCAACGATATGAACGCCGATTTGCAAGCGGACGTGATCGCACGTACGGAGCAAGAGACTTTCTGAGCCATGCTGTTATTCGATATCAAACGATACGCTATAAACGACGGGCCGGGCATTCGTGTCACGATCTTCATGAAAGGATGCCCGCTTGCCTGCGTATGGTGCCATAACCCGGAAGGCATCTCGCCCCGGGCGGAGAAGCTGTATACGAGGAAGAAGTGCATAGGTTGCGGGGCCTGCGTGGATGTATGCCCCACCGGGGCGTTGACCTTGACGGAGGCGGGTATCGTCACGAATCGGTCTCTGTGCCGGACATGCGGTAGATGCGCCGAGGTTTGTCCCACCTTGGCGATGGAGATGTCCGGCCGTGAGTATTCTATCGACGAGGTCATGCGTGAGATCGAGAAAGAGACGGTCTTTATGGATCGCTCCGAGGGAGGCGTTACCTTCTGCGGGGGAGAGCCGTTGTCGCATCCATCGGATTTGGTTGCCCTGCTGGATCGTTGCGGAGCGTTGGGAATCCATCGTGCGGTGGATACGACCTTGTTCGCCTCGCCGGATACCGTCCGGAGCGTAATGGAGCGCACGGATCTTTTTCTGGTGGATTTAAAGCATATGGATTCCGGTAGCCATCGTCGTTTCACGGGTGTCCCGAACGAGCGTATCCTCTCCAATCTTCGGATGATCGCCGAGGCCGGCATAGACTTCCTCATTCGCGTCCCCTTGATCGAGGGCGTCAATGCGGACGAGGAGAATATATTCCGCTCTGCCACCTTCCTAGCCTCCTTGCCGTGGAAACGCAAAGTCGTCAATCTCCTCCCGTACCACGACATCGGAAAAGGTAAGCACGATAAGCGAGGAACCCTCTACAATCCCGGGCACCTTCCGCTATCCACCCCTTCCGAAGCAGTCCTGCAAAGGTGTATCGATCAATTCGCCTCTTGCGGGATAACTGCGTTGATCGGAGGATAGTTCTCTTTGGGAACTATTCTTCTTTCAATAATTGGTTGATTGTATGAATGAATAATTCGGCTTGTGGATATAAGTTATCCAACATTTCCTTATCACAATAAACAAAATCGTCATAATCTCCACTATGTCTTTTCTCAAATAAAGTCGAGAATATTTTCCCGATTTTTATAGGAAGCTTTCCGGTAGAGATAAAATGTAATCCAAGCATAGTCTTAACTCCATTATGTGTTTGTGGTTGGTGATCATATTTTAATAGCAGGGAAACCGCTGCGTAATAGCATGCATAATAGAGGCGATTAACAGCAGCATTATAGAAAGACTCACGCATCATCACTTGAGCTTCTTTCAATGTCTCATAAGCACGTTGGATTCGATAGTTAATCAATGCGTTCTTACTTTCTTCATCTAGGATCTCTTTCATAATATAATACCTTCGTTTATAACATTAATATAGAAAGGAGTTTTAAAGGGACGGTTTTCCCAGAGTTTTCTTAACATGACGATGGGGCTGATATTTACGCCAGTCTTTAGTTCCAGCTCATACAAGGGTAAAGTAATTTCTTCCTCTCGTTCCAAAGTCATTTTCTCTCCGTCTATTAAGATGAGCAAGTCGATATCGCTATCAATCCGAGCGTCTCCACGTGCTTCCGAACCGAATAAGATAGTTTGTGCCGTAGGAGCTATCCGGCGCATGATATCTTTTATCTGATCTATAATTTCTGTTCGTTTCATTTTATCTTTTCATTAAATGACTTATGTCGTGAGACAAAGATAATTATTTTTCTGATTATTACCATTTCTTCCGATACTCCGTAGGCGATATCCCGACGTGTTGCTTGAAGTATTTACCGAAGAAGGATTGGTTGGCGAAGTTTAGCCGGTCTGATATCTCTTGGATGGAAAGGGTGGAGGAGGATAATAACGCCTTCGCCTCCAAGACAACGTAATTATCGATCCATTCCCCGGCTGTACGGTTGCTGACGTTCTTTACCAAAAGAGATAAATATTTTGGAGTGACACATAATTTCCCGGCGTAGAAAGCTACCGATCGTTCCTGCTTATGATGTAAGGCGAGCGTTTGTATGAACGCCGCGAACAACTCCTCTTGCCGGCTCTTCTTCACCTCGATCGGCATATGATTCTTAAACATGCCGTAAACCTCGTGGAATACCGCCAACAATAAGCTCTGGGCAATCTCTTTCCGGTAAGGATGCCCTTTCGCTTTCACTTTCTTCCAGAGAAAAGAATGATATTCCTTGATACAACCTATCTCCTCGGCATTCAACTCAGTGACCGGATGCTCCTTGATGTAGAAGAACGCCGGCAAGGTATTCTGTATATGAGGAATGATCTCCTCCATGAAATTCTTGGAGATGACGATGAAGATCCCGGCCACGTCCTCGCTACGTTCCACGTGTTGGATGATCTGATCGGGCAAGGACAATACGAGATGGTTTTCCCCTACGACATATTCCTCCATATTGATCCGTATACGCATGAAGCCTTTCGTGCAAAGCGCGAATACGACGGCGTCTATTCGCATCGGATGGTCGAGCGAGGGAATATCGTCGATGTTATCGAATATGGCGAAATCCTCGTCGATAAAGTCTATGCCGGGTACGTTCTCGATAAGAGAGATACAAGCTTGAGGTAGATCTGTTACGTTCATAATTTATTCTTGTTTGGGCGATAAAATTAGTGAAATAATAGAATAATCCAATTGAAATGTGTCAAATAGGACAATTTGGTTGCAAAACGGAACTTCTTTGGAGTGGATAAACTCATCATCTTCGCGGTATAATAAATCATACGATATGAAAAGGATGAAAGGCATTGTTTATGGAGGATTATTATCCGTCGTATTCGTGCTGTCCGGATGTTCGGGCAGTCAAAAAGAGGGACGGGATAGCAAAGAGATCCCGGTGGAGATCGTGAAGGTAGCGAAGACCGTTCCGGCGGATACAAGGAATTACGTGGGAACGGTAGAGGAGGTCGTATCTTCCTCGATTAGTTTTCAGGTGATGGGTAATGTAGAGCGAGTATTGGTGGGCGAGGGGCAGAAGGTCCGTGAGGGCCAACTACTAGCGGTGTTAGACAAGGCGACGCTGGAAAACGCCTATAACGCCTCGGCCGCTTCCTTGCGACAAGCGGAGGACGCCTATGCCCGCATGAGAACCTTGCACGAGAATAAGAGCCTGCCGGATATGAAATGGGTAGAGGTGGAGAGCAAATTGGAACAGGCCCGTTCCATGGAGCGAATCTCGAGGAAAAACCTTGAGGACCGGAACCTGTATGCCCCGTTCGGCGGCGTTATCGGCAAGCGCATGGTTGAGGCGGGAGAGAACGTGCAGCCCGGGCAACCGGTTTTCTCCTTGTTAAGGATAGAGACGGTAAACGTGAAGATCGCCGTTCCGGAGAATGAGGTCGCCACGCTCGGCGATCAAGCCGCTATGATAAAGGTAGCCGCTCTGGGCGGACAATGTTTTGAGGGGAAAGTGACGGAGAAAGGTATCGTGGCCAACCCTATCTCCCATACTTACGAGGCGAAGATCCGGCTGGAGAACCCGTCCGGCGCTTTGTTGCCCGGCATGGTTTGCGATGTACGCCTGTCGGGAGAGGAATCCGTGCCGGCTATCGCCTTGCCGAACAACGCCGTGCTGATAGCGAACGACGGGGGGCGTTTCGTCTGGAAGATCGTAGACGGAGAGGCGAAAGCTACGCCCGTACGGACGGGCGACTTGACGGAGCAAGGCTTGTTTATTCTGGAAGGGTTGAACGAGGGGGATATCGTCGTGATAGGCGGTTACCAGAAAATCAGTGAGGGCATGAGAGTGCGTGCGTTATGAGAGAACGTAAAAACGGAGTGATCGAATGGACCATGCGTCATTACCAGATCACGTTGCTGGTGATTACCGTGCTGGTCGGGTTGGGTATTTTGGGTTTGGTGGACATGCCGAAACAGGAATTCCCGGAGTTCACCATCCGCCAAGGTGTGGTCGTGGGTGTTTACCCCGGGGCGACTTCCGGAGAGGTGGAGGAGCAGTTGGCCAAGCCTTTGGAGAGATACCTGTTTACCTTCAAGGAGGTAAAGAAGAAAAAGACGTACTCCATGTCAAGGGATGGAATGGTGTACATGATGGTGGAGCTGAACGACGACGTGAACAATAAAGACGAGGTCTGGTCGAAGATCAAGCTCGGCTTGCAGAACTTCAAGTCGCAACTGCCCTCGGGCGTACTCGCCGTCATCGCGAATGATGATTTCGGCGATACTTCCGCCTTATTGATCACCTTGGAATCGGAAGACAAGACCTACCGGGAATTGCAGCGATACATGGAGACGCTGGAAGACCGCCTGCGCCGGATCGAGTCCGTATCCAACCTGCGCCGTTACGGGGTACAAAACGAGCAGATCTCGGTCTACTTGGATCCAGACAAGCTAGCCGCTTACGGCCTAGATACCCGTATGCTGATGACAACCTTGTTCACCCAAGGCTTTACCACCGCCTCCGGCTCCTTGGAGAATGGCGGCTTGGACATTCCCATCCACCTTTCCGTGACCTATCCCTCGGAGCGGGAAGTAGGCGAGCAGATCCTGCTGGCCGATGCCGACGGGCATATGATCCGCTTGAAAGACGTGGCCCGTATCGTACGGGAATATCCCGAGCCGGATAGCTATATAACGAACAACGGCAAGAAAGCGATCATCCTTTCCATGGAGATGCGTGAGGGCCATAATATCGTACGATACGGAAAGGAGGTAGACGAGGTATTGCACGCTTTCGAGCGGGATCTTCCCGAGAGTGTCTCGATCCGCCGGATCGCCGACCAGCCGAAGGTGGTGGGAGACTCGGTAAGTTCCTTCGTGCGGGATTTGTTCGTGTCCATCGTGGTCGTGATCTTGGTGATGATGGTATTGTTCCCGTTCCGCTCGGCATTGGTGGCGGCTACCTCCATCCCGATCAGTGTCTTTATCTCGATCGGTGTCATGTACGCTTGCGGCATCCCGCTGAATACGGTGACGCTGGCCGCCTTGATCGTGGTATTGGGCATGATCGTGGATAACTCCATCATCGTGATAGACGCCTATCTGGAATATCTGGACAAGGGCTATTCCCGTTGGTACGCCGCCGTCTATAGCGCCAAGAACTATTTCAGCTCGATCTTGTTGGCTACGCTGTGTATCTGCGTGATCTTTTTCCCGTTGCTTTTCACGATGACGGGGCAGATGTTGGATTTCGTGACCTTCTTCCCTTGGACGCTTTCCATCTCCCTCATGGTGTCGCTGGCGGTGGCGATGGTCTTTATCCCGCTGCTGGAGCGGGTCTTGATCAAGAAGGGATTGAAGTCCGGGCGGGAGAATACGGGCAAGAAGAGGTTCAATCTGCTGGATACCGTACAGGCCGTCTATACGAGGGCACTGACGTGGACTTTCCGTTTCCCGAAAACCACGATCGGTCTGGGCGTCTTGACGGTTGCCTTGGCGATCCTGATGATCACCCAACTGAGCCAGCGTATGATGCCGATAGCCGACCGGGATCAGTTCGCCGTCGAGATCTATCTCCCGCAGGGAACCTCGCTGGACCGTACCGCCGCCGTGAGCGATAGCCTCTATAAGCTGTTGTCGGAAGATGAGCGCATCCTGTCCGTCACCTCCTTTATCGGAACTTCCTCGCCCCGTTTCCAAGCTACCTACGCCCCGAACTTGGCCGGGAAGAATTACGCCCAGTTCATTGTCAACACCGCCTCGATAGAGGCCACCCGTAGCGTGTTGGATGATTATACGGACCGGTACGCCGATTATTTCCCCGACGCCTACGTGAAGTTTAAGCAACTGGATTACCAAAACGTATCCTCTCCTTTAGAGATCCGTTTCATGGGAGACGATATCGCCCGGTTGAAGCAGGCTGGGGATTCCTTGATGGCCGTGTTGCGTGAGATGGACGGCTTGGTCTGGGTACACACCAATTACGAGGAGGCCTTACCCGACGTACGGGTTCGATTGGACCCAGTGGAAGCCTCCCGCCTCGGGATCACGAAGGCGATGGCCTCGGCCGATCTGGCGATCCGTTACGACGGTCTCTCGGTTGGCTCCCTCTGGGAAGGCGATTACGCTTTGCCGATCCAGCTGAGATCCGATAAGAAAGGGGAGGGTGACGCGTTCGATAAGGTCGGCGACCAGTATCTTCCCACCATCGTCCCCGGCGTGAGCGTCCCGCTCCGGCAAGTCTCCACGATCGAGGGAGGCTGGAATGAGGGGCAGATCGTCCGTCGCAACGGCGTGCGTACCTTGAGCGTCTTCGCCGAGGTAACCCGGGGGACCAACCAGAACGCTATGCAGAAACGGATCGAGCGAGTCATGGAAAGCCATATTATCCCGACCTTGCCCGAGGGCGTGACGTACGAGTACGGTGGAGCCAAGGAGCTGGATTTCGAGACGATGAACCCGCTGATGCAGGGCTTGGCGATCGCCGTGATCATTGTTTTCTTCTTCCTGTTGGTCAATTTCAAGAAGATCGGCTTGGCGTTGGCGGCCCTGTCCTCGTTGCTGCTCACCTTGTTCGGGGCGGCGCTGGGCTTGTGGGCGTTCCATATCGATTTCAGCTTGACGTGCGTCTTGGGCGTTATCAGCTTGATCGGTATCGTGGTGCGAAACGCTATCTTGATATTCGAGCATGCGCAAGACCTGCGGCTCCATAAGCATTATAGCCCGAGGGATGCCGCCTTCGACGCCGGCCGGCGACGCATGCTCCCGATCTTCCTGACCTCGGCTACAACGGCCGTGGGCGTGGTGCCCATGATCATCAGCGGCAGTTCCCTTTGGATGCCGATGGGTGTGGTGATCTGCTCGGGAACGGTCTTCTCGATGATCTTGGCGGTCATCATCCTGCCTGTTTTCTATTGGAAGATATTCGGGAATAAATGAATGATACGGATGTGGATTAGGATATAATATAGGAATGAATATATGCGGAAAAAAGAGATGATAAAAAGATGGATATATGGCATCGTCGGTTCCCTCGTCTTATGCGTGGGGACCGTGAGCGCCCAGCGGACATTATCGCTGGAAGAATGCCGGGAAATGGCTTTGGAGAATAACGCGAAGATGAAGAACGCCCGCTTAGACGTAGAAGGGGCGAGGGAAGGAAAAAAGGAGGCCTTTACGAAATACTTCCCGAATGTCAGCGCCGTGGGAACGGCATTCAAGGCGAACCACGGGATGATGGATATGAGCGTGATACCGGGCCTTCTCGAGTTGTCGATGATGGATGACGGCTTGCTGGGTGGGGTGACCGCTATCCAGCCCGTGTTCGCCGGCGGACAGATCGTGAACGGCAATAAGCTGGCCGACTTGGCGCTCGAGGTGAGCCGTTACCAGATGCGCCAATCCGAGGATGAGGTAGCCCTGACGGTGGAGCGGTATTACTGGCAATGGATCTCCCTTCACGAGAAATTAAGGACGATCGAGATCGTGGAATCCTTGGTGGGGAGTCTTTATAAGGATGTGGAGGTAGCGGTCGGCGCCGGCGTGACGACTCGTAATGACCTACTGCAAGTCCAGTTGAAAAAGAACGGCGTGGCGAGCGACCGCCTGCGGGTGGAGAACGGCTTGCGCCTTTCCAAGATGGTGCTGGCTCAATATATCGGTATCGGGGAAGATGATTTCGAGATCGATTTCACGCTGCCCGCCGAGGTGCCCTCCCCGGAGCTTTACCGGGTGAGCCATGAGGAGGCGCTCCCTACGACACTCTCTTATAAATTGCTGGAGAAGAACGTGGAGGCCGCCCGTCTTCAACAAAAGCTGAAGGTTGGGCAATACTTGCCCACCGTGGGGATCGGAGCCGGGTATATGTATCACAACTTACTGGATAAGGACCGTCCGTTCGGCATGGTTTTCGCTACCGTAGCGATTCCGATCAGTGATTGGTGGGGCGGCTCGCACGCCATCCGGAAGCAAAAGCTTCAGGTGAAGGCGGCCGAGTATTCCCGCCAAAACGCCAATGAGCTTCTGTTGGTGCAAATGCGGAAGCTTTGGAACGAGCTGGAGGAGTCTTATAAGCAAGTCAAGCTCTCGGAGGAGTCCATAGCGACGGCCGAGGAGAATGTCCGCCTTAATACGGACTATTATAAGGCGGGCACGGTAACGCTGAGCGATCTTCTGGACGCCCAATCGCTCCTCCAGCAAAGCCGTGACCAGTATACGGGTGATTATACGGCTTATTTGATCAAACGTACGGAATATTTACAGGCGACAGGGCGTTAATTTATTTTTTTTTCCATATATTTGCTTATTAACAAATAATAAAACGAGAAGTGATGATGAGCTACGCCAATTATCTTTACATAGCGATCCGTGCCGCGGTAGACGCAGGCAAGTCGATCATGGATATTTATAACGACCCCGAATCAGACTTCGGGATAGAGAGAAAAGCAGACAACTCGCCGTTGACAAAGGCGGATAAGGCGGCCCATCGATTGATAACAAACGCTTTGTCCGTTACCCCGTTTCCGGTCTTAAGCGAGGAAGGAAAGGAGATCCCGTTCAAGGAGCGCTCCAAATGGGAGACGCTGTGGATCGTGGACCCGCTGGACGGTACCAAAGAGTTTATCAAGAAAAACGGCGAGTTTACCGTGAATATCGCCTTGGTGGAGAAAGGTGTGCCCGTGTTGGGCGTCATTTATGTGCCCGTCCGGAAGGAGTTGTATTTCGCCTCCTCCTCTGTGGGTGCTTATAAGTTTACGGGAATCGATAGCAGTAGCCAGCCCTCGATGGACGAGATGAAGCAGGGGGCGATACATTTGCCGATGGCGCTGGCGCATCAGGGAATCGTGGTAGTGGCATCCCGGTCTCACCAAACGGAGGAGACCACCGCTTTCATCGATAATCTCCGCAAGCAGGGAAAGCCTGTTACGTTGATCAGTAGCGGTAGCAGCTTGAAGATTTGTCTGGTAGCGGAAGGCTCGGCCGATATCTATCCCCGTTTCGCCCCGACGATGGAATGGGATACCGCCGCCGGCCACGCCATCGCCAAGTCTGCCGGTTGCGACATATATCATATCGACGGTAAGACCCCGCTTCGCTATAACAAGGAAGATTTGCATAATCCGTGGTTTATCGTGAAGTGAGGGAGATGTGTATTTTAAGTTATTGTCAGCGGTGGGAGACGGAGCATGCTCCGTCTCTACAAGCCGTACAATGCATTCTTGTTTATTTGGTTATGAACGAAATTTAGAAGACTACCTTGTAAGAATATAAGTTGGCCCAGAATCAATCATTATTGGTCTATATCCCATATAATCCTAAAAATAGGTTAGCGAAAGGAGTGCGCACTTGAGTATTCTTATTATTTTTGCGCTCTTAAAAGTAAATACATGAATTTTGATATAGTGTTTGTGTTGCTGGCCCTGATCGGCATGATCGCAGCCTTGGTATGGGATAAGATGCGGCCGGGAATGGTTCTTCTGACAGTGGTCGTGTTTTTTCTCTGCGTAGGCATTCTTACTCCCAAGGAGATGCTGGAGGGCTTTAGCAATAAAGGGATGATAACCGTAGCCATGCTCTTCCTTGTCAGTGAGGGAGTGCGGCAGAGCGGGGCTTTAGGCCAATTGATCAAGAAACTGCTTCCCGAGGGGAAGACCACCGTCTTCAAGGCGCAGGCGAGGATGCTCCCGCCCGTGGCTTTCGTGTCGGCGTTCCTGAATAATACGCCGGTGGTGGTTATTTTTGCCCCGATCATCAAGCGATGGGCGGAGGCGGTGAGGCTTCCGGCCACGAAATTCTTGATCCCTCTCTCGTATGTCACGATATTGGGCGGTATATGTACCTTGATCGGTACTTCTACGAATCTGGTGGTGCACGGCATGATTCTGGAGGCGGGATATGAGGGCTTTACGATGTTTGAGCTGGGGAAAGTCGGTATTTTTATCGCTATCGCCGGTATTTTATATTTGTTCGCTTTCTCGAATAAACTGCTTCCGGACTCGAGGACGGATACGGTATCCGAAGACGGGGAGGATGAGAATCCCGGGAATTTCCACCGGGTGGAGGCCGTGCTGGGCGCACGCTTCCCGGGTATCAACAAGACCTTGGGAGAGTTTAACTTTACCCGCCATTACGGGGCGATCGTGAAAGAGGTGAAAAGCGGCGGACAGCGTTTTACCCGTAATCTGGATACGGTGGTGTTGCATGAGGGCGATACCTTGGTGTTGTGGGCGGACGATTCTTTTATCCCTACATGGGGTGAGTCTAGTGTCTTCTTGATGTTGGCGAATGGTAATGAGGCAACGGAGCCGGTATCGAGGAAGAAACGTTGGCTGGCTTTAGGACTGTTGATCTTTATGATTACGGGGGCGACGGTAGGAGAGTTGCCAGTCGTGAAAGAGGCCGTTCCAAGTATGCGCTTGGATATGTTCTTCTTTGTCTGCATTACGACAATCATCATGGCGTGGACTAAGATCTTCCCGCCGAAGAAATACACGAAATACATCTCTTGGGATATCTTGATAACGATCGCTTGTGCCTTCGCTATCAGCAAGGCCATGGAGAATTCCGGCTTTGCCTCCATGATAGCCCGCCATATAATTAGTATGGCCGACGATTTAGGACCGTATGCGTTGCTGGCGATTATATTTATTATTACCAATATATTTACGGAGTTGATCACGAACAACGCCGCGGCGGCATTGAGTTTCCCGATCGCCTTGTCGGTGGCTACGCAATTAGGCGTTGATCCGACCCCATTCTTTGTCGTGATCTGTATGGCGGCGTCGGCTAGTTTCAGTACGCCGATCGGCTACCAGACCAACCTGATCGTACAAGGCGTGGGAGGCTATAAGTTCACGGATTTCGTGAAGGTGGGCCTGCCCTTGAACTTGATCACGTTCTTGATCTCCGTGTTTGTAATACCTATGATATGGAAGTTTTAGAAAATAATATCTATCCGATTTTCGACCGTATGCTGGGTCGTGAGGATAAAGAGGCGCTTCTGGGGCAAAGGGGAGTGATGGTGTGGTTCACGGGTTTGAGTGGCTCGGGGAAAAGCACGATCGCTATCGCCTTGGAGCGTGAGTTGCATAAACGGGGATTGCTTTGCCGCATCCTCGACGGGGATAATATCCGTAGTGGTATCAACAATAATCTCGGGTTCTCGCCGGAGGACCGGGTGGAGAATATACGCCGGATCGCCGAGGTGGGTAAACTGTTTGTCGATACGGGTGTTATAACCATAGCGGCTTTTATCAGCCCGAACAACGAGTTGAGAGAGATGGCGTCCGCTATCATCGGTAAAGCGGATTTCTTGGAGGTTTACGTAAGTACGCCGCTCGCCGAGTGCGAACGCCGTGACGTGAAAGGCCTGTATGCCAAGGCCCGGAAAGGCGAGATCAAGGAGTTTACCGGGGTTTCCGCCCCGTTCGAGGCGCCGGAGCGTCCGGACCTGTCCTTGGATACCTCCGTATTGAGCGTGGAGCAATCCGTGAGCCGGTTGTTGGAGTTGATCATACCGAAAGTAGAAATTAAACACTGAAAAAAGATATGTCTGATTACAAGTTAAGTCATTTACAGGAGCTGGAGGCCGAGTCTATCCACATCATCCGTGAGGTAGCCGCCGAGTTCGAGAATCCTGTTATGCTTTATTCCATCGGGAAGGATTCTTCCGTGATGGTCCGTCTGGCCGAGAAGGCTTTCGCTCCGGGTAAGGTTCCTTTCCCGTTGATGCACATCGATTCGAAATGGAAGTTTAAGGAGATGATAGAGTTCCGTGATTCTTATGCGAAGAAATTCGGCTGGAACTTGATCGTGGAGTCTAATATGGAGGCTTTCCACGCGGGCGTGGGCCCGTTCACGCATGGAAGCAAGGTGCATACGGACTTGATGAAGACGCAGGCTTTGCTTCATGCCTTGGATAAATATAAGTTCGACGCCGCTTTCGGCGGCGCCCGCCGTGACGAGGAGAAGAGCCGTGCGAAAGAACGTATCTTCTCGTTCCGCGATAAGTTCCATCAATGGGACCCGAAGAACCAGCGCCCGGAGTTGTGGGATATCTATAACGCCCGTGTGCATAAGGGCGAGAGCATCCGTGTATTTCCGCTATCGAACTGGACGGAGCTGGATATCTGGCAATATATCCGTCTGGAGAATATCCCGATCGTTCCCCTGTATTTCGCCAAGGAGCGTCCGTGCGTGGAGATCGACGGTAATTTGATCATGGCGGACGACGACCGCTTGCCGGAGCAATACCGGGACCAGATCCGTATGCGTATGGTCCGTTTCCGTACGTTGGGCTGCTGGCCGCTGACCGGCGCCGTGGAGAGCGAGGCGGATACGATCGAGAAAATCGTGGAGGAGATGATGACCACGACGAAGAGCGAGCGTACGACCCGTGTGATCGACTTCGATCAAGACGCTAGTATGGAGCAGAAGAAACGGGAAGGGTATTTTTAACACAGAAGAGACATGGCAGATACAAAATTAAATATAAAGGAATTCCTAGATAAGGACGAGCAGAAGGACCTGCTGAGATTCTTGACCGCCGGCTCGGTGGATGATGGCAAATCGACCTTGATAGGCCGATTGCTGTTTGATAGTAAGAAAATATACGAGGATCAGTTGGATGCCTTGGAGCGTGACAGCAAGCGTATGGGCAACGCCGGCGAGCATATCGACTACGCTTTGTTGCTGGATGGCTTGAAGGCCGAGCGTGAGCAAGGTATCACGATCGATGTGGCTTACCGCTATTTCAGCACGAACAACCGTAAGTTCATCATCGCCGACACCCCGGGGCACGAGCAGTACACCCGGAATATGATCACGGGTGGTTCCACGGCGAATCTGGCGATCATCTTGGTGGATGCCCGCACGGGCGTGATCACGCAAACCTGCCGTCACACCTATCTGGTATCTTTGCTGGGGATCAAACATGTGGTACTGGCCGTGAATAAGATGGACTTGGTGGACTTCGACAAGGATACGTTCGACCGGATCGTGGCGGATTATAAACGTTTCGTGGAGCCGCTGGATATCCCGGATATCACGTATATCCCCTTATCGGCCTTGGATGGCGATAACGTGGTGGAGAAGAGTGATCGTACGCCTTGGTACGAGGGTACGTCTTTATTGGATTATCTGGAGAACGTGCCTATCGACTTGGATCGTAACTACGAGGACTTCCGTTATCCGGTGCAATACGTGTTGCGCCCGAATCTGGATTTCCGTGGGTTTAGCGGCAAGGTGGCTAGCGGTATCGTGCGTAAGGGAGATACGGTGATGGCGTTGCCTTCCGGGAAGACCTCGAAGGTAAAGAGCATCGTCACCTACGAGGGTGAGTTGGAGCAGGCTTTCCCGCCTCAATGTATTACGATCACCTTGGAGGACGAGATCGATATCTCCCGTGGGGAGATGCTGGTGCACCCGGATAACTTGCCGATCCGCGACCGTAATTTCGAGGCCATGCTGGTGTGGATGGATGAGGAAGCCATGGACGTGAACAAGCAGTTCTACATCAAGCAGACCACTCATACGACACGTGCCCGTGTGGATAGTATCCGCTATAAGGTGAACGTGAACACGATGGAGCAGTCTTCCGTGGATCATCTGGAGCTGAACGAGATCGGCCGTGTGGTATTTACTACCGGCAAGGAGTTGTTCTTCGATCCGTATAGGAGGAATAAGCAGACCGGCTCGTTTATCTTGATCGATCCGATTACGAATAATACGTCCGCCGTGGGTATGATCATCGACCGTGTGGACGCTAAAGATATGGTGACGGAAGACGCTTTGGCTACCTTGAACCTCCCGGAGATGGGAATCGGAGAGGAGCATTATGAGGCGATCCGTAAGGTTTGTGAGGAGTTGGGCCGGCAGGGCGTATCTGTGAAATGTATAACGGAAAAACGATAGGATATGGGATTGTTGGAGTTTGATAAGCTACCGATCAATACGTTGGTCGGGGCGGATTGGGATACGTTCAGGAAGGTGACGGCCCGGCAGCAGATAGACAAGGGCTTTAAGGGTAAGTATCGCCTTACGACCGGTGTTTGCCGCCTGTTGAGCGCCTTGAAGCCGATCGAGGATAGCCGGTTCAAGAAATTGGCCGATAAGCCGCTCGAGATGGACCCCTTGTTTATCTTGGGGCATTGGCGGAGTGGTACGACTTTTGTTCATAACATCTTCGCCTGCGATAAGCATTTCGGTTATACCACGACGTACCAGACGGTATTCCCGCACCTGATGCTCTGGGGGCAGCCTTTCTTCAAGAAGAACATGGCTTTCTTGATGCCGGATAAGCGTCCGACCGATAATATGGAGTTGAAGGTGGATCTTCCGCAAGAGGAGGAGTTCGCCTTGTCGAACATGATGCCTTATACATATTATAATTTCTGGTTCTTCCCGAAACGCTGGATGGAGTATTGCGATCGTTACTTATTGTTTAACGATATCACGGAGGAGGAGCGGCGGATCTTCATGGATACTTTCATGCGTCTGGTTAAGGTTTCCCTCTGGAATACGAACGGTACGCAGTATTTGAGCAAGAACCCACCGCATACGGGGCGTGTGAAGACATTGCTGGAGATGTTCCCGAACGCTAAGTTCATCTACTTGAAGCGAAATCCGTATACGGTATTCGAGAGTACCCGCAGTTTCTTTACGAATACGATCCAGCCATTGCGTTTGCAGGATATCACGAACGAGCAGATCGAGGCGAACTTCATCGAGGTATATCGCCGTCTTTTCTACAAGTACGAGGAAGAGAAGCACCTGATACCGGAAGGCAATCTGGTGGAAGTGAAGTTCGAGGATTTCGAGAAAGACGCTTTCGCCATGACGGAAAATATTTACGGGTCATTAAACTTACCCGGCTTTAAGGAGTCTAAGGCGGATATAGAGAAGTATCTGGGCAAGAAGAAGGGCTACAAGAAGAACCAATACAAGTACGAGGATCGTACGGTCCGGCTCGTAGAGGAAAATTGGGGCATGGCCTTGAAGGAATGGGGCTATAGCTTATAAATAAAAGGGTTAGATAGGTATTAAATTGATAGAGGGATGGGTTTGAGTTTAAGAAAGAAAGCGTTATTTTTGGCAATCGCTTGTATGCCTTTGTCCGTGGTTCTTGCGGACGGGGATGGGGTGACATCGGAGAATGTGGTGCCCTTCGCTTATGGAGACATGGATAATTGGATTGTCCGTGAGATTCATGAGTCTGGCATTATCGGGGGAAATACGAAATGGCTTTATGAGCTGGGGCCCTCGGATACGATTGTCGGTAATACGGCGTTTCGTAATATGGGCGGTTCTCCGTGGGCTACTTCCAACGTGATGGCGAAAGTGGCGGGAGTGGTGAAAACCAATACGTCTGTTTTCCCGGAGAAACGGGGGGATGGGATGTGCGCCCGCATGGAGACCCGTTATGAGAGCGTGAAGGTTTTCGGTTTGGTGGATATCGAGGTGATCGCCGCCGGCTCCGTTTTCTTGGGTACGGTGCATGAGCCGATCAAGGGAACAAAAAACCCCCAAGCGATGTTACAATCAGGAGTGCCTTTCTCCAAGAAGCCGAAAGCGTTGCGGTTTGATTATAAGGTGAAAGCCGCTCCCGAGAAGAATCGGGTACGTAGTACGGGGTTCAGCCGTAAGAGTACGGTGGCCGGGCAGGATTCCTTGGCGGTGATCTTGTTGTTGCAGAAACGATGGGAAGACGAGGAAGGGAATGTTTATTCCAAGCGGGTCGGTACGATGGTGCAACGCTATACGGAATCTACCCCTGATTGGGTAAATGACGCTACTTACCCGATCCTTTATGGAAATATAACATCCAAGCCCGAATATAAACCGTATATGCGTATACAAGTAGAGGAACGTTATACGTTAAATAGTAAAGGAAAAAGCGTTCCTATCCAAGAGGTAGGCTGGGCGGAGCCGGGCGAGGCACCTACGCATATGGTGTTGCAGTTCACCTCCAGCCACGGAGGGGCCTATATCGGCTCTCCGGGAAATACGTTTTGGATAGACAACGTAGAATTAATATACTAATATGGTCGAAGCAAAGATAAAAGCCCTGCGTGATGAGCTGGAGCGGCATAATTATAATTATTATGTGCTTTCGGCACCGACAATATCAGACTTTGAGTTTGATAAGATGATGAAAGAGTTGCAGGAACTGGAGGCGGCGCATCCCGAGTTCGCCGATCCGGATTCCCCGACCCGGAGGGTGGGGAGCGACCTCTCGAAAGAGTTTGAGCAAGTGGTACATAAATATCCGATGCTTTCGTTGGGTAATACGTACTCCGAGGATGAGATCCGAGATTTTTATGATCGTACGGTCCGCTCCTTGAATGAGCCTTTCGAGATTGTGGCGGAGCTTAAATATGATGGCACTTCTATCTCTTTGACCTATGAGAAAGGACGCTTGACGCGTGCCGTGACCCGTGGCGACGGTACTCGTGGTGATGACGTGACGGCGAATATCAAGACCATCCGTTCGGTTCCATTAAGACTCCGGGGTTCTGATTTTCCGGAGGAGTTCGAGATCCGTGGCGAGGTATTGCTGCCTTGGGCGGAGTTTGATCGCTTGAATAAGGAACGGGAGGAGCAGGAGGAACCCTTGTTCGCCAATCCTCGCAATGCCGCTTCCGGTACGTTGAAACAGCAGAATCCGGCTATCGTGGCCTCCCGTAAGCTGGATGCTTATTTCTATTATTTATTGGGTGAGAACCTGCCGGCCGAAGGGCATTATGAGAATTTGCAGGCGGCTCGCGCATGGGGTTTTAAGATTCCGGACGTGATCCGTAAATGCCAGAGCCTACAGGATATATTCGATTATATCGCTTATTGGGATGTGGAACGTAAGAACCTGCCCGTGGCGACGGATGGAATCGTGTTGAAGGTAAACTCGCTTCGTCAGCAGAGGAACTTAGGTTTTACGTCGAAAAGCCCTCGCTGGGCGATCGCTTATAAGTTTCAGGCAGAGCGTGCCGAGACTCGCTTGAACTCGGTCTCTTTCCAAGTGGGACGGACGGGGACGGTCACTCCGGTGGCGAACCTCGAGCCCGTATTGTTGGCGGGGACGGTGGTGAAGCGGGCTTCCCTGCATAACGCCGATATTATCGAGGGGCTTGACTTGCATATCGGCGACCAAGTGTATGTGGAGAAAGGCGGGGAGATCATCCCGAAGATCGTGGGAGTGAACGTGGAGGCTCGTTCGATGCTGATGGGGGATAAGGTCCGCTTTATCCGTGTGTGTCCGGAGTGCGGGACTCCTTTGGTGCGTCCGGAGGGAGAGGCGGCGCATTACTGTCCGAACGAGTCGGGCTGTCCTCCTCAGATCAAGGGGCGTATAGAGCATTTCGTGACCCGGAAGGCGATGAATATCAATATAGGCCCGGAAACGGTGGAGGATTTGTACAACGCCGGTTATGTAAAAGACTCGGCGGACTTATATACGTTGACGGTTGCCGATTTATTGCGTCTGGAACGGTGGGCGGAGAAGAGCGCCCGGAATCTGATGTCGAGTCTGGAGGAATCCAAGCAAGTTCCTTTTGAGAGGGTCTTGTTCGGTCTGGGGATTCGTTTCGTGGGAGAGACGGTCGCTAAACGCTTGGTCTCGGCTTTCCATTCGATCGAGGCATTGGAGCAGGCGTCCTTAGAGGATTTGGTAGCCGTGGACGAGATCGGCGAGCGGATCGCCCAGAGTGTATTGAGTTATTTCTCGGACGAGAAGAACCGTACGTTGGTGAACCGATTAAAGGAACAGGGCTTGCGGATGGCGGTTTCCGAGGAGCAATTGGCGAACCGTTCCGAGAAGTTGAAAGGATTGACGATCGTGATCAGCGGGACATTTTCCAAGCATTCACGTGACGAGTATAAGGCGATGATTGAGCAACATGGCGGCAAGAATAGCGGCTCCGTCTCGGGGAAGACCGATTATATCCTTGCCGGCGAGAATATGGGACCGGCCAAGCTGGAGAAAGCGGCGAAGCTGGGTGTGAAGATTATCAACGAGGATGCGTTCTTAAATATGCTGGAATAAATGTTTACGAATTATTTTATCAAGAAGAAGATACAGGCTTTAGTGTCGGATGCCGGGGGACGTCCGCATCGTTCCCTTTCCTTGGATGAGGCACGTTCGCTTTTGGTCTTGTATAATATAGAGGATCACGAGGACGTCATGAGGGCCTTGGAGCCTTTGCGCAAGGCGAAGAAGGACATCAAGACGTGTGTGTATGTGCCGTCCGGAGGAGCGGATATTCCTTTCGACGATTCCAATATTCCTGTACATATAAAGAACGATCTCAACGCGTGGGGATTCCCTTCCGATAGTGTCTTGGAAAAGGTGGGCGCTCTCAAGGCGGATATCCTGATCGATATCACCCGGCCAGGTTGTTATGCCTTGCAATACATCGCTCTCCGGCATCCATCCGCCTTCAAGGTCGGGATTAAGTATCCGGGCCAAGAATGGTACGACTTAGGCTTGACTGTAACAGATAAGGACGATATTCAGTATTTATTCGGACAGATATTATTTTATTTGCGTTCCATCCGTGCTAAATGATATAATTTCCTTATTTTTGCAGTGCTAAATAACAAAAAGGAATATTTTCCCCATGGCAGACATAAATTTAAAAGGAATGGGTGTGGCGTTGATCACGCCATTCAAGGAAGATGAGAGTGTAGATTACGAGGCGTTAGGCAAGCTGGTGGATTATCAGGTGCAGAACGGTACGGATTATTTGGTAGTGCTGGGAACTACAGCGGAAACCCCTACACTTACGGAAGAAGAAAAGAAAAACATTATAAGCTTGGTAGTGACTCGTGTACGGGGCCGTATCCCTATCGTATTAGGCGTGGGAGGTAATTGTACACGGTCGGTTGTCGAGAAGTTGAAGACCGATAATTTCGAGGGTATCGACGCTATCCTCTCGGTCGTACCTTATTATAATAAGCCTTCCCAAGAAGGGATTTACCAGCATTACAAGGCGATCGCCAACGCTACTCATTTACCGATCGTACTCTATAACGTACCGGGGCGTACGGGCGTGAACATGACGGCCGAGACTACGCTTCGTATCGCCCGTGAGTTCGATAACGTGATCGCCGTGAAAGAGGCTTCCGGCAATATCACCCAGATGGATGATATCATCAAGAACAAGCCGGCCCGTTTCAACGTGATCTCCGGTGACGATGGTATTACTTTCCCTTTAATGACATTAGGTGCGGTGGGAGTGATCTCCGTGATCGGTAACGCCTTCCCTCGTGAGTTTAGCCGTATGGTACGTCTGGCCTTGGCGGGTGATTATGATAGCGCACGTACGATCCATCACAGCTTCACGGAGCTGTTCAGCCTGTTGTTCGTGGATGGAAATCCTGCCGGAGCGAAGAGTATGTTAAATATGATGGGCTTTATCGAGAATAAGCTTCGTTTGCCTTTGGTTCCTACACGTATCGTCACGTATGAGAAGATCCGTGAGGTGTTGCGGCAGTTGAGCATTAAGTGCTGATCTGCTTTTAACGGCAACGATTCTTATTATTTATATGGGATAACAAAAGGGGCTTCATGTGTCATAGAGGGCATGTGAAGCCTTTTTCTATAGATATGCTCCAGTACTCCTAAAGAAGTACTCAAGTAATCATAATAAAAGTACTACGGTACTTTCGAAGAAGTACTGTAGTACTTCCTATATGGTACTACAGTAAGGCTATAGGAGCGTCCTCGTTTTATTGAGACTGTCCGCGTCTACTTCGCCCCGTATTCTTGACCGGGCTGGTAGCCGGATTTCAAGACGTGGTTTACGTCATGATGGATTATCAAGAGGATTATAGGGGTGGAGTACGATGAACCGGGCTCCATGCTTATACGTCGGGTCTAATTGAATGGAGCCACCTAAATGCTCGATAATCGTTTGGCTGATGGATAACCCTAAGCCTGTACCCTGCGCGTATTCATCTACCTTTTCGAAACGCTCGAATATGACTTTCTGCTTATCCTCCGGTATTCCACATCCGGTATCGGTTACGGTGATACGTACATGCTGCTTGTCCTCATCTATTTGATAAGATAGGTTGATCTCTCCTTCTTTCGTGAACTTGCAGGCATTGGTCAATAAGTTTATCAATAATTGTTGGAGACGTATCGAATCTGTCTGGATATGTAAGGGGTCTTTAGAAGGTGTATAGGTCAATTGAACACCCGGAAAGACCCGGTGCTCTACACTTGCCAAAGCGTTCCGGCAACAATCTGATAAGCTTGTCTTCTCTATAATGAACTTCATATTCCCGGATTCTAGGCGAGAAAGGTCAAGAATGTCATTTATCAGATTAAGTAATAAATAAGAGTTATTGTTGATAATGGAGAAAAACTCTTTCTTTTCGCCAGCGGAAATAGATTCATCGGATATTAATTCCGAAAAGCCGACAATTGCGTTAAGTGGCGTACGGATCTCATGGCTGATATTGGCGATAAACGTGCTTTTCATCTGGTTGGCGTGTTCCGCTATCTCTTTGGCTGTACGAAGTTGACGCTCGGACTCTACTAAGGCTTCCTTGTCTTTCATAAGTTCTCGTTGGTAGCGGCGTGCGGAGCGATAGGACTTGTATACGATGTATAGCATCACTAAAAGAACGATCGATACTACGAGTAGAATAATCATTAACAACCTTTGGGTATGCAGTTGTTGTTCACGTAGCTGTAGTTCATATGCCTGCATCTCTTGATTGTTTAGATCATGTAATGTCCGGAGCTGATTGATCTGCCGGTTGAAGGCCTCGTCATGCAACATCTTGGTATGTTCTACAACTTCTCTACTAAATGCGAGCGCTTCTTTATAACGTCCCAATGCTTCGAGAATCTCGACTTTCAGCTCCGAGGTTCGTATATCTTCTTCTGTTAATTTATTTGTGTCTATGATATTCAGCGCCTTTCCATACTTACCTATTAAATAGTAATACTTGGCGAAAACGAAGTTGTAGCAGAATTCCGTATAATCATCTCCGGTTTTCTCTACGATCGGTGTCGCCTTCAACAAGGTCTCCAGTGCTTTCTTGGGCTTGTCTTGAAGGACATACATATCCGCATAAAAAACATACATTAGCGCACGGCAACGATCCACGGGGAATGCGGTGCCTTGTTCTTCATTCTCTCTTTCCCTATCTTGGATCATTTCATCGTAACGGGTTAATAATTCCTCGGCCTCGGTGAAATGATCGGTTCGTAGATAAGATTCGATGAGGTTTCCCATGTATTGCATCTCGAATTTCGGATTGTCACCTCGTTTCTGTAATAAATCGAGACCTTCCCGATAAGCTACTATCGCATCACTATCCCGATGTATTTCTTGATAGATTAAACCTAAGTTCTCATTGCAACAAATCAATCCATATTCACTCTTTGTATCACGGGCATAGTTGTATAGGCTGATCGCCCCGTTCATCGCTAACTCATAATTGCCGTCCCATAGATCCATTTGGCAAATGAATCCTCGCGCATCGAATAATGCGTCCGGAACCTCATTCTTGGCCGCGGCCAATGAATCTATCTTATGCGACCAGTAAATCAGGCTATCCCTGTTTTGTATATTGTAATAATGGCGGGATAAGTTGGCCCATGCGTAATATAAGGAAGCATGACCTTTCGAAGTGGAGCTTGCCACATCTGCCATTTTGTTTAGGTAAACAATCTCCTTGGGCATTTGCCTGTACATTGTCGCTAAATCCTTATATAACTCGATCTGTTCATTTATGGCTGGCGAGGACTTTAATAGGGATAAAAGGCTGTCTTCCCTTTGTTGGGTAGTATAGGTGTTTTCCCCTAAAGAAAACATTGGGATCATTAAATAGATAAATAATACTAAATAGGTATTTCTCATGATATTGTATGATGTTCAATACAAAAATACATTTTAATATTAAATATCAAGCGTATGTTATGGAATTTTAGAGGTCTGCCTTATAGTTTCTTTTTCAAAGTGAAGAAAAAAGTAACCCCTTTTCCCGGACTGCTCTTCGCCGATATTTGTCCTTTATGAAAATTAACCCCGTTTTTAACGATGGATAATCCTAATCCGGTTCCTCCGATCTTACGACTGCGTCCCTTGTCTACCCGGTAGAAGCGCTCGAATATGCGATTGATATGTTCTTCCGGGATACCCACTCCATTATCGGAGAAGCTAAAGTAATAATATTTAGGATCTTCTTTATAGCAGTTGACGGTAATCCTTATGTTTTCTCCCGCATAAGCGATCGCATTGTCATATAGATTCCGGAATATGGAATAGAGTAGGGAGTTATTCCCGAACACGGTCGGATCTCCCGGGAGGATAATTTCCGACGTGATGTGTTTTTCTTCCATATCTTGGGAGCATTCTTTTTGTATCTCGGCGATAAGCTTCGTGATATTTACTTCCGTGAGGTCGAACATCTCGGATGCCTCGTCAAGTCTGTTTAATACGGAAATATCTCGTAATAATCCTGTAAGGCGGGTACTTTGGGAATAACAACGTTCCAAGAAAAATTGACGTTTGTCCGGACTCAAATCTGGGTTGGATAGGATTGTTTCCAAATACCCTTGAATGCTGCTGACCGGTGTTTTTAGCTCGTGAGAGACGTTCTGCGTAAGCTGTCGTTTCATCCGGCTTTCTTCTTCTTGACGGGATATATCATTAATAGAGATCTCATAACTATTATCGAGGAATAAAATACATTCGATCAAGAATATTTTACCGTTCTTGTCAATAGTCACGGACTCTCTTAATACTTTCTTTTTCCGATTCAGATTCCGGATATTCTTATTCAAGAAGGTACGGATTGGTTCTAATTCGGCTATATCAGTAACGTCTTCCACTTGGTGGATCTGGGTGTCGGATATGACATTTATGAATTGAATGAATAGGATGTTAGAAAGAATCTCCCGCCCTTCACTTGTAAACATAGCGAAGCCTTCCTTGGAATATTGGAAATGTTTGATAAGCTTTTCCCGTTCCATGGATAACTCGTTTTTCGCTTTCTGTTGCCGATGGTATAAGGTTACGATATTCTGTGAGATATCACCTAGCTCATCATTCGGGAAAACATAATCGACCGCAGGCATTCGATCTTTCTCTACGTTTAAGGCGAAATCCCTTAGTTTGGATATCGTTTTACCTATGCTGAAAGTAAAACGGGAAAGGACAAAGAAGAAAATCAAGGTCATCAATGCCATGAAATAAATGAAGTCCTTGTTTACCGTCAATATCCCTCTTACATATGGATCATAGGGCAGGGCTGAGCGGTAAATATAACCTCCTATATTTGATGCCGAATAGAAATACCTTTTTCCCGTAGATTCCGAGGAACGGATAGCGAATCCTTCATTATATAATCGGGCTTTGCGTACCTCGCTCCGGTCGTTATGGTTATTAAACTCGTCCGTCCCGCTATTATCAAACAATACGTCGCCGGATGGATCTATAATGGTTACCCGCAAATCCTTTTGAGGGATGTCGTCCATGAAACTTATTACGGTCTTGTTGATGTCCGTACTTTGTTGGCATTTGCGGAATAATTGGTAATTATAGTTACTCAACACATTGTTCAACTTTTCTTGTGCGAACTCCCTTTCCCGCTGATATTGGAATAGCAGGAAACAGACCGTAAAGCCCAAGAACATAAAAAAGACCGACCAGAAAAGCCGTTGGCTAAACGGTATCCGGTGCCTTTTCTCACCATCTATCTTTACCATGATTCACGACAATATTAGCATTCAAAACAATAACCGAAACCTAAGCGAGTTACGATGTTCTTTCCATAAGGACCTATTTTCTTACGTAACCGGGTGATGTTGACATCGATGGTACGGTCTAGAACATATACCTCGTCTTTCCAGATGCGAGACAGTATTTCCTCTCTGGAGAAGACGTTCCCTTTATTTTCCAATAGAAGTTTTAGTATCTCAAACTCTTTTTTGGTCAATGGAACTTCCACCCCGTCTACCGTAGCCTTGATGCGTTTCGTATCAAGAGCTAATGTCTCATACTCGAGTTTCTCAATCTCTTTATCTTTTGATTTCTCGGAAGTTCTTCTTAGTACGGCCTTAACACGCGCTATCACTTGGCGGATGGAGAAAGGCTTGGAGATATAGTCGTCCGCCCCGAGATTGAACCCTGTGAGCATATCGTTCTCCGTATCTTTGGCCGTGAGGAAGATGATAGGGGTATTGGCCGTCTTCTCATCTTGTCGCAGGATACGTGCCATCTTGAAACCGGAGATTTCTCCCATCATGACATCCAACAATAATAAATTGTAAACGGTCAGATCCTTTTTCAATGCCTCTTCCGCACTATAGGCGGTATCTACTTCATAACCTTCTATTTCTAAGTTGAATTTAAGGATCTCACACAAATCCTCTTCATCATCCACTACAAGAATACGAGTTGTTGCCATAAGCTGTTCTGTTTTTAAAAGAGTGCCTTACGGCTCTCCATATACAAATATAATTATTTTTGGCAAAGAACGGATATTCTTATTTCGGAGAAATGAAATATATGTTACATTGCTGTTAAGATCGCTCATATAACATTTCTGCCGCAGGATATGTGTTAGTATAATAGATCATTAGGGATGCTACTTCCTATAATAATTATAATCCGTGACAAAACCCTCGCAAAGCCAGTTGGCCAAGGCTTGCCGATTGTTGCTGAGGATGATCCGTTGTTGGTCGTATTGGTTTTGTATGTTGCCCAATTCGACGAATACGGAGGTCGGGGTCGTGTGACGTAATACATATAAGTTACGATCGTCTACCGTGCCCGAGAATCCCCGGCCCGGCTGGTGGCGGTTGTATTTGCGCGAGAAAGTGGATTTCATCGTTTTAGCCAAGCGCTTGCTCGCTTGATCCTTGGGCTTATGATAGAAAAAGACATCGGTCCTTTGATGCCGGCTCCGGCTGTCCACATGGATGAATATCGCTCTCTTATAAGTTTCTTTATCTTTCCGGCTCAAGCTGTTTATCTTGGCGCAACGCTGATCCAGACGGCTTACTTGGCTGAGGGGGATCGGACTACCCATACAAGTTTCCCGTTTGCTGTTATTGAGGAATTGCTGGTCACGTATTCCGTCCTTTGCGTCTTGGATGATAATATGTACCTTTGCGCCTCGCGTTAAAAGATTGCGTGCCAGACGTAGCATGATGTCGTAAGCGTATTCATCCTCATGCAATTCATGGGAGCCCATTTTACCGATCGCCCCGGGGTCCGGACCGCCATGACCGCTGACCAGATAAAAGCAAGCTCCCTTTAAATCGGAAGAGGTTACTTTGTAACTGGCTAGCGACTTGCCGAATAGGGGCTGATAATTCTTCTTCTGAGGGGCGGAGGCGAGCGGAGGCAAGGTATATTTTACGCCCATGCGCAGAGTGTTATTTTTACCCAACTTCCCTTTATTAAGCCCGATAAACTCTTTCTGATACGTCCCGCCGGTACGGTTGAAGCGTTTGAGAAAAAGAGTGATGCCCTCTCCGTTTTTCGGATACGCCTTTTCTTGGGCAGTCAAGGAACCTGTATATACGAGAGCGATAATAAAGAAGAAAATACGGATACTATGTTTCACAGACATCTTAAAAATTGATTCTACGCCGTAAAGATAATTAAATCAACCTATAGTCAAAAACGATAATTTATAAAAAGAATCAATCAACCCATAAATGAGAGGGAGGATATCCTATTATAAATTTCTTTGGTTAATTGAATATCATAGGATGCGTCGTGCAATTTCGCGGAATCTATTTGTATGCCTAAAGCCCTTGCCACCGTTTCCTGCTTGAAATCTGTCATCTCATGCCGTTTGCGCATCAAATGCTGGGTAGACAATACCATTACGTCGATCGAGTTCACCCAGAACCATGAGTAGAAATAATTATCTCCGTTCTGTACGAAGAAGGCTTTCAAGAAGTGATTATCGAAAGAGGCGTTGTTGTATCCAACGAGGAAGAACTTGTCTTTTTTATCAAATTTGTCCACGTATTTGGACAGCATGTTCACAAATTTAACGTACACCTCTCGCATGGGAGGATAAGCTTGTATCTGTTCCTTGGACACGTTACAAATACGAAGCGCTTCTTCCTCTATCTCACATTGGGGATGCGGGCAGACATTGAAATTAAAAGATTCCTTCGTAACCCCATCAATTACGATCTCCCCACTTATTTGGTGGACGCCATTTCTCCAGTATTTTATGCCGGTAGTCTCTAAATCAAAAAAAAGTAGTTTCATAAATGCTTTTTGGTATAGGATGCAAAAGTAAGTTTTTTTATTCTTAAATGAGAGGATCTATAAGGTTTTCTCCGTTTATTTTATTATCTTTGCGAAAGTTTGAGTCTAGAATCATTATCGACATAGTTCTTCTTTTTATATTATTATTAAGCGGATCTCTCCTTTAATCATCAATTCTCACGCTAAGTTAGTATAAACAACGCTTCACGGAACGTGAGGCCCTAGTATAAATTAAAATCGACTGTATGGCAAAATACGCATCATTTGGTAAACGTGAAAACGAGAAAAAGAAACAAGCCCGCCGAGTAGAGAAACAGAATAGGAAAGAGGAAAGAAAATCGTCCGGCAAGGCGACTAGCTTTGAGGACATGATCGCTTATGTGGATGAAAATGGGATGATCACCTCTGTCCCTCCCGAACTTCGTCAAAAAGAAGAGATAAATCAGGAAGATATCTTGATCTCGACTCCTAAGAAAGAGGATGTGGCTCCCGTTATCTTAAGGGGCAGGGTAGACTATTTTAATGAGGCAAAAGGGTTCGGGTTTATCCGTGACTTGTCGGGGACGGAAAAGTATTTCTTTCACGTGAACAATGTTGTGGATGATATCTCCGTGAACGATATCGTGACGTTCGACCTTGAACGTGGCGACAGAGGCTTAAGTGCCGTGAATGTTTGTCTTGAAAATAAATAATAATACTTACCTTTGCGGCCGAAACAATTAATAAAAATATAATATGTCTGTCGCAAAAGTAGATGATAATAGAAAGGTGACCACACATCGCCTGATAGAGATGAAGCAGCGTGGCGAGAAAATATCCATGCTTACCGCCTATGATTATTCGATGGCGAAATTGATCGATCAAGCAGGAATGGATGTGATCTTGGTGGGAGACTCCGCTTCTAACGTAATGGCTGGAAACGTGACCACTTTGCCGATTACGCTCGACCAGATGATTTACCATGGTAAATCGGTCATGAAAGCGGTGAATCGTGCGCTGGTGGTGGTAGACCTGCCTTTCGGTACGTACCAAGGAAACTCTAAAGAAGCCTTGGCCTCCGCTATCCGGGTGATGAAAGAGACGCATGCCGATTGTATCAAGTTGGAAGGCGGGGCTGAGGTTCGGGAATCTATCGAACGTATCTTGTGTGCCGGTATTCCAATTATGGGACATTTAGGATTGACGCCGCAATCGATCAATAAATTCGGTACGTATACGGTACGTGCCCGTGAAGAGGCCGAGGCTAAGAAACTGATTGAGGATGCCCATTTGCTAGAGGAGATAGGTTGTTTCGCCTTGGTGTTGGAAAAGATCCCGGCGGAGTTGGCGGCTCGTGTCGCTTCGGAGCTTACGATCCCGGTTATCGGCATTGGCGCCGGTGGAGGCGTAGATGGTCAAGTGTTGGTTATGCATGATATGCTCGGTATCAATCAAGGCTTTTCTCCTCGTTTCTTACGTCGCTACGCTAATTTAGGGGAGGAGATTACCCGTGCCGTACAAGCGTACATCGAGGACGTGAAATCTCAAGACTTCCCGAACGAGAAGGAGCAATATTGATTTTTAAATCTACCAAAGCATGATATTTACCGATGCTCCGAGCGTCAAGGTCTGTAAGGTCTTATGATGCTCGAAGCGATCGGTTTCTTTTTGGGGGTTGGCTATGTATGATACGAATCGTGAGGGGATAAAAGTATAATCGAGAAATACCCGCACATTTAGATTAGGATGCAATATGTATGAGAAAGAGGCGTTTGTGCTATATCCTATATTAAACGCTTTATTCGTGTTTACGATCTCTTTCTCAATCGTTTCCGGTTTGCCTTCCTCCACGCCCAATGCTGATATTCGGGAGGCTGGGCTGTAATTACATCCGATTAGCAGTTTCGTGCCCAAGAGAAATCGATTGGTCACCGGATACGATAGGTAGGAGCCGATGTATCCGCCGATCATGTCGAGAGGATCGGATTTTAGGGCGTTCACTTGATAGGTCGTACCGGGAACTGTCGGATTCGCCAAGGGTTTCGTAAGGGATAAAGGCATGCTTGTCGCCGAGATGCGTCCGCCGAAGCCTATATAACGATTCATGAACCAAGCGCCTTCAAATCCGGCCGTACTTCCCGGCGATGCTTTTAATCGCACATCCGGAGCCAGATTAAACTTTGTCGGCATCAAGCTAAACCCCATATAGATTCCGAAAAAAGAGGGATTTCGCTGGTATTTGAATGTCTCGAATCCCAGATAGCTATGGGTGATACCTTTGTCCTTGAAGATCAGATCCGTTAGAAAATATCCGACCTCGGTCGATAAGATCCCGATTCCGGCACCAACCATTACATCCGATAGCCAGTGCTTGTTATTGAGCATACGGGATACGGCCGTGGCGGTCGCTACCGTATAGCCTCCTATACTATACCAAGGGCTACGGGTCGTCCCGTATTCTTTATGCAACATGGTGGCGGCCATAAATGCCATGGCCGTGTGCCCGGAAGGGAAAGAATGATTGTTCGAACCATCCGGACGGGTGACATTTGCCGTATGTTTCACCGTATTGATGGTTGCTCCCATGATACTGGCGGTGATGGCTTCGGATACGAGCATTCGGGACCAAGAGCTTCTTCCTTGTACACCGCCTATTTTTAAGCCAAGCATCGCTACGGCAGGTAGATATTGCAGGTAATCGTCGTAATGGTATCGGAAATTTGGAATATATGTATTGCGCAAACTCTGAAAATGATCGTCCTCATTTTTGATAATCAAACCGCTAACGATCAACGGTACCCCGATATAGGTCATTTGGAAAACATTGCTGGTAATTATCTTGTCGGTTTGTCTTTGGATTCTTCCCCAAGTAGATAAAGGCGCTAGACTGGAACTGTCGTTCCGGTGGGTAAAAGTGCTTGTTTGGGAAAAAGTCGTGCCCTGAAACATTGATATGCAACAAATACTATATAATATGGTTAATCTTGTTTTCACTAACTACTTATTCTTTTTGTTTCATGCAGCGAATATAATAGGATCGATTTATAGTATAACAAGAATTTATGTTATTTCTATGTTACATTTACGAGTTGGTTTCATATCTTTGTTTCCCAGATATATTAGAAACAGAATACATGAGATCTCATTTGCTAATAGGTGCCGCTTCGTCGGGAAGCGGGAAGACTACTTTTACCTTAGGATTGCTTCGTGCCTTGAGAAATCGTTCTTTACGGGTGCAGCCTTTTAAGTGTGGGCCGGATTATATAGATACTCGTCATCATAAAATGGCGGCTGGTTGCGCTTCCGTGAATTTGGATGGTTTCATGATGTCGGAAGGGCATATCAAGGATTTATATGCCCGGTATACCTCGAATGCGGATGTAGCCGTGACCGAAGGGGTGATGGGGCTGTTCGATGGCTACGATGCCATGCGAGGGAGTAGTGCGGAGATCTCCGGTTTATTGCGGATACCGATCGTATTGGTGGTGAACGCTAAAAGTACGGCTTATTCGGTGGCTCCCTTGCTTTATGGCTTCCGGAATTTTCGGAAAGATCTGAATGTCGTGGGGGCGGTATTTAATTTCGTGGCGTCGGAGAGTCATTATTCTTTCTTGAGACAAGCGTGTGAGGATGCGGGTGTGGAAGCGTTAGGCTATCTACCGAAGTGTGCGGATGTAGAGATCCCGAGCCGGCATTTGGGGTTGTCGTTGGATGAGGATTTTTGCTTTGAGGAGTTTGCGGACCGGGTTGCTTGCTTGGTGGAGGAGCATGTGGATATAGACCGCCTGTTGGCAATCACGGCTTTGCCAGAGCGACAGCCAGTTCCTCAGGTTAAGGAAGTCATGAGGACTGTTTCAAAGGCAAACTTAAATATAGCCATCGCCCGTGATCCCGCTTTTAATTTCTCATATGAGGAAAATATACATTTCTTATCTACTCTAGGCAAGATTACCTATTTCAGTCCATTGAGGGATGATTGTTTACCGGAGGCCGATTTTGTCTATTTGCCGGGTGGATATCCCGAGTTATATTTATCGGAGTTGAGCATGAATTCCGGGATGCGTGAATCGATTCATTCCTTTGTGGAAGTGGGGGGCAAGTTGCTGGCGGAATGTGGGGGGATGATGTATCTCTGTAAAGAGATTATCGGTACGGATGGGAATGCCTATCCAATGGCCGGTGTATTACCGCAATCCGCCACGATGGAGAACATGAAGTTACGTTTAGGGTATCGGACTTTATGCTATAAGAATGATGTCTTACGAGGGCATGAGTTCCATTATTCCCGGATCGTGCCTATGGAAAGTCCGCTGCCTTCGGTAGCGAAAGCCTTTACGGCGAAAGGAGGTCAAACGGATACCCCGCTATATCGCTACAAGAACGTATTGGCGGGGTACACGCATTTATATTGGGGAGATCCCTGTCGGAACGATTGGTTTATTGATTATCTGTATGGGGAAGCCCCAGATTGTTCTCGATAAACATTTTCAATATATTGATGGCGATCTGGTTGCTTCCTCCTTCGGGTATAATTAGGTCGGCATATCGTTTGCTAGGCTCTATAAATTGCAGGTGCATAGGCTTTAGTACCCGGGTATAGCGTTCCATTACCGCTTCCGCCGTGCGTCCTCTCTCGATCATATCCCGTTGGATCACACGGATAAGACGTTCGTCCGAATCTGTATCGACAAATACTTTCAAGTCCATCAAGTCTCGTAATTGAGGGTCGCATAAAGCGAGGATCCCTTCGATGATGACAACATCACGAGGCTCGATATGAATGGTCTCGGGCAATCGGCAGCAGGTAAGATAAGAATAAGTCGGCTGCTCGATGCATTTCCCCTCTTTCAGCAAGGTGACTTGCTCTGAGAGGAGCGGCCAATCAAATGCGTCGGGATGGTCGAAATTAATATATTGACGTTTCTCTACCGGCACATGGCTGTTATCTTTGTAATAAGAATCTTGAGGGAGTAATACGACCTCACCGGGAGGTAAACTTTCTATGATCTTTTTTACCACTGTAGTTTTCCCGGAACCAGTCCCGCCCGCTATACCTATAATTAGCATGATTTCTTATATTAATCCATATTTATGTTTATAAATGCAAAGGTAAGAAATATTTATAGTGGTAGTATTTCGCTATTAATAGAAAAAACGAGATAAAAAGAGCTGAATTCTATGTTGTATAGCATGTTTGTCTTAAATAAAGTTAATGATCAGGCTTTTCTTGTTGGAAAATTATGCTGCATAACATAAAGTCTCTATATTTGCACTGTGTTTTTCATGGTATTAGATTTAAGGTTAACAATGAGATTGGCTGTCCGTGACGGATGGCCTTTTCTTTTATCGTAGGTCACCTCAACAATAATGATCGTTAGATGCGTTCCCCATTGTATTCATGATTTATTACTGTAGAACCTTCCTGTTGGATAAAGGTATTATCGGAAGTAGCTTGTACGCCTGTATCCAAAGATCTTTTCACGGATGTGAAATGATCTTTTCACAAGGGTGAAACGATCGTATCACGAGCGTGAAAAGATCTCTTCACAGGTGTTAAAAGATTAGATCGTCCGGAGCTTGGCTATACTTTCCACCGTTCTTATCCCTTGTGTGAGGTTACTTGCGGCACAGATCTTCAATTGATTGTTACGATATCACGAGTCCATCCCCCTTATTTACTAAAGATGGGAATCAGATAGGTTAGTTTCGCGGATATTATTTGGCTGGAAGATTTAGAGAATGTGTCTCCTTTACGGCTATTGAACATATCGCCCAGCGCATAGTAATAACGACCTTCCAACAGGAAAGAGCCTATTCCGGTGCGGAGCTCGATTCCCGGTCCGCCGCAAAGCCCCCAATCGAACTTCTTTTGGACTTCCAATGTATGTTGTTCGTCCGGACGGTTCGCGTTCGGGTTCTCGCCATTAAGGTTCGACTCCGTGCTTTCGCTCAGCGCATAACCGATTTTAGGCCCTAGATTGACGAATACACGCACTCGCTTGCTTCCGAAATGGATGTGCGTCAAGAACGGAAGCTCCATATAGTTTACCGTACGGCTATATTTATATTGAGGTTTCTCCTCAAACTTCTCTTCCCATCCATGTTGGGTAAAGTTCAATTCCGCCTGTATGCCTAAATTGGGTTCCGTATTCCAACGTATCGTCGCTCCCCCGTTAAACCCAAGTTTCATCTTCGTAGGGACTTTTGGGGCAAAACTTACGCTAGAGAAATTTAATCCGAAGGACGCTCCAACCGCAAGCTCTTGCTTAAAAGTACTTTTCTGCGCATGGCAAATCGATAAGCTTGCCATGCACAGAAATATCGCTACAAATATCTTTTTCGTCATCATATCAATTATCTTACCTCACTGCGGGTTACCGTATAATCATTCTTGTAATGTACAATAAACAAGTTCGTATTGATAAAACCGCCCCAATTATTCACTCTATGGAAATCGAATCCGGTCTGGATGCTCTTATAATGGATCTTGTCTAAATTATTCTCGAAGTTCGAGCCATATTTATTGATGGCGCCTAGGAAATACATACCCGTGTCAAAGCCTAGGATTCCATATTTCGGGAATGTGTTGATTAAATTCTTGCTATACCAGTTTTTATAATCGGAATAAAAGCTATGGACTTCCGGAGATAAGTTGTCCGCATAGAAATTACTATAGATATAGGTGTTCAATGCGTAGAAGTCCTCCAGACACTCTCTTGTATAGGTCTGCCATTCCGGATAACCGAATAGGTTGACCATATAAGGCTCTTTCTCCTCCTCTTTCAACTCGGAAAGCATACGGAGCGGTGCCTTGATCTTATTCACCGCATCTAAGGAGGCGGAGGTTGGCAATACCACATTCCGCTTGTCCCTTACCATGGCTGCCTCTATATCCGTGGCGAAAGTATCCCCTTTATAAGTTACTTCCTTGAACGGGATATCGCGTTGCTGCATCTCCGTCTTGAAGGCTTTGATAAATTCCGGCTTTTCTTCTTTATCCTTTATATTGACAAGTATGATATTGTAATCCGAGAATAAATCGCATCCGGCTTGTGCCGCCTTGGAGTATAAATAGGAATGAGGTGTGTTTACTTGATAAACATTTGCGTTTGACAAGACATCATCATTCTTGGAGGTGAAAGGGATCACGTATTTGATATTATGCTTTTGGGCAAAATCAGCGATCAATCCGATTTGGTCGTTCTGTACGGCGCCAATGATCAAATTAGCGTTTGATAACGCATCTTCTTTCAATATCTCCTTGACTTTCTTCGTACCGTTTCCAGTATCATATACCGATAGCTCGATAGAGGTTCCCATATTTCGCAAGCTGTCGACCGCCAATAGCAATCCCTCGTAATATTCCACGAAACGGGAGGTCGCAGATGATTGCGTTGTCTCGTTCGTCATGAACGGCAACAATAAGGCGACTTGGATACGGTTCACCTTCTTTATATCTTTAGGAGTAGAGAGGAGGGCGTTCACCTCACGCTCTTCCGGCTGTCTTATGTTTTGGGTGATCACTTCTTCACTGGCTACCGGTATCTTGATAACCATGCCCGCTTTCACTCCGTTTTTCAGCTCGGGGTTGAGTCTTAAAAGCTCCACGCTGGAAATATCGAACTTCCGGCAGATACGGTACATGGTCTCTTTTTTCTGTATGGTATATTCCATTTCCTTCTGTACGGTCTTTTTTTCCGTAGTAGGCAAGGTTTCCAGTCGTGTCGGCGGGATCCGGATATTCTTACCAATCGTAAAGGTCGATGTGGAGAGACCCGGATTGGCGGCGATAATATCCGTAGCGGGCACTGAATATTTAATGGATAAAGAGTACAAGGTCTCTTTCGGCTGGATCGTATGGTATGTATAGTTATCTGCTTTGCCGGAAGGTGCGATAGCGGAGTCCTTCTGCGGGATTCTTAACGTAGAACCGGCCTTGATCCCTTCTTTACTTTCCGGATTCAACCGATAAATATCCTCTACGCTTACGCCATACATGGTCGCTATGGCGTATACGGTTTGTCCGCGTTCGATGGTATGATAAAATATATCGCTCCCTTGTTCGTTAGTAAAAATAACTTGCTTATTATTCTTTTGGGAATAAACGGTTACGCTCGATAAACTTAAAAAGAACGTCAATGCGTATATACTAATCTTGTTCATTTGCTGTTCGGAGTATTTTGTGACAAAGATAGTGAATTTTGCTTATCATGCTACGTATGTCCTTTTATTTCCCTAATTTTGGAACCGTAATTTTTAGACTATATATGCTAAAGAAGGAATTAAGAAAGATACTGTTATCGCTAAGTTTTGTGTTTGTAGCGGCTGTCTCGTGTGCCCAGTATGTGGTGACGGGAGGAAGTGGTAGCCCGATGAAAGCCACGCAGAGTTCCGGCGATTCCGCCGAGCGACTTGAGGTCTACTTGGTGTATGGAATGGATAACGTGACGATTAGTTATACCTCATCATCTTCTTCTTCGCATCAATGGTATCGTTATAAAACCAAGCGATTGGAGGCCGAGAAGGTGGCCTCCACCCAAAATGGAACTACTTCCACCATTCGGAATGTAGAGGAGGGATATGGCTATTTTGTCGAGGAAGGAGCCGTATCTCGTTACGTCTGGATCGTTGATTACAGCAAATACACCTTAAACATATCCAACCTGCATGTCTCCGATAATAGCGATCCATGTAGCGGATTGGTCTTGGCTGGGACAGGTACGATCCAACCTATTTATTATTATTGGCCGAATACGGGAACAAGACGTGAACTGTCTCGCCAATTTGATGTTATTTATAATACATTGGAATATAATTCGGATAAAAAAGAATATACCTCTAAACAAGAGACGGCGGTCATCGAGGGCAATTTGTTCGGTAAATCCATTCCCGCTCCTTGGTGTGATACGGAGATCTGTGTGAAAGGCGATTATTTCGCTCGTCATTTTGGAAAGGAGGTTACGCTTTGTATCGATGAATATCAGGCCGCTGCGGTAGATGCTCATATAGACACGTTGCTGATTGAGCAAGAGGCCCCGAATATGAATACGACGAAGAGCGGTTATTGCGCTCCCGCCACTGTTCAATTTTCGGCTATCGCGAATACGCCGACAGCCGCCCTGTTTAATTGGAAAATCTATCGGCAAGGGGAAGAAGATAATCCGGTTGTTCGTTTTACGGGTGAGGAGGTGGATTATACGTTCAACCAATCCGGGACTTTTATCATCAAGTTGGAAGTAAGCGACCAAAGCACTACTTGCAGCACGGAAGATGAGGTTCAGATTGATATCTCGGAGTCTTATCTGATGATACCGAACGCATTCTCCCCGGGTACCACGCCCGGAATTAATGATGAGTTCCGGGTTGCCTATAAGTCGTTGGTGAAATTTAAGGCATGGATATTTAATCGCTGGGGCCTACAGATGTATTACTGGACAGATCCGGCCCAAGGATGGGATGGAAAGAAGGGCGGTAAATACGTTCAGCCGGGTGTGTATTTTTATGTGATAGAAGCCGAAGGTTCCGATGGCATTAAGTACAAGGAAAAAGGCGATATAAACATTCTTAGACCTAAAACAATTCAAGATGAAAATGAGAATATCCAAGAATAATTTAGCTAGTTTTTTATGTGGAGGCGTCGTTTGCTTGACCGCATGTATCTCGATGAGTTCGAATGACGTGGAAAAAGTGATAGAGAGCCGTCCGGTTGTCTCGTCCATGACCCTGTCTCCGGATGTTCCGTCCTCGGTTCCTTTTTGTGGGAAACTAATCGATATTACCCGCTATGATATGCGGGAAGCCTATGACCGTGAATTGAGTAGCTTTACTTATTTCCATTCTACGACGATGCTTCTGATCAAGCGGGCGAACCGTTATTTCCCGGTGATCGAGCCGATCTTGAAGGCGAACGGCATTCCCGATGATTTCAAATATCTAGCGGTGATAGAAAGCCATTTGGACCCCCGTGTATCCTCTCCGGCTCGTGCTGTCGGGATGTGGCAATTACTGGAGGGCACGGCAAGGGAGTATGGTTTGACAATCACCCCGACGGTCGACGAGCGTTGCCATGTGGAGAAAGCTACTGGGGCCGCTTGCCGCTATTTGAAAGCCGCCTATAAGAAATATGGAGATTGGGCGGCGGTAGCCGCTTCTTATAATGGCGGCATGGGACGTATATCCGGTGAGCTGGTCAAACAAGATGCGGATTCCTCCTTTGATCTCTGGCTGGTGGAGGAGACTACCCGTTATATTTATCGAATCATGGCGATCAAGCAAATTTTCGAGAATCCGTCGAAATACGGTTTTGTGCTTCGTGCCCGTGACCTGTATAAGCCGATCCCTACCGTAGACGTGGCTGTAAGCCAAGATATACAGAATCTGTCGGCCTTCGCTAAAGAGCATGGGATCACTTATGCGGACTTGAAACGTTTTAATCCTTGGCTCCGTGATCGGAAGTTGGTGACAGGTGGGAAGACCTATAAATTAAGCATTCCTCAAGAAAAGGATATGTATTATAAGACCCCGAATACGGAAGTATACGATTCGGCTTGGGTCGTGTCGGAGAATTGATCCGATTTTTATTGATACAAAAAATAAAGTGTTTCATTTAGATGGTATAACAGCCCATCGTAATGAAACACTTTTTCTATACTACTTCTCGTTTAAACTGATTCTGTCTATTAGTCAACGATCGTCACACGGTGACCGTTGAACACGTTCAATCCGAGTTTATTCATTACATACTTAATAGCAAGCTGTGCCTTTACAGAGTTACCAGCTTGGTCAATAGGAGGAGCGAATGCGGAAATACCGAATTGTCCGGGAAGTACACCCATGACACCACCGCCTACACCAGTTTTTGCGGGAATACCGGAAGTGTACAACCAATCACCGGTGTGTTCATAAAAACCTACGGTAGAGATCATGGAAGTGATCTTCGGAGATAACTCTGCATCGAATACTTGTTTCTTTGTCACAGGATTAAGACCTAAATTTGCGACCGTAGCGGCAGCGACAGATAGTTGCTTAGCCGTGATACCCAAAGAACATTGGCGGGTATACAGATCCAAAGACATATCCGGATCGTCATAAATGCGATTGTAATTCTTTAGCAACCAAGCGATGGAGCGGTTATTGAAGTTCGTTGCGGACTCGGATTTGTAGAGTTCGTCGATCAACTGCGGTGCGCTTCCGCATAAATCCGTGATATTGGCTACGATAGCATCCCACTTCTGTTTGGAATCACCGACAGGCTTCACCATACTACAAGCCGTGATAGCGCCGGCATTTACCAATGGGGTAGAAGGATGGTCGTTTTCCAATAGGATAGCGATGATGGAGTTAAATGGCAATCCGGTAGCGTCGGCACCAATTTTCTCCAATAATTCTTTCGCTCCGTATTGGCGCAGTACCAAGATAGCGGTGTGTACTTTCGATACGGATTCGATACCGAAACGATATTCGGAATCCCCCACCTCGATGGTTTGTCCGTTTAAAAGGCAAATACTGATTCCGAATAGATTTTTATTGATATTCGCCAGATAAGGAATGTAATCGGCATTCTTACCATCCGTATTTGTCTTGTAAAGATCGTAAGCCTGTTGAGCTACTTCCTTTATTTGGGCGATCGTTATTTTTTTGTCCATATATGAATTGGATTAAAGAAGGCGTGTATGAAAACACTGATAGTCCTTTCATGCACGCCTTGATGAATTTTGTTTTTATTTCTTAGCGTTGCTCATTGCGGTGTGAGTAAATACCTTACCCTTAACCGGAACGTTTTTGTCTTGAGCGATGCGAGTAGGAGTCGGATATTCAAGTTTCTCCAATGCCTCTACAGCGTTCTTGATATCACCTAATAACATATCGGCCATATCACGGCTGAAACCTTGACGAACTACGACACGCATAACCACGTAGTTATCCAGCTTCTTCGGTAGTGTATACGCTGGAACCATCCAACCGCTTTGTTGCAATTTATCTTGCAAATCGTAAAGTGTCCATTTGGCGTTCTTAGCGTAATCCGGTTTCATGTACCAAATAAACAATGGATTCACAACCTCGTTGCTGTAATTAACGAATGGGGCCATCTTACCGATTTCTTGGTGGATGTATTTCGTGATTTCCATACTGTTATATTGGATTTGTTTGTAGCCCTCGAATCCGAGACGGATAAACTGATAGTATTGTCCGAGGATTTGTGCGGCAGGACGAGAGAAGTTCAAACCAACCTGAGTGATATTCGCTCCAAGATAGTTTACGCTGAATGCCATTTCTTCCGGCAAATATTTCTTGTCTTTCCAAACAACCCAACCCAATCCCGGGTAAACCAATCCGAATTTATGTCCGGATGTGCTGATAGAAAGAACCCATTTCAAACGGAAGTCCCATTTTGTCTCCGGGCTTAAGAACGGAAGGATAAAACCACCGCTGGCGGCATCTACGTGGATAGGTATATCATAACCGGTCTTGGCATTGTATGCGTCGAGCGCTTTGTCCAAGGCTTCTACGTCATCGTTCAGTCCTGTCCATGTTACACCTTGGATAGGAACGATACAAATCGTGTTCTCGTCACACATCTTAAGCGCTTCTTCCGGATCAAGTGTCGTCTTGTCTAAAGTCAAGGGAACTTCACGCATTTCGATTTGCCATAGCTGGGCGAATTTCTCCCATACGACTTGGAAGCCAGTAGAGATCACGAAATTAGGCTTGTCAGTTGGTTTACCTTGTGCTTGTCTCTTTTTGCGCCAACGTAACCAAGCGGCTACACCACCTAGCATACAAGCCTCTGAAGAACCGATAGCCAAGGCTCCGGTTTTCCATTTTTCTTGCTCGGGAGAATTCCAAAGACTCGCCATGATATTAATACATTTGGCGTTCATAACAGCGATTCTCGGATACTCTGTTTCGTCAATATAGTTGATGTTGATAGCCTCGTTCATCAATTTTGTCGCGTACTCGTCCATATACGTAGTAACGAATGTAGCTAGGTTCAAGCGAGGCTGTGTTTGTGCGAAAGTCTCGTCTTTAACCATTTGATAAGCGATCTCCGGGGTTGTAGGGCCATCAGGAATCTTATCTACTGGAGAGGGTGTCAACATCACTTCTGAGCCAAAAATCGCTGTTTTGGCATCGCCATTTCTGAAATTTGAGTCTTTCATTTTTCTTTAGTTTTTTTGTTAATAAAATGATTTGAGTCAATGGAATACTGCTTCCACTGAGCGTTTATGCCAAAACAGATTATGGATTGGAATGTTTTTTGGATTTACATTATTTGGGGTTTATTAGCGATACAAGTCCAGTCCTCTTGGAAAGAACGAAAATGATGAACTTTCACATAAAATGTTTGTTTTGATTAGATAAAAACGTAAAACTAAATCTTTATGAGAATACAGACAGGCCGGGGCACAATTCCCCTTATAACTCTGGTAGGGATATGGTCTATCTCCGCTTTAAATGCATTACCGGGTTTAGCGGTTTCTCCGATATTAGGGAAACTTTCCGTTATTTTTCCTCATTCTACGGAACTGGATATTCAGATGCTTTCCTCTTTGCCATCGTTATTGATAATTCCATTTATTATATTGTCGGGTAAATTAACGGAGAAAGTAAATGAGATACGTCTATTGCAATTAGGCTTGGTGATCTTTGCCCTAAGTGGTATTCTATACTTACTCTCTAATAAGATGTGGCAGTTGATAGCGGTGAGCGCCTTAATGGGAATCGGATCTGGCTTGATCGTACCCTTATCGACCGGTTTGATTTCTCGTTTCTTTATCGGGAAATACCGGACGAAGCAATTTGGTTTAAGTTCTGCTATTACAAATGTAACGTTGGTATTAGCCACGATCTTAACGGGATATCTGGCGGAGGTGAATTGGCATTTACCGTTTGCCGTTTATCTATTACCCTTGATTTCCATCGTACTTTCCGTATACTTGAAAAGGAGTATGGAGAATGAGCCGGCGATCGTATCGAAATCAGAAGTGAAAGCCCCTGTTGCGGCAGATCCCGTCACGGTTCCGGGTAAATATGGTGTGGATATAAAGCATCTGGTACAAATCATGTGTTTTTATGGATTGGCTACGTATTTAGTGATTATAGTCAGCTTTAACTTACCGTTTTTAATGAAGGAATATAAGTTTACAAGCGGTAATTCCGGATTAATGATTTCATTGTTTTTCTTGGCTATTATGGCTCCCGGTTTTATCTTGAATCAGATCGTTGATTTATTTAAGCAAAAGACAAAATTTGTCAGTCTATTGGCGATCGCTTTAGGGATAGCCTTGATTTTGATATCTCGTACGGAATGGCTAATTGGATTGGGATGTATTTTTATCGGTTTTGGATATGGTGTTATCCAGCCAATCGCTTATGATAAAACGACTCGTACGGCCATTCCTGAGAAAGTTACATTGGCATTAGCTTTCGTGATGGCGATGAATTATTTGGCGATATTACTTTGTCCGTTTATTATCGATTTCTTCCAGTCTATACTCCATGTCAAGAGCCAGCAATTCGCGTTTATTTTTAACCTCTGTATTGCGCTGGTCGCTACGATCTGGGCTTATGTAAAACGAGACTCGTTCCTTTTCAACGATAAAATTTGATTTACGAATATAAAACTAAAAAATGATAGACAGTGAAAAATAAGAAAACAGAAGCTAATATTAGCATGGTGGTCTCAAAAACTTTCAGTGGATTGAATATGAACGCCTTGAAATACTTGCTTCCCTTATGGATGAGCCCGTTGACGGGCGCTTCTTTCCGATGCGTGTTTGCGGCCGTGGCGTTTTGGGTGATCGGCTGGTTTATGAAACCGGAGGTTTCTACGACGAAAGATAAGGTGTGGCTATTCTTACTAGGCGCTATCGGTATCTATGGTTTTATGTTTCTTTATTTAGTGGGGCTTAGCAAGACAACGCCGGTCTCGAGTTCTATTTTCACGAGCTTGCAACCGATCTGGGTATTTTTGATTATGGTATTCTTTTATAAGGAAAAGGCTACTTGGATGAAAATACTCGGTATCTTGATTGGTTTATCTGGGGCCTTGGTTTGCATCTTGACCCAGCAAAGCGACGATTTAGCGGCGGACGCTTTTAATGGAAATATGCTATGTCTGGCTAGCTCCGTGTTTTATGCCGTGTATCTGGTATTAAGCCAGCGGATCTTACAAAAAGTAGGGACGATGACGATGCTTCGATATACATTCACGGGCGCCGCTTTTTCCAGTCTATTGATTTTGCCGATAGAGGGCTTTCATGCTCCTTTATTCTCGGAGCCATTTCATTGGTGGCCTTTTGCCGTATTGATGTTTGTGCTTATTTTCCCTACGGTAATTAGTTATCTGTTGATTCCTATCGGATTGAAGTATTTGAAAACTACGTTGGTGGCTATTTATGGCTATCTGATCTTGATCGTGGCAACGATTACATCCCTATTGATCGGGCAAGACCGTTTCAGTTGGACACAGACGTTCGCCATTATCTGTATTTGCGCCGGGGTTTATCTGGTTGAGATAGCGGAAGGAAAAGAGAAAAAGACAGTCAAGGTTTGACTTATTAAATATGAACTATTAAATTGTAGCGTTATGGATAAAAAACAAGAAAAGAAAATCTGGAACTCTCAACTTGCGATTGAGAATCCGAAGAATGATAGGATCGCTGTTATTTACTCTGTAAAAGTTAGTAGTGTACGAATCCTAGAGAAACCTCGTAATCCGAAAAGAGGGAAGACCCGTTGACAATCATCATCCCCTATTCTATATATAAATATATGAATAGGGGATGACTGTCTATTTATTCTCCACTTCCATGCTCATGATATAATCGTTCATGAAATAGCCGTTTCCTATATGATGGTCCCGTGTGCCTATTTCCCGTAATCCCATATGTCTGTAGAAGCCTATGGCGGGATTGTAACGGTTTACGTATAATTCTATAGTGAAAGGCCCGGTATGTACCTCCTTCAAATAATTAATACCTTGTTCGATGATAAAACGCCCGATTCCCGTGCCATGCATTTCCGGTAGGGAATAGATCTTTTGAAAATTGTACGTGTTTTCACCTGTTTTCTCTATGGATAAATAGCCTGCCGGCATATCGTCCGCCAATATAATAAAATATTGATGATGTAACTCTTCCATTTGTTTAAGAATGTTATCCGGAGCGTACATCATATCGAACATATAATCCAATTGCTCTTTAGAAAGTATCTTTCCATACGTGTTCTCCCAAATGCGTGAGGCAAGATCATGAATAAGAGAACGATCATCAATAGTCGCTTTTCTAATCGTAAACATGTTAATTTTGTATTTTGACTCACAAAGATACAAATAGACGAACAAAAATACAATATAGACGAATGTAAATAGAATTTTACTTGACTAGTGTTATTTTTTAGCTTGATTTCACACTTATTTTGATGTTAATCCGCGAAAAATAATAACTTTGTGGGCGTTTACTATTGAAAAATACAATTCAAATACATAATAGGAAATGGATACAAAGATTCAGGAACTAACAGACAAGATCTACAAGGAAGGTGTAGAGAAGGGGAACGAAGAAGCGGGGCGTATAATCGCCGAGGCCAATGCTCAAAAGGATACGATTCTTAAAGATGCGGAAGCGGAAGCGAAACGTATCGTAGCGGCTGCTGAGAAACAAGCTGCCGAGTTGAAGAAGAATACGGAAGCCGAATTGAAATTGTTCGCCACCCAGTCTGTCGAGGCATTAAAGAGCGAGGTGACAAACCTTATCACTGGTGATATCGCTAGTTCGAATGTGAAAGCGGCGTTGATGGATCCCGCCTATATGCAGAAAGTGATCCTTGAGCTTGTGAAAAGCTGGCCCGCTAATGAGTTCTTGACTATCCAAGCTTCTGATTCCGATGGCTTGAAGGCGTATTTTGAGGCCAATGCCAAAGGCTTGCTAGAGAAAGGGTATAAGATCGAGAAGGTAAGCGGAAAGAAAGCGTCTTTCTCTATTATCCCGGCGGATGGGTCTTATAAAGTGACGTTTGGCGAAGACGAGTTCATCGAGTTCTTTAAAGAGTTCTTGCGTCCGCAATTAGTAGAAATGCTGTTCTGATATGAGTAAGTATTACTACTTAATCTCCGGACTTCCTAACATAGCGTTGGATGATAGTAAACTAGCCTATTCGGTCTGTGAGTTCCGGACGGAAATAGAGGATATGCTATCTTCTAAGGATAAAAAGCTGATTGATTTATTTTATTTGAAATATGATAATATAAATCTGCTGGCTCACGCTAAAAGACCGGACTCCGATCCGGATCAAAGAGGAAGAATAACGTATGATGAGTTCAATACTTTATATAAAGCGTTGAAGGATGAGGAAAAAATTCCCAAAAATGATAATCTCCCGCCTTATTTCGTGGACTTTTTTAAACTGTATCTAGCCGAAGAGGCTAAGGACACCAAAAGTGAGAAAGAATATATATCATGGGAAGACCGCTTGGCTGCGTTATATTATGAATATGCCATGAAATGTGGGAATAAGTTCGTGGCCGATTGGTTCGAGCTTAACTTGAATATCAACAATGTTCTTACTGCGATCACTTGCCGTAAATATGGATTTGATAAGGCCAATTATATCGTGGGGCATAATGAGATAGCGGAAAATATCCGTACGTCGAACGCCCGTGATTTCGGCTTGGGCGATTCCGTGGAATATTTGCCCGAGTTACAACGCATCGCCGAAGAGACCGATCTGATCGTTCGTGAGAAGAAAATCGATCTTTTGAAATGGAAATGGCTGGACGATAATACCTTCTTCAAGACGTTCGACATAGAGAGTGTATTCGCTTATTTATTGAAATTGGAGATGATAGAGCGCTGGGTAACCTTGGATAAGGCGAGAGGCGAGAAGACTTTCCGTGAATTGGTAGGCGCCATGAAGATGGGTAGTGAGAATGCGTTGGAAGAATTTAAAAGAAACAATATAAAATAAATTATGGCTACGAAAGGAATTGTAAAAGGAATCGTATCCAACCTAGTAACCGTAGAGGTGGATGGTCCGGTTTCTCAGAATGAGATCTGTTACATTTCTGTCGGAGGCGTGAAGCTGATGTCGGAAGTAATCAAGGTGATAGGTAAGAATGCCTTTGTACAAGTATTTGAGAGCACACGTGGTATGCGTGTCGGTGACGAGGCTGAATTCCAAGGGCATATGTTGGAAGTTACGCTGGGTCCGGGTATGTTGTCCCGCAACTATGACGGTTTGCAGAATGACTTGGACAAGATGGAAGGTGTATTCTTGAAACGTGGCGATTATACGTTTGCGTTGGACAATGATAAGAAGTGGGACTTCAAGCCTCTGGCTAAAGCGGGCGATACCGTGAGCGCCGGTGATTGGCTGGGAGAGGTGGACGAGAATTTCCAACCTCATAAGATTATGGTCCCCTTTAAGTTCGAGGGATCTTATACTGTGAAATCGGTGGTTCCAGCCGGACAATATACCATCAATGATACGATGGCTGTCCTTACGGACGAAAATGGCACGGACGTAAACGTGACGATGATCCAGAAATGGCCGGTAAAGAAAGCCATCACTTGTTATAAGGAAAAGCCCCGTCCATTCAAATTGCTGGAGACGGGCGTTCGTACGATCGATACCGTGAACCCGATCGTTGAGGGTGGTACCGGATTTATCCCCGGTCCGTTCGGTACGGGTAAGACGGTGCTTCAGCACGCTATCTCTAAACAAGCGGAAGCGGATATCGTGATTATCGCTGCCTGCGGTGAGCGTGCGAATGAAGTAGTGGAGGTCTTTACGGAGTTTCCGGAATTGGTAGACCCGCATACGGGACGTAAATTGATGGAACGTACGATCATTATCGCCAATACATCCAACATGCCGGTAGCCGCTCGTGAGGCATCCGTATATACGGCGATGACCATCGCCGAGTATTATCGCAGCATGGGCTTGAAGGTTCTGTTGATGGCCGACTCTACTTCCCGCTGGGCACAGGCTTTGCGTGAGATGTCCAACCGTTTGGAGGAGTTGCCCGGACCGGATGCCTTCCCGATGGACTTGTCCGCTATCGTGGCGAACTTCTACGCTCGTGCGGGATTCGTCCATTTGAAAAACAACGCTACAGGTTCCGTCACTTTCATCGGTACGGTATCGCCGGCCGGTGGTAACTTGAAGGAGCCGGTGACCGAGAATACGAAGAAGGTGGCCCGTTGTTTCTATGCCTTGGAGCAGGAGCGTGCCGACCGTAAACGTTATCCGGCCGTAAACCCGATCGAGAGTTATTCCAAGTATATCGAGTATCCGGAGTTTCAGGAATACATCGCTAAACATATCTCCCCGGAATGGATCGAGAAAGTAAACGAGATCAAGACCCGTATGTTGCGTGGTAAGGAGATCTCCGAGCAAATCAATATCTTGGGTGATGATGGTGTGCCTGTCGAGTATCACGTTACATTCTGGAAGTCCGAGTTGATCGACTTCGTGATCTTGCAACAGGATGCTTTCGATGCCATCGATGCGGTTACTCCGTTGCAACGTCAGGAATTCATGCTGGATAGAGTCGTGAATGTTTGCCGTTCAGAGTTTAAGTTTGATACCTTCCTAGAGGTTATGGACTACTTTAAGAAGATGATCAACATCTTTAAGCAGATGAACTATTCGGAATATGAGAGTGACCAATTCAAGAAGTTTAATACGGAACTGGATGAACTTTTGAAGGAGAGAATCGAAAATTAAAAGAGTTATGGCAACAAAAGCATTTCAAAAAATATATACGAAGATTACCCAGATCACAAAAGCTACCTGTTCGCTGAAAGCAACGGGAGTTGGGTATGATGAGTTGGCCTCTGTAGACGGAAAGCTGGCTCAGGTGGTAAAGATTATCGGCGACGAGGTGACGTTGCAGGTATTCTCTGGAACGGAAGGTATCCGTACGAATGCCGAGGTGGTATTCATGGGGAAGGCCCCTTCCTTGAAAGTAGGTGACCAGTTAGCCGGACGTTTCTTCAACGCTTATGGCGAGCCTATCGATGGCGGCCCGATCCCCGAGGGACGTGAGGTCGAGATCGGTGGTCCGTCCGTGAACCCGGTACGTCGTAAACAACCCTCTGAATTAATCGCTACGGGTATCGCCGGTATCGACTTGAATAATACCTTGGTAACCGGTCAGAAGATCCCGTTCTTCGCCGACCCCGACCAGCCTTTCAACCAAGTTATGGCGATGGTAGCCTTGCGTGCAAAGTCCGATAAGATTATCTTGGGAGGTATGGGTATGACGAACGACGACTACCTGTTCTTTAAGAATACATTTAGTAACGCCGGTGCCCTAGACCGTATCGTTAGTTTTATCAACACGACCGAGGACCCGTCCGTAGAGCGTATCTTGATCCCGGATATGGCGTTGAGCGCCGCTGAGTATTTCGCCGTGGAGAAGAACGAGAAGGTCTTGGTATTGCTTACCGATATGACCAACTACGCCGATGCCTTGGCGATCGTATCAAACCGTATGGACCAGATCCCGTCTAAGGACTCTATGCCGGGTTCCTTGTATTCGGATTTGGCGAAGATTTACGAGAAAGCCGTTCAATTCCCGGCGGGAGGTTCCATCACGATTATCGCCGTAACGACCTTATCCGGTGGTGATATCACGCATGCCGTACCTGATAATACGGGTTATATCACGGAAGGTCAGTTGTATTTGCGTCGTGATAGCGATGTGGGTAAGGTCATCGTCGATCCGTTCCGAAGCTTGTCTCGTTTGAAACAGCTGGTAACCGGAAAGAAGACCCGTGAGGATCATCCACAGGTAATGAACGCCGCCGTACGCTTGTATGCCGATGCCGCCAACGCTAAGACCAAGCTGGAGAACGGTTTCGACTTGACCGACTACGACAACCGTACCTTGTCTTTCGCCAAGGATTATTCTTCTAAGCTGTTGGCTATCGACGTAAACTTGGATACGACGGAGATGCTGGACGTAGCTTGGGGATTGTTCGCTAGATATTTCAGCCCGGAGGAGGTAAATATCAAACAAGGATTGGTTGATAAGTACTGGAAGTAAATTAAATAAACATGGCAATAAAGTTTCAATATAATAAAACCTCTCTTCAGCAATTGGAAAAGCAACTGAAGATGCGTGAACGCTCCCTGCCTACGATCAAGAGCAAGGAGAGCGCTCTGCGTATCGAGGTGAAGCGGACCAAGGACGAAGTGAATAAATTGGAACTTCAGCTAGAACGAGAGATTCAGAGTTATGAGAATATGGTGGCTTTGTGGAACGAGTTCAATCCGGAGCTGATCTCCGTGAAGGACGTTACGCTCTCCACGAAGAAGATCGCCGGCGTGATCGTCCCGTTATTGGACGAGATCAAGTTCGAGATCGGACACTATAGTCTCTTTAATGCCCCCGCATGGTATACGGATGGTATCGAGTTGCTGAAAAAGCTGGCTCGTACCGGTATCGAGGCGGAGTTCTCGGGCATGAAGCTGGAGTTGTTGGAGCATGCTAGGAAAAAGACCACTCAGAAGGTGAACCTGTTTGAGAAGGTACAGATTCCGGGTTATAAGGATGCGATCCGTAAGGTGAAACGGTTTATGGAAGACGAGGAGAGTCTTTCTAAGTCCTCACAGAAGATCATGAGAGCCAATCAGGAGAAACGTAAGGCAAAAGAAGAAAAAGAGGAGGCCGAGGTATGATAGTAAAGATGAGTAAATATGCCTTTATGGTGTACCATAAGGAGTATGATACGTTCCTTTCTACGCTTCGTGACTTAGGTGTCGTCCATATCAAGGAGACAAACTCCGTGATGGATGACGAGAAGTTGCAAGAGCTTCTGGCTGAGCGTAAACAGATCAATACGCTGATGCGTTACTTTAAGAACCTCCATGCGGCGGAGAAAGACGTTAAGTTTGCCCCGGCCCGTGAGTTGACGAAAGAGGAAGGCTTGAAGTTGGTGCGTAAGATAGAGGAATTGCAAGATAAGAAAGCGCAATTGATCGCTTCCAAGCAATCGATCGAGAAGGATCTGGCTTATATGGAAATATGGGGTGAGTTCAGTTATCAGAATATCAACCGTCTGAAAAGAGCGGGATACGATGTTACGTTCTTTACCTGTCCTACCGCTAAGTACGAGCCGGAATGGGGTGTGCTGTATAACGCCATTCTGATCAATAACTTCCAATCGGTAACGTATTTTATCACGATTACCAAGGAAGGTACCTTGATCGATATAGACGCTGAACGTCCGAAGATGCCGGTTCAAGGATTGGCGAAGTTGCGTGCCCGTCTGGATCAACGTACCAAGGATATCCAGAATGTGGAGGATGAGCTGAAACATCGTGCCGTGGAGGATTATAAAACGTTGGAGGAATTCGATAAGAACCTGCAGGACGAGTTTAATCTTTCTAATGCGTTAGTGCAGACAGATCGGCAAGCGGGTGATAAGCTCATGTTGTTGGAAGGTTGGGTGCCGACGGAAAACGCTCCGGCCTTGGAGCACGAGCTGGATAAGCAAGGTTATTTCTTCCAGCAATTAGAGATCGAGGATGGGGATAAGGTGCCTATCAAGTTACGGAATAATAAATTCAGTAAGCTGTACGAGCCTATCACGAAGATGTTCTCCTTGCCTAATTACGGAGAACTTGATCCGACCCCGTTGTTCGCCCCGTTCTTTATGCTGTTCTTCGGACTTTGTTTCGGCGATGGCGGATACGGTTTGCTGGTCATGATCGCTTGTACGATCTTGAAGAAGAAGGTGAACCCGGACTTCAAGCCTTATTTGACCTTGTTCCAGTATTTAGGTTTCGCCGCCTTATTGGTGGGTACTTGTACGGGATCTTTCTTCGGAGTGGCCTTGGCGGATATCCCGGCTTTGTCAAAGATCAAGAACTACTTTGTGAATAGCGACAACTTGATGACATTCTCTATTGTCATCGGTTTGGTACAGATCATATTCGGTAAATGTGTCGCTGCTTACAAGATCAAGATACAGAAAGGAACGAAACACAGTATCGCTCCGTTCGCTTGGGTGTTCGTGATCATATCCTTGGCATTGGCGTTCGGACTTCCGATGTTAAACGTTCACTTGCCGAACGCTGTCGTTATGGTATGTTACGGAATCGCCATCTTGGGTCTGGTTGTCGCTTATTTGTACAATACACCGGGCAAGAACGTATTCTTGAACTTTGGTACCGGACTTTGGAACACGTACAATATGGCCTCCGGATTGCTGGGGGATACGTTATCATACATTCGTTTGTTCGCTATCGGTCTGACCGGTTCCATCTTGGGTGGCGTATTTAATACGTTGGCGGTTACGATGACAGACGGTATGAATATCGTGGCACGTGCGATCTGTATGTTGTTGATCTTGTTAGTGGGTCACTCCATCAATATCGCTCTTTGTACGATCAGCTCCTTGGTACACCCGCTTCGTTTGATCTTCGTGGAATATTACAAGAACGCAGAGTTCGAAGGTGGAGGTAAGGCTTATGAGCCATTCAGAAAAGCATAACAATTAAACGAGAAAATAAAACAATAAAAGAATAATTTAAAAACACATTTTATTATGGAACCAATTTTATTAGCTTATGTAGGTATTGCGTTGATGACAGGTTTAACTTTTATCGGCAGTAGTTATGGTGTTACGATCGCAGGTAATGCGGTGGTAGGTGCGATGAAGAAAAATCCGGATGCTCTGGGTACGTACATCGCTTTAAGTGCGTTGCCTTCTTCACAGGGTTTGTATGGATTCGTGGGCTACTTTATGATGCAGAAGTTCTTGGTCGCTGATATTTCCATGTTGGCCGCTACGGCTGTTTTCGGCGCTGGTTTAGTGTTAGGTTTCGCTGGTTTTTACTCTTCAATCCGCCAAGCTCAAGTTTGCGCGAATGGTATCGCTGGTGTTGGTGCCGGACACAACGTATTCGGTGCTACGATGGTAATGGCCGTATTCCCTGAGTTATACGCTATCTTGGCCTTATTGGTTGTGATCTTGATTGGCGGAACGATTCCTGTCGCCTAATCATTCAAACATCTGGATATAATAAAGGCCGTCCCGGACATTCCCGGGGCGGCTTTTTTGATTGGATCAATGAATAAACTATCTCTTTTAGTTTATTAACTATACGAATTAGTTTGGTAACTAAAAGTTTTAGTTACTTTGTCGCAAACAAGATAAGGTTATGAAACGACTTACGGCGAAAGAAGAAGAAATCATGGGCTGGTTCTGGCAGAAAGGCCCATTGTTCGTGAAAGAGTTACTTGAATATTACGAGGAGCCTAAACCTCATTTCAATACCCTTTCTACGATTGTCCGAGGCTTGGAGGAGAAAGGTTTCCTCACCCATAAGAATTTCGGGAATAGCTATCAATATTATGCGGTCTTAACAGAAAAGGAGTATAGCAACGGCACGCTGAAAAATGTGATCGCTAAGTATTTCAATAATTCTTATCTGGGGGTTGTCTCTACGCTGATCAAGGAAGAGGATATCTCTGTGGATGATCTACGAAAACTAATAGATGATGTAGAACAAGGGAATCGTAAATAAGAACGAATATGGGAATCTTCTTTGTATATATCCTTAAATCATCCGTGTGCTTGACGATATTTTATCTGTTTTATAAGCTATTGTTGAGCCGTGATACCTTCCATCGTTTCAACCGGATCGCTTTATTAAGCTTGATCATGCTTTCGGTTATCATCCCATTTTGTGAGATTACTTTGGAGGAAGCGACGGCCATTCAGCGTCCGGTCATGGATTTGGAGAATTTGCTAGCGGCGGTTTCCATGAGAACGTCGGCAGAATCCGCTAGCCAACCTGTATGGTTACGAGTTATGGTGATAGCCTATATAATCGGAGGGATATTAACGCTTTGTCAATTCGCATATTCATTTTATGCCTTGTTTCGGTTGATGAGACAAGGTACACCGAAGCTGGTGGACGGAATCCATCTGATTCTTACGGACCAACCAGTCGTCCCGTTTAGTTGGATGCGAACGATCGTAATAAGCCGGAAGGATTTTGAGGAAAGTGGGATAGAGATCATGACGCATGAGATGGCGCATATAAAAGCCCGTCATTCCATTGATCTGCTGATCTCCGAGATTTGTATCCTGTTCCATTGGTTCAACCCATCTGTCTGGTTGTTGAGGCAGGAATTACAAAATATCCATGAATACGAGGCCGACGAGAGCGTATTAAATCAAGGCGTCGACGCAAAAAGATATCAATTATTATTAATCAAAAAAGCTGTTGGTGCACAGCGCTTCACTTCTATGGCCAACAGCTTTAATCACAGTTCACTTAAAAAGCGAATAGCTATGATGTTAAAACAAAAATCAAGTCCATGGGCACGGTTGAAGTATCTGTATGTACTCCCGTTGGCAGCCTTAACGGTGGTAGCCTTTGCCCGTCCGGAAATCTCTCACGAATTGGAGAAGATTTCGAGTGTCAAAATTAGCGAAATTATTCCGGTTCAGGAAAAAAAAGAGCCTAAAAGAAATGTAGAGGTTGAGACCCTCGCGAGGGATTCGGTCGTTTCTGAAAAAGATATGCAAGCGATACAGGAAAAGGTCTCGGCCGTGATGGAGAAATACCAGCCGGAGATTGACAAGGCGGTCGAAGAGGCTGTGAAAGCGGCGAATATCGACGAGATCGTTTCTGCGGAAATGGCGAAACACCAAGTTGAGATCGACAAGGCTGTGCAAGCGGCGATAGAGGCAGCCAAGATAGATGAGACTATTGCCGCCGAAATGGAGAAGATCCAACCGGAGATCAACCGAACCATAGAGGAGGCCATGAAAGCCATAGATATCAATGAGAAGGCTGTTAAGGAGGCTTCAAAGGTAAAATCCTCTTTCTCCGGTATTGTTTACATCGATGGAGTGGAATCATCTAAAGAGAGGATGGACAATTTGAATCCCGATCATATTGCGTCTATGAATGTGTACAAAGGAAACGAGGCGATCGCTAAATTTGGAGAGAAAGGTCGTAATGGTGTTATCGAGATAAAATTGAAGAAATAACTTTAGTCTTCCCCCTTTACTATTCTCATTCGTGAGATAGGGTAAAGGGGATCTCTTTTTAAATACATTTGTTCATTCATTTACAAAACAGTATTTAAAATAGGGATATGGATGAGAAAGGATTTGTAGAAGGTATGAGGGAGTATATAGCCCAGTTGAATCGAGAAAAGCGATATTCCTCGGCTAAGAGTTATCAAGACGCATTAAACTCCTTTATAAGGTATAGCGGAACCGACTGTATAGCTTACTCGGCTATTAATAAGGATAATCTTCGCCGGTACGAGGCTTATTTATTGGAGAACGGCTGTATGCGCAATACGATTTCCACTTATATGCGGCGTTTGCGTTGTATCTATAACAAGGCGGTGGAGAACGGTAAGGCGGAATTTATTCCCACTTTATTCAAGGGGATTTTTACGGGTGTGGAAAGTAAGCGTAAGAAGTCCTTGCCTATCGAGGATTTACACCGTCTGATGACAGTCCCGGTGGAGGATGGGAAACAGAGAAAGACACAGTTGGCGCTTTGCTTGATGTTTCTGTTTGGGGGTATGTCTTTCGTTGACTTTGCCCACTTGAAGACCGGTAATATCAAAAACGGTATATTAGATTACAACCGTCAGAAGACCGGGACACCGATGAGACTGGAGATCTTGGAGACAGCCGAGACAATGTATAAGGAATTGTCAGGAGAGAAAGTGCGAGATTCCGGATATTTATTTCCCTTTCTGAGTGGCACCAGAGAGGGGCGTGAGGAATACCTCGAATACAATGCGGCACTATTTCGATTTAACCGGAATTTAAAAGCGTTGAAAGAATTTGCGGGAATTACCTCGGATGTCACCTCTTATACGATTCGCCATTCTTTTGCCATGACATTAAAAGAACAAAATGTCCCGATTGAAATGATCAGCGAACTATTGGGGCATAAATCGATCAAGACAACACAAATTTATTTAAGGAGTTTCTCTTTAGGGAAAATGACGGAGGTTAATAGCGCCTGCTTTGGCGGTGTCTATAATTATGAATCTCAAGCGGGGTGAGGCTACTTGGAGAGTAGCGTATTCTTTCACGGCGCAAATGTAATAAAAAATAGCTAAAAACAAGCGAATAGATCCGCTTGTTTGTTCATTATTGGTGTTTGACCCTCTCTATTCTTTGATTTTTCCATTTTTTCCTAGACGTATAGACACGGTGATGCGGGCGAAACGACTCCTTGTTTTCGGTATCATTCCGCCATGTCTCATAATCTGTGTGTATCCCTGTAGAGATGGGGCGTGCCCCGTCTCATCCCTTCAAAATGGTATTTAAAATTACTCCCAGACGGTGGGAGACGGAGCGTGCTCCGTCTCTACAACTGGGTAATAACCATTCTCCTACCTTTTTACGCTACTCTCCAAGTAGCCTAAGATTTCGAGAGATGGTAATTTTCAGTAATGCCATATTTGAAAATATAAAACGCTGTTTATCAAGATGATATAAATGAATCTTGGTAGGGCTCTGAATTGCCGTGGGGTCTGTTTTCGGGCCATGGGATAACCACTGGAAAAGATAATCATAGAGATGGATATATTGACAGGCAAGTGCTCGGACAGGTTCATGGCGCATGTTCTGAAGCGACGTGACCAGGAGGCTGTCCGCTGGTACGTGCTCACGCTCCCTACCGCCGGTGGCGGGCGTGACAGGATCAGCCCCTCGAAGGGGCTGGACGCTGAGCTTTCCCGCCGTGAGCGTCGTGGGGAGGCCTTGTTCGAGTATTTCTCCCCCTCGTATGTCGAGGCGAGGAAGGTGGGCGGCAAGATGGTCAACACGAAACGGCCCCTGCTGTACAACTACGTGTTCATCCACGCCTCGGAGAACGAGATCTTTAGTCTGAAGCGTACGCTTCCCCTGTACAATTTCCTACCCCGGGTTTCCTCGGGTGGACAGTCTTACTTTCCCTACCTCTCGGATCGTGAGATGGAGACCTTACGTTGGGTCGCGGTGTCTTACTCCAACGAGCTTCCGGTGTACGTGCCAGATAGTGGCCACCTGTTGAAAGGCGACCGTGTGCGTATCACCTCCGGCCCTTTTGCCGACATGGAGGCTGAGGTGGTGGTGCAGCCGGGCGGTGGGCATAAGGACGTGATGGTGCGTATCCTCGACTGCCTGTGGGTCCCCTTGTTCGAGGTGAGAGCTGGGGAGTACGAGTTGATCGAGCTGAACACGGGGGGCAAGCACGTGTATACCCATTTGGACAACGACCGTCTGTCGGAAGGCTTGCACGGGGCCTTGGGGCGTTACCATTCGTCCGGCAGCGTAGTGGAGGAGGATGCCTGTCTGGCCCGTGAGGTCCTGCGTGGCTACGCCTCGCTCCGTGCTGAGACCGACGTGATCCGTTGTAAGCTTTACTCGTTGCTCCTTCCTGCCTATAAGCTTTTGGGCGAGGAGGATGAGTTCGATCGTTTGCGCTCCACGATGCGCAGTATGCTCCCCGTGATAAAAGCGCCGCAATCCCGTGCCTTGTTGCTGGTCACGCTGTACGGCTGTACGGACAGCAGCCTCTATCAGCGCATGGCGCACGAGTTGGTTGACCCTTGGATGGAGGAGGCCTCGCCCAAGAAGAGTAAGTCCGTGTTGATACGTCGTTTACGTGATTACGACCGTTGGCTCGGACACGGGATCAGTTGATAAGTAAAAGTTGCGCATAGCGATAAATGAAAGATATGAGAAAAGAGAGAGAGACGTGCGAGGTTCCTTCCGGCCTCCGGTTGATGAACCTGTTGCGTGAGCATTTGACAGAGATCATGGATCGTGAGCGTGCGAACCAAAACTCAATACACCTGTATTGCACGGGTCCCTACTGGGTAGCGTTCGAGTGTTCGGCCTATCAGTTGTATCGTGCATTTCCAGATAGCGAGACCATGCCGTTGCGCCTGTTCGCCTACCCGTTCCCGATCGTGATGGTGTCCGTTACGGATCGCTCGCTCCGCTCGTACGCCCGCAAACATATTTTGAGAAGAGACGAGTCGGATTACAAGCTATTGACCGTCCCCGGATTTTCCTTGGCAGACTACCTTGAATGGCACGCCGGCGAGGTGGAGGGACTACCTTTATTAAGTGAGAGAGTATGAGTGCTGAAAAAAAGAAAACTACACCATTAGGAAAAAGTGAGGGAGCGGAACCGGAGCGATTCATCCCGGATGGGATGGGTATGTTCCAACGTAATGTAAAACGTATAGGGGATTGTGCGCTGGCGTTTTTGGCCTTGATCGTATTCTCCCCGCTGTTTTTACTTTGTTATATCGCCGTAAAACGGGAGGATGGAGGCCCGGCGATCTTTAGGCAAGAGCGTATCGGTCGTTTCGGTCGCCCGTTCAACATCTATAAGTTCCGCAGTATGCGTCTGGACGCGGAGAAGTTCGGTCCGGCCCTTTACAAGGGTGGGGCAGATCCCCGGATGACCCGTGTCGGAAAATTCCTCCGGGTACATCACTTGGACGAGCTGCCCCAGTTATGGAATGTCTTCGTGGGCGACATGTCCTTTATCGGTCCCCGTCCCGAGCGTAAGTTCTACATCGACCAGATCATGGAGCGTGATCCCCGTTACCGTTACCTCTACCAGATCCGTCCGGGGGTGACCTCTTACGCCACGCTCTACAATGGGTATACGGACACGGTCGATAAGATGCTCCGCCGCCTGCGTTACGACCTGTTCTATCTGGAGCATCGCTCTTGGCTGTTCGATTTCAAGATATTGGTGAAGACCTTCTTGAATATAGCGTTCGGTAAGAAATTCTGATATTTCTGTAATATCTTGTGGTAAAACTTTGTTTGTAAGATAATATAGCTATCTTTGCGTAATAACATAAAAAACGAAACCTCTATGGATAACAAAAAAAAAGAAATGAGACCAGTGTCTGTCTTTCAAAAGATATTGGAAGACAAACGAATTATTCGAGAATGTATTCAAAAGGGAGGTGATATAAAAGAAATAGCACGACAACGTGGAATCAAGTTTGCCACTCCCTTATGATATAGTAGAGGAAAGTGATTGGAATTATTCATTTAAGACTAAGCATGGCATTGTTTATCATGCTTATTTTATAGATTTTTCAATATACCATCCGACATTTGATAATGTCTATACTTTTAATATAGAGCCGGAGTCAGATAGACCTCATCCGATAGATAATCGTATAGCGATGACCATAGTCTCGTTATTACGGATATTCTTCTCAAGGAACGACCATGCGATGATAATGGTTTGTGATAATTTAGATGGCAAAGAAAAAAAGCGCAGATTGTTGTTCTCTAAATGGTATTCTGCTTATAATGATGGAAGCATCATAAAATACGATGCTTCCACCCAAATAGATGATTACCTGCTTTACGTTTCTATTTATTTAAATAAAAATAATTCGAAACGTAATGTTTTAGTTCAAGCCTTCTATGAATTAGTAAAGAATAATTTATATCCAATAGATGAATGACGACTATTTTTTGTGGAGGCATAGTATGGCTTTCATAAGGTTTCATACTCCTTCCTTGCGTCAAAGCAAGGGCAAGCCTTCTTTATATAGGGGCTAAGCTGGTAATGCCCTAGAATACGTGCCTCCGGGTAGTCCCTTCGTAATTGCCGTAGCAGATCCATCAAGGTACACCGCTGGGCGTAGGTCCGGGTATCGGTCGGACGGCCCTGTTCGTCGAGTCCTCCCTCGTAACATATACCGATACTTTTGTCGTTCCATCCGGCTGCGTGCGCCCCGATCTGGTTGACCGGTCGGCAGCGGTGTAATTCCCCGTCCCGTGTGATATAGAAATGATACCCGATATCGGCGAATCCCCGTGCCTTGTGTGATGAACGGAGCGCCTCCACGGGAAAATCCCTGTCATATCGTGTGGCCGAGCAATGAATTACAAGGAGGCGAACCTCCCTGTAATTCTGGTAGAAACAATAAGCCTTACCCATGATAATTGAAAATTAGAGAATACAGGATTGGATGCCAAGTGCTCCCGCTATGGCGGTAGCTACGGCGATGATCACTTTGATAATGGTACTCCATACGGACTTTTTCATGAATTATGAATTTTAAATTATGAGTTATGAATTAGGAATCCCGGCTGATATAAGAGGAAAGCTTGGCTTTCCTTCGGACGGCCTCAGCGGACGGGCGTCAAGCGAAGAGACCGCAGCGAGCGCCCGGAGCATCCCTGTCTGAGCGAAGCGAGTTGGGATGCGACAGCGAGCGTAGGTCTCGAAGTAGCCCGTCAGCGTCAGCCTTGACCTTTTGGTTACTTTTGGGTCAAGCCAAAAGTGACATATCAGATCTCATCAGGCGACTCAGAATCGGAACCGCCCCCTTCCTCCACCGGCGTCCCGAGTATCGTCACCTTGAGCAACGAAGTTTTCTCGCCCAACAGCGAGTACCGTCGTGCCCCGTTCAGTATGGTATAGGAAGGCGAGAATCCCGGTACGATAGTCCGTATATGCGTAGCCTTGACCTCGGGGGCGGTCGCTACCCCCTTCTCCGTGACGAAGCGGTTATAGACGGTTCCGAACCCTAGCAGCTCCACCTTGTAACCTTTCTGTAGGTTCTTGATGACATACCGCTGATAACGATCCAATACGTTCAATACGTCACCCTTCGTGAGCGACGACTCTTCGGCGATCTGATCGGCCGCGTCTTGCGTGGACAGGGTACCGAAATAATAGGGAACCGGCTTGTACACCTCCTGCTTGGGATCCGTCTTGGGGATAAAAAACTTTCGTGCTTGAAATGCTTGTGGCATGGTAATAGAAAATTAAAAGTTGATAATAGAAAATTAATTGTTTGTTGATCAACGTTACAAAGATAGGTTCCGCCGTAAGGGGCGGTGATGCCGGGTGATACCTTAGGGAATGAATAATGAATAATTAACAATGAATAATGGTAGCCAATGGCCGCCGGACTACGCTGCCCATCGTAAGCCCCTTTGGATAGGCATTGTAAGCCTCTTTGAATGGGCATTATAAGGAGCCTTGGATGGGCGTTCTAGTTGATAGTTGACAAGTGGCAGTTAATTCACCGCCGTGCGCAACTGTCACTTGTCACCTGTCAACTAATTTACGGTTCTCCGAGGTAGTGGATGATCAACCCCACCTGTCGTGGCGTGAATATACGTTGCTCGGGACGGTAGCCCGTCTCCCGCAGCTTGTCGTACAGCTCCGTGCATCGGATGATCCAGCGGCGTAGACGGTTACAGGCTTGATGGGAGGCCAGTTCCGGGAAATAGGATGCCGCCAATGCGGACTTTCTTAATGGTAAGGACATTTGATTTATTGTTTATGGATTATGAATCTGGGAAAATGAAACTTGCGAACTTGCAAACTTGCGGTCGGTTCCATACCTCACACACATACATGTACATTATAAAGGGGATTGGGGTGTCTGGCGTTGTTTGGCCGTGAATATATATTCACCCCGTGCGTTCTTTTGGATCACGCCCTTTTCCAGCATACGCCGTAAGTGAGAATCTAGGGTATCGGTACCCATGCCGATCCTCTTTGCCTCATGAAGCGCCTCTTGGCGGTTGAAGGCGAGGGGGAGGGCATCGAATAGCGCCTCTTGAGGAGTAGGTTCCCGTTGTTGCACGTCGGTAGCGGGCAGGATAGACAGGATATGGCAAGCGTGCCGGTAAAGAGGCTCGGTGAGGTTGAGCACGGCCTCGAAATCAGCCCCTGTCGCTGTCAGGTCCAGTTTCGGTACGATACCGTCTCGGACATTCTCTTCCGGTATGTCATCGGAAGGGGAGAGACCGGGGCATTTGAAAATGGAGAATTGAGAATTGAAAATTGTTTTGTGTGGCGGGAGGAGTTTTTCCGTGGCTCGTAGCAGGGCCACCACGCTTAGGATTCGGCAGATGTTGATGGCGATACGTGCCACGGTGCTTCTCATGGCTCCCCCATGCGTGAAACCCGCATGGCCGAAAAGTTGTGCGAAACGTTCGTTGAAACGGATTTTTTGCTCTTCGGACAGCTTGAGCTGAATGAGATTCACGGAAGCGCCGAGCCACTCGATGAACGTCTTCCACTGTTTGCCCCATCCGGTGAACCGGGAATCATAATCCTCATCGGACAGGTCGAACTGGTTTACCCATTCGGTGATGGAGGGCATATAGTAAAACATCTGGCGTGAGAACAATCCGTTCTCGGCCGAGGGAATGAGCGGTTTCACCTGTGCCGGTGTCCCGCTTAACAAGACACTGAGAAAAGATTTCATACATTCCAGATACTCATGATTCATACGCCGGTTAAAGGCTAGTCGGTCATGATCGTAGCATTTGCGCAAGGTATCGCTCCAATGGCCGTAATCCGTGCCGATGGCGGTGCTGACGGTATCCGCCTCGGTCTCGCAGATCAGCCCCACGCCGTCCGCCTCGATGAGGTTCTCCAATACGCCCGTTCCGGAGTTATCGCCGGCGATCAGGAACATCTTAGGCCTTGGCTCTTCCGGCTCAGGGGTTTTCGCCCGCTCCTTGCCTAGGGAACCCCAGCGTGCCTTCTCCAGCCGGTATTCCTTGCGTAGGGATTTGAATTCCTCCATCATTGCCTCGTGGATCGGTTCGGCTAGGTGGCGTACCCAAGTGAGCGCCCCCTTTCCCGAGGCGGGAGGCGCCACGATGAAGGTTTGCAGGCAGGGATAATGGTATTTACGTCCGTAGAGTATGCGCAAGTGCTTGTTGAGGGTAGCGCCTAGTACGGTGACGGCACCTAGCAGCAGGATATCCCGTTGCGCCGGGGAGTCACCGCAGTCGATGAGCTGGTTCAAGAAAGGGGGCCAATCATAGTTTCCGAAGACGGGCATATTAATGTACGCCTCATGTGCGCAGGTGTGTGTGAGAGGATGAGAGGGCTGCAAGTTTGCAAGTTCGCAAGTTTCGGGTTGTTTCCCGGCGTAGCTCCGGGCGGTACCGGCCAGTTGCTTGTCGAGTTTCACGCCGGCGGTCTCTGCCCAGTGATAGACAGACCCGATTCCGTTTCGCCCGTTACCCCCTTTGAGGGCGTGGTCGAAGAGTCTGTCCGCCTCGTCGGACACATACTTTTCCGAGATACGGCAGATGCGATGGAACAACGACCGTCCCGCCTCGCCGCAATCGTTGGCGATAGCGAAGGCCAGCGGCATATACTCTTGATAGGTGGGAGCGACGTTCGCCCCCTGTTTCTCGATAGCGGCCACGAGCCGCTCTAAATCTTGAATAGTGTTCATGGTAATATATAATTTTCAATTTTCATTTCTCAATTTTCAATTGCCACGATTTCTCAGCTTGGCTGAAGAGTCGTGGCAGAGGAAGCAAGCCCTTGACAGGTCGGCGTTTGAGGTATCGGCTTTCAGTCCGTATCTCCACTCAAGGTATTCCCAAGCCGATCGTCGTGCCTCGTCGAAGGCCCACTCGATCGTGGCGGTAACGGACAAACGATAAGGCACGAAGAGCTTTACGCCTGTGTTACTGGGGCTGATGAAGGCGAGGTCGGGGCGTAGCCGCTCGTCGGCGAACAGCGTGTCTCGCCACGTACAAGCCTCCTCGGGCGAGGCGAGATGATCGATATCGATAACCAGTTCACCCGAGGGAAAAAGCAACCGGTCCTCCTTTCGGTAGGAGAATACCCCGGCGGGCGTGACATAGGGCAGCAGGCTTTGCTTCAACTGCCTGAACCGTTTCTCGTCGTCCAGTGCGACACGTGTGCGGTCCGTCCGTTCCCGTAGCCATTCATTGGTGCTGACGTAGGCATGCAATTGGATGATACTGACCACTCCGTTTGGCACTTGATTGGTAATCGGAGCGTTGTAAAAAGACATGATGGATTCTTCCATTGTGTTTGTTTTTTAATAAGGTTTAAACAATGATGATCCAAGGCTTTCGCTTCGGATCGCAGGTAAAGATATAGCCTTTGAATTTGTGGGTGGCGCACTCATGGGTGTGCCAATTTAAGAGTATTATAACCTATTTTAATGTTTCTTCAAGGTTTTAGCGTTTCACCATGGAGAGATTTCCCCCTTGAGACGTAATGATCGAACCGCAAAGCTCGGATCTGAACCCTTGGATTCGTGTGGCGTCCTTCGAGGTATACCTCATCTTGGATCGTTGGGGTCTGTCCTCCGTGCGAGACGCTTCCGTGTTCTTGGGTATCAGCCGCCACACACTGTCGAAGTTGAGTCCAAGCCATCCGGATGGCAGTCTGCGGCTGGAATCACTAGACCGTGTCTACGCCACCTTCCTCCACTTGGTGTCCTTCCATTTCCCGGAGAAGGAGCGTGAGCCCGAGCGAAATGAACTCCGATGTTCCCGCAGCCGGATACTGGAACAGAGTTATCCGCTATCGGGGAGGGTGCGGGAGAGGGCGGAGAAAGAGAGGGGGGATTTGTGATTGATGGTTGATGGTTTGCCGGAAATGTGTTATATTTGTAGTATAAAATCATAAATCTTCACGGCTATGGAGCAACGACGATTATATCCGATAGGTATCCAGACATTCTCGAAATTACGGGAGGGTAATTATGTGTACGTGGACAAGACCGAGTTAGTGTACCGTATGACGCATGGAGCGTCGAGTTATATCTTCTTGAGCCGTCCTCGTCGCTTCGGTAAGTCCTTGCTGACCTCCACGCTCCGCAGCTACTTTGAGGGCCGGAAGGAGCTGTTCGAGGGCTTGGCTATCGAGAAGTTGGAGAAGGAATGGAAGAGTTATCCGGTGCTTCATTTCGATATGAGCCTCGGCAAGCACTTGGATCGGGAGGGTTTGGAACATTATTTGGGGCGTCGTTTGTCAGAGTGGGAGTCCATTTATGGGCGTGATGAGAATGCGCTTATGGTGAACGACCGCTTGGAGAGCCTTATCAAACGTGCCTTCGAGCAGACCGGGCAAAAGGTGGTTGTTTTGATCGATGAGTACGACGCTCCTTTGCTGGATGTGGTGCATGAGGAGAAGAATCTGCCCGTGTTGCGCAACGTGATGCGCAACTTCTACAGCCCACTGAAGGCATGCGACCCTTACCTGCGTTTCGTCTTCCTGACCGGCATCACGAAATTCTCCCAGTTGAGTATCTTCAGCGAGCTGAATAATATCAAGAATATCAGTATGCTCCCCGAGTATGGATCGATCTGCGGTATCACGGAAGAGGAGATGCGAGAACAGATGGGTGAGGGCATCGGTCGTTTGGCCGGCAACCTCGGCGTTACTCCGGAAGAGGCCTTGGAAGTCTTGAAACAGAATTACGACGGTTATCATTTCACGTGGCCGTCGCCCGATATATACAATCCGTTCGGCCTGCTGAATGCGCTAGCCGATGGCCGGATCGACTCTTATTGGTTCGGTAGCGGAACGCCGACCTACTTGGTCGAGATGCTGCGTAAGTACCACGTGATCCCGCAAGAAATAGGTAATCGTAAATGTGTGGCGGCTGATTTTGACGCACCAACGGAACGGATGACGAGCATCACGCCATTACTTTATCAAAGCGGTTATATCACGATCAAGGGCTACTCGGCGTTTTCCGGTCTTTATAAGCTCGATATTCCGAATAAAGAGGTCCGGATCGGTTTGATGCGCAGCCTGTTGCCCAACTATGTGCAACGTCCTGCCGAGTTGAATACGATGGTGGCGGAAATGGCGGAGATGATCTACAACGGTGACATGGATGGTGCGTTGCGCTTGATGCGCACCTATCTCTCCACGATCCCCTATTGCGATAACACGCATTACGAAGGCCATTACCAGCAATTGCTCTATGTCATTTTCACGCTGATCGGTAATTATGTCGATGTGGAGGTCCGTACGCCGCAAGGCCGTGTGGACATGGTGCTCCGCACACCTTCCACGCTTTACGTGATCGAGCTGAAACTAGACAAAAGCGCCGAAGCTGCCATGGAGCAAATCGATTTGAAGGATTACCCCGAACGTTTCGCCCTCTGCGGCCTGCCGGTGGTGAAGGTGGGGATTAATTTCAGTACGGAGAAGAGGACGATCGAGGGGTGGAAGATCAATTGAAAACGCTAAAGGTGGATCACGTTATATGAAAGAGCCGCAGCTATAAAACGATAATAGGAATAACCGATAAAATTTGAATATCTAAATATAGGTAGGTTCCAAATGGAACTCACTCTTATATTTGTATACCTACAGATTCACTTTACAAATCATGTCTTTACGAGAGAAACTGAGTAGGAATAAGACCGTACTGGCTAATTTTTCCTACTTGAGCATATTGCAAGTTTTTACGATCTTATTCCCATTATTGACTTATCCTTATTTATTACGGATCATAGGTTTGGATTTGTATGGAGTGATCGTATTCGCTCAAACGATTATAGCTTATGTATCATTGGTTATAAACTTTGGATTCAATATGTCCGGAGCGAAGAATGTAGCGGTTTATAAAGGGAATAAGGAGAGGCTATCTCGGATTGTATCATCCACTTATTTGTGTAAGTTTATCCTTTGGTTGATTTGTTTGATCGTATATTTTTCGGTTATAAGTATAGTCCCGTTTTTTAAGGATCATTATTGGGTCTATGCCCTTACTTTTTTATTGACATTTAATGAGCTTTTGTTACCTATTTGGTTCTTCCAAGGAATTGAGAAGATGAAATATATTGCGATCGTAAACTTGTCGGCCCGTTTGCTGTTCGTGGTCGCTATATTCTTGTTTATCCATAATCAGGAGGATTATTTGTTGGTGCCGCTCTTGAATGGTATTGGCACTATATTGGCAGGTAGCCTATCTTTATATATCGTATTAGGAAAAGAGAAGATAAGGTTGTCAATAATATCAATAAGAGATTTGAAATTAGCTTATAAGGAGAGTCTTCCATTGTTTGTTTCGGGTTTATCTACTCAAATCTACGTGAATATAAACAAATTAGTGATAGGTTCTATTCTTGGTATGTCAGAAGTATCTATCTATGATATGGCTGATAAGGTGATACAATGTTTGAAGCTCCCTATTTCAATGATGGCACAAGCAGTTTTCCCAAGGATAGCTCGTGAACGTAATATTAGATTTGTTAATCGTGTGATGTTTTTGGTCGCAGGAGCTGCGCTTTTGGCATATATATGTGTGTGTCTTTGTAGTGATTGGATTGTGTATCTTTTTATCGGGCAATATATGGAGGAGACTTCTGTTATTATACGATTACTGGGTATTTCTGTGATCTTAGTTTCCTTCAATAGTTTTATGGGAGGAAATCGCCTCGTTCCGTTTGGATATTCGGCTATTTATATGCGTGTGATGGTGAATAATTGCTTATTTTTTATGACAGGAATCACTTTGCTTTTACTTACACAACACGTAAATCTTTATACGATGACGGTGATGGTCGTTTCGGTAGAGTTTTTTTGCTTTGTAACGCTGATTTATAGGAATTGGTGCTTAGAGCTGTTGGGATTCAAAAAGAGAATATAAATGCTACTGTTTTTTATTAATTTAATTTTTTAATGTAATGATAAATTACTCAATAATTATTCCACATAAAAATATTCCTAATTTACTTCAACGTTGCTTGGATTCGATTCCCAATAGAGAGGATGTACAGATTATTGTAGTAGATGATAATAGTGATCCTAATATTGTAGATTTTGATAAGTTTCCTGGTTTAAATAGATCTAATGTTGAAGTTATTTTTACAAAAGAAGGAAAAGGTGCAGGATATGCCCGAAATACAGGTATAAAATATGTAAAAGGTAAATGGTTGCTATTCTCTGATGCAGATGATTATTTTTCTGAAAATGTAAATAGATTATTTGATGATTATGAGAATTCTGTAATGGACGTAATTTACATTCCATATAAAACGATAGATTTAATAACAGGAGAAGATTTAGAAGATGGGTTGTGTGTTACTAATCTAGAAGAAGACCTTTATAAGAAAAGAAGTGATACTTTAAGATATAGGTGCTATTCGCCATGGGCAAAAATGGTAAAAGTTAGTATGATAGAAAGGTATAGTATTAGATTTGAGGAAGTTGTCGCTTCAAATGATGTTTGGTTTAGTGTTAATGTTGGCTATGTAGCAAAAGAAATTGATATCTGCAACTATATTGTATATATAAGAAATGTAAGATATGGATCTCTTCAGTATTCTCTAAATAAGGAATATCTTTTATCAAGAATAAAGGTTGGATATAAAGTGAATGATTTTCTTTATGATATAAATAAAATAGAATATTATAATTATACATTATGGTTTGTTTTAGCTCTTATAAAGATCGATCTATTGTTATTTTTTAAGCAAATGATTATTTATATATATAAAACACATATTAATGTTCAATTAAGAAGTATATATCGATTCTTTAAAGAAGTTGTTTATAGGATAATACAATAAATATTTGTATGTATAAAATTATCTAAATATGAAAATAGTAATTGTTGGATCGAAATCGTTTGATTCTTTGGAATATAACTTGAATGAAACATTCAATCAACAGGGGCATTCGTGTTCGATTGTGGATATTTACTCTTCTTCTGTTAGTACTAATAAGTGGTTACGTACATTTGATACATTAGCCAGAAGATACTCGGAAACTTATGATCGGAGTGTGTTTAATAGGGTACTTGATAGTGTTCTTCGTCGTGATCCGGATCTGGTGATAGGGGTTTATCGGTTTATCCATCCGGAATTAGTACGTATAATAAAGCTTAATAGAATCCATATTATCCATATAAATCCAGATCAACTAACAACTCTTGAACGTCTGCAATTATTTGTAGAACCTTATGACCTCTATTTTACTAAAGATCCTTATATGATGAGATTCATGCGGGATAACATGAAGTTGAATGTTAGGTTGTATAATGAGGCATTTAATACACGTATCCATAAACGGCCTAAGCGAGATAAATTGACATGCGAACAGGAAGAGAATATAGATGTACTGGCGTTTGGTAATATGTACCCATATCGGACAAGAATGCTTGCTCTTATGAAAAAACGAGGAATACACTTGTCTTTGTTTGGGAATAAGGGTCCCTATTTCTCTTCTGATTTAGATGATTGTTTCCAAGGAAAATATATAGTAGGAAAGGAAAAGGCCCGGATATTGTATGGGGCTAAGATTGTATTTAATAATTTGCATTACGCAGAGATCGAATCTGTGAATAATAAGTTCTTTGAGATTAATGGATCTGGTGCTTTCCAACTGTGTGATTATCGTCCAATATTGAAAGATCTTCTACCGATAGATCCGGAACTTGTATCATTTAGGACAATTGATGATGCGGTGGAGAAGATTAACTACTATCTAGATCATCCGCAAGAGAGATATGACTTGTCTAACTTAATATACAATCATTTTGTGGAACATTATAGTTATGATAGTTTGGTTGAATATGTATTGAATGAGGCAGCTAAAATTTGACAAGTATGGCTGTCTATATATTTATGGTACTGTTCCTTTATAGTTGCTCTTGGCTCGATTTTAAGGCAAATCGTAAGATTGGATATATTTTATTTACATTCATTTTTTTCCTGTTTGTATTACATGATGGCCTTCGGTGGGAGACGGGAACGGATTGGGGAAACTATTATCGGTTCTTTTTAAATTGCTTATGGGATGAATGGGAACAGTTCGAGCCGGGATATGTTTTGTTTAATCAGCTGATAAGGGGACTTACGATAGATTATAACGTATTCTTGCTTTGTGAAGCGGTGATCGTGTGGGGATTAATCTTTCCCACTATAAGGAAATATTCGCCAGATCCCTTACTTACTCTTTTTTGTCTTTATTGCACATTATTGCCCGTATTAGGGATGAATCGTCAATTGATCTCATTGGCTATCAGTATTTATAGTATTCGGTTTATATTGAACCGTCAATGGATTTTTTTTTATTTGTCTATATTATTGGCTTGCCCGTTTCATTTGTCTATATTGATATTTGCTGTCGCTTATTTTTTGAACAGCAAGTTGAAGACTAAATATTATGTTCTTTTACTGGTTGTTTGTATCGGACTATCTGTCTTTGATGTAATAGATAAATATTTTGGGGAGATAGTACCATATGTATCAGGGGATGATACACGATTGATGGGCTATACTGAAATAGAATCTACAGGCGTAAATGCTTCTTTTTTAGGAATAGCACGGAAATCACTTTGGTTGTTTCTTTCGTATCCTCTATTGAAGAAAGAACGAGAAGGGTTATTGTTGCTTTCCTTTAACCTTTACTTTTTATCTTTGCTTATTTATACAATATTCAATGGAACTGATTTTCAGATAATCGTGTCAAGAGGTACTAACTACTTCACAATATATGAGGTATTCATTGTCTCTTATGTGGTTTATGGTTATAAAGGTAAAGGTGTAAAAATAATAATGCTAATAATGATCTTTGTTTATTTTATTGGTATGCTTTATAAAGGTATTGATTATTACTCAGTCGGTCGCTATAATCCATTTATTCCCTATCAATTTTGTTTTTAATGAAAGATGTATTTTTTGTTTATAGAAAATCCGGTTTAAATTATAGTATAGAACATGTGTTCAATACTGTGGAAAGCGGATTGCGTAAGGAGAATGTCCTTGTTAAGAATATTTTCTTACCCTATGCGAGAGTTTGTGTTAGTAATTTATTGCGTAACATTCTTTATGTAAAAAGATTATGTAATAGCATTACTCATTTGACGGGAGATACGCATTATGCGATCCTTTTATGTAAGGGAAAGGTCGTATTAACCATTCATGATACGAGATTTCTTGATTTTGAACATGGGCTGAAAAAAATGATCTTTAAATGGCTTTGGTTTTATCTTCCCATGAGAAAGGCTTCGTACGTGACTTGCATATCAAATGAGGTGAGAGAGAAGCTTATTTCGTATTTTCCTCGTTTTAAAGATAAGATACATATCATATATAATCCATTAGATACAAATTATAACTATAAATTTAAACTATTTAATGAGGGTTGTCCGATTATTCTACATATAGGAACTGCTGAAAATAAAAATCTAGAACGATTGATACCTGCATTAAAAGGAATTAATTGTGAATTGCATATTGTGGGAAAATATAGAAAAGATATAGAGGATATGCTTCGTTTTTATTCTATTAGATATGTCTATAAGTGTGATTTGTCTAATCAAGAAATATTAGATGAATATATGAATTGTGACATAGTTTCTTTTCCTTCATTATATGAGGGCTTTGGAATGCCTATTATAGAAGGGCAAGCAGTCGGGAGAGTGGTGTTCACTTCTGATTTGGAACCTATGAAAGAAATAGCAGGTGATGCTGCTTTGTTGGTGGATCCATATAGTATAGAGAGTATAAGGAATGGAGTCATGAAACTTATTAAAAATCATCATTATCGTGATGATCTCATCAAGAGAGGACTTGAAAATATTGAGCGATTTAAATTACCTGTTATCGTGAAGTGCTATATGGATTTGTATACTAAACTAGAAAGAGAAAATTAAAAATGAGAATCCTTCATGTTATCCCTCAATTGTGGCGGGGAAATGGTGCCGCAAAGATCGTAAAAGATTTAGTAGATTATCAAATTACTCATGGTAACTTAGTGACGGTTGTTTCTTTGTCTATAATGTCTCCTTCTTACGAAAAGGATTTAAAGAAGTTGGGATGTGAGGTTATTTATTTAGAGAATAGAAGGTACTCTTTATATAATCCTAAATTCTTTTTTCAATTAAGAAAGATAATTAAAGAGTTTGATATTGTTCATGTGCATCTGTTTCCCGCTCTTTATTGGGTGGCATTAGCAAAGTATTTCTCTTCAGCTTCTTGTAAATTGGTATTGACAGAACATAGTACGTTTAACAATAGGCAGTCTTTTAAGATATTGAAGCCTATAGAGAGATTTATTTATTCTAAATATGATGCAATTGTTGCTATTTCAGAGGGAGTTTCTCTATTTTTTAAATCGTATCTAGGGAATAAGTATCAGTTTTTTGTGATTAACAATGGTGTTAATGTAAAAAATATTCGGCAATGTGAGATTATTGGCCGAGAACAATTGAATCTTTCCTCTCAAGCAAAATTGATAGTCCAAATAGGTCGGTTTTATCCACAAAAAGATCAAAAGACTCTTATAAAGGCTTTAGCTCTTTTACCAGATGATTTTTATGTTCTGTTTGTCGGAGATGGCCCCTTGTTAGATGAGTATCAAAAACTTGCTCAATATTACAATCTATCGAAACGAATTTTATTTTTGAGTGTAAGGGAGGATGCTATTTCTATCTTGAAGGCATCAGATATTGTTGTTATGTCATCCAATTTTGAAGGTTTTGGTTTAGCGGCAGTAGAAGGTATGGCTGCGGGAAAACCTGTTATCGCTTCGGATGTGGAAGGTCTGTCGAATATAGTAGAAGGTGCAGGACTTCTTTTTGAGCCTCATAATGAGAAAGATTTAGCGGCTAAAATAAGGCTGTTGATGGAAGATCAATTATTCTATAAAAGTGTTTCTGAAAAATGTAAACAACGGAGTGAAAAATGTGATGTATCCGTTATGGGGAATCGTTACAATCAATTGTATCAATCCTTGTGTAGATGAATATTAATTCGTAATGAATATGAACGTATATGTAAATGAACAATTTCCTTATCTTGATTTCATGGATATCCGTCCGGGAGATCGGGTGGTATTGAAGCCAAATTTGGTGAAAGAGGGAAAAGAAACGGATAAAAATGAATGGAAATGTGTTGTTACATCTCCGGAGTTGATTCGGTATGTAGCGAATTATGTATGTGAGAAATTAGGAGGAAAGGGAGAAGTCTATATTTGTGACGCTCCTCAAACCGATTCCTCTTTTGAGCAGATTGATAAAAAATTAGGCTTAACAAAAATAGCTTCGGATTGTACCTCTAAGTATGGAGTGCCGGTACGAATAATTGATTTGCGGAATGAAGAGTGGACAAGTGAGAAAGGGATTATCACGCATAAAAAGAAATTGGCCGGTGACCCAAATGGAACAGTTCTTTTTAATTTAGAAAAGAACAGTTTGTTTTATGGGCATAAGGGAGAAGGTAATTATTTTGGAGCAGACTCCAATTATGAGGAGTTGAATAAACATCATCAGGGAACAATACAAGAGTATTTACTTTGCGCTACTCCTATTATGGCAGATGTGGTGATTTCTTTGCCGAAGATGAAAACACATAAAAAAACAGGTGTTACTTTAAGCATTAAGAATTTTGTGGGGATAACGGCTGATAAGAATTATTTACCCCATCACACATGGGGATCTCCTAAACATGGAGGTGATGATTATCCTGATACATCATTTAAACGACAGTTCGAGACATGGGGATCCAAGTTCGTAAAAAGGATAATAATCAATATTCCATTTATAGGAATTAAGATGGCTCAAATACTTCGTGCAGAGGGGGAGAAGGTATTTGGCGCTACGCACAATACAATCCGGAGTGGGAACTGGTATGGGAATGATACCACTTGGCGAATGACGCTGGATTTGAATCGTTGTCTGATATATGGGAATCCGGATGGTACGTTTCGGAAAACAAAAAAACGTTATTATTCAGTTATAGATGGTGTTATTGCCATGGAAGGAGCTGGTCCGATGCAAGGAGATCCAAAGGAATGTGGTGTCTATATATCGGGAGAGGATCCCGCTAGTGTAGATACTGTGGCTACGACATTGATGGGTTTTGACTGGAGAAAATTACCTGTGGTATATGAGGCTTTCTCAAAGCATGAAATGCCTATATCTGAAATTGACCCACAAACTATAAATATAGTTAGTGATATTAAAGATTGGAGGGGTAGCTTGGATGAACTGAGAGAGAAGGAGCATTTTGATTTTGTTCCTTATTTTGGCTGGAAGGGGTATATCGAGTTACCTAATTATCAAAAGACAAATGACAAATGAACACTATATCTATTTACTCTTCCCTTCCTTATTGGCTTCAAAATATCGCAGTCTCTCTTCACGGCTACAAACTAAAGAGACAGCGTTTCAACGATGACTTTTATAAGATCTTGGATTTCTTGAACTCAACCCAGGGTTGGTCAAAAGAACAGATTCGTTCTTACAAAGAAGAACATATTTTTAAGATATTGGAACAGGCCTATAATCACTGTCCTTATTATCGAAAGAAATATGCTAATGCTGGTTTATCTCCTTCTGATTTTAAACAATTAGGAGACTTGCAAAAGTTCCCGATTCTGACGAAAGAGGAAATTCGAGAGAATTGGCTTGGCTTGGTTGCCAATAATATTCCTCAAAAAGATCTTATTCTATTTAATACTAGTGGCTCAACGGGAAAAGCGTTGGACTTCTATTGGACTAAATATAGTGCAGCCTATTATTGGGCGGTAGACCAAAGATATAAAAATAGATTTGGCTTTGATCTCGGAAAAGCTTGTATAAATTTCTCCGGTCGTCCTATTGTTCCTATTTCAACTTCGAGACCTCCCTTTTGGAGATATGATAGAGCCTTGAACCGTTATTTCATAAATATGCATCAGTTGAATGAACAGAAGATTCGGGATATCGTAAATTGGATTAATCTGAAACGTATAGAGATGTTCATAGGCTATCCATCTATTATGACCACATTTGCGAATGAGTTGATGAATGTGGGTATGGCTTTGGATTTTCCTCCTAAACACATATTCACGGGAGCTGAGAAATTGTATGAGAATCAGAAAAGTATTTTACAGACTGTTTTTAAAGATGTACAGATCCATGAGCTGTATAGTTTTTCTGAGCAAGCCGCTATCGCTACCCATTGTACCCACTCGGTTTATCACGAGGATTTCGAGATTGGTCATATGGAATTGGATCTGGCTGTTCCCGTAGAGAATGGGGTGCAGGGTGAGATTTTGGCTACCGGGTTCGCTAATCTTGGTATGCCTTTTATCCGTTATCAAAACGGGGATACGGCAGTGTTCTCCGACCGGGAATGTGGATGTGGATTACATAGCCAAATTATAGAAGATATTGTTGGTCGGAATGAAGACTATATAGTTACACCAGAGGGGCTTCATATTCAACGTTTGGACTATATATTCAAGGATACATCGGAGATAAAGGAGTGCCAAGTAGCTCAAAAAGTATCGGGGGAGATGATTTTACGTATTGTGAGAAGGAATTCCTATAGTGTGGCTACGGAGAAGAAATTGTTGGTAAATATATCTCAATGGATAAGCCCTACCATAAAGGTAAAATTTGAGTATGTGGATGAGATTCCCCGTACAAAAGCAGGGAAGTTTAAGGCAGTTGTCTCTGAATTGAAAAAATAATCATGTTGATTTATGAATAAACTAGAATCTACCATCTATAACCTCGTCCGTAAAAATCCAGCCTTAAAGCAGTTCGTGCGGAATATGTATCAAGGCATATTTGATTTGCTGCCAAGGAAGAAGGAGTATTTCGCCTCTCCCTATCAATACCGGGAAGGCTTCTTTTTTGGATTTCACGATGTCACGCCTTTTTCTTTTGATGAGACCAAGCTATTGGCGAATCAAAATAGGTTGGATTTACGTATGCCTTTACCGTCTGATGGACTGGATGTCGGATATTTTGATTTGGAACAAGGCCCTATAAAGGACTTTCATAGGGTGGATACCTCTTACGCATGGAATTATCATAAAGGATGCAGGCTGCAATGGTTGGATAAGAACCGGATGATTTATAATACGGCGATAGCGAATCGGCTTGTGTCTAAGATTCATGATTTATCGACAGGGGAATACCAAGTAATAGACTGCCCGATTGATGCGGTCTATCATGATGGACAAAGATCTTTGGCCTCTTCTTTTAGTTATGAGCGCTTGGAGCGTTGTATGCCCGGGTATGGTTATCCTTATCGGGATGGAGGGAAATTGGATGATCCGGCACCTAAAGATAGCGGTTTGTTCTTGGTGGATTTAAAGGAGAATACTTCAGAGTTGCTTATCTCTTTGTCTGAGTTGGCACAGATGGAAGATGAATCCTATAGGCAGGGGTATATGCATTTTGTAACCCATTCGGAGTTCTCGAAAGACGGTCGGTATCTTTCTTTCTTATACCGGAAAATACCAACCGATGGGGATTATATGAGGCGGCATACCAAGATCATGATTTATGATTTGCGTGATCGGCGACTTATTACCTTACCTACTCAAGAGTCCGGTTCTCATTATGTATGGAATAACAGGAATCAATTGATAGCGTCTTGCATTATAAATGGTAACAGTTGTCATGTATTGTATGACATGAAAGATGTAGATCATTATCAAATAATAGCAGGGGATGTGTTGAATTCGGATGGTCATCAGTCCTTTATCTCGGATACGTCTTTTGTGGCGGATACTTATCCGGATAAATATAGGATGGCAAAAATCTATAAGGCTGATATCAATACTCAAAGTGCGGATTTGTTGCTAAGTATCTATTCTCCCAAAGAGTTTCAAACGAAAGATTTTAAATGCCATATAGCTTGCGATTTACATCCCAGAGTATCCCCTTCTGGAAAGTACCTATGCTTTGATTCGCCTCGTACTGGAAAACGGGGGTTGTATATAATGCCATTGTCGGTACCGGCTATGTAGGCAAGGTGTCTTATATGATAAAAATCAAGAAGAATATTTGTGGCCTAGCTAAAAGTAAGTATATTTGTGGTGGTAACTATCGTGCGATGGCTGTAAATCAATATGATCGATCGTATGATAATATGTTTATTTTGTACAACAATGAGGAAGGACGATATATTATATTCTCTTAGGGCTTTGATAAAGCAAGTGATGCCAGCTGGAACAAAGGTTTTTTTGTTTGGTTCGCAAGCCCGTGGAGATGTCCATGATGAATCGGATTGGGATATTCTAATATTGTTGGACAAGGAAAAGATAACCTCTGCGGATTTTGATACCTATGCCTATCCTTTAATCGACCTAGGATGGCAATTTGGCGAATATTTTAGCACTAAGTTATATACCTTTACTGAATGGATGAAACGTAAAGGTACTCCTTTTTTCAAGAATGTGGAATTAGATGGTATAGAACTATGAATCTAACAGATGAAGAACGGGAAGCCCTTGTTATAGCAAGAAAGGATGCCAATGAGATTCTTCCCTTGATGGATTCTGTTGATAATTATTTGAATACCTTGCTTTCGTTGATAGAGGGAAAAGCATGAGGCTATCCTTGTCTTCTTTGCCGTAAATAGTTTAAAAAATTGAATATCGCATATCATTTGGCTTGATATGCGTAATATACGTATACCAAAACTTGACTTCTCTATAGATTTCCTGAAATATATAATCTTATAACTTATGAATATCGCAATCGTCGGCACCGGCTACGTAGGCCTGGTGTCCGGGACTTGTTTTGCCGAGATGGGGGTTGATGTCACTTGCGTGGATGTCAACCGGGAGAAAATAAATGGCTTGTTGGAGGGGAATATCCCGATTTATGAGCCGGGGTTGGAAGAGATGGTATTGCGTAATTCCAAGGAAGGCAGACTTCATTTTACGACGGATCTGGCCTCTTGTCTGGATAACGTGGATATCGTTTTTAGCGCCGTGGGTACGCCACCGGATGAGGATGGTAGCGCCGACCTGCGTTATGTGCTGGAGGTGGCTCGTACGTTTGGCCAATATATTAAGAAATATACGGTATTGGTAACCAAGAGTACGGTTCCCGTGGGTACGGCACGGAAGGTAAAGGCAGCGATTCAAGAGGAGTTGAGTAAACGTGGGATGGATATCCCCTTTGATGTGGCCTCGAATCCGGAGTTCTTGAAGGAGGGTGCGGCCATCAAGGATTTCATGAGTCCGGACCGGGTAGTGGTCGGTGTGGAGTCGGAGAGGGCGAAGGAGATGATGAGCAAGCTCTATCGTCCGTTTCTCCTGAATAATTTCCGGGTGATCTTTACGGATATTCCCTCGGCGGAGATGATTAAGTACGCGGCTAATTCCATGTTGGCTACTCGTATCTCGTTCATGAATGATATAGCGAATCTTTGCGAGTTGGTTGGCGCTGACGTGAATATGGTCCGGAAGGGGATCGGTTCGGACAGTCGAATCGGTAATAAATTCTTGTATCCGGGATGTGGCTATGGAGGTAGTTGTTTCCCTAAAGACGTGAAGGCTCTTATCAAGACGGCGGAAAAGAATGGTTATCCGATGGGAGTGCTAAAGGCCGTGGAGGAGGTGAATGAACGTCAGAAGACGATCCTTTATACGAAGCTTAGAAAACATTTTGACTCTTTGGAGGGGAGAACGATCGCTCTCTGGGGCTTGTCTTTCAAGCCGGAGACGGATGATATGCGTGAGGCTACCTCTTTGGTGATGATTGATCTTTTACGGAAAGCGGGTGCCGTGGTCAAGGTGTTTGATCCTGTGGCGATAGGCGAGTGCAAACGTAGAGTTGCTGATCGGGTTGTTTACGCGAAGGATATGTATGAGGCGGTAATCGATGCGGACGCATTGTTGTTGTTGACCGAGTGGAAACAGTTTCGCTTGCCAAGTTGGGCCGTGATCAAGAAAGTGATGAGGCAACCTTTGCTGCTGGATGGTCGCAATATCTATGACGCAAAGGAATTGGGTGAGCTAGGCTTTACCTATGAATGTATCGGAAAATAGTTATGGATAATTTCGGTTTGGTCTCCATTATTACTCCTTCTTATAATTCTTCGTCTTTTATAGCGGAAACCATTGAGTCGATTCTTTCTCAGACTTATCTTAATTGGGAACTGTTGATTACCGACGATTGCTCTACGGATCGTTCTGTTGAGATCATAGAGCGGTATATTCAAAGGGATTCCCGTATTAAGTTGTTCCGGTTAGAAAAGAATTGTGGGGCGGGTGTTTGCCGGAATCGCTCTATCTCGGAGGCCAAAGGACGATTTATCGCTTTTTGCGATAGTGATGATCGATGGCGTCCGGAGAAGCTGGAGAAACAGTTGGCTTTTATGCGAGAGAAGGATTGTGCCTTATCTTATACCTCGTATATGACTTGCGACGAGAGTGGCAAGATTTCCAGCATTGTTATCGGAAAAAGAAGGGAGACCTATTTCTCTATGCGGTGTGATGATGGGATTGGCTGCTTGACCGCTGTCTATGATACGGAGAAAGTGGGAAAGGTCTTTATGCCGGAATTACGTAAACGGCAAGATTGGGGGTTATGGCTTACCATACTTAGGCGTTGTGAGGTCGCTTACGGCTTGAAAGAGCCATTGGCGATTTACCGAATTCACTCAAGTTCTATCTCTCGGAATAAATGGTCTCTCATAAAGTATAATTTACGTGTTTATAGAACGGTTCTCGGATATTCCCCGATGGCTTCGTATCTGTATTTCTTTATTCTGTTTTTACCTTCTTATTTTTCTAAGAAAGTATTCTTGAGGTTAGTAAATAGATAATTTGGAAACAGCTTTATTCGATATAACACGGCCTTGTCATGACTGACTTGTGCCGTTTTTTTTTATTTATTTACTTGATCATTGCAATGATATTCTTCCCAAGTATGATCCCAAGGAAGACCGCTATCAAACCAAGGATATTACTGGCAAGTACATTGAGTAGTGCCATCTTGTATTCTCCGGTACGCATAAGTACCATCGTGTCGAGAGCGAAAGAAGAGAAAGTCGTGAAACCACCGAAAAGACCAGTGAATAGGAAAGCTCTTGTATTGATAGAAAAATTATAGGCTTCCGCTATACTCCAGCAGAAGCCGATTAAAAAGGAGCCGATCACATTGACCGACAAGATACCAAAAGGAAAGGAGTAAAGCATCGATCGTTGCACCCACGTAGAAACTCCGAACCGTAGCGCAGATCCGATAGCTCCTCCTATTATTAAAAGAAAAACCTTTATCATAATCAACCTAGTGTGTTTCCCCCGGGCTAGGTTAAGGCCCGGGGAGATGGTAAATGATTTAGGTTTTCAATTTAATTGGCCGACTCAAACTGTCTCAAGAAACGAACATCGTTTTCCGAGAACATGCGTAAGTCTTTTACTTGGTATTTCAAATTGGTAATACGCTCGATACCCATTCCCAACGCGTAGCCTGAATAAACCTTGCTATCGATACCGCAGTTCTCAAGCACGTTCGGGTCTACCATACCGCAACCGAGGATCTCTACCCAACCGGTTCCTTTACAGAAGGGGCAACCCTTACCTCCACAAATGTTGCAGGAGATGTCCATCTCGGCGGATGGCTCCGTGAACGGGAAGTAAGAAGGACGCAAGCGAATTTTTGTATCCGGACTGAACATTTCCTTGGCGAAGAACAACAAGGCTTGTTTCAAGTCGGCGAATGAGACGTTCTTATCTACATATAACGCTTCTACTTGATGGAAGAAACAGTGAGCACGATAGGAGATAGCCTCATTACGATATACACGTCCCGGACAGATGATACGGATAGGCGGTTCTTGCTTTTCCATTACTCGGGTCTGTACGGAAGAAGTATGTGTGCGAAGCAATACATCCGGGTTATGCTGGATAAAGAACGTATCTTGCATATCGCGGGCAGGATGGTCCTCGGCGAAATTCAAGGAAGAGAAGACATGCCAATCGTCCTCGATTTCCGGTCCCTCAGCGATGCTGAATCCTAACCGTCCGAATATATCGCAAATTTCTTTCTTTACAAGTGATAGAGGATGACGAGTGCCTAGTTCGATCGGGTAAGCCGTACGAGTCAAATCGATATCATCGTTTGCGGTCTGTACATTCTCAAAGCTTTCTTTTAATTCGTTGATCTTGCTCTGGGTTGTTTCCTTTAGTTCGTTCAAGTATTTGCCAACCTCACGTTTTTGATCAGCCGCTACATTACGGAAATCATTCATCAACGCCGATATCTCGCCTTTTTTGCTGAGATACTTTATACGTAAAGCTTCTAGTTCCTCGGCATTTGCCGCTTTCATATTCTCTACTTCTTGAAGCAGAGCCTTAATTTTATCGAGCATTTCTAATCACACTTTGTATTTGTCATGCAAAAGTACGCCTTTCTTTTGAAACCGCAAGGGATTCGTAAGGTTTTTTAGTTAAATGTAAGCGCAGACACTTAGGTGTCTTGTTTTATATATTAAAGTATTTATATATCTTCGCAGCATAATCAAACTATAAATTAATTAATGGAAATAGTCATTATTATTGGCCTTATCTTACTGAATGGAATTCTTGCGATGTCGGAAATCGCCTTGGTCTCAGCCCGGAAGGCTAGGTTGGAAACCGAAGCGAAACGTGGTAATAAATCTGCGGGCACTGCTTTGAAGCTGGCAAATGAGCCGGATAAGTTTCTCTCAACCATCCAGATCGGAATTACCTTGATCGGTATCTTGACCGGTTTGTACTCTGGCGAGGCGTTAGCTCATAATTTCGCTGTTATAATAGCGCAAATACCGGCCCTAGAACCGTATGCGTTGGGGATCGCTAAAACGACGATCGTTATTATCGTGACGTATCTTACACTTATATTCGGAGAGTTGGTACCGAAGCGGATCGGCATGGGGTGTGCCGAGAAGGTCTCTATGTTAGTTGCTAAACCCATGAATTTTCTTTCCTTGATATCCTCTCCTTTTGTTTGGCTACTTTCAAAGAGTACGGCGTTGGCTGTGAAGATGACGGGTGTGGATACGAAAGAGGAAAATAGGGTAACAGAGGAAGAAATCAAGGCGATCGTGAAAGAGGGCTTCGACGGTGGCGAGGTGCAAGAGGTAGAGCAGGACATCGTAGAGCGGGTCTTTAATCTGGGAGACCGTAACGTGGGTTCTATCATGACGCATCGTAGCGAGCTGGTTTGGCTGGATGTGACGGATAGTACGGAGAAGATTCGGGAGAAAGTGGAGGAGAACTTATTTAATATATATCCCGTGGCTTCAGAGAAGTTCGATAATATAGTAGGAGTCGTTTATCTGAAAGATTTGTTCGGAAGGATCGATCAACCGGATTTCTCGATCAACCAAGTACTTCGCCCGGCACAGTTCGTTCCCGAGAACCAGAGCGTATATAATGCCTTGGAATCTTTCAAGCAGACACACGTGAAATATGGACTCGTTACGGATGAGTTCGGAGGTATCCAAGGTATCGTAACCTTGAAGGATATTATGGAAGGCTTAATCGGACAAGTACCGGAAGTCGGAGAGGAGTCCGAGATCATACAACGTGAGGATGGTACTTGGTTGGTGGACGGCCAATATTCTTTCTATGATTTCTTGGAATATTTCGACATGGAGGATTTGTATGCCGAGCATGATTATAATACCTTGAGCGGCTTGATCCTAGAGATATTGGAACGTGTACCGAAGACGGGTGAGAAATTAAAGTGGCTGGACTTTGAGTTCGAGATCGTAGATATGGATGGCGCCCGGATCGATAAGGTTTTGGTCAAGTACTTGAAAAATGGGTAAAATGTCTTTTTAGAAGAGTACGCCGAGTGAGATACTCATCACGTTCGTTCGCTTGTCAATATTGATATCATAATTAATCTCGGGAACCGGGTTGTTGACTTTCTCGAAATCGGATTCCACTTGATTCAATCCGAACTCATAGACAAAGTCGAAGAATAGCCGTCCGATGCTAACCCCTACGCCCGTAGCGATATTGACTCCGAACGGGGTGTTGTCATTCACGTATTCTACATGCGTGGTGGAAGACTCTACCGTATAGGCGATCTTATAGTTGTATTTTAATTTGGGGCCGACCATAAGGCTAAGTCCGTAAGGCCCTTTCTTCACTAGGTTATAGCCTACCATTATGGGAACCTCTAAGGAACTGGTTTTCATCATCAAGAGGTCGGTAGTTGCCGATGTATTGGACATCATATTATTTTCCGGCAAACTTTGAGGTATGGAAAAACGGATATTTCCCTCAGAACGATGCCATGAGAAACTAGGCTGGAGGAAGAACCGTTCGATATTGACCCGGCAAAAGACCGCGGCCAGATAACCTACCTTATATTCGATGTCTATATTCTCCGCTTCCTTCCCATTGATGGAAAGGGAGTTTATGACTGGGAAAGTGGCGTTGAATCCTACTTTGGCTCCAAAGTTGAATGCCTTGTCCTCGAAACGCATGAAGCTCTGGGCTTCTGCTAACAGACCGAAAGATAGCAACGCTCCTATAAGGTAGACTTTTTTCATACCGTTATTTTTTCTTTTTCACGGACCAGCCGAATTTACCGACAAATTCACCTAACCCGTAATACTTACCATGCGAGTAAGCCAAAAGATCCGCTTTCTGCATATCAAAAGCCCCTGTCTCTGGGTCTAGATATCGGTCATCGGCCTGTACGTTTACGACATCAGCGATAAACATATCATGACTTCCGAGAGCGATTACCTCTTTTACCCGGCATTCGATACAAAGCGGAGACTCGTCTATCGTAGGGGCGTTAACGACGGTCGCTTTTCCGGGAGTGAGCTTCATCTCCTCGAATTTATGATGGTCTTTCCCTGAGTTTACCCCGCACCAATCCGTGGCGTAGGCCAGCTCACGATTCGTCAAGTTGATGACGAATTCCATATTCTTCTTCAAGATCGGATAAGAGAATCGTTCCGGACGTACGGATATATAGCACATCGCCGGATTCGTACAAATCGTACCGACCCATGCGACTGTTATTATATTGTACTCGGAAGGCTCATTTCCACAACTCACCATTACGGCTGGCAATGGATAGATCATGGTTCCCGGTTTCCAATCGTGCTTCATAATAAAAACTGCGTTTTTATAATTGAAAGTTGAGAATTGAGAATTAAAGATTCCGTAAAGCTAATTCTCAATTCTCAATTCTTAATTTTCAATTATCTAATGATTATGTCTTCTTTATTAATCTTACGTTCGCAATAATGACATTTAATGGTTCCCTTCTCCTTGTCGATCACGTGGAAGCGGGAAAGCATCGGCTCATTATTGGTGATACATTTCGGATTGTTACATTTGACCAAGCCAATCAGCTCGTCGGGTAAAGTAACCGTCTTCTTCTCTACAACCTCATAATCACGGATAATGTTCAATATAATATTCGGGGCGATCATGGCGATACGGTTGATCTCGTCCTCCTCGAAAAACTTGTCGGCGATCTTGATCATACCCTTGCATCCCATCTTGTTGCTATGGAAATTATTGCCGATCGTGATCGTATTGTTCATTTTCTCCAGTCCCAGTAAAGAGGCTACCTTGAATAATTGGCTGGGAGGAATATGGTCTATGGCGGTACCGTTCTCTAAAGCGGCTACCTGCAACTCTTTTTTCTTTTCTGCTGACATAAAACTTCGTTTTTATTCGTCGATAGATATACCTAAAACTTCGCAAATGATAGCTTGGCGTGCGAACAGCCCGTTGCGTGCCTGCTGGATGTAATAAGCCTTTGGATTGTCATCTACATCGTAAGCTATCTCATTCACACGGGGTAGCGGATGTAAGATACGCAGGTTCTCACGGCTGTTTCTCAGCATGTCGTTACGCAGGATATACACGTTCTTTACCCGCTCGTACTCTTCCAAGTCTGTGAAACGCTCACGTTGTACACGGGTCATATAAAGGATATCCGTCTGGTTGATGATATCTTCCGTGAAATCGGTATGCTCCTCGTATTTGAGTCCGTGCTTGTCGCAGAAGTTCTTTTGCTCGTCCGGCATGCGCAGCTCGTTCGGCGCGACGAAGTGGAAGGTCGGATGGAAGTGAGACATTCCCACGATCAAGGAGTGAACCGTACGGCCATACTTCAAATCGCCGACCATCGTGATGGTGAGGTTATCCAGCTTGCCTTGTGTCTTGCGGATGGAATACAGGTCCAGCATGGTTTGCGAGGGATGTTGGTTCGCCCCGTCACCAGCGTTGATGATAGGGACATCCGTCACCTCGGAAGCATAGCGGGCGGCTCCTTCCAGATGATGTCTCATAATGATCAAGTCCACGTAATTGCTTACCATCAAGATCGTATCTTTCAAGGTTTCGCCCTTGGAGGAACTAGTCGTGGAAGCGTCCGAGAAACCGATCACCCGTCCACCTAAACGGTTTACGGCTGTCTCGAAACTCAGTCTCGTACGTGTAGAGGGCTCGAAGAACAGGGTGGCGGCGACTTTGCCTTCCAGTAATTTCCGATTCGGATTCTCCTCAAACTTCCTTGCGTTATCCAGAATACGAAGAATGTCCTCTTTGGAACATTGATCGATAGAAACTAAACTTTTACTTTTCATAGGTTGTGTATATTCTGTCTTATGTACGCGAATGTATAAAAAAAGCGGAGACCGAAGGGCCTCCGCTTTAGATTTTATTTTAAGAAATCAACTAGACTTGCCGGAAGATAGAACGTGTTATTTTTATCGACATAAACGACGACAGAGTTTAACCGTATCTCATCTTGGCCTTTCTTCCCGGACTTCACGATATTGGAGAACGGGGTGATCGTTAGCTGTTTTTTCTTATCTTTCTTGTTCTTAACGATCAAGGTTGGAGAACCTTTCTCGTCGGCGGCAGGGACGATCTCGCAAGTGTAATCCTCGAATACGTCCGTGTGGCGTGCGAAGTTCTTGCTTGTAAGATTTTCCAAGTTATCGTGTGTCAATCCGAACAAATTGCATAAGTACTCATTCAGCTCGATGTTCGTATTCATACCTATGGGTAAGGTTCCTTGCGGATGGTAAGCGGCAAGGAATACTTCCTCGCCCGTATGGCCGCCGGTCGTGAAACCGAAGCAAGTGCGGGAAGTGATGATATGCGCCATCAATCCGGTTAACGAGCCACTGTACATGGAGGAATTATCTTCCGGTTTGCGTTGGTCTTCCGGTATCGGGCTATTCTTATAATCTTTGCAATTGTTCAATGCGTTCATCTCTTCCGGAGTCAGCTCGAAGCCGGCGTAGGTGCGGAATACGTTCTGCACTTCTGAGTTAGGAACGCTGTTTACCTTGTTGGCGAAACCCTCGGCGGTCAATTTATACAGGGAGAATTGGTGGAACAATTGATCTTTCGTCAATTTATCGTAACCTTTACAATCTCTTCTACCTAAGCTGATACCGCTGTTTCCGTGGTCGGGTACGATGACAACGGCAGTCTCGCCGTTATTGCGTGCGAACTCCAATGCGGCACCGCAGGCACGATCGAATGCCAAGAAATCGGTAGCCATACCTACCGGGTCATTTCCATGAGCGGCCCAGTCTACCTTACTGCCTTCTACCATTAAGAAGAAGCCATTCGGGTTCTTGGATAATTTGTCGATCGCCTTACGAGTCATTTCCTCGATAGAAGGTTGCTCTTCCGGATTGCGGTCGATATCGTAAGCCATTTCCTTGTTGCCATATAAAGCCCACATCTTCTGATTATTATCGGCACGCATACCTTTCAAGTCATTTTTATAAACATTGTATCCGTTCGCCAATAGATAATCTTCCATATCCTTTGTAAGGATAGAAACTCCACCACCGATAACGACATCGATATCATTATGAACCATCTGCGGAGCGATCCAGTCGTATTTACCACGATTGTAGCTATGAGCGGAGCAGTCCGCCGGGGTAGCGTGCGGGAATTCGCAAGTGAAAACCAATCCTGTAGCTTTGCCCTGCAACATCTTGCCAGCCTCCAATACGGTGGTAAGCGGTTGGAAGGCACGGGCCGGGTCGGTCGGGTAGATATCGTTATCACCGTCGTTCTCCGGGTAAGTGGATACATAACCCGTACGGCTCGGCTGTCCGGTCATGTAGCATGATGTAGTAGGAGCGGAGTCGCCGATAGGGGCGTTAGAAGAATGCGTACGCACCGTTCCGCACAAATACGGGTCGATGTTCAATTTCGGTTTGCTGGGATCTTGGTACCATTGCAACCAACGGGCGATAGAGATAGTCGCCAATGAGGTTCCGTCCGGGATTAAGAGAATCACGTTCTTGACAGGCTTCACGTTCTCCTTTTCCATGGCATTGGCCGGCATAATGATAATAGCCAGCAAAAGTAGAAAAGCTAATGTTTTTTTCATGTGCTTTAATTTAATAATGTATAACAAGTTCTTCTATTAAATCTTAATTTCCAAGTGGGATGATCTCCTCGTTGAACCGTGTCAACTTCTCCACGCCCGTCTCCGTTACAAGGAAACTGTTCTCGATACCCACGGCACCGACACCCGGGATCACGAATTTGGGCTCCAAGGCGAACACCATATTCGGTAAAAGCTCCTCTTTCGAGCGCGGGGTAAGCACGGGTAGCTCATTGATCTGTATACCGATGCCATGTCCTACGAATTTAGCCTGTTGCTCGGTTCCCATAAAGTTAGCCGAAAGACCTTCTTTCTTAGCGATATTCGCCGCTATATTATATAAATCCGAACAAGCGGTTCCCGGACGGGTAGCGTTTTCTACCTCCTGCTGTATCGTAAGGGCCACTTGATGCGCCCGATAAGCTTCCTCCGTCAGGCGGCCTACGGAGAAGACACGGGTCATGTCCGTCATATAAGCCGTATAATTGCCGGCCATATCCACCATGATAGCGGTACCTTCTTTTAATAAAGTACCGTTAGCGCCTAGCGGACAAGAAGCGTCTATGCCGCCTCCGCCCAAAGCGAAATCAAAAGGGGATGGGGTCTCGGCGTTTTCCCCGGCGAGAATACTACCCATATAGATATCCATATTGGCTCCGAAAGCACGGAAAAGACCGATCGAGCCGTTCTTGCGCATACGTTTCTCGATCTCGTACTGAAACTCCAAGTCTGTCATACCGGGACGGAAGCATTCCGGGATCTCGCTATAAGTAGCCTCGTGCTTGCGGGCGGCGATACGGAATTGCCCGATCTCCCAAGGGGTTTTTACCCGGCGAAGGTTTCGCATGAAAGCGGTGGCGTTACCGGCCTCCTCCGGTTGGAATACCTTATCTAAACGGATGTATTCATTATAAGTCAACTCATCTGCCTCTAACAAGAGCTTTTTGGGCATCTTAATCCCTCGTTCCGCAAATAAGGGTGGGATGTCTTCCGGCTTACGGATGTATTCCACTTGATGTCCTGAAAGCCCGTTCGGTCGCTTGATTAGGAACCACGGCTCACCGTCTACCGGCAAATAAAAATAACCACTATAGATTTGTCCTGTCGTATAATAAAGATTTACATCTACGGTAAGCAAACAGGCATCCATATCCATCTTCGCCATACCATCTCTCATCCGATCCCATTTTATCTTTAGGTCGTTCTTCAATTCTTCTGAAATCATCTTCCTTTGTATTACTTTTATTTTGTACCGGGCATCAAAGGTAACAAGAATTTACGAGATTTAAGTGGATTTGAGGTGAATAAAGTATTACAAACGCATATATGCGAATATACGGTTGAATAGGGAAATCTTCTTATGAATAAAGATAATCGTATCTGTATCTATTCCTTGATTCTCGTCGTGAATCCTATAAACCACGGCGTGGTCTTTACAGATCATGGCGTGGTTTACAAAGACCACGCCGTGGTTTGTAGAATAGAAGTAGATCCGATATAGAATATATAAGTATTCAGCTGGTTATTCTTGCGGAACAAATAGGGTATTCGATACTATTGGACCGGGATCTTGATAACCACCTTCCGGATATTCCCTTGGCCGATACCCGGGGCGTGCCCGTCTTCCGGGAAATAAATGGCGAATTGTCCGGGATAGATTTTCGTATAGGCGGTAGGTTTGTCGATATAAAAGGCGATATCTTGCTCCTCGTTGTATGGAACGGACTCCTCTAGTAATTGATCTCCCGGTTTCCATCCGATTTTCTCTACGCCCAATAAGGGGAATTGGATATCGATAAATTTCTTGTGGGTCTCGATGGCCGCTTCCGACTTCTCCTTTCCGAAGAGGCTGGCGATGCTAACCGTGAAACCAGCGTCCGCTATATCGTATTTACCATCTTCCATTTTTGAAAAATCAGTAGACTTAACATAGTCAAAAGCCTGCTTAAACAGCGGATGGATACATTCGATCCGCTTAGAGTTCTCAAGTGAGTCTAGAATCATATTGTTATTAAGTTTTAGTAATTGGTTTGAAAATCGTTACAAATGTCGGGTATTTCCCTGTTAAATAATAGTCATATTTCTCAAATAAATCTATTAAGTTCCTAGGTTTCTTAACGTACGTAAATACTGTTTCGTAAAGTTTGCAATCTGGTTGCAATCATATTTATCGTATCTTTGTTATTCATTTATATATAACTAAACAGGTGATACGATCTATGAAAGATTTGGAGACAATTATACTACCGGTTCTCGAGATGAGTTGTGCCGTATGTGCCAATAACGTAGAGAATACGGTGAAGGGACTTCCCGGCGTGGAGGAGGCATCGGTGAATTTCGCGGCGAATACGCTTTCCGTCAAATACCATCCATCCTTGATTACTCCTCAGAAAATGAGAGAGGCCGTGCAGGAGGCCGGATACGATTTGGTCGTGGAGGTAGAGGATCCGACGGCGGTACAGGAAGAGATGGCACGAGAGCATTACCGGAAGCTACGCCGGAATACGATCGGGGCGTGGGTACTTTCCATTCCGCTGGCCCTGCTGGGAATGGTGTTTATGCATACGCCCGGCGGTAACTGGATCATGATGGCGCTGGCCTTGGTGATTATGATCGTGTTCGGGCGGTCGTTCTACGTGAACGGCGTGCGCCATGCGTTGCACGGTAGCGCCAATATGGATACGTTGGTGGCGTTGAGTACCTCGATCGCTTTCCTGTTCAGTTTCTTCAATACCGTATATCCGCGGTTCTGGTATGAGAAAGGATTGGAGCCGCATGTTTATTATGAGGCATCCGGCGTGATCATAGCGTTCGTTCTGTTGGGTAAACTTCTGGAGGAGCGGGCGAAGAACAGCACTTCTTCCGCTATCAAGAGCTTGATGGGATTGCAGCCTAAAACCGCCCGTCGTGTGCGGGATGGACAGGAGGAAGAGGTCTCTATCTCGTTCTTGCGGGTGGGAGATCTTGTCAGTGTCCGTCCCGGTGAGAAGATCCCGGTGGACGGCACGGTGTCTCAAGGTTCCTCTTCCGTGGATGAGAGCATGTTGAGTGGCGAGCCGATCCCTGTCGTGAAATCACAAGGTGACCGGGTCTTGGCCGGGACGATCAACCAAAAGGGCGCTTTCTTGATGGAGGCGACCGGGGTGGGGAGCGCTACCGTATTATCGCAAATCGTACAGATGGTACAAGCCGCTCAAGGAAGTAAGGCACCCGTGCAGCGTATCGTTGATAAAATAAGTGGTATATTTGTACCGATCGTTGTCGGATTGGCGATACTCACTTTTATCGTCTGGCTGGTAGTAGGAGGAAGCGGGTACTTCTCGTACGCTCTCTTATCGGCGGTATCGGTATTGGTGATCGCTTGCCCTTGCGCGTTGGGACTTGCTACGCCAACTGCCTTGATGGTCGGGATGGGTAAAGGCGCCGAGCATCATATATTGATCAAAGACGCTTTTGCCTTGGAAAACCTTTGTAAGGTGGATACCGTCGTGCTGGATAAGACCGGGACCTTGACCGAGGGCGTGCCCGAGGTGACAGACTCTTTCTGGATATCGGAGGCGAGCCGGGATATGCTGGATATCCTTTATACCGCCGAGATGAAGTCTGAGCATCCTTTGGCGTCCGCTATCCTCTCATGGTTGAAAGGAACGGAGGCTGCGGAGATCGACGCTGATAGTTTCGAGAGCGTAACGGGGCGTGGTATCCAAATGCAGGTACATGGCGTGACGTATTGGGTAGGAAGCAAAGGCTTTTTGGAAACCTTCAAGGCGATGGTTCCGCCCGAGGCTGGGCGGGAAATCATCCGGTGGGAAGAGGATGGCAAGAGTATCGTTTATTACGGTTGGGAATCGGAATTGCTTGCGGTCATGGCTATTTCGGATCGGTTGAAACCTACGTCGGGAGAGGCGGTAGAGGCCTTGAAAGAAATGGGTATCGAGGTTCATTTATTGACCGGCGATGGAAAACGGACCGCCGAGACCGTTGCGGCCATGCTGGATATCCGTCATTATAAGGCAGATGTCTTGCCGAGCGATAAGGAGGAGTATATCCGTTCCTTGCAAGCCGCCGGAAGGAAAGTGGCTATGGTTGGGGATGGTATCAACGACTCGCAAGCTTTAGCCCGTGCGGATGTGAGCATTGCGATGGGTAAGGGAACGGATATCGCCATGGATGTGGCGATGGTCACGTTGATTACTTCGGATTTGATGTTATTGCCGGATGCGATCCGCTTGTCGAAACGTACGGTTCGCTCGATCCACCAGAATTTATTCTGGGCATTTATCTATAACTTGATCGGAATCCCATTGGCGGCGGGTGTCTTATTCCCGGTGAACGGACTGTTACTGAACCCGATGTTGGCGAGCGCCGCGATGGCTTTCAGTTCCGTGTCGGTGGTATTAAATAGCTTACGGTTGAAATGGAGTAAACTTTAAATAATAAGTAGAGATATGGCAACATTAAAATTTAAGACAAACGCTAAATGTGGCGGATGCGTGGCGGCTATCGGCGCTAAGTTGAATAAATTAGTAAAAGAGGACGCATGGTCGATCGACTTGAAATCCCCGGATAAAACATTGACTATAACAACCGATCTTCCGGCGGAGACCATTCTTTCCGCCGTATCGGAGGCCGGTTTCAAGGCTAGCGCCTTGTAGTCGTAGCGATCGGATGGATGAGAAAACAAAGACAGACTCATGGTGAGGAAGTAGCGAATGTGCTTACGCATGGCGCGGGCATGTTGTTCGGCTTAACAGCGATTATCGTTTTGATGATCGCCGGGATTCGTATAGGTGATCCGTGGGTGATCGGTAGTTTCGCCGTTTATGCGTTGTGCATGACTTCCTCGTATGTGACCTCTACCTTTTACCACGCCGCTTCCGATCCCAAGCGAAAATGCCAGTTGCGCCGTTGGGATCATAGCGCTATTTATTTGCATATCGCAGGTACTTATACGCCATTTACCTTGGTGGCTCTCCGCGACGAGGGTTTCTGGGGCTGGGGATTATTTATTACGGTTTGGCTGGCCGCGGTTATCGGCGTATGGTTTAGTTTCCGTCGGATGAAGAAAAAGGATAATCTGAAAACGGTTTGTTATCTGCTGATGAGTTGGGTGGTGATTATCGCTTTCAAACCTTTGATCGATGTTTTCCAGCGTACGGATTCGATGTATGTCTTATATTGGCTGATCGGAGGAGGCTTGTTCTATTCCTTAGGAACGATTTTCTTCTTTCTGGATAAATATAAATATATGCATTCCGCATGGCATTTATTCGTTCTCGGGGGAACGGTTTGCCATTTTATAGCGATCTATAATTTGGTGTAAGGAAAAACAAAGAAGCCGGAACTGTGTTTAGCGGTTCCGGCTTCTTTTATTCTTGTTCTTCCGGATGTTGTTTCTTGTATTTCCAATCCTGATAACGCAATATCGCTATACCGACAATTCCTACTACAATTAAAAAGCTAAATAATATTATTGCAGGTTCCATATATTACCTCCTTGTTCTTTTATATAACTCAAATCCCATAATTAACATGATGACTGTAGATATGATTCCTAATATCAGTATCAATATCTTATCTTCCGTTAAATCCAATAAGGTACTTAATACCACTCCTGCGAAAACCAACTTGGCAATGTCTATGAAAAAGTCTCCAAGCTTTTCTTTGGTGGATATCGTTTCTGACTTTCCGAAATTCCTCATAATTTTTGATTTTGATTATTTAATATCTAAGCGCAAATATAGGTAATCTTTTATGGATATACAAATAAAGAAGGCGGACTTCAAAAATATTCCGCCTTCTCTTAATGTTCTGTATTACTTTTTATAATCCGCTAAAATCAACCCCATTGAAAAGCAAGGAAGGGATTCGCCAGCTGGAGGATAGGCGGGGGTCGTTTCCGACTTCCGCTAGGTTACTCCATAGGGAGAGCATATTACCCGTGGCGTTCATCTCGGAGATCGGTTGGGATAGCTTGCCTCTCTCGATCAAGAAACCTTCCACGCCATACGAGAAATCGCCAGTCGTGCTATTGCAGTTTCCACCGTTGAAGCCGGTCACCAATATACCTTTGTCGATAGAGGCGATCAATCCGTCCAGATCCTTATCACCATTCCGCATGGTAAGAATCGAGGGAGAGCCGATCGTTTGTTCCATGCCCATCTTGTTGGCGGAATACGTATCGATATAATACGTTTTCAATATACCCTGCTCGAATACCGGAAGACGTTTCGTGGCAACACCCTCGCTATCGAAATAACGTGCGCCGGAAGCCTTTACCAAATGAGGCTCATCTATCAAGGTCATCTTGTCGCTCGCTACCTTTTGGTCGATCTTATCCAACAAGAAAGAGTTCTTTTGCTGGATGGAGGAACCGTAAATGGCTCCGATTACTGGAGAAAGCAGACGACTGGAGTTCATGTTATCCACGATCATGGTATATTTACCGGACGCCACTTTCCGCTGTCCCAGTTTTCGAAGCACCCGTTCCAGCGCTTTCGTACCGATACCGGTCTTCACCAGCTCGTCATAATACAAGGAAGAGTCGTACCAATAAGACTCGGGACGGGCGTCGCCCTCCCCACGGATGCTGACACTCCCCACCAAGCCATAAGAGGAACCGGAAGCCTCGCCTTCGAAACCGTTGCTGGCTACCATGTACTTAAAGTCCTTCTCGTCGCTGTAGGAAGCGTTGGCGGAGATGATCCGGTCGTCCTTGCCCATGATCTCCTCACAGACGCTCATGGCCAACGCTACCTTGTCGTCCGGTTGCACGGAGTCGAAATTCGGGTCGACCAATCGCAAGTCCGCCGCCCCACCTTTATAATACAAGGAAGCGTCCGGCAGCGTGCGAGCCTTGTCCTCGGCGAGGAAACGAGTGGCGGCGATACCATCCTTGATGAACTTCTCCAGCTCTTTCTTATCCAAGCGATTGGTAGAGTAGGAGCCGTAACGGCCGTCCACGAACAAATGAACCACCATGCTGTTCTCGGACGCCTGTTGCAGACGGTCTATTTTCATATCCCGTATCTCAAACGAACTGCTGGAACCATTGTAAAGCGTGACACGTGAAGATTGGCAACCATTCTTCAAGGCATATTCCATGGCCCATTGAGCCAATTTCTTATTTTCGTTTGTTATCATATTAGTTTTCTCCTCCTACTGTAAGTTTGCTGACTAAAGCCGACGGCATACCGCAGGTTACCGGGCAAGACTGTCCATCCTTACCGCAGGTCCATGTGCCGTTATCCATTTTATAATTATTACCCACCATCGTGATATCCGCCAACGCTTTCGGGCCGTTACCGATGATATTGATATCCTTGATAGGTTGGGTAAGCTTGCCGTTCTCGATCAAGTAACCATCCTTCACGAAGAAGGTAAAATCGCCCGCGCCGATCTGTACCTGCCCGTTCGTGAAGTTGGCGGCATAGATACCTTTCTTTACGGTAGAGATGATCTCCTCTTCCGTCACGTTTCCCGCTTCCATATAAGTGGCACGCATACGGGGGATAGGCATCTGACGGAAAGACTCCCGGCGGCCATTGCCCGTAGAGGGGATGCCGTAATGTTTCGCGCTGATACGATCGTGCAGATAACTGGTCAAGACTCCCTCCCGTACGATATAGGTTTTTTGTCCGTCCACACCCTCGTCATCGATATTGACCGAGCCCCGGTTGAAAGGAATCGTGCCGTCGTCCACCACGTTGATATGCTCGTTACAAACTTTCTTGTTCAGTTGATCAGAGAAAATAGAGGTGTTCTTACGGTTGAAATCTGCCTCGAAAGCATGGCCGATCGCCTCGTGCAATAAGATGCCAGAGCCACCGGCACCCATGACAACGGGCATTTCCCCGCCTTTAGGCTTGATCGCCTGAAATAAGATAGAGGTCTTATCCACCGCCTCTTGGGCAAGCTCGTCGATCAGGTCGTCCGTCAGGAATTCCGCTCCCATACGAAAAGCCCGTGCGGCGTACGAGTTCTCGATCTTCCCGTTATCCTCCATAATACAGACGGCACTCAAAGCACTCATCGGGCGATAATCGTAATAAATCTGCCCTTCCGAGTTACAGAATAAGATATGAGAGGTCGTGTCTCCCAAAGAGGCCATCACCTTGGTGACCCGCTTGTCCTTGGCGAAGATCTGATCGTTCAGTTTCTGCAAGAAAGGCATCTTGTCATTAATGGCTATCTCGTCCCAAGGTGTTTGTACGCTATAGAAATTGTTCGTATGCTTTTCTTCCGTTAAGTTGATAGGAGCGGTATTCGCTGATCCGGTGGCGATCCGTGCGGCCGTACGAGCCGCCTTCAGCATCTCGTCCAAGCTGACGTTCTCCACGTAGGCATATCCCGTTTGGTCGCCGGACAAAACACGTACGCCCATCCCAAAATCGATGTTAGATGAGGCACGGTTTACGGCACCATCCTGCAACCCCACGTTGTTCCTGTATGAATGCTCAAAAAACAAATCGGCATAATCCCCGCCTTTCTCCAAGGCTGCTGCCAATACTTTCCTCAAATCCCCCTCACTCACCTTGAAATAATTCATGGCGAATGAAATACCGGCTGCTTTATCACTCTCACTACCGGTGCAACTTCCTAGTAGGGAAGGAGCCGCTAATGTTCCAAGCATAACCATACTTCCTGTTTTAATGAAATCACGTCTGTTAATATTCATGTTGTTGTTGTTTAGCCCAATCCATCACGTTTGCGGGTGGACGTTGATTCAATAACTCTTTTTTCATAAAATCCATGTAAGGAGCTACGTGCTTGAAGAATTTCTTGTATCCCTTACATAGATAATTTAGTCCCGGTTCTCCATTCGGCGTATGGAGGAACCGGTTTTTCGGGCATTCCCCATGGCAAGCGAAAAGATATTCGCATTCCTTGCATTGCGTAGGGAGCTTATCTTCTTTATCCGTTCCAAACTTTTGTTGTACCGGACTGTACATCATCTCCGTTAATGTCTTTGTTTGGATATTCCCGAGTTTGTATTCCGGGAATACGAAATGGTCGCAAGCATATACGTCGCCATTGAACTCCATTACCCCGGCGTGACCGCAATGGCGGGCCAAGGAGCAGACCCCGGGTTGCTCGCCTACCCAGTTGGCCAAGGTGGAATCGAATAATTGGATGTAGAACTTGCCGACATCCTCTTTCAGCCACTCGTCGAACAAGGCGCAAAGGAAATCCCCCCATTTCTCGCTATCTACCGAGAACGGAGCTAGCTCGATCGCAGCGTCTTGTTCCTCGGGAGAAGATAGCTTGGTACCTTCCTTGTGCCGGCCGATACGCTCCACGATCGGGGCGAATTGGATGAAACGGCAATCCAGTTCCTTGAAGAAATTATAGAATTCCAGCGGATAATCCACGTTATAATCATTCACGACGGCCATGGCGTTATATTCTACCCCATGTTTTTTCAGCAACTCGATTCCCTTCATCACCTTATAGAAAGAGGGGAGTCCCTGCCGGTTCCTACGGTATTCGTCGTGGAACTCTTGCGGGCCATCGATAGATACACCCACCAAGAAATTATTTTCCTTGAAAAATTGGCACCACTCATCATTCAATAGGGTACCATTGGTTTGGATACAGTTATCTATTTGCCGTCCTCCCGCATACTTACGCTGCAACTCCAAGGCTTTTTTATAGAAGCTGATCGGCCGCATCAGCGTCTCGCCTCCATGCCATGTAAACAAGACTTCTTGCATGGTTTGGCATTCCATGTATTCCTTGATGAACTTCTCGAGTATCTGATCCGTCATGATGTGATTCTTCACGTCCGGATAGAACTTACTTTTCTCAAGGTAATAACAATACTCGCATGCCAAATTACAAACAGAACCAACCGGTTTCAACATGATGTAGACCGGCTTGGCGAAAGGGGAAATATAGGAACTATTCATGGTATACTATTAGATATTACATTTCTATTTCAACTCGAACTCGCTAAGCACGATTTTTTGTTTTAGCTCGCTGAACGTTTGATCTGACTTAGTCAGTGTACGGAAGGTATATTTATCCCCGTATGTGGAAAGTACCTTTTCCATCTCATTTTCTCCGATCAGGAAATAACCTTTGGCGGGTGTTTCTTTATCGAAGTCATGGAAGATATTTCCCATATAGAAGTTTAACCCGTACAGATTCCGATAAATCCGAAGGTTATTTACGACATATACATTCTTTTTATTCAATGGATATTCTTTCAGGATACGTTCAGCGAAAACACGGCAAGAATCCCCTTCACGAATACCTCTCATAATGACACCATCAATTAATAAATTAACCGAGAATGTCAAGGCTATCGTAGCGTAGAGAATCTTGATATTTATTTTCTTGAACATCTGGTAATAGACCGTTCCTAATATCAATAGATTTATGAAGATAATACAGATCGTAAGCGTACTGGGGTGAACTAATACTTTTGATACCATTTGTACCATGTCCAAGGTCGATGCGTTTTGTGTATATTGACCGACGATACCAACAGGATCAATAATACTGAATACCGTAAGCAAGATCGCTATCATGACGACACTTACTACGGAAGCTAAAAAGGCAGCGAATACCCGAGTTACTTTCGTACGGTATTCTGTAATATATAAGGCATACTGAGCCAAGAACAAGGCAATGAACGGATAAGCCGGCATTAAATATACGCTTCGTTTACTGGAAGGGATCGAATAGAAGAAAAGGATGCCGACTAAAGCAACCAAACTAAATAAACGAACTTTTTCCATGGAGCGGATACGTTTCCACGTATTCTTTAAGATCTCTTTAATAGGTTGCTCAGGCTTACTAAGTTTCAGCCCGAATAAAGAGAAGAAAAAGAAAATAGTCCAAGGTATAAAGCCTGCCGCCAACGTCATGAAATTGTACCAAACACCATTCTCATGCCCCAGATCATAGGAAATTTCAGGAGTGTTTAGGTGTAAGAAACGAGCGAAATTCTCCGCTAATACGACATTAAGGAACTCATCTCCACCCTGCTTCCATGCAGCGGTATACCACAACATCGGTAGGAATAAAGAGGAAATTCCCGCATATAATAAAGTCTTGAATATGGTGAGATAACTGTATTGACCTAACATTAATAGATAAATGCCGAATACGAATAGGGGCAATACTACGCCTACCGGTCCTTTGGTCAGAACGGCGCATCCTAATAATAAAGGTATGAATATGGGAAGTCCTTTCAGCTCTAATTTATCTTCCCATCGATATAGCTGGAAAAGCCCTATGACGATGAAAGTAGTGAGCAACATATCCACCCGAGTCGTCATGGCCGCCCGATGTATCTCTACGCAGGTGACCAATAGGAGGGTCGCTATGAATGCCTCCTGAAACTTTACGATTCGTTTACCGAAAAAGACCAATACGAACCCGATCAAGGTAATAAAGGCTAAAGCCGATGGCAAGCGGGAGGTGAACTCGGAAACATATCCCTGTGGATAGGAGAAAGCAGCCATTAACCAATGCGCCATCGGTGGCTTAAAAGCGAACTCGTTCGCGTAAGATTGTGGCAAGACCCAATTACCTGTCTCGAGCATGGAGATCGCTACAGCCGCTTCCCGAGGTTCCCCTTTGGTGGAAAAGTCGCCGAGGCCAATCCAAGGTAACACAGATATAATACAGATTACTACCATCATGGTTACCGGCTTTTGCAAGTAAAGATATTGAAGTGTAGGTGTACGCATATGACAATTAATATATAGGGCTTTGGCCCATTAATGTTATAAAACAGTTTGCAAAAGAACAATTTTTTATGGACTTTCCCCGCATTTTTAGAAACTTTTTATGTGCCCAATGAATGTTTGATAGCCTTTCGTATCGCTTCCGCATCCTCCTTGTTTTCCTTTAATATGGAGAGAATCAGGTTTAAATAACTCTCTTTGTTACTGATACCGCAGATCGCGCATAGGCGGCTCTGTGGTAACATCCCTTTTTGATTATAAACACGGAGGATGCTTTTGTAGTTCTCCGTTTCTATATAAGACTCGAACTCTTCTTTTATGTTTTTGTATATTTCTTCCGCATGGATGTTCAGACGGATACTCTCTACATGTTCGGTTAATTGCTCCACCGTCGTTATCTTGCGATCAACGGTAGTCTCCAGTTTTTTACGGACTTGATGTTTGGCATGAAGGATTACTTGCGAATCCAGTTCTTTTTGGAAAAGACGTACTACGTTTTCTTTCACTTGCTTGAAAACATCGTCCGGATCTTTCATCAACCGTTTGGCGACCGTCTTGATCACATCCTCTATCATCAATAGGTTCTCCACTTCCGCTACGTCCGGTACATAAATATGTTGTTCCCGTAGATAGTTTATTTCTCCTTGCGTACGCCTATCACGATCTACGATACCTTTGCTATCTAATGTATGGAAGTCTTTCAGTTGGCCGAACGCTTTGGTTGTCTCGATTACTTTTTGGCAACCACCCATCGGTTTCACCAAATAATCGGGGAATATGAAGGGGTAAAGCTTGCTGTCGATACTGTTCGTGTCGGTCCCTTCGATAAACAAGATCGGTTTCCGGCTGCCAAGTATTTCCATATATACTTCTTCTGGAAAACTTTCATTACTCTCGATCAACTCGTAATCCCATACGGAATGATCTGCGTCGTAAGAACGAATCCAGATCCGTTTGCTGTCGGAGCGGGAGGTGGCGAAATCAATGTCATGTGTGAGATAAACAAACGTACAGTCCGGGCGTATCGCCTCAATCTCGTCCCAAAGCTGGTTCTTTATGGAGTTGTGGAGAAGGGTTTCCGGCTCTTCGATCACGAGCAAGGCGTTCGGGCATGCGCATAATGCGGCCCCAATCAAGTAGAACACCAGTTTCTCGCTATCGCTCATGCGTCCGGCGGTATAGGAATTTGAATCACGCCCCGTGGATACAAGCTCGATAAATCCCGACTTTCGTATCAGACGATTATGCGGAAACATCTTTTCCCAGATCGCTTGTATAATATCTATCTTGGTGATCGGAGGATCTACTTCGTTATTAGTCTTGCAGGCTTCCTTGAAATTGACTGCCGCCTCGAACTCCTCGCTCTGGAGTTGCAAAATCAGTTTCTCGTATTCAGAAATACGTGGCATGAACAGTCGTTCTTTGATCATAGACTGTAAACGTGCGAATTCATTGGAGGCCGATAATTTAGATTCGTCATCGCTGATGAATAAGGCATGTATACCGGATATTCTTTTCGCTTGACCCGCATATCTCTCCAATAAATCTCTGCCAAAAGAGCTTTTCCCCGCACCGTTCGCTCCGATCACGACTAATATCTTCGTGTCTAGCATGATGGGATGTGTCACATTAACTTTCGTTGGGAGTGTTAGTTCCATACATGTTATTGATTAGGTTTTCAAAGATAAGCTTTTTCTTTGAAAGTTCGCACGAGACCTGAAAAATAAAGTGCCTTTCCCGAAACATCCTTAAAGACGGGAAAGGCGCTTTTATTAAAACCTTAGCAGAGTTTTTTCTTATTTGCTCTTCTCCAAGATAACTCGAGCGAGGCGAGCTTGTATTTGCATTAATGTATTAACATCCTCGTTCTCGAAATTGATGTCAGCTACTTTTAAACTTCTTTTGGAGACTACCGGAGCCGATTTAGCAGCCATTAATTCTTGTACTAATTCATCTACTTGCTCTTTGATTTTCTCTGCCTTTTTTGAATAATCTACTGTACGTGCCATAGTTCTTTTGATATTTTATTTTATGAATACTATCGCAAAGATAATTACATTTTTATAATACACATAATAAAACGTAAATATTCTGTGCTATTTTTACGAAAAAGTCCGAGCTGCAATATTTTCGCAGCCCGGACTAGGTAATTATCGAGATGAATGTGTGTTATGCTTTTGTCGTATTCGTCTCGGATACGTCATTTTTTACTTCCCAATGGAACGGTTCGAATTCAGTGTTCGGATCTACCCAAGATGCTTTCTTAGACGCATAGATAATAAACGGTGCCGCAACGACAACAATTACACCGATGAAGAGAACGGCGAACCAAACCGTATTATTTCCTGTAGAAATCTGGCTAGGAGGAATGAAACTTAATACGAACGCTAATAAGGAACCACAGAATCCTAAACCTCCGATCAACCACATCAAGCCATTGCCACCTTTTCCGATACGGAAAGGACGACCTGCCTTTTTCATCTTATAACGTAATGCGATCGCTCCGGAGAACATCAACATATACATTATTAAATATAAGATCACCGTAAGCTGTGATAAGATCTGATAAAAGCTTTGTACGGATGGCATTACCACGAATAATAAGCTAAGAAGTGTAACAGCCGCTCCTTGGATATAAAGGATGTTTTTCTGTACGCCGATCTTATTGGTCTTCTGGAAGAACGGGGGCAGATAACCTGCTTTACCAACTGCGAATATACCTTTGGAAGGACCAGCGACCCATGTCAATACTCCTGCTAATACGCCAAATGCCAAAGCGATAGCGATAATTGGAGATAACCATGAGGCATGAATGTACTTGAAGTAATTGTCGAATCCCACTAATAAACTTTGCGTAAGATTGATGTCTTTCTCTGGGATAATAATACCCAACGCAAAAGTTCCTAGTACGAAGATTACAACGGTGATCAAGGCACCGATAAATACAGCTTTCGGATAGTTTTTAGAAGGATTGTCGACGTCTTTCACGTGAATACCGCCCATTTCCATACCTGCGTAAAAAAGGAAGATACTTGCGGCTAAGACTAAGTTGTCGAATTTACTGAAGTCGGGGAAGAAGTTACTGTGGAAATCCATATTGGAATGCCCGCCAGTCGCTAGGTATACGATACCTAAAATGATGAGTAACGCCGCCGGGATGATAGTACCTACCATACCTCCAATTTTCGCTACTTTTCCAACCCAACTCAATCCCTTTAGTGAGATAAATGTAGCCAGCCAATAAATAATTAACACGATCGCTAACGTGTAGTATTTGTTATTCGCCAGCAGCATATCTTCGGGATGATCCATACCGATGAAGGCGATGGATACGGCTCCAAAAGTTAATACTGTCGGATACCAGATCGTACTTTCAATCCATTGAACCCAGATAGCCAGAAAGCCTAGACGTTTTCCATAGGCCTCACCTACCCAACGGAATACACCACCTTGTTTGTCTTGGAACATTGCCGCTAATTCCGCTGCCACCAAAGAGGTCGGGATTAAGAATACGATTGCCGCGAATAAGTAATAGAAAGCCGAACTTAGTCCGTATACGGCTTCTGCTGGCAGTCCGCGTAAAGATACTACTGCCGTCACGTTCATGATTGCTAGGGTAAACACACCTAGCTTTACTGTCTTGTTGATATTTGCCATAGATTTATGTTTTAAAAATGAGAATTACTTCTCTCGTTTAAGTCTGAGTTTATAACAGCGAATCAAAGAAGATGTTTTGTTTTTGCTACGTAAAACTTGGTTAATTAACACATTTCGCTGTTTAAACAAATGGTATATGAGGTTTGTTGTCATAAACCAAAATGAAAAGGATTATAATTAAATAAATAGTAACGCTTATGAAAATGGCCGTATTTGATTTCGCATTGAGAAAGAAGGGGGTATATGGTGTGTTACATATCATTATACTATTGTTGTCGCTGTTCTTGGTTATCAGTATCTCCATCGATACATTTAAGAATATTCCCTTTTACACGCAAACTTCTTATAAGAAGATTCAATTATGGATCTGTTTGTTTTTTCTTTTCGATTTTGTTTTGGAACTTTTCCTATCGAAAGATAAATTACGTTATTTGCGAACGCACTTTATTTTCTTGCTTGTAGCGATCCCTTACCAAAATATAATAGAATATTATCATATTATCACCTCACCCGAGCTTAGTTATTTCTTACGTTTCGTTCCTTTGGTACGGGGCGGGTATGCGTTGGCGATCGTGGTGGGATGGTTGTCGTATAATAAGGCATCCGGCTTGTTTGTTTCTTACTTGACGATGTTGTTGGCCACGGTTTATTTCTCAAGTCTTATATTTTTTGTCTTGGAGCATAAGGTGAACCCGTTGGTGGCTAATTATGGGGACGCTCTATGGTGGGCGTTTATGGATGTGACGACGGTTGGCTCTAACATATCCGCTATTACGGTTACGGGACGAGTCCTCTCAGTCGTATTGGCTGCTTTGGGCATGATGATGTTTCCAATATTTACGGTATATGTGACAAGCCTTGTCCAAAAAAGTAACGAGGAGAAAAAGAGGTTTTATGAGAACATACAGGCTCCTTCTCCCCAGCCAGAGGTGAAGGATAAATAGAAACCCTGGTTCCTTACGGTGGATACTGCGAGGTCTTCCCGTAGGGAACAAACAGGCTGGAGGAAGTGGCTGAGATTACACTATGATTTGCTGGAAAGTTTGATTGGCTTCTGTTTTTTTCGTATCTTTACGGCCCCTAAAACCAGATAGGTAAAAGATGATAAAAGATAAGCAGGCATTGGAAGGCGGGCGCATATCCATACTTGGCGCACGTGTTCATAATCTGAAGAATATAGATGTAGAGATTCCGAGGAATAAGTTGACGGTGATTACCGGCATGAGTGGTAGCGGCAAGTCATCATTGGCGTTCGATACGATTTTCGCTGAGGGACAAAGGCGGTATGTGGAGACATTCTCGGCTTACGCCCGGAATTTCTTAGGGAATATGGAGAGACCCGATGTGGATAAGATAACGGGTCTGAGTCCGGTTATCTCCATTGAGCAAAAGACAACCAATAAGAATCCTCGTTCCACCGTCGGTACGACTACCGAGATCTATGACTTTTTCCGTTTGCTTTACGCTAGGGCGGGAGAGGCCTATTCCTATTTGAGCGGGGAGAAGATGGTGAAATATACCGAGGATCAAGTCTTACGGCTGATCTTGGATGAGTACAACGGGAAAAAAACGTATCTCTTGGCTCCGTTGGTCCGTAATCGTAAGGGGCACTATAAGGAACTTTTCGAGCAGATACGTAAAAAAGGATATCTGAACGTCCGTGTCGATGGCGAGTTGAAAGAGATCTTCCATGGGATGAAGCTGGATCGTTATAAGATGCACAGCATCGAGGTGGTGATCGATAAGATGATTGTCTCCGAGGCAGACGAGCGTCGTTTGAAAGAGAGCTTGAAGATCGCCATGAAGCAAGGCGATGGCCTTGTGCTGATACTGGATGCCGAGACTAACGAGGTTCGCCATTATAGTCGTCGCTTGATGGACCCGGTGACCGGATTGTCTTACAGTGAGCCGGCTCCGCATAATTTCTCGTTCAACTCCCCTCAAGGAGCGTGTCCGAAATGTAAAGGCTTAGGACAGGTCAATTTGTTGGATATGGACAAGATCGTTCCCGATCCATCCTTAAGTATATATAGCGGTGGCATCGTCGCTTTGGGTAAATATAAGAATTCGTTGATATTCTGGCAGATCGAGGCGCTTTGCCAAAAGCATGGCGTGACGATCAAGACGCCTATACGGGATATTCCCGAGGAGGCGATGGACGAGATCATGAACGGTACGGACGAGCGGTTGCAGATCAAGAATGACTCGTTAGGATCGTCTAACTATTTCTTGTCGTATGAGGGAGTCGCCAAGTATATCTTGATGCAACAGGAGAGCGAGGCATCCGCCTCGGCGCAGAAATGGGCGGGACAATTCATCAAGATGGCCACTTGTCCGGAATGTAACGGCTGGCGGTTGAATAAGGAGGCGTTGAGCTACCGGATAGCGGGAAAGAATATCGCCGAGTTGTCGGCCATGGATATCTCGGAATTATACGAGTGGCTGGAGGGTATCGAGGAGAAGCTGGACCCGAAACAGCTTCGGATCGCTACGGAGATATTGAAGGAGATACGCTCCCGCCTGCGCTTCTTGCTGGATGTGGGATTGGATTATCTTTCCATGAACCGGGGTTCCGCTACCTTGTCCGGTGGCGAGAGCCAGCGTATCCGTTTGGCTACCCAGATCGGAAGCCAATTGGTGAACGTACTTTATATATTGGATGAGCCGAGTATCGGTTTGCACCAGCGGGACAACGTCCGTCTGATTAACTCCTTGAAGCAATTGCGTGATACGGGAAACTCCGTGATCGTCGTGGAGCATGATAAGGATATGATGCTGAGTGCCGATTACGTGGTGGATATGGGGCCTAAAGCGGGCCGTCTGGGGGGTGAGGTCGTTTTTGAGGGAACGCCCAAGGAGATGCTGCGTGTAGATACCTTGACCTCTTCCTATCTGAATGGAAACACGGAGATAGCCGTTCCTGCCGAGCGTCGGAAAGGCAACGGGCAGTTTATTACGATCAAGGGAGCCAGCGGCAATAACCTGAAGCATGTGGACGTGTCTTTCCCCTTGGGTACTCTTATTTGCGTCACGGGTGTGTCGGGTAGCGGAAAGTCTACCTTGATAAACCGCACGCTGCAACCGATCTTGAGCCAGCATTTCTATCGCTCGCTGGAAGACCCCTTGGCATACGACGCCATCGAGGGAATCGAGCATGTCGATAAGATCGTGAATGTGGATCAATCTCCGATCGGTCGTTCCCCCCGGAGCAACCCAGCTACCTATACGGGGGTATTCTCGGATATCCGGAATCTGTTCGTGGAACTTCCGGAATCGAAGGTGAGAGGGTATAAACCGGGACGTTTCTCTTTTAACGTATCGGGCGGACGGTGCGAGACCTGTAAGGGAAATGGCTATAAGACGATCGAGATGAATTTCCTTCCGGACGTGCTGGTGCCTTGCGAGGATTGTCACGGCAAGCGATATAACCGGGAAACCCTAGAGGTTCGTTTTCGTGGGAAATCAATTGCGGATATCTTGGATATGACGATTAATATGGCAGTGGAGTTCTTCGAGAATATCCCGACTATCTTATCCAAGATCAAGGTCCTGCAGGATGTAGGTCTGGGATATATCAAGTTGGGGCAACCCTCTACTACCTTATCCGGTGGCGAGAGCCAACGTGTCAAGCTGGCTACCGAGCTGGCGAAGCGGGATACGGGAAAGACGCTTTATGTATTGGATGAACCTACCACCGGTCTGCACTTCGAGGATATCCGGGTCTTGCTGGGGGTATTGAACAAGTTGGTGGATAAAGGCAACACGATCATCGTTATCGAACATAACCTCGATGTTATCAAAAGCGCCGATTACTTGATCGATATGGGCCCCGAGGGCGGTCGCCGTGGAGGTAACGTCCTTTTCACAGGGACTCCGGAGGCTTTAGCGAAGAGTGGTGTCGGGTTTACGGCTCCGTTCTTGAAAGAAGAGTTAGATATAGCAAATAAGAAAAAATGAAGAATCCTATACAAATGATCAAGCAGTGCGTGGAGAAGGAGGAACCTTACTTCGTGCTGAGAGGGCAGGACGTATGTGCGTTGGCTGCCATAGAGACCTATTATGAGGAGGTGAGGAATAAGGTGAAAGATCCTTATTTCATCGAGGAGATCGAAGAGATCATGAAAGATTTCCGGGCGTACCGGGAGGAAGTGTCTAACACTAAAATACCGGATTGATTTATGGCAGACGACAGTTACAAGACCATCAAGCAAGTAGCCGAGGGATATTATACCGAGAAGCGCAGCCGCTTTATCTCGTATGCTATCCCCGTGCGTACGGTAGAAGAGGTGAAGGAGCAACTGGAGAAATACCGTAAACAATATTATGATGCCCGCCATGTATGCTGGGCGTATATGTTAGGTCCAGAGCGGCAGACGTTCCGGGCCAACGATGACGGGGAGCCTTCTTCCACGGCCGGGAAACCGATCCTCGGACAGATCAACTCGAATGAGCTGACCGATTTATTGATTGTCGTAGTACGTTACTTTGGTGGGATCGAGTTAGGGACCAGCGGGCTGATCGTCGCTTATCGCACGGCCGCCGCTGAGGCTATCTCCGCCGCAGAGATCGAGGAACGTACGGTAGACGAGGACATCACGGTCGTTTTCGAATACCCATACCTGAACGGGATCATGCGTATCGTAAAAGAGGATAACCCCGCTATCATCTCACAGAAGTTCGAGATGGATTGCGAGATGACGCTTCGTATCCGTAAAGGAGAGGCTGAACGCCTCAAAAATCGTTTGTTAAAGGTTGAGACCGCTTATCTAAAAGAGTAGCAAGCGATCAACTAATTCAATTTTCAATTGTTTTTTGTAGAGACAAGGCTCATGAGGAACCCTGCCCCTGCATTTTATTGTGTAAATATTAATATAGTTTTATCTGAATGAAAAAAGTTCTTTTATTCTCTCTTTTTCTAGTGTTGGGTTTGGTCGTGTCGCAAATGCTTCCCGCTATGGTGGGGGAACAGTATTCGCTGGTAAAGACGATCTCTAATACATTTTTGTTTATTTGCCTAGCGTTTATCATGATTAATGTGGGGCGTGAGTTCGAGATTGATAAGACCCGGTGGAAGTCTTATACCGAAGATTATTTCATAGCGATGGCTACGGCTGCGTTTCCGTGGATATTCGTGGCTTTATATTATATGTTTGTCTTGCTTCCGGGCGATTTATGGGGAAGTTGGGACGCTTGGAAGGAGAACCTGTTGCTAAGCCGGTTCGCCGCACCTACCTCGGCGGGTATCTTGTTTACGATGTTGGCCGCCGCCGGGCTAAAAGCCTCTTGGGTATATAAGAAAGTACAGGTATTGGCGATCTTCGACGACTTGGATACGATCCTGTTGATGATCCCGTTGCAAATCATGATGATCGGCTTGCGCTGGCAATTGGGAGTCATTATTCTGGTTGTGGTATTGCTCTTGATCCTGGGCTGGAAGAAAATGGGATATTATAATGTACGTCAAGACTGGAAAGCCATCTTGTTCTATGCCGTCGTGACGTTTGGTATCACGCAAGTGATTTATCTGGTATCGAAACATATGTACGGGGAGGAGGCTAGCATCCATATCGAGGTACTTTTACCTGCGTTTGTCGTAGGTATGATCATGCGGCATAAGCATATCGATACCAAGATCGAGCATCAAGTGTCCGATTTTATCTCTTATCTCTTTATGTTCCTTGTCGGAGTGAGCATGCCGGTGTTTATGGGCGTGGATTTCGCTCAGCAAGCGGCGGAAGTAACTACGGTGACAGGCGCACAGCCGATGATGTCATGGTCGATGATCGCTTTACACGTCGTAATCGTCTCATTCTTATCCAATATCGGTAAACTATTTCCTTTGTTTTTCTACCGTGACCGGATGAAACGGGAGCGTTTGGCGCTGTCTATCGGTATGTTTACCCGTGGAGAGGTAGGAGCCGGCGTTATTTTCATAGCCTTGGGATATGGATTAGGTGGCCCGATGTTGATAATTTCTGTGTTAACTATTGTGTTTAATTTAATTTTAACTGGTATCTTTGTCATCTGGGTAGAGAAACTCACACGCAGCGCTTATAACCTGGAGCAAGCAGGAAAAGCCAAAGCAGTCAATTAATAGAAAAAACACTTGAAGGTATTTCAAGATGATATTCCGTTTCCCTCCCAAGAGGGAAACGGGAATAGTCATAGTACGATCAATTGTTGAAGACCTTCATCTAACTTATTATTTATGGACCGTACGATTAATGTTATCCTTAAACCGTTGCGTCGCTTCGCTATACAGAAGCCGAACGCCAGTCTTTTACTATTTGCCGCCACCATCATCGCTATGGTCTTGGCCAATTCGCCTTGGGCACATAAGTATCATTTATTATTAGCTTTTCCAATCGATCTGCAAGCCGGGCAGTTTAACTTCTTCGCGCATCACGGGGAGACCATGTCTATGCTGGCTTTCGTGAACGACGCCCTTATGGCGGTTTTCTTTTTCGTGATCGGTCTGGAGATCAAGCAAGAGGTATTGATCGGTGAGTTGAGTTCCGTGAGGAAGGCGCTATTGCCTATTATCGCCGCCTGTGGTGGAATGATCGTGCCGGTCTTATTTTATATGTTAGTATGTAATACGCCTCCCGAGGTAAACGGGGCGGCTATTCCGATGGCTACGGATATCGCTTTCGCCTTGGCCGTATTGGGCTTGTTGGGGAAGCGGGTGCCGTTGAGCATGCGTATCTTCTTGACCGCCTTGGCTGTGGTGGATGATATTGGAGGTATCATAATTATCGCCCTGTTTTATAGCGGGCATATCGCTTTCGAGCCTTTGTTGATATCCCTGATAGTCCTCGCTTTGTTGTATGTGGGAGGAAAGTTCCGGGTACACAACCGATTGTTTTTCTATATCGGTGGCTTTATCGTTTGGTTGCTATTTCTGGAGTCAGGAATCCATCCGACAATCGCCGGCGTGTTGATCGCCTTTACGGTTCCTGCCCGTCCGGTTGTTAAGCTAGATGATTTCACGTGTGATATGACCGGGTATTTGAATATGCTGGACTATACCGAGGTTCGTCAGTCCCGTAAAGCGGAAGTGCTTACGCCTACACAAATTCAGGTATTGAATAACATCCATACGTTGGCGGATAAAACGATCAGTCCGTTGCAGACCATCGCTGATAAGTTGCATCCTTTGGTAAACTATGTGATACTTCCTTTATTCGCTTTCGTGAATGCCGGTGTGACATTCGGGGATATCCAACCCCAGACATTAGTTAATGTTCCGTTGGCAGTGTTCGTGGGCCTATTTGTAGGAAAGACATTAGGTATATTCTCTTTCTCCTACTTGTTCGCGTGTACGCCATTTGCCTCCATGCCTACAGGGATGAGCAAGCGTAATTTATTTGGAGTATCCATGTTGGGAGGAATCGGTTTCACGGTCGCTTTGTTTATAGCGAATCTTTCCTTTGACGGCAGTACGGCGGCGGGTGCCGATCTCTTGAATCAGGCGAAGCTGGGTGTATTCACGGGATCGTTTATATCCGGTCTTTGCGGTTATCTGGTATTGAAATGGGTTTTACCTAAAGAAAAAGTGGAAACGATCTAAATAAAAAGGCAGTCCGGCAAGGACTGCCTTTTACATTATATTATGCCGTAACTAAAGTTTCGTGAGATCTTGTTGCCATGTAATATATGATTTGATAATTGAGCACGCCTTCTTAAACCTCTTTGGATTTGTTGAATAGCGAGCCGATCCATAATAACAAAATAGCTCCGACCGTAGAGGTTATCAAGCTCCCTAAGATACCACCGGCCGATATGCCTAGTAAGCTGAATACCCAGCCACCCAATACACCTCCAATAATACCTAGGATCAAATTAACAATGACCCCGAAACCTCCTCCACGCATAATCTTACCAGCCAGATAGCCGGCAACGATACCGATGATAATAGACCAAATAAATCCCATAACGAATAGTTTTATATTTTATTTAAAAGTTCTGATGCTTTGTATTTAAACACATCCGAAAAGTCTTTGGTTGCGTTTTGTACCTCTTTTTAACGAATCATTCCAAAAGATCTAGCGAATCTATGAAGGATTCATAGACGGGATGGTTCAATTGAAAGACAATCGCTTCGAAAGGACGGAGCGTGATATCTTTTTGAGGCGCCATATGACTTCGGTCCCCGTAATTGTCCAATAGGACGTGTGCGTTACTCATATCTATCCCCGGAGTGGAGATTGCCGCCTTGGGGGAGAAATTGAGCATAATCAGATAAGTGTCGGCCCCAGTCTTGCGTAAGAAGGTATAGGATTGGGGATTCTCCGCATCCAGCAAATGATAACTGCCATAAATCAAACTCGGATTCTCCTTACGGAAACTGACTACTTTCTTAAAATAATTAAGTATGGAGGTCGGATCTTTTTCTTCGTCCGCTACGTTTATCCAAGTATAATCCGGATTTACCTTTAACCAAGGGGTTCCTGCCGTAAATCCCGCTTCCGGCGAGCGATCCCATTGGAAAGGAGTGCGGGCGTTGTCTCGTCCGGTCTCTTTCTGTTCGTCCAATACCGCCTGCGGATCTTTACCCTCTGCTTTCGCTTTCTTATAGCGGTTGATCGTATCGATATCGTTATAATCCTCGATACGGTCGAACCGAATGTTACGCATACCTATCTCGTCCCCGGCGAACCAATAAGGCGTTCCTCTCATCGTAAGCAGAAAAGTAATAAGCATCTTGGCGGACAAGGCCCTGAACTCATCCTTATCGCTACCAAAGCGACTGACCATACGGGGCTGGTCATGATTACCCAAGTAGATCGAGGGCCAACCCTTATCTACCGCCTTATCCCATTCCGTAAACATCTTCTTTAGGGCGATCAAGCTATAGTCTATACCGGATTCCGGATTGTCCGGTAGGGTTGTATTCCGGATACGGGCGGCGTCGAAATGATAAAGCATATTCAACTCTTCCCGGGCCGGATCGACAAATTTAGCGACATCATCTACCATCACGGCCGAACCTTCTCCAACACTCATACAATCGTATTTGCTTAATACCTGCCGATTCATCTCGTGAAGATAGAGGTGCAGGCGAGGCTCTTTGGCATAGAAAGAAAATATATCCGGATATTTCTTGGAATCTATGAGAGGGAATGAGGGATCTTTGGCGATAAGAGAGATGGAATCCATGCGAAAACCGTCTATCCCTTTATCGAACCAGAAGCGCATCATATCGAAAATCTCTTGGCGTACCTCCGGGTTCTCCCAATTTAAGTCGGGTTGTTTCCGGGAGAAATAATGCAGGTAATACGAGTCGGTTGACTTGTTATACGTCCAAGCGTTGCCTTCCTCGTCGAAATAGCTGAGGCGCAAGGGAGGCTCACCTTTCTCGGCCGGCCACCAATGGTAATAATTATAATAGGGATTATGTCTGGATTTACGGGCTTCCTCGAACCAAGGATGCTCGTCGCTGGTATGGTTTACTACCAAGTCCAGTACCAGTCGCATCTCCCGTTTATGAATCTCTTTCAGGAGGCGGTCGAAATCTTCCATCGTACCGAATTCTCTCATGATTTCCCGATAGTCGCTGATGTCGTAACCATTATCATCGTTGGGAGAGAGAAAGATCGGGTTTAACCAGATGATATCCACACCCAAGCTTTGTATATAATCCAAGCGGGAGGTGATACCGTTTAAGTCACCGATTCCGTCGCCATCGCTGTCCTGAAAGCTACGGGGATAGATTTGGTATATAATCGCTTCTTTCCACCAAGTCTTTTGAATGTCCTCTTGACCGGACGTACTCTCTGTAACATGCTTTGAATCCATCTTATTATTCTTTAGTTTTTTACTATAACAAAAGGATGTGGTGGTTAGTTTCAGCAACTTATGACGCTTGGGAAGTGTTGTTTTATCAACAAATAGAAGAAACATATGGAAAATGGAGTAATGATGCAGTATTTCGAATGGAATCTGCCGAACGATGGAATGCTGTGGAAACGGCTGAAGGATGATGCCTCGCATTTACATGAGATCGGGATCAGCGCCGTATGGATTCCACCCGCGTACAAAGGCCATGAGCAAGCGGACGAGGGGTATGGAACCTATGATCTATATGATTTGGGGGAGTTCGACCAAAAAGGGACCATACGCACCAAGTATGGAACTAAACAGGAACTTCAAGAAATGATCGAGGAACTTCACCGGAACCAGATTGGCGTATATCTGGATGCCGTGATGAACCATAAGGCGGGAGCCGATTATACCGAGTGGTTTATGGCGCAAGAGGTAGATCCTGGGCAACGGGAAAACGCTACCAGCGAACCCCATGAGATAGAGGGATGGACCGGCTTCGACTTCCCGGGGCGTGGCAATATGTATTCTAATTTTAAATGGCATTGGTTTCATTTCTCCGGGACGGACTATGATGTGTCCCGCAAGAAGGAAGGTATATTCCAGATTCTGGGAGAGGGAAAACATTGGAGTGAGGGAGTCGATGATGAGAATGGAAATTACGACTATCTCATGTTCGCCGATCTGGATTTCGATAACCCTGAAGTCGTGCGTGAGATGCAGGAATGGGGGATCTGGGTATCGAACGAACTAAACTTGGACGGTATGCGACTCGATGCGATCAAGCATATGAACGACCAGTTTATCAAGCATTTTCTGGAGGCGGTGAGAGCGGATCGGGGAGAGGGCTTCTACGCTGTCGGGGAATATTGGAAAAACGATACCGAATCGTTGGAGGCTTACCTGTCGCAAGTAGAATATAACGTGGATTTGTTTGACGTAGCCTTACATTATAACTTGAATGAGGCTTCCGAGAAAGGTCGTGACTATGATTTACGCGATCTATTAAAAGGGACCTTGGTCGAGATATGCCCGGATCAAGCCGTCACCTTCGTGGATAACCATGATTCCCAGAAAAACAGTTCTTTGGAGTCGCAGGTGAAGGATTGGTTCAAACCTTCCGCCTACGGTTTGATCCTGTTGATGAAGAAAGGGTATCCGTGTATCTTTTATGGGGATTATTATGGCGTAAAAGGGAAGAAATCTCCCCATCGTAAGGTATTGGATATGCTATTGCGTGTCCGGAAAGAATATGCGTACGGGGAAGAGGTGGATTATTTTGATCATCCGAACACGATCGGCTTCGTACGCTTGGGAGATCCGGGACATGCTGATTCGGGCTTGGCGGTGGTTATCTCGAACGGGGAAGATGGAGAGAAAACAATGTCTGTGGGGGAGAACCGGAAAGGCGAGGTATGGCATGAGATCACAGGCTCGGTAAAAGATACCGTGACGATTGATGAGGAAGGGAAGGGCCGTTTCCTTGTCAAGGGAGGCAAATTGGCTGTTTGGGTCAAGGCTTAACGGATGCTTTACTTGACCTCGAATTGTATTTTCTTCTGGTTCCCCTCGTTGTCGATGAGGGTAAGGAGATGTTTTCCTTGGCTCACGGAGCAACTGATCTGGTGATTCTCGGTGGTCTCTCCCAGATAGCTTTCGTCCAGATGCCAGTAAATCGTAGCGTCACGGCGGGCGTGGGCGGCCTTGAAGATAAATTTCTCGGACTTTCCGGAGAAGCCTTTCGGAAGGTAGAGAATGGCGTTATGCTCGGGATAGATCAGTTCGATCTGGCGGTTCAGGTCTTGCCCGCAGCCGGGTTTTACCGGAGGGAGCGGGATATAATCGATGTGATAGTTGCGGTAGTAATACTCCTGTGCGGGAGGAAGCACGAACCACGGGCGGCTGATCATCCGGTCGACAGACTCGCAGGAACTATTGACCCTGTACCGTCCGTCCGCCGATAGATGCACGAGCTTATGGTAGGGGCAAATCCCCGTGTTATTGCCGGACAGCGGCATGTATAAGGTGTCCGTTTGCTCGCAGTAGGGCGAGGCTTTATGTCCGCTGTTCCGGCAGATCGCCAGGGGAAGCGTCTCATCGTAGGGCAGGTCGAACCATTCGCTACCGGGCAATAGGGAAAAGAGATCGAAAAGGACCGGGGCGGCGTTGCCGACACCCGTAAGTCCTGGACGGCCCTCGCCGGAAGCGTTACCGGCCCATACGCCGACGACGTAGCGGGGAGTCGTGCCGATCGCCCAAGCGTCTCGTCCCCCGTAACTCGTCCCGGTCTTCCACGCGATCCGTTTCATCGACTCGAATTGTTGCCAGTCGGCCTCTTCCTCGGGACGGTTCAGGGCGGACATCGCCTCGAACGTGTACCACAGGGCCGCGGAGGAAAGGAGCGCCTTATCGGTGAGCCGGCTATCGGTAAGGGAACGGATGGGTTCCTTCCTCTCCGCAGGAAAGGGAGTCAGCGGATGGATATCCGCCGGATTATAGCGTCCGTTGTAAGTACGGTAATGTTTAAGCACACGAGACATGGAGGCATACATACCGGAAAGATCCCATAAGGTTCCCTCGGCCCCTCCCAAGATCAAGGAGGCCCCGTAATGTTCCTCGGAGAAACGTAAGGTAGTCATTCCCCACGATTTCAGTAAAGACATAAAGCGTCCGGTATTATACTGGGAGAGCATACGTACCAAGGGAACGTTCAAGGAGCGCTCTATGGCTACATGGGCCGGTACCGCCCCGTAGAATGTCTTGTTGTAATTATGGGGGGAGAAGCCATTTATATTCAAGGGCACGTCCGATACCAGCATGGAGGGGAGCAACAGCCCGTCGTGCAGCATACCGGCATACAGGAAGGGCTTGAGGATGCTTCCCGTGCTGCGGGGCGAGGTGATGATATCCACTTGGTTCCCCCGCCGCTCGTCGGCCGGATAGGTAGCGTTTCCGGCGTAGGCCAATACCTCCCCGGTCTCCACGTCCGCTACGATCGCCGCCAGATTATGGATATGGTTGGAACTGTATTCACGGGCATAACGGTTTACGAGGGCCTGTGTCTGCCGTTGCAGGGCTTGGCGGACGGAGGTTTGGATGCGTTGCCCCGGTTGTTCCGCGGCCAGTCTTTCTAACAGGTGAGGGGCATCATTAGGTAAAGGGAGAGGGGCTTCGGGAAGTGGCTCCATGCAGGCCAGCTCGTATTCGGTCTCTTCCAATACACCTTTCTTTTGAAGGGAAGCCAATAAGCGATCCCGCTTCTCCTTCAGTTGTTTCCGGTTTCTCCCGGGGTGGATCAAGGCGGGGGAGTTAGGAAGAACCGCGAGCGTGGCGCTCTCGGCCCACGATAGCTCGGAGGCGCTTCGCCCGAAATAACGCCATGCGGCGGTCTCCAGCCCGATTACGTTTCCCCCGAAGGGAGCGTGCGAGGCATAGAGGTTCAGTATCTCTTGTTTGCTATAGGTGGTTTCCAGAAAGAGCGCCCAGCACATCTCGATCGTTTTCTCGTAGAAGGTCCGGTCTTGGTTCCCTCTCGCTATGCGTGCCAATTGCATGGTCAAGGTACTTCCTCCGCTCACCACACGCCCCGCTTTCCCGTTCAAGCGGATCGCCCGGAAGATGGCGGCGGGGTCTATACCGGGATGGTAAAAGAACCGTTTATCCTCATACGTGAGCAAGCAATCCACGAATTTATCAGGCAAGCTATCCGCCGCCGGGAAACGCCATTGCCCGTCCGGTGCGATACGTGCGCCTAAAAGCTCGCCCTCGGCCGAATATAATAAGGTAGAGCAGGGGGCGGGAAATAATTGCCGGGGCACGATGCCATACAGGATACACCACGCCGCCCCGCCGATCCCCAAGAGGGATGCGATGAGGTGCCATGGCACTCGTCCCGGCCTCGGTAGTAGCGACTTGGATAGATGGCTGAGGTATCTGCCAGTACTTCGTAGGAAGTACTGTAGTACTGTGAGCAAAGTACTGCGGTACTCCTTAAGAAGTACTGCGGTACTGTCCGGCTGAGTATTGCGGTACTTTATAAGGAGTACTGCCTCAATCATACCAATTGACACTCTCCTCATAATGATCGAACCTTAGCTCTTCCGTCACTCCGACCCTTCGCAAGGCGTTTAGCACGATCCTTTGCTCTTTAGGTGAGAGTGGAAATTCGCCCCTTCGCCGCTCGAAGTAGGGGTTACGTCCGAAATGGGACATGAGTATCGACATGAATTGCTGGTATTGCGCCGGGAACATCCGGCTCTGCATTCCGGTGAAACCCCGTGCGTAGGTGACGGGAGCGGAGTCTCGGAAGTAGGGGCAAGCCCCATCCCGGGTACAGAGGGTGGGGTTCAGCAGCCGTAATACGGTTGCCGGTTGTTCGATGAGCGGCCGGTAGGCGATCTGGTGCAGACACTTCTCGGCCCGAGGGCAATCTTGTTGCTGGCAGACGGCGTAGTCGATGGGGATTTCCTTGTGTAGTTTCTTGGTCATGATGTTGCTATTTATGTATTATCGGGATTGAAATCTGTCGGGAACAAGGTCTCGCTATCGAAACGGTCAAAATCCGATTGGAAGAGACGGTCTTGAATGACCCGATACTTCTCGAACTCGGCTTCTGCGAAAGCTTTGGCTAATTCGGTTGTCACCTTGCCGGCGTTGGTCAATAAGTCATTACCTCCGGCTTCGAGTATCAGGTCGATACGTTTTGCCCAGTCTTCCATGGTCATGGGTATATGTCGTTTAGCCATCCGCTCTGCCATATCTAGAACTGCGTTGACTAAATGTCCCATGTCGTCCAACTCCATCTCGTTAAGGTAGTTCTTGGCAATGGCCACATCTGTTTTTACGATCTTCCCTTTAGGCGCATTTTCCCATGTGGTCAGTCCCATATGTTCTTTTTCCGAGTTGGCTCGGTTCACGATTAACTCGGCGGCGGTATGACCGTGTACGGCATAATGTATCTTATTTTGTACCTTTTGGAAAAAGAGGCGGGTGGTTGGTGCGTCACGACTATAGTCAATAGCGGTAGCATAGATATCGGTCAACTTTTGGTAAAAGTGACGCTCGCTTAACCGTATCTCCCGTATCTCGGCTAGTAGATGTTCAAAATAATCTTCACCGATGAAAGAGCCGTTCTCCATACGCTTCTTGTCTATCACATAACCACGGATAGCGAATTGACGGATGACCGATGTGCACCATTGGCGAAATTGTGTAGCACGAACGCTGTTTACACGATAACCGACAGAAATGATCGCATCAAGGTTATAAAACAATGTTTTTCGGGATACTTGCCGTCCGCCCTCGATTTGAACTACCGAGAAAAACTCGGTAGTTGAATCTTTCCGTAATTCACCGGATGTAAAGATGTTCTTTAGGTGTAATCCGATATTGTCTGTAGAGCAGTCAAACAGGGTAGACATCGCTTTCTGCGTGCACCAGATGGTTTCGTTATGATACATTACCTGTATGCCATCTTCCTTGCCTTCTAGCATGAAGATAAGGAATTCCGCCGTGCTATTTCGAATTTCGAATTTCTTCGCCATATACTTTTCTTTCCTCTTGTTTAGCGACTCCTGTACTTCTTTGGTGGCATACTGGTCGCTCCATATTTAAGACAAATGTACGAAAATTATCAGTTTGTCTGAAAGTATAGGAGAGAAATCCTTCTATTTATGTACATTTGTGGATTAACCATTTAAACATTCATGTGTATGATACGGTCTATCGGTTTATTCTGCGTACTTTGTCTCTTGTCTATCTTGACAAGTTGTCATACGACAAGCTCCACGGATCAAGATCTCCCCCCTTATAATCCGAATGTAGAGGCGTTTACTACCGGGAAGATTTCCCGGTATTCTCCCGTTTACCTGATCTTTAATCAAGAGATCCCGGCGGATCGATTAAAGGCGGACCGATTGGGGAAACTCGTGCGCCTCAAGCCCGATGTGCCGGGGAAATGGGCTTTCGAGAATAACCGGACGTTGGTATTCAAGCCGGAGAAAGGCTTTGAGCGAAACACCTCTTATCAGGTGAACGCCGATTTGTCCGAATGGTTTGAGGCGGAAGGTAAGGATAAGTGGTTCGCTTTTGGTTTTACCACGCTCCCTTTAGCCCTTCGGGGGAATCTGGAATCGATGGATATCAACAAGAAAAACGAGAATGGGTACGATCTGACCGCCGTGCTTTTCACGCCGGATAAGGAATCTCCGGAGACCGTGGAGTCGTTGGTGGATTTCTCGGAGAAGGTAGACGCTACTTGGCAACACAGCCCGGATGGAAAGAAACATGAGGTGACCTTATTCAATGTCTCCGCCGGGATGGAGGGGGAACGGACACTCAAGCTTTCCGTATCTTCTAATAAACTAGGCGTGGAAAAGGCCGATGTCGTGACAGTGAGCGTTCCGGATCAGAATGATTTCTCGGTGTACGACGTGACGTATGTGTCCGAGCCGGAGCGTTACGTGGAGGTCGCTTTCACGAAGTTATTGGATGTGGGCCAAGATATGAGAGGCTTGGCCTTTATCGCCGAGAATACGTCGGAGACCGTAACCGTGGACGGAAACAAGCTACGCCTATATCCGGATGCCGATTTGTGGCAAAAGGGCGTGATGAATATCCACCTGAACCAAGGCATCCGCAGCAAGAGCGGCTTGAACCTGAAAGAGGCTGTCGTGCGTCAAATAATCCTAGATGAGCAGAAACCCGGCGTCCGTTTTATCGGGAAAGGAGTGATCATCCCGCAATCCACGCAATTATCCGTTCCTTTCCAAGCGATTTATTTGCGAGGGGTTACGGTGAGCGTTATCAAGATATTGGAGCAGAATATCGGTCAGTTCCTGCAATCGAACAACTTGGATGAGTCCGGGGAGTTAATGCGTGTCGGGCGCTTGATCGCCCGTAAGACGATCTTCTTGGATGAGGAGGGTCTTGACCTGTCCCGGTGGAATACGTTCGCGGTCGATTTAAAGCGGTTGATCGAGCCGGAACCGGGCGCTATCTACCGTCTGGAGCTTTCGTTTGACCGGCCTTTGTCGGCCTATCCTTGCGGGAATGATACGTTGAAGATCTCGAAGGAGCAGATCTTGGCCTCGGACGAGATCCGTTTCAAGGAAGAGTCCGCCCGTTTTGACGAGGGAGCGTATTATTACCGTCAATACGATTGGTCTAGTTATAATTGGAAAGAATGGAACGATCCTTGCTCGGATAGTTATTACTTTAATAAGGTAGAGGGAAAGAATATCTTGGCTACCAATTTGGGACTGGTCGCCTTGATGGGGCAGGATAATGATATGACCGTGTTGGTGCATAATATACAGAATACGGAGCCGGAGCGAGGAGTTACGGTTACCGCCTATAATTACCAACACCAAGCGTTGGCCTCGGGCACGACCGATGACAAGGGGCAGGTACGGCTGGATCTCTCCTCGGGACGTCCGTTCTACCTGATCGCCTCACAGGGAACCCAACGTTCCTATCTGCGGGTGGATAACGGATCGGCTCTCTCGCTCAGTTCGTTCGATGTATCGGGCGAGGTAGTCCAGAAAGGGATCAAGGGCTTTATCTATGGTGAGCGGGGCGTATGGCGTCCGGGTGATACGTTGCATCTGGGTTTTATGCTGAACGACCGGGCGAAGCAATTGCCGGCAGAGCATCCGGTGGTGATGGAGCTGTACAACCCGTTAGGGCAAATGTATGCCCGTAAGACGCAGACCCGTGGCGAGCTGGGGCTTTATGTCTTCGATTTCGTTACCGAGGCGGACGCTCCTACAGGCGCTTGGAACGTGAAGGTACAAGTGGGTGGTGTCTCTTTCTCGAAGCGCTTACGCATCGAGTCCATCAAGCCAAACCGCCTGAAGATCGCCTTATCCATGCCGGAGAAGACCTTGTTGCGTGGTGAGCCTATGGATGCCCGCCTGCATGTGGAATGGCTGCAAGGAGCTATCGCCCGTAACTTGAAATATGATATACAAGGTACCTTTATCGCTACCCCGACTACCTTCGAGGGCTATAAGGGGTTCTATTTCGACGATCCTTCCCGTGTATTTAATACGGAAGAGAGCAAGTTGATCTCCGGCGTTACCAATGAGCGGGGCGATGCCACGGTACAAGCCCGCTTCGAGCTGGGTTCTACCGCTCCCGGAATGTTGCTGGCAAACCTAGTGACCCGGGTCTATGAGGAATCCGGTGATTTCAGTATCGACGCGGACCGGATGCTTTACTCGCCTTATCGCCGGTATGCCGGTATCAAATCTCCGCAGAAAGATAAGGAACAACTAAATACCGGAGCCAATTATACCTACGAGGTCGCTTCTGTTGATTATTTAGGGAAACCGCAAGCGAATACGGAATTAGACGTGAAAGTATATAAGGTCTATTGGTATTGGTGGTGGGACTCCAACAGTAGCGGTCTGGCCAATTACGTATCGGATTCCTACAATAAGCCGGTAAAGACATTTACCGTCCGTACGGATGGGGACGGCCGGGGTACGTTCCAGCTCTCTTTTCCGGATAAGGAGTGGGGAACGTATTTCATCTCCGTGAAAGATAAGGAGAGTAAGCACTCTACGGGAGTGATGAGTTATTTCGACTGGCCTTATAACGAGGGCCGACGTAACACCGATGGCAGCGAGTCCGCCACGATGCTTAGTTTCAAGACCGATAAGGATAGTTATACGCCCGGAGAAAAGATGGTAGTCACCTTCCCTTCCACGAAAGGAAGCCGTGCGATTATCAGTATAGAGAACGGCGTGCGTGTCCTTTCCTTGACGGAACATACGTGCGAGGATAAACAAACGACCGTGAGACTGGATGTGACGAAAGATATGCAGCCGAACGCTTACGTCTATATCACCCTTTTGCAGCCTCATGGCATCACGAAGAACGATTTGCCGATCCGCTTGTATGGCGTGGTCCCGTTCACGGTAACTTCTCCGGAGAGCCATCTGACCCCGGTCATCCAATCTCCCGCTGAGCTGAAACCGGATGCCTCTTATACCGTCTCCGTCTCCGAGAAGAATGGAAAGGAGATGGCTTATACGCTGGCGATCGTGGATGAGGGCTTGCTGGACCTGACCCGTTTCCGTACGCCGGAGCCTTGGAAGGCGTTTAACGCCCGGGAAGCGTTGGGCGTGAATACATGGGATTTGTATAACTACGTGGTTGGCGCTTACGGCGGCCGTATCGAGCAATTGTTCAGTATCGGCGGCGACGATGCGCTGAACAAAGGCCCGAAAGCGATCGTGAACCGCTTCAAGCCCGTGGTGCGATTTGACGGCCCGTTCTTGCTGAAGAAGGGGAAGACCGCCCGGCATACCTATCAGATGCCGAATTATAACGGGCGTGTCAAGATCATGGTGGTAGCCGGAAACGGGGAGGCTTATGGACATGCCGATAAGAGCGTGATGGTACGTAAGCCCGTAATGCTGCTAGGAACCTTGCCCCGGGTGATCGGCGTGGGCGAGGAGATGGTAGTACCCGCTACGGTATTCGCTACCGAGGATGGCGTAGGGGCCGTGAATGTATCTATCGCTTGCAGCTCGAATATGGAAGTGGTCGGCGAGGCGACGAGGAGCTTGAGCTTCGAGCGGAAAGGGGATCAGCAAGCCTCGTTCCGTATCCGGGTGAAGAAGAACCCGGGTATCGGGAAGGTAACGATAACCGCTACGGGTAAAGGGGATAAATCCGTTTATGAGACGGAACTGGAGATCCGTACGGTACGCCGCCCGCAAGTGAAAGTTACCGCCGCTACCTTGGAGGCCGGCAAGTCTTGGAAAGAGACGGTTGCGATGCCGGGTGCCACGGGTACGAACCAGTTGACTTTGGAAGTGTCGGATATCGCCCCCGTGAACTTATCCTCACGTCTATCTTATTTGTTGGGTTATCCTCACGGATGTCTGGAACAGATCACCTCGAAAGGATTCCCGCAGCTTTATATCTCCTCGTTTACGGATTTGACCCCTCAACAGGCGAAATCCACGGAGGAGGCCGTGAAAGAGGTGATCCGCCGTCTGCGCTCTTACCAGACCGTAGATGGGGCTTTCGCCTATTGGCCGGGTGGAACGAGCAGCAATGGCTGGGGTACGGTTTACGCTACTCATTTCTTGCTGGAAGCCTCGAAGAAAGGCTACTTGGTTCCCGAGGCCATGAAACAAAGCGTATTGAATAATCTACGCCGGGTAGCCCGTAATTGGAAGCCGGCTACCTCTTATTATATGGATTCGGAAGAGACTACCCAAGCCTATCGCCTGTATGTATTGGCTTTGGCCGGGTCGCCGGAGATGGGTGCCATGAACCGCTTGAAAGAGATGAAAGACTTGGCCTCCATGAGTCGCTGGTCGCTAGCTTCCGCCTATGCCTTGGTCGGCCGTGAGGATGTCGCTCAAGACCTGATCAGTAAGACGACGGCTCTTCCTTCCGGTTATTCCGAGTATGACGAGACGTTCGGCAGTGATGTCCGGGATCAATCCATCCAGTTAATGACGCTTTGCTTGTTGGATAAAGGCAAGGAGGCCGCTACTTTGGTGGAAGAGTTGTCCAAACAGCTTTCTTCGGATGATTGGTTGAGCACACAATCTACGGCATTCGCTTTAGTTGCCTTGTCGGACTACCTAGCTAAATATCGGGTAGACGGGGTCATGGATTTCACGTACGCTTGTGGCGGAAAGGATGGACAGGTGAAAACGGATAAGAATATATGGTCCGAGACCTTATTGGATAAGGCGGGGACCTCGGCGAGCGTCGAGTTGAAGAACACGGGTAAATCTACGCTCTTCGCCCGTATTATAACCGAGGGAATACCGGAGCAGGGAGAGGAAAAAGCGTATGCGAACGGTGTCTCGTTGGCGGTTAGCTATGTGGACTTGAACGGACGTCCGGTCAATGTCGCCCAATTGGAGCAAGGTACGAATTTCTCCGCCGTGGTTACGGTAAAGAACCCTTCGGCCCGGGGATATAATAATTTGGTATTATCGGAGATCTTCCCTGCCGGATGGGAAATACTGAATACCCGTTTCTTGAATGAGTCCGCTACGGACAGCTTGAGCGCCGGAGTGAATTATCAGGATATTCGTGACGACCGTGTTTATAGTTATATAGACCGTCTGCCGGCAGGCAGTCAAGTGACCGTGAAGATCAATCTTTGCGCAGTCTACCCGGGCCGCTTCTACCTGCCTCCGGTGTATTGCGAGGCGATGTACGATTATTTAATCCGTGCGAATACCGCGGGACAAGAAGTTACCGTATTCTAATTTCGTGGGGGGCGGGCAGACCCCGCCCTTATATTTTTTCGAAATTTATTGGATTTATAGTTGTATGCTCGAATAAAACCATTACATTCGCAGCATATTTGAGATTGATTTAAGTTAGTATTAGAAAGTATTGGCTCACAACTTGATTTGTTAGGTAAACTTTTTTAGTCGACATACTCAGCTCAATTAACCATTTAATTAAAGTTTACAAAATGAATCTTTACATTTCAAATCTAAGTTACAACATCTCTGATGAGGACTTAAGACAGTTATTTGCTGATTACGGTGAGATTACTTCAGCAAAAGTTATTATGGATAGAGAAACCGGCCGTTCAAGAGGCTTCGGTTTCGTTGAGCTGAGCGATGATGAGCTAGCTAAAAAGGCTATCGAGGAGTTAAACCAAGCAAGTTATGACGGCAAAGTCATCAATATAACAGAAGCCAGACCTAGAGAGGATAGAGGCGACAGAGGTGGTCGTTTCAATAACAACAGAGGTGGCGGCTACGGTTCCAACAGAGGCGGTGGCTATGGCTCTAACAGAGGTGGCGGTTATGGTTCTAACCGGGATGGTGGAAGATATTAATTCTATCTAGATAAAAAGGAAAGAGCGATCAGAGATGGTCGCTCTTTTTGTTAGAAATCAATCCTTACAACATGATCGATATTCGTAAGTGCCTCCTTAAGTTTTAATACGGCTCCTTGTTTATCTTGTGTGAACTTAACAGGAGATTTGTCCTTAAATAGGACATATAACTATATATGGAGGTGAGACAAGACATTTCTTCCAGTTTGCTAAGCGCATTATCAATGCACAATCAGACGTTCTATCCCTTCTTTTTTACGTTGAATTTCATCTCTCACAAATCTCTTAAAAACTTCGTTGTTTATAATACGTTCCAAATATGCACTTTCAAACCTGTCTAACAGTAATTTATACATTTCTGCAATATTCCCAGCCTCCTTTATACATCCATCCACCCCATACCCTTTTGTTCTTTTTATACCTACATCAAATGCCTCAAATAGATTAGTAAGTTCTATTCCTAAGCCGGAATATTCTGAATCATTATGACCTCCATCAATATCAATTAACATAGCAGAACCTTGCTCGGCATCTATCATTATATTTGATGGATTTAGATCTCCGTGGGTATAAAGTCCCTTACCACCCAAAATCTTACCTCCGCATCTGGTAGAAGAAGGCAATGTCTGTAAGTTAGGGTTATGGAAGCGAGACAAAACATTTCCTACATTATGCCAAGCGCTTATCAATGCATCATCAGAAGCTCTACCACATAACCAGTTACGATGCAGATCCAGCAAGGTGATGCCATGGACAGCCGGAAAGATACCAATAGCCCTGCCACCCACATCAAAATGATCTTTTAAGGAAGTAAAAGTATTTAACTGATCAGCAGTCATACGAGGTACTGACTTTTTGGGATCAGCAGCTTCCACTCCTTCCTGTCTCTTTATCAAATCTTTAAAATTATTTAATTCCCTGACCACTTTTACAAAGAAACATTCAGGCTTATCGGATGCTATAGCATCTTTATTGAGTGCTGTGACAATAAATGCTCCCTGATTGTTTTTTCCGTCATTCTGTTGTAGTTCTTTTACATCTAGAACAACATACCCTTGGCTATCCATTTTCTGCTTAATGAACAATGTACGTAGTTCTAACTCCGGTTTCCTAGCCTCTTTTTTATCGGGAAACACGAGGGAAGCATTTTCTCTTTGAGATAAAAACTGAATATAAACATGATTTATGGCATCCGCTGGATCCTTAAACTCTTTCCCTTCTTTCATGTATTGTTCGCCAAGTGTGTAAGCGAAACGAAATACATTAGAATACCATGGTTTATATGAATATTTTCCCGGAACCCCTTCTTGGACCCACCATCGAATAGCAACGCCATCTGATAGTGTTATCAAAGGGATTTCTGAACCAATCCTCATTCGTTGTAATACAACGTCTGATTCTTTCTCACGCTGCATAACTTGGGATTTGCTTTGCTGCAAAAATTGGATGATAGACGGTGTAGTATGAAGCGGCTTCTTTACTGCTATCTCGATGGTGCGTAGCATTTTGGGGGTTGTTATTCTTTGTGATTTCATAATTTTGCTAAATTCTAAAAATGGAGTACAAAATTTATTCCTCTTTTATTTCAAGCGCATAAGCTCGTCCTCTGTCTGTCGTGATCTTTAGGTTACTGTTTTCCTCCACTAAAGGCCGTAGCCTTCGGATCAAGGTGTTCAAGGTCTCGTCGGCGTTGATCTTTCCCGGCCATAAGCTCTCGCAGATATCCGAGCGGTTCAAGATATGCGTAGGCGATAGGAAAAACATCTCCATCAAGGCATATTGCTGAGGGGTGAGTTTTAGTTTCTCCTCATTCTCCTTATAGAAGGAGGCGGTCTCGCAAGAAAGGTTCAAATTACCGAAAGAGATGGTCTTTTCCGGATGGATAGGCTGAGGCATTATCAGTTCCTTTCTATAGCGTTTGAGCAATAGGGGCAGGATAGCGGATAAAAAGGCAAGCCCGAGGAATAGGCCGGGCAAAGATTTGTCCGATAGCCCGATAACCGCAAGGGTGGAGCAATTGGCGTACCCTTGGAATGAGATCCCGATATGATCCGTGGCAGTATTGGGGCTGTTCGCTATGGATGATGCCCAGATAATCGTATCGCTGGCGATATAATATTCGTTGAGTTTCTTGTTGGTATTAGCGGGAGCGTTTTCGGTTTGAGGATCTTTATTGAGTACGTGGATCACGATTCCCGTTTTCTTCTTGTCGGGCGTATAACTCAATGCGTCGGAAAAGTCCTTGTTATAACTTTCTATGGATACCGGATTGCCGAAAAGCTTGGATAGATTGGCATAGGTGCGTATGGAATCTTGGCTCATCCATAGGTGGGAGTTTTGCAGGATCGTTTGTTGCAACGCTTGATTCAAGTCTGTCACGATCGTTTTCTTGGCTTCCGTATAACTATGGAAACCGAAGCTGAACGAGAGGATCAGCATTAAGGAGGTACCCAAAACGGATAGATTGGCCGATAGTCGTGTATTCATTATTCGCTAGATTAGAATTAACATAAAAAGAACGCTCGAAGGTACTAAATATTATAGAAGGAAAGTATCCTTTTCGATAGGATTCGGGATGAAATAGACCTAAATCCTGCTAAATGACCGGATGTCATGGAAATGTCATGGAAATGTCAGCTACTTATCCGGCGATTATTTACGTTGTTGTTGTCTGTTGCCTCTACTTTTGCCCGAAAACAAATCAAATAAGATACGGATATGAAAAGATTTCTGATGATGATGGCCTTGATAGGGCTTGTGGGAAACTGGAACTCGACGTTGACTGCCCAACTCGTCTCTCCCGATTCATTGTATTTGAACGAGGACTTGCCCGAGATAAACATTGTCGCCGTGAAACCCTTGATAAAGGCAGAGGCGGATAAGACTACTTACAGTATCGCCGAGGACCCGGATTCCCGAACCTATACTTTGCTGGAGATGTTGCGAAAAGTCCCTCTAGTGACCGTGGATGGCGAGGATAACGTGAAGGTAAACGGACAATCCAGTTTTAAGATTTATATGAACGGGCGTCCCTCGAATATGTTCTCCAATAATCCCAAGGAGGTCTTGCGTAGTATCCCCGCCAGCATGATCAAGAAAGTGGAGGTGATAACAGATCCCGGTGCCCGTTACGATGCGGAGGGTGTCAGCGGAATCTTGAATATCGTGACGAAAGGAGCGGAGTTCGAGGGATATAACGCGAGTATAAACACTACGGTGATGAACTTATTTAAGAGTGTCGGTGGTTTCGCTACGCTGAAATATGGCCGATTATCGCTTTCCGGAAATTATACGTTTAGCCAACAATCGTCCGAGAGCGAGTCGGATTATCTCCGTACTCAGTCGGGAGACGGTGCGAAGCTCCGGATGCTCTCGGACGTAGACGTGAAATATCCGGCCCATTATGGAAGTCTGGAAGGCAGTTTCGAGATCGATACATTGAATTTGATCTCCTTGTCCGGAAACTTGAATATCGGAAACAGCAACTCTATTTGGAATAGCCATTATAGCAGGTTTGATAAAGAGGGGGAAGAAATCTATGCTTATAACGAGGATATGAGTAAGAAGAACGAATGGGGTAGTGCCTCCTTAAAAGCGGATTATCAGCGTTTATTCAAACGAAATAAGGAAGAGATGCTAACGCTTTCCTATCAGTACGATTATATCCCGAACGATATTTATAGCGTGTTTCATGATAAGGACAAGATGGGCAATGTCTCGTTACCCCAACTGGAGGCCGATTATACCCGGCAAATCAGTCATGCCCGCACCCATGAGCATACGGCCCAGCTTGATTACGTGAATCCTTTTACAAGTACGCATTCCATCGAGGGCGGTTTGAAGCTGATTCGGCGTAACAGTACGAGCCACGCTACTTCGGAGGTAAAGGAGTTGGGTGAGGGTGTCTGGTTACCCGCTGATTTACAACCTTTGGTGGAATATCGGCATGTGCAGAATATAGGCTCCGCCTATGCGGGATATGGATTTAAGTATGGTAAATGGAGCTTGAACCCGGGCATTCGTATGGAACATACTTGGCAGGACGTGACTTATAAACAAGGCGAAGGCAAGGATTTTAATTATCGTGTAACGGATTGGGTTCCTTCTTGGACCTCCGCTTTCCGCTTGGACGACCGGAATTTGTTTCGCTTGGCTTACAACTTACGTTTACGTCGCCCGAATATCAGCTATTTGAATCCTACGGTGTTCGTGTCTGGGACCTCTATCTCGTATGGAAATCCGGGATTGGTATCGGAGAAACATCATCGTCTTTCGGCGTCATACAGTTATTACGGAACGAAATTGAATGTGCAGGCTTCCGTGCTCTGCACCTTGGGAAAAGGGGTGATTGATGAGTATCTGTTCATTGATTCGGCGAATGTGGTGAATAGTACGTATGATAATCTCGTGGACGTGAAAGCAGCGGGAGGAAACCTTTATCTAAGCTATAATCCTTCGCCCCGGACAAGCGTGTCGCTGAACAGCATGTTGCATTATCTGGATTTACGGGCGCAGGAGGGGAATGAGGTTTACGATACGGATGTGCGTAATTCCGGCTTTTGTGGCTCTGCTTTTGTCGATTTCTCGCAGAAGTTTAAGTACGGGTGGCGTTTTGTCCTGTCGGGTGGATACGTGCGTTCCGAGCCGAATGTGGGGATGGACTCGTACGGCTTTTATTTTTACGGCTTGAGTGTGGTAAAGAGCTTCTTGAAGGATAAATTGACTTGTACGCTGCGGGCGCAAGATTTTCTGGGAGATCATAAGACGATACAGATTAACGAGCGATATCCGGACTTTCATATCCGGCAGACCGAGCGTATGTTTAGCCGTGGTTTCGGCATCGCCATTAGCTACCGGATCGGTGATTTAAAAGCGAGCGTGAAGAAGGCGGGGAGGAGCATAAGGAATGATGATCTGTTGGACGCTAAATAAAGAAGATGGTGTGCCATGATCCACAATAAGGCACACCACCTACGGTATCATAACTCATCCAACCATTTCTTGCCGGGCTTTGTGTAAAGCCAAGCTAAGAAGATAGCGGCTAAAATGGTAACAACGAGCATCAACACTGTCAATCCATTTAAATCTTTTATCATAATCATATTATTTTAATATTCTATTTCCAACTCGGGCTAATAGGTAAGTACCTAAAATCCCTATATTTAACATACCCCAATTATTAATGTCGCCGATGTCTTTTGCTAATAGGAGCATTTCTCCTAATACCATCGTCGTAAACATTAATTTAGCCAAGTCAAAAAAGAACTTCCCTAAAGTCTCCCTTCGGACCTTGTCCCGTTCTTTCCTCATTGTCTGTTGTCTCTCCCAATTTCCCATAGTCCCTTGTTTTGGTTAATACTACTGATTATATGTAGGCAAATGTATATATTATCGGCGACCTGCCCAACTTTTTTATGTGGAATCGCTTATTTTCCCTAATTTTGTATCCCTAAAACGGATGAATGTGGAAGAGTATTTGAATCAACTGAATGAGAGCCAGCGGGAAGCGGTGGTTTACAATGAGGGGCCATCCTTGGTCGTGGCCGGGGCTGGCTCCGGTAAGACAAGGGTACTGACCTATAAGATCGCTTATTTATTGCAATTGGGATTGCCTCCCTATAGTATCTTGGCGCTGACCTTTACCAATAAGGCGGCCCGGGAGATGAAAGAGCGTATTGCGGCCATCACCGGTGACCAAACGGCCCGTCGGCTATGGATGGGAACGTTCCATTCCATCTTCTCCCGTATTTTACGGAACGAGGCGGAGCATATCGGTTATCCTTCCAATTTCACGATTTATGACGCCACTGATTCCAAGAGCTTACTGAAATCCATCATCAAGGAAATGCAATTGGACGATAAGGTGTACCGCCTAGGAATGGTGCAGAGCCGGATCTCCAACGCGAAGAACTCCTTGATAACTTATACGGCCTACGAGCAAAATAAAGAGCTCGTGGAAAGCGATATGAATGCCAAGGTCCCCTTGCTCCGGGAAATCTACAAACGTTACCAGAGCCGTTGCCTGCAAGCGGGAGCCATGGATTTCGACGACTTGTTGCTGCAAACCAATATCCTGTTCCGGGATCATCCGGCCGTCTTGGAGAAATACCGGAACTTCTTCCGGTATGTATTGGTGGATGAGTATCAAGATACGAACTTCGCCCAACACTTGATCGTGCAACGGCTTTGCGAGAGACACGGCCATATCTGCGTGGTAGGGGATGACGCCCAGAGCATCTATTCTTTCCGAGGCGCTAATATAGATAATATCCTGCAATTCAAGAATCTTTATACCGGTTGCCGTATCTTCAAGCTGGAACGGAATTACCGTTCCACCCAGAATATCGTGAACGCCGCCAATAGCTTGATCGACAAGAATACACGTCAGATACCCAAAACGGTCTATTCCGAGAAGGAGGCGGGCAACAAGGTGAGTGTTTTCACCTCGTACTCCGATTATGAGGAGGGCTACACCGTAGCCGCCCGAATCAACGAGATGCACGGGATATTAGGGAAATTCTCGTATGCCGATTTCGCTATCCTGTATCGTACCAACGCCCAGTCCCGTATCTTGGAAGAGGCGTTGCGAAAGCGGGGCATCCCTTACAAGATTTACGGCGGTTTGTCTTTTTACCAGCGGAAAGAGATCAAGGACGTGATCTCTTACTTCCGCCTGATCGTGAACCCGCACGACGAGGAGGCCTTGAAGCGAATCATCAATTATCCCACCCGGGGAATCGGGGATACGACGGTAGGTAAGCTTGTCGGTGCCGCTACCGAATACGGGGTAAGTCTATGGACCGTGCTTCAAGCCCCCTTAGAATATTCGCTACCGATAAATAACGGTACAGCTAAGAAACTGAGCGATTTCCGTAGTTTGATTGAAGTTTTCATTGAAGAGAATAAAAAACTCTCCGCAGAGGAATTGGCTACCTTGGTGGTGAAGCGTAGCGGCATCGTTTCCGACCTGTTTCAAGACCGTTCCGTAGAGGGCGTGAGCAAGCAAGAGAACTTGCAGGAGTTGCTGAAAGGTATCGCCGAGTTTTGCGAGATCCGGCGTGAGGAGGGCATGGAGCAAGTCGCCATGTCCGACTTTTTGGCGGAGGTATCCTTGCTCACCGATCAAGATAACGATAAAGAGGAAAACTCCGATAAGGTCACGATGATGACCGTACATGCCGCCAAGGGATTGGAATTCACGAATGTTTTCGTGGTAGGCTTGGAGGAAGACCTATTCCCCTCGTCCCTATCGAAAGATAACCCGAGAGCGGTAGAGGAGGAGCGTCGTTTGTTCTACGTGGCGATTACCCGTGCGGAGCAAAATTGCGTATTGAGCTATGCGAAGAGCCGCTATCGTAACGGGAAGACGGATATGTGTACGCCCAGCCGTTTCTTGAAGGATATAGACGCTAAGTATCTGGATATGCCTTCGGATGCCGGCGCTTCAGATGCATTCGCCTCGGCCCGTGAACGCTACGGGCGCCCGGCTTTTGCCTCTCCATTCCGGCAACCAAGGGCGGTTGAGGATGATTTCGTGTCGCCGGTGAAGCAAGCGGCACAGCGTCAAGGGCATCTTACGAAGTTAAAAAACACGATGGAATCGTCCTTTTCGGCGGCTCCGGCCACGGATGCCTCTGTTTTGAGGGTGGGCCAGAAGGTCAATCACGACCGTTTCGGCGATGGCGAGATCGTCTCGATGGAAGGTGAGGGAGGTGATGCGAAAGTGACGGTCGCCTTCAAGAATTTCGGAGAAAGGCGACTTTTGCTTAAGTTTGCCAAACTCAGCGTGTTAGGCTAAGTGCGTTTTTGCTCGAATTCATTTTCGAATGCCGAATCGAACACTGCTTTTTGAAGCTAAGTCGTTGGATTTTAATGATTGGCAGAAAAGGAAAGGTTTATTTTCGAATGGGCTTTCGAACTCACTTTCGCATCATATAAGATATAAATAGATATTATAATAAAAATATAAAGAATAGAGGCAAGATGCCTCCTTTCTTTTTTTTCGATTAAAAAGAGAATGAAAAGAACCCAGAAATACTATAGTGCTTGTGCCCAAGTACTATAGTATTTGTCTACGAACACAGTAGTATTCGCAAGTTAACACAACTGTCTTTTTTCTGCGACATATTCAATGAATTACCCCGATAATAGTTGTAATATCAGAATGTTTTTCTTATATTTGCATGTTAATATGAAATATTGAGATACAGCATGATAGACATCAACAAGATACCCTCGCCTTGCTATGTGATGGAGGAGAAATTACTGAGAAACAACCTGTCCTTGATCAAGAGCGTAAAAGAACGTGCGGGAGTGAATATCATATTGGCTTTTAAGGCTTTCGCTTTATGGAAAGCGTTCCCGATCGTACGTGAGTACATTCCTTTTTCGACAGCAAGTTCTAAATTTGAGGCCCAGTTGGCCTTCGAGGAAATGGGAAGTCCGGCGCATACCTATTCCCCGGCTTATACGGAGGCTGATTTCCCGTTGATCTTGAGATACAGTAGTCACGTTACGTTCAACTCGCTCTCTCAGTTCCATCGTTTTTACCCGATGGTGCGAGCGGATGGTAACCGGGTGTCTTGTGGATTGCGGATCAATCCGGAATACTCGGACGTGGAGACGGACTTGTATAATCCTTGTGCCCCGGGTTCCCGGATGGGGGTGACCGGCGACTTGCTGGGAGACACGTTGCCGGAGGGTATCGAGGGGCTGCACTTCCATACCTTGTGCGAGTCCACTTCCTATGATCTGGAGCGGACGCTGGCCGAGGTGGAGAGGCGTTTTGGCCGTTTCCTGCCTCACGTCAAGTGGCTGAATATGGGAGGTGGTCATTTGATGACCCGTAAGGATTACGACGTGGAGCATTTAATCGCTTTACTGAAAGGCTTTAAGGAGAGATATCCGAACTTGGAGTTGATCATGGAGCCGGGTAGCGCCTTCGCTTGGCAGACCGGGTTCTTGCTGACAACCGTGGTGGATATCGTGGAGAACCACGGTATCAAGACGGCGATTATCGACGCCTCGTTCACCTGCCATATGCCGGATTGCTTGGAGATGCCCTACAAACCGGCGATTCGTTTCGCTACGGATGCCGTGGAGGGGAAACCTACCTACCGGATCGGGGGAAATAGCTGTTTGAGCGGTGATTATATGGGAGATTGGTCGTTCGATAAGCCTTTGGCGATCGGCGACAAGCTGATTTTCGAGGATATGATCCACTACACGATCGTGAAGACGAATATGTTCAACGGCATACCGCACCCTTCCTTGGCCCTTTGGAACAAGGACAACCAGCTGGTGATGTACCGTACGTTCGGCTATGAGGATTATAAGAACAGGATGGATTAAAAACAAGCAAAGGGAGGAATATGACCATGACAGCGAATGAGTTGAAATATACATACATGGAGGAAGCCATGAGTATCTTGGATAATGAGGAGCTTATGCGTAAGGCTTTATCGCTCTTGCGGAACTTAAAAGAGAAGACCTTCTCGCCTGCCAAGCGAAGCGAGCGGGAGGTGCTGGAAGAGGCTTTCCAGAGCGTAAAAGACTTGAAGGCGGGAAAAATAACTTCTCGCCCATTGGAGGATCTATTGAATGAGTTATAAGATTGAGGCATTACCGCCCTTCGCTAAGGAGGTGAAATATTTGGCGAAACGATATAAGTCGTTGAAAGAAGATATCCTAAGGTTGAGGGACGAACTGCTGGAGAACCCTTTGTCGGGAACGGATTTGGGAGGTGGCCTCCGTAAGGTCCGGATGTCCATCCACTCGAAATCACAGGGCAAGAGAGGGGGAGCTCGGGTGATAACTTTTACGGTACTTGTCAGCGTTGATGAAGGAACAATTTTTCTTGTGACGATGTATGATAAGAGCGAGATTGAGTCTATGTCCGTTAAGGAGATCCGGAAACTACTTGATAAGTGTGATTTGAAGTAAATAAAAACAGAAACAAAATAAATATGGGTATTTTTAGCTTTTTCAGTAAGGACAAGAAGGAAACCTTGGATAAAGGTCTGTCGAAGACGAAGGAGAGTGTTTTTTCCAAGATTACCAAGGCGATCGCCGGTAAGAGTAAGGTGGACGACGATGTGTTGGATAATTTGGAGGAAGTACTGATTACCTCGGATGTCGGTGTAGATACCACGTTGAAAATCATCGACCGTATCGAGAAGCGTGTGGCCCGTGACAAGTATGTCACCACCCAAGAATTGACCACCCTGCTGCGTGACGAGATCGCTAGCTTGCTGACAGAGAACAATACGGAGGATGCCGAGGGATTCGCACTTCCGGAGGGCAAGAAACCCTACGTGATCATGGTTGTAGGCGTGAACGGGGTGGGTAAGACGACCACGATCGGTAAGCTGGCTTACCAGTTCAAGAAAGCCGGCAAGAAGGTCTATCTGGGCGCCGCCGATACGTTCCGTGCCGCCGCCGTGGAGCAACTAGTGATCTGGAGCGAGCGGGTAGGCGTACCTATCGTGAAGCAGAACATGGGCTCGGACCCCGCTTCCGTGGCTTTCGATACGCTGAGCTCCGCCAAGGCGAACGATGCCGACGTGGTGATTATCGATACTGCCGGACGTCTGCATAACAAGATCAACTTGATGAACGAGCTTACCAAGATCAAGAACGTGATGAAGAAGGTGATCCCGGACGCCCCCCACGAGATATTGTTGGTATTGGACGGCTCTACCGGGCAGAACGCTTTCGAGCAAGCGAAACAATTTACCGCCGCCACCGAGGTGAACGCCTTGGCCGTGACCAAGTTGGACGGTACCGCCAAGGGGGGTGTCGTGATCGGTATCTCCGACCATTTCCGTATCCCCGTGAAATATATCGGACTCGGCGAGGGGATGGAGGATTTGCAAGTATTCCGCAAACGTGAGTTTGTCAATTCGTTATTTGGAGAATGAGAAAAAATAAAGTAGATATTATTACGCTGGGGTGTTCGAAAAACCTAGTGGACTCGGAGCAACTTATGCGCCAATTCGTTGCCAATGGCTATACGGTAGAGCATGATCCCCATAAGATCAATGGCGAGATCGTGGTGGTGAATACCTGCGGTTTCATCGGCGACGCCCAAGAGGAATCGATCAATATGATCCTCGAGCTGGGCGAGCAAAAGCAGAAAGGACGGATCGGGAAGCTCTTCGTGATGGGGTGCTTGTCGGAGCGTTTCTTGAAAGATCTGGAGAAGGAACTTCCCGAGGTAGATCGTTTCTACGGGAAATTCAATTGGAAGGAGTTGATCTCCGATCTGGGCAAGTCGTACCATCAAGAGCTGGCTACCGAGCGTGTGCTCACCACCCCGAGGCACTACGCTTACGTGAAGATCGGGGAGGGATGCAACCGTACTTGTTCTTACTGTTCGATCCCGATCATAACCGGGGCTTATCAATCCCGTCCGATGGACGAGATCGTAGACGAGGTGCGTGGCTTGGTCGCGCAAGGCGTGAAAGAATTCCAGATGATCGCCCAAGATCTTACGTTTTATGGCCTCGATCGCTATAAGCGAATGGCCTTGCCGGAACTGGTGGAGCGGGTATCCGACATCCCGGGCGTGGAGTGGATTCGTTTGCATTACGGGTATCCGTCTCATTTCCCCTATGACCTGTTGCCGGTGATGCGTGAGCGTGATAACGTTTGCAAGTATATGGACATCGCCCTCCAGCATATCAGCGACCCGATGTTGAAGATGATGCGCCGCAATATCACGAAGGCCGAGACCTATGAGCTGTTGGAGCGTATGCGCCGGGAAGTGCCGGGCATCCATCTACGCACCACCTTGATGGTGGGTCATCCCGGCGAGACGGAACAGGATTTCGAGGAGTTGATCCGCTTCGTGAAAGATATCCGCTTCGAGCGTATGGGCGCTTTCGCTTATAGCCATGAGGAGGGTACCTATGCTTATCAGCATTATAAAGACGAGATCCCGCAGGAGGTGAAGCAAGACCGACTGGATTACTTGATGCGTGTGCAAGAAGGCATCTCCGCCGACGTGAACGCCTCGAAAGTAGGGCAGACCTTCCGAGTGATCGTAGACCGGGAGGAGGAGGATTTTTACGTGGGACGTACGCAATACGACTCGCCCGAGGTAGATCCGGAAATATTGATCTCCAAGGATACTCCCTTGAGTCCGGGTAGCTTTTACCAAGTAAAGGTGATTGACGCACAAGCGTTTGATCTGTATGGTAAAGTGTTGAATTGATGTAAAAACTGTCAATATATTTGTCGGTTAACGAAAAAATAACTAATATAGCAGCACGAACTGTTATGGAATTAGATATGAAAAACAAGGAACTTATAACGGAATTGGCGAATCGCATGGATTGGACCTCGAAGGAGGTATCCGACATGCTTTCTGCGCTCAGTTCCGTCGTAAGTTCGAAATTAGTGGATAACGATACGATCTATCTGCAAGGCTTCGGCCAGTTCGAGGTGAAAAAGAAGGCGGAACGTATTTCCGTGAATCCCGCGAACGGGAAGCGATATCTGGTTCCCCCTAAATTAGTTCCCGTATTCAAACCCGGAACGACCGTGAAGAATCGTTTAAAGGAATTGGGAGATCATGAATAACCGGCTGAATATACAAGATTTAGCCGGTTTATTATCGGAGCGTACCGGCAAGGACAGAGGAGAGGTAGAGCGTTTCTTGAGAGATTTTATCTCGGTGGTATCCGAAGGGGTCTATACGGATAAGATCGTAAAAGTAAAGGGCTTGGGTACTTTCAAGATTATCTCTGTGGAGAAGCGGGAGAGTATCCACGTGAATACCGGTGAACGTTTCTTGATCCCCGAACATTATAAATTCTCTTTCCTGCCGGATAAAGACCTGCGGGAACAGGTAAACAAGCCTTTCTCTATCTTTGAGACGACAGAGATCAACGAGAACGTGGATTTCTCGGACATGGATGAGTCCGTGGAGGAGAAGGAAACGGAAGACGAGTCCGTGGAGGAGGTGATGCCGGATAAGGAAATCCCTTTGGCAAATACCCAGTCCAAAGAGAAGCCCGAACCGATACTAGAACCTGAACCTGAACCATTGCTTGAGCCAGAGCAAGCGTTTGATCCGGAACGGCCATCGGTATCTGAACCGGAACCTGAATTGGAACCCGAACCGGCCGCGGAGCCATCTCCCATACCAAAGAGACCGGAAGAGCGAGCCCTTAAGAAACCGGAGGAGAAGGGGGTATTAATGATCGTTGCCTTTTTGATAATCGTAATCTCTGTATTCTTCTATTTGGGAAGGAATAATTGGAAACCGGCGCCTGTCCGAGAGGAGGTGGTAACGGAAGCCAAGGACACGGTTCAAGAATCAGCTTGGATGCTTCATCCGGACTCGGTAGCGGAGAAGACCCCGCATACGGAACCGGAGCCTTATGTGGAACCGGCGCCCAAACCATTGGGGCAGGTGAAGATCAAGCATGGCGACCGCCTCACCGTGATCGCCTTGGAATATTATGGCAATAAATTATTCTGGGTATATATTTACCAACATAATAAGGCTGTTATAAAAGACCCGAACAACGTCCCGATCGGTACCGTGATCGAGATACCCGCTCCGGAATCGTATGGCATCGATGCCAAGAGCCGTGAGTCGCGGGAGAAAGCCGCCGCCCTACAAACAGAGATACTTGCCGGGGAGTAAGAGAAATCCCCCTTTTTTAAGTAAAATAAAACAAAACAAGGAAGTGTTGGTTAGTATTATTTAACTGCAAAAGTGAAGGATACGAATTTAACATTTCTAATTTTGTGCATCCTAAAAAATCAACGTAAAATTGGGACAATATAATAACAATATAATAGAATAAATCTTATGAGTCAGACAGTAGACATTCGTGAGTTGAATGAGCGAATTGAAAGTAAAAGCTCGTTTGTGAACATGATTACGATGGGTATGGACAAAGTAATCGTCGGACAAAAGCATTTGGTTGAATCTTTGTTGATCGGTTTGCTTTCGGACGGACATATCCTGTTGGAAGGTGTGCCGGGTTTGGCTAAGACACTTGCCATTAAAACATTGTCGTCGTTGATCGACGCTAAATACAGCCGAATCCAGTTCACCCCGGACTTACTTCCGGCCGATGTGATCGGTACGATGATTTACAGTCAGAAAAGCGAAGAGTTCCAGGTAAAGCAAGGCCCGATCTTCGCTAATTTTGTGTTAGCGGACGAGATCAACCGTGCCCCGGCGAAAGTACAGAGTGCCTTGTTGGAGGCCATGCAAGAGCGTCAGGTCACGATCAGCGAGCATACCTACAAGTTGCCGAAGCCTTTCTTGGTAATGGCTACCCAGAACCCGATCGAGCAGGAGGGTACGTACCCGTTACCTGAGGCGCAGGTAGACCGTTTCATGTTGAAGGTGATCATCAATTACCCGAAGAAGGAGGAAGAGAAATTAATCATACGCCAGAATATATCCGGAGAACGTCCGGAGATCAAGCCGATCTTGACGAAAGAGGAGATCCTCGACGCCCGTAACGTGGTTCGTGAGGTTTATTTGGACGAGAAGATCGAGCGTTACATCGTGGATATCGTCTTCGCTACCCGTTTCCCGGCTGAGGCTGGTTTGCCGAACTTGGCGAGCATGATCTCTTTCGGCGCTTCCCCTCGTGCGTCTATCAACTTGGCGTTGGCCGCCCGTGCGTACGCTTTCATCAAGCGTAGGGGCTATGTGATCCCGGAGGATATCCGTGCGGTATGCCACGACGTGATGCGCCATCGTATCGGCTTGAGTTATGAGGCCGAGGCGAACAACTTGACTTCAGAGGAGGTAATCAGCGAGATCTTGAATAAAGTAGAAGTTCCTTAAATGGAGACAAGTGAATTATTAAAAAAGGTCCGCCGTATCGAGATAAAGACCCGTGGTCTTTCCCGTAACATCTTCGCCGGCCAGTACCATTCGGCTTTCAAGGGCCGTGGTATGGCGTTCAGCGAGGTAAGGGAATATCAATACGGCGATGATATCCGGGATATCGACTGGAACGTGACCGCCCGCTACGTCCGCCCCTACGTCAAGGTGTTCGAGGAGGAGCGTGAGCTGACGGTGATGCTGCTGATCGACGTGTCCGGTAGCCGTGACTTTGGCTCCGTCAACGTCATGAAGAAGGAGGTGATCACCGAGATCGCCGCTACCTTGGCTTTCTCGGCGATACAGAACAACGATAAGATCGGCGTGGTGTTCTTCTCGGACAAGATCGAGAAGTTTATCCCGCCCCAGAAAGGAAAGAAACATATCTTATATATCATCCGGGAGCTGATCGATTTCCATCCGGAGGAGACGAGGACGGATATCAGCCAAGTGTTGAAGTACTTGACCAACGCCATCAAGAAGCGTTGTACGGCTTTCCTCATCTCCGATTTTATTGACAAGGAGGGTTTCAAGGACGCCTTGACGGTGGCCAACCGCAAGCATGACATGGTAGCCATTCAGGTGTACGACCGTCGTGAGACCGAGCTTCCCGCCGTAGGCCTTATGAAGATCAAGGACGCCGAGACCGGGAAGGAGCAATGGATAGACAGTTCCTCCGCCCGTGTGCGTGCGGCCTATAAGGAATGGTGGGAGAAACGGCAGGCGAAGATGAGCGATACGTTCAAGAAATGCCGTGTAGACTCCGTCTCTGTCCGTACCGAGGATGATTATGTGAAAGCATTGATTGCTCTTTTTGACAAACGTAATTAAAGCAAGCAGATGAAATTGATAAAGAAAAGTATCCTGTTTCTGGTCGCCGCCGCTTCCCTCGCGGGGGGAAGGGCATATGCGCAAAGGCCGTTGATCGATGTCGCTATCGACTCGGCCGCCATATTGATCGGAGAGCAGACTACCTTGCACCTTACGGTAACGGCGGATAAGGATCGCCCTGTGCAGATCGTGATCCCGAACGATACCTTGATGACGGGTGTGGAGGTGTTGAATCTCTCCAAGGCGGACTCCACGGAGATCGAGAACGACCGGCTCGTTATCAAGCAGGATGTATTGATTACCTCGTTTGATTCGTCACTCTATCTATTACCTCCGTTGAAGGTGATAGACGGGGTGGATACCGTATATTCCAACCAAGTCGCCTTGAAGGTCTCCACGATTCCCGTGAACGCGGACAAGCCGGAGGAGTTCAACGACATCAAGACCGTATGGAAGCCGCCTTTCGTATGGGCCGATTATTATCCGATCATTTACGGGATCTTGCTGGCCCTGTTCTTGATTTGCGTGATCGCCTATATCGTGAAACGGATCCGTGCGAAGAAGTCGTTGATCCCATTCAAGAAAGAGGAGCCGAAACTTCCGCCTCACGAGCAGGCTATCAAGGAACTGGACGAGATCAAGCAACAGAAACTCTGGCAGCAAGGACGAAGCAAGGAGTATTACACCTTGATCACGGATACGCTGCGTAAGTATATCGAGGAACGTTTCGGTATCAATGCCATGGAGATGACTTCCGGTGAGATCTTGGAGCTGATCCGCAAGAACTCTGAGGCGCAGAGCGTGTACGATAACTTGAGGCAGATTCTGCAATTGGCCGACTTCGTGAAATTCGCCAAGATGAACCCGCTGCCGGATGAGAATGATTTGAGTATGATGAACGCGTATTTGTTCGTGAACCAGACGAAGGTGGAGGAGATGCAAGAGCCTGAATCTACGAACGATACAACTAATTTAAAGGATTAAGAGATGGTATTTGCGAATCCTAATTATTTATATTTATTGTTGTTGCTCATCCCGATGATCGGATGGTACGTCTACAAGCTGAGCAAGAGTCAGGCCAGCTTGCAGGTCTCCTCGTCGGAGGCGTTCGAGGCGCCGGGAGCGACATCATGGATCGTGTACTTGCGTCACGTGCCTTTCGTGTTGCGTATGGTAGCGGTAGCGCTGCTGATCGTGATCTTGGCCCGTCCACAATCCACGAATAGTTGGTCCAATTCTTCCACGGAAGGTATCGATATCATGTTGGCGATGGATATCTCGGGTAGTATGCTGGCGCAAGACTTGAAACCGAACCGCTTGGAGGCGGCGAAGGATGTGGCCGCGTCGTTCATCAACGGCCGTCCGAACGATAACATCGGTCTCGTGGTCTTTTCTGCCGAGAGCTTTACGCAATGCCCGTTGACAACCGATCATACGGTCTTGCTGAATCTCTTCAAGGATATCCAAAGCGGTATGATCCAAGACGGAACGGCTATCGGGTTGGGCTTGGCGAATGCCGTGAGCCGTATCAAGGACAGCCACGCTAAGTCGAAGGTGATCATCCTTCTGACCGATGGTTCGAACAACGCCGGCGAGATCGCTCCGGTTACCGCCGCCGAGATCGCCAAGACGTTCGGCGTGCGTGTCTATACGATCGGAGTCGGAACGAAAGGCATGGCGCCGTATCCGTTCCAGACCGCTTTCGGCGTGCAGTACCAGAATATACCGGTAGAGATCGACGAGGCTACGTTGAAGCAGATCGCCTCTACCACGGGCGGGCAATATTTCCGTGCTACGGACAACGCCAGCCTGAAGGAGATCTATTCCGAGATCGACCAGATGGAGAAGACCAAGATCAGCGTACAGGAGTACAGCAAGAAGCAGGAGGAGTATAAGAACTGGGCCTTGCTGGTGTTCGCCTTGTTGCTGGTGGAGATCTTATTGAGAAATACATTGTTGAGAAATATACCATAAAGATAAAAGGCTTATGTTTCGATTTGCGCATCCGGACTTTTTATATTTGCTTTTTCTCCTTCCCGCATTGGTGGCGTTCTACGTGTACGCCATGATCGTGAAGAAGAAAGCGATAAAGAAATACGGTAACCCTACGTTGTTGGCCGAGTTGATGCCCGAGGTATCGACCAAGCGCCAGCATCTGAAGTTTTGGCTGTTGTTCGGAGCCATTACCATGGTTATCTTTATTATAGCGGGGCCTCAATTCGGCTCGAAACTGGAGACGGTGAAGCGTCAGGGAGTAGAGATCATGGTGTGTCTGGACGTATCCAACTCCATGTTGGCCGAGGACGTGTCGCCCAACCGTTTGGATAAAGCCAAACAGATGCTATCCCGATTGACGGACGGCTTTACGAATGATAAGGTAGGTTTGATCGTGTTCGCCGGCGACGCTTTCACGCAGTTGCCGATCACCTCGGATTATATCTCCGCCAAGATGTTCTTGTCCTCTATCAACCCGTCGATGGTCTCTACGCAAGGTACGGCGATCGGTGCCGCCATCAACTTGGCCGCCCGTTCCTTTACCCCGGACGAGACGACCGATAAGGCGATCATCTTGATCACCGACGGCGAGAACCATGAGGACGACGCTATCGGTGCCGCCAAAGCCGCCGCCGAGAAGGGCATCCACGTGAACATCGTGGGAATGGGTGATCCGAAAGGTTCTCCGATCCCCATCCAAGGAAGCAATAATTATATGAAGGATAAGGATGGAAACGTGGTGATCACGAAGCTGAACGAGCAGATGGGGCAAGAGATCGCCGCCGCCGGAAACGGTATGTATGTGCGTGCGGACAATACGAACTCTGCCTTGAAAGCCCTTCAGAAGGAAATCGAGAAAATGAATAAGACGGAGCTGGATAGCAAGGTTTATTCCGAGTATGACGAGCAGTTCCAGATTTTCGCTTGGATCGCCTTGTTTCTCTTGATCGCCGATTTCATGACCTTGGATCGTAAGAACCGTATATTTAGGAAAGTAAAATTATTCTCTTAATTCGACGAAGTGATGAGACGTATATATAAATCTATGATATGGGTATCGGTCTTGGCGCTCAGTGCCGGGGCGGTCTCTGCCCAGAAAGCGGAACGGAAGAACGTGCGTGAGGGGAATAAACTTTATGAGAGCGAGAAATACACCGAGTCTGAGATCGCTTATCGCAAGAGCTTGGAGGTGAATCCCCGCTCTACGGAAGGAACCTATAATCTTGGGAATTCCCTATACAAGCAAGGCAAGTTCCCCGAGGCCGCCGAGCAATATCAATTGATCGCCGGGCAAGGGGAGAAGATGGTGGCTACGCCGGAAGGGAAGGCACGCTTGTCGGAGGTGTATCATAATATGGGAAATATCTTCATGCAGAACAAGGATTACGGCAAGGCCGTGGAGGTGTATAAGCAATCGCTTCGCTTGAACCCGAAAGATGACGAGACCCGTTATAACTTGGCCTTGGCCCAAAAACTGCTGTCGGATCAGCAGAATCAGGATCAGAGCCAAGATCAACAGAACGACGACAAGCAGGAGAACAAGGATCAGAAGGACGATCAGCAGCAACAGCAACAACAACAGCCGCAAGACGACCAGAAACAGGATAAGACCCAAGAGCAACAGCAATCCAACGAGCAAATGAGCAAGGACAATGCCCAGCAGATGTTGGATGCCTTCCTGCAAGACGAGAAAGACACTCAAGAGAAAGTGAAGAAGGCGCAGATGCAACAGCAACAACGCCGGAAGACCGAGAAGGAGTGGTAAACTGGATAATTAACGAAAAAATGAGATACACAATGAGGAAATTAATTTTCTTATTCATCCTGATGTTAACGGTAGGGGTGGCGACAAAGGCCGCGGATGTGACCTTCAAGGCCTCGGCGCCCCAAGCGGTGGTAATGGGAGAGCAGTTTCGCTTGACTTTCACCGTCAATGCTGAAGGCAAGGATTTGAGAGTGCAGGAGATGCCAGACTTTGACGTATTAATGGGTCCCTCCCAATCCACCTCCTATAGCAGTAGCTGGGTGAACGGGAAGAGTACCAGCGAGACAACCGTTACGTATACGTATGTCTTGATGCCGAAGAAGGAAGGTACGTTTAATATCGCTCCGGCAACGATCAAGGTGAACGGCTCTAATTATACATCGAATGGCTTGGCCATCAAGGTGCTTCCGGCGGATAAGGCGGGTAAGCAAGAGGCGGAGACAACGACGGCGAGCGGGGCGATCTCTAACGATCGGCTGTTCGTGAAGATGGACGTATCCAAACGAAGCGTGTTCGAGCAAGAAGGTTTCTTGGTGACTTTCAAGGTCTATTCCTTAGAGAACTTCGCAATTACTGGCTTGAAGTATCCTGAGTTTGAGGGTTTTCTTGTGCAAGAGATCGAGCTTCCGCAAGAGAAACAACTGACCTTGGAAAACTACAACGGACGTAACTACCAGTCGGCCGTGATGCGTCAAGTGATCCTGTATCCGCAACGCTCTGGAAAGATTACGATCAGTAGTGGCAAGTTCGACGCCGTGGTGAAGGTCCGTATGCAACAAGCGGGTGGCGGTAGTATCTTCGATAGCTTCTTCGACTCGTATCGGGATGTGAGCAAGGTGTTGACCACCTCTCCGGTTACTATCGACGTGAAGCCTTTGCCCTCCGGTAAGCCCGCTTCTTTCTCCGGTGCCGTAGGTACGTTCTCCATGACGGCTGATATCAGCTCGAACAACGTCAAGACAGACGAGGCTGTAACCATAAAGGTGAAAATCACGGGTAACGGAAACGTGAAGTTGGTGAAGAACCCGGAAGTGGTTTTCCCGAACGATTTCGATGTCTACGACCCAAAAGTAGAGATGGACATCAAGACCACGACTGCCGGTGTCAGTGGAAGCAAGACGATCGAATATATGGCGATACCCCGTTACGCGGGTGATTTCGAGATCCCGGCGATCGCTTTCTCCTATTTCGATATCAAGTCCGGTTCCTATAAGACCATCAAGTCCGAGCCTTATAAGTTGCATGTGGAGCAAGGCAAGGGCGGTAGCGGTTCTTCCCCGGTCGTATCGAACTTCAGTAATAAAGAGAGCGTGAAATACTTAGGCAAGGATATCCGTTACCTAAAGACGAAAGGTTTCTCCTTTATCGAGGGAGGTGATGGTATATTCTTCGGTTCCTTTATGTATTATCTTTGCTATATCGTACCGGCTATCTTGTTTATCGTATTCTTCTTTATCTATCGTAAGCAGGTGAAGGAAAACGCCGACATCGCCTTGGTTCGTACCAAGAAGGCGAACAAGATGGCGGTTAGACGTCTGAAGAACGCCGGCAAGCTGATGAAAGAGAACAAGAAGGAAGAATTCTACGACGAGGTACTGCGTGCGTTGTGGGGCTATTTGAGCGATAAGCTGAGTATCCCGCAATCCGATCTGACCAAGGATAACGTAGAGACAGAATTGGCTAAATACGGTGTAGACGAATCCTTGACGAATGAGTTCATGGATATCTTGAATACTTGTGAGTTCGCTCGTTACGCTCCGTCCCAAGCGTCAGACGCTATGGATAAGCTGTATGAGCTGACGGTAGACGCTATTGGTAAAATGGAGAATACAATTAAAAAGTAAGAAGATGAAGATGACTATAAATTTAAGAAAGGTATTGTTTTTCTTATTGACTCTATGTCTGATAGGATCTGCTTATGCGCAAGATACCGCCTTGAAGGAGGCCGAGGTCGCTTACACGAAAGAAGATTATGCAAAGGCGATCGAGCTATATGAGGGAATCTTGAAGAGCAATGGCGAGTCTGCCGCCGTTTATTATAATTTGGGAAATGCCTATTATAAGGCGGGTAAGATCGCTCCGGCTATATTGAACTACGAACGTTGTCTTCTGCTGGATCCGGGTGATAGCGATGCTCGCTTCAATTTACAGATGGCCCGTCAGAAGACGATCGATAAGATTGAGCCGGTTGGTGATTTCTTCTTGGTCAAATGGTTTAAGAGCGTGGAGAATCTCGGTTCCGCAGACTCTTGGGCGAAGACAGGTATCGTGTGCTTCCTGTTGTTTATCGGTTGCTTGATCTTGTTCTTTTTCTCCCGTTGGGTACGCTTGAAGAAGATCGGTTTCTATTTGGGTATCCTATTTATTATCATGGTTGTTTTTGCCAATATATTCGCCAGCGACCAGAAGGATGAGATGATAAACCGTAAACATGCCATCGTATTCGCCCCGACCGTTACGGTGAAAAGCTCGCCCGACGCTAGTGGTACGGATCTTTTCGTATTACATGAGGGAACGAACGTGACCGTGAAGAGTACGCTTGGCGAATGGAGCGAGATCGAGCTTGAGGATGGGAACGTAGGATGGATGCCTAGTAAAGACATAGAAAAAATCTGATACATGCTAGAACAATTATTGGTTTGGGAACGTGATACGTTCTTTATGCTTAACGGTAGCGACTCCGCTTTTTTAGATCGCTTTATGTGGATCTATTCAGGCAAGGCGGTTTGGCTACCGTTAGCCTTTTTTATATTGGTGGTATTGTGCTATAAGAAGAACTGGAAGGAGTGGTTGTTGATCTTATTGGCCATAGTCTTGACGATCACGCTATGCGACCAGTTCGCTTCGCATGTTTGTAAACCCATCTTCACCCGTTTCCGTCCGACTCATCACCCTGATTTTATGGATCAGGTAAAGGTGGTGTTCGGTTATCGGGGAGGTATGTATGGATTTATCTCCAGCCATGCGGCGAACGCTTTCGGTTTCGCTACCTTGATGGCGCTGATCTTCCGGAATAAGCTATTTGGATGGACTATTTTCTTTTGGGCGATTTTGACTTCCTATACTCGTATTTATTTAGGAGTGCATTTTATCACGGATATTATTCCGGGAGCTTTATCCGGTTTGCTATTCGGGTATGTTGTATATCTGTTATACCTCTATATAAGGCCTAAATTGATTCCGGTAGATTCTTGGGTACGTCCGGAGGCCATTTACTCGGATACTCGGAAACGTTTGATCACCTATGCGATTTGGTTGACCATCCTTTTAATAGCTCTATTTAATGAGCAATTGGTATCATGCTTTAGATAAGAGAGTTTGGTTGAGTATGTCGTAAAGCATATTTGTTTTCGATTCATTTTCTCAATAATAATTTGTTTCAATGCTATTAAATGACTAAGTTAGTGCCATAATATTAAACAAAAGTATTAACCTTCAAAATAAGAAAGCCATGACAAAGACGATTACATTTAACGAACTGAGAAGAATTAAAGACTCGTTACCTGACGGAAGTATACAACGCATCGCTGATGAGTTGGGATTAAAGGTTGAGACAGTTCGCAACTATTTCGGTGGACATAATTTTCAAGATGGACGGAGTTGTGGTTTCCATATCGAGCCCGGTCCAGACGGAGGGTTGGTTGTTTTAGATGATACGACTATTTTCGAGCGTGCTTTGCAGATACTGGCCGAGAGTCAGGATGCCGAAGCACAGAAAGCGTAAGAGAAATTCATTCGTATAAAAAATCCCATAGCTAAATGAAAGAACGCTTTGGGATTTTTTTATATTCAACAATTCATAAATCCCGATTGTTTCATCTATAAAAATGTATTGAGTATGGAAGATAAATTAGTGACATTGGCTATCCACACGTTTGAGAAAGCCCAGATTCTCAAGACAATCCTCGAAACAGAAGGCATAGAGGTCTATATACATAATGTAAACCAGATCCAGCCCGTCGTTTCGGCAGGAGTGCGTGTGCGTATTAAGGAGAGTGATTTACCGCATGCTTTACGCATTATTGAAGACAATAAGTGGTTTGAGGAACCAAAGGAGGAAGAGGCGAAGGTTAATGCGGTCAAGAAAGTTCTGATCCCGATTGATTTCTCGGATTATTCCGCCAAGGCTTGTGAGTTGGGAATTAATTACGCTCATGCGGTAGGTGCGGAGGTGATGATCATGCACGCCTATTTCAGCCCCTATTTTCCATCTGCTATCCCGATGGGAGATACATTAGCTTACCAAGTAAACGAGGAGGAATCCGTACAGCATATCTTACAACGTGTCCGTATCGATATGGAGAATATTTGTACGCATATCAACCGGAAGATGTCCTCTGGCGAATTACCCAAGGTAAAATACGATTATGTATTACGTGAAGGCTTGCCGGAAGAGGAGATCATCGCTTATAGCAAGGAGTATCATCCGACATTGATCGTGATGGGAACGAGAGGTAAGAGCCAAAAAGATATGGATCTGATCGGTAGCGTGACCGGAGAGGTTATCGAGGTGAACCGGGTTCCTGTATTGGCGATACCGGAGAATGTTCCTTTCACGGATTTGAGAGACGCTAAGAATATCGCTTTCGCAACATCGTTTAACCAGAGAGATTTGGTAGCGTTTGACGAGTTTATGGAAATCATCAAAGGCTTTGATTTTAATATTCATCTATTCAATATCTCTACCAGCAAAGATGAATGGAATGAGATTCGTTTGACAGGCGTCCGTGAATATTTCAAGAAACAATATCCACATGCCCATATTTCCCATACGGTTCTAGCCGATGGTGACTTGCTGTTAGCCATCGAGAAATTTGTTCGTGATAAACAAATTGATGTTATAGCCCTAAGCACATATCGCCGTAATATCCTAGCCCGAATGTTCAATCCTTCGATCGCGAGAAAAATGTTATTCCACACCGATACTCCGTTATTGGTAATCGATAGCAAGAAGTAGCTTCTTATTCAAGTAACAAATAAAAAAGTGGATATGAGAAAAGGCTTATCCACTTTTTTATTATATACCATGTGCTTAAAGCAATCTTTGTATCTTTGGCGAAAAAATATAAGGATAGTATGTGGGAAAGAATGTTTGATCTGGTACTTGGATTAAAGAAAGAACATAGATTAATGATGGTTATAACATTGATTTATGCGGTGACCCTCTTTGGTATTACTGTAGATGTAGAAGCGATGGAGAATTGGCTGCAATTAGTGGGGTATACCATACGTACTTTATGTATTGCTTGTATTATACAGCTTAGTGTGTTTTTTTTGACAAATATTTTTTGGAAGGAACTAAACAGAGGCTTGAATAAAACATTTGTTGTTATTAGTGGTAATGTGTTGTCTTTAGCTTTCTTACTTTTCCCTTTTTCTATATCATATATAGATATGACTGCTGAAAGTATGAAATTGAGTTCTTTGAATACAGAAAGAAATAGAATTGATAGTATGGTCCGGTACTATGAGAATTTAAAAAGTCTAGATTCTTCTTTTTCAGAGAATCTAGATTCTTTAATATTGGAAGAAAAGAAAACATTGATTCGGGTTATAAAAGAGATTGATTTAAAGCAATTCAAAATAGAAGAGAAACAGAAAAGATATGAAAAGCCATTAGTCTCCATCCTATTTCTTTTGCAAATATTCGGTTTTTATATATTGATTCTATATTCTTCCTATTTTGATAGGACGAATAAGGTGAATCGTGTTATCGCAGTGGAAAATATTCCTGATCGAAAGAAAGTAAGGAGCTATTTTTGCGATAAAGTTTTGAAGCCTTTGGTTTTACTGTTATCTGTTTTTCTTTGGGGATTCTTGTTTTTCCTTTGGCTTAGATAATATATACCTGATATTTGTATAAACCGGAATTTATGCTTTGCTTTGTGGCTCATCAGAAAAATAATAGAATATATGATTACTTATTTAATTATTGGAATAACAGTGATTCTCTCTTTTATCTGTTTTAGTAATAGGGAGTTATTTATGAAATTAGCGTTTATCCCATATCGTACGATCCGGAATCATGAATATTATCGTATCGTGACACATGGATTTATCCATGCGGATATGACACATTTACTAGTGAATATGTTCACGTTCTGGTCATTTGGTCTCTATATTGAACGAACGTTTCGATATATGGGATTCGGCAGTGGGGCTTATCTGGCTCTTTATTTCGGGGGAATGATCGTGGCTTCGCTTTATGATTTGATAAAACGACGTAATGATCCGTATTATGTCTCTATCGGTGCGTCTGGAGCGGTATCGGCGGTTCTATTTACCTCTATATTCCTTGATCCTTGGGGAAAGATCTTGTTTTTCGCCGTGCTGCCTGTCCCCGGAATCGTATTCGGCTTGCTATATCTGGCCTATTGCCAGTATATGGCGAAACAAACAGGAGATAACATAAATCATAATGCCCATTTCTACGGGGCTATTTATGGATTGATTTTCCCAATGCTGCTGGAGCCTTCGTTATTGCATCTCTTTTTGTCTCAACTTACGTTTAAGGGATGATCCACCCTGAACGGATAATTTAAGGTTATTTTTTGTCCGAAGATTATTTCCGGGTAGGTAAACTTGTCTATCTTTGTCCCCTTATAAGCAAAAGTTAGATGAACAAAGATAATAATTTGGGTAGAGTGTTAGCGTTACTGTCGCTGACGTTGTTGATGAGCTTTGGTTTATATAGCCTTCCGGATACATTGTTCGGGTATAAGATCAAAAAGGTAGATCTTTTATCGGATTTCAAGGTGAAAGAGGAAAAGCTCTCCTTGGATTCTTTGAAACAACAATTGGAACAAGCGGACACCCTTCAAGTAGATTCGGTAGCATTAAGGGATTCTATCATGCGTTCCGCCGGAATAGATTCAGCGGCTTTGGCCCTTCGTGATTCGTTATACAAAGCGGTCTATGCTGTTCAAGGGGCGGATTCGCTGGGGGCTCATATCGAGGACTATTCTCTTGGACATATCGGTTTGCAACGATTCTTCGCCGCCTTAAAAAACAGGCGGGAATTGAATCGTCCGGTACGTGTGGCCTTCCTTGGAGATTCTTTTATCGAAGGAGATATTATGGTGGCCGATTTCCGTTCCGGGATGCAGAAGGAATTTGGGGGGCGGGGTGTTGGTTTTGTACCGGTCACATCCGTAGCGGCACAGTTCCGTCCAACCGTGGAGCAACGTGCCTCCGGATGGACTACTTGGTCTATGCTGACAGATCATGAGCATGGATATACTTTATCTGGGATGATGTTCGAGGCAAACGAGGAAAACGCCTCCATCCATGTGAAGACGACTAAGCGTTATCCGGAGCTTCAGACGTTCTCTTCTTTGAAACTGATTTATGAGCAGAATAAGAATACGGAGATGCGCTTGGTTTGCAACGCTTCCGCCGATACCCTACAAGAGATGCTTCCCGCCACATCGATCGTAACCCAATACGAGTTGGAAGGGATGTTCACCGAAGCGGATTTCACTTTTAAGAATACTCCTGAGTTCCGGGCATTAGGGGTCGCTATGGAGGATCATTTAGGTGTCGTGGTCGATAATTTCTCTCTTCGGGGAAACTCGGGTATGATATTGGAGCGCTTGGATGTCTCCCGTTGCCAAGCATTGAATAAGATCCGTCCGTATGACTTGATTGTCTTGCAGTATGGGTTGAATGTCGTGAGCGACAACGTGATGAATTATGGATGGTATAGTAGCCGGATGGTAAAGGTCATTAACCATATACAACTTTGTTTTCCGGAAGCTGATATATTGATGTTGGGGGTGTCGGACAGAAGCCGTCAAGACGATGGGGAATTCGAGACGATGCCGGCCGTGTTAGCCTTGCTGCATGCGCAAAGGCAAGCCGCTAAAAAGGCAGGGGTTCCTTTCTGGAATGTATTCGGTGCTATGGGAGGAGAGAACAGTATGGTCCGTTTCGTAGAATTAAACTGGGCTAGTAAGGATTATACGCATTTAAGCTTTAGGGGTGGACGGGAGATTGCCGATGCCTTGCTGAAAGCGTTATTATCAGAAAAAGATTTTTATGATGAAGCGGAGAAAGTGGTTAATTAGTCTGGTTGTTTTAGGAGTGATCATGGGCTTCTCTGTTCCGAAACCTAAAGCCGGAATAAACGGGGATGTATCTCTTGATAGTTTGGCGGTTCGGGATACTGTAGCGTTGCCTCCTTTATCTTATTCTATGAAAGTGGGAAAAGATACGTTGATCTTACCGGATTCTAGTAAGGAGTGGAATAATTTTTTCAATGAACTGGATTCGTTGCGTGCAGGGAAAGATACGGCTATCACGATCGTCCAGTTGGGGGATTCGCATATCCAAGCCGGACATTTAAGCGGTCGTGTCATGCGCCTTTTCCAACAGGCGTTCGGGAATGCCGGACGAGGCTGGATCGCTCCTTTTAAGTTGAGCAAGACCAACGAGCCGGATGATTACTTTATCAAATCCGTCGCTAAGGATTGGATTGCCGGACGTTGTATTCAGCATGTCCGGAAAACCCCGATAGGGATCGGTGGGATCGGGATTAAGTCTGTTTCCCCCTCGATTAATTTTGATGTCGTGATAACTCCGAATAATGGTGCCGGATACGAGTTTAATGAGGCGATCTTATATAGAGGGGAGAAGTCGATGCCCATGCTTCCTGCCGGGGCTTTGAAAGACTCGGTCCAAACATTTCGTGCGGATACCGTATGTGTTCCCGGTGTATTAGCCGACACTTTCCGGATCTCCTGCTTGACCGATACTCTACAATTGCAGAGTACGAGACGGAAAGAGGGCACGAATACATTGCGACCGGCCTCATCCTTTACGAATTTATATTATGGCCTGACACTGAAGAATGGAGGCAGGGGTATCTTATACCATTCCATCGGAGTGAATGGGGCGATGTATGTGAATTATACGGACGAGGCTTATATACGTCAGTTGGCTTTATTAAAACCGTCCTTATTAATCATCTCTATGGGAACCAACGAGACGTTTGGCAGACGTTTTAATACCGATGAGTTTTCCGGTCAGATAGAGGCTTTCTTGGCGTTAGTCAAGAAGGAGTTGCCTAATACGGCAATCTTACTGACGACTCCTCCGGAATGTTATAGGAGAGTCCGGTCGGGAAAACAGCGAACGTATGTGCGTAATGATAATACCGAGCGGGCTGCCCGTGCTATCCGGAATGTAGCGAAGAAAGAAGAGGTCGCTTGCTGGGATTTATTCACTACGACAGGAGGGAAAAACTCGTGCCGCAAATGGCATAGTTCTCGTTTGATGGGACGGGATCGGATTCACTTTACGAAAGAAGGGTATCAAGAACAAGGAACGCTTTTGTTTAGGGCGTTCATGGAATCATATAATAACCGATAAGAATCTTATATGGAATATAATATACTTAGAGATTGGCTTAGTAATCATCAATTCACGTGGGAGAAACTGGGAGATATCCTGACATATCATCATAATGCCCCGATCTTGTTTAGTAGCGGGTTGTTCTTCTTCTTGTTTATCGGTTTCCTGATGATTTATATGTCGCTAAGGAAACATACGTTGGCTCGCATTATTTACGTGACACTGTTTTCCCTTTATTTCTATTATAAAAGTAGTGGACTTTGGTTCGGGCTGCTGGTATTTACGGCTACTTCCGATTTCTTGATAGCGCAATGTATCTCGCATACGACATCGGTATTAAAACGTAAATTATTCGTTACGCTTAGTCTCTGCATAAACCTAGGTATGCTGGGGTATTTCAAGTATTTCAATTTCCTAGGCGAACTGTTTACTATGGCCGCCGGGGGAGAATGGCTTAAGATGAACATCTTCCTTCCGGTAGGAATCTCTTTCTTTACCTTCCAGAGTATAAGCTATGTGATAGATGTTTATCGGGGACGAATCCAACCTCTCGGCCGTTGGATCGATTATGTTTTCTATGTATCGTTCTTTCCTCAACTGGTTGCCGGGCCAATCGTTCGTGCCCGGGATTTTATCCCTCAAATGTATAAGAATCCTACGGTGACGCGATCTGAGTTTGGTGAGGGATTGTTCCTTATCTTATGTGGTCTTTTCAAGAAAACGGTTATCTCGGATTATATCAGTATGAATTTCGTGGATCGTATTTTTGACGCTCCGTTGCTTTATACGGGTGTGGAGAATTTATTGGGTGTCTATGGGTATGCGCTACAGATTTATTGTGACTTTTCGGGTTATTCGGATATGGCGATCGGTATCGCTCTGTTGTTGGGATTCCGCTTTAATATAAACTTCGACTCTCCCTATCAGTCGGCTACGATTACCGAGTTTTGGCGTCGTTGGCATATCTCTCTTTCCTCTTGGTTAAAAGATTATCTGTATATATCCTTAGGGGGGAACCGGAAGGGGAAGATTCGTACCTATATGAATCTGATGATAACGATGCTGCTAGGCGGGTTATGGCATGGGGCTTCCATTAGTTTCATCTTATGGGGAGCCTTACATGGTATAGCTTTGGCTGCGCATAAGTTTATCATGGGGCATTTCAGTAGCTTTAAGGCCTTAGGATGCGAGATGAAGCCTTGGCGACGGGTATTAGGTGTCCTGATTACTTTCCATGTGGTTTGTTTCGGATGGATCTTGTTCCGGGCTACCTCGATGAAGGCCGTGGGAGAGATGTTTCGCCAGATCTTTACGAATTTTCATCCGGAGGTGTTCATGCAATTCGTCTTAGGATATAAAGGGGTGTTTGCGTTGATGGTGATCGGTTATGTGCTGCATTTTATGCCTAAACGCTCTGAGGATGCCTTGAGAGGAGTCGTGACCCGTACCCCATTATTGATACAGGCCGCTATATTGGCGATAGCGATTTTCATTGTTGTTCAGTTTAAGAGTGCGGGAGTGCAGCCGTTTATTTATTTCCAATTCTAAGGGGACAAACACATATATCGGCATAGCCTCACGCCAGTATAGGCACAACCCTACACTACTAGTGCCGTAAGGCTACGCCGATACTGATTTCATAGGCAAAGTATCTTAGGTTCATTACTGAAGTAACTTAGGATCGTCGGCCGATGCACCTAAGATATTTTTTTGACATCTTAGTGTGTTCCTATCTAATACCGTTGTAGGGGGGGAATCCCGCCAGATTTATCAAACGGTTGTGACATTTAAGTCTTGAGTGAGCCGTAAGACTTAAATGAATTCATTTACTCTGAGGGTTGTGAGCCGGCGGGAAGTTTGATGATGATATTCTTCAAATCCGCCCCGGATACATTTTGGAATACGCTTAGTCCGAACTCCGGTATTACCGCAAGAACATGGTCGAATATATCCGCTTGGATTCCTTCGTATTCGACCCATACCTTATTGGATGAGAAGCAATAAAGTTCGATGGGAATACCTGTATCAGTCGGTTGTAGATGCCTTACCATGCAGACTAATTCCTTACTTACTTCCGGGAGGCTTCTCAGGTAACGTACGAGATAAGCACGGAAGACACCCAGATTTGTTTGTCTACGTCCGTTCACCCAAATGGAGCTATCGATATGATGTTCTTCATTGTATTCATATAATTCCTGTTCTTTTCCGTCGATGTAATCCGTGATAAGAGAGATCTTACGAAATTTCTCTAGCATTTCCGGGGTACAAAAATGTACGCTGTTCATATCGATATTGATAGAGCGCTTGATACGGCGGCCCGGGGATTCGCTCATACCTCTCCAGTTTTGGAAAGCGTCGCTTACTAAGGCGTAAGGAGGGATGGTCGTAATAGTATTGTCAAAGTTTCTTACTTTCACGGCGTTCAATGTCACCTCGATAACCGTGCCGTCCGCACCATATTTACTCATCGTGATCCAGTCCCCGGCCCGGAGCATATCATTGGCGGATAATTGGATGCCGGCAACGAAACCTAAGATCGTATCCTTAAAGACCAACATCAAGATAGCGGCAGACGCACCCAATCCGGCCAGTAAAGAAACTGGGGATTTATTGATAAGAATACTGATAATCAATATCACTCCAATAAAGAAAACCGTAACCTGCAAGATCTGTATGAAGCCTTTTAACGGCTTGTTCTTAAAGGAATCTTTTTTATTATAGATCTCGTGGATCAGATTTAAGGAAGCGTTTATAAACCTTAAAGAAACCGCTATGATATAAATCTGACAAAGTTTTTGGAGCAATATTAAAATCTTCGGTGTCTCTTCGGCTGAGAAGGCGAATGGTAACAATATATAAATCAATATGGCCGGGATCATATGCATCATCTTATTGATGATCTTACGATCCACGATTAAATCGTCCAGTTGATTTTTCGTCTTCCTCGCTAATCGTTTGAACATACCTAGGAAAATATACCGGCAACTATAATCGATCCCAACGGTGACGGCTATAATAAGTAATAAGATCACTATATTGTCTAGGTAACTGGAATTTTCGCTTATCAACCCAATTTGAACTAATAAATTATATACCCATTCTTGTATCTTGCTCATAAATACGATTTTAAACTTTAAGTAGACAATCCGGAGACGAAGATAGGAAAAATAATTCGAACACGTACTTTAGTCTGAATATTGATATACTTTCAATTCAAATTTAGGAATCATAGCGAAGAAATGATCGAATATATCCGACTGGATCCGTTCATATTCTTTCCATATTTTATTTCGGGAAAAGAAATAAATCTGGACAGGAACACCATATTCCGTGGATTGAAGTTGACTGATAATTAAATCCAAATCTTGATTTACGACAGGAAGACTTGTCAGATAACGCTCTACATATACACGGAATACTTGGGAGTTTGTAGGTACTACATCCTTATCCGGTTGGTAATCCGCTAATAAAGGAATTTCCTTGCGGAATGTATCTAGCATCTCCGGTGTACAGAACTTGATCGTATTCAAATCGAGATAAATGGACTTCATAACCCTGCGTCCTCCAGACTCAACCATCCCGCGCCAGTTTTGGAAAGAACTATTCACTAGATTATAAGGCGGGATTGTCGAGATCGTATTATCGAAGTTCTGAACTTTCACGGTGTTTAGGGTTATTTCTTGAACAATACCGTTTGCGTTGGCAGAAGGCATCGTGATCCAGTCGCCGGGGCGCAACATATCATTCGCCGAAAGCTGTATACCCGCCACGAAACCTAATATGCTATCTTTAAATACCAACATAAGAATAGCTGCCGACGCACCTAATCCGGCGAAAAGGGTAGCCGGGGATTTATTGACGAGAATCGCTATAATGACAATGCCGCCAACGAAGAAAACAAGCACTTGTAATACTTGTATAAAACCTTTCATCGGCCTGTTTTTCATTTTCTCCTGTTGGTTAAACAAATCCAACATCATTAAGAGAAGACCGTTGAGCGCTAACAGCAGGGAAAATATGATATAGACCGCGCAAATCTTCTGGGAAATGAATAATAATTCCTTTCCTCGGATAAAAGCCATCGGGAGCAAAGCATATACTAAAATGCCGGGAATCGTATGTACGAGATAATGTACGACCTTACGTTTAATTAATAACGTATCCCATTTATAATGCGTATGCTTAACGATACTACGTACCCCTCCGACAAAAATAGCTTGGCATAAATAATCTAATCCGATAGCGACCGCCACTAGTAAGATGGCGATGATCGCCTCGTCAAATGTGTTCGCTATTTTCTCGTCTACACCCCATCCGGTGAGGACTTTGTTCATCCAACTACCTAAATTTATCATAATAATCGTTTTTTGATATAACACTACTCTTAAAAATAGGTTCAATCCTACGTTAAATTTGCCCTTTTGTTAAGATTGCTTGTAAATGTAAGCGTATTAATCCAATTGAAAAATGTATCTTTGTGAAATAATATAAACTTAAATGGATTCCATGAGATCTCTGTTGTCAACCTCAGATTTTCTACAGGTACGAGAGCATAAATTAAGTAATGATTTGACGGTATGGTTGAATGAGGACCATAGCCAACCTAAGATATTCGGAGCCGTAGTTGTAAAAGCCGGAGCTAAAGATTCCCCTAACACAGGTATCGCGCATTATTTCGAGCATATGATGTTTAAAGGAACGGATAAGATCGGGACAATCGATTATGAGTCCGAGAAAGTCTTGCTGGACATTATCGCCGAGAAATATGACGCTTTGGCGGATACCGAGGATCCCAAGATGCGTGCCCATTTGCAGCAAATCATTAACGACCTGAGCGTACGTGCCGCTGAGTATGTAATACCGAACGAGTTCGACCGGTTGATCTCTCGTTTCGGTGGTACGAAGTTGAATGCCGGGACTTCTTACGACTATACATTATATTTCAATACATTCTCTCCGCAATATATCTCCCAATGGGCCGAGATCAATAGTGAGCGTTTGGTAAATCCCGTATTTCGTCTTTTCCAGAGTGAGCTGGAGACGGTCTATGAGGAAAAGAACATGTATGGGGACACGATGGCTAGCGTCGCCATCGAGAAATTGACAGAGCGTTATTTCTATCCGCATCCGTATGCGTATCCGATTATCGGAAGTGCGGAGAACTTGAAGAATCCCCGTCTTTCGGAGATGCGCCGGTTCTTCGAGAAATACTATGTCGCTTCCAATATGGGATTGATCTTAAGCGGGGATTTCGATACGGAGGAGGTCTTGCCAATCTTGGAATCTACTTTTTCACGGATACGAAAAGGGAAGCCGCCCCACCGGGATATCGTTGCGCTTCCACCATTCGAGGGGCGGGAGAAAGTGAGCGTACGTATTCCTATGCCTTTCGTGAAAATTATGGCATTGGGATTCCGGGGAGTTCCCGCGAATCATCCGGATCAAGTTGCGCTCAATATCGCCGTATCTTTATTGAATAACTCCAATGGTACGGGATTTTTGGATAAGCTGACGGTAGATCATAAGGTGATGGGTGCGATGGCGGTTAACCAAAGTATGAATGAGGCTGGAATATTAGGTTTGTTGGTATTTCCGAAGTTCTTTTTCCAGACCTATGCGGCAGCCGAGAAATTAGTATGGAAACAAATCAACCGTATTAAGGAGGGGGATTTTAGCGATGAGATGTTCCAAAGCTTGAAATTGGAACAGAAACGTGAATATGCCTCCAAATTGGAAGACATAAACTCAAGGGCCGAGGTGATGATGCGTATTTTCTCTCAAGGGAAAAGCTGGCAGGATTATTTGGATGAGGTTACCCGTATCGATGCCTTGTCGAGAGAAGACGTGATTGAGGTCGCCAAGAAATATTTTACGGAGAATTATATGTACGTCACGAAGAAGACCGGACGCTATCCAAAAACGATCTTACCCAAGCCGGATTATTCACCGATTATACCGAAGAACTCCGATGCTTCCTCCGCTTATGTGGAACGTCTGGAAAAGATACCCGTACAAGAATTGAAACCGCATTTTCTCGATTTTGAGAAAGACGCCGAGGTCGTATCCTTGCGTCCGCTTGTCACGTTGTATAAGACTCATAATTCCGTAAATGATATATTCTCGCTGACACTATCTTATGGAGTGGGGCAGTTGGAGCTTCGTGATCTTGATAAATTGTCCGCTTATCTACCTTTCGTAGCGACGGAATCGATGTCTTTTGAGGTCTTTCGGGGTAAATTGCAGGAACTTGGTAGTACATTGACTTTTGATTCCACGGATTCTGAGTTTCTGGTGGTGGTGAATGGTTTTGATGGGCATTTTACCCAAACAATGGCTTTGGTCGGCGATTTCTTGCGGCACGCCAAGCCAGATGACAAGAAGTTACGGCAGATTGTGGACGAGGCGAAGGTAACGGAGAAATCGTTGTTCAATTCCAGCGAGAACGTAGCCGATATGCTGTTAGAGAAAGTCAAATTTGGGGAGCAATCCCGTTATTTGACCAAATTATCGTTCGCTGAAATCAAAAAACTAAAAGGAAAGATGTTGCTGGACACCTTCAGTAAGGTACGTTCGGTCGCTTGTAACCTGCATTATTGTGGTACATTGTCTACGGAGGAGGCCGCTCGGCAGATCAAGCTGCATTTACCCTTGGAGGAGGTAAGTATTCCATCGAACTCTCCCTATATTCGTGATCTTATGACGTATGATAAGCCGACTGTCTTTTTCATGGACATGGAGGATGTCACGCAAAGCATAATCTATGCCTATATGTATATCGATCCGTTGAAGGCTAAGGAGGATCGTCCTATTTCCCGGTTGTTTAGCGCTTATTTCGGAGGGGATATGTCATCTTTGATGTTTCAGGAGATCCGTGAGTTTCGTTCGTTCGCTTATCAAGTAAATGCCCGTTTGAAACATCCTCCTTTGAATCGATCGGAGAAGCCCGCTAGTTTCGTGATGAAACTGGCTACACAGACGGATAAGATGATCGATGCGATGGAAGTGCTGGAAAATCTGGTGCATGATATGCCGGAACGTCCGGAACGGGTGGAGTCGGTGAAGCAGACGATTCGTAATTGGGTGAATAATGAATATCCTACTAGTCGCTCTCTTTCCTTGAAGATCGCCGGTTTCCGGCGTGAAGGGTACGAGAGCGATCCGAACAAGGATTATCTGGAGGTCATCGATCGGATGACTATGGAGGATATCCTTCGTTTTTATAAGGAGAATATACAAGATCATTTAATGATATATGCGATAGTCGGTAATTCAAAGAGTATGGATATGGAGAAACTCTCCAAATTCGGACAGATCGTTAAGGTAACAAGGAAAGACATTTATAAATAATGTATAGTAAGGAGGAACTGAAGAATCTCAAATTGGAGTTTTGGGAAAGCTTCGCCGCTTTTTGTGAGGTGCAACCCTATTTGCGGGGGCGTAAGAAAATTTGGACATTATATGATACGAAGGTAAAGGGCGTTGAGTTGAAATTCGACGCGAACCGCCAAGGGGCTTACGTTATTCTTGAGGTAAACCACCGTAGCGAGGATTTACGTCTGGAAATGTTTGAGCGCCTGACTTGGTATAAAGAGACCTTGGAACAGGATTTTCCCGAAGGCTTGATCTGGGATATTTGCTTTGTCCGTGAGAATGGCCGACAAGTGGCCCGTATCTATGTGGCAAAGGAAGGATTGGATTTGCATCGGCGAGCGCATTGGGGAGATTTTTTCACGTTTATGGCTAGCCAGATGTATTTGTTGGAACGAAATTTTATGGGTATAGCAGAATACTTAAGAGAATAATTACGAGATATGAACCTAAAGGTATTTATCGGAGCTTGCGTACTGTCCGGTCTGGTTGCTTGTAGCTCTGTTAAACAAGATGAGGCCGGTTTGTCCCGGCCCGGTGTGGGCCTTGAGCTGGCGCGATTCCGGAAGGAGCATTTCTCCGATGTCCGTTATAATCTTTTCTTCTCGATCCCGGAATCTCGTGGCGAGGCGATCCGGGGAAAGGTGGAACTATCGTTGCGATTAGACGAGAAGCAGCCGCTTATTATTGATTTCCGCGGAGAACCGGAGCAAGTGACATCCGTAACCTTGAACGGAGGCGATATTCCCTACGAGGTGAAAGATGAGCATATCGTGATAGCCTCAGATTGGGTAGCGGTGGGAGAGAACCGGGTAGCGATCGCTTTTACTCCGGCGGATCAATCCTTGAACCGGCGGGATGAGTTCCTGTATACGTTATTGGTTCCGGACCGGGCACGTACGGTATTCCCTTGTTTTGACCAGCCGGATATGAAGTCGCTTTTTACCTTGACCTTGGAAGTTCCTTCCACTTGGCAGGCCGTGGCGAATGGCGCTATCACGCAAACGGATAGTACGGGCGTCTCCGGTCGGAATCGTATTTCTTTCAAGGAGACGGAACCGCTTAGTACCTACCTGTTCTCATTCGTGGCCGGTGAACTGACTCGGGAGGTTTATTCCCGGAACGGACGGGATATCTCTATTTATCATCGGGAGACAGATCCGAAGAAAATCGCTCAATGCCCAGCCATTGCCGATGAGGTGTTCGACGCGTTGGAATGGCAGGAAGACTTTACTGGTATTCCTTATCCTTTTGCTAAATATGACGTGATTATCTTACCCGGTTTCCAATATGGAGGTATGGAACATACGGGTGCTACCTTATATACGGATCGCCGGATGTTTCTGGATGAGCATCCTACCTTAAATGAGCGATTGAGTCGGAGTTCCTTGATCGCGCATGAAACCTCTCATATGTGGTTTGGCGATTATGTAACGATGAAATGGTTTGATGATGTATGGACAAAAGAGGTTTTCGCTAATTATTTTGCTTCCCGTATCGTAGAACCTTTATATCCGGACGTGAATCACCGGTTGAATTTTATTCGGGATTATATTCCCGCATCTTATTCGGAAGACCGTACGTCAGGTGCGAATCCGATCAAGCAAGATTTGGATAATTTGCGGAACGCCGGTTTGGTATATGGTAATATCATCTATGATAAATCTCCCGTGGTTATGGAAATGTTGGTACGTGTTCTGGGAGAAGAGGCTTTCCAGCAGGGAATCCGTGAGTACTTGACTACTTATGCGTATGGGAACGCTACGTGGGAGGGCTTGATCCGTATCTTGAATAAATATACGGAAGAGGATCTGGCCGCTTGGAGTGAGGTGTGGGTGAATCAGAAGGGTATGCCGGAGATTACGGCTTCGGTTAAGGACGGCGAGTTGGTCGTAGAGCAGCGTGATCCGTTGGGCCGGGGTTTAAAATGGCCGCAAGAATTAACCTATCGGGTGATCTGTGGAACGGATTCGGAAGAAATCCCGGTTTCTCTCGAAGGAAACTCTGATTCCTTCCGAATGAAATTAAGTTTTCTTCCGAATGGAAATTGTGTCATTCTTCCGAATATAAATGGGCGTGGTTATGGCTTCTTTAAAATAACAGAGGGGGAGTCTTCCGGTCTATGGTCTGTGCTTCGCTCATCGGAAGATGAGGTGTTGAAGGGATCTTTGCTGATTACCCTTTATGAGAATCTTCGTTGGAAAACGATTTCTCCGCAAGGGTTCCGTGAAGAGATGTTAGCGTATTTACCGAATGAGTCTAATTCTTTATTGTTCTCGATGGCTTTAAGCTATTTAGGAGATTGCCAGCGGATATTCCCGTCGGATTCTTGTCCGTTGGAAGAGGCTTTGTGGAAGATCGTGACAACGAATCCCGTATCCCAACATCGCTTGCAGGCGTTTCGTTTGTATCGTTCGATAGCGGATTCAGAGGAGGCGGTACAACGTCTGTATACGTTATGGCAGGAACGGAAAGCTCCGAAAGATTGTACGTTGAGCGAGAGTGATTATATTGGCTTATCCTATATGCTGGCGATGCATTTGCCGGAAAAAGCGGATAAGATTATCGCTACGCAATTATCCCGCATACAGAATCCGGACCGGAAGAAGGAGTATCAATTTATCTCCCCATCCGTATCGCCCCGCAAGGCGGAACGTGACAGTGTCTTCGCTTCCTTGTTGATCGCCGGGAATCGTAGGGTGGAGCCATGGGCCTCTTCCGCTCTCGCTAATTTGAACCATCGCCTACGAGAACAAGAGTCGGTCGCTTATATCCGTCCGGCCTTGGAAGCGATGCCGGAAGTACAGCGGACTGGCGATATCTTTTTCCCCACCGCTTGGGTTCGCTCCTTGCTTTCCGCCCATACATCGAAGGAAGCTCGGGAAGAAGTTGATGCGTTTTTTACCGCGCATCCGGACTTCCCCTTGATGCTTTCCAATAAGATTAAGCAGCAAGCGAGTCATTTGTATTAAAGTAAATCATTATCTTTGTCCTTGAGAGAACGAATTAATAAGAAAGGAGTATTTGTATGACGGCAATGGAACTAAAATGCCTAAAGATGGATTTGGTCGAAGAATTGTTAAGCATCGATGATAAAGACACGCTCAACCGTGTGAAGAACTATCTGAAAAAGCTGAACAATAAAATTAGGACAAAAGCCGAAGAGGAAGAAACGGAATATATTAGCAAGGAAGAAATCTTGGCAGGGATTGATGCCGGGCTGAAAGACATGATTGCCGGGAGGAAACAATCAGCGAGAGATTTCTTAAAAGAAATGAGAGATGGAATATAGAATAGAAGTCTTAGCCTCCTTTAAGAAGGAAGCGAAACGTTTGCGGAAGCATTATGCCTCTTTCATTGATGATTATGAAAACAAAGCAGAACGTGAATCTATAAGCTTGAAAGAGATAGAAGAGTTGCTCCGTAAGAACGGATTGAAGTAATATAGATATTGTGATAATATTTTGTCAGAAATATTTGTTCTTTCAATTATTATTGTAACTTTGCGACGTAAATAACAAAAGAAATGAAAATAACGACTACATTACATCACCATCATCATTACAGCGGGCGATAGTTCGGTGGGCTGAATGGTATGTATGTACTCATGATAAAAAGATAAAGGCTTGCCGTTTTGCGGTAAGCCTTTTTTGTTGATATTTATAATATAAAAATAAGATATAGTTATGTTGAGAATCGCGGTACAATCGAAGGGCCGTCTGTACGACGAGACCATGATGTTGCTTGAAGAAGCGGGTATTAAACTAAACAGGGGCAAACGCATTCTGTTATTATCGGCAAAAGGTTTTCCGGTAGAGGTATTATTCCTTCGTGATGATGATATTCCTCAGTCTGTAGCTAACGGTGTGGCGGATATTGGTATTGTCGGAGAGAACGAGTACGTGGAGAAAGGGCAAGAGGCGAAATTGATCAAGCGTCTGGGCTTTAGTAAGTGCCGTCTATCCTTAGCTATCCCCAAAGATGAGGAATATAAGGGAGCTGAATGGTTTGAGGGAAAAACGATCGCTACTTCCTATCCCGTGATCCTACGGTCTTTCTTAGAGGAGAGAGGCGTGAAGGCGGATATTCATGTAATCAGCGGCTCTGTGGAAATCGCCCCGGGCATTGGTTTGGCGGACGCTATCTTTGATATCGTAAGCTCCGGTAGCACTTTGGTAAGCAATCAATTGAGAGAAGTGGAGGTAGTCCTTCCTTGTGAGGCTTTATTGATCGCTAACAATAATCTATCCAAAGAGAAACTGGAGATATTGGATGAGCTTCTATTCCGCTTCGAGGCGATTCAAGTCGCCGAGGGCAAGAAGTACGTGTTGCTGAACGCTCCGAAAGAAAAGCTGGATGAGATTATCGAGGTGCTTCCCGGTATGAAGAGCCCGACCATAACGCCTTTGGCAAACGATGAATGGGTCTCTGTTCAATCCGTGATCGCCGAGAAGCATTTCTGGGAAATTATTGGTAAACTAAAATCATTGGGGGCTGAAGGTATCTTAGTGCTTCCGATCGAGAAAATGATTGTATAATATGGAGATTATAAAATATCCCGGACGTGAGGAATGGAGCTCACTAATCAAACGTCCCGCATTAGATGTAACCACCTTGTTCGATACGGTCCGTACGGTATTGGACGAGGTACGCGAGCAGGGTGACACTGCCGTAAAAGCGTATGAGGAAAAGTTTGATAAAGTGCTCCTTTCTTCCCTTCAAGTCTCGGAAGAGGAGATGCGGGAAGCGGATGCCTTGGTCGCTGAGGACTTGAAACAGGCGATTCGTACGGCAAAGGCGAATATCGAGAAGTTCCACGCCTCACAACGTTTCGAGGGAAAGAAAGTGGAGACTACCCCGGGAGTCACTTGTTGGCAGAAAGCGGTAGCGATCGAGAAAGTCGGTTTATATATTCCGGGCGGAACGGCGCCTTTGTTTTCCACGGTATTGATGTTGGCAGTGCCCGCACGTATCGCCGGATGCAAGGAGATCGTATTATGTACGCCACCGAACCGGGAAGGGAAAGTACATCCCGCTATCCTGTTTGCCGCGGAGGTCGCGGGTGTAAGTAAGATATTCAAGGCTGGAGGAATCCAAGCGATAGCGGCGATGGCCTATGGGACGGAATCGGTCCCCAAGGTGTATAAGATCTTTGGCCCCGGTAATCAATACGTGACGGCGGCGAAGCAATTAGTAAGCCTAAAAGAAGTCGCCATCGATATGCCCGCCGGACCATCCGAGGTAGAGGTGATCGCGGACGAGACAGCGAATCCCGATTTTATCGCCGCCGATTTCCTCTCGCAGGCCGAGCATGGAGTGGATAGCCAAGCGATCCTCGTAACCGCTTCGGAAATGATCGTGGAACCCGTGGCCCGTGCCATCCAAGAGCAACTCGATCGTTTGCCTCGAAAGGAGATTACCGAGAAATCATTAGCGCACAGCCGTATCATCGTATTGAAAGATTCGCGGGAAGTCGTGGACTTCACGAATCAATACGCTCCCGAGCACTTGATTATCCAAACATCGGATTACACCGCTATCGCGGAGCGAATCGAGAACGCTGGCAGTGTCTTTATGGGTCCATATACTCCGGAAAGCGCAGGCGATTATGCTTCCGGCACGAATCATACCTTGCCGACCAACGGTTATGCCAAGGCATATAGCGGCGTAAACTTGGATAGCTTCATCAAGAAGATCACTTTCCAAGAGATCTCTTCCGATGGTATCCGTGCCTTGGGTAGCACGATCCAAACCATGGCGGCCAACGAGCATCTGGATGCTCACCGCAACGCAGTAACAATTAGATTGAACACGATATGAAAGACCTGAAAGATTTAGTAAGACCGAATGTCTGGAATTTGAAACCGTATTCATCCGCACGTGATGAGTTTCATGGGGATGCCTCCGTTTTTCTGGACGCGAATGAGAATCCGTGGAATGTGCCGTATAACCGTTATCCCGATCCCTTGCAGTGGAAATTGAAGGATCGTCTGGCCGTATTGAAAGGCGTGGATCGTAACTCGATCTTCTTGGGCAATGGCAGCGACGAGGCCATCGATCTGGTGATCCGTGCCTTTTGCGAGCCGGGGTTGGATAGTGTGGTGACGATCTCGCCGTCGTATGGTATGTATGAGGTGGCTGCGAATGTAAATAACGTGGAATGTCGCAAGGTCTCTTTGGACGAGAATTTCGACTTGGACGCTGACCGAGTGTTGGAATCGGCGGACGAGTGGACTAAAGTGATCTTCCTATGTTCCCCGAATAACCCCAGTGGCAACAGCCTGGATCGTGGCTCGATCTATAAGATATTGAAGAATTATGAAGGAATCGTGGTGATCGATGAGGCTTATATCGACTTCTCCGCTTATCCCTCTTTCTTGAAGGAATTATCCGGGTTCCCGAATCTGATCGTTCTTCAAACCTTGTCGAAAGCGTGGGGAGCGGCGGGTATTCGTTTGGGTATGGCATTTGCCTCTCCGGAGATTATCGGTGTCTTGAATAAGATCAAATATCCGTATAACGTCAACCAGCTTACGCAGGAGAAAGCTTTGGAGCTCTTGAGCGACGAGGCGACCATGAAGCACCAAGTGAACGAGATCCTCACGGAGCGTAACCGGTTGGAGAAGATCCTGTCCGAGCCTCCTTTCTCCTATCAAGTATATCCTTCGGACGCTAATTTCTTGTTGGTGAATGTCGCCAAGGCGGATGCCATGTATAATGGGCTCGTGAAGAAAGGGATCGTAGTGCGTAACCGTAGCAACGTGCAGAAATGCCGGGGTTGCCTTCGTATTACGATCGGTACGCCGAAAGAGAATGATAGCTTATTGAACGCGATGAAAAACATGAAATTATGAGCACGAGGAAAAGAGCGTTGTTTATCGATCGAGACGGCACGCTTGTAAAAGAGCCGCCCGTAGATTATCAATTGGATAGCTTGGAGAAACTAGAGTTTGTCCCGAAGGTGATGCGTAACCTCTATTTCATTCGCGAGCGGTTGGATTTCGAGTTCGTGATGGTCTCCAACCAAGACGGGCTGGGTACGCCCTCTTTCCCGGAGGAGACTTTCTGGCCTGCCCATAACTTGATCCTAAAAACACTGGAAGGCGAGGGGATCGTGTTTGATGATATATTGATCGATCCTTCCTTTCCCGAGGATAATTCCCCGAATCGTAAGCCTCGTACAGGAATGCTTACGAAATATATGACAGGTGAATACGATCTGGAGAATAGTTTCGTGATCGGGGATCGCCTTACGGATATGGAGTTGGCCCATAATCTGGGCGCTAAAGGTATCTGGTTGCGCCCGGAGGAGGGAGCGGAGAGTGAGTTGGCGGCTTATGCTACCTCATTGTCTTCCTCCTATATCACGGATGATTGGGATAAGATCACCGAGTATCTGTTTGCCGGCGAGCGTCGTGCGGTCGTACGGCGTGCCACGAAGGAGACGGATATTTATGTGGACTGGAATCTGGATGGAACCGGAAAGACATCGATCTCTACCGGGCTTGGTTTCTTCGATCATATGTTGGACCAGATCGGTAAGCATTCTGGTACGGACCTGACAGTACGGGTAAAAGGCGACCTGGAAGTCGACGAGCATCATACGATAGAGGATACGGCGATCGCCCTTGGCGAGGCGATGCTGAAAGCGCTGGGTGATAAGCGAGGGATCGAGCGTTATGGGTATTGCCTTCCGATGGACGATTGCTTGTGTAGCGTGGCGCTGGATTTCGGTGGCCGTCCTTGGTTGGTTTGGGACGCTGAGTTCCACCGTGAGAAAGTAGGGGATATGCCTACGGAGATGTTCCTCCATTTCTTCAAGAGCTTGAGCGACGCTGCCCGCATGAATTTGAATATCCGTGCCGAGGGTACGAACGAGCATCATAAGATAGAAGGTATCTTCAAGGCTTTGGCCCGCTCGATCAAGATGGCGATCCGACGAGATATTTATCGGTTTGAGCTACCGAGTACGAAAGGGCTCTTGTAATCTGTAAAAAACACTACTGTATTTGTGCACGAATACAGTAGTGTTTTAGTCTGAATACTATTGTGTTTATCCACAAACACTATAGTGTTTTCGACTCAGATTCTATGACATCAGATAAACCGATAAAAGCCTATAGAGGATATTCCTCGAAAGCATATAGAACCGTGGAGAGATACCTTTCTCCTGTGTCCGGAAGCAACGCCACGATCGTTTTTCCCTCATTCTCCGGAAGTTTAGCTAGTTCCACGGCGGCGTATACAGCGGCGCCGGAAGATATTCCTACCAGCAACCCTTCCTTCCCGGCCAGTTCCCGGCTGGTACGGATAGCGTCATCGTTCGTTACTTGCAGGATCTTGTCAACTACCTCCCCGTTGTAGGTCTTGGGGATAAAGCCGGCTCCGATGCCCTGTATCTTGTGCGGGCCGGGCTTGCCTCCGGAAAGTACCGGTGAATCGCTAGGCTCTACCGCTACGATTTGTACGTTCGGGTTGTGAGCTTTCAATCCGGCACCGACACCGCTGACCGTGCCTCCGGTTCCTACGCCGGCTACAAACAGATCGACTTTACCATCCGTATCACGCCAGATCTCTTCGGCGGTCGTACGGATATGTACGGCCGGGTTAGCGGGATTCTCGAATTGTTGTAGGATGATGGAACCGGGAGTCGCGTCACGCAGTTCCTCCGCTTTGGCGATGGCTCCTTTCATGCCTTCCGCCCCGGGGGTGAGGACGAGCCGGGCACCTAACGCTTTCAATAAATTACGACGCTCGGCACTCATGGTATCCGGCATGGTCAGGATTAATTTGTAGCCTTTCGAGGCGGAGACAAAAGCAAGTCCGACTCCGGTATTACCGCTGGTCGGTTCGATAATGGTAGCGCCGGGTTTCAACAAGCCTTTAGCCTCGGCGTCCTCGATCATCGCCAAGGCGATGCGGTCTTTTACGCTACCAGCCGGGTTGAAATATTCCAGCTTGCCGATTACTTGGGCTTTAAGGCCCTTGCTCGCGTTGAAATTAGAGAACTCCAACAGGGGAGTGTTGCCGACAAGGTCGGTCAGTTGTCTTGCTATTCTTGCCATATACAAATGAATTTTGTTGTTTCTGGATTCTTTTATTTATATGACAAAGATAGTGGATGGATTGTTTACGGCATATACCATAAACCGGGTATTTTTTTACCTCCTTCTATGCGTCACGCACAAAAGGAGGTTACAATCATAATTATATACAAGTCTGAAAGGACTATCTTTAATGTCTGCCTCCTCCTAAGGCTTGGTAGAGGTTTACGGTGGCTTGAAGCTCGTCAAAACGATCCGTTACTTGGGAGAGCTGGGCGCTGAGCAGGGTTTGCTGTGCCGTGAGCACTTCCAAATAAGTGGTGTTTCCATGCGTCATCAGCAATTGGGTGCTACGGACGGCATCTTCAAGCGATTCGATTTGGTGTGTACGCAAGTCGATCTTTCCCTTTGCGGTCTGGGCTTGGGTAAGTGCGTCGTTCACCTCTTTTCCGGCGTTGAGCACGGTTTGTTGGAAAGTGAGCTTGGCCTCTTCTTGCTGCGCTTTCGCTATTTTCAATTGGGCGATATTCGCTCCTTTGTTAAATAGCGGTTGCGTGAGGGAGCCGACCGCCGATAGTAATAGTTTACCCGGATTTACGATGTAACTACCTGCGCTGTTTGTCCATCCCGCGCTGCCGCTAAGACGTAGCGAGGGATAAAAATTGGAGCGTGCGGAGGCTGTCCCGTAGAACGCTTGCGCCAAAGCGTACTCGGCGCTACGTACATCTGGACGGTTCGAGAGCATCTGTACCGGGATACCGATAGCCAGATCCGGGGTTAAGGATTGGTCTTCCAACCTTCCTCGCTCAATATCCTGAGGTGTCTCTCCCAATAAGACGGCAAGCGTATTCTCGGTCTCCCGGATGGTCTGTTCCAGATCTTTAACAGAGGTCTCGATGGAGTAGCAAGTAGCCTCGGTTTGCGATACGGCCGCCTCGGTAGTCATGCCGGCTGCCATTAATGCTTGGGTGGTACGAAGGCTTTCTAGCCATTTCACGGCGGTTTCTGTCGTGATCTCGTATTGCCGGTCCAGCATCAATAAGGTGTAATACAGGTTGGCGATATTGGCGATCAGTTGCGTTTGTACGGCTTGGCTATACGCTTGGCTTTGCGACAAGGCGGCTTTCGCTTGTCGTTTGGCGTTTGTCAGCCGGTCGAAGATATCGACCTCCCAACTGGCCGATACCGGGACGTTGTATGTCCACGACGCTTTCGCCTTATCAAAGCTACTTGTCGTGCCCTGTGGATCTAGGGAGAGCGACGGGAGGTAGGAGAGGCGGGAGGTCATTAACGCCGCCTCAGCTTCTTGTACCTTTAGATGGGCGATCCGTAGGTCTGTATTATTGGCTAATCCCCGTTCGATCAAGGATTGCAAGGCCGGATCGGTGAACAGGTCCCGCCAACTGATATTCCCGATGGAGAAGGTATCTGCCGGGGCTATCTCCTCCCGGTATAGATTCTCCGGGAGGGTGGCGACAGGCTCGTATTTCTTGTAAATGCCGCAGCTATTCAACGCTAGCGTCGCTACGGCAAGGAGTATGATGTTATTCTTCATATACATTATATATATACACAATCTGGATAGATTATTTCTTGCTATCTAAATATTCTTTTCTTTCCTCGGCGGCCTCTTTTACCTCTTCTTGCACCTGCCAATCAAGGGAACGCTCGAATTGGATCGGGCGTAGTTTCTCTTGCAGGTATTGGAACGTGATGAATAAGCAAGGCACGATAAATAACAAAGCCAATGTACCGATCAACATACCGCCAACGGCACCGGTTCCCAACGAGCGGTTTCCATTAGCGCCTACGCCGTTGGAAACGATCAATGGCAGCAAACCGAATATCATCGTAAGAGCGGTCATCAAGATCGGGCGCAGACGAACCTTTGCCGCGCTAAGAGCGGCTGAAGTCAGGCTCATACCGGACAGGCGGCGTTGGGTAGCGTACTCTGTCAATAAGATGGCGGTCTTCGCCAACAATCCGATCAACATGATCAAACCGGTTTGCAGATAAATGTTATTCTCCAATCCCATGAACTTAGCGAACAAGAAACTACCCATCAAACCCATCGGTACGGAAAGAATCACGGCGAAAGGAACAAGGAAACTCTCGTACAAGGCACTTAGGATCAAATAAATCATCAAGATACAGATACCGAAGATGATAATGGTCGTATTACTCTGCTGGTTCTCCTCACGGGTGATACTACCGAAGTCGTAGCCATACCCTTTCGGGAGCGAAGTGGCCGCTGTCTCTTTTACCGCCTTGATAGCATCCCCGGAGCTATATCCATTGGCCGGTACGGCATTGACGGCGATCGAATTATACATGTTGAAACGGGCTAGAGATTCGGCACCGTATACCTTGGTCAAGGTGATAAACTGACTAAGCGGTGCCATCTCGCCGTTCGACATGCGTACGAACGTATTATTCAAGGAGGCCTCATCCAGACGATATTTAGGATCGGACTGTATCATCACCTTATACACCTTCGAGAAACGGTTGATATTCGACACATATTGCCCTCCGTAATAACCGGAAAGGGTTGATAGAACAGCATCCGGAGTGATTCCGGCCCGTTTGCATTTCGCCGCGTCCACATCCACGCGCCATTGCGGGTACTTGATATCGAAGGTAGAGTAAGCCGTAGCGATCTCGGGCCGTTCACGCAAGGCGGCGAGATATTGCTGGGTCGTGTTAAAGAAGGTCGTTAAGTCTCCACCGGCCTTGTCTTGCGTATGCATTTCCAATGCGTTACCCATACCATATCCGGGGATCATGGCCGGGGCGATGGCGAAAATCGTAGCGTCCTTGATATCTGCCGTACGGCCATATACCTGTCCGATCACGGCTTGTACGTTATCTTCCTTGTCCGGGCGCTCATCCCAATGTTTTAGTTTCAAGATGAACATACCGAAAGAGCTACCTTGTCCGGCCAGCAAACCATAACCGGAAACCTTGGAATAAGATTGAAGCTGTGGAATCTGGTTGATCCGTTGCTCGATATTCGTCATGATCTTGTTAGTCGTAGCCAAGGAGCTTCCGGAGGCCGTACTTACGTTGACAAAGACCGTACCTTGATCCTCATCGGGCACCAAGCTGGATTTTGTCGTGTTCATCAAGACGATAAGTAATACGATGGAGCATGCCAATAAAGACCAAGCCAGCCATTTCCGCTTGATAAAGAACAACACCCCGTGCTTATATTTCTTGATGACCGAATCGAATGCGGCGTTGAACGCCTTACGGAAACGTGCGGCGAAGTTATTCTTTTGGGTGCCGTCCTCGTTGATGTAAGGCTTCAATAAGATAGCGCAAAGCGCCGGGCTTAACGTTAACGCATTAACGGTAGAGATACCTACGGCCGCTGCCATCGTCAAACCGAACTGCGTATAGAATGTACCGGATGTACCGCTCATAAACGATACCGGGATAAACACGCCCATAAATACCAATGAAGTAGAGACGATGGCGGATGTCAATCCTTTCATCGCATCCATACTAGCCATATAAGAGGACTTATATCCAACGTCGAACCGAGCTTGGACTGCCTCGACGACAACGATCGCGTCGTCCACCACCGTACCGATCACCAATACCAAAGCGAATAAAGTGATCAAGTTAATGCTAAATCCGGCGACCGTCATAAAGGCGAACGTACCGATCAAGGAAACCACGATCGCTACCAACGGAATCAGCGTAGAACGGATATCCTGCAAGAAGACATATACCACAAGGATAACGAGGATAATGGCCTCTATCAAGGTTTTTACAACCTCATGGATCGAGGCGTACAAGAAATCATTCGTACTCATCAATTTTACGACCTCGATACCTTTCGGGAAGTCTTTCGAGGCTTCCTCAAGAAAAGCGTCGATCTTATTATTCACCTCCGTGGCATTCGATCCGGCTGTCTGGAAAACCATACAGGAGATACCCGGCTTACCGTTTGTTTGTCCGATATAGGCATAACTCTCCTTTCCTAACTCAATGTCCGCTATCTCTTTTAGCTTCAATACCTCTCCATCCTCGGTGGAGCGGATCACGATATCGCCGAATTCCTCCGGAGTAAGCAGGCGTCCGCTATATTTCATGGTGTACTGATACGTCTCGTCCGAGTTCTCGCCTAAAGAACCCGTGGCGGACTCAATATTTTGCTCGGCCAACACGGAGGTCACGTCCGAGGGGATCAATTTGTATTGGGCCATAACGTCGGGCTTCATCCAGATACGCATACTGTAATCGCCACCCATAACCATCAACTCGCCGACTCCGGAGATACGGAGTATCTCTGGTTTTAGGTTGATGCTGATGTAATTACTGAGGAAGTTCTCGTCATAAGAACCGTCCGGGCTATAGAGCGAGAAGATCTGTAACATACTGGTCTGGCGCTTGGAAGTCGTGACACCCACTTGGGTAACCTCGGCCGGCAATTGCCCGGTCGCTTTCGATACACGGTTCTGTACGTTTACGGCGGCCATGTCCGGATCGGTTCCTTGTTGGAAATAGATCGTGATCGTGGCGGTACCGGAGTTGGTAGCCGTGGAGGTCATGTAGGTCATATCTTCCACGCCGTTGATCGCCTCTTCCAAAGGGGCTACGACACTCTTCTGCATGGTCTCGGCATTCGCCCCGAAGTAAGTCGTACTGACCATAACGGTAGGAGGGGCGATATCCGGATATTGTTCTACGGGCAAGGTGAAAAGCCCGATGATACCCGCTACCATAATCGTGATGGAAATCACGGCGGACAGTACGGGGCGTTCTATAAATGTGCTAACTTTCATTGTTCTTAATTTTGTTTTACTTCAATCGGTGTTCCTTCACGCAATAAACCTACGCCTTCGGCTACGATCACGTCGCCGCTATTCAATCCGGCGTTTACGATATACTCTTGTCCTCCGTTCACACGGGTAACTTCTACAGGAGCGGATTGCGTCTTTCCGTCTACTACCTTGAAGACAAATACCCGGTCTTGGATTTCGAACGTGGCGGCTTGGGGAATTACTACGCAGTTATCGTATGTAACCGGAATGATCACATTCCCGGAGCCTCCGCTATTCAATGATTGCTCCTCGTTCGGGAATGCGGCACGCAAGCTGACCGTTCCGGTGTTTTGATCGATAACGCCGCTGATCGTCTCGATCTTTCCCGTTTGGGGATAAAGCGATTTATCGTTCAACTGAAGCTCGATCTCGGGCATATTCTCCAAGGCTTTGTCTTTCGAGCCGTATTGACGGGTCAAGGCCAGTAGCTGGTTCTCGGTCATGGAGAAATACACATACATTTCGGAATTGTCCGATACCGTGGTGAGCGGTTTGGGTAGGCTTGCGCTTACTAATGCGCCTACACGATAAGGCAGGGTTCCGATGACGCCGTTCGAGGGGCTTTTCACTTCCGTGTAAGAAAGGTTGTTACGGGCGTTCACCTCTTGTGCCTCCGCTTGGGCTAATTGGGCTTTTGCCGAGAGTAGTGTGTTGTAGGCGGTCTTTAGGTCGAACTCGGAAACTACTTTGTTCTTATACAATTCTTGTTTACTCTCGTAGGTCAGTTGCGCTGTCGCTACAGATGCCTTAGCGGCCTCTACGTTCGCAATGGCGGTGTTTAAGGCCGCTTGATAAGGAACTTGATCAATAATAAATAAGACTTGTCCTTTTTTTACGCTCTCGCCTTCTGCTACGCAAAGCTTTGTAATAAAACCGGATACTTGCGGATAAATATCAATATCCTGTTTTCCTCGTATACTCGCCGAGTAATTATTGGATAAAGTTTTCTCCGAAGTGGATACGGTCATTGTCGCATACCCTGAACTTTGTTGGATTACAGGGCTTTGTTTACACCCAACAGCTACGATACACCATAAGGCGATCGCAGTCTTCATCAATCGATTTTGCTTTTTCATCTTAACTAATACCTATATTTTCGGATGCAAAGCTACTCGCTTATCGGCGAACCATTGTTTCCACAATGAGGCGATGATTGTTCATTTTGAGATGGAATGATCCGTTATATGCTAATGATCTCTTATATTCGCGGGCAAAATAGTAGACATATGAATCCATTTGAGATAGAGAGAGGAGAGTCGTTCATAATAGGCGATTCCGATTTGAGGGAGTTATTGGATCGTCCTTACAAGAGCGGATATGGCATGATCTTATTTTGCTATAAAGGAACGGCGAATATATCCGTCGATTTGAGCCGATGGGATATCCGGCGCAACACGGTGATCGTATTGATACCGGATACGATCCTGACGTTGAACGCGAGTAGCGAGGATTTCAAGGTACAATATATATCCTTTTCGAAGGTCTTGTTCGACGAGGCCGTATTCCGGCTGGATCCGCCCTTTTTCCGCTTCATAAAAGATAATCCTTGCTATACGCATCCCGCCGATCAGGAGGAGACCATAAATGTGATCATCCGGCTGTTTTGGCTGATTTACATGGATCGGGATAACGTGTACCGTGATATGATCGTGAAAAACCAGTTGCAATGCTTCTTCCTTAATATGTATGATAAGACAAGGTACTCCTTCTCGAGCCGCCAGCAAAATGGGTGCAACCGTGGGGAGGAGTTGTTCCATAAGTTCATCAATTGCATCCATGCCCATTATCTCGACCAGAAAGAGGTCTCTTTCTATGCGAACGAGCTTTGTATCTCTCCCCGTTATCTCTCCACTATCACCCGGCAAGTGACGGGCGAGTCGGCGAAGACCATTATAGACCGGCATATCATATTGGAGACAAAGGTGTTGTTGCGTACCACGGAAATGACCGTGCAGGAGATAACGAATCACTTGAACTTTCCCAGCCAATCCTATCTGGGACGGTATTTCAAGAAGCATACCGGGGAGTCACCCATAGAGTATCGAATGAAAAGGAAGTGATATGTCTTTTTGTAGATATGGTTGACTCTTAAAGAATCAACCATATCTACAAAAAGACACCATGGAAGTTTGTTCTTATAAAGCCGTGGAAGCCTTTTCCGTTTGCCTTTGATCGAACGTATCAGTAATTAGGGTAAGGGCACCATCTCCCGTCACGTTGCAAGCCGTACCGAAGCTGTCTTGCAAAGCGAATATCGTAAGCAATAATGCCGTTCCTGCCTCGTCGAAACCTAGAATAGCGATGATCAAGCCCAATGAGGCGAGCACCGTACCGCCCGGTACGCCGGGAGCGCCGATCGCGAAGAAACCAAGCAAGATGATAAATACGAGCATCGTCGTGAAGTCCGGCATACTTCCATATAATATTTGTGAGACGGTCAATACGAAAAACACTTCCGTCAAGATAGAGCCGCATAGATGGATGTTCGCGAACAGGGGGACAGTCACGTCAATTACTTCCTCTCGCAAAATCTTGCTTTTCTTGGCGCAGGTCAAGGCCGTGCCCAAGGTGGCGGCGGATGACATGGTGCCTAAGGCTGTCAAATAAGCGGGTCCGTAGTATTTCAATACGCCCCAGCTATTTTTCCGGGAGTAAATCGATGCGACTACATACAGTAAGGTCAACCAGATGTAATGGCAAATGATGACAATCAACAGGACGGATAAAAAGATAGGCAACTGCTTCGTAATCGCCCCCTCATAACTGAGGACACAGAAATTCGCGGCGATGAAAAGCGGCAACACCGGCATCAAGACCCGTTCTACCAATTTAAGCACCATGTTCTGGAATGCTTCCAGCAACCTCTCCATCTCCTCGGATTTAACCCATGCGGTAGAAAGTCCCAGCATCACGGCCAATACCAATGCCGACATAACGCTCATCACTGGCGGAATCTCTAGATTAAACAACATGGGAGGGATGTCTTTTAGATCTTCCGAGGCGGTTTGAATATGCAAATGCGGTATTAACTCGTAACCGACAACGGCGCCAAAGGTAGCGGCGCCAACCGATGACAGGTATGCGATACTAAAAGCGAATAATAAGACTTTGGATGCGTTGCTTTTTAAGCGGGCGATGGATGGTGCCACGAATCCTAGAATGATCAACGGAACCAAGAAGAAAATAATCTGTCCCGTAATTTGTTTTATGATCATGACCGCTTTTAACACAGGCTCGTTTACGACAAGCCCAACCAGAAGTCCGATCAAGACGGCCAGTATCAACCGTACGATCGTGTTGGAAAGAATCTTTTTCAGCATATTCGGATGTTTTTATTTTTCAATGACAGCAAATATAAGATATTTTCTTGTGTGAATGGGTGGGTGGACAATTTTGATTACTTTTGTTTGATGAAAACAAGATCGTTGGTTTGTATTTTATAATCAAGTAATATGAAAAACATGAAACAAGCTTTACTAGTAGCGGGCTGTTTATTGGCTACCACTACGTTATTTGCCCAGACCGAGAAAGGGGATTGGGCTCAGTTTGGTCGTTATGCGAAGGCTAACAAGACCGTGAAAGTTCCTTCGAACGTGGTATTTATGGGGAACTCCATTACAGACGGATGGTGGCCGGCGGATTCGACTTTCTTTATCCGGAATAACTTCGTAGACCGTGGGATCAGCGGACAGACAACCTCGGAGATGTTAGTGCGTTTTCGCCAAGACGTTATTAATTTGAAGCCGAAAGCCGTGGTAATCTTGGCGGGAATCAATGATATCGCTCACAATAATGGTGTGATCGCCTTGGAAAACGTGTTTGGGAACTTGGTCTCCATGGCGGAATTGGCGAAGGCGAATCATATCAAGGTGATTTTCTGCTCCGTATTGCCGGCTTATGACTTTCCTTGGAGACCGGGCATGCAACCGGCCGATAAGGTTATCCAGCTCAATAAATGGATCAAGGAGTATGCGGATAAGAATGGTTTGACATACGTGGATTATCATTCCGCCATGAAAGATGAGCGAAACGGATTGCCTGCTAACCTGTCGAAAGATGGTGTGCATCCGACCTTGGAAGGTTATAAGATCATGGAGAAGATCGTATTGGAGGCCATTCATAAAACCGTAAAGTAAGCGGATGAGAAACTATTTATTGGCTTTATCTTGTTGTACGGCTTTATCTTGTTGTACGCAAGTGAAAGTTTCCGAGGTATATACGGCGGCGGCAGAGAACTCTTTACGTGCTCCTGCCGTTCCTTTGGTCACGATCGATCCCTATACAAGCGCATGGTCGTTTGCCGATCAATTGAATGATGAGTCGGTACGGCATTGGACCGGCCGTGATTATCCGCTTCTGGGCAGTATACGGGTAGATGGTAAATCATTCCGTTTCATGGGAATGGACGATATACAGGTGACCTCGGTGATCGGTACGGCCTCGGATGGCCTATGGGAGGCCGATTATACGATGTCTCAGCCTGCCGGAGATTGGTTCGCCGAGGCTTATGATCCGAAAGGTTGGAAGCAGGGAAAAGCCGCTTTTGGAACGGAAGATAATCCCAATTGTTCCACGCCTTGGTCTACAGGAGATATCTGGGTACGTCGTACGTTTGACTGGCCTTCGGATGAGCGAAAGGATGCCCTCTACCTCCAATATTCGCACGATGATAATATCGAGGTGTATCTAAATGGAAAGCAAATCGCTGTGGCAGGGAATGGTCTGGACTATGATTTGCTGAAAGAGATACCGGAAGCGGTGGCGGAAAGCTTGAAGCCTACGGGTAACGTGTTGGCCGCTCATTGCCGGAACAATGGGGGAGGCGCTTATGTGGATATGGGAATCATGCGGAAGGTGAAACGAGGAGATACGTTCGATGAGAAAGCGATCCAGAAATCCGTGAACGTGATGCCTACGCAAACATTCTACACCTTTGAGTGCGGTGATGTAAGTCTGGACTTGATTTTCACGGCTCCCTTCTTGCTGAATGATCTGGAGGCTATGACTTCTCCGTTTAATTATATAACCTATCAAGTCCGCTCCATCGACGGTAAAGATCACGACGTGCAATTATATATGGAAGCCACGCCGCAATGGGCCGTGAATACGATCGATCAAGAGGTGACTTTTGAGAAAACGGAAACCCCTAATTTAATTTACCTAAAGACAGGAACAATCGATCAAGAGGTTCTGGCGAAAACCGGGGATGATGTACGGATTGACTGGGGATATTTCTATTTGGCTATCCCAAAGAAACCGGGAGTCTCCGCAACGATCGACGAGTATTATGCTACGAAGAAAGCTTTCATGACTACTGGTAATTTACCGGCTGGATCGCAAAGTATCTCTTCGGATATGCGCGAGCAAATGACGGTTCTCGCTTATACGGACCCGATCGGCAAGGTCTCCAAGGAAACCGTCTCCGGACATTTGATGATCGGTTACGATGATTTATATTCGATCCAGTATTTCCAAGACAACCGGATGCCTTATTGGAAGCACGACGGAAAGGTGGATATTCATCAGGCGTTCGAGAAAGGGGAGGCTGCTTATGAGGATCTGATGAGACGTTGCGGTTCCTTTGATTCTTCTTTGATGAGCAAGACGAGCGCCGTAGGAGGGAAGAAGTACGCCGAGTTATGCGCTATCGCATATCGGCAGGCGATCGCCGCCCATAAATTGGTGACTGATAAAGAAGGGACTCTCTTATTCCTCTCTAAAGAAAATTTCAGCAACGGTTCTATCGGAACGGTGGATATAACGTATCCTTCCGCTCCTTTATTCTTAGTGTACAATACGGATTTGTTGAAAGGAATGATGAACCCTATTTTCTATTATAGCGAGAGCGGACTGTGGAAGAAACCTTTCCCGGCTCACGACGTGGGTACATATCCCGTTGCGAACGGTCAGACCTACGGTGGCGATATGCCCGTGGAAGAAAGTGGTAATATGCTTGTGCTAGCGACTGCCATAGCGGTAGTGGATGGTAATGCCGATTATGCCGCCCAACATTGGGAGGTTTTGACTACATGGGCGAATTACTTGTTGAAGGAAGGCCTTGATCCGAAGAACCAACTTTGTACGGATGATTTCGCCGGGCATTTCGCCCATAACACGAATTTGTCCATCAAGGCAATTATGGGAGTTGCCGGCTACGGGAAATTGGCGGAGATGTTAGGCAAGACGGATATCGCTAGGCAATATACGGAAGCCGCCCGTGAGATGGCCGCTAAGTGGGTGAAGATGGCGAACGATGGTGATCATTACCGCCTGACTTTCGATAAGCCGGGCACTTGGAGCCAAAAATATAATCTGGTCTGGGATCGCTTGCTGGGCTTGAATATCTTCCCAAAAGAGGTTGCCGCTACGGAAATGGCTTATTACAAGACAAAACAAAATAAATATGGTTTGCCGTTGGATAACCGGGAGGATTATACGAAGTCCGACTGGATTTTATGGTCCGCTTGTTTGACCGGATCGATGGAGGATTTCAATGCGCTGATGGTTCCGGTCTGGAACTACGCCAACGAGACGACTTCACGTGTTCCTCTAAGCGATTGGCATTTTACTTCCGATGGTACGCAACGAGGTTTTCAAGCCCGTTCGGTTGTCGGGGGATATTTTATGAAGATGCTGGAAAAGAAGCTAGGAAAATAATGTCATTCTAAGAAACGGAAGGAGGTCATTCCTTCCGTTTCTTAGTTTTGCGCATATGGATATTCACAGGGAGCGATGCCTGTGATCTTCTTAAATATAAGGCTGAAATACTGTACGTTCGGATAACCTAATTGTCGTGCTACCAAAGCGGGAGTATTACCGTTTTTCAGTAGCATTGTCTTAGCCACGCTCAATCGTTTGAACTGAAAATATTCCTCCAGTGTTTTGCCGGTCTCGAATCTTAACAGGTCGTTGAAGTAAGCGACAGAAAGGTCCAGTTCTGCCGTACAATATTCGGCGGTGGGTAGCTGGCCGTTCTCTAATTTACCGGAAATGATATACTCGTCGAGGAGCCTTTCCAATTTCTCCAAGATAGCCTTGTTCTTATTTTCCCGGGTAATGAACTGTCGCTCATAATAGCGTGTACAATAATCCAATAATAATTCAATGTGGCGGGATAGAATGGTACCACTGTGCGTATCGATGGCATGGTGAAGCTCGTCCTCGATGTTTTCCAGACAACACGTAACTTTGGCTGTCTCACGTTGAGAGAGATGCAGAGCCTCTTCTTTGTGATAAGCGAAGAAGGTATAGTTCTTAATAGGGTTGTCCAATGACGTGTGGAACAATAGGTCGGGATGGAACGCTAAAAGGTACCCTTTGTTGGGTAGCGTATTATTCTCGCTCATGCGGAAAATCTCACCGGGTGTAAGAAACACCATCGTAGCGTTGGAATAATCGTAATACTTACGTCCGCAACAATAGCAACCGTCCGGACAGTCTTCTATCAAGAGGATCGCGTAGAACTCGAACTTTACGGCCTCTTGCTCTAGGTTCGGGCTCTCTAGATTGATGAGGTTTACTTGTGGGTGCAGCGTCTTGCATCCCAAGCACCGGTTACATTCATATACAGTCTTAATATCTAACATCTTCTTGAACGCCTTCTATAGATTCGTTGATAGACCGATCTGCGCACGGTATTCACTTGGCGTGTACCCTACCCGTTTCTTGAATAGCCGACAGAAGTGCTGCGGATATTGGAAACCGAGGGAATATGCGATTTGGCTGACTGTGTCCGCCGTGCCGGAGATACGTTCTTTGGCTAGCTCGATTACTTTCTCTTGGATGTATTCCTGCGGTGATTTGCCGGTTTCCTTCTTGAACATGTCACCGAAATAGTTCGATGAGAGGCAAAGCTTGTCGGCAAAGTATTTCACCGTAGGCAATCCGTCCTGTTCGGCGAGTGTACTTTCGAAATACTCATCCAACAGGTTTTCGAAACGTGTCAGCACATCCCGGTTTGTCTTGCCTCGGGTGATGAACTGCCTTTCATAAAAACGCATACAATAATTAAGCAGCAGTTCGATATGGTTTACAAGTAAGGTTTTACTATGTTTATCCACGCCATGTTCCAGTTCCATACGGATGATCTTCAGGCAATCCATCACGATAGATCTTTCTTCTTCCGAGAGATGCAACGCCTCGTTTACCTCGTAAGAAAAGAACGTATATTTCTTTATATTCTTTCCGAGTGACGTTCCACGCAGTAAATCGGGATGAAAAAGAATACCATGTGCGTTTACTTGGACTTTATCGGTGGTCGGGTTTGTTTCCGCTGTTTGCCCGGGGGCGAAGCAAACGATCGTGCCTTCTTGGTAATCGTATGTCTGGCGTCCGTATTTGATATCGCAGGCTTTCTCTAGTTTTAGATACAGCGCATAGATGCCGTAATTGAAGCGGATGAGATCTACACTACTCGTCGCTTTATTCAAATCTATGACACTGACAAGCGGATTTAGGGTTTCGAGGCCATATAGTTTGTTATATAGGTCTACACTATCTAAGTTAAGTATCTTATCCATAGCCGTACGTATTTAATCAATAATTTTGTATGCGAAAATAGAGGATAATTCATATATAGTTATAACCCTAATTACGGATTATATAACCATTGTTACGGATTATGTGTATTTACAGGTTTTCTGGCTGATTCCGCAAAACCTGTAATTGAGGTCATGACATCCGTAATTTATCTACAAAGGGATGCTATTTGAGCTTCTATCTTTGCCATCGTAAAAATAAACAAGGAACGACATGAAGAAGTCATTAAGAGAATTATGTACGGCAATAGCCATATGCTTTTGCGCTACGGGAAATCTGTTCGCTACAGACAATCAATTTAATACCGGTCATACAATGGACAAGAATTTGAATCTAACTAAGGAGTGGGATAAAGTATTCCCACAGAGTGACAAGGTGAGCCATAGTAAAGTTACTTTTCGTAATCGCTATGGCATTACGCTTGCCGCCGATATGTACAAACCCAAGCATGCGGATGGAAAATTGCCTGCTATCGCTATTAGCGGTCCGTTCGGTGCCGTGAAGGAACAATCCTCGGGTTTATATGCGCAGGAATTGGCGGAACGTGGATTTCTGACGATCGCTTTCGATCCGTCATATACAGGCGAGAGTGGCGGAGAGCCTCGTTATGTAGCTTCTCCCGACATCAATACGGAAGATTTCTGTGCGGCCGTCGATTTCCTTTCGACACGTGATGATGTGGATGCGGAACATATCGGTATCCTCGGTATCTGCGGATGGGGAGGCATGGCTCTTAATGCGGCGGCTATCGATACTCGTATCAAAGCGACCGTTACCTCTACGATGTACGATATGAGCCGTGTGAACGCTAATGGCTATTTTGATGCGATGGATACCGACGCACGTTATGAATTGCGCAAGCAACTCAATGAACAGCGTACCGCTGACGCAAAGTACGGCTCATATGCCCTTGCGGGAGGCTTACCCGATACGTTACCCGACGATGCGCCCCAATTCTTGAAAGACTACTACGCTTATTACAAGACGAAGCGTGGTTACCACAAGCGTTCGCTCAACTCGAATGGCGGATGGAACAAGACCTCGGCTTTATCTTTCATCAATATGCCTATACTCTCGTATAGTGACGAGATTCGTAGCGCCGTATTGATTATTCATGGCGAGAAAGCGCATTCACGTTACTTCAGCGAGGATGCTTTCAAGAAACTGAAAGGTGATAACAAGGAATTGCTAATTATACCCGGAGCGAATCATGTGGATTTGTACGATCAGATGAATGTCATTCCCTTCGATAAGATTGAACGGTTCTTTGTAGAAAACTTCAAATAAGATCCATTATGCAACAGATAAAGAATATGGAATTTAGTGGTGAGCGCCCTTTGTTCGCCTCTCACGATTTACAATTAGACAATGTCGTTATTCATGCCGGGGAGTCGGCATTGAAAGAGTGTAGCAATATCATAGCCGTAGGCTGTCGTTTTGAGGGTAAATATCCGTTTTGGCACGTGGATGGCTTCACCATCAAGAATAGCCTGTTTACCGAAGGTGGACGTGCCGCGTTATGGTACTCCCAAAATCTAGTGATGACGGATACACGGGTGGAAGCCCCAAAGATGTTTCGGGAGATGGACGGTATCAGACTGGAAAACGTACAACTACCCAATGCTCAAGAAACCCTTTGGCATTGCCGGAACGTGGAATTGATAAATGTGCAAATAGATCATGCTGATTATTTATTTATGCACGGCGAGAACATTAAAATCCGGAACTACGCTCAAAATGGAAACTACTCGTTCCAGTATTGTAAGAACGTGGAAATCCGTAATGCGGTCATCAATTCGAAAGACGCTTTCTGGAATACGGAGAATGTTACCGTATACGATTCCGAGATTAACGGCGAGTACTTGGGGTGGCACTCGAAGAACCTGCGTTTGGTAAATTGCAAGATCTCGGGTACGCAGCCGCTTTGTTACGCCCACGATCTTATGATGGAGAACTGTACGATGGCAGATGATTGCGATCTAGCCTTTGAATACAGTTCCGTGCAGGCGACTATCAACAGCTCGATCCGTAGCGTGAAGAATCCCCGTACGGGAAGTATCACCGCCGAAAGTTATGGTGAGGTAATCCTCGACGAGAACATCAAGGCTCCGGGTAATTGCCAACTGAGGCTATGGAATGAACGTACTTGCTTTTCCGCATAAAGAATATGAGATATAACTTCGATGAAATAGTGCCTCGTACCGGTACGAACTCTTATAAATGGGATAGTGCCGTGGGCACGGATGTACTACCGATGTGGGTGGCCGATATGGATTTCCGTACGGCACCCGTTATTATCGAAGCTTTACGGCAACGTGTAGAACATGGTATTTTCGGTTATACCCAAGTGCCGGATGCATATTACGAAGCGGTGACAGGTTGGTTTGAACGTCGGCATGGATGGCAAATACGGAAAGAATGGATGATTTATACCTCCGGTGTTGTTCCGGCTATTTCCGCCGTTATCAAAGTGTTGACCGAGCCGGGTGATAAAGTACTGGTGCAGACTCCGGTTTATAACTGTTTTTTCTCATCCATCCGCAATAACGGATGTGAGATTATCCGCAACCCTTTGTCTTATGCCCATGATACATTCACGATTGATTATGAGGATTTGGAGAGAAAAGCCGCTGATCCGAGGGTAAAGGTCATGTTGTTGTGTAATCCTCATAATCCCGCTGGAAGGGTATGGACACGTGAGGAATTAAGTCATATCGGCGAGATATGTATCCGTAATGGTTTAACAGTCGTATCGGATGATATACATTGCGAACTCGTATTTCCGGAATATACTTTTACGCCGTTCGCATCTATCTCGGAAGAATTCCTACGGCATTCCGTGACATGCCTGTCACCTAGCAAGGCTTTCAATATAGCTGGATTACAGATCGCCAATATCGTGTGTTCCGATGAGAACCTACGTCGGAAGATAGACCGGGCAATCAATATCAACGAGGTATGCGATGTGAATCCTTTTGGTGTAATAGCTACCATAGCGGCCTATAATGAGGGAGAGGAATGGCTGTCGCAACTGATCGATTATTTATGGCAGAATTACTTATACATGAAAGATTTTTGCGGGAAATATCTGCCGGACTTCCCGATAACCTTGTTGGAAGGCACTTATCTCGTATGGATGGATTGCCGTAAGTTAGGTAAATCATCGGAAGAATTGGAGCACTTGCTGATCGAGAAAGCGAAGCTATGGCTCAATGCCGGAACGATGTATGGAGCAGAAGGCGAAGGTTTCATGCGTTGGAATATCGCTTGTCCACGTTCCTCGCTGATAAAGGGACTGGAACGGTTTAGGAATTTTGTAGGTAGTGGCTGTTAAAGAATAGTGATGATAGAAAACGAGAGAAGGGGAAAACAACAATTGCTTTCCCCTTCTTTCATATATCTCTCGCTAGATAAAAGATTCGTTTTACTCGATCTCGATGCTATGTTTTACCGGAGTAAGAATGAACGTGAACTCATAGTCGCCGTAAGGAATTTGATATTCCGGGAGTGCGATAGTTCCCCAGCTATTTACACAGCCCAATCCCATCTGCACCTTATCGAGACAAAGGTTTGTCAAGTCAGCTTCCTCTACTTCGGGAGAGTGTCTTTGATCCTTCCGGGCACCGTCATCCAAAGACTCGATCGTATAATGTAAAGCGGAAGCGGAGAATGGGGCAGAGGCTACAACCTCGATACCGTTGCCAGCCTCGTTCAGCATTTTCCACCAGCGGATATCCGATTTCGTTCCATTCTCTTGCGGACGGATATACGAATAGAATTGCTCATCTACGGTCTGGCGGTAAATAGCCAAGTCGGCGTTACCCTTGCGGTCGATATAATTCTCCACGGGACCACGGCCGTAGTATTCGATATTCTCGAATGATCTCGGCATCGGCATTTGCATACCGAAGCGGAACATGGGGGATACCTTGGCATTCTTGTCTGCTGTCATTTTCTGGGTAACCTTGATCGCACCCTTGTTATTGATCACGTACGTCAAGTTCAACTTGGCGGATACGGTCGGCATATCGTAAGCGGCCTCTACGATCACTTGCTTGTTCTCCATCCGTTGGTTAAGAGAAGTCAGCTTCATCTCCGGATTCTTCCATGCGGCGTACTTTTTCTGTAGGCCAGCTCCGAAATCATTGTCTGTCGGCGCGCGCCAGAAGTTAGGAGTCAAAGCCTCTCCTTCCTTGATCATGTCTTGGCCGTTTACCTCGTATTTGATCAGATAACCATTCTCTCGATTGAACTCGGTACGGAAACCACAACCTTCCACGATCAGGTAATTCGCATCGCTATCTTGTACGACTGGAGCCTTGGTTTCGATATTGGTTGTCTCCACGTTTTTCAATTCCATAGATGGAGCCTTGTATGGATTCAACGTCAGCTGATCCTTGGCTACGGTATGTCCGGCGGGTAATAAACCCTCACGGTTCTTCAGTTTATAAGATACATTCAGCAACCATTCCGTGCATTGGCAAGTCTCGCCTAGATCCAATCGGATTGTTGATGTTTGCTGGGGAGCTACTTTCAGGTCATCGACACGTCCGCTACGAACAACCTTGCCACCTTTCAGCATTTCCCATTCCAGATAATAAGCGGAAAGGTCACGGAAGAAATTCTCGTTGTACACCTTGATCTCACCTTTCGACAGATCGCCGGGGGTTGTCCAGATATCTTGGTAATAATACCCCACCTCGTACATATGCGGGTTCGGAACACGATCCGGGCTGATCAAGCCGTTATCGCAGAAGTTATTATCGCTAGCGTCGAACTTATTGAAATCGCCGCCATAAGCATAGATCATTTTCCCGTTCTTGCCGGTCCAGCGTACGGATTGATCCACGAAGTCCCAGATGAAGCCTCCTTGATATTTCGGGTATTTACGGATCAAATCCCAATATTCCTTGAAACCACCTTGAGAGTTACCCATGGCATGGGCGTACTCACATTGTATCAAAGGCTTTTGCATGGAGTTGTCCTCGCAGTATTTAGCGCAATCCTCGTAGTTGTAATACATCGGGCAGAAGATATCTGTCTTTCCGGTCTTTCCGGCCTGCTCGTATTGTACGGCACGGCTGGGATCCTCGTTTTTGATCCAATCGTAAGCGGCCTCGAAGTTAGGACCGTATCCCGCCTCGTTACCCAAGGACCAGAAGATTATACTCGGATGGTTGAAACCACGTTGGACGTTACGTTGGTTACGTTCCAGATGCGCTTTCTTATAAGATGGGTTCTTGGCTAACGTTTCCTCGCCGTATCCCATTCCGTGAGACTCTACATTGGCCTCGGCTACGACATAGATACCGTATTTATCGCAAAGATCGTACCAGAAGTTATCATCCGGGTAGTGGCAGGTACGAACGGCGTTCAAGTTGAATTTCTTCATGATCTGTATGTCCTGTATCATGCGCTCGCGTGAAACGACATAACCGCCATCGGGATCCATCTCGTGACGGTCGGCACCCTTGAAAAGAACTGGTTGCCCATTCACGAGTATCTGGGCGTTCTTTAATTCGATCTTACGGAAACCTACTTTTACAGGGATTACTTCGATTGTTTTGCCTCCCTCTTTTAAAGTAGCCCGTAAAGTATATAGATAAGGAGTCTCCGCGGTCCATTTGTGGGGAGAGGAGACTTCTATCGTCGTGCTGACCTTTCCGGAAGCGTTCAAGGATTGGGTAGCGACAGCTTTATTCTGGGCATCCAATAGTTCAAGCTCTACCGTACCTTTACCCTTCATGGTCAGGTTGACAGCCAACGAGCCATTTTGGTATTGAGCGTCCAGATCCGGAGTCACACGTATATCGGCGATCTGTTGCTTTGGGTTACGGGCGTATAAATAACAATCACGTCCGACACCGCTGTAACGGAAGAAATCTTGGTCTTCCAGATAAGTGCCATCACACCAGCGGAATACTTGGAAAGCGATCAGGTTTTTTTGTCCGGGTTTCAAGTAAGGAGTTAAGTTAAACTCCGCTTCCAGCTTGCTATCTTCGCTATAGCCTACGTACTTCCCGTTTACCCACAAATACATATTGGAGGTAACGGAGCCGAAATGGGCGATGATCTCTTTTCCGTTCCAGCCGGCAGGAACCATGATCTCACGGCGGTAGGAACCCACATGGTTATTAACGGTAGGGACCTCGGGTGGGTTGTTCTTAAATTGCTCGCGCCAAGCGTAACCAACGTTTACGTAGAGAGGATCTCCATATCCGTTCAGTTCCCATACACCGGGCACAGGCATATTGTTCCATCCTTTGTCGTTGTAATCGGTCCGCCAGAAATCGGTAGGACGAGCGTCAGCGTTCTTTACCCAAAAGAATTTCCAAGGACCGTTCAAGGTCATGAAGTTCTGGGATTGTTCCTTGGCGTCCTTCGCCGCCACCTCGGCGGTCTCGTAGGCGAAGAAATTGGCGTGCATCGGGGCACGGTTTACGGCGTTGACCTCGGGATTTCGCCACTCATTCGACTGGGCTACCGCTGTGAAAGCCAAAGCGGCAAACAGTCCGGTCATAAGTTGTCTTTTCATGCTATTATATTTTTAATCTGCTTTACGGAATTGCAAAACTAAGAATAAAATTCCGGGTATGGCAATAATTCCGGCGGAAACTAACAGGGCGACATGCAAAGAATAGAAATCATTTAGCCAACCTATAAATGGGGCGATGGCAGCGAATATCAAGCGGATCACAAAGTTACGGATCGACAAGACCGTAGCCCGCATCTCCGAGAAGGTCATTTGATTAATGTAACCTTTCAAAATCGGTGTGGCGAAGCCCCGGACTATATAGAAAATGAACAAGATCGCTAATCCCCAATAAGTAAGGTTATAAGCGAGCGATATATATCCACCGATGATTACAAGTAGTATAAACGTGTTTGATTTACGCATCCCGAAATACCGCTCTACCCGATCAGAATAGAGGGCGGACAATCCCACCGTCAGATTGAGCACGGTCCAAATGACACCGTAATAGGAGGTCGGGGTTTCCAACTTCATCAATACGGGCTGCACGAACCATGCCATCGTTAATGTAGCGGCTCCGATGATACCGGAGAACATGATGTTATAGCATAGCCTACGGTTCGTAACCAAGGAATATTTCAAAATGCGGAGAATCTCGGAAACCGGGTTCTGCACCTTACTCTTAGTATTGAATTCCTGCAAGGCGAACGCTGCCGGAATGCCGATAAAGGCGACAAACGCTTGGGCGTAAAACGGCAATCGCAAGGAATAGGCGGCCAGCAATCCACCGAATATCCCGGCGATGGCCTCGGCGAAATTACCGATCATCGTGATACGTCCCTCATACCGCAAATAAAGTTCTTCTTTTTTATATCGTACGGTTGTATCGTAGAGCAGCGCCGAATCCGCTCCGTTTACCAAGGTTTGCCCGGTTCCCAACAAAATCTCGGCGAAGAGAAATGCCGTGAAAGTGGAGGTGAAAGAATAACATAGGTACCCTCCAAAGAAAAGTATACAACCTAGAATCAAGCATTTCTTACGCCCCCATACGTCCGCCAGATAGCCCGAGGGAATCTCCAAAGTGACAGCGGCGACCGAGTAGACACTCTTCAAAATAAATACGTCTTGCAATCCTAACCCATGATCCTCATAGAAAAGGACAATGATAGGCATTACGAGCGAGAACCATTTGGATAACTTGATCAGATAGAGAGCGAGTATATTTTGTTTCATATTTTTCAACGGGATTGCCCTGTCGTTTTTATTTAGACACGCGAATGTATGAATTCTTTGCCAATAGCCTAAACTTTTTCAGGAAGCTTCTGTTCTTTTTGAAAAAGGAAAAATATGGTATTCAATCAACTTGATATTCATTTACTGATTACGGCCATTTGTGTGATATCATCCGCCTTGATATGCTATACGATCGGAGTCTGGGGCGAGCGTTTTCAAGGACAGTTAAAAGCGTGGCATCTTTGTTTTTTTGTATTAGGACTTTATGCGGACGCTATTGGAACGGGTTTGATGGAGCATATCGCCCAGCTGACCCATCTGCATGATACGGCGCATACCGTAACGGGAATTATCGCTATTTGCTTGATGCTAATCCATGCGATCTGGGCGATTTGGACTTACTTTAAAGGTTCGTTAAAAGCCAAGCAGCATTTCAATAGATTTAGCATTGTTGTGTGGTTCATCTGGTTAATTCCTTATTGCATCGGTATCTACATGGGGATGTCTCTCCATAAATAGAGGCCATCGCTCATATATTTTGAGAAATAAATCGTACATTTGGTGATATGTTTACTATATGCCATATCCCGGAAAAAGGTTTTGCCGATAAATACGCCCGTATCACCTCGGAAGGGGTCGTGAAGTGTCTATTTAGCTTCATAATGTAAGGGATGTAGAGGATTTCCCCCGGCGGAATATCCCGAGACCGTAAATAAGGATGAACTGGGGAACTTAGGTTTATCTCAGGAAGAGGAGACTGCGATTGTCGCTTTTTTACGAACATTGACGGATTGCATCAAATAAAAATCAGTCTTTCCAAAAACTTTCTCCAGCCCTTGATAGTTTTCTTAATAAAATAAAAAGAAGAGTTTAAACTATGGCGAAGAAAGTTGCGGACCAGTTAGTGGATACGCTGGAAAAAGCAGGCGTACGACGTATATACGCCGTGACAGGCGATAGCCTGAATGAGGTAAACGAGGCTGTTCGGAAAAACGGCAGATTGCGGTGGATTCATGTCCGTCATGAGGAGACGGGAGCTTATGCCGCTGCGGCGGAGGCTCAATTGACAGGCGAGTTGGCTTGTTGTGCAGGTAGTAGTGGCCCCGGGCATGTACATTTAATTAATGGGCTGTATGATGCCCAACGATCCGGAGCCCCGGTCTTGGCGATCGCTTCCACGATCCCTTCCCGGGAGTTTGGTACAGAATATTTCCAAGAGACAAATACGATCAAATTGTTCGATGATTGTAGCTATTATAATCAGGTAGCCACTACACCGGAACAATTTCCCCGGATGCTTCAAGGCGCTATGCAAGCGGCGATCTCATCACGTGGGGTCGGGGTGATCGGACTTCCCGGTGACTTGGCGGCAGAGAATGCTACAGCGGGTTTGTCCTCTACCTTTTCTTTTCCTACGCGACAACGGGTTTGTCCCGCCGAACAGGAAATCCGGGAATTAGCGGATTTGTTGAATAATGCGAAGAAAGTGACACTTTATTGTGGAATAGGGGCGAAAGATGCCCATTCGGAATTGGTGCAGTTGGCTAAATTACTGAATGCTCCGGTAGCCTATTCTTTCAAGGGTAAGATGGAGATCCAATACGATAATCCGAACGAGGTGGGGATGACCGGTCTATTGGGCATGCCTTCCGGCTATTATAGTATGCACGAGGCAGAGGTGTTGGTGTTGTTGGGAACCGATTTTCCATACGAGGCATTCATGCCAGAGAGCAACACGATCGTACAGGTGGATATCAATCCGAATCGTCTGGGGCGTCGTGCCAAGATACAAATGGGGCTTTGTGGCGATGTGAAGGATACTTTGGATGAGTTGATTCCGTTGATTCACCAGAAAGAAGATGATAGTTTCTTGCGGGAACAGTTGGCTAAATATGAGAAAGTTCGGGAAAATCTCCGTTCTGCCGCCACTGTCCGGGGGAAAGAAGAGAAGATACAGCCAGAATACGTGATCTCGGTCGTAGACGAGCTTAGCTCGGACGACGCCATATTTACCGTGGATACGGGTATGACTTGTGTATGGGGTGCCCGCTATTTGCAAGCTACGGGTATGCGGAAGATGTTGGGATCATTCAATCATGGCTCGATGGCGAACGCCATGCCGCAAGCGATAGGGGCGGCATTGGCTTATCCCGGCAGGCAAGTCGTGGCGTTGTGTGGTGATGGAGGTATCTCAATGTTGTTGGGCGACCTTGCTACGATCGTGCAATACCATTTGCCGATTAAATTAATCGTGTTTAATAACCGTTCCCTAGGAATGGTAAAACTTGAGATGGAGGTAGCCGGACTGCCGGATTGGCAGACCACGATGCTGAACCCGGATTTCGCCCGGGTCGCCCTTTCAATGGGAATGGCGGGCTACAACGTGATCAACCCCGACGATGTATTCCCCACCTTGCAGAAAGTGTTTAACGCTGACGGACCGGCCTTGGTTAACATCATGACCGATCCGAACGCATTAGCGATGCCTCCCAAGATTGAGTTCTCCCAAATGCTTGGTTTTGCCCAAACCATGTATAAGTTAATGATGGAGGGGCGAAGCAAGGAGGTCTTGGATACCATCGATACGAATCTAAAACATTGGAAAGAGGTGTTTTAAACTCTCAAAAGAGCTGGATAACCGCTTTAGATTTTGCGCTTTGAATGGCAGCGTCCAATATCCGTACTACCATTAGGTTATTCTCCAACGAGGAAAGGTCCGTGGGAGGTACGTCAATCTCTTTACGGACGGCGGCTTTCAAGAAATAAAAGGAATCATTATAAGGAGCGTTCAAGGAAGGTGCTATTTCTTGGCGCTCCTTTCCGTTGGTATAAATTCGCATTTCCTTAGGTGTATCTTGGTAAATATATCCTTTGTCGCCATAGATATGCATATCTTTTCTACCCATCGGCCAACACCATGATCCCATGATCTGGACGGTTGCGGAAGGATATTCCACGATAATAGTTGCGTCATCGTCTACCTTGGGATAAAGATTCGGTTTATTCTGCCGTAGTACAGCGTATACGCTAAGGGGCTTTTCATCTTTCATGAGACGGGTGGCTAAGTTGGCTCCGTAACATCCAAAATCGATAACCGCCCCGCCGCCATTCAGCACGGGGTCGGTTAACCAGTCCGTGAACTCTTTTCCGCAGTTGATCTCGAAGGGACCTTGATGCCCGTCGTATACGTTGATACGATCGATCTTCCCGATAGCACCGCTGTCAATAAGGCGGAATGCCTCATGGTTGGTATTATACCACGTAGTCTCGTAGTTGGTAAGCAACAAGATATTTTTCTCACGGGCGAGCGATGCCATTCGGGTAGCATGTTCGTTATTTACGGCCAATGGTTTTTCTACCATAACATGTATGCCTCTCGGCGCGCAAGCCTCTACCACACGAAGATGGTCGTAGATCGGCTCGTATACGATGACCGCCTCCGGATGGGTCTTGTCCAGCATCTCGCCAAGGTCCGCATAGAACAGGTTTGGATCTAGCTTATCCCGCAGACCGTTATGTTCCCGTAAGTAATCATCTTTCTCGGCGACTCCTACAATCTTGAAATCGCCTCTATCCAAACGGCTTATCACCTCCCATAGATGTCCGTGGGATACCCCTGCCACGGCCAGTCGCAAAGGCTCTCCATCTTGCCCTTTCGCCGTGAGAGTTAAGAACGTAAATGTACATAACATAAGTAAGTAACGTGTGATCTTGTGTATATTCATGATATTATCTATATATAGTTTTTACAAAGATATACGATTATTTCTTACCTTTGCAACCCATTACTTATTCAGATTAAGGAAAACAGTATAATTTAGAAATATAAAGAAATGGCAAAAGAGCTGAAAGAACTTACACCGAGAAGTGTAAACTATTCGCAGTGGTACCAAGATTTGGTAATTAAGGCAGATTTGGCGGAGAATTCCGCCGTGCGTGGTTGTATGGTGATCAAGCCTTACGGATACGCTATCTGGGAGAAGATGCAACGTATCCTAGACGATATGTTCAAGGAAACCGGTCATGTGAACGCTTATTTCCCCTTGCTGATCCCGAAGTCTTTCTTAAGCAAAGAAGCTGAGCACGTAGAAGGGTTCGCCAAGGAGTGCGCCGTGGTTACTCACTATCGTTTGAAGACAAATCATGACGGTACGGGGGTTGTCGTAGATCCGGCAGCTAAACTGGAAGAGGAATTGATCATTCGCCCGACTTCGGAGACCATTATATGGAATACATACCGTAACTGGATTCAGTCTTACCGTGACCTGCCTATCTTGTGCAACCAATGGGCGAACGTGATGCGCTGGGAGATGCGTACTCGCTTGTTCCTTCGTACGGCTGAGTTCTTGTGGCAGGAAGGCCATACCGCTCACGCTACTCGTGAAGAAGCGGAGATAGAAGCTAAGAAGATGCAAGACGTTTATGCGAACTTCGCAGAGAATTATATGGCAATGCCGGTAATAAAGGGCGTGAAGTCTGAGAGCGAGCGTTTCGCCGGTGCTTTGGATACCTATACGATCGAGGCGATGATGCAGGATGGAAAAGCTTTGCAGGCGGGAACTTCCCATTTCTTGGGGCAGAACTTCGGTAAGGCTTTCGACGTTACTTTCATCGACAAGAACGGTAAGAGCGACTATGCTTGGGCTACTTCTTGGGGTGTTTCCACACGTTTGATCGGAGCGTTGATTATGTCTCACTCTGATGATAACGGTTTGGTATTGCCTCCACATTTGGCTCCGATACAGGTTGTGATCGTACCGATCTACCGTAGCGCTGAGCAATTGACGCAGATCAGCGAGAAGGTCGCTGGTATCGTGGCTAAATTGAAAGCGTTAGGCATTTCCGTGAAATATGATGACGCTGATAACAAGAAGCCGGGCTGGAAGTTCGCTGAGTACGAGTTAAAAGGTGTTCCCGTGCGTTTGGCTATGGGTGGTCGTGATTTGGAGAATAATACAATCGAAGTAATGCGCCGTGATACTTTGGAGAAGGAGACGATCACTTGTGATGGCATTGAGGAATACGTGAAGAATCTGTTGGAGGAAATCCAAGCGAATATCTTCAAGAAAGCGTACGATCACCGTGAGGCTAACATCATAAACGTAGATACGTATGAGGAATTTAAGGAGAAGATCGAGGATGGCGTCTTCATCATGGCCCACTGGGATGGAACCCCGGAAACAGAAGAATTGATCAAGAACGAGACGAAAGCTACGATCCGCTGTATTCCTTTAGCTGGTGATAAGACTCCGGGTAAGTGTATGGTGACAGGTAAACCGTCGGCTTGCCGGGTACTGTTCGCCAGAGCTTATTGATCGCCCCCCGGTTTCGGGGCGAGAGTGGTTATAAAAAAGGTACGCCTTACTGAATGTGTGAGGCGTACCTTTTTTTATTTAAATTGTTTTACTGTCTATTAACTCAATCCCTCAATCATGCCATCCACGATATCGATCTTTCGGGCTTGCGGCTCTTTAGGGAGCCCCGGCATACGCATGATCTCGCCCATGACGACAACGATCATCTCGGCTCCGTTATTGATGATTACATCTCGTACTTTTAGTTCGAAATCCTTGGCGACCCCATAAGCTTTCGGATCGGAAGAGAATGAATATTGAGTCTTGGCGATACAGATCGGATAATGGGAAATACCCAAGCTTTCGATCTGACGCAATTTTTTATCGGCCAAAGTCGTATAAACAATCGAAGAGGCTCCGTATATCTTCTGGGCCACTTTTTGTACCTTCGTACGGATCGGATCATTCAGATCATATGTATATTGTAAAGGAGCGGAAGGATGATTTTCGATCGTATCAACCACTAAGCGGGCAAGTTCCGTACCCCCTTCACCTCCTTCAGAGAAAACGTTATTCATGGCGAATCCAACCCCTTTTTCCTTGCAATGCTCAGCCACTAAAGCGATCTCCTCGTCCGTATCGGTAGCGAAACGGTTGAAAGTCACGATTACTTGCTGTCCGAAGCTCTTCATATTCTCAATGTGTTTATCTAAGTTAGCGAATCCGTTCTTTAATCCTTCGATATTCGGTTCCTTGATTTCTTTTTCAGGAACGCCACCATGAAGTTTCAAGCTCTGGGCAGTCGCTACGATGACTGTCAGTTTCGGTGAAAGCCCCGCTTTTCTACATTTGATATTAAAGAATTTCTCCGCGCCCAGATCAGCGCCGAAACCAGCCTCCGTAATCACATAATCTCCATAAGTAAGAGCCATTTGGGTGGCCAATATGGAATTACATCCATGGGCGATATTAGCGAAAGGACCTCCATGTACAAATGCGGGAGTATTCTCCGTTGTTTGTACTAGGTTCGGCAGTAATGCGTCTTTTAGCAATACGGTAATAGCTCCGGCTATGCCAAGATCATTTACCGTGAAAGGCTTATCTTCGTTTGTATAACCCAATAAAATATTTCCGACACGTCGTTTCAAATCCTCTATATCCGTAGCCAAGCAAAGGATCGCCATGATCTCTGAAGCGGGAGTGATGTCAAATCCGGTCTCGGTAGGGACACCGTTCGCCGAGCCTCCTAGACCCGATACGATGTTACGTAAGCTACGGTCGTTTACGTCAAGAACCCGTTTCCATTTGATCTCCTTCAATCCCTCGCAGGTGTTGCGAGTCTGATAAATATAGTTATCCAATAAAGCGGTAATCATATTGTGGGCGGAAGTAACCGCATGAAAATCCCCTGTAAAATGCAAGTTGATGTTTTCCATAGGAAGCACTTGGGCATATCCACCTCCGGCAGCACCACCTTTCATGCCGAAACACGGGCCAAGAGACGGCTCACGTAAAGCGACCACCGCTTTCTTCCCTATTTTATTCAGACCTAAAGCCAGACCGATCGAAACCGTAGTCTTTCCGATTCCCGCTTTAGTGGGAGTGATAGCGGTCACTAAAATTAAATTATGCTGGTCCATTTGCTTTTTATCGATCAAATGGATAGGAACCTTGGCAATATACCTGCCATAATTTTGTACTTCCTCACGAGGGATACCTAACGTTGTCGCAACTTCCTTAATTTTACGCAAGTCTGTTTCTCTTGCTATCTCAATGTCCGATTTCATGTGCTTTATGTAAGTTTATATAGTTTGAACAAAGTAAATCTAATTTATTATAATAACAAAATGATACGGAACAAGGTTTTCCCCCTTTATGGAATAATAAGATTGTGTTATTTTGATATTTTTGTGCGAAGATGGCGATGATCTTGCTTTTTGTGATAGCTGTTAGGCTTGAAATTAAACTTTTTGTAAAGTGAACTTTGCAAAAATCATACGTTTTGCTTGTCGCACTCTTGAAGAATTATAAAATAGTCTTTAAAATTATCCATCTATGATAATTTGATTAATTTTGTGGTGTCGCAACGATAAAAAGAAAGATAAAATGATTTGAGTGTGATAAATTGAAATAGATAAGAGATTAATAACATTAGCAATATAATATGTAAATTTAAGGTTATGTCAACAGTAAGATTTAGTCAGGTTACATTTGCTACTAAATCGTGGGTAGCAGAAGCATGGGAAAAGATGGTAGTGGAATTGTTTAGCGGCTGTGTCGTAGCGGAAGTCAAACAATTGGATGAAGTATGTGAATCAAAGTGGGAAGTAGAATTGAAGAAGCTTCAAAACGAGGTTCATTCTTTATGTCATCATGCGATCCATCAATTGCTCCCGATAGCCGGCTCTTATCAACAGGCATTACTGGATGACGTTGCCCAAGCCTATACGGTATACGCTCCGGAAGAAGCAGAGTCTATCTTCAACCGGGGAAACCAAGCGATCGAGGATATCAAAGGACATGTATCGGGTATTCGCTACAACGCTTGTAAAATGCGTGAGGCGAACCGTAAAGTAAGCGAGTTGGAAGATATGCACGCAAAAGCGATCATGTACCATAATTCAGTGAAACCTTATATGGATACACTTCGTTTCCATATCGATCAGCTTAAGCATATATTGCATGTAGCGTAATAAGATGGGCTGTCCGGGTTTGGTTACTCTCCGGGCAGCCTTCTTCTTTTAGCGAGGTTGGACAATCAGTAGGGAGAAATAGGGGAAATCCTTGGAATGTATAATGGTGATATCAGTAGTATAATATTCTTTTCCTGTTCCAACATTCTCGAAATAATGAAAAACCGCCTTATCCGCATACTGCCGGATACAAGTATGAATAGCCTCTTGGCAACCCGGTAATTTCATGATGACGATGATCATTCCATTTTCTATTTTTGCCGAAAGTTCATCGAACGACGCAGTCCCGGGGATTACATTAATTTGCTCCTCTTGTTTTACGATATGTATCCCGGCCAAAGCACCTGCCGCTATAAATGCCGGAATTCCTGCGATTCGATCTACCGGGATTCCTGCTTCCTCGAATTTATCGTATACATATTGTATAGATGAATAAAAACCAGCGTCTCCCTCGGCGACGATCACGATTTGTTTTCCTTTCAAATATTCAGCTTGGGCATCCAGAAACAATTCGTTATAAGCGTTTAACGCATCTGTCCGTTCCTTACTCATTGGCAAAATAAACGGATGGATCAAGGATTCGTCTACCTCAATAGCTTTCAATATATCCGTCGCCCGAGATATGATTCCATGCTTGCCTTGTGTAGCAGGACAATAGATAATATCAGCCTTTTGTAATGTATTAAGCCCTTTCAGCGTAATTAATTCCGGATCACCGGGACCTAATGAGACGAAGTGAATAGGATGATTCATGTGTATTTGTTTTTATTTGAAACGCAAAAGTCCTTAAAATTGCGGATGTATACAAATATTCTTACTACTTTTGTCGCTGTAATAGGCTCCGCTTATCTCTTTTTCTGGGAGGCGGATTAAAAGGGAACCGGGTGAGAATCCCGGACAGACCACGCTGCTGTGAACTTCTAAACATTCGGACAATACCTTGGCCACTGGTTTCGTAATCGGGAAGGCGTCCAGAATGGAAGTAAGTCAGAAGACCTGCCGGTTCATAAATAAATGTTGCTGTCCCGTGGAGCAGGACGAGAGTAACTGTCAATGATCAACTGTCAATTAAACAAGGATTATGAATAAGTTTATAGCGAGTGGATGCTTGCTTTTATCGGTATTGACTTTATCATGTACTTCAGGTATCCGTGAAAAAGGAGAAATAGGGAAGACGGCTTCCGTAGAGCAATCCGCATTCTCGCAAGAGCAGGTTAAGCCTTTATACGCCCAAGGATTCAAGCTTACCTATGCGGATCAATATGTCTTGGCTGATATCCAAGATCCTCAAAACGAGGAAAGCACCACGTTTCATTATGCGTTCGTAAAAAGAGGTTCGAAACCCACGGGGATTCCTGTTGATTATACGGTGATAGAGCTTCCTATCCGAAGCGTTATCTGTATGACTTCCCTGCAATTATCGAATTTTATTAAATTGGGTGCCTTGGATAAGGTCGTTGGGATTACCAGTACACGGCATTTGTTCAATAAAGAGATGAACGAACGCCTGAAAGAAGGTAAAACCGCAAAGATCGGTATAGAGGGAAATTTCGATAACGAGGTTATCATGAGTATGAATCCTGATTTGATCCTTGTATCGCCATTCAAGCGGGGAGGCTATGAGACGCTGAAAGACGTGGGTATCCCCTTGATTCCCCATTTGGGTTATAAGGAGACTACGCCATTGGGACAAGCTGAATGGATCAAGTTCATAGGCTTGTTGTTAGGGGTAGAGAAAGAGGGCAATGAGCGTTTTGCCGCCATTGAGAAGAGGTATAATGAATTAAAGGAACTTACGGCGGATGGCAATGTTAAAAAACGTCCGATAGTTTTTAGTGGCGAGTTACGGGGTGGAAACTGGTATGCCGTAGGAGGAAAGAGTTTCTTGGCACAGCTTTTCAAGGATGCCGGCGCTGATTATTTCTTGAAAGACGATGAGCGATCCGGTGGTGTTACATTAGACTTCGAGACGGTCTATAACCAAGCGGACGATGCTGATTACTGGCGTATCGTGAATAGTTTCCCGGGAACGTTTAGCTATGAGGCATTGAAAGAGCAAGATCCTCGTTATGCGGATTTCCGTGCGTTCCGGGAGAAAGGGATTATCTATTGTAATATGAAGAACACGCCGTTTTATGAGAGTATGCCGACAGAACCGGAGATCGTCCTAGCGGATTTGCTTCATATCTTTCATCCGGATTTATTACCGGATCATGAGCCGGTCTATTATTCTCGACTTAAATAAGGAACACTGATGAGACATTCAAATACCCTATGGATGCTGGCGATTGTCACGGCTATTTTTGTTCTAATCTTTTTGAATTTGGTGTTGGGGTCAGTCTCTATTCCTCTTCAATCGGTTTGGCATATTATCTGGAATTCAGGAAATGAGCCTATTACATGGCAGAATATTATCTGGAAATCTCGACTACCACAGGCATTGACAGCGTTGGTAGCGGGAGCTGGCTTATCCATCAGCGGCTTACAGATGCAAACCGTTTTCCGTAATCCATTGGCCGGACCTTCGGTCTTAGGTATCAGTTCGGGAGCGAGCATGGGTGTCGCTTTCGTGGTGTTGTTAAGCGGTAGTTTAGGGGGCGTTGCCTTGAGTAAACTTGGTTTTATGGGGGAGATCGCCTTATCGATAGCGGCCGTGATCGGTTCCTTATCCGTGATGGCGCTGATCGTGTATGTTTCCCAAAAGGTAAAAGGAAATGTCACGTTGTTGATTATCGGTGTGATGATCGGTTACGTGGCAAACGCCGTGATCGGTGTACTTAAATTCTTTAGCGTCGAGGAGGATATCCGTGCATACGTGATTTGGGGATTGGGTAGTTTCGCCCGTGTTTCCGGTAATCAGATGACGTTGTTCGCGATTCTTATGACAATCTTGATCCCTCTCTCGTTCCTGCTTATCAAGACCATGAACTTGATGCTTCTTGGGGATAGCTACGCACGCAATTTGGGACTTAATATCAAGCGGGCCCGTTTGTTGGTTATCACCTCGGCCGGGGTCCTTACGGCGATTGTCACGGCTTATTGCGGACCTATTATCTTCTTGGGGCTAGCCGTTCCGCATTTATGCCGGGCCATATTTCAAACTTCCGACCATCGGATTTTAATGCCTGCGGTCTTATTCGCCGGTGCGGCGTTGGCGTTGATCTGTAATTTGATCGCCCGTATGCCGGGGTTCGAGGGAGCGTTACCTGTCAACTCGGTAACCGCTTTAGTCGGTGCTCCTGTAGTGGCCTCGGTATTATTTAGAAAACGAAAGAATGAATTGAACGAGTAAGATGAAACAAGATACGATTCATATTAACGGACTTTCGATCGGTTACCATTCTAAGAGTAGTACAAAGCTGGTAGCTAAAGGTATACACTCTACGATCTATAGTGGTGAATTAACCTGTTTGCTGGGTGCTAACGGGGTGGGGAAGTCTACTTTATTGCGCACGTTATCGGCTTTCCAACCTAAATTAGATGGGGAAATATTGGTCCTAGGAAAAGATATAGATGCTTATTCCGATAAGGAATTGAGCACCACGATCGGTGTCGTGCTGACCGATAAATGTGAGATCCGGAATATGTTGGTACGGGAATTGGTCGGGATGGGACGTAGCCCGTATACCGGCTTCTGGGGCAAGTTGAGCAAGGATGATAAGCGGATCGTGGAAGAATCCATCGCCCTTGTCCGCATTGAGGAACTAGCATCCCGCATGGTCCATACCTTATCGGATGGAGAACGCCAGAAAGTGATGATCGCTAAGGCGCTCGCTCAGGAGACTCCGGTTATTTACTTGGATGAACCTACCGCATTCCTTGATTTTCCCAGCAAGGTAGAGATTATGCAATTACTCCATCATCTAACCCGGAAAACGAATAAGACGATATTTATGTCCACTCACGATTTGGAGCTGGCTCTCCAGATATCGGATAAGATATGGTTAATGGACAAAGCAAATGGTATCTCTACCGGTACCCCCGAGGATTTGGCATTGAGTGGTCATTTAAGCAATTTCTTCGCCCGGAAAGGGATTGTTTTCGATAAGGATACCGGGTTATTCCGTATAGATAATCAATTCTCCCGACAGATCCGCCTCGTTGGACATGGCCAGAAATACGCTATGGTGCGTAAAGCGCTCCAGCGAAACGGAATTTTGGCGAATCGGGAAGTGGAATCGAATATCTGGATTGAGACTGGCGATTTAAAGACCACCTACTTTATCATCCATGAGACTTCCGGCAGTACCTATATCACCCAAACGATAGAAGAATTACTTGCCTATTTTGATACTGAAAAATCATAACTATGAAATTTTCAATTCATAACTATGTTTTTCTTCATTCATAGTTATGAATTTTTTCCATTCAAATCCATTGTTTTAAAGTAAGCTAGCTTCGTCGGCTTTCCTGTAATTGCTTGAAAGATACATACAACTTTAATTCCACCATTCCTGTCACTTCTACGTACAGGTGTTGGTTCAAGAAAATGGTTGGGGTTACACCTAATGAATATAGACAAAATCGAAACAATTAGACATTTAATTCAACGTCATGTAACAATATGAAGTTTGCATGTATGGATCTTTACACGGTTCTTCCGTCGGGAATCGTGCTAGCTCGTGCGTGCCTTTCCGGACAGTAAGTCCTAAATGTTAAATGAGTAGTGAGATGTAAAGAGACAAACGGTAAAAAAAACGATAATGTAAAATGAATCGAAAAATAGAAGTGATTGAGAATAAAGAAGTAGGGAGAAAAAAAATGTCTCTTTCTTACGCAGAAAGAGACAACTTTCAGAATGACGGGTAAATATCCGTTTTCGGGTGTAAAAGTAGCTCAAATTGCTGATAAAGGCAAGGAGAGTGCTTAAATCTTTTATCAAAATTAAAAAAGACAAACAATAGCGAGCCGTCAAGCGTGACGTGCCTTGTCCTATTAACATTTCCAAGGGATTGAAAAACAGCGGATAGGAGCGTTTATCCTCCTGTTGTCTCTTTCTGCGTAAGAAAGAGACAACGTGATTCAAGCAAAAAAATGTGAAATGTAGTAGTGAAAAAGCACGTGCAGGTATGGAGGAAATGGGTGTAAAATTACAAAAAGCAGTATTGATGATGATGTCAATAGTATGGGTGTTAGGAATGTCAAGTTGTGAGGATCGTCTCGATTCACCCTGCCCGTCTACGGGTGAGGGCAAGACGGTGGAGGTATCGCTATGCGTGGGATTGGCAGACTGGGAAGATGCGGCGGCATTGAGTACGAGATCTATCCACACGGAGGCTAATGAAGGCTTTGGCTTTGATGTGCGTCTGTTCTCCGGTCAAAACATGGGCACGAAGGCTATAACGGTTCCTGAAGATCCCTTGGCTACGGCCAAACCCGATAAGTTATATGGTTTGGAGATCTGGCAATACGACCGGGCGGGAAATTGCATCAATAACAGCACGCAAAACCTGGGTAATAAATCCATAGGGGAATCCTTCACCGTGCCTTTGGTAGATCTTGCGACACTGTCAACCCCCGAGACCGAATGCCAATTGCTGATCGTCGCCCGTGGATATAATGGCTCGAAAAACACGATTGAGTCCCTTAAGGGCAAGAGGCTGTCGGATATTCAGGACATGATGCTGGATTCTTCGGTAATAAACTCGATAACGACAAAGGATCAAATAAAAGTGATGCCCTATCTCTTGCTTCTCCCTCATGTCTGTATAGTGAAGGAGGGCGAGACGTATAGGATACAGAACCCGGAGGGACAGGATATCCGCGTCTTATTACGCCGTTTGGCTTCCCGGCTGACGATCACATGGGAAAACGTCTCGAAAAACACGGGATATGTCTTGAAACAAGTTATGCTTCAATCCATACCTGCCAATTACCGATTATTGCGTCATCCGGAGGACAAGGCGACATATCCCTCTTTACTGGATCAATACTCTACCTTGCAGGTTCCCGATGTAGAGGAGTCGGGCAGCTATACTTGCTGGATCCCCAGTGTGCTACGAGGCGAAAGCCCGAATGCCACGTCCCTCTATTATCGCACGAAAGTGAACGCTCCGAAAGGTAGTGTTTACATTACGCTGGTATCACAAGATCCTGTGAATATCAAGAAAAAATTGAGTTACCGTGTCTATTTGGGAGGAAGTTCAAGTCATGATTTCAATCTGTACGACAATACGAACTATGTTTACGGGATTAAGATGTCACACTCGGAGCTTCCGGTGGATGACAAACGTATTACCATCGTGAATCCGATCGGGGCTTCCGAGAATAACAATAACTTGGTTCCCACGGCCAACTGTTTCATGATTGTTCCGGGAGGCGCCTTTTGTTTCGATCCCTATAAATATACGGTCGATGGGACGGCGGATCAAGAGAATTCCACACTGAAAGGGTGGGCTGACACGGAGGGGGGTATCACTTCCGTGGAACTTTTATGGCAGACCTTGGAAAGCGGAGATTTGGGAGATCCGGTAATGGGTATCGTAAATACCGAAGAGGATCATACGAATATTGTGGACATAAAGAGAGACGACGGTCAGGATATAACGAAGAACCCCTTGTCTGGCCAGGGGCAAGGACGGATCTATTGCCGTGTCGCCCCTAACACGACCGGAGGTAGCGGCTTGATAGCGGCGAGAAACGACAAAGGCGATATTCTCTGGAGTTGGCACGTATGGGTGACAGATTATCATCCGGACGCTACCGGGGATGCCTCGGTAGACGAGCCGGAGACAAAACGTAAGCAAAAATATACGTATGGGAATCATCCGAATCAATATCCTATCATGGATCGTAATCTGGGCGCTTTAGCCGGATATACCACGATACCCGCGGAAGAGGAGGATAGGTCGAAGGCACATGGTTTCCATTATCAATGGGGTAGAAAGGACCCTTTCCCCAGTAGTTATACTACAAAGTACGTGTCCAAAATAGAGCGTATAGATTTGACTAAACCCGTGAAAAATATATTGAATTTATATAGGCCGGATGGTGTTACTTATTATTCACGTAAGATAGTACCTTCTGCCACGACTTTTAGGGAAGCCTATAAAGACCCGTCATCTATTTATAAGCCAAGTGGCAATAACGCTGATAATCTTTCCTGGATCACGAATCTAAATGATGTAAAACAAGCTTGGGGTGGTAGTTCGGTGAAGACCGTTCACGACCCATGCCCGGCCGGCTGGCGGGTGACAAAAGTGGAGAACTATTATCCCTTATTCAATGATGTCAACCATAGCGCTACAGGTCCTAGCCTGTATTTGATGAATATGCAAAACAATGGCGAAAAGACAGATGGGGGTATCGTTGTCTATTTTGATAAAGAGCAGAGGAGGACGACCTATATCCGATATACCGGTTATTGGTATTTAAGCGATCAGTATCTTGGGATTGGTGAGAACACGCTGCTTTGGTGCCGAAACGACGTTGCAAGCAAAGCTGGCGCTAAACATTTCAGAAGGGATTATAATCTGACTGCTAAATATGGAACCTTGCCCACTTCCGGACATTTACGTGAGGCCATACCTCTTCGTTGCATCCAGGAACGGGCGAATTGATACGACGAACCATAAAGGCTCCCCCCCCTCGTGCCTTGCCGTAAACGCTTGGGGAAACGTTCTTTGACATGATGAGATTAATAAGGAAAAGTGATAATCGCTGTTGTCATATAAATTGTTATATTTGTATTCACAACTCAAAATAGGGATACTTATGGAAACGAGAAGACTACCGATCGGCATCAGCGATTACAAGAAAATGATAGATGAGGGCTATTACTATGTGGATAAGACCGATTTTATCCGTCAGATAATAGAAGAAGGCGCTTTGATCACGTTGTTGCCCCGTCCGCGTCGCTTCGGCAAGACGCTGAACCTTTCGATGCTGCGGTACTTCTTCGAGAAGACGGATGGTAACGTGTTCCGCCCGTTGTTCGACGGCAAGCGTATCCGGGAGTGGAAGGATTTCGATAAGCATCAAGGTCAATACCCTGTGATCATGTTGACGTTGAAGGACTGCAAGGCGGATACGTTCGAGGACACGTTGGTCAGGATAGGCTATGAGTTGAAAAACGAGTTTACTCGCCATGCTTACTTGCTCGATTCTCCCAAGATGCGGCCTAATTACTTGGATGACTTTATGGCACTTTATGAGGGCAAGGCTTCCCGGGGGCAATTAGAGGGTTCCATTAGCTTGCTATCCGAACTGTTGACGCTTCATTGGGGTATGCCCCCTCTGGTATTGCTCGATGAGTATGACACCCCCATTCATGTGGCTTTCGACAAGGGCTTTTATGATCGGATGATCGTCTTCATGCGCAATTTTATGTCGATGGTTTTCAAGGACAATACGTCTATCTTCCGCGGTGTAATCACGGGTATCCTCCGTGTAAGCAAGGAGTCGATCTTTAGCGGGCTGAACAATATCGACGTGGATACCTTGCTGGATCGTCCGATGTGTACGGCGTTTGGCTTCACGCAAGTGGATGTCGACACGCTGCTCGACTCATACTCGTTGGGTGATCAGAAGTCAGAGGTCAAGCACTGGTATAACGGTTACCTGTTCGGGAATGAGGTGGTCTATAATCCATGGTCTGTATTGAACTATATAAATAAAGGTGGTGTCTTTGCCCCTTACTGGGTGAACACGGGCTCAGACGTGTTGCTTCGTCATTTGATAGCGGAGGGCCCCTCCCAAGTACGGAAGGGGATCGAGACGCTTGTCCAAGGCGGTAGCCTGTGTAGCGTGATCAACGACAAGCTGGCTTTCCCGGACTTGTTGTCTAGCGCGTCCAACATCTGGTCTTTCATGCTGTTCAGCGGCTATCTGAAAGCGTCGGAGGGGAGAATGACCCCGGATCACTTGATGTCGTACACCTTGGGGGTGCCGAACACGGAGGTTTCCACGGTTTTTTCTACGATCATCCGGGGCTGGATCAACGACGGCCCCGTGAAGAACGACCGCTTGGAGATGATGCTGCAGGCTTTGGACGAGAACGAGATGAATATCTTCCAGCGGCTATTGAATGACTTCGTCGTGAATACGCTCTCCTATTACGACACGAACGGCCGTGAGCCGGAAAAGGTCTATCAGGCGTTCTTGTTGGGAATGCTGGTTAGCAACGGCGCGTACGAGGTGAGCAGTAACCGTGAGTCGGGTTTGGGCCGTTACGACATCCTTCTTCGTCCCCGTGACCTTGGTGGCAGGGGTTTTATCATGGAGTTGAAAGTGTACGACCCTATGTTTGACGAGTCTGTGGACAAGGTGCTTGATTCCGCCTTGGCGCAGATCGAGAAGAAGCAATACGCCGCCACGCTCCATGCGGCTGGGGTGCGAGACATTCTCAAAATGGCGATCACGTTCGATGGCAAACGTGTGTGGGTGAAGACCACCGAGTAAAATAACACTCCTTATCCTTATTAATCCCGTCATGCGATGATATAATTGTTGTCGCATGCGTGAAGTTACACGGTACCCCCGTCGGGTATCGTGCGGTTTCGTGCGTGCCTTTCCGGACAGTAAGTCCGAAATGTTAAATGAGTAGTGATTTGTAAAGAGACAAAAAGCGAAATGCATGAAAATGTAAAAAAGGAAATAAAATGGAAGATATTGAGAATGAAGAGATGAAAGAAAAAAAGTTGTCTCTTTCTTACGCAGAAAGAGACAACTTTCAGAATGACGGATAAATATCCGTTTTCGGACGTAAAAGTAGCTCAAATTGCTGATAAAGGCAAGGTGAGTGCTTAAATCTTTTGTCAAAATTAAAAAAGACAAACAATAGCGAGCCGTCAAGCGTGACATGCCTTGTCCTATTAACATTTCCAAGGGCTTGAAAAACAGCGGATAGGAGCGTTTATTCTCCTGTTGTCTCTTTCTGCGTAAGAAAGAGACAGCGTGATTCAAGTAAAAAAATGTAAAATGTAGTAGTGAAAAAGCACGTGCAGGTATGGAGGAAATAGGTGTAAAATTACAAAAAGCAGTATTGATCATGATGTCAATAGTATCGATGTTAGGAATGTCAAGTTGTGAGAATCGTCTCGATTCACCCTGCCCATCTACGGGTGAGGGCAAGGCGGTGGAGGTATCGCTCTGCGTGGGTATCGCCGACGAGGTGGATGCCGCATCGCTTGCCGGCGGCACGTCCGGTACGAAAGCGGGGGAGGGCGTTGGTTCCGGCTCCGGTCTCAATGTGCGGCTGCAATCCTCTGCCAAGACCAAGGCTGCCGTAGAAGACCCGTTGGCCACCGCCAAGCCGGATAAGCTTTACGGCTTGGAGATCTGGCAATACGATGCGGGCGGTAATTTTAAAACCGGCAAAGGAGTGAGTTATACGAGCGCCGTTGAGATTGGTTCCTCCTTCACGGTCACGCTGGAGGCTTTGGACAATTGCCAGCTGGTGATAATCGCCCGGGGATATAACGGTTCCGCCTACACGGTGGGTTCCCTTAGCGGGAAAAGCCTTTCCGCCGTGCAAAGCACGACAGCCACGGCATCCATGATCGAGGGGATCAAGAATGAGGGGGATATAAAGGCCATGCCCTATATCCTTCACCTGCCTAAGGTGAACGTAACCTCGGCAGGCGAGATCCAAAGCCCTGACGGTACGGATGTCCGCATCCTCCTGCGCCGCTTGGCTACCCGCCTGACGCTGTCTTGGAAAAACGAATCGGAGAAAACCGGCTATACTCTAGAGCAAGTCCTGCTGCAATCCATCCCCGTAGACTACAGGTTGTTGAAACCCGTCAATGACGATACCTACCCGTCCCTGTTGGATCAATATACCACCATACAGGTGGCAAGCGTCTCGGACGAGGGAAGCTATACCTGCTGGATTCCCTCCGTCGTACGCGGGGAGAGCGCCTACGCCTCCTCCGCTTATTACCGCACGAAGGCGAACGCCCCGAAGGGCAGCGCCTACGCTACCTTCATCTCTCGCCACAAGAGCGACGGCGGCAACGAAACGGATAGCCGGAAGAAACTGAACTACCGCATCTATCTGGGTGGCAGCACCAGCAAGGAGTTCGACTTATACGATAACACGAACTATATATATAATGTAGAGATGTCGCACAATACGCTTCCAGTTGACGACCGTCGCATAACCATCATCGACCCAATCCCTGCCTCGCAGAACAACAACAACATAGTCCCCACAGCGAACTGCTTTATGGTAAAACCGGGTGGAGCGTTCTGCTTCAACCCATACAACTACACTATAAAGGGAGTAGCCGGAGGCAATACGATATTGCGAGACTGGTGCGGCCTTTCGGGCACTACCTTCTCCACCCCGATAAAATCTGTGAAAGTATTGTGGCAGACGCTGGAGGATGGCGACTTGGGCGACCCCGCACTGGGAGTCGTTAACAAATACGCCCCGCAGGTACCGGCCGAAGATGATCACACGAACATCGTGGAGCTAAAGAACGGCGACAGCCTCACGGATGCCCGTATCTACTGCCGTGTCGCTCCGAACACCACGGGAGGCAGTGGCCTTATCGCCGCCTACGATGGCGAGAACGGAACGGGCAATATCCTTTGGAGCTGGCATGTGTGGGTAACGGATTATAGTCCCTCGGCAACAACCGACGCTACCATTCTCTTGCCGGACAACCAGCGCATCTTGAAATTGCAGAACGGGGCGACCTCATATAAGCCCATCATGGATCGTTGCCTAGGCGCCTACGATGGCTATGTGTCCGTCCCCTCCGATATCCTCGATATGTCGCGTGCCAACGGTTTTCATTACCAGAGGGCACGTAAAGACCCTTTCCCCGGAAGCTATACGGCGGAAAAAATAGCGAATCAATATAAATTCACCATCAATGCCGCCCTACCTCCCAAGCATTGCCTGAACAGGTATAAGGCGGACGGAATCACATGGGTGATGCCGACAGGTCTTAATTTCAGCTCGGTTCATCATGCCTATCAGCATCCCGAGGCTTTTGGGCAGCCCCAAAATCAGGAATGGTCATCCAATCCCAGTTCGGATGCGAACGGCAGGCCCACTTGGAGTGACAGCAAAACCGTGCATGATCCATGTCCTGCCGGTTGGCGGGTTCCGACACAGAATGAACTTCAAGTACTAATAAGCCGTAATTCCTCTGACTGGAATACGATACTATCTAATTCTGAAAAAAATGGTGGAGTCCTTTTGAAATACGATAATACGGCAAACGGCACGTACCTGCGATTCTCCGGTTATCCGGCGGATTTGACCACATTAAATAATGTGGGATACACGACTTTCTTGGCTATTACAGCCTCCAATGCCAAAATGAGTAGCGTATTTGTCGCCAGTCGTAGCGGTGGGATCGTAGAAGGGGGAGGAGGACTTAAGTTCGTCGGCAAAGATAACCGTGATGCCCAAAACATCCGCTGTATCCAAGAATAAGATCATGACATAACATATAATTAAACGGATTACTAACAATTAAAAACAAACCAATCATGGCAAACGAGTATTACTGGAAAGTATGGCTTCGGCCGAATTTGTTAACCAAGGATGACGACAACGACTACATCGCGGAGGTATTGACCCAAAAAGACACCCTGCACAACGAGAATATAGCCAACGCCATCATCAAGGAAGGTTCCGAGATCAAGTACGACACCTTGCTCTCTATCATCAAGCAACGCGACCGCATCGTGCGGGAGCACCTCATGATGAGCTACAGCCTACTCACCGAGGTGTGCCAGTACACGCCCCGTATCACGGGCCCTTGGGGAGGCGAGACGGCGAAGTTCGATCCCGCTATCCATAAGCTGACGCTCGATATCGTGCCCTCCGCCGAGATGCGTGACGCGTTGAGCAAGGTGGGCGTGGAGGTTCTCGGAGCCAAGTCTGAGGTAGGGCGCATCGGCATGGTGACCGATACCTTCACGGGATTGTCCAACGGCTCTATCACCCCGAACGAGGACATACTGATCGAGGGCGACCGTATCCGTATTAACGGGGCGGACAGCTCGGTAGGTATCTTTTTCGTGTCGGAAGACGGCGAGAAGGTTACGCCCGTGACCCGCCGCCTCACGCAAAACGACCCCAGCCGTATCATCGCCCGCGTACCGGCCTTGACCGACGGCAAGTACAGGCTGCGCATCGTGACGCAGTTCTCGAAAGGCGTCACCTTGCTCAAGTCTCCCCGCACGATCGAGTACAAGCTGCCGCTCACCGTGGGCGCCGGGGGAGGCGACTCCGAGAGCCCGGATGAGATTTGATCCGGGGGAGGCATCATCCCTAGCACAGGGGAGACATCATCCCTAACACTAGGGAGGCATTGTCCCTAACGCTAGGGAGACACCCTCCCCGACGGCAGGGAACCGGCCCGTACAGAGGGAAAGGAAAAACTATAGATAAACTAGTATATGAGATTAAGACATTTATCGAAAAAAACAGCTTTTTTATTACTCGGCTTCCTCGTCTTGGGAGCTTGCGGTAAGGACGATCCGGAACCACCCGTTCCCGGTTCCGGCGAGGGATTGTTGCGGGTATCCGTGCGACATACGGGCGATACTCCCTTGGCCGTTTTCGCTTATAAGGCGGATGGTTCCAGCGTGGCGGGGAAGGAAGAGCCCGCCGGAACGCCGTCTACGTGGTCGTGGAGCGAGCGGCTCGTGGTGGGGGAGTACGCACTGCTGGTCGCGGGCGCCAACCCCGCCGAAGTCCGGTTGAGCGATACGGAGAATCTGGGGAAAGCCTATGCCGCCGCCCTTCCCTCGGGAAGCGACAGCCTGCTGGTATCGCTGGATAGCCCTCTTTACGTGGAGAGCGTGACGGGGATTAAAGTGACCGATGGCGATGAGACCGCGATCTCATCGACCCCCAAGGATATCCGCCGGATCTTGCGCCTTACCATCGACGCGGGGAAAGGCTTCGGCGGGGCGAAGGTGGAGGGCCGTTTGGACGGGATAGCCTCGTCGGTGCGCCTGTCTGACCGGATAGCGACAGGAGTGGGTGTGCTCGACCTTGATTTCCGTGCCTCGGCTGCGGGCGTGGCGGGCGTTTACCAAGCCGTGGCGGGTATCTTGGGTACGGTGACGCTGGACGGCTCGGACCGGAGCAACGTCTGCACGCTCTCGTTCGAGACCGCCGGCGGCGAGCGTTTCAGCTACAAGGAGAACCTGACCGCGAGCCTGCATGAGGCCATGTCCTCGGGCCGTGATACGCTGGATCTCTCCTTGAAGGTAAGCCCCGCCGTCCCGATCCGCCTTTACACCGGCATCCAGACCCGTGCCGCCGTGGACGTTTTCGACTCCACGCCCGTATCCATCGCCGTAGGCACTTCCGCCGGCGATTACACGGAGCATTGGACGGGGACGGCCACGGAGGGCGATATCCTCTTGGACCCGGAGCGCTACTATCCCACGGACGGCTCCGCGCTTTTCATCCGCAGCTATCACCCCGCCGCCCCCCACGTGAACGGCGAGGTACGGTACGAGCTGACGGGGCAGGAAGACTTGATGCTGACCGATGAGCGGAGCGGTTCCCTGTCCCGCCGTTTCGACGCTACGGAAACGTCCTTGATCCATAAGCACCTGCTGACGCAACTCAGCTTCCGCCTACGTGTCAAAGGAGCGCCGGACGGGTATAGCGTACATGCCGTCAAGCTGAACGGGCTAGCCTCGGTAGCTAAGGTGTCCTTGTCGGATGGAGAGGTGGTCCCGGTCGGGGAGACCAGCTCGGTGATCATCTATTCTTCCGATGACGGGAATGGTATCCCCGTGGTGGATGGCGTAGTGACGCTCCCCGGATTCGTGCTGGTGCAGCCCAAGGCCTCCTTGACGCTTGACATGACGCTCGCGCCGGAAGGTGATCCCGCCTCCGGGCAGGATTTCAAGGATCTCCCCGTCTCGTTCGGTGGCGAGGGCAACGAGAGTGGAGGGGCTTACGATATTGAGATCTCGCTTGAGATACCCGTTGATCCGGAGGAACCGGACGATCCCGATACTCCCGAGGAACCCAAGGAGCCGGATCCCTTCGAGGAGTACCAAGTAAAGATAACGGCAACCGTCACCCCGTGGAAACCGGGCAATGGCGGCAACGCCGATTTATAGACAAGATTATTTAATTCATATTTTTTATTAATACTTTAAAATTACAAGACAAATGAAAAAGATTTTGACAATGGCGGCTGTGGCCCTGTTAGCGGCAAGCTGCTCGAACGACAAGGATGTGATCACTCCCGATTTGGGTACGGCGAACGCTCCGGTAGCGATCAAATTGACACAAAGCGTGGAAGGTATCACGACTAAAGCCCCGATCACGAGCGGATCGCAGGTGGAAGGTATCGTGGTGATGGTGGACGTGACTTCCGGACACGAGCATGATTGGGGTAGCTTTAATCCGGTTTACAAGAATGAGATCGATGGAGCTACAAAGGAATTGAAAACTCGTGCCAACGTAGCCGGCGCTGTATTTACGGCTGGGACAGAGACGGATATTACCTTGACTCCCACCTTGTATTATGATAATGCGCAGGCGAGTCCTAAAAACTCCCATATTACGGCGGTCGTTCCTTCCGGAACAATCGAGTCCTCAAAAGTGGTTTTCGGCAAGGTGGACGGCTTGCAGGATGTCATGACGATCGGTGCGGATCAAGATGCCGGAACTGCAGCGTCACCAAATCAGGATGGATGTAAGTTGACGTTTTCACACAAGACCACCCAATTGGTTTTCGCCGCTAGTTACACTAGTGTGGCTGATAACAAAGGAGAATGGGCCGGAAAGGACGTATCCATCAAGAGCATCAAGGTTTTGGGCACGCAATTGCCCCAATCCGTGAACCTGACAAATGGTGACGTGAATTGGGCTACTGCCTCCGATTTCTCTGTTCCCAATATCACGACAACCACCCTTTCCACGACAGCTTCTACGATTAGCCCGGCGGTAATGGTCGCTCCGTCTAACGATATCAAGCTGAACGTAACGATCAACGTAGGCGGTACGGATCGTACCTTCTTGAATGTCCCGGTGATGGACTCAAAGAATGCAGGTGAAAAGTTGAATGCCCAAGAAGGCTATGCCCATACGGTTACGTTGAACATTACCGAGCCAGACAAACCTACAGGAGATAATGTGAAGGCACTGGAAGTGAAAGCCACTGTCAACGAATGGAAACAGGGTAACGGCGGAACCGTTGACTTGAAATAATCCCAAATATCCCTCAACCATCATGAGACAACTCTCTACATACATATTGTCGATGATAGTCATGGGATCGTTGGCCGCTTGCTCGGACAATGGATCGACGGGAGGTGAGATACCTTCCGCCGATCCTCCGATCGAGCTTCGGGCGACGTACCCGGACACGTCCATAAGCACGAAAGCGGAAGTGGGAGAGGCGGAGGCGTTCAAGACCACCCTCTTTTGCGTGACCCGTCTCGACGCCATCACAGGTGTTCCCGACTATACGAGTCTTGCCGATCGTTTCTCCACCCCCGTATCCGACGTGACCACAAGTTGGGCCGATGCCGTATTCTACGAGGAATGGGTAGAGCGGACGGCTGATGTGGCGGTAGGCGGGAGTATCTCATGGGATGCCTCTCGTAAGCACCATTATCCCCGCATGGGAGCGAACGTGTATCTGGTCGGCGTATCTCCCGTGGCGGGCGATAACTCGTACGATGCCGCCGAGGGTACCGTAAGCTATACCCTTGACGGGCATATGGACTTGATGTACGCCGGTCCCTTGGCGGGTAATAAGTGGGATGGTAACCGGTTTACGGGCAATACCGTCGCCGGGGTCGAGGCGAATCGCTCATTGAATTACGCCCACCTGCTTACCCAGCTGGTATTCAAGGCAAAGAAGCATGATGCCGGAGGACTGGAGGTGAAGGTGAACAAGATTATCGTGAAAAGCATACCTACGGCGGTAAATGTTCCGCTGGCTACGGGCGAGGCTGTCTTCTCCGGTTCCTCGGAAGTGATCCTTGAGCCTGCCGGCAACGCCACGGTAGGGGCATCAAATGTCGGTCCCATCGATCTGGGCTGCTTGTATCTGCCGCCTACACCCGATCCGGGCAATGTAAAAATAACGGTCGAGACTTCGATCGGTACCTTTACCGACGTATCCGTAAAGATGGGTGATGAAATATCTGAGGATAATTTCAAGCCCGGTTTCTCTCACGTGATCACGTTGGATATCTACGATGCCTCTTTAGGTATCTCCTCCGTGGAGGTAGCCGAATGGACTCCCTCGTATGTCGATGGCAACCTAGACTTGATCCACTGACTGACTAAACGAATTGAACAATTAATAGAACGAATCAAAAAAAGTAATCATGAGAAAACTGATAAACTATAAACTACTCTTTCTTTCTCCCTTCTTCTTGGCTGCCTGTAGCAACGAGGACAATATCCCCTCCATCCTCCCTTCCAACCAGCCGGATGCCGTAGAGCTGGGGATTACGGCGGGGGTGACGCTTACGAAAAGCGTGATAAATTCGGGTACCCAAGCTAACGCTAGCAAAGATGATGTCATGAAAAGCGTGGCGGTGTACGCACGCTTAAAGGGGACAGTCGTATCGGGTGAAGATCCTTATACGAATGCGAAAAGCAATAATTACGCATTATATACTTATTCGACAACAGGAACCGCAGGCTGGAAAAGTGGAGAGAATAAGAAAATATATCTGACCTCCGAAGTGGCAAAGATATACGCTTATTATCCGGCTTATCAGCCCGGAACAAATCAAGAGTTAGCCACAACCACAGCTCTAGTATTATCTGATAATACCGCTACGGATAACTCCACAATCCCAGTAACGGTCTTTGCTGGAACGACTGATGATGCGCATAGGGATTATCCCTCGACATTAATAGACAACTCTGAAACGACAAATACCAATAAGGCAAAGATTAATTCAGCGAAAGGTGAAATCGATTATATGTGGGCGGACCAAGGTAGCTCTGAGACGAATTGGATAACTGCGAGCAACACGAAAAAGGAAACCTCTATAGATGCCTCTGTTGATCTAACCATGAAGCATGCCTTGACTTTGGTTAGTTTCCGCATTTACAATGATGGAACTTATAAGAATAAAGGTGTGCTATCGAAGATACAGTTGAAGGATGTACCTAATCAAAAGGTAAGCGGTAATAGCAATCCTCTTGCTACGATGAATATTGATAAGGGAACCTTGGCTAATAATAGTTCCTTGACAACGGGATCTTATATCCGTGAGTTTGCTACTGGCGCTACTTATACCTTGAAAAAGAAAGGAGACTCTGGTTTATCAGACGATAATGCAGCTAAAGGGGCTTCATACCGATTCAGCATCTTGGCTTTGCCGATAACTAACCAAGCCCTAAATAATACCAAAGCCATCTTTACGATTGATGGAGCGGATTATGAGGTAGCGTTAGCTGATAATGCGACAGGAGTTACTTGGGAGCAGGGGAAAGAAAACATCTATACCGTAAAACTTAGCGGTAAGGAATTATCCATAGGCACCGTAACCGTAGCCGCTTGGGGCACCGTAACCGGCAATGATGATTTGAAAGTTAATTAACTTACAGTCTAGGGTTGTAGAGACGGGGCACGCCCCGTCTCTACAACAAAACACGAAACACGAAATACAAAACACGAAATCTGTGTAGTAACAATCAGACCGGGTGGTAATAATAAAACCGGGTGGCAAATAAACGAACAATATAAACAACGATAAATATGAAACCGTATAGATACCTATTATTAACAACAGTATCGCTTTCCCTTTTCGCCTGCGGCGGCGAGGATGGCGAAGACCCCATCGTACCCCCGGTTGATCCGGATACCCCTGTCGCCCTGTCCCCGCAGATCGCCAGCGTAGCCCTTACCAAGGCCACTGCCACATCCGGCGATATAAAGGCCATCGGCTTATATGCCGTAAATAACGAGACCAGTGAAAACCATTACGGCACATCCCCCCAAGGTACATACGGTCAATACACCCTCCAAGAGGGTTCCTTAAAACCCGCTACGATAAACGGTAAGGATCAAACGATCTGGCTAAGCACCCAGCAAGCCATAGTCTACTCTTGCTATCCAGTCACGGATGCCACCACGATAACCGCGGCCGGAAATGCCTCTTCCCCGGTCTATACCATCCCGGTACGGGCTAATGCCATAGTCTATTCGAATACGGTAACGAATGCCTCCTCCTTGGATTTCACAGTTCCCGGTAACGATTATATGTATGGTGTAGCCTATAACACTTCCACGAATACCTTTGGAACAACTCAACCCATAGCCGATAACGGCCACAGAGCCTCCGATTCAAAAGGCGAGAAGATAAACCTAGGCCTTAAGCATGCCTTTTGCTTGGTAAGCCTAAAGTTCAAGAAACACACGGACTACGCCGGTCCTTGCAACCTGACAAAAATAACCTATAGTCGCCCCATCCCGACACTACAAACGAATGGTACCACCACCATGAGCCTAAAGGACGGAGCCCTCGGCAACCTAACCGGAGCGAAGGCGGGTACACCGGTAAAGTACGAGTACACGGTAAATGGCGGCGTAACCGTTGCCGCTACCACAGACGGAATCGAGTTCATCAATTACGGCGTACCATTCCCCTCCGGCACTGCAAATGTTACCGCCGCTACCTTGACCGTCGTAGTAGATGGCAAGGAAATGAAACTAGACACCATTACCGACGGTGGCGAATGGTCCGCCGGAAATAAATATACATACACCATCTCCATCCACGGTACCGGCCTTAAGCTGGACGGCTTCAATGTGGTAGGGTGGACGAATGAATCATCCGACAATACAAGTACGACTATCTAAAAAAACTATACGACCTATGATACAGGATATTTACAAAAACACACGTCCGCTACACCTCGGTGTAGGCCTGTTGGCGATACTGGCGCTCTTATCCGGCTGCTCCTCCGACGACTCCTTGCCGGAAGACACGACAGGGGCATTCTTACAACCCGTATTCCACATGAGCGGTGTCGAGACCCGCTCCATCATAAGCGGAACCTCCACGACGGAGGGTGAGGGAAGGATTAACGCGGTAAAACTTTTCGTTACTAAAGCAGAGGACGGCTATACTCCCTATGGCGGGGTTGGTACGGCGGGGGATGCCGGCCTTTCCACCTTCACCTATCAGTCGGTAGGTAGCGGCGGAAACGATTGGGTAGGCGATCCCACTGTGAATTTATCGAGTGTAAAGGCCCGGATCTATGCCTATAGCCCGGCGAACGCCATCTTGACAAAATCATCAACTAACACGGCGCATACTATAGCGACCACCCTTCCCGTTCACCAGAATTTCTATGGCGGCAAGGGATGGGATTCTGACGCTACCGATTATATGTACGGTTCCGCCAGCAACACGGTAGGAGAGGTTACCGCTATTACGGCCAGCAATACCACGCCGTCCGGCGGTTCCCCCTCAAGCGGTACTTATCAGCCGGAAATCTACCTGCAACATGCGTTGGCCCGCCTTTCCTTCACGATGCAATCCGCCACGGGACGTTCCGTGAATACGACCTATGATTACGTGAAGAAGATAACGTTGAAGACATCCCCCAATGCGTTCACTACCGGCACGGGAACGATGCAGATCGCGGATGGAGCGCTTGGTGGAGGAACAAAGGTAGCCGAACTCACTTTTACCCCTAAAAACGATGTGTCGAGTAATACCACCGCCATACTTTGCGGTGCCGCGGGTGTTCCGGTGGAGGTAGGCTATGGGTTGGTGGCTCCTTTGGCATCGGTTGACATGACCCTTACGGTAGTGGTCGGCAAGCGGGATGACACTACGGATGACCGGACGTTATCCGCCAACTTAAGTCAGATCACTTGGAAAAGAGGACATACCCACAAAATACAAATAACCTTATCCAACCGAGCGATTACGGTGAACGCCAATATCGTCCCTTGGATGGAGAGCGGTTCAGCAGGAACGGGAGACGTTAAGCCCGGCGGCTATTAATTACGGCATAAAAAGAAAAATATGACTATGAATTACATGAACCTCAGTTTAGCATGGATGGGAGCCTTAAACATGGCGCTGGCTCTCTCCGGTTGCACGAACGGGATAGAGACGGGGCTTTCCGCTCCGGAGGGAATCCCGGTGACGGTACTTGCCGAGATCAGCCCTGTTACCAAAAGCGGCGAGGCGGTTAGCTCGGATAATAGTTTCGATAGGACATCCTTCCTTTCCGGCGATCAGATAAAGGTGACAAGGACAAAAAAGGCAAGTGGGACGGCGGCTCCCCAATCGGCCAGCTATCGGTATGACGGGACTTCCGCATGGACCGTGGTGGGAACCTCGCCTGTGACCTTGGAGCCTGCCGTTACGTATTCGGCGCAGTTTCCGGCGGATTACTCGGCCATCAACCAGTTTCAAACCACGAGCACTGCTTATCTGGCCAGTAACCTGCTGAAAACGGGTGATGCCACATCCAGCGACGGTACGCTGGACTTTACGTCGAGCGGCAAGCCCTTTACGCACGTCAATTCGAAGTTGACCTTGAAGTTTACCGTGAACCGTGAGACTACCATCGCCAATGATGCCGTATTGGTAGCGGCGGCGGGGATACGTACGGCTGTATCTACGAACCAGACGATCACGCTATATCGGCCTTACCCGGTCGATGCATCCCGGAAATATGAATGGTGTGGTATCCTAAGGGCTGTAGGTGGTAGTGCGGGAACCCCTGCTACGGATCTAACGGTCTCTCTCACTTGCGATGGTGTTACCTACAAGGCTACCTTAACGGGTTGTGCCTTGCGGACCGGTTACCACTATACATATAATTTGACCTTGCATAACGACATGCTGATCCCGGAAAGTTGTACCATCGGCAAATGGACGGATGAGATCATGGCTGGAGGAAATTTAACTTAACAACTATATAGCATTATGATACATTATACTATGAATATACGACAAACCATGCTCCACCTGTCCGGAGGCTTATTGCTATTGCTCGCCCCCGCCTGTACCTCAGAGGTGGATCTGGAAGGTGGACAGCCCTTGGAGGTGACGGCGGAGATCGTTTCTTCTCTGTCTACCCGTGCCGTCGACGCTACGAACTATGATAAGAGTAGCTTTAGTACGGACGATGAGATACAGATTAATGGTGGGAGCCAGACCGTGACTTACCGAAAGGATGCCACGAACGGGTGGATTCCGAAAACGGCGGGAAGCTCGTTGACGGTTTCCGGATCATCTACGGCTTCTTCATTCTCGGCCTCATATCCGGCAGCTTTCACCTTTATTCTGCAAGACCAGAAATCCTATGAGAATTTCTGGCAAAGCAATAAACTGGAAGCGAAAGGCGGCTCTAACGTTACCTTGAGTAGCAACAAGGTAAACTTTACCTTTATGCCGGTAGCGGCGAAGATCACGATCTCAATTAATTATGCCTCATCAGGGGGTGCTACTACAAAATATAAGAATGTGACGGCTACCTTGGCAGGCAATGGCATCCGGACTGGTGCCTCTTCTTCTGAAACGATCGAGATGTTGCATACAGGGGATAATACCGTAGCTAGCGATAAGCATACTTTCGTCTGTATCTTAAGACCGGGAGCGAATATGAGTTTCAAGCTAAGCGTTTCCCGTACGCTTGACGGTGCTTCAAGTCCAGAGGCTACACAACAAACATTTACTCAGCCGGCATACACATTTGGGGCTAGTAAGAACTATGTATATAACTTCACGTCATCCGATGAATTGATATTGACTTCCGTGGAAGTAATGGGGTTTAAGGAGACAACGGTTCCCGACAATCCTGTTAGCGCCACTTGATCCATTTAAAATCTATAAAGAATGAAGAATATGAGAAATTTATATAATCTAGGTTGGGGATTGGCCCTCTGTTCCCTGTTGGGAGCTTGCCAGTCAGACGGGATACCGGAGGTGGAGGCAGGTTCCACCCTTGAGCTGCGATCGGTCTCTTTGGCTGACGACGCTGTTACGAAGGCAGTGACTACCTCTGTGGATAACGTGAAATTGTATTTGAAGAACTCCAGTGATACATGGGTGAATCCGGTGTATTCCAAATCCGGAGTAACATGGGGATGTGAATCCGCGCCACTGCTGGGTAGTACCGCTACGGATGTGTATGCTTATTATCCTACGGAAGAAGAAGGTAAGGCCATTAACGTAACAGCCTCCTCCGGCGTGTACTCTGTCGAGGTCACGGTCCGGGATGCGGATACATTCGATGGTAAACAGATCGATTACCTTTATGCTAAGCCGGTTCAGGCTTCCAAAACCTCAAAGATAATCAGCCTTCAATTGTTCCATGCTTTGACAAAGGTGAGTTTCTATATCTATAAGTCTGCGAATGCCAGCGATGAGATCTTAACGCTGAAAAAAATAGATATACGTAGTAACACCGGACGTCTGCAAATCGGTAAGGCGGACATGCGATTGAACGGGACAGGGGAGGAACTAGGGCGTCTGAATGGCCTAGCGGGGACATCCTCGATAGAGTTGACCGGTTCGAAAATATTGGAAACCTCGTTGACGCAACCGAACATATCTTGTCTCGTAGCCCCGATGGACGCTGCCGAGCAAGTATTGTCGTTCCGTTTGACAGTGGATGTAGACGAGGTGGAACGTGAGTTTGAGACTGCCTCTATTTCTTCCGAAAGCGGGGTGAAATGGTTGGCGGGTTATCATTATGTCTATAAGATACGTATTGATAAGATGGAAGGTACATTCGAGGGCGTAACCGTATACGATTGGCAAAATAGTACGGATCAGAATACGAGTGTGGGTATTTAAATAAGAAGGGAGGAGATATGAGATATGTATTAAGTTTTGTAAGTCTATGGCTTTTGGTCACGTTGGTGGGTTGCCAAAAGGAATCTTTTTGGGAAGAAGGGGAAGGTGATAAGGTTGCCTTGGAGTTCGATCTTTATCAAGCGAACGTAACCAAGGCTGCGGCCGTTTCAGCCTTGAATGATAAAGCGTTGATTAAAGTTTATGCTTTCAAGGTGGAGACTAAGACTGAGAGTGAGATCGGTGCTAAGACTGAGACTGGTGAGACCGGTACTCCTTCGGCGGAAGGTACTTATGTGGTGGGTGCGGATGGCAAGGTCACCGCCCAATCGGGCAAGGCCCTATTTTTGTATCGGGGTGTATATAACCTTTATTTCACTTCCTACAATGAGGAGAATGCGCCGGAATTGGGTGATGGAAATCTGGTGACCGTGCAAAATGAACAAGATTTTATGTATACGTTCATGAACAATATAACTGTCCAGCCCCAGAAAGCGGGACAAAACACGATGTCGGTTACCTTGACGAATCCATTTACGCGGCTTTGCTCGCAAGTAGCGGTGTCGGTAAAAGCGGCTAGTGTATCTCCTGTTACTGTAAAAGGCTTGCGTGTAAACTTTATAACGATGAAAAACTTATCTGATTCAAGAACTTATCGGCTAGGGGATAATGCATGGTATTCGGATGGAGTTGCGAATGAAAACAACGGAGTGGATTTTAGCTCTTTCAATAATTCCGTAGCTGTAGGCCTGCCTCATACCTCAGATCCACGTAAAATCGTATTGCCTTTAAGCGGGTCGGAATTACAGTTTGTAATTGATTTAACGGTAGATTATGATAAAAATGGAAATGGTGGATCTGTGCCCGGTCATTTTGTATTCAATGCTACCGCTCGTAAGACTTTCTTGCCCGGTATGTCCTATAGCTTTGAATTTACCTTGAAGTTCTTTGGGGATTTTAAAGAAACAGAACTGACATTGGGCATATTGGAATTCACGGAAATAAAAAATGTGACGGATCCCGTTGGAGGGGAATAAGGAGGAACTGAAAATGAGAATAAGTTTATTTTGTATACTATGCTTGCTGCTAGGGGCATGTAGTAATGAGGAAATGATACCATCAACATCCGAAGGAGGGGAGGAATGTGCTTTCCAGTTCCTGTTAAGGGTACCGGGTACGATTGATGTAGAGACGAAAGCGGGAACGGAAACGACAATTCTTAAATTGGGAGATACTAATATATATAACGTATGGATTTTACAGTTTAAAAAGGATGGAACCGAGTTGTTGAAAGCTGTCTTTGCCGATAGGAATAGCATAACGGCTGTGCCGGGAAGTAGTAGCACTACCTATGACCAGTTATTGATTCAATTAATGAAGGATGATATGCGTTTCAAGAACGAGACTAGTGAGTTTTATATCATCGTAAATGCGGAGGATATGAATGCGACGGAGGTTACCGCCAAGTTATTTGTAAAAGAAGGTGGTATCCCTACGTCCCTTTCTGTAACAGAATTGATGGCTAAAACGAAAAGTATTATTTATTCATCAGATGGCTCTCCAACAGGTACTAATATACTATCTTCGGGACCGACCGACTATACGAAGGATCCCTCTAGCTCAGAGGCTGACATGAAGTTGGTCGTATTATCCCGTATGTACAGGGCGTTCGCGAAAGTGACCGTGACCGTGAACTCTTCAGTGGCCTCTGGTAATTTTAAGTTAATTGATACGAAACCAGTTATTATGTCAAATGTACCTAAAGTAACCCGGCTATATGATGACGACTCGACATATCCAACGATTTCAAGTCCTTTATCTACTAATTTCTATACGGAGGAGATACCTGTATCAGGAATAACACTCGGCGAGAAAGAAGGAGTTTTCTATATGGCGGAAAATATCCGGGGTACAGGTTTAGCTACCACGGCGCAAGAGAAGAATAAGAAGGATATGGGACCGGGGGCTGGCGGATCTTTGGAAGGATGCACTTATCTATTGGTAAGAGGGCAATATCAGTATCCTTTGGGTGGAGGAGCATACTCTTCGCCGATCGATGTAGAGTATAAATTCTATCTTGGGGGTGACTTGGTGACCGATTACAATATCTATCGGGATTATCATTATAAGCTGACGGTGAATATCGCCGGCCCTAATAGTGCCGACCTCCGTGTAACGATCACAAACGGCAACGTGGCTGTCTTTGATGATGTGGACAATGTCGAGAATACCGTTAATTTTGGTGAAGAGAAATAGTATCCATTCTAAGGGCTGTGCAGGAATGCCTTGACGAATCTACCCTTTGGCATTCCTGCATGAACTATTTTAAATAAATGAGAATAACTTAGAGGCAATCGAGGAAATGAGCTTCTTGCATTTCTTGCCGATTGTCTCTTTTATTTGTATAGGAGGATTGTCTCTTAAAGCCATCACCTTATTTTTACTTCTTTGCCGGGAGGAAGAGCCGCGAACCAAATTATTCAACATATTATCGGAGGCCCTGTCTATTTTAGATACTGATATCCGGCCAAGATAGATCTCGGTAGTCCGTAGGGACATATGTCCTAAGGATTGGCTGATAATGCCGATTTCCGAATTCGCCTCCAGCATCATGGAAGCCCAGCTATGCCGCATCACATAGGTAGTGAATGGCTGTTCGAAGTGTAATTGCTCTCCCATTTTCTTTAAGTGGCGGTTCACTCTCCGAAGCGCGGACTGGGCCGTGACTTCTCCCTCTCCGCTGATTTTCTCGTGTAAGAAAGGGAATATCCACGGGTTATTGAAACGCCGATAAGAGAATATGATGTTCTTCATCTCGGGGGTGATCTTTACTTGCATCGCTACGCCAGTCTTGCTACGTACGTAGTGGATATAATCATCGTTTATATTGCTGTGTCGCAAATTAAAGACATCCACGAAGCACATACCTCTAGCGTAAAATAAGAAAAGAGCCAAGTGAAGGGCCGTACAGGCGTGTGGGTTCTTGGGCCGCTCAAGAGTCGCCAGATTTTGTAGGTCGAGGCTTGGCAAAGCCCTTTTCCGGGTGGGTGGGACCTTTATCTGCAGGCCGGAGAACGGGCTTTCTCTCGGAACATCCATTTGTTTATCTTGAGCGATCTTGTTGTACATTGTCTTTAGATTACGAATGTAGAAGTCCAAACTACCCGGTTTCAAGGGAGCCTGTTTCCCGTCTTCCCCTTGCATCAACCATAAAAGATAGTGATGAAGAAAATCGGTCGTTAAGTCGGCAAATGTAAACTCCGTTACTCTCGGACCTAAAAAGGTGGATAATTTATTCCATGCGCTTCGATAATTCCCAGCGGTTCTTCCTTTCCCCTCATCGATTTTACTACTGATCAATTCTTCTATACATTCCTGTAGCAAAGGGGAGTTGTCTGTTGTTTCTATATTCATATGATTACTATTTATGGATATAGAATAACAAAAATAGAAAAGATTGGTTTTATCAAAACCTCCCCTTACCAATTGTGGTAGAGGAGGTTTTGTTTTATTTATAGTTTATTTGAAAGCTTTCTCACTAATTCCGTCTCCATCGAGCCTCAATCGCTCCATATAATCCGGAACGGTACGGCCTAACGCTTTATCTACGTATAGTTTAGCCAAGTATTGAGCGAGCATGAAGCCGTGACCTTGCAAACCGACGAATAGTCCGTTATCCGGATCGATAATGTAGCGAGGCTCTACATAATAACCGGACCATGTGGCTTGTACGGGTACTGTGGCTAACGATGGAATCCAATCGCAGAACACCTCGGAGATGATCTCCATGAAACGACGGGTATTAAACTTCAACTCATCAAAATTGCTGATCTCCGCTTTAGCGTCGACAGCGGGGGAGGCGCAAGCGATAATCTGTCCGGTCTCGGCGAATTGCTGACCGTAGACAGCGGAGAAGTCGTTACGTTTCCGGCGGTCTATCAACATATCGAGGATATCCCCGTCTTTACCCAGATTCGGTAGGCGATGGGTAATCAACGCTTGGTGCTTGACCGGATAGAGGCCGGTGTAAAGGCCTAGCATGCGGGCGAAACGCTCGGCGCTATAACCGAGGGCGTTCACGAAATGATCGCATTCGTATTCGATGTATCGCTTATCATGCGTATATAATAAGACGTGATATTTTCCACCGTTTTTGTGTACTTCCACTAGGTGTGTGTCTTCCAAAACCTCACCTTGCCGCTCTTTGCCTTTGTTTCGTATAAAGTCTATCACACGCCCCGGGGTAGCTTGCCAACAATGCTGGGAGATTTGTGCGGCGAAATAGGTGTTTTGGTTCGTGTTGAAGTAGGGAGACACCTCTTTCTGGAAGTCTTTCTTGTCGATCAAATAAGCGTTGGACCAACCGCAGGAACGTTCCAGATCATTGTAGGTAGCCTCGTCGTGGGCGAACGTGATATAGCGTATCTCACGGTAATGGATATCGTATTCTTTTTGTGTCTCCTCGAATATCGTTTGGTTATTACGGGCGATCTCCGCTAATTCGGGGATCGAGAACGCTGGACGACCACCACCGATATTACGCCATGATGATCCTCGATCCGCATTAATAAGCGCGGTCTTTTTACCGGCTTCCGCAAAATAACGGAATAATGCGCTACCACCTATACCTCCGCCGGCGATTAAGACTTCCGTCTTACGAACCTGCTTTCCGGAATCTACTTTATAGGTATCCGCTATCTGACGCTGCGGATACATTTCCCCTAGGACGAAGCGGGTAGATAGGGGAGCACGGGGGGTAGCGTCGCCTACCAGTTCGATACCTTTTTCCCTTAGTTTCATGCGTAGGCGGGGTATGCAGCGTTTTCCCCGGCATGGCCCCATTCCTAGGCGGGTGATATGTTTTACCTCGTCGACGGAGATATATTTACGATCCCCAATGGCGGAAAGTAGCTCGTCCAAAGATACGTCCTCGCAATGGCAAACATAGGTCTCCGACTCACACTCCGGCTCTTGCTTGAAGTCGATTTCCTCCGGATAGTTTTCTTTTACGATGAATCCTGTGATATTCAATAAGGCATCGTTTTCCATTCCTGCCGCTTTCACACGGGCCACGTTTGTTTTTGTCGGCTTCTTTAATACTTTCTCAATGATACCTTCGCCTTGTTTCTTCCCGTTATCATCGACGAGCCACACCTCGGCACCTTCTTCTACCTCGTATTCTACCGGTAAGAATAAGTTTTGCTTCCGGGTATCGTAGCCGAAAATAGCCAGCCCCGGACAATGGGATACGCATTGCATACAGCCGGTACATTTTTCGTAATCGATCTCGGGCGTTACGCTGGTGGAGCTTTTGGTGATCGCCTTTTGAGGACAAGCGAAAGAGCAAGGGTTACAAGCGAAACCGTATAGGCAATCCAAACGAACGAAAGGGCGTTGGGCTTGACGTTCGGGAGTGGGCCTTGGGGACTCTTCCTTGATGCGGATCGGATGTTGCTGGGAGTCGATGTATTCCTTAGATATTTGTAAGTAATCGTTGTAGTTGAAACGTACGCCTAGCTCTTGGGCGATCTCATAAGCGGCTTGCTTTCCTCTTAGTACGGCGGTAGTACCTTCTCCGATTCGTACGGCATCACCTACGCCGGCACAACGTTTTCCAAATGTATATTGGCCTTTGGTTAGCAATTGGTTGTCGGGAATCAATCCTGTACATATATTAATAACATCAATACCATCAATCACTTTCTCTGTTCCCGGGATTGGCTTGAAGTTCTCGCATTCGCAGACAACCGCGCCGGTGATACCTGTCCGATCCTGGTTTGGAATGGCTTTCAAAAGCATATGAGAGGTATAAATAGGTATGCCAAGGCGGCGAATTCGATTCGCTTGTACCGGAAATCCACCTTCATGGGGCATCGCCTCTAAAATAGCCTTGACTTTCGCTCCGGCTTGCATCAATTGGTAAGACGTTAGGTAACCTATATTACCGGCGCCTACTGTCAATATGTTTTTGCCGAGTAACGTGAATTCAGCGTTCATCATTTTCTGTACGACTGCCGCTGTATAAACTCCGGGCACATCATCATTCTCGAAGGTCGGCATAAAAGGAACCGCACCAGTAGCGACTATCAAGGCTTGAGCTTCTACATAGAAATTTTTATGGTTAAGCATGTCTTTTACGGCGATACGCTTATTTTGTAGGATATCCCAGACCGTAGAATGTAAGAAAATACCAGAGTGGTCGTCTCCGGCTAAAGTTTTCGCTATATCGAAACCACGCATACCGCCAAAGCGCCGCTCTTTCTCGAAAAAGAAAAATGCATGGGTTTGCATCAAGAATTGACCGCCAATCTTATCATTGCTATCGATTACGATGCTGTTCAAGCCTAGCTCTTTTAAGGTTTCCCTACAAGCTAATCCAGCGGGGCCGGCACCAATGATGGCCACATCGGTTCGATAGATCTCTACCGGTTCTTCTCTGGGTTCTATTTGGGAATCTGTCGTATAATTCTGTACTGTTATTTCCGATACTTCCTTTACATTGTCTACTTTCGTAATACAGATACGCTTTACTTCTCCGTCTACCAGCATTTCGCAGGCGCCACATTTACCGATACCGCAATTCAACGAACGGTTGCGGCCATTTACGCTATGACTGTGTACTGGATAGCCGGCCTGATGTAAGGCGGCGGCGATGGTAAAACCCTTCATTCCCGTTACGGGTTTGCCATTGAATAAAAAAGTGTGTTCTCCCTCTTGTGGAATTGTTAAAATAGGATGATTAACGATTCTTTCCATAATTGCTATTGATTTAATTGGGCTAAAATTACGGATATAATTGGATAAATGTCCTAATTTTACTTGAAATCTATTCATAAAAAAGCGATTATCCCTAAATATTTAGGAGTAATCGCCGTGTTTTACTTGAAATTTGTCGTTTTGGGTAACCGCTCCACCAACCATAGCGTCGGAAGCGCTTTCATTTAATGTTAATCCTAGTGCGCTAACGATAGGAACCGTTAGAAAAGTGTTCCTCATCCGCTTCCGCATTCATCCGGAAGGCAAAGAGCATTATCATAAACAATAATATAGAAAGTAACTTCTTAATCATGCCTCAAACCGATCAATCATCATTTTTATCTTTGTTTGTAAAACAATTTGCAGCTTGAAATGTTTTATATTCAAACAGTCGATAAAAAGAAAAACTCTCAGCCTAAAAGAAATTACTGGTGAACCTTTTCAAACAATCTTCTGTTATACTATAAAATGACTCAGAAGTCACCTTGATAGTAGTCATCGTATAATAATTTGTTAGTAGTATTTGTTTTTTCATATAAGTAGAGTTTGTTATTTGTTTGGTCCGCATGTAGCTGTGAAGCTGGATGCGGATTTTTATTTGTTTCCGCATGGAATCCATATGTTAATGCTAAAATATAAGATGTTGTGTGTCATGATTATCTGTAGATAGGCGAAATTCGGCATATCCGTTGTTCTATATCTATTGATTACGTTAATATGAATAGATTGTTTAATTAAAAATCTTATCCGGATTCAGCGATCCAAGAGGTATATGTTGCGGAAAAGACTGAAGGTAAACTCTTTAAAGTGATTTTGGTAATCGAGGGCAAGGAGGCTATCGCTATCTTTAATGAAAAGGGAGAAGAGATGAAGTAGTTATTAATGAATAGGATAATCCAAGATAGAAATAAACTCTATATTTGTCCCAATAACCGTATGCAATGAGCGTCTACCACTTTTCAGGTAGGCGTTCTTTTTTTCTTCTATTCCCATTCTCCCTTCCAAATGGGAGATCATTGTACTTCGACACTACACTGGCGATTCAAGTCCAGATTTTTTAATTAGCTTGAGAAAGAGACTGTTTTTTGAATTTCGCTATTCATTTATTGTTTATCAATAAATATTTATTACATTTGCAACGTCGTTTAAAATTAACATCATACGTCATGAAAAGAATTTCAACAGCATTTCTTTAAACAGTTATTGTTCTTATCGGTATTGTGGCACTTATTATTTTGATTTGGTTTCCCTTAACTGAGGGACGAGCCACACACCTAGATTTATTTAGTACTTACGCTGATCCATTTATCTTATATGGATATGGAGCGTCAATCGCTTTTTTTTGTTGCGTTGTACAATGCTTTTAGGTTGCTCGGTTATATTGGGCAAAATAAAGTGTTTTCAACAAACTCTGTAAAGACTTTGAAGAACATAAAGCATTGTGCGATCTTACTAAGTATTTTAATCGTGGTGGCAGGACTATTTATAAGGTTGACCCATAATACAGAAGATGACCCCGCAGGTTTTCTTGCCATTTGTATCGTAACTACTTTTGTCGCTATCGTAGTTGCGACAGCCGTGGCTGTATTTGAAAAATTATTGCAAAATGCGATAGATATGAAATCAGAGAATGACTTAACAGTTTAATTATGCCTATTATTGTAAACTTAGATGTAATGATGGCAAAGCGGAAGATTTCTTTGAACGAACTTTCTGAAAGAGTTGGTTTGACATTATCTAACCTTTCTATCTTAAAAACGGGAAAGGCGAAAGCAATTCGTTTTAGTACCCTAGAGGCAATTTGTAGAGCATTAGACTGTCAGCCAAGCGACATTTTGGAATATGTAAATGATGAGAAAAAAACAACATAAGGAATCAACACTTTGATGCGGTTCAGTCTGCTTATTAGTATAATACAACTTTATGTAGTGCCTAACTCTTGTAAGAGTTTGTTATTTTTGATCCGCATGTAGCAGTGACGCTGGATGCGGATTTTTATTTTCTGTTTTATTTTGGCTATTGAAATTCATCAAAAGCATAAACATTATGATCTTTAATCTGGTTGTAATAATATTAAGGTATTAGTTTAAGGCAATATATCCACTTCCGCTTCACCTGTGAAGGCCGAGCGGTTTGGTTTTCTAACTTTACTTCATGGCGTTTAAATCCTGTTCATGCAAGACTTAAGCGCCATTTTTCTGTACTTTCCCTTGAAAACTTTATGGGATCTACTCGGTATCTTTATTTTCAGTCTCTAGTTCCTTGATCTCTTTATTCAGAAAGACAGACAGAACTGTTCTCAGCACGACTATTCCACCTAAAATGGCCAATTCATTAAGTGTTGGTTCCAATACTGTTTTTAAGATATCTGACGCTATCAAAAATTCTAGTCCGAGAAGTAAGTATGTACCGAATACAGCTCTTAGTTTTCTTATGTTAGTAATGGAATAATTACCAGTAAGTCGCTTAAGTTCATTTCTGAAAAATGAGATGACTCCGATTAATGCACCATAGGTGACAATCAGAAGGCTTGTCACACTTATTATTGTCGCTAAGGTATTTAAAAAACCAGTAAGCATAAATAGACCATTTACAACCATAACATAAAAGGCCTATAGAATGTTTGTTGGAAGGCTCGCAGGTATGGTAGGTTTTCGGACTCACACTTTTACACGTATAGGATCAATCATGGATAAAAAACAACCCGGTAGTACAAAACTTGCCGGGTTGCTGTCTGTGTTATTCCAGAACGTCAAAAAATCCCCAATATTTTCACTTGCAACAAAATGCGCATCAAACATAATCTTTATTATTTGAATATCAAAACAAATCTATTAAATATTTTTCTTTTAAGCCTATTTTTATTGTTGTAGGACCATCTGATTTCTTTTTAAGGAAACTACTTCCTATCTAATGGCAATGAACTTCAATGATCTCATTTAGATTAGTGGTATATAATTTAGAGATGTGTTCATTTTCCATTTTTGCTATTTTATGTAAAAGAATTAAAGATGAAAATCTGTCTATATGATTTGTTTATTTGATTAAATATATTATATTTGTAGTAATAAAAATAAAGATTATGGAAGACCTTGAATTAATATCATTGTTGAATGAGTGTAATAAGATGAGTGTTCTTGAAGTGAGTAATTATCTTTTAGGAAAAATGGATTATTTGTCACGTATAAAAAGTGATAAGTCAAATAAGATACTAAAGTATATAGAGTCTTTTGTCTGGATGATAAATCATGCGGGTAACCGTAGGCCAAGTTATGTCTCTGATAAAGATTATGAATTGATGCAAAAATCATTTGCGATTATTTATAGGAATAGTATTATCCATTGAGTAGAATCGAAAGTCTTTTTTAACTTTAGGCAAATGACTCTAGGCTAAATTCTTTTGATTTAGCCTAGAGTCATTGATAGTGTCGTAGAATCTTTAATGATTACAAACCTTTGTAATATCTACCGTGAAACCATTTTCGACAGGCATGAATTTCCCCTTTTGTTTCAGAAATACGATTAACTCATCCGCATCCATATTTTCTGCCGAACAAGTATAGAAACGCTGATCCTCACCAAAAGTCTTAACGATCGCTTCTTTTAAAGAAGCTTCTGAATAACTATTACCCTCCATCATATGAAGGACTTCGTGTGCATGTAACTGTTCCATAAATCAAATTACTTAATTATCGGATACAAAAATAAGGGGTTTATCCGTATAAAGGTGTAACAAATGTGACACCCTTTCAACTTTAGGCTTTTCTAAACAAAAATTAATCAAACCTGTTTAAATGATAGGACGTCTTACTTTTTAATAACTAAAATATATCACAATATGAAACGTATATTCTTCATGACATTGTTTGTCGCATTAACGACAATCGCATATAGTCAAACGGATGATAAAGGATATGAGGAAGGCAAATGGGTACTGAAAGGTGTGACAGGTTTGAACTTGTCGCAAACGGCGATGTCGAATTGGTCGGCTGGCGGTGAGAACTCTGTTGCCGGAAATGCGTATCTGAATGGGGCATTAACACATAAAAGCGGTGACTGGTTATGGGTAACCAATCTCGCTCTCGATTACGGATTATCAAAGACTAAATCGCAGGGAATGAGGAAAAGTACCGATAATATAACCCTGTCTACCCAATTAGGATATTCCACCAATAATGTATGGTATTATACGTTGATGGGAGATTTAAACACCCAGTTTGCCAAAGGATATAATTATCCGGATAAGACACATTATATATCGAACTTCTTTGCGCCGGCGTATTCGAATATCTCCGTAGGTATGGAATATCGTCCCAAAAGCAATTATTCGGTTTATCTTTCTCCGGCTTCCACGAAGATGACTTTCGTGGAGGATGATTACCTTTCCGAGTTAGGAGCTTTCGGGGTCGATCCGGGAGATCGCTTCAGAATGGAATGGGGAGCTTACTTGAAAGCTCGTGCGGAATTAACCGTGATGGAAAACGTGAACTTGATTACTACAGCTGACTTTTTTACTCCTTATAGCGATCAATTCGGAAATATCGATGTCAATTGGGATGTATTGATAAGCATGAAGATTAATAAATTCCTGTCCGCTACACTCAATACGACGCTTAAATATGATAACGACGTGAAAACTTTTGAGGATAATGGAGAGAAACGGGGGGCGAAGGTCCAGTTCAAGGAAATATTAGGCATAGGTGTCGCCTATAATTTTTAAGTGGCATTTACTTGCAGAAAATTCATAGTTATGACTACTTTCACTCATAGCTATGAATTTTTTTATAACTATGATTTTTTCTTGTAGTAATGATAACGCTCCAACACTTCCCGCACGTAATTATATGTTTCTGAGCCACGCAAGTATCCATGCTTGCAAACAGGATCGTTATAATACTCGGGATCATTTTTCAAACGAATATATTCCGCTACATTATTATCCCATTTATTGGGATCTTTTCCATATTTTCGGGCCAATCGCTGCGCATCGTAAATATGTCCGATCCCAGCGTTGTAAGCCGCTAGGGTAAACTTGACTTTTTCTTCAGGATCCGTAATCTCAGAAAAACCTTGACGGAAGCGCCGTAAACAATCTACTCCCGTACGGATTCCCGTATCCGGATCTTTCAATTCATGCGGGGTGACACCTAATGCCTTCGCCGTATTTGGCATGATTCCCATAAGCCCCTCGGCACCGGCCCACGATACAACCGTAGGATTGAAATGAGACTCTTGATAGGAAATAGACGCCAGCAGCTGCCAATCCCATCCGATGTTTTTCGCATGTTTCTTGAATAAAGGGTCATACGGGGAAATATGTCCATTCTTTACCTCCGGAATATCTGCGGTAAAAGGTCGCTTGCTTAATTCAAAGTACCGCTTAGTAACTGCCTTGAAAGAATGTTTACCCGTTTTATCAGAAGCCCATTCATCGATGGCCTTCGCCAAGTCCGGGCTACTTTTCCTTACCACCCATGAAGAGCGTTGGGGAAAACTAACCTTTAGGTCGACATTGATATTCCAATAATAAGTCTTGTTTAGGCGGGCGGTGTTATCATCGCTGATCGTATAGGGAATTTCGCCCAAGGAGACCATCTCGATAAGATCTTCGGTAGCAATGGAGTCATTTTCCACTTTTTGGATATGGATTCCTCCGCCGAGTTCCTCATCCAAGTTCTTCAGTCGTTCGGAGTATTTGGTGTTAGGCTTTACGTAAACATTCTTATCGATTAATTGAGTGACATCGGTAAGAAGCTTATCGCCTTTATTGGCCCGTTGTATCAATACTTGACTGGAGATATCCTCCCGGCCGCAATAAATGACCTCTTGTTTCAGCTTGTTATTGATTGGGATGGGGTAGGCTACAACATCGACCTCGCCGGCTTCTAGCATCTCGATCAGACGGGCAGGATTCTCGGCGACCTTGATGTTTAATTTCAAACCTTGGCTCTTGGCAAAATCGTTTATCAGATCGTATTCATAACCCATGGGTTGCATCTTATATTGGAAGTAGGAGGTAGAACTGTATAAAGTCACCGCCGTGATCTCGCCTTCCGCTTTCAGTTGCGGTAAATCCACGAAAACGGAAACGTCCTCTTTCTCCTCTTGTTTGTTACCGTTGCAACCATACAAGAAGAACAAAAAGAGCAGAAAGGGGACGTATTTCCTATACATTATATTATATGTTTATTTTTTCTCAAGCAAAACCACGTTCTCCACATGATGTGTATGAGGAAACATATCGACCGGACGGACTTTCTTGACGGAGTATTTCACGCTCAACAAACTCAAATCGCGGGCTTGCGTAGCAGGATTGCAGCTAACGTAAACGATACGTTCCGGCTCGGCGAAGAGAATAGTGTTGATCACATCATCATGCATACCGGCACGTGGTGGATCGGTAATAATAACATCTGGACGTCCGTGTTGGTTTATGAAATCCTGCGTAAGGATATCTTTCATATCACCGGCATAAAAAAGCGTGTTCTCTATATGGTTCAAGGCGGAATTCACTTTTGCGTCCTCGATAGCCTCCGGTACGTATTCGATGCCGATAACCTTCTTTGCTTGACGAGAGACGAAATTTGCGATCGTACCTGTCCCGGTATATAAATCGTACACCATCTCATTTCCGGTAAGACCCGCGAATTCTCTAGCCACTTTATATAGATTATAAGCCTGTTCACTGTTTGTCTGATAGAAAGACTTAGGACCTACCTTGAATTGAAGCCCCTCCATCTCTTCGATGATATGATCTTTTCCCTTGAATACGAGAACTTCTTGGTCGGTGATCGTGTCATTACATTTGCCGTTGATGACGTACATCAAGGACGTGATTTCCGGGAATCGTTCCGCCAGATGAGATAATAACGCTTCCCTGCGCTCTACATCCTCATGGAAGAAAACCAATACGACCATCAAATCCCCAGTGGATGCCGTACGGATCATCAACGTACGAACGAATCCCTCTTGGTTCCGTAAATCGAAGAAAGGATATCCCTCATGAGATAGGCAATATTCCTTGACGCAAAGACGGATCTTGTTCGATATATCATCTTGCAACCAACATTTATGGATGTCCAATACCTTATCGAACATCCCCGGTATATGAAACCCGACACCATTCATGCAATCGAAAGAAGCACCGGACTGGATCTCTTCCTCCGTAAGCCATTTCTTGTTTGAGAAAGTAAACTCAAGCTTGTTCCGGTAGAAAGTCGTGCGCTCGGAACCTAAGATCGGAAGTTTCTCTTCCATTTCGACTTTCCCGATGCGGGTAAGATTATCGTAGACCTGTTTTTGCTTATAGTAAAGTTGTTCCTCATAGGGAAGATGTTGCCACTTGCAACCTCCACAGACACCGAAGTGCTCACAAAACGGCTCCGCACGTTTGGCCGAGTACTCATGGAAATATACAGGTTTCCCCTCCGCATAACTATTCTTCTTACGGGTCAGTTGAATATCAACCACGTCTCCCGGAGCGACGAAGGGTACAAATACCACCATATCGTTCACTCTCGCGATAGCCTTGCCCTCGGCGGCTACGTCCGTAATGGTTACCTTTTCTAATATAGGCAACTGTTTCTTCTTTCTTGCCAATGTCGTTAAGTTTTAAATTCGCTTCGCGAAAATACTTACAATTCCGCTAAGAACAAAGAGCTTCGTTCTATATACTTAAATGAGTCCGGCAAACAGTTCTCGTTATTCTATCAAGATTGATGAAGATATGATTATGGACAGAAAGGGATGTATAGTATGTGTTTATAAATCAATATATTGCAGTTTCTTAAAATTTTGTCTTATGCTGATATAGGTAGACACATTCAATAACAATAAAATGTGTAATTATT